>FWPU01000130.1_pt1 | contig 231838 bp, 191 predicted proteins | sample 2228361 | NCBI WGS metagenome assembly FWPU01 (sample SAMEA103939777, study PRJEB20133) | metagenome
AGGTGAGGGTACCGGTGAGGCCCTCGTAGTTTTCGGTGGCGCGGATGGCCTGGGCGAGGGCGGCGCGGTCGATGACCAGGTTGCCGTCCTCGTCGAGGGTAGCGACGGCTTCGATGGCGTTGAGGATGACGTTGTAGGCGTCATAGGCCTGGCCGTGGAAGGGGGCGATGGGGGCTTCGCCGTAAGCCTCCTCGTAGGCAGCGACGAAGGCGTCGTAGGCTTCGCTGCTGACGGGGACGGGGGCGGTGGCGTAGACGCCCTCGGCGGCCTCACCGGCCAGGTCGATGGTTTCGGGGGTCTGGAGGCCATCGGCGCTCATGAAGGGGATGTCCTCCAGGCCGACATCGGCGCGCTGCTCGATGAGGCGAGCGCCCTCGGCGGGGAAGCCGACGAAGTAGACCAGTTCCGGCTCGGCGGCGGCGATGTCCTCCAGGACGGCGCGGAAGTCGGTCTCGCCGACGTTGATGGCCTGAGCGGAGACGATCTCACCGCCGAGTTCCTCGAAGGCCTGGGAGGTGACGACGACCAGGCCCTCGCCGTAGGGGCTGCCGTCATGGATGGTGGCGATGCGGCGCACGCCGAGGGTGTTGAACATGAAGTCGGCGGCCACGGGACCCTGGATGGCGTCGGTGGAGACGGTGCGGTTGAAGGCCAGGGAGCCAGCCTCGGTGAGGGAGGCGGCGGTGCAGGAGGGGCTGACCATGGTGTAGCCCGCCGCCTCGTAGATGGGCAGGGCGGCGGTGCAGGAGGAGGAGCACATGTGGCCGATGACGGCGACGATGGACTCGTCGCTGGCGAAGCGGTTGGCCACGGTCTGGCCGCCCTCGGCGGAGCACAGGGCATCCTGGGGGTCGATCTCGACCTCGAACTCCACCCCGTCGATGGTGACGGTGGGCCGGTCGGCCATGGCCAGCTCGACGCCGCGCAGCTCGTCCACGCCCAGCGGCTCGATGCCCTCACCGGACAGCCCGGCAGCAAAGCCCAGGCGCACCGGCTCGCCAGGAGCCACCGTCACCACGCCGCCTCCCATCTGGGCTTCGCCTTCCTCGGCCCCCTCTTCCTCGGCAGCAGGCGTTTCCTCTTCCTCCTCAGCCGGGCCGAGCGTCACGCCGGTCTCCAGCTCGCCGGAGGCCAGGGCTTCCTGCAGTTGGGCCAGCTCTTCCTGGACTTCCTCCGGCACCACGTCTTCAAAGTCGTGGAAGGGAGCCAGCCCCACCGGGCCGTAGTAGTTGCCGGAGGGTGGATTGCCCTCGACCACCTGGCTGATGATCTCCTCCAGTCCCACCGGGATCAGCTTCATGGCGCTGGAAACCAGGCAGGGGTGGGCTTCCGGCAGTGTCAGCCACTGGTCGGTGTCCACGCCAATGCAATAGATCGGATTATCTTCCGTCGTCCGGTTTGCCACTTCGGTCAGCGCGCCGTTCCCGGTCTTGCCACCCGCGCCGAAGATCACGTCCGCGCCCTGGTCGATGGCCTGCGCAGCCGTGGCTGCACCCCACTCCGGGTCCGTGAAGGCCACGTCCAGCCCGCCGGGATGGTACGTCGTGATGACCTGAATGTCAGGGTTGGTGGCCAGCGCTCCGGCCTCAAAGCCACGGGCGAAGAGCACCACCGGCGGCACCAGGTCTGTGCCGTAGACACCGGCGATGATGTTGCTCTCCGTCAGGCGGGCGGCCAGCACACCGGCCAGATAGCCTGCCTGGTCCTCATGGAACACCAGGCCGGTCACGTTCGGGATCGGTTCTGCCTGGAACTGGTCCACCCCGATGAAGTGCACATCCGGGTAGTCGGCTGCCGCCTGGATGGTCGCCTCGCCCAGGGCGAAGCCCACCGTCACGATGATGTCGTAGCCGTTCTCGGCGAATTCGGCGATGTTGTTGGCGTAATCCGTGCTGTCCTGCGTCTCGATGTAGTTGGCCTCGCCGCCGTACTGCTCAGCGGCTGCCAGCACGCCTTCCCAAGAGCTTTGGTTGAAGCTGCGGTCGTCGACCTCACCCACGTCGGTCACCAGGCCGATGCGGAGGGCAGGCTCCTCTGCCATGGCCACTTCAGTCGGCTCTTCAGTGGCTTCTTCGGTGGCCACTTCAGTAGCCTCCTCGGTTGGCTCTTCAGTAGCCTCTTCAGTAGCCTCCTCGGTGGCTTCCTCCGTCGCTACAGCTTCTTCGGTCGCCTCCTCGGTTGGCTCCTCGGTTGGGGTTGGCGTTGCCGTGGCCCCGCCGCAGGCAGCCAGCCCCAGCGACAGGACGACTACCAGCGTCAGTACCCCTATCCATTTCTTGTTCATAGAAGATTCTCCTCCTTCTATATAAAAATGGGGCGCTATCGGACGATGGGGAAACTTGCCAAACATCAGATCGAAGGGAGAGGGGTGGTACAACGCCCCAAACTTGCCTGGGCGTAAGGCATGGAAAGCTGGAAAAGAGGCTCCCCCTGGCAGTTTCCCAGATTCATGAACACAATCTGTACGGTTTCAGTAGTGCGATAATCATATCACAAGGATGCATCTTGGCAAAGAAAATGACACCTGTCTGATAAGATAAAGTGCGAGCTGAGGGCCATCCGGTGGCCTGCCTCCGACGGACTGGAAACACAAATGGGGCTGGTCCAGTGAACCAGCCCACGGGGTTGGATGTAGGTGCGATGTGGCAACAGGGTGCTGATGGCGCTCATCAAGCGCTTGGTCACCGGCGCTATCAGAGGGTCTCCAGGTAGCGTTCCCGTTCCCATTCACTGACGTGAATGCGATACTCGTCCCATTCCAGTTGCTTGGCGCGGGAGTAGGCCTCATAGATATGCTCGCCCAGGGCTTCCTTGATCACCTCGTCACAGGCCAGCTCGTCCAGCGCTTCCTTCAGGCTGCCGGGCAGCGTGCCGACGCCGTGCGCCTGCCGCTCGGCCTCGTCCCATTCGTATACGTCATCGGTGACGGGCGGTGGGGGGACCAGTTGTTGCTTGATGCCATGCAGCCCCGCGCTGAGCATCACGGCGAAGGCCAGGTAGGGGTTGGCGCTGGGGTCCGGGAAGCGCAGCTCGACACGGGTGGATTGTTCGCGGCCTGGGCTGTAGCGTGGAACGCGGATCAGGGCTGAGCGGTTGCGCTGCGCCCAACAGATGTAGACCGGCGCTTCGTAGCCGGGCGTCAGGCGCTTGTAGCTGTTGACCGTGGGCGCGACGACGGCGGCCATTGCCCTGGCGTGGGTAAGCTGCCCGGCAACAAAGTGTTGCGCGATGGATGACAGCCTGAAGGGTTCGCCGCTGGCGTCATAGAAGACGTTTTCGCCCGTGTCCTTATCCACCAGGCTCTGGTGGCAGTGCATACCGCTGCCGTTGATGCCAAAGATCGGCTTGGGCATAAAGGTGGCGAACAGCCCATGCTGGGCGGCAATGCCCTTGACGGTGTACTTGAATGTCATGGCATTGTCGGCAGTGTGCAGCGCGTTCTCGTAGCGAAAATCGATCTCGTGCTGGCCTGTGGCCACCTCGTGATGCTCCATCTCGACGTTGATCTTGAGCGCCTGTAGCGCCGCAACGATGTCGCCACGGACCCGCTGCGCCTCGTCGTTGGGGGAGTAGTCGAAGTAGCCTCCCACGTCGTGGGGCACGGCGCGGTGCGTCTCGCCATTCTTGCGGAAGAGGAAGAATTCCAACTCCGGCCCCACGTTGTAGGTGAAGCCCATCCTCTCGGCCTCGGCTACTGCCCGCTTCAGCGCGTAGCGGGGATCGCCTTCGAAGGGGGAGCCATCGGGGTTATGCACGTCACAGATGATGCGCGCCCGCAGAGGCGTGCTGTTGCCGGTCCAGGGCAGGACGCGATAGGTGCGCACGTCGGGTCGCAGGAACATGTCGGATTCCTGGATGCGGGCGAACCCCTGGATCGATGAGCCATCGAACCACACGCCACGCTCCAGGGCCTCTTCCAGATGCTGGGCGGGGATGGTCAGGCTTTTGGTCGTACCCAACACATCGCAAAACTGTAACTCGATAGACCGAATACCCTTGTCCTGCACGTCCTGCAATACGCTTTTCTCTTTGTCGTCCATGGTGTCGCGTCTCCCTGGATAATAACGAACAACAGGTGGAGCCAGGTAAAAGCATCCATCCCATGCTACTATTTAACAATTTCGGCGAAATAAAACCAGATACATCCTGAACCATCCGGTTTGTGGGGGTAGCACAAAAAAGCGGGTGGAGTCACCGGGCTGTTCGGGTCACGTTTCTTGAGGCTGAGTTGGGGCGGCAGGAAGCGGCGGTGAAGATGCAGCGCCGGACTCAGGCGTCGAGCGACCGCACAAAAGCCCGCAACGCTTCCACGCCGTTCAGTGCCACCCGCTCCGCCTCGCGGTCGATGCGCCGAACCAGTCCGCACAACACGTCTTTAGGCCCGAATTCGATGTAGCGTGTGACCCCTAGGACTTGCAGGGCCTGGATGCTTTCCGTCCAGCGGACGGGTGATGTGAGTTGATCGCCCAGTTCACGTCGGATGGCCGCGACATCGGGGAGTGGGGCGGCGCTGATGTTCCCGATCACGGGCACCTGGGGCGCGTGGAACGTGGTGCTGTCCAGGGCCTGGCGGAACTTCTCCTGGACGGGAGCCATCAGCGGGGAATGCGCCGCAATGCTCACCGCCAGCCTGACCGCGCGTTTAGCCCCGGCGGCAGTGGCCAGCTCCAGACCGCGCTCCAGGGCCTGGTTATCGCCGGAGATCACGATCTGACCGGGGCAGTTGTTGTTGGCCAGCACCAACTGCCCGCCGGTCTCCTGGCTGGCCTGCTGGCAGATCGCATGTACGGTCTCGGCGGGCAGGCCCAGGATGGCTGCCATCGCGCCGGGGCTTTGCTCGCCAGCCAGCTTCATCAATTCCCCGCGCGTGCGGACCAGACGCAGGCCATCCTCAAAGGGCAGCGCGCCCGCTGCGGTGAGCGCGGTAAGCTCGCCCAGGCTGTGGCCGGCCACATAAGCCGGGGTTAGCGGGCCGATCTCTGCCTCTAGCGCCCGCAGGGTGGCAATCCCGGCCACGTAGAGCGCGGGCTGCGTGTTGATCGTGTCGTCAAGCGCCTCGGCAGGCCCTTCCCAGCACAGCCGGGAGAGCGGGATCCCCAGCAGCGCGTCGGCGCTGGCAAACACCTCCCGCGCTGCCGGATAAGCGGCTGCCAGGTCGGCCCCCATGCCGACTTCCTGGGAGCCTTGGCCGGGGAAGAGAAAGGCGGTGTGCGTCCAATCGGTCATCGGCTGTGCTCCGGCGTGGTCTCAACACAAAAACCGCGCCATCAAAGGACAGCACGGCTGGCCTGCGCCCGGTCACCCGGTGAGGTTAGTCTTCCTCGACTGCAATGACTTCCTGCCCTCGATATGTCCCACAGTGGGGGCATACATGGTGGGCGGGTTTGTATTTGTTGCAGTTCTCACAGCGCACCAGGTGGCGCAGACTGAGGGCATCGTGTGCGCGGCGTCGATTGCGGCGGCTGCGAGAGACTTTTCTCTTGGGAAGCGGACCCATGGGTGTTACTCCACGAAAGCCTTAGTTGCAGACCGGTCAAATGCTGCGAAAAGAACGCCCAGCAGAAGCAGCCGGGCGGGCGATGGTGCGGATTATAAGCGTGCCAGAAGCACGTGTCAAGGCGAATCCGCCCGGCTTTCCGCCAGGGCGGCGGCTTCGCCTTAAGAGCAGCAACGTGCAGCGGATGAGACCTATGTACTATTGAGATAGGATTAACCTGACTTGACAAAGAACAAAAATAGCGATACAGTTTAGAAAGCGTGAAGAAAGGTGTGGGCACAATGGCGACCCTTCTGGCAATTGTAGCGCTGTGGTTTCTGCTTTCTCTGCCCGTCGGTCTGGTAATGGGTCGCCTTCTGGCCCGTGCTGGGGAGGCCTATCCGGGTTCGTTCCCCTCCAGGGACGAGGCTGCGCTTATTCGCACCCTTGTCTCCGGTTGTGGTGACTGAGCTTCTGCCGTAAGTCCGATTCATCCTGCCCCATCGCCAGCAGAGTCTTACGCTGGCGATGGGGTTTTTTGTGCGGGCTGGCCCTGCCACGTCTGGGAGCGCTGGCCTTTCCCACAATTTGCATTACACTGTGCATGATGTGCCGCGTATTGTCGAGGTGAGGACGGCCATGACGGGGATAGCCTTGATCTTCTTCGTGCTGTTTGCGCTGAGCGTGGTAGCCACCTACCTTGGCGTGCGCCGGGCCTGGGCCTCCACCGGGGTGGTCACCGGTGTGGGGGCGGTGGCTTCCATCGTGAGCATGGTTCTGTTTTCGCTGGGGCAGGGGACCGGGGTTGTCCAGGCGTTGGTGGTTGGATTCCTGGTGGGCAGCGTTTTTGTGGCAGCCGCCGTATCCATTGCCGGCTTCTTCCGTAGCAACGAAGGCCGTTTCGGTTCATAGGCAGCGCTGCATGCGGCGCGTGGGCAACGCAGATTCTCCGCCGTCGGACCTGCGTCCTGCCGCGTGGGGTTGACGTAGGGTAAAGATAGGATGGGCATATAGTGAGTCTGGGGTGGCGGTGTTACACTAAAAGCAGCAGTGCTCTGGACGACCCGCACGAGCCACGATAGCCTCACACGCAGGATACTATGACCGACCACAACGCCGAGCAAGAGCGCGACGAAGCCTTGCAGCCCACGCAACCGATGCTCCCTCCGGAGGCCCTGCCCCCAGCTTCGCCCCCTGGTGAGACCACCGAAACAGAGTTTCCGGCTTTGTCTCCCCAGCAGGCGGCTTCACTGGGTGAGACACAGCAGAACACGCCGGTCCGGCTGCCCCCTCCCACCGGGGCAACGCAGCCTGTGCGCCCGGTCACACCTCCCCAGGAGATGCCGGCCTACGGTTCTGGGCCTCCTACCCGCTGGAGCCATGAGCCGCCGCCCGGTTACGGCCCGCCACCCCCGCCGCGCCGCCGTCGGCGCAAAAAACGCCCCAACCGGTTTCGGATATTTCCCGGCGGCTGTCTGGCCATGACGGGGGCGGCGCTGCTGGTTTTCGCCGGGCTTGTGCTCCTGGTCGGCCTGATTGTGGTCAACTCGCTGAGCGCCCGCCTGGAGGAGAGCTTGGAGCGGCTTGAAGACCTGGACGCGCGGGCAACCTTCCAGACCACGACTATCTATGATCGCAACGGCGAGACGCTCTATCAGGTCTTCGAGGAGGGGCGGCGGACCAACGTCTCTCTTCAGGATTTGCCCCCCTATGTGGCGCAGGCGACGATTGCCATCGAGGACAACAGCTTTTACGATAATCCGGGGATTGATCTGGGTAGCATCCTGCGGGCGACCTTCCAGAACGTGCAGCAGGGTGAGGTGTACTCTGGCGCGAGCACCATCACCCAACAGCTTGTGCGCAACATCGCCTTCGACTACGAGTACCGCACGCAGCCCAGCCTCCAGCGCAAGATTGAGGAGGCCATCCTGGCGGTGATCCTCACCACGCGCCTGAGCAAGGACGAGATACTGGAGCTTTATCTCAACGAGATTTACTACGGCAACCTGGCCTATGGCATCGAGGCGGCCAGCCAGACGATCTTCGGCAAGCCCGCCTCGGAGCTGACATTGGGCGAGGCGGCATTGCTGGCCGGTTTGCCTCAGGCTCCGGCGGAGCTGGACCCACTCAACCCGGACCCGGCGATCCAGGAGGCGGTCCTGGCGCGGCGGCGGCTGGTGATCGACCTGATGCTGCGCGAGGGGTACATCACCCAGGAGCAGGCATACGCTGCCTACGGCGAGCCGCTCTCCTATGCCAGCCCGGATGTGCCCCTGGTGGCTCCCCACTTCACCGTTTTCGCCCGCAACGAGCTGGAGTCGCTGATGGCGACGCTGGGCTACCCGCCGGATATCATCACCACCGGCGGCTTGCAGGTCTATACGACGCTGGACCTGCGCTACCAGGATCTGGCCGAGCAGACGGCCCGGGAGCAGGTCGCCAGCCTGCGCGATGCCCATCACCTGACCAATGCGGCGGTCGTCGTCATCCAGCCGCTGACCGGGGAGATACTGGCGATGGTCGGCAGTGTGGATTACTGGGATGACAGCATCGACGGGCGGGTCAATGTGACGACTGCCCCTCGCCAGCCGGGCAGCACGATGAAGCCGTTCACCTATTCAGCGGCCATGGAGCTGGGCTGGACGGCGGCCAACATCATCTGGGATACGGAGGTCCACCTGAGCATCCCCGGCCAGCCGGCTTACATTCCGGTCAACTACGACAACCGTTACCACGGGCCGGTCCGGGTGCGCGATGCGCTGGCCAACAGCTATAACGTGGCTGCCGTCCAGACTCTGCGGCAGGTGGGGGTTCCCTATTTGCTGAGCCTGATGCAGCGGTTTGGGGTGGAGAGCCTGGGCAGCGATGCGGACCGCTACGGCCTGTCCCTGACGCTGGGCGGCGGAGAGGTTACCCTGCTGGAGCTGACGCGGGCCTACGGCGTGTTCGCCAACGGCGGCGTGCTCGTCCCGACGACCGGCATCCTCTGCGTGCTGGATGGGGAAGACAACATCCTCTATCAGTACGAAAACAGTTGCCCCCGTGGCCAGAGCACAGCGGGGACCGTAAACGCCCTCGCCTACGGCATCGAAGTGCTCGACCCGCGCATCGCCTTTGTGATCAGCGACATCCTGGCCGATAATGAGGCCCGTACCCCGGCCATGGGGGCCAGAAGCCCTCTCTATACCGGCGACCTGGTCACCAGCGTCAAGACCGGCACCACCAACGACACCCGCGATAACTGGACGGTGGGCTTTACCCATAATGTGGTGGTGGGTGTGTGGGCCGGCAACAGCGACAACACGCCGATGATCAACACCAGCGGCCTCACCGGGGCGGCTCCCATCTGGCATGATGTGATCACGAGCATCTACGGCGACCAGAATCTGCTGGCCGTGCTGGCCCTGGACGGCCAGTTGCGCCCGGACTATCTGACCCCGCCATCCGGTCTCAGCCGTCAGCAGGTGTGCGAGATCAGCACCCTGCGCGACCCGGCAACCGAGTGCACGGCGACCCGCGTGGAGTGGTTCCTGGACGGCCCGGCCCTGATCCGCGACGGCGCGGGCAACCTGATTCAGTCCGATAACCCGCTGGCCCCGCCGCTGGTCACGCCGGACCCGAACGCCAACGGCCCGCAGCTTCAGGAGCCGGAGCGAGGCCTCTTCCAGGCGCTGGTGCTTCCTCTGCCGGAGGAGCTTGCCCGGACGGCCCTGCCGGTCAGCAACCAGCCCGGCGCGCCGGTCCCGCCTCCGCCGCGCTACTGCCTGGTTCCCAACGAGGTGGCTGCGCAGGTTCCCGGCGCGCAGGTTCAGTTGTTCATCGGGCCGCCGCCGAACCCTGAGGATGCGATCTACGCCGCGCAATGGGCGCACGCCAACAACGTGCCCATCCTGCCGCCCATCCCGTGCACCACGGAGCTGCTGGCTGCCGTGCCGCAGGCGCAGGCCGGGGCCGTGGTGACGGCGTACATCAGCTCGCCCGCGCCCAACCAGGTGGTGGACCAGGTGATCCCCATCATCGGCACGGCGGACCTCACGTCGGAGCAGGCGGTCTACTACAAGTTTGAGATTCGGGGGCCGCAGTTCCCGGAGTGGGTCACGCTGGGCACGGTGCACGACCAGTCTGTGTTCAACGGGCAGTTGGAGACGCTAGCGGCAGCCGGTTTGCAGCCGGGCACGTACTTCTTGCGGCTGGTCATCGTGGGGCAGGACGGCAACTACCTGCAAGAGCCTTATCAGGTCACCTTCGTCGTGCCGTGATACCCGGCGAAACGGTCCAAAGCAAAGCCCCACCACGTATCACGGATGGTGGGGCTTTCTGTTGTGGGTGGTCGTGTGCGCAGCCGGTCTGCTTGCTGGCCGCTGTGCTTAGAGGATGGGGAGCAGCGGCAGCAGCATGCTGGTCGCGCCGGGGCAGTACAGGTTGAAGAGATCGGGCACCAGCGGCACGCTGCACCACAGGTTCAGGGTATCGATCACGAGGGCCGCCACGCCCAGAGCAACGATACACAGCACCACCAGGCACCCACAGCCGATGATGAGCCAGCGCCCTGTGCTGGTGCGCGGCTCTTCCTCGTATTCATCGTAGTACCCATACTCTGGCTGGGGCTGGGCATAGGGCTGGGCCGGGGCGCTGTACTGCGGTGCCGCATATGGCTGCTGCTGGGGCTGCGGCTGGTAGCCCGGCTGCGCTGGCTGTGCAGGCCGGGGGGGCGCATATGCGCCGGGAGATGGCGCGCCGCTGACCACGGTCTGCTGCTGAGAAGGGCCAACCGGGGGCTGCATCATGCCGCCCTCGTAGGCCAGCGTGACCGTCTCGCCCAACCCGATCATGTCGCCGTGGGCAAGCTGGCGAGAGGCTGTCAGGCGCTGCCCGTTGACGAACGTCCCGTTGGTAGAACCCAGGTCTTCCAGGGCATAACCGGTTGGGGTGCGTGTCATGCGGCAGTGGTGGCGACTGACTTCCGGATCGTTGATCACGACATCGTTCGTGATGTCACGTCCCAGCGCCACGATGTCCTTGTTGAGATCATAGACCTGATTGGGTTGGGGTCCACGGCGAACAACCAGCCGAAAGCCGCCGTTGCCTTGCATAGATGCCTCCTCGTGAGCAGGGAGGGGAAAAATGCTCGCCCGATAAGTCCAATCTGCCAGTGATGAGGGAAGTATAGGGGCAATGCAAACGCCTGTCAAACCCTCTTTAAGCGGCTTCCTGGCCTTTGTGAACTCCCTTGAGCTTGGGCACGGGTAGCAGTATAACTGCGGGCAGGGCCTTTGTGCCGTATTTTGGGCACGCTTTGACGTCAGGAGACAGGAGTCTGGGATGGCAGCTCAAGTGTTGATCCACGGAGGGCACGTGGTGCGCTCTGAAGGTGATTTGCCGGAGGGTTGGCTGCTGGTGGAGGGCGGTCGTATCGTGCGGATGGGGGCAGGCGAGCCGCCGGACCTGCCGGGTGCCAGGCGCATCGATGCCAGCGGCAGGTACGTTCTCCCCGGCTTCATTGACGTGCATGTGCATGGCGCGGTGGGCTGTGACACCATGGATGGCAGCCCCGAATCCCTGTGCAAGATGGCACGCTATTACGCGCAGCACGGCACCACCGCCTTCCTGCCCACCACATGGACCGAATCCCGGTCCAAGACGATGGCCGCCTTGCAGGCTGTGGCCGAGGTGATGGGCAGGCCGACCGGTGGCGCGGCGATCCTGGGCGCACACATGGAGGGGCCGTACATTAACCCGGAGAAGCGCGGCGCGCAGGACCCACGCCATGTACGGCGGGCGGACGTGGAGGAAGCCACCGCTTTTTTGGATACGGGGGTGGTCCGCCTGATTGCGCTGGCCCCGGAGTTTTCGGAGAACCAATGGCTGATCGAGCATGCCGCTGCGCGGGGCATCGTGGTTTCCGCAGCGCATACCCAGGCCGGGCCGGAGGATATCGACCGCGCGGTGGCGCTCGGCCTGCGCCAGGCCACCCACACCTTTAACGCCATGGACGGCCTGCATCACCGGAAGCCGGGCACGGTGGGGGCAGTGCTGACCAACGACGCCGTTATCTGCGAGTTGATCGCCGACGGTGTGCACGTGCATCCCCTGGTGATGAAGCTCGTCGTGCGGGCCAAGGGGCTGGACAAAGTAATCCTGGTGACGGATGCCGTAAGCCCTGCCGGGATGCCCGATGGAGACTATCTGTTCGAGGATCGCCCGGTTGTGGTTCGGGAGGGGCGGGTGCTGCTGCCGGACGGCACAATAGCGGGCAGCACGCTGGTGATGGACGAAGGGCTGCGCCAGATCATGCGCGCGGCGGGGCTGTCGCTCTCCCAGGCGTGGCCGCTGGTCAGCCTGAACGCGGCGCGTCAACTGGGCATCGCTGATCGCAAGGGCCGGCTGGCCGAGGGCTGCGACGCCGATATTGTGCTGCTGGACGCGGACTACCAGGTTCAGATGACCATGGTCGGTGGGGAGGTCGTGTTTGAGCAGGGGCAGCCGTGAGCGGGAAAGCCGCTGACCATCCCCCTATCTGACTATCATCCGGGGAACCGCTGGCGCGGTTTGATCGTCTTAAGGGTGAACCAGAACATGTAACGACCGTTTTCTAGGGAGAGGATGGCCAGCGATGAAGCGCATGGTGTTTGCCGTGGTGACTGTTGTCTTCCTGTTGGGGGCCGCGATCCCGGCCCTGGCCGATGGGATCATCATCCCGCCGCCCCGGCCAGGCCCCTTCACCGATCCGGCCTGGCTGACGATCCGCTACCACCGCGTCAACGTGACCATCGACAATCAGGTGGCGACTACCCGCATTGACCAGGTTTTTGTCAACGAGGGTGAGTTCGTGGCGGAAGGAACGTACATCTTCCCTCTGCCGCAGGGGGCAACTGTCAGCGAGTTCACGATGTGGGTGGACGGCCAGCCCATCCAGCCGCAGATTCTGGAGGCCGACGAGGCCCGCCGAATCTATGACGAGATCGTCCGCCGTCTGCGCGACCCTGCCCTGCTGGAATACGTGGGAACCAATGCCATCCGCGCCAACGTGTTTCCTATCGGTCCGGGTGAGGAGCGGCGCATCGAGATCGAGTACCAGGAGATCCTGGATGTGGAGAACGGCCTGGTGCACTACGTCTATCCGCTCAATACGGAGCGGTTCAGCGCCCGCCCCCTGGAGGACGTTTCCGTGACGGTGGAGATCACCTCCAACGATCCGGTGCAGTCCATCTACAGCCCCAGCCACCGCGTGGCCATCGACCAGGAAGATGAGTTCCACGCGCGGGTGGGCTACGAGGAGCGCAACGTCAGGCCAGATACCGACTTCAGCCTATACTACAGCGTGGCCCCGGATGACATCGACCTCAACCTGCTGACCTACCGCGAGAGCGCGAACGAGAACGGCTTCTTCATGCTGATGATCGCGCCACCCTTGCGCATGCCGGAGGACCACGTGATTCCCAAGGACGTGCTCGTGGTGCTGGATCAGTCCGGTAGCATGTATGGGGAGAAGTGGGAGCAGGCCCGCGATGCTGTGGAGTACGTGCTGGCGAACCTGAACCCGGAGGACCGCTTCAACGTGGTCGTCTTCAGCACGGGCTATCGTGTCTATGCCAACGCCCTGCAAAGCCCGGCTGAGGCCGAGTCGGCCATCCGCTGGGTGCAGGGGCTGGAGGCCATCGGCGGGACCGACATCGACGGCGCGTTGAGCGCGGCGCTGGAGATGGCCGACGCCGAGCGCCCAACCGTGGTCCTTTTCATCACCGATGGTGTGCCTACCGAAGGCGTGACCGAGATCGACGAGATTCTGGAGCGCTTTGAGGAGAACGCGCCGGACAACGTGCGGCTGTTCAGCTTTGGCGTCGGCGACGACGTGGACGCCTTCCTGCTGGACCAGTTGGCGCAGGGTAATCGCGGCACCAGCGCTTATGTCCGCCCCGGGGAGCGCATTGACGAGGAGGTCAGCGGCCTTTACGCCAAGATCAGCGCGCCCGTGCTGACCAACGTGGAGCTGGATGTTGAGGGCGTGATGGTTGAGGAGCTGTATCCTTCCGAGCCGCTGCCGGACCTCTTCGCCGGGACGCAACTGATCCTGGTGGGGCGCTACCGCGACAGCGCCGAGGACGTGACGATCCGGCTGAGCGGCGAGGTGAACGGCGAGCGCCAGACCTTTGTCTACGAGGGTCTGCGCTTCCCGGCCAACGCGGGCGGTGGTTCGGGCACGGACGCGGAAGTGTTCATCCCCCGTCTGTGGGCCACGCGGCGCATTGGCGCGCTGCTCAACCAGATTCGGCTGCAAGGGGAGAACCCTGAGCTGGTGGATAGCGTGGTGCGGCTCAGCCTGCGGTACGGCATCATCACACCCTACACCTCGTTCCTGATTCAGGAAGAGGACATCTTCTCGCAGGCCGGGCGGCGCCAAGCCGGGGAAGAAGCGGCCACGGCGATGGACCAGGCCTTTGCACCCTCTGCTGGGGCCAATGCGGTGGATGCAGCGGAGGCCCTCGGCGGCGCGATGAGCGCCGAGGCCCCGGCCCCCATGCCGACGATGATGGCTGCTGGCGGGGGCGGCTATGTGGAGACGCGGGACATCATCCGCCACGTGCGGGACAAGACCTTTGTCTCCCGCGACGGGGTGTGGATCGACACCGCCTATGAGGCCGACACCATGACTCCGCAGCAGGTGGTCTTCCTCAGCGACAGGTATTTCGACCTGGTGGCTCAGAACCCGGTGCTGGGCGATTACTTTGCGCTGGGCGAGCACGTGATCGTCGTCTTTGAGGGCACGGCCTACGAGGTGGTGCCGGAGTAGGGCGGCAAGATCGTTGAAGTCGCTACGTGGGGCGGGCTGTTCGGCCCGCCCCACATGGCGCTGACGTTAAGGCGTGCTGGCTATTGACCCCGCTGGCGGCGCGCGCTGACGGTTTCGCCGCCGATGCCCCAGTTGTCGGTTTCCACTTCTTCGATGACCACGATGGTGGTCTGCGGGTTCTTGCCCAGCACATCGACCAGCAGTTGGGTGACGCCCCGGATGAGTTGCGCCTTCTGGGCCGGGGTAGCCCCTTCTTTCGTGATCTTGATGTTGACGTATGGCATGCTGCCTCCAGACGGACCGGCTAGCGTGGTGCAAGTCGCATCTCCAGGTACATCACCGGCTCCGGCCCCTCCCCCAGGTCCAGGTCAAGGGTGCGCCCGTAACTGAAGCCCAGTTTGCGGTAGAGCAGCAGCGCGTTGTAGTTGCGCAGCGCCACACCGATCTCCACGCGCTCGGCGGCCATCTCCCGCGCGGCCTGGACCAGCCTGCGGATGATGGCGCTGCCGATCCCATAGCCGCGCCATGCCTTGCCGACGATCACGTCGCTGATCTCGGCGGCTCTGGCCCACAGGGTCAGTTGTCCAAAGCCGACCACGTTGCCCTGCTCAAGTTCTGCCACCAGGCCCAGCCCGCGCCGGTTGAGGGCAGCTTTCTGGCTGTGTTGGACCAGCCGTTGTATCTGGTCCAGGGTTCGCTCCGGCATGCAAAAGCGGTGCAAGGCGGAGGCGTCGCCCGGCAGCACGGGGCGCAGTCGCCACCGTGGGGCGTCGGGGCGTTCTGGCGGGTGGGGCGTGGCGTGTGCCGTGTCCGGTGGGGTGGTCATGGCGGATGCTCCGGCAGGGTGATGGATGCGTGTTCAGTCCTGGGTCTCGTCGGCGATCCATTTCAGATATTCGTTGGAGCCACGCACAATTGGCAAGGCGATGATCTCCGGTAACTCGTAGCTGTGTAGCGCTTTGATGGTGGCGAGCATGTCCTCAAAGACCTGCGCCCTGGTTTTGATGATCATCAAGACCTCAGCCTCGTCCTGGACCCTGCCTTCCCAGCGAAAGATCGAGGTGACGGGGGCCAGGTTGACACAGGCTGCCAGCCTGCGTTCCACCAGGGCGCTGGCGATCTGGTGTGCCTGCTCCTCGGATGGGGCGGTAACCAGCGTGATGAGATAATCGTACATGCGCCTCGCCTCACCTTGTATGAACGGGATGCCGATCATGAGTATACTGCCCGGTGACGTGAAGACAAGGTGAGCGGGCGTTGGAGTTTCGCCAGCAGGCCGTCATGTTTGGGGCATCTCATGCCATATAATAGCAATATGAGGGTGCGGATGAAGTGGCGCTTCCTACTGCCGCTGGCATTGCTGGTGCTGGCTGTGCTGGCCTGCAACCTGCCTGTTGGCGTGCCGCGCGCCACGCCGACCGTGGCCCCCACCCATACCCCCTCGCATACCCCCAGCATGACCATCACCCGGACGCCGGTCCCCACGGCGACTCCGTCCCGTACCGCCTCGCCGACGGATACGCCGACTGTGACGCCGTCCCTTACGGCCTCGCCATCCAATGCCCCCACAGCGACGGCTACGGCGACTTACTCGGCAACGCCAAGTGTGACCCGGACGCCCAGCCCCACCGCCACCCGAACGCTGACCCCCACGCCAACCGCCACTACGACCAGCTCTGCGACGGCCACGCCGAGCGACACGCCGACCCCGACGCCGACGCCGAGCTTCACGGCCACCCTGACCGCGACGCCCTCATTGACCGCCTCGCCCACGGCGACGGCCAGCGATACCCCCAGGCCGACGGCTTCGCCGACCCGCCCGCCCACCGAGACGCCACCCCCTGTTGCCGTGCTGCCGACGATGACCCGGACGCCGCGTCCCCTGACCACGCCGACGCTGACCCCCCGGCCCACCCGCCAGCCATCTGCCACGCCCACGCGGCTGGTCTTGACCGTGCAGAGCTTTCCCGTTCTCACCCAGCCGGGGCCGGTGATCACCTCGCCGCCGGACCTGGGCATCCTGCCTACCCCCACGCCGTTGCCGCCGACGGCCACGCTGGCCCCCACGCCCACGCCGCTCCCGGTGCCGGATGTTGCCCCTGGGGGCGGCATCCCGCCGGTGACGAGCGTGGCGGCTGTGCCCACAGTGGCTCCTCCGCCGCCCGGCCCCCTGATCGCGCCGCACGATGCCTTCATCCTGGACGCCGGCAGCTTCCAGATCAGCCGCCCCTCCGCCGCCTCGTCGTCAACGCTTTACCTGGACATCGGGCCGGGCGGCCAGTTGGCCGCCGTGGAGCAGGAAGACGCCGAGCACCCCGGCTACGGCTACGCCCTGGACGTGAACGGCGTCATGCTCAACGGCTCGCCGCTGCCCAGCGCCACCATCCGCTTCACCAAAGTGCGCTGGTCGCCGGACGGGCGGTACGTGGCCTTTGTGGCGGAAACGCCCGGCGCGCGCGGCGACGGCAGCCAGCGCATTGGCGACACGATCAGCGATGGGTTGTGGGTATGGACCCTGGCCCCGGAGCAGCAGACCCAGTTCACCCATCACGCGCTGATGAACCGCTACCCCTACCAGTTCGGGCGGGACGCGGCGTGGATGGTCCGGGATTTTGCCTGGTCGCCGGATAGCTCCCTGCTGCTGGTTGAGATGGATCGGGCCGAAGGTTACCCCGGCATCCTGGCCCTGATCCCGCCGGGCTGGAACGCGGGCGACGAGCCGCTGATTCTGCGACACGAGTACGGCTCGTGGTCGCAGGATGGCTCGCGCATCCTGGTCAGCGGGGAGATGACCGATGTCGGCCCGGTTTTGGGCTGGGTGAACCGGGACACCCGCGAGCTGACGGTCCTGCTGGATGGCCGGGCGCTGGTGCCCCCCCTGTGGATGCAGGACGCGGTCGAGCTGCGCGACCGACGCATCGCCTTCCTCGGCGCGCCGTATAATCCGGCGGACCCCAACGCCGGGCCGAATTCCCCGGATGTGGGCCTGTACACTTTCACCGGGGGGGAGCCGGTGAGGGTCGCTTACCTGGGCGGCGGGCCGGTGGTGGAGGCGCGCTGGAACGACCGGCGGACGGCGGTGCTGGTTCGGATGGCGAGCGGGCGAACGCTGGCCGTGCGCACGAACGGCGCGGTCAGCGACCTCACAGGCACGGTGGGTGAGGGTTTCGTGGCCTGGGGGGAGTGAGGCTGGCCGGGGGGCCTGGCCCCTACCGCCGGAAGTTGTCCTGCCGGTCGGCTGCGGGTCCTGGGGGCGGCATGCAAGGAAGCGCTGCGTAGTTCGCCGGGCTTATGCTACCAGCCGACCGATCACAGCTCCCGCAAGGCCGCCAGCAGGCGGTCGATTTCCTCCTGGGTGTTGTAGTGCACCAGCCCCACGCGCACCGCGCCGCCGTGTTCTTGCAGGCCCAGCCGCTCCATCACGGCCAGCGCATAGTAGTTACCGTCCCACACGTAGATGTGGCGCGCAGCCAGGAATTCGGCGACGGCGCGGGGATGATGTCCGTCCAGGTTGAAGATCACGGTGGGCACGCGCTCGGCGTAACGCGCCGGGTCTGTGATGCCGTAGATGCGCAGGCCGGGGACCTTGCGCAGGCCGTCGATCAGGTAGGCCAGCAGGTTTCGCTCGTAAGCGGTCAGCGCTGCCAACGCGCACTTCAGGCGCAGCCGACGGCCCTCCAGGCCGGGGAACTGCCCGGCGTGCCCCATGCCGTAACGCGCCCCGATCTCGGCCAGGTACTCCAGCGCGGCGGTGGTCCCGGCCCAGGTCTCAAAGCTGGGGGTTCCCGTTTCCCAGCGGTAGGGGGGAGTGTCCTCTGCCGGGCGCACCTTGTAGGCGGGCAGCCCGGCCAGGTGCTCATAGCGGCCCCACAGGAGGCCGATGTGCGGGCCAAAGAACTTGTAGGCGCTGCACAGCAGGAAGTCACAGCCCATATCCTGCACGTCGAGCGGGATGTGCGGGGCGCTCTGCACGGCGTCCAGCACGTAATAGGCGCCGACGCTGTGCGCCAGCGCCGCGATCTGCTTTACCGGGTTGATGGTCCCCAGCGCGTTGGAGGCGTGAACGGTGGCCACCACGCGCGTCCGGTCGTTGATGGCGGCCTCCAGGCTGCGCATGTCCAGCGTGCCGTCTTCCACGTCGAAGTCGGCCCAGCGGAGGGTGAGGCCGTTATCCTCGGCGATACGCAGCCAGGGCGCGATGTTGGCGTCGTGATCCATGCGCGTGACCACGATCTCACTGCCGGGCTGGAGGGTCCTGGCGATGGCGCGGCTGAGGGCGAAGTTGAGCGTGGTCATGTTTGGCCCAAAGACGATCTCTTCGGGACGGGCCGCGTTGAGGAAGTCGGCGGCGATGCAGCGGGCCTCATAGGCCATGGCGTCAGAGCGCTGGCTGGTGGCAAACGCGCCGCCGTGGTTGGCGTTCATCGTGATGTAGTAGTGCGCCACGGCGTCGATCACCCGCTGAGGGACCTGTGTCCCCGCCGGATTGTCGAAATGCACGGGGAGGGGGCCGCCCGCTGCCACGGGGCGGTTGAGCGCCGGGAACTGGGGGCGGATGGCCGCCGGGTCAAAGGGCATGAGTTTCTCCTTGGCGTTCCAGTTGTGAGTCCAGTCTGTGCTATAGTATCCTTGATTCTGCGGATAATGCACCTCTTTTCCGGAAGAGTGGTTGGGCATGGATGAGCAGGCCGTTCCCGCTGACGAACGGTTGACCGTTTACTGCGCGCCGGACATGTGGCGCTTGCTTGGCCCGGATGGCAAGCCGGTCTTTGAGGCGCGCCCACGGATGATCTACTACCATCCGCTGTTTGGCCGCTGGCGGGACCTGCCGCCGGGCGACCGGATGAGCGTGGACGGCATCGAGAGCATCCAGGTGCGCTGGGATGGCGGCTGGGCGGTGGGGATCACCCTGGCCCCGCAGGGATTATGGCGGCGTCTGGTTCGCTGGGAGGATACGCGCCACATCGCCAGGGCCGACGAGGCCGCCCGCGCCCTTAGTGAGGTCACCGGTTGTCCGCTGCGCACGGAGGACGACCAACTGCCGCCGGTCAGGCACGTCCAGCGTCCCGCGCCTTCGCCACAGCCCCTTGCCCCCCCGGAGGAGCCTCCGAGTCCGTCTGAGGCGCTGCCGACCCCGTCCCCGGCGGACACGATGGCCGCCCCGCCGCTGATCTACACCGTGGACGATGCGGCTGACGTGCGGCTTCCGTTGCGGCTGGGCAGCGGCGTTGTGCTCCGGCGCGACGAGGCCGACCGGCTGGTGCTGCTCCTCTCCGCCGAGAGTCGGGCCTCTTCGCTTGTGTTGACCTTGCTGGGGATGGGGGTCTTGGGTGTCCTGCTGGCGGTGGTGCTGGCGATTCGGGGCGGCTCGCTGGGGGGCAATCCCCTGCTGAGTCTGTTGGGCTTTGGCGCGCTGTTGATTGGGGTGGGCCTGGTGGGGATATGGTCACTCACGCGCGTGTACCGCTCGCGGCGGGAGAGCATCGTCTTCGACCGTGATGCGGGGGAGGTGATCCTGCCGCCCCCGGCATACGGCAAGGAGGCCGTGCACGTGCCGCTGGTGGCGGTGCATGGCGTGCGCATTTCCGGTCAGCCGTTGCGGACCCGTTCTGCCCTGGCCTACCGGCGCACGGTGTCCCTGATGCTGGATGCTGGCGATGAGCCGCTTTTCGAGGAAACCCGCACCGCCCCCCTGCCGCCGGACCCCGCCGTGATGCCCTCGCTGGCTGCCCTGCGACGCCAGGCGGATGAAAAGGCCGGGCCGTCCCTGGCGCGGGCAGGCGCGCGCGTCATTGCCTGGTATCTGGGCGTTCTGCTGGTTGATGAGTGAGCGGGCAGCGGGTCCCTTGGTGGGATGGTGGGCGGGCTGCCGGGAGATCGGCGTAGCCTGCCCACGTGGCGCGGTCGCAATTGAGTGAAAGAAGGACAGCCATTTGAAGCCCCTATTGACTTTTGTGCATTGCAGTGATACGCATATCGGCCCCACCGTGGATTTTGAGTATGGAGGCTACCGGACCCTGCGCTCTTTGGAGGCCTTCATCGCGCTTGTCAACAACTTCCCCCATCCCCCCGATTTTGTGGTCCATACGGGCGATATCTCCCACGACAAAAGCCAGGAGTCCTACGTCATCGCGGCGGAGGCCTTTGCTCGCTTGCAGGTGCCGATCTATTACGTCAACGGCAACCACGACAACCCGGCTTTTGTGCGCAAGTACCTGGGCGCGCCGGCGCACCCAGGCGGGGACCCCGACGCCCCCCTGGATTACGTCTTCACGCACAATGGCGAGCGCTTCCTGGTGCTGGACGCGCACAGCCCTCTGGTGCCGGACCCGCTCGGCCACCTGAGCGAGCCACAACTGGATTTTGTGCGCGCTGAAGCGCAGCCGGACGGCCCGCCGCTGACCGTCTTATTGCACTATCCCTTGTTCCCTATGGCTTCCCCCTGGCTGGACGAGCACATGATCGTCAACAATGGACTGGCGCTCCACCGGGCGCTGTTGCCTGCGCGGGAGAGGCTGCGTGGCGTTTTCTTCGGGCATCTGCACCGTGGCAGCCAGATCAGCCGCGAGGACATCACCTATACGAGCGTGCCGAGCACGGCCTGGCAATACGTCTGGCGCTCCTGGGACGACAGGCCGCAGTTGGACGAAAACACGCTGCCCGCCTACCACATCGTCCAGTACTTCCCGGACCACATCATCGTCCAGCAGTACGGATTGGGCGCTGCGGGGCATGTGAGGAAGTAGCCGATGTCTATTGAATCCGATAGCGACCTGCGCAGCCTGCTGCGGATAGGCCGCGAGGAACGCCCACTGGGATCACGGCGATTCTTATTGGGGTATCGCCTGGCAGGAAAAAAGGCCGCCTCCAACGAAGCGGCCTTTTCCGTCACCAGGGCGTGAGGCCTATCGCGAGAAGAGGCTGTTGAAGGCCTGAATCTGCGCCTCGCCGACGGCGACCAGGGCGTAGACCACGGTCTGCCCTTCAACGCCCACCACGCCCGCGTAGACCAGCCTGGCTACCGTGAGCGGCTGGCCGCTGTCGTCCGCGCCGACCCCGTAGGCCGTGGCCAGGAAGGTCAGCCCGGCCTCGGCGTCTGTCACCTGCGAAAAAGCCAGGCCATCGAGCGCCGGATAGACGGTGGTGATCAGGTCCAGCGCGCCTGCTGCATCGCCGGGCATGGGAGCGGCCACGTACAGCGCATACGCCCCACCGGAGGCGTCGGACAGTTCCAGGGCCATGTCAGTGACAGTGCAGGGTGCGGCGGCAGAGCAGTCGGCGACGGCCACCCCGGCCACGCCGCCGTTGAGGATGCCCCAGTACGCCTGCGCGTCGGCCAGCAGGGCGGCATAGGCAGCCACGGGGCTGGGCAGATAGAACAGGTAGTTCACGATCTCCTCGGTCAGCACGCCGGCATACAGCGGCTCCACCACGGCCCCAAGCTGGTCGTTGGCAAAGACGACGATGGCCTGGTAGGCTTCCGCCGAGCCGGCGAAGATTTCCGCCGCCAGGGCGGCCAGGGTCGCCGCGTCCACCGCCTCTACCGCGCCCAGGGCGACGGTTCCCAGGGGCTGGTCGCTGTAGCTGTCCGTGGCCTCGTATGCTGCGGTGGCCGCGTCGTAGGCGTACATGTAGCAGTCCCAAGGGTAGTAGTAGCAGTAGGAGGCGTACCAGTCGGCGTATTCCTCGTAGTTGTCGATGGCCGTCGTGGCTGCGTCCAAAGCCTCCTGGTAAAGCTCCTCCGCCTCCTCGAACATCGCCTCGGCGTAGGCATCTGCGGCGACGTAGATGGCCTCGTAGTAGTCCTCCCAGAACTGGTCGTAGGCGGCCTGTGCGGCCTGCTGCGTCTCCTCGGTTCGCTGGCTGATGGCCTCCGCCTGCGCGGCAATGGCGTCGTTGAGCGCGTCGTTCAGTGTGGCGGCCATGGCTTCGTCCACGGTGGAGGACCACAGTTCCGCCGTGTTGGGCAGGGCATCCGAAGGTGGCTGTGAAGCACCGCTCGCGCCCAAGCCAAAGCCGCCGAACTCCGCCCAGGACTGGCCTTCCTGGCGGGAGAAGTTGAGCTGGGGCGCCAGGCCGCCCTCGCCCCCGAAGAGCGCGCCCAGGCCACCCTCACCCAGTGGTCCGGAAGCAGCGGATGGGCGCTGCCCTAATGAGTCGAGTCTGCCGCCCAGGTCGCCACCCGTTCCCTCGGAGCCGGGCCTGTTGCCGCCGAGGTTGCCCCCCGCGCTCCCAGAACCGGGCCTGTTGCCGCCGAGGGCGCCGCCCGTGCCCGGCCCACTCCCGGAGGGGAGGCTCCCGCTGAAGGCCCCGCTGCCGTTGCCGGTCGCCCCTGGCATGCCCGGAGCGCCATAGCGCCCGCCGTTGGCCGAGGGCCGATTGCCGCCGCCCTGCGCGTAGACTGCCGTTAGCATCCCCATGCACAGCACGACGATTACGACTCCTCGAAGTCCTGTCTGTTTCATGCGGGTTCTCCTTCCGCCGTTTATAGCTGACCCTGGCCTGTGCGCTTTCACCGAAACCGAGGTGTGAGTTGAAACGTAACGTTTATGAACCATCCGTGTCGCGGAGAAGCTTTATTCTTTGAGTATTATATACCGCTTTGCAGGGCCGGGTAAAGCGCGGTGGTGATTGACGGCAGCCGGGGCCAGGTGCTAAGCTAGACCGCACAGGTCAGGTCAGACGTAGCGCCTTGTGCGGGAGGCCGCCTTGAGTTCAGTTCCTCAGATCATCCGCCGCCGTCGCCGCCGTCGCCAGGAGTCACGCCCCGGCCCCGCTCTGTATGGAGGGGTGAGCGCTGCGCTGATCATCCTGGTGGCCGTCCTGGTGGGGGTAGGGGGTGTGGGGGTGGCGGCGGTGGCCACGTACCTGGGCGTGGCGGGCGTGATCCCCGCCGTGCCGCAGGATATCCGCCCGACCCTGGCCGCTGAAGAACCGACTCTGTTGCTGGATCGCCAGGCGCGCCACATCCTCTACCGGGTGGCCGATCCGCTGGAGGGCGAGGTGTCCTGGCTGAAGCTGGAAGACCTCCCCTCCCACGTGTGGGAGGCAACGGTCGCCATCGAGGATGGGGCTTTTTTCTCGCGGCCTGGTTTCTCCCTGCCGCGCATGCTCAGCGCGCTGGCCGATGCGCTCGTCTCCGGTGAGTCATCCCTCAGCGATCCGGTGCTGTTGTACCTGGCGCAGCACGTCCTGGTTCCGCTGAATGAGATGCCGCTGGACCACCCGGACCGGCCCCTTACAGACACGGTTCTGCTGCTGGAGCTTCAGCGGCGCTTCTCGCGAGAGGCGTTGCTGGAGTGGTTTCTCAACACGGCCCTCTATGGCAACGGCGCGTATGGCATCGAGGCGGCGGCCCGCCTGTATCTGGGCAAGAGCGCCCGCGACCTCACGCTGGGTGAGGCGGCGCTGCTGGCTGGCATCCCGGCCTCGCCTTCCATGAATCCTTTTGACCAGCCGGAGGCCGCCCACCGCCGCCAGGAGGTGGTGCTGGATGCTATGACGGCCTATGCCATGATCGGGCCGGACGAGGCGGACGCCGCCAGCGCCCCCCTGGAGGTCGTGCGCCCGGTGGCCCCGGTCGATGTTGTGGCCCCCCACTTCGCCCTGCTGGCCCGACGCCAGGCGGAGGCGCTGCTCAACAGCGCGGGCTACGATGGCGCACGCCTGGTCGCCGGGGGCGGGCTGCGCATCACGACGACGCTGGACCTTGATCTCCAGTATCAGGCGGAATGTGTGCTGCGCACACAGGTCACACGCCTGGGTGGGGTAGACCCGACTTTTGTCCATGCCACCTCCATCGGTGAGCCATGCCATGCGGCGGCCTGGCTGCCGGGGCTGGCCGCCCAGGACGTGGGCGTGCCTCACGACGTGAATAATGGCGCGGTAGTCGTACTGCGTCCTGAGACCGGGGAGGTGCTGGCCTATGTCGGCAGCGTGGATTACTGGAATGAGGCCATTCTGGGGTACGTTGACTCGGCGGCGGCTGGTTACCAGCCCGGCACGATGATCCAGCCCTATATCTACCTGACCGCTTTCTCCCAGGGCTACACGCCGGCGACGATGACGCTGGATGTCCAGCAGCGGTTTGGGCAGCCCTCTGACGCAGCATACGAGGCTGTTAACTTCGACGGCAATTACCGGGGGCCGATCAGCCTGCGCAGGGCGATGATTTCCGGAGCCGTCCCGCCTGCCGTGCAGGTGATGAACTGGGTGAGCGTGGCTGATGTGGTCCGCACCGCCCACCGCATGGGCCTGACTACGTTACAGAACGGCCCCACCAGCTACGATCTTTCGCTGGTTGTGCAGGGTGGCGACGTGGCTCTGGCGGACCTGGTGTACAGCTTTGGCGTCTTTGCCAACCAGGGACGGATGGTCGGCGCGCCAGTGCCGCGCGTGCAGGAACGCCCTGGTTTTCGCGTGGTGGACCCCGTTTCCGTCCTGCGCATTGAAGACCAGGCGGGGGACCTGTTGTGGGCTTACGAGCCGCAGGCCCGTGATACGCTTGAACCGGCCCTGGCTTATCTGGTCAACCACGTGATGGGGGACCGGGAGCTGCGCGCGCAGGAACTGGGCGCGGACAACGTGTTCGAGATCGGTCGTCCTGCCGCCGTGCATGGTGGGCAGTCTGGGGATGGGGGCGACCTGTGGACGGTGGGGTATACGCCACAGCTCAGCGTGGGCGTGTGGATGGGCAACACGGACCGCACACCGACGGCGCGGCTGAGCGCCTCAAGCGGCCCTGCGCCGGTGTGGCATGCCCTGATGCGCTACTTCCATGAGCAGGGTGGGCTGCCCGTGCAGGATTGGGCGCGGCCCGACAACATTGTTGAAGCGCCGGTTTGCGCCATCAGCGGCCTGCTGCCCAGCGAGCACTGCCCGGTGGTGGTGGAGATCTTCTACGAGGGAACCCAGCCCGTCCAGCAGGATTTCTATTATCAGGCGGTTGAGGTGAACCGCCAGAACGGACGCCGCGCCACGGCCAGCACCCCGCCGGAACTGCGGGAAGAGCGGGTGTACTTTATCTATCCAGAGGAAGCGCAGGCCTGGGCTGCGGCGCAGGGTATCGAACGCCCGCCTGAGGAATATGACGTCATCGGCCCGCCGCCTGTGTTTGGGCCGGTGGCCATCCTCTCGCCGGAGCCGCTGGACTATGTGCGCGGCGTGGTGGAGGTGCGCGGCAATGCGGGTCCGCCCGGTTTCCAGTACTACCAGCTTGACTACGGACGGGGGATAAACCCCGACCAGTGGGTTCAGATCGGGGAGCGGGTCTATACCCAGGCGCGGGGGGAGTTGCTGGGCCGCTGGGATACCAGCGGTCTGGAGGGGCTGTACAGCCTGCGCTTGCAGGTGGTGACCTCCGACCAGGCGGTTCAGGAGAGTTTGCTCCAGGTGACGGTGGATAACACGCCGCCCCAGGTGAGCGTCAGCGCGCCGGAGGAGGGGGAGGAAATCCTGGTCACAGGCACGAATCCGGTGCTTGACGCCAGCGTGACCTACAGCGACAACGTGGGTGTCACCGAGGTCATCTATTACCTTGACGGCGAGGCGGTTACGTCGGTGATCGAGCCGCCTTTCTCGGCCCCTATCGTGCTGACCTCGCTGGGGCAACACGCCATCTGGGCGGAGGCCTTCGACGCGGCGGGCAACAGTACTCTCAGCGAGCGGGTGACTTTTAACGTGCGGCGCGGGTCATGAATTGGGTACACTTGGATGGCGTAGTGACGGTTAATGTAACTTTGTTTACGGGTAGCGTGACCTGTGGGGAGAGCATGGATGCCAGCATTGAAGCAACTTCAAGTCGAACAGGGCGCGACCTTTGAGGATGCCCCGGTCCCTCTTCATTACGGGGATGTGGGCGCAGAGTACGAGGCGGCCAGGGCGGCGGTTGCCCTGGTGGACCGTAGCGATGAAGGCCGCCTTGAGTTAGGCGACCGGGATCGCCTGACCATCCTCAATCGCATGTCGACGAACGCCGTCGCCGAGCTTGGGCCTGGCGAGGGGCGGGCCACGGTGCTAACCACGCCCATCGGGCGGATCATCGACCGCGTAATCCTGCACAACCTGGAGGAGGACCGCTCCCTGCTGCGCACCAGCGCCGGTCGCGGCGCGGCCATTGCTGATTATCTGCGGCGCAACATCTTTTTCCGGGACAGGATGAGCGTCCGGGAGGTGAGCGAGGAGCTTGCCCACCTGGCGCTGTACGGTCCCCAGGCCGGCGCGCTGGCCGGGCATTTCGCGCCGGGGGCGGAGGCGTTGGCGCTGCATCACGTCCTCGCCGTGGATTTTGAGGACTCCGCGTTGCTCGTCGTGGCGCTCGATCCGCTGGATGTGCCGGGTTATGGCCTGCTTGCCCCGGTGGAAAAGGCTGCCTCGCTGTGGCAGGCCCTGCTGGAAGCGGGGCAGCCGCTGGGCGTCCGCCCGGCAGGAGTGGCCGCCTGCGAGCTGCTGCGTATTGAAGCGGGCGTGCCCGGCCCGGAGGGCGAGCTGAACGAGGCGTACATTCCGCTGGAGGCCGGTCTGTGGACAGACGTGAGCTTCAACAAGGGCTGTTACACCGGCCAGGAGGTGATCGCACGCCTGGAGAGCCGGGGCAAGCTGGCCAAAACCCTGGTTGCCGTGACGCTCGACTCGGAGGTTCCGGTCGGTATGCCCTGGTTTGCGGATGGTCGCCGGCAGGGCACGCTGACCAGCGCGGCCCGCTTGCCGGATGGCGGCTGGGTTGGCCTTGGTTTCGTCAGGCCGGAGGTGGCGGAGGCGGGGCGCAGCCTGACCTTTGAGCAGGGAGGCCGGGCCGTCATTCGGCGAGTGCCGGGGATCGGGCGCGCCCTTTGACGGGCGGGGCTGTCCCGAATTCTGCTAAAGCGCTGTGCCTGTTTCTATCCTGTGAGGAGTGTGAGGTCGGCGGCCCTGGCTGGCCGCCTCAGTTTTGGGTATTGCTACGTACTAAGGAGGTCTTTTCATGCGACGTGGTGTTGCTCTCTCCCTCGCTGTGGGGGTGGTCCTGTTATTGACGATGGCAGTGCGGATGTTGCCCGCCTACGGCCAGGATGAGCCGCTGCGTATTGGCCTGGTGACGCACGAGGGTGGTGAGGTAGACGACCGTAGCTTCAATCAGAGCGTCTGGGAAGGCGTGCTGGCTGCTGCCGAGCGTCTGGATGGGGTGGCGGATTACATCGAGACACAGGACAGCACCGATTATGGGAACAACATCGCTGAGTTCGTCGAGCATGACTACCACATTATCGTGACGGTTGGACTCGCCATGGGCGAGGCCACGCGCCAGGCGGCCCTGCTCTACCCAGATGTGCACTTCATCGGAGCCGACCAGCGCGAGTTCCCGGACAGCCCTTTTCCGCCCAACATGACCGGGCTGGTCTTCCACGAGGATCAGGCGGGCTACCTGGCGGGGGCGCTGGCCGGGCATTTGACGCGCAGTGATGTGATCGCGGGCATCTACGGGACCGACCTGGCCCCTGCCATTGTCGCTTTTGCCACCGGTTTTGAGAACGGTGTGCAGTCTGTCAATCCCACCGCCAGGGTGATCACGACCTATCATCCTGGCGGGTTCGGGGTGGCCTTCAACGATCCGGAGTGGGGGGCGGCCACTGCTGCGCAGGCCATCGACCAGGGAGCGGACGTGGTCTTTGCCGCTGGCGGGGCGACCGGCATGGGCGCGCTGATCGAGGTGGCCAACCGCACCACTGCCGAATCCCCGCTCTACTGCATCGGGGTCGATACCGACCAGTGGGAGACCGTCCCCGAAGCGCGGGATTGCCTGGTTTCCAGCGCGGTGAAGCACATCGCAGACGGCGTGGAGGCCATCATCGTGCAGGTGGTGGCCGGCGAGCCGCCGCAGGGCAATTTCTACGGCCCAGTGGGCCTGGCCGACTTCCATGACTTCGAGGACGTGGTGCCGGAGGCGGTGCAGGAAGAGCTGGCCCAACTGGCCGACGCCCTGGCCGAAGGTGAGGTCGATACGGGTTATCATCCGGGCGGCCCGGCGGGGGCGGAGGATGAGAGCGAGGCGGGTGAGGAGCCAGATTCGCCGACTGAAGCGCCGAGGCAAGGCAAAACCCCGACCCCGGAAGGGTGAGCCGTGGCTCTGGCCGGGCCATCAGGGCAGCCAGCCGAACGGCGGCTCGTCCTCGTTGACCGGATTCGCCGTCGCTTCCGCTGCAAAGGGCGCGGCCTGGGGAGGGCGCTGCCGGGCCATGACGCGGCTGAGCTTGCGGAGGTCCGGCCCATAGATGATCTGGCCGTGTATGTCGGCGCGCAGCGCCGCCTGGGCGATGCCCCGCGCCGCGACATCGACCGGCAGGGGTGCCCAGCGGGCAAAAGGCAGCCCCACCAGCGGGATGGCGCCGAGCAGACTGATCATCAGCAGCAACGGGTTCTTGAGCCTGCCGCGTGGGTAGACCAGCGGCGCGCGGGCTATGGTCCACAGCAGGCCGCTGCGCCGCAGGTAATGCTCGGCTTCCCGCTTGCTCTTGATGTAGCTGCGTGGCAGCCAGGGCGCCCAGGCCGCGCTCACAAAGAGCAGGTGCGGCACGCCGTCGCTCATCGCCATGCGCGCGATGTTGCGCAGGGAGTCGGTGTTGAGGTGGGTGTAGGTGAGGCCCCGCGCAGGCTGCTGGCGCAGAGAGCCGATCACGTGGATTACCGTGCCGTGCCCACGGCTGCGTCCCCTGAGGCTGGCGACGTTCCAGGCATCGCCTTCCACCAGCCGGACAGATGGGGCGGATTCGCCCAGGCGGAAATCACCGCCGGGCGGGATGAGCGCGGTGATCTCCGCCCCAGCCTCCAGCAGGGCGTAGGCCACGCTGGTGCCCAGAAAACCGGTCGCACCGGCCACAAAGATTCGTCTGGGATCGCTTCGTGGTGGCATGCCGGGAATTGTAGCACACAAAGCCGCCAGCCAGGGCCTGGCCGGGTGGCGGGCGGCGGCGGTGACGGGACGTGTTGGGGGCAGTGACTCAGGCGTGAACGGCGGCGCAGCTCAGCGCGCCGCTGGCGATTCCTGGGCCGCCACGACGGTGGGTGACGGGCGCGCTGGGGGGCCGCTGGCCTATTGGCTCAGGACACGAAGCATAAACTCGCCCGTCCTGAACACGTCGACGCGCACCGTGTACGTGCCATCGTAGGGCAGTGTGTAAGGCAGGTACGAATCCCAGTATCCCAGGCCGTATTCGCGCCCGCTGTCGTCGTCTCCGGTCAGGGGGCTGCCGTCCGAGTCCAGCAGGACGATGCGCGGGTCGGTTTCTCCGATGGCTTCGGCAACGATCAGCACCCGCTGGCCGGCGCGCCCCTCAAAGGCCCAGTTGTGCGCATCGTTAAGCCCGTTGATGCGGTCGACCACGTCAGGCCCATCGACGGTCATCCAGCCGCCGCCGGTTGTACGGTAGGGGTCGCCGCCGGTGAAGTTGTTGGGCGCGCCGCCGTAGAGCACGGCGTTGGTGACGCTGCTGAGATCGAGGCGGGTCAGCAGCACGGCCCCCAGCGCCAGGATCACCAGGATGGCGACGAACACAATGGCGGCATTCACCAGCCTGTCGCCCGCTGACCGCTGTCTGGCTGCCTGGGCTTTGGGCTGGACGCGGTAGGCCGCGCTGTTCCATGCTTCTGGCTCTCGCCTGGGGGCGGGCGCGGCGAAGGGATCAGCGAGGCCAGCCCGGCTGCCGGATGGCTCGTAGGCGGTTTCCCAGCCTGGGGCCGCCGTTTGGGCGGGCGGCGCTTCAAAGGGGTTTTCCCAGGGAGGTGGCTCGGCGGGCGCGCCTGGTGCATGCTCCCAGGCGGCGGGGCGTTGCGCTTGCGGCGACGCCTGCTGGCCCTGAGGAGCTGTCGAGGGCGGCGGTGTTGGCTGCCCGACGCTCTGCTGCCTGGCCCGCCTGGCCTGTTGGAGCAGCGTGGCGGCTTTCTCATGGCCTGGGTTGAGCTGGACGGTCTTTTGCAGCGCGAAGTAGCGTTCCTGCTGGTTGGGCGAGGCGTGGACCAGCCCCCACCAGGCACGCCAGTCGCCTGGGTTTTGCCTGGCGGCCTGCCGTAAAAGCTGATAAGCCTGCTCCCGGTTGCCGGCCTTGATGAGGCTGGCGGCTTGCCGGATAAGCTCTGTCTGGTCTTGCGATGCCATCCGTCAGATTACCCCCCACTCTTGTTGATAACTTGAGGATGAGGTGGCGGCTACCTCATCCTCATTGTACAAAAAACGCACGTTTTGCGCCTGACAGGGGGATGACACCCGGCTGGCCGGGGGCCGCAGGGATCGGTCAGCCGCTGGCAGCGTAGCAAAAGCAGACCCGTTGTTGCTGGTCCGTTGCCTGGACTAAAAGGCCACTGCCGCACCGTCTTTGCGCGGGTCGCTGCCCCCCCACAGCGTGCCGGTCTCTGGATCGCGCAGGATGACCTGCCCCCCGCCAAACAGGTTGCGGTTAAGGCCGCCGACGGGCACGATCTGGTGCCCCAGCGCCGCCAGTTCCGCCATGACGTCGAAGTCGAACCCCTCTTCCAGCGCCACCTGCCCGGCGGCCTCACCGCCCATAAGGCAGAAACGGGGCCGGTCCAGCGCGGACTGCGGGTCCATGGCGGCATCAACCAGGGCGCTGACCACCTGGAGATGACCCTGCGGCTGCATAAAGCCGCCCATCACACCGAAAGAAGCGAACAGTGCGCCGTCCTGGGTTGCCATGGCGGGGATGATGGTGTGGTAGGGGCGCTTGCCCGGTTCCAGCCGGTTGGGGTGAGCGGGGTCCAGGGAGAAGAGCGCGCCGCGATTCTGGAGCGCCACCCCCACTTCACGGGCGACAAGGCCGGAGCCAAATCCCATGTACAGGCTGTTGATGAAGGAGCAGGCGTTACCCTCCGGGTCGGCCACGGTCAGGTAGACCGTATCGTCGGCGGCTATGGGATTCCCGAAGCCCGGCTCCCTTATGGCCGCGTCTGTGGAGATCAGGGCGCGCCGCTCGGCAGCATAGGCTTCGCTGAGCAAGGCCTCGATGGGGATGTGGGTGAAGGCGGGGTCGGCCACGTACTGCCGGGCGTCGGCGAAGGCCAGGCGCATGGCTTCGATCATCAGGTGCAGGCGCGTCGCCGACTGCGTGCGATGGAAGGGGACGCCCTCCAGGCCCTTGATGATGTTGAGCGCCAGCAGGGCAGCCAGTCCCTGACCATTGGGTGGGCATTCGTAGACGCGCACGCCCCGGTAATCGATCCAGATCGGCGTTTCCCAGGTGCTGGTGTGTGCCTGGAGGTCTTCCACGGTCAGGCGGCCCCCGGCAGCCTGCACCCGTGACGCGATGGCCTCCGCGATGGGGCCTTCGTAGAAGGCGGCAGGTCCGCCCTGGGCAATGGCGCGCAGCGTCCGCGCCAGGGCGGGCAGCCTGACGACCTGCCCTGCCCTGGGCGGCTCGCCATCGGGCAGGTAATCGTGCGGCGAATCGACGGGCCTGAAGGCCTGGGCGCTGCGCTTCCAGGCGTCCGCAATCAGCGGGCTGACCGGGTAGCCCTGCTCGGCATAATCGATAGCCGGGGCCAGCACGTCGGCCAGGGTCATGCGCCCATGCCGCTCCAGCAGATCGGCCCAGCCCCGAACTGTGCCGGGGACGGTGACGGAATGGGCGCTGTGGGGGTGGATTTCCGTCATGCCCTCATTGCGGAGATCCTCCAGTGTCAGGGCCGCCGGAGCGCGTCCGCTGCCGTTGAGGGCCGTTATCTGGCCGCTGCGGGCGTCGTAGTACAGGGCAAAGCAGTCGCCGCCGATGCCGGTGGACATCGGCTCCACGACGTTCAGGACCGCTGCCGTGGCCACGGCGGCGTCCGCTGCGTTGCCGCCCTGCCGCAGTATCTCCAGCCCGGCGCTGGCGGCCAGCGGCTGGCTGGTGGCGACCATGGCCCTGGCCGTCAGTACTGGCGAGCGGCGCGATGAATAAGTTGTCTGGTGTATGGGCATGATCTCAGACTCCACGATGAGAAATTCAGGATGGGCATACTGCTCCTTACAATGATACCTCCGGCTGCTCTGAAGCGTGATTCATTGCCGGGCTACCCGCGCTGTGGGCGGGTATAATGGACGGCTGGCCGGGAGGCGGGACCAGGATAGGAGGCGCACAGGATGGCGCGGTATTGTCCACAATGCGGCAGGGCGACCGTCCGGGTGTTTGATGGTGGGCGTGAGCGAGAGGCCTGCCCGGAAGGGCACTGGGTGCAGTATGCCGAGACGGCCATCGGGGTAGGGGCTTTGGTGCTGCGCGGTGACCGGGTTCTGCTGGTGGAGCGGGGTATCCCGCCGGTGGGCCGCTGGACTCTGCCCAGCGGATGGATCGAACAGGATGAGACGCTGTGGGAGGCCGTGGTCCGCGAGTTGAGGGAGGAAAGCGGCCTGGAGGGCCGCCCGCTGGGCATCATCTGTCTGCGCAACATTCCCAAACCGGCGCGTAATGAGTTTTACATCTGCTTTCTCTGTGAGGTGTCCCCAGATGCGCAGCCGGTTCCCGACGGGGTCGAATCGACTCAGGCGCGCTTTGTCCACCCCACCGAATTCGATGCGCTCGATCTCTCGCCGTTCTCACGTTTTGTGGTCGAGCGCTACCTGGCGCAACGGCCCCAGCCGTGGCCGCTCAGCCGGGACTGCCCCCTCCCCAACGCAACCGTTTTTGCTCCGTTTTGAGAGCATCTCTTAATATGCCACTTGATGTGGTAAAAGACTTTATGATACATTACCAGTATGCGCCGATCCCTGGAAAAGGGGGGTAAACATGCTCAAGCAGTCGGATGTTCAGGGGCGTCTTCGTCTGTTTCGTTACGGTCTCGTTGTGATGGTCGTCGTCGCGTTTCTGATCAGCCTGCTGGTCTTCGTGGTGGCCCGCCAGGCCCTGGTCAACAACCTGACGCCGGAGCTTGCCGCCAATGTGCCGGGTGTCGAAGTCTTTCTGGGCACCGTGATCCTGATCACGGTTGTCGTCGCCATTGTGGCCGTTGTCGCCTATTTCATCTATCACTACAGCCTGACCAGGACGCTGCCTTTTGGGCTGCTGGGGAAGGGATCGTCGGAGGAGTAGTCGGTGTGCGCGCCGGGTTACTGGCCCTGCCTGGCGCGTTTTTGGGTGCACATCATCTGGGCGGAGGTTATGCTGGCGTCGGGTAAACCGGAACCGGCATAACCTCGTCCGTTTGAAGGACAGGCTTCAGTTGATGCAGGGGACACTTTGGGGCATACTGTGGGCGACTGCACTGGCACTACGGCGAAAGGTGAACGAGAATGGCGGGTTATCAGGTGACCCAACTGCGTCCCGACGTGATCCGTGTGGAGTTCCTGGAGGGCTGGGATGCGACCAGGGATTCTGCGTCGATGTTTCGGGAGCTTCTGGCCAGGCTGGACGAAGCCGAGAATGAAATGACCGTGCTGGTGGTGGCCGGGAATCACCGCCCGTCTTACGAGGACAAAGCGCTGCAACCGGCGCGGGGCGTGCTCTACCATGATAACCTGCGCAAGATGGTCGTCGTGGCTAACGAAGCCCAGCTTGCCGTTGCCCACATGAACGCCACCCGCGCCGAGCGGGGGCTGCCCCCCATCCCCATGTTTGCTTTTGAGACGGAGGCGGAGGCGCTGGCCGAGTTGTAGCGCTCAGGGCACGATTCCGATGGTGGGCACCATCCGCTCGTAAGCCACGCCCTGGCGGCCCCGCCGGTCACCGGGGTGGTTGTATAGCCCGCCTTCCACAAACACCTGCGTGGAGCCACCGCCGTCCAGGTTGATCGCTGCCGTTGCGCCGGCGTTCAGCAGGTAGCCGGTCAGCTCCTCCAGCGTGGCTCCTGCGCTGTCCATGTCGGCGCGCGCGATCCCTTTGCTCGTGCCGGAGATGGCCAGTACCAGGAGGTCCCCCTCCCCGTCGATGCCCAGGGCGATCCGCGCTGCCCGGCTCTGGTTGATGTCAAGAGGGAACTCGGTCGGCGCGATGCCGTAGCGATAGCTCCCTCCTTCCTGGCGGCTGCTCCAGTATTCCTCCTCTTCAAAACTTGTGGCGGAAAGGACAGGCTTCCCAGCCTGGATCAGCAGGGGACCGGCCTGGATGGCCCGCTTGATGCCCTGGTGCCGTGGATGGGCAAAGCTGTAGCTCAGATGCCCGCCTTTCAGCAGGCTGCGGAGCGCCGTGATGCTGGCTGCCAGGCCGCCCATTCGCGTCAGCGGCCCGCCACCTTCGGCGGCGGTAAAGGAGAGCACGTAGCCGTTCTGCGGGATGAGCAGCCCGCCTCCTCGCTTCCAGCCGGCCACCTGGCGGTCGATGATGACCAGCTCAAAGCGGCCTGCTGCCTGAGGCGTGCGGCCCAGGGGGTAGCCGTGGGCGCTCACCCCGAAGTGCCGCGTGTAGAGGGCAACGCCGGTCTCTTCATCCGGATTGACGGCAAACGGCAGCCCGCCTGGCAGCGTATCTCCGGGCGGGCAGAGCACGGTCCCATTGGGCAGGATCAGGCGCACGTCGGCCATCCCCATCCGCTCGGCTCGCCAGCGCCCGTCAGGGCCGCTGAGGATCACGGCGCGGCTGTAGAGCGGCGGGCGGAGGATCACGCCGTCGTGAACGAGCAGGCCGTAGGGGTCGCCCCAGGCCGAGTAGTGGCTGAGGTAGTCGTCGTGCTCGAAGAGGAAGAAGCTGGTGTTGAAGGCCGCGCGCGGCAATTGCTGGCGGACGATGTCCCGGACAAAGCCGCAGCGCCCGACCGCCGTCACGTGTAGCAGCGGGTCGCAGCCTTCGAAGGCTGTCTGGGTGGGGGGCGCGTGATCCGGCCCGGCCTCCAGCCACAGACGGCCTTCTGCCATCAGCCAGCCCAGGACGACCTCAGCCCGCTCCCGCCAGCCGGCGTATCCCGGCGGCACGTCAGCCCCCCAGGAGTCGCTTGCCCAGCGCAGCCAGCCGCGCCGGACCAGCTCGCGCAGCGTGTGGGTGACGAAGGCATTGGCGCTCAGCAGATGCTCGCCTCCGTCGGTGATGGTATCCAGCGTGGGGAACATGCGCGGGGCGGGGTGGTCTGCTTCCAGGCAGGCCCAGGCGATCACCAGCGGATTGGCCTCCCCTCGGATGCGGGCCTTGTAGTAGCGCAGGCGCGCCCCGTCCCGCAGCCGGACCTGGTGATCCTGCTGGACGATGTCTGCAAAGTGCAGCGCCTCCGCCGGGAAGCGAAGCAGGCTCAGGTCGGCCCACGTGCCGTTGGCGTGGGTGATGCGTTGCTGCTGGCAGGTGAAGGGGGACATTGGCGGCTTGGGTTTGGGTCTTGCAAGGGCGGGTATCGTCGAATCGGACCAAGCGGGAGGGGTGGAGAACGCCGTGGCGTGCTCGGAGACGGCCTGTTTGCCATGCGGCGGTGTTGTCTCCTGACATACGCCTGCCTCAGGCGGGCTGCTCCCCTCCGTCGATTGAGGGCCGCTCTCGCACGCGCAGGTTTCCGGTCTGGGCCAGCGAGCGCACCTGCTGGCTGATGACGTGCGTTTTTTCGTCCGGCAGGATGCTGAGTATGGCGCACTGGATGCGCCACTGGTCGCGCTGGCTGGTCATGTAGAGGATGGCCTGTTCGGAGGTTGGCGTTCTGGCCAGGGAAAAGCCGATGTGTTTGCCGCGCACGATCTCCAGCCCGCGCACGATCAGGCGCGGATCGAAGTAGTATTGCTGGTCATCGCCCAGGGTGATGGGCTGCCCGTCTATTCGGAAGCGCCCTGGGGCAAAGTCCACCGCTATCGCCAGGTTCTGGCGCTCGACCTGCTCCATCGCTTCCAGGCGGCCCAGGTTGGCGATGGCCAGGTGAACGGCATCTGCCACGGCAATGTAGGTTTCCTGGAGGGTCTCCCCAGGCGGATGTATCATCTGGTCGAAGAAGGGCGGGGCCTGGAAGGCAGAAGCTTGCCAGCGCCATTGCAGGACGTACTCGCCGTAGTCGTCCCGCACGGTCAGGACCACGTGGGTCCGATTGATGCGGGCGCGCAGCCCGACGATGTGGTAGGCCGCCGGGCCGGCCAGCGTGCTGGCGATAAAAGGTGGCAGCAGGAAGAAGCGATGAGGCGAGTCGGTCTCTTCGCTCCATTCCCAGGAGGCGATAAAACGCCGCTCGCTGGCCACGCTGAAGCGGATCGCCTCCGGGGAGACCACGCACAGGATCGGCCCCTGGGTCCAGCTTTGTGCCCAGCCCAGGCCCAGACGTGTGGCCTGCGGATTCAGTCGAATAGGTTGTTCCATAGACGCCATCTTCACTATATCTCCATGCTAAGTATAGCCTGATCTGAGGTGGAGCGAAAATCTGGCATGTTGGTGTCTGGGGAGAGCTTTGTTTGGAAGGGGTTTAACTTCTGTTTTTCAGAGTCCGGCTGCTTTGAACTGCGGCTCTGGGCATGCTACAGTTGTGAGCGCCTGGCTTGCCGTGGGGCGCTGGCAGCGCGGAGGTTGCTCGCCCTTCCGGTGGCTTTTGCCCGTTGTGCTGTAACCGCTTAGGAGCGTTGGCTTATGCAGTCGGGGTGGCGGTGGTGGTTCGTCGGGTTGTTGCTGCTGGGGATGGCGTGGCTGGCGGCCTGTGGCGCGCCGGGGATTCAGGCCGCAGCGAATGCGCCCACCGCGCTGGCGGGCGCCTGGCAGCGGGCGCAGGGTGAGACGCATTATTACCTGTTGCTGACGGCTGACGGCGAGTTTCGGGTGGCAGAAGACCCCGCGCTGCTGTTTGACGATCCCCTGATGCTGGGCCGCTATCGATACCAGGCGGGGCGGCTCACGTTTGTCAATGGCACGGTGGCCGACGCCGCCTGCCGGGCAGAAGGGGTATACGTCATCACGGCCTACGAACCTGACGGACCGGTCATGACCCTGGCCCAGGCCGAGGATGCCTGCGCCATGCGCCAGCAGATGTTCCACAATATGCAATGGGCGCGCTCGGCAGCGGATGGCTGACGGGGGTAAGCTTCTGACTTGCCGCCGGGGCAGGGGGCGCATAGAATGGAACTGATGGAGCATGGCCAGCGGCGCCCGCCGTGAACCAAAGAGCCAAGGTGATGCGCATGACCACTCACCAGCGTTGTCCCCACTGTGGCCACGAGAATCTGGAGCGCGCAGTTTACTGCTTCCAATGCGGCAGGCCCCTGGGTCGGGCCACCCCCGCCGAAGAGGCAGAGGATTATTCCCGGCGCAGCCAGCGAATCGCCCACGCCATGTGGCATGCCGGAGAAACCGATGAGCCGCCTGTTCCCCAGGATGACCTGCCCGATACCGGCGCCCTGCATGCCATGCACCTGGCAGAGCCGGTGACCTGTCTTTCCTGCGGCACGATGAACCAGCCAGCGGCGCGCTATTGCGTGCGCTGTGGCCGCCCCCTGCTTGCCCCGGACCAGGAGACGCGCCTGATGGCCCGCGCCAGTGCGCGGACTGATATGGGCCGCGTGCGCGAGAACAACGAGGACTCCGTGGGGTTGTGGGCGTTGAACGGGGTGTTGCTGGCCCTGGTGGCCGACGGGATGGGGGGCGCGGTTGGCGGCGAGGAGGCCAGTCGCCTCACCGTTGAGGCTGTGCAGGCCGATTTCCTTGGCGAGGAGCGCGGCAGCCTGGAGCTGTTGACCTGGGCGGAGGAGGTGATCTCCGAGAAGCTGGCGGCGGCCATCCAGGCGGCCAACCTGGCCGTGATCGACCGCGTGGGTGAGAACGCCGCGCTGCGCGGCATGGGCACCACGGCCACGCTGGCTTTCGTCCGGGACAGGCGGGCGATCCTGGCCCATGTGGGGGATAGCCGTGCCTATCTGGTGGATGGGGACGAGGGCTGGATCAGCCAGATCACCTCTGACCACAGCTTTGTGGAGGCGCTGCTGGCTGCCGGGCACATCACCGAAGGCCAGGCCAGGGATCATCCCATGAAGAACGTGCTCTACCGCGCCCTCGGCCAGACCCCGGATACCACCGCCGACCTCTACGACCGCTTCCTCAAGTCTGGCGACCGCATCGTGCTCTGCTCGGACGGGCTGACGCGGCATGTCTCGCCGGACGAGATCGCCAGGCTGGTCCTGCAGGACGACGATCCCGACGCGGCCACGCAGCGCCTGATCGATCTGGCCAATCAGCGCGGCGGTGAGGACAACATCTCGGTGATCGTGATCCAGATGGAGGGCGTTGTGGAGCAGCCTGCCGCTGCTTCAGGGGCCGCCGCAGAGGATGAGCCAGCAGCGCGGCGCGACCCATCGCTGCCTGCCCCCATTCCCGCCGATCCGGATAGGGCCGACCAGGAAAGCACGCTCACCGAGGCGCCCACCGAGCGCCGGGCTTTGCTCCGGGCGCTGGACCAGGAGGGCAAGGACACGATCCCTGCCCGCCAGCGTCGCACGCGCCCCAGGGCAAGGGCGCGCGGCGCGGCCTCTTCGCAGGAGGATGTCCAGGCTCAGGAACAGGTGGATGACCCCGAAACCCTTAATTCCAGGCCCGTCCTTGACGCGCGGCAGGCCTTTCGCCTGGACGCCGAAGAGGACCGCCACGCAGAGGGGCCACCGGCGGCGCGCCCCCCTGCTGATCCGGACGAGGATGATGACCCGGACACCCTTGACCTGAGCGACCTCGATTCGTGATCTTGCGGGCCGCCAGGCTCTTCCGCACCCCGATTTGAGCCTCCTCAACCCTGCATCGCCGGGAATGAGCCGGGCTAGATTACCGGCCTGGCAGACCGCCGCTTGGGGGTAAACGCCTGCCCTCTCACGATGTCCTGAATAGCGCAGCTCCAGGCCCCTGACAGGGGCTTTTTTGAAGGCGGATGTGCCCTACTGTGTGCCGAGCCGCTGTGCTGGTCATCCGGGCGGTAAGATGCCGGTTTCCAGGCTCGTCCATAACAACGTAGAGAACAAGCCTTAGAGGAGATCAACATGAACATGCATGGAACGAATCGAGGATCAACCGCCCTCTGGATCGGGTTGGGTGTTGTAGCGCTGATCTTCCTGGCGGCGTTCACGGCTGCCAGCACCGGCACCGAGGCCACAGCGTCACCGGGCAGTCAGCGGGGGACGCCTACCGCCGAAACGATCATCCGCAGCGGAGATGACGACCCGGATATCCTCGTCGGCGATGACCGTCCGGCGCGGCTGCAAGCGGCCACCGCCGGGTGGGGGACCAACTGGGAGCTGCATACCATCCTCTACACAGAGCTGATCTCCGGTGGACCGCCCCGTGACGGCATCCCTTCGATTGATAGCCCGACTTTTGTCAGCCTTGAGGAGGCCGCCGAATGGCTGGCCGATAACGAGCCGGTCATTGCGGTGGAGATGGAAGGCGAGGCCAGGGCCTATCCCCTTCAGATTCTGACCTGGCACGAGATCGTGAACGACGAATTTGGCGATGTGCCCGTGCTGGTCACCTTCTGCCCGTTGTGCAACTCTGCTCTGGTGTTTGACCGCCGGGTAGAGGGCGAGGTGTACGAGTTCGGCACTTCCGGACTGCTGCGTCACTCCGACCTGGTCATGTACGACCGCACCACCGAGAGCCTGTGGCAGCAGTTCACGGGCGAGGCAATCGTGGGCGACATGGTTGGGAAGCAGTTGACCTTCCTCCCCGCCAGCATCGTCAGCTTTGCCGACTTTCGCCAGGCACATCCCGATGGCGTGGTGCTGTCGCGGGATACGGGCTACTCGCGGCCCTACGGGCGCAATCCCTACGCAGGCTATGACACCATCGGACAGGACCCGTTTCTGTTCCTGGGCGAGCCGGACGGGCGTCTTCAGGCCATGGCCCGCGTGGTGACCGTCTCCTTCGACGATCTGGATGTGGCCTACCCCTACCACGTCCTCGGCCAGATGGGCGTGATCAATGATACGCAGGGTGAGCACGAGCTGGTCGTTTTTCACAAGTTCGGCACGGCCAGCGCGCTGGGGGCCTCGGTGATCGCCAATGCCCAGGATGTGGGCGCGACGGGGGTCTTTGAGCCTTACGTAGACGGCCAGCGGCTCACCTTCCAGCGCGAAGGCGAAGTCTTTGTGGACCTCGAAACTGGCAGCACCTGGAACATCCTCGGCCAGGCCATCGACGGCCCGCTTGCCGGAGAGCAACTGACGCCCATTGTTCACGGCGATCACTTCTGGTTCTCCTGGGCGGCCTTTAAGCCGGATACGATCATCTATTCGGGAGAGGGAGAGGGGTAGGCGTTTCTGCGCTTTCCTGGCCGGAACTGTGATAAGATGAGCAGCGAGGGCGACTTGCCGGGTCGCCCTCGCCCACGCAGGTGCGTGCACGGACGCAAACTGATTAAGGAGCGGAGATGTGGCTGATCTGAATGACAGAGTCTTCGTTGTGACCGGCGCCACGGGCAGCCTGGGCCAGGTTGTGGCAAGGGCCTTGCGGGGGGCCGGGGCGAAGCTGGCCCTGGTGGACCGCACCGCCGAGAGTCGCTTTCAGGAGGTCTTCCCGGACATGGTGGACTCGCCGGCGTGCTCCTTTGCCCATGATACAGACCTGACCCAGGAGGAAGCGGTGGCGGAGATGGTGGCTCATGTCTTGCAGCGTTATGGGCGGATTGACGGCCTGGTGAATATCGCGGGCGGGTTCCATTCTGGTGAGCCGGTCCACGAGACCCCGCTGGAGATATGGGACAGGATGCTGGGCATCAACGCGCTGACCACCTTCCTGACCAGCCGCGCCGTCCTGCCCCATATGATCGCGCAGGGCTATGGCAAGGTCGTCAACATTGGCGGGCGGGTGGCGCTGGAAGGCAAGAAGAACATGGCCGCCTACAGCGTTAGTAAGACCGCCGTCCTGCGCCTTACGGAGAGCATGTCCGCCGAGGTCAAAGGCCATGGCATCAACGTGAACTGCGTCCTGCCGGGCACGATAGATACGCCGGCCAATCGCCAGGCCATGCCCAACGCCGACTTCAGCCGTTGGGTGCAGCCGGAGGCGCTGGCCGATGTGATCCTGTTTCTGCTCTCCGACGCGGCGCGGGCCATCCATGGCGCGGCCATTCCTGTATACGGGCTGACGTGAGGGTGACCGTGCTGGATGTGCTGGTTGCCTGGCGGGAGCGCCTGCTCGATTGGGTTTTGGGCGTGCCCCGGTGGCAGGCTCTGAACGCTGAGGTCCCACAGGGCAGCCCTGCCCTGGCCGCGCAGGCGGAGGGAGGGGACCTGGCGGCGACGTTGCGGCAGGCGGCCAACGATCTCAAGCGGGCTGCCGTGTCTCCGGATGGCGCTGCGGTGGATTATACACGGCTGGCCGGGAGCGAGGTCTACGCCGCGTACCGGGCCAGTGCGGCGCGGTTGCGCGCCTTTGACCCGCTAGCCCTGGCTTCCCGGCAGGAGAAGCTGGCCTTCTGGATCAACCTGTATAACGCGCTGGTGATCCACGCCGTGCTGGCCCTGGGCGTGCGGCGCAGCGTTGCCGAGGGGCGGCTTGGATTGCTGGCATTCTTCCGCCGCGCCGCATACAATGTAGGGGGTCGGCGCGTCAGTTGCGAGGACATCGAGCACGGCATTTTGCGCGCCAACCGGGGTAACCCTGCCGTGCCGGGGCCACACTTTGGCCCTTCTGATCCGCGCCGCGTGTGGGTTGTGTCTCCGCCGGACGTGCGCGTTCATTTTGCGCTGAACTGTGCCAGCCGCTCGTGCCCGCCAATCCGGTTTTACGACGCGCAACGCATCGAGGCGCAGCTCGACCTGGCGGCCCGCAGTTATCTTTCCAGCACGGTAACTGTTGATCCGAAGGGGGACGCCCTGTCCCTGCCGAGGATATTCCGCTGGTATGCCGGTGATTTCGGCGGGCGCTCTGGCGTGATCGACTTCCTGCTTCACTACCTGCCGGAAGACAATCTGCGCGAATGGCTGAGAGGCCGCAAGAACACCCTGCGCCTGAAATACTTGCCTTATGACTGGTCTTTGAACGCCATCCAGGCCGGTGGCGTTTTGCCGGGCCGTGAAGACGGTATCGGGTCGATAACAAGGAGGTATCACCATGACCAAACTGCATGAGCTGGCTCAACTGGGGCAATCCGTCTGGTATGACTACATTCGCCGGGGGGAGCTGGAGTCCGGGGAATTTCAGAAGCTGATCGAGCTGGGTGTGCTCGGCGTCACGTCCAACCCGACGATCTTCGAGCGCGCCATCGCCCACAGCGATGACTACGACGACGCCATGCGCCGCCTGGTGGCCGAGGGGTGCTCGGTGCGCGAAACCTATGAGGCGCTGGCCCTCGAGGATATCGGTCGGGCTGCCGACATGCTGCGCCCGGTTTACGACCAAACCGAGGGCCAGGATGGCTATGTCAGCCTGGAGGTTGACCCCCATCTGGCGCATGATACGCGGCGGACCATCAGCGAGGCCCGCCGTCTGTTCCACACCCTGGGGCGTCCCAATGTGCTGATCAAGGTTCCGGCCACACCGGCGGGAATCCCGGCCATCGAGACCCTGATCGGCGAGGGGATCAACATCAACATCACCCTGATCTTCTCCCTCCAGCAATACGAGGCGGTGGTGGGGGCCTATCTGGCCGGGCTGGAAAAGCTGGCCGCAGAAAACGGCGACCTGAGCAGGGTGGCTTCGGTGGCCTCGTTTTTCGTCAGCCGCGTGGATTCGGCGGTTGACAAGCAATTGGAGGCGCGCGGCAACACGGACCTGCTGGGCAAGATCGCCATCGCCAACTCCAAAGTGGTGTATGCCCGCTTCAAGGAGCTTTTCGACGGGGAGCGGTGGGGGCGCCTGGCCGCGCGCGGCGCTCGCGTGCAGCGTCCCTTGTGGGCCAGCACCAGCACCAAGAATCCCAACTATCCCGACACGCTCTATGTGGATAATCTGATCGGGCCGCACACGGTCAACACCATGCCGCCCCAAACCCTGGAGGCCACGCTGGATCATGGCCGTGTGGCGCTGACGATAGCGATCGGGCTGGACGAGGCCCGCGCGCAACTGGCAGCCCTGGCTGAAGTGGGTGTTGACCTGGATGAGGTCACGCAGCAGTTGCAGGACGACGGTGTGGCGGCGTTTGCCAAGTCGTTCGACAGCCTGATGGAGGCCATCGCGCAGAAGCGGGAGCAGCTTTGATGCAGGCCAGCCTTGGCGCATATCGCCAACGAATCGAGGCCGCGCTGCGGAGGCTGACGACGGAGCGCATCGTCCCTCGCATCTGGCAGCATGATCACACGGTGTGGAAGCCCGACCCGGCGGAGATCACCAATCGCCTGGGCTGGCTGCATGCGCCGGAGACCATGCGGGCGCACAGCGACGACATCATGGCGCTGGTGGAGGCCGTGCAGGCTGAAGGGTACACCCAGGCGCTGCTGTTGGGGATGGGCGGCTCCAGCCTGGCCCCGGAGGTCTTCAGCCGGACGTTTGGCGGAGTCCCACCGGGGCGGCTGACGCTGGCCGTGCTGGATAGCACGGACCCCGGCGCGGTGGTGGCCCAGGCAGCGCAGCACGACCCGGCGCAGACGCTCTACATCGTCTCCACCAAGTCCGGCGATACGGTTGAGACGCTCTCTTTCTTCAAGTTCTTCTACAACCGGGCGGTCGAGGCCCTGGGTGTGGCCGAGGCCGGGCAGCATTTCGTGGCCATCACCGACGGAGGGAGCAGGCTGGATGCGCTGGCCAGGGAGCACCACTTCCGCAGCCTGTTCCTCAACGACCCCACCATCGGCGGGCGCAACGCCGCGCTCTCACTGTTTGGGCTGGTCCCGGCGGCCCTGGTGGGCGTTGACCTCGCCTGTCTGCTGGATCGTGGCGCGGCGATGGCCGCCCTGTGCCAGGGGGCAGAGGCGGCGGACAACCCTGGGGCCTGGCTGGGGGCGATCCTGGGCACGCTGGCCGGGCTTGGGCGCGACAAACTGACCCTGGTCTGCGCACCGGAGCTGGCCAGCTTTGCCGATTGGGTGGAACAGCTCATCGCGGAGAGCACAGGCAAGGAAGGCAAGGGCATCGTGCCGGTGGCACACGAGCCGTTAGGGCCGCCGGAGGTCTACGGCGAGGATCGGGTCTTTGTCTCCCTGCGACTGGGCGAGGACGCCCCTGATGAGGCGGCGCTGGCGCGCCTGGAGGAGGCCGGGCATCCCGTCGTGCGCCTGAGCCTGGCGGATCGCTACGATTTGGGCGGGCAGTACTTCCTCTGGGAGATGGCGACTGCCGTGGCCAGCCACCTGCTCGGTGTCAATTCCTTCAACCAACCCAATGTCGAATCGGCCAAGGCCCGCGCGCGGGACCTGGTGGCGGCCTATACAAAGCAGGGTCAGTTGCCCGGCGTCGAGTCCGCGCCGTTGACGGCGGAGGCGCTGCGCCGCTTCCTGGCGGAGGCCAGGCCGGGGGACTACGTGGCTTTGCAGGCTTACCTGACCCCCACCGAGGCGACGACCGCCGCCCTGCAAAGCCTGCGCCTGGAGCTGCGCGATACGTACCGGTTGGCGACGACGCTCGGTTACGGGCCACGCTACCTGCACTCAACAGGCCAGTTGCACAAGGGCGACCGTGGCAACGGCTTGTTCCTCCAGTTTACCGCTGGGGCTGTGCAGGACGTTCCCATCCCCGACTCGGCGGGGGAAGCTGCCTCGTCCATCACCTTCGGCGTGCTCAAGGAGGCGCAGGCTGCCGGCGATTACCTGGCCCTGGTGGAGAATGGGCGGCGCGTCATCCGCTTCGACCTGGGCGCGGATGTCCCTGCTGGCTTGCGGCGGCTGGCAATGCGCTAGGCCCCCGCTTTGCGGGGGCTTGCCTGATCTTCTGGCGATGCCGGGAGCGCGCCTATCGGCTTTGCCCACGCGCCAGCAGGGTCAGCTCGCGCAACAGCGGCTGGAGCTGAGGCGGGGCGGCGGCGTCGCTGGTTTCCACGGTGTGCGCGCCGCGCTCTGTGCTCTCAATCGTCAGCCTGTACTGGAACTGGTCCGCGCCGGGGGAGGGGGAAACGAGCCGGGCCGGGAGGTCAAAGAACCCGGCCTGCTCGATCATTTCCTTGAGGGCCTGAGCCTTGTCCTCAGGCAGGGTCTGGCTGTCGATGGTGGCCGCTACGCGCATCCCGGCAAAGCCGCCCGTGCGCTCGAATTCGATCCGCATCGTTTGTTTTTCTCCTCAGGTCCTGGCCGTCTGTCCGCCCGATCCGGTGAACAGGTCGAGCAGCATCTCGCGGCACCCCCTGGGTTCGGTTTCCCCATCCCCGCCGCCGATGGTGATCCCGACTTCGGCCCAGCCGGTGCGCACGGCCTGCTGTTCCAGGCTGCCTGCGCCGAAAAGCGTCCCGGCGACCTGAAAGGTGAGGTTGGCAGCGTCCTGGAAGTCCGAGCGGCTCTGGAGCCTGTCTCGCAGGGCGATATACCAGATGCGCCCCGCCTTTTCCCAGGCAAAGCCGCCGATCTCCAGGGCGGTGACGTAGAAGGCGTGGTTGGGAATGCCGGAGTTGATGTGCACGCCGCCGTTGTCGTAGTCAACGTCCTTGTAATCCCGCATGTGGGCCGGTTGAGGGTCCTTGCCCAGCACGGGGTCGTCATAGGCAGTGCCCGGCGCTTTGAGGGAGCGGATTCCGACGCCGTTGACGTTTTCTGTGAATAATCCTGCGCCGATGATCCAATCCGCCTGGTCTGCCGTCTGGTTGTGCTGGTACTGCTTGACCAACGACCCGAAAACGTCCGACATCGATTCGTTGAGCGCGCCTGGCTGCTCCCAATATACGAGCTGGGCCTCGTATTGGGTGACGCCGTGGGTCAGCTCGTGTCCGATGATATCCAGCGCGGCGGTAAAGCGGTTGAAGAGCCGCTGCGGTTCCGGCAGGTCTTCGTCGCCATCGCCGTAGACCATCTGCTCGCCGTTCCAGAAGGCGTTGTCGTAGCCCTGGCCGTAGTGCACGGTTGACTTGAGGGGCAGCCCGCTGCCGTCGATGGAATCCCGCTCGTAGACATCTTTGAACAGGTCGTAGGTTATGCCGGAGCCATCGTAGGCCTCATCTGTGGCGGCATCCCCGGTAGGCCCGTCGCCCTCGCTGCGGGATAGCGTGCCGGGGAGTGAGGTGCCGTTGCCCGCGTCATACACGCTGCGTTGTTTGCCAGCGGCCATCGCTTTGGGGGAGAGCACGGCAAACTGCATCGCGGCATTGCGCTGGCCCCGGAATTGCTCGGACTGAGTCAGGGTGGCCAGCGCCCACCGGCGTTGTTCGGGGGTTCCGTTCTCGGCGATGGATTGCAGCATGTGGGGCGGGACAATACAATGGAGGGGGTGGTGGGGCGTGCGAATCATCTATGGTTGCTCCATGTCTGGTAAAGAAATCAGCATTACGGGATGCCCGGTTGATCTATATATGGCCTTTTCGGGAGGCTATGCCTGATTATAGCATAGAAACATCCCGCGCAAGTGTTGGATAAAGCGCGCCCTGTGCCTTTCCTTGCAGGCTGGTTATCGGAGTTGGCCCACCATGAATTTGCCAAGATCGCCTTTCGCGCCTTTGCTGGTTGTCCTGGCCCTCCTGGGTCTGCTGGCAGCCATGTGGGCCGGGCTGTTGCGGATGGGTTGGGCGCTGCCTGTGCTGCGCCCTGCCCTGCCGCTGGCGCACGGACCGCTGATGGTCTCCGGCTTTCTGGGCACTCTGATCGGCGTGGAGCGGGCGGTCGCCCTGGGCCGCCGCTGGGCCTATGCTGGCCCGCTGCTGACGGCGCTGGGCACGGTCATCCTGGTTGTGGGTGTTGGCGGGCTGCCAGGCCCGTTGCTGATGACGGCGGGCAGCCTGGGGTTGGCAGTCGCTATGGCGCTGATTGTCCGCCGCCAGCGGGCTTTGTTCACGGTCGTGATGGGGGTGGGGGCGCTGCTCTGGCTGCTCGGCAACGGGCTGTGGCTGCTGGGGCAGCCGTTTTCCACCGTTGCCTACTGGTGGGCGGGCTTCCTGGTGCTGACCATCGCCGGCGAACGGCTGGAGCTTAGCCGCCTGCTGCGCCTTTCCCTCCAGAGCATCGTTACCTTCACTGCCGCCGTCGGCCTCCTCCTGTTGGGGATTGCGCTGACGCTCCTGGCTTTTGATGTCGGGGTGCGGCTGGCGGGGGTTGGCCTGGTCGGGCTGGCGCTGTGGCTGTTGCGCCACGACATCGCCCGCCACACCGTGCGGCAGGCCGGATTGAGGCGTTTTATTGCCGTGTGTTTGCTCTCCGGGTATGTCTGGCTTGGCGTGAGCGGCGTGCTGGCTTTGCTCTATGGGGGAGTGCGGGGCGGCCTGTATTATGACGCGGTGCTGCATGCGCTTTTTCTGGGCTTCGTCATGGCCCTGATTTTCGGCCATGCGCCGATTGTCTTCCCTGCTGTGCTTAACCGGCAGATGGCTTACCGGCCTGTTGCCTACGTGCCCCTGGTGGTGCTGCATCTTTCCCTCATACTCCGCCTAGCGGGAGACCTGGCAGCCTGGGTCCCCGGACGCCAGTGGGGCGGGCTGCTCAATGTGATAGCCGTGTTGCTCTTTCTGGGCAGCACGGCCTATGCCCTGCTCAGCGCCCCTGCCGCTGCTGAGAAGCCCTGAGCCTGCCCGGCCTTTACTGGCGGGCTTGGGGAATCGCCCTCGCCCGCCGCCCGGATGGGCGGGCAGGGTAAGAGGGTTGCCTGTGCCTGCATCTAACCTCGGAAGGAAGCGCGTTTTTTATGGATATCACCGGGTTTAAGCAACAGGCCGCAGAAAAGGCGGTGGAATACGTTGCTTCGGGTATGGTGGTTGGCTTGGGGGGAGGCTCCACGGCCCTCTTTGCCATCAAACGCCTTGGTCATCTGCTTCAGACCGGTCAACTGAAGGATGTGCTGGGCGTACCCTGTTCGCTCCGGGTGGAGCGCGATGCGCGGCAGTCGGGCGTCCCGCTCACCACGCTGGATGAGCACCCTGTGGTGGACCTGACCATCGACGGCGCTGACGAGGTTGATCCCAACCTGAACCTGATCAAAGGGGGGGGAGGGGCGCTGCTGCGGGAGAAAATCGTTGCCCAGGCCAGCCGCCGCGAGGTCATTGTGGTGGACGAGAGCAAGCTTTCCCCGGCGCTGGGCACGCGCTGGGCCGTGCCGGTGGAGGTTCTCGACTTTGGCTTGCAGACCCAGGTGTCCTTTCTGCGCGCCCTGGGAGGGGAGGCCACCCTGCGCCTGCGGGGCGACGGCACGCCGTATCGCACCGACCAGGGCAACCTGATCCTGGATGTCAGCTTCGGCCCCATCGCCGAACCGGCGGCGCTGGCGGCCAAGCTGAGCGAGCGCGCCGGTATCGTTGAGCATGGTCTCTTTCTCGGCCTGGCCTCCGAAGTGCTTGTCGCGGGGCCTGGCGGGGTGCGCCGCCTGCTTCCTCCGGGCTGACCCGGCCAGGGGTAGCGGCGAGGGAGTGGGCTGGCGTTGGCGCGCCTGGCAACGTGGCCTGGATGCTGCCGCCCTGTGATTGCAGCCGAAAGGAACGCTTGTACTGTGACTCAAAGCACCAGCATCGTGATCTTCGGGGCCTCCGGAGATCTGACCGTTCGCAAGCTGATCCCGGCGCTGTTCAGCCTCTATTGCAAAAGGCGGCTGCCGGAGCATTTTCGCATCGTCGGTTTCTCGCGCACACCCTACAGCCACGAGGCGTTCCGTGATCATTTGCGTGAAGGCGTGGCAGAGTTCGCGGGCGATCTCTTCGACATGGAAAAAGAACAGTGGGAGGCTTTTGCCGGGAGGATTTACTACTCGCCGGGCAGCCTTAAGGAGCCGGGCGACTTTCACACGTTGCAGCGGCTGCTGACCCGCCTGGAACAGGGGCCTGCCAACCGGCTGTACTACCTGGCGCTGGCCCCCCAGTTCTACGAGGACACCATCAACAACATGGATGCCGACATGGTGCGCGAGCGGGGTGGGTGGCGGCGCGTGGTGATCGAAAAGCCTTTTGGCCGTGACCTGGAGTCGGCGCGCGCGCTCAACAAAACGGTGCACGCCGTCTTCAGTGAGGATCAGGTCTACCGTATCGACCACTACCTGGGCAAGGAAACCGCCCAGAACATCCTGTTTTTCCGCTTTGCCAACACGATTTTCGAGCCGGTCTGGAACCGCCGCTACGTCGACCATGTCCAGATCATGGTGCTGGAATCGGTTGAGGTGGGCCACCGCGCCGGGTACTACGACCAGGCCGGTGTGCTGCGAGACATGTTCCAGAATCATCTGCTGCAACTGCTGTCTTTGGTGGCGATGGAGCCTTCCGCTTCCTTTGACGCAGACGCTATACGCAACGAAAAAGCCAAAATCCTCAAAGCCGTCCGGCCCATCCAGCTCAGCGATACCATCCGGGGCCAGTATCTCGGCTACCGCGAGGTGGAGGGCGTGGCCCCGGACTCACAGACGGAGACCTACGCTGCCCTCAGGCTCTATATCGACAACTGGCGGTGGCAGGGTGTGCCGTTTTACCTGCGGTCCGGCAAAGGCCTGAACACCAAGGCCAGCGAGATCGTCATCAGTTTCCAGCGCCCGCCGCACGTGATGTTTGACCTGCCGCAGGACTTCGAGTTCACGCCGAACATCCTCTCGTTGTGCATCCAGCCAGACGAGGGCGTCCATCTCAAGTTTCAGGCCAAAGTGCCCGATTCGCCCCAGGCGATGCGTCCGGTGGATATGGAGTTCCATTACCGCTCGACGTTCAAGGACCAGCGCCTGCCTGACGCCTATGAACGGCTGCTGCTCGATGCGTTAAACGGCGATGCGTCCCTGTTCGCCCGCAGCGATGAGATCGAGCTTGCCTGGGGGCTGATCGACCCGATCCTGGAGGGTTGGAAGACGGAGGCCGCGCCCCCCCTGGCATTTTACGAGCGCGGCAGTCGGGGGCCGGAGGAGGCCAGCGCGTTCATCAGACAGCATGGGCGGGTCTGGCGGCAGGCCTGCGGCGACCATGAGGAAGAATAACAGGGATGAGCACGATCAAGGTGTATCCGGATCGGGAACGGCTGGCCGAGGCAGCCGCGCAGCACATCGTTGCCCAGGCCAGGGCGGCCATTGCCGAACGGCAGCGTTTCACCATCGTGTTATCGGGTGGTTCCACGCCGCAGCCTGTCTATGCGCGCCTGGCGCAGGGCGGCCTGGCAGACAGCATCGACTGGGCCTGTGTCCATGTCTTCTGGAGTGACGAGCGCTGCGTGCCCCCTGACCATCCGGATAGCAACTACCGTATGGCCAGCGAGGCATGGCTGAAGCACGTGCCCATCCCGCCGGATAACATCCGCCGCATGAAAGGCGAGATGGCCCCGGCGGCAGCGGCTGCCGAATATGAGGGGTTGTTGCGCGCCTTTTTTGCCGCTTCCGCCAAAGAAGGCAAGCCTCTTGCGCCCCGCTTTGACCTGGTGCTGTTGGGCATGGGCGAGGACGGCCATACGGCCTCGCTTTTTCCTGGGGCAGAAGCGCTGCGCGAAACCCGGCACTGGGTGGCGGCCTACAAAGTGCCCGCCCTGGATGCCTGGCGGATCACCCTGACCCCCGTGGTCATCAATGCTGCGTCTCAGGTCACCTTTCTGGTCGCCGGCGCTGAGAAGGCCAGGCGGCTTCAAGAGGTGCTGTACGGTCCCTACCACCCGGAGCGCCTGCCTGCGCAGATCATCAGACCGCCGCGAGGCAGGCTGTTGTGGCTGGTGGACGAAGCCGCCGCCCGCTGGCAGTGAACAGGCCGGGGGCTACAGGCGGGCGCAGAGGCGGCGGGACGGGCCGTTGCCGATGACCACAATGCCCCAGCGCCAGAGATCCACCGTGGCGGCGACATGGCGCATATCCTGCATGGCGCGCCAGGCGCGAGCCATGGCTGGCGTTCGATGGATTCCGCTGACAACGATCAGCGTTCCTGGGCGAGAGCGCGCCTTGATCTGGGAGAAATAGCGCAGGGTGGCGTTCTCGTCATGGCGCGCGTCGATGAAGGCCAGGTTCAGCGGCGCGATCTGGTCCAGCGCTTCGGCCAGCCTGTCTTCCATGCGCCCTTCCAGCAGGTCCACGATGTCGCTGTAGCCCAGGCGGCTGAAATGGCTGCGGGCGATCTGCGCGAACTCCGCCTCTCCCTCCAGAGCCACCAGCAGACATGTGCGCACCGGGTAATTGTCCAGCAGTCCCCGCGCCAGGTACAGGCCGGAGATGCCAAAACCTGCCCCCAATTCGAGCACGCGCTGGGCTTCTGTATAGCGCACCAGGCCGTGCAACAGCGCCCCCCAGCGACGCGGCGGGGTGAGCCGCCGCGCCAGGAACCCTACCGTGGGCCGGTAGGGAAAATCATCCAGCACGGTGTCATTGGCGTAGAGTGTCGAGCGCAGGGCTTCGATAGGCCCAAAACGCGATGTGTGACGCCGATATTGCCGTCCCCAGCGGATTGCTCTAGGGATGGCGGCCAGCCCTGGTGTGGTATTCCAGGCGTTTGCGCCGCGCAGGCGGGTCCTCAGGCTGCACAGGGCGTGCCAGCCGCGTCGGGGATGCAGGTGGAAGTAGAGGCCGGGCAGCAGGTAGTCCGTCTGCAGGCGAAGGCGCAGCCAGCGGTAAGCGTCCTGAAGCCGCTGGTAGGCCTGGCGAGGCCGCAGGAAGCGCTTGCGGAACTGGTACAACAGCCGCGCGCTGTGACGCCAGCCCCGGAGGAGCAGCACAGGCAGGCGGATGATGAACCATAGCACCCGGAATGGCAGCAGCAGGATGAACCGGATACCCTGGCCGATCTTTCTAAGCATGGCCGGTGTGGCTTACCGAGGGTCTATCCCCCCATCTGGCACAGGCAGGGCCTTTTGAGCGATCTTTTCGGGTATCGCCGGCATGCTCAGCCAAAGCGCCTCCCTGCGGATACGCGCTGGTTGAACACCTCCGCCAGCCTGATGGGTGAATCCACGACCACCAGGTCATACCAGGCGTTGGGCCACCGGTCCCGGATTTGCGTGTTCATCGTTTCCACCTGGTCGGGCGGCGTGATGGCCGTGACGGCCAGGGTTTTGTCGTAGGGGAGCAGGGGGATCAGGTCTGTGGAGTCAAGCAGGACCGGATGGAAGCGGGTCCAGTAGGCCTCTGCCGCCTGGAAGAACCATTCCGGGTCAAGCCCTGGGGCCAGGATGATGAAGTGATAATCCGGCGTGCCGTGCACCGGGCCGGGGCCTGTCGGCGTGGGTTGGACCGGGGTCGCGCCGACCGGACCGACCCAGCCGCTCCCTCCGGTGTCCAGTGGTGGCACGTCCTTCAAGGGGGGTGTCGTGCCAGTCATGCGCTGGATCGCTGGCACGGTCCCGCTTGGGCCGCTCCAGTAGATGTCCTCCTTCCACAGGGCGACCCCGAACATCCAGGGCGGGGCTGCGCTGCTGGAGAGCCAGTTGAACATGGCCAGGGTTGCTTCGCCGTGGCTGGTCCAGGTTACGCCGGGGTAACGGTTGTCGTCTGCGCGCGGGGCCTCGCCGGGGCCGGGCCACGGCCAGATTCCCCCCTCGGTCCCGACGACGGGCACCACCCCCCTGCCGAAGTTCTGCTGTAGCAGCTCCATGAAGGCCTGGCCCATCGCCACCAGGCCCACCGGGTCGCCGAATGGGGTGTCGGCGGTGCCGCCCCACACGGTGCGGCCTGGGTCGTCGGCCTGGCAGATCGGATCGTAGGGATACTCGAAGTGCCACCCCCCCTCGGCGGCGTTCTGTGCGGCGGGGGGGCGGGCGCTGAGCGGGCCGCCGCCGGGGACTTCCTGGTAGAAGTGGTTGTGGATGTACGGATGGGTGGCGCACCACAGGCCGTTGCCCAGAACCCGCAGAAAGCGCTCGGCGTGCGCATCCCGCAGGTAGTGCACCATGTTGCGCAGCCAGACTGTGGCGGCGTGGGGCATGGAGTCTCCGGGGCTGAGCGCGATGAAACCGGGGTAACCGCCCATCTCGATCACGCGCTCGGCCCATTCCAGCCAGTGATTCATCAATGGGGCGATGTAAACGCCGATGTTGTTGGGGTCCAGGCCGGGTTCCAGGTACGGCGGCCATTCGTTGCCCAGGTTCGGCTCGTTCCACAGCTCAAACCAGCGCGCCCCGGCGTTGATGTAGCGGCGGATGCTGGTGTAGACGCGCGCATCGGCGGGCTTATCGCTGAACTGGGCCCGGTAGATGCGGATGATCGGCGTGATGCCCGCCGCCAGCAGTTCGGGGATATCGTTGACGTATTCCTCGTCGGAGGCAACCAGCTTCACCCAGCCGGCTCGCATCTCCTGGTAACGGTTCAGGTTGTAGCGGAAGACGCCCTCGTTGTGCATGCCGCGCGGGTTGCGCGACCACAGGTACTCGTCAAGACGCATGGTCGTATCCGTTAGGGTAGCTGGATGGGACCCGGCGTGCGGGTAGGCCTGGGTGTTGTTTCCAGCGGGACGCCAAAGCGCTGGTTCAGGGCTGCCCGCCCGTTCAGGGTGAGCTGCAAGTCGGTTGGCGTGTCGTAAACCAGGGGGTCCAGGTAGACGGTGGGCAGCCGCTCGGCAACGGCGGCGCGGACGGCGGGCGCGGTGTCGCGGCGCATGGCCAGGGTCACGGCGATCTCCCGCGCTCCCCCGACCGTATAGGCCACCAGTTGGACATCGTCGGGGGCCTGCATGCTATACAGAACGGGACGGAAGGTGGCCCAGTAGCGTCGCGCCGCCTGGAAGACCCAGCTTTCCAGGCCGGGCGCAAAGACGAGGAAGTGAAAATCTGGGTTGGACGGGATCGTTTGCATGGTGGGTGGTCGGCTGTCGCGCTGGCCTAAAGGATACAGGCGCTATTGTAGCGTCGAAGGCCCGGTCGCTGCCACCATGCCTCTGGTCATGCTGAGCGTCCCTCCGGTTGGGCCGGGCTGTGGGCTGCGCGGTGTCGGTAGCGCTGCACGGCTGTGACCAGCGCGGCAGCGCCGAACAGCCACCACAGCGGCTCCAGCGGGAACAGATAGCGCGGGATGGCTGCCAGCACCAGGTGCATGCCCACGAAGTACCCGAACGGCGCATAGAGCGGCCACAGCGCCCGCCAGCGGCGGCGGCTCAGGGCGAGGCCAGCCGCGCCGAGGAGCAGCGCTGCGTAGTGAAACAGGTAGAGCAACAGCTTGGGCCAGAAGGACTCCGCGCGCGCGAGGGCCAGCAGGCCACCGGGCGAGCGGTCTTCAGCCAGCCAGTTGGCGGCCAGCGCCTTGATGCTCTCGCCGGGGTAAAACACCGTGTTGTGCGGTTGCAGCAGCGCGCTCCCCAGCTCCCCCACGCGCCGGAGCGCGTAGCCCGCCGGATCGCTCAGGATCGTTTGCAGGAAGCCCTCCACAAAGGCCGTCTGTCGGGCGTTGTAATCCTCCGCCGGAGAAGTGGGGGGCGTCCCTTCAAAGCCCAGCCCGGCATCCACCTCTTCAGGGTCCTGCCAGCCGACCGCGCCGACGTACAGCATCCCGGCCAGGCCTTCGCCGGTGAGGGTGAAGCGCTGCCAGCGGACCAGGTTGTAGAGCGTCCAGGGCGAGAGCGTGAGGGCAAAGGCCAGCAGCAGGAGCACGCCCTGGCGCGCCGCCATGCCCCGGCCTCCCCCTGGCCTGAGCAGCAGGTGCAGGAGCAGAATTAGCGGAAAGGGCAGGAACACGGCGCGGGTCAGCGCAGCCAGGGCCAGCAGGCTCCCCGTCGCCGTCATCAACCGCCAGTCCGGCGCATGGATGCGCTCCAGCCACAGGGCCAGGACCCAGGTCATCAGGAAGAGGGCGATGCTCTCGGTGGTCAGGTTGCCCGCCTCGATGATGAAGAGCGGGTTGACGGCCAGCCCCGCCGCCGCCAGCAGGCCCGTGGCATGGCTCCAGGCCGCCCTGCCGATCCGGTAGACCATCAGGACGGTCGCCGCGCCCAGCAGGGCGTGCAGCAGCCGGACCATCGGCTGCCCGCTGCCGAGCGGGTGTGGGAAAAGACTCGCACCGGCCACTGTTCGCTGTAAGAGCCACGCTGGCTGATTAGGCGCGTATGCTGGGGGATGCAATTGCTCGGCGTACCCGGCTACCAGCAGAAAAATCGGGCCGGTAGGCGGGGGGCCAAAGGTCCAGCCGGTGCGCACCAGCGTGCTGCCCTGCTCGGCGTACCAGGCGTAGTCGCCCCCGTAGATGCTGGGCCACCGGTCGTTGAGCAGCACATGCCCCAGCCGCAGGAGCAGGGCCAGCGCCAGGAGCAGGCCGACCTGCAGCCGTCTGTCTTGTAGCAAAAGCCGGATGCGCGCCATGTGCCGAAGAGCCAGACTCATCGGTTATCTGTCCGGCGTCTTTGCAGGATTCCCCGCAGCCACACAGCGCCTTGCGCCAGTAAGCCGCCGATCATCACGTCTGATAATGGGAAAACAGGTGCGTATATCCGGGGCTGAATAACAGCAATCACCGCCAGTGTCAGGAGAAATGCTAATAGTGCGGTGGCCGCCGTTCGATAAAACCATTCTCCACGCAGCAGCGCCCAAGCGAGGCCCGGTGGGACCAACCACCAGACGATGGCCCAGGCGTCAGCCCACACTGTATAGAGTAGGATTCCCGGCATCCAAACAATTTGCCCCGTGTAGAAGTTGCTCTCGGCGCGATGAAAGCCCAGGCCAAGCGGCGGGCCAAACGAAAGCTCCTCAGCGCGGGGTAGGTATACGTCATCGAAGGAGGAAGGTGTGCGATGAATTAGCGCCTGCCCCAGAGTCCGCAACACACCACCCAGCCACGCCCCTGGTCGAGCGAGAACAGCTTCCATGTAAACCTCACGCAACAGTTGGTCGGTGGGGCATGGCCCCAAATAGTACACCAGAGCAGCAGGGAAAACTATATCCAGCCGTTCGGGCGGTGTGCCCCGATGCTGTGCGAAAAATTCCGCTTGCTCTTCTTGTGTTACCCAGGGTCCTGGTAACCGCCATAGGGGATAGGTATCCCCAAGAAAAGTCGGTTCGCGCGGCGGTTCTAACGTCAGCAGTTCTAACAGGTGCGCCGATGCCGGACCGTTGGTCGCAGTGACTAGCAGCCCTTTCTCCTGAAGACCGATCATCAGATTCGTACCGGAGATGCAGCTTGGTGTCCATGTGCCTGTAGAAGGGTGATGAATCGCTACCAGGTAGATAGTCACCAATCCGGCACAGGCCAGCCCCGCCGCTATTCCCCCCCCCACGATTCTCGCCCGCCAGGAGCGAGGCCGATATGCGAGTTGCATCATGATTACCAGTGCCGCCGTCGGCGCGAAGTTCAGGCGGGCGATTGTCGCCATGCCCAGCGCAACCCCTGCTCCACCAGCCCAGAGCGCGGCTCGCCGCCTGGAATCCTGCGTGTGATGGAAGAGCCATAGGGCAAGCACTAGACAGAAGGCAACTAGCCATACTGGCAGGAAAAAGTGCGCCCACTGCAAGCCGAATGGGTCTAACGCCGCAACCAGCGCCACAATGAGCGCCTCGCGGGGCGACCGCCGCGTCCGCAAGATATCATAAATCAGGAAGGGGATAAGACTGGACAGGATCACCTGCACCAAAAGGACGAGCCGCTCCCCGAACCGACCGAAATACTGTGCCAGCCCGGCTACTGGCGCTATCGCCAAAGCATATCCGGTGTTGTAACGCAGGTTGCCAATCAGGAGCTTGCCATCATGCAACTCTTGAACTAGATAGTGCTGTGCTGCCTGATCGTCGTCGTATCCGCCCATGGGGTAGCTGACAAACATCAGGCCCCGTGTTAGTGCGACGACCAAGAGCAAGAATAGCAGGAGCTTGTTTTGGAAAACGCGCACGTTTCTCCCTAACCTAGCGCCGCCCGTAGCGAGTTATGTTTGGCTTAGTTGCCCTCATAGATGTGCGTGCCATATGCCGAAGAGCCAGGTTCAGGTTATACTGGGCTGGCGTTTATACCGGATTTGGAGGCAACCCACAAATGGCGACCAGACCGCTGCTCGCCAGGCTGCAACGCCCTTGGGCGGTCATCTTGCTGGTCGTGGGTATTGCCGCCCTGCCGCGTCTGCTGTTGATCGCCACCAGCGCCCACCCTGGGCTGTGGGACCCGACGCACTACTACCTCCTGGGCCGCAACCTGTACCACGGGCGCGGCTTCGTCATCGATTATATCTGGCATTACGCCAACGACCCTCCCGCAGTGACCCATCCCATTGACCACTGGATGCCGATGTCCGGGATTTTGGCGGCGGCTGGCATGGCCCTGGGCGGGGAGTCTGTCCCGGCGGCGTTGCTGCCTTTTGCCCTGCTGGGGGCCGTGCAGGCCGGGCTGGCGACCTGGCTCGCCCATCGGATCGGCCTGTCCGTGCCGGGCCAGGTGCTGGCCGGGCTGGGCACGTCGTTTATCCCCTGGCTGTTTCTCTCGTCGTTGCATACTGACACCACGACGCCTTTCGGAGTCTTCGCTTTCGTCGCCCTGGCGGCCATGTGGCTGGGGCTGGAAGGGAACGCCCGCTGGCTGTGGCTGAGCGGCGGTTGTGCCGGGCTTGCGCTGCTGACTCGCAACGATGCCCTTCTGCTGTTGCCCACGCTGGCCTTGAGCGCGTTGCCGTTCGCCCTGGCCCGGCGGCGGCGGATCGCCTGGTTTCACTATGGCGGGTTTCTACTTGCTTTTGGCCTGGTGGTGGCTCCCTGGCTGGCCCGCAACCAGATGACGCTGGGGACTCCCTGGCCGGGGAGCGTGGCGCAGGCCGCCTTTGTGCGCGACCATGAGGAATTCTATACCTATGCGACCCCCATCACGCTGTCGCGCTACCTGGCGTGGGGGCTGCCCAACATCGTCGGCAAATGGGTGTTTGAGCTGGCGGCCAGCCTCAAGCTGATGATCGCCCTGGCCGGGGAGTTTTTCAGCGTGGCGATTGGGGGGCTGCTGCTGGCGGGGCTGTGGCGCTTGTGGGGCGGGTCCCTGGGCCGGGCGCGAGGCAGGATGGCGGAATCGCCGGAGGCGGACGGCTTCGCCCCCGGCCTGTTATGGCCCGTCCTCCCCGCGCTGCTTTTCCTGGGGATGGCGTGGCTCTTTTACGGTATCGTCACCCCGTTCCTGAGCCAGGCCGGGAGCTTCAAGAAAGCGTACCTGGCTGTGCTGCCGTTCCTGGTCGTCGGCGGCGCGGGAATGGTGGAGCGCTATGTCCGTCCGAAAGGGGTTTTGTGGGCGGTGGTGGTGCTGGCGATCATCAGCATCGTCCCCCACACCTTTGACGCGGTGCGCGATGACTTCGCGCTCAACCGCAGCTACGCGGCGCACGTCGCTGCTATCGGTCGGGCGCTCGATGACATCCAGGCGGGCATGGAGCGCGAGTTGATTCTGATGACCCGCCACCCCTGGAGCATCCAGTTGGGGCCTGGCTACCGCGCCATCATGGTCCCTCAGGATGATCTGGAGACCATCCTGGCGGTGGCCGACCGCTACGGCGCGACGCACATTCTGCTGCCCGCGCCGCGCGAGGCGCTGGCCGGCATTTACGACGGCTCGGCCTCGCATCCCCGGCTGAGGCTGGCTGTGGAGGTGGAGGGCCAGCCGGAGCGAATCTACGCCATTCTGCCACCCTGACCGGGCGCGCAGGGGTCGCAAGGTGGCCTCATAGCACCTCCAGCGGATCGATGTCCAGGTGCCAGCCTTTTGCCAGGTCCATGCCCCGGAAGGCGGCGGCAGGGTCGGCGGAGCGCACCAGCACGTGCCAGCGATAGTACCCCTCCAGCTTGCCGTAGAAGCACGGCGCAGGCCCGATGAGGGTGGTGCCGTCCAGCTTCAGGTCCCGGATGCGCCCCTGCAGGGCCTGGGCGGCGCGCTGCGCCTCCCGCCGCGCCTGCGGCGCGCTGCGCTGGCGGATCAGCAGCCGGGCCAGCCGGCGGAACGGCGGGTAGCCCAGGTCGCGCCGCTCGGCGATCTCGCTGGCGTAAAAGGCGGCGTAGTCGTGGTGGGCTGCGGCCTGGATGGCGACATGGTCCGGCCTGTAGGTCTGGATGATGCCACGTCCGGGCTGGCGGGCGCGGCCTGCGCGGCCCACCACCTGGGTCAGCAACTGGAAGGTGCGCTCGCTGGCGCGGAAGTCCGGCAGAGCCAGCCCCACGTCCGCGTTGAGCACCCCCACCAGGGTGACTCCCGGCAGGTCCAGCCCTTTGGCGATCATCTGGGTCCCGATCAGGACATCCCCATCCCGGTTGGCGAAACGGGTCAGGACGGCGTCGTGGTCGCGGTGGTGGCTGACCGTGTCCCGATCCCAGCGCAGGGAGCGGATATCTGGGAACAACTGGCCCAGCGCCGCCTGCACGGCCTCCGTGCCCGCGCCGAAATGCTTGATGCGACGGCTGCCGCACTGCGGGCAGTGGCTCGGCAACGGCTGGCGGTAGCCACAGTGGTGGCAACGCAGCGCGTTGTCCGCCTGATGATAGGTGAGAGGCATGTCGCAGCGGGTGCAGGTGGAGACGTAGCCGCAATCGCGGCAGAAGACGTAGCTGGCCGTGCCCCGCCGGTTGAGGAACAGGATGGCCTGCTCGCCGCGCCCCAGCACGTCCGCCAGCGCCGCCTGCAACGCCCGGCTGAACATGGAGGTGTTGCCCGCCTTCAGCTCGGCCCGCATGTCGGCGATCTCCACCTGAGGAAGCTCGACGGTCAGCGCATCAGCGGGGTCGCCGGGGTGGTAAAGGGCAATGTCGTCCTCCTGGCCAGGGCGGAGTATGTGCTGCTGGTGGCCTGCCACGCGCACCGGGAGCACGATGCGCTGGTACAGGCCGCGTCGGGCCGCATAGACGCTTTCGATGGACGGGGTGGCGCTCCCCAGGATGACGATGCCCCGGCTGCGGCGGGTCAGCTCGATGGCGACCGCCCGCGCGTGGTAGTAGGGTGGCGGCAGCGGGGGGGATTGCTTGTAGCTTGGGTCGTGCTCCTCGTCCAGCACCACCAGCCCCAGGTCTGGCAGCGGCGTGAACAGGGCCGAGCGTGTCCCGACAATGATGGATAGCTCTCCGGCGCGGGCGCGCCGCCAGGCGTCGAAGCGCTCGCCCGGCGAGAGGTCCCCGTGGATGACGGCCACCTGACCGGGGAAACGCGCCGCAAAGCGGCCCACCGTCTGCGGCGTGAGGGCCACCTCCGGCACCAGCACGATGGCCCCCCGCCCATGTGCCAGGGTGTATTCCACAGCGCGCAGGTAGACCTCGGTTTTGCCGGAGCCGGTCACGCCGTGTAGCAGGAAGACGTGCGGCGCATCTGGGGAGGGGGAGACCCCTTCCCATTGCAGGGCGTCCATGTGGGCGCGCAGCCGCTCCCAGGCGGCCTGCTGGTCGCGGGTGAAGGGAGGGGCAATCGACGGGGCAAAGTCCCGCTCGGCCAGCGGATCGCGCCAGGCCTCGTCCTCGCCCAGCAGAATCAGGCCGTCCTCCGCAAGCGCCTGTAACAGCTTGAGGTCGGCGTCGGTCTGCGCGTAAATCCAGTTGACGGGGACGGCTTCGCCTTCGCGGGCCAGCAGGCGCAGCACGCTGCGCGCCTTCTCCCCGCCGCGCAGTGCGATCAGGCGCTCGGCTATGGCTTCGGGGTCTGGCTCTCCTGCCGCCGTCAGGTAGCAGGGGGCCAGGGCCACCGTGGCGGGCTGTTCCTCGCGGCGGACCAGGTGGTTGGCCAGGAGTGCGCTAGTGATGTGTGACGGAAGCTCCTCGACGGGCAGCGCTCCCCCGGCCTCGACCAACTGGTTGAGCGCGGCCTTCTGGGCCGGGACGTGGTCGAACGCCCCCGCTGCGAGCTGCTCTGCGATCTGGTCGCTTGGAGCCGTCAGCTCCAGCCAGCGGCTCTTTGGGCGCAGGATCACGTCACCGGCCTCTGCCATGTCTTTGACCACACGCTCAGTACAACCGGCTGCCAGGCATACGCTGGCGACCGTCAGCCTGGCCCCAGGGGAGGCCAGCAGGACTTCCAGCACGTTGGCCCGTCGGCTCTCGCGGCCCAGGCGCGGTGTGATGGCGTCGATGCGCTCTGCCGGGATGGCCAGCCGGGCCGTGCGCACCTTGCGGGGCTGCACACGCGGCGGCGAGAGGACGGCCTCCCGCTGGGCGAGGCCACGGCGCACCAGAGCCTCGCTGGCCCGTTCCCAGGGCCTGCCGCTGATGGCCTGGTTGAGTTGCCTGCCGTACAGCGGCCCGCGCCGGGCGAGCAGGCTGAGCAGATGCCGGGCTGTGTCCTCCAGGCCGTCCGGCGCACCCTGCGGGCTGAGCGCGGCCTGTGTGCCTGCCTCGGTCAAACTGAGCTGGATGTCCGAGCGACCGGCGATGCCCGGCGGCAGGAACATCCACAGGCAGGCTCCCAGGGGGGCCAGCGTCTCCTGGCTCAGCCATTGGGCCACGGCGATGTGAATCGGCCCCATAACCGGCAGGGGGTCCAGCAGTTCCAGGATCGGCTTGGTTTGGGCAATGGGGCTGCTGTGCGTGAGGGCCAGCACAATGCCCGGCTGCTCACCTGTGCCGAACGACACCCGCACCAGATGCCCCGGCTGGAGCTTACCGGCCAGGCCGGGGGGGATGTGGTAGTGAAAGGTGGTGTGCACGGGCAGGTTGACGGCAACTTCCGCATAGAGCATGAGGCACTCGTTCCTACCCTACACCGTCTCCGTTTGGGGGGATTGAAAAAGGGGCACTTCTCCCGGTGACGAAGAAGCACCCCCATCCTGGCTGGCGATTCTGTTACCCAACCAGCCGGGCGTTCAGCGTGATCTCGACACCGGTCAGCGCCTGCGAAACCGGGCAGTTTGCCTTGGCTCCTTCCGCCTGCTCCAGGAAGGTTGCCTCGTCGATGCCCGGCACTTCCGCTTCAGTATCCAGCTCGATCTTGCTGATCTTGAAGCCACTATCTACCTTGACCAGATGTACCCTGGCGCTGGTGTGGATACGTCGGGGGGCGTACCCTGCCCGTCCCAGGTTGCCGCTGAGCGCCATGGAGAAACACCCGGCATGGGCTGCGCCGATCAACTCCTCCGGATTGGTTCCGGTGGCCTCTTCGAAGCGGGAGCCGAAAGAGTACTGCCCCTCAAACGCGCCACTGCCGAGCTTCATGGTGCCGTTGCCTTCTCTGAGGGACCCCTGCCAGATCGCTTCTGCAATGCGAACAGCCATCTTCTATGCCTCTCCTTTTAGTAAGAAATTTATCCAACAATCAGCAGATTTATTCTATCACCGTTCATCCACTCCCTGAGGGGAGCGCCCCGATTCTAATGCGCTTTTTATGATCGCGGGCGTGTCTGGGGCAGGCGCCAGGCCGGGGCATCTGCCTCAATCGGGTTTGGCCCGCTCAAAGAAGACCGCCGCTCCATAACCGACCACGCGGCTGTAGTCGCCGCTGGTGTCCCCGGATGTGGCGTAGTTGACGATCTGGGCCGCGTCCGCGCCCAGGTCGCGGGCCGCCCACATCACGGCGGCGATGGCCCCCCGCCCACAGGCGAACCCTTTTTCTTGCTCCTCTACTGCAAAAACCCCCGTCGGGTCGAAGGCCGCCACCCGCTCCAGCATGGCCTGGTCCAGTTGCCGGGCGACACGCTGTGTGTAGAAGTGCGAGAGGTCCGAGCTGGCCACAAGCAGCACATCGCGTTCCGAGAGCACCTCGGCCAGGGCATGGCCCAGCGCCTCTGCCTGCCGGGGCGTTTGTTCCACGATCATCACCGGCAGCAGGGTGAAGCCCTGGGGCAGGACATGTTGCAGGAACGGCAGCTCGATCTCCAGGGAATGCTCCGGATCGTTGCGCACCGGCAGCAGCGTGACCCGCTCCGAGAGGGCTTCCAGGGCTTCACGGTTCACCGGGATTTCTCCCAGGGGGGTGGCGTAGGCGCGGTGCGCCGTGGTCAGCAAGGGGGCAGGGTACGGGTAGTGTGATGGGGAGACCACCGCTACCACCTCCGGGGACATCCCTTCCACCAGCTTGAAGGCGTGAGCAGCCACCGGCCCGGAGTAGACCAGCCCGGCATGAGGAGCCAGCAGGCCGATGACGCGGCCTTGTGGTGCCGTGGGCCGGGCTGCGGCCAGAAAGCCATCAACCATGGCGGCCAGCTCGCGTGCGCTGGCCGGATACCAGCGCCCGGCCAGCGGCGACGGTCGCACGTCGGAGTATGCCGTGGCCATGATGAACACCCCCGTAACTGCAACAATGTGTGCTGATCCTATTATACAGGAAGCCACCTGGTTTTCAGGCGTGCTCATTTTTCCCACTTTTGACCTATGGGCGCGCGCCCCTGGTTTGTGGTACACTTTTCCAGCTTCTAACCTGTACGGTCAGACTTTGTGGAGGGAGTGAACGAGGAAGCCGTTATGGATCTCACGGAATTTATCATTGCCATCGGCTATCTGGGTGTTTTTGCCATTATCTTCGCCGAGTCAGGGTTGCTGATTGGCTTCTTCCTGCCCGGCGACAGCCTGCTCTTCACGGCAGGGTTTCTCGCTTCGCCTGCCTCGCGGGCTATCGTTGACCACGACATCTTCAGCCTTCCTGTTTTGGTGGTGGGGTGCACCATCGCTGCCATCGCCGGGGACAGTGTGGGCTACTGGTTCGGGCACAGGGTCGGCAGGCGGCTCTTTCAGCGTGAGGATTCCCTGCTCTTCAAGAAGAAGCATCTGTACCGCGCCCAGGACCTCTACGAGAAGCACGGCGGCAAGATCATCGTCATCGCCCGCTTCATGCCCATCGTGCGGACTTTTGCGCCCATTGTGGCCGGGGTCGGCACCATGCACTACCGCCGTTTCGTCACGTTCAACGTGGTCGGCGGGATATTGTGGGCGGCGGGCGTGCCCACGGCGGGGTATTTCCTGGGCAGCGTCATCCCGGATGTGGATCGCTACATCCTGCCCATCGTCGCCCTGATCGTCGTGATCTCGGTCCTGCCCCCTGCCACGCACGTGCTGCGGGACTGGCTGGCTGAGCGCGCCAGGAAGAAGCAGCTTGCAGCCTCCGAGCCGGAGGTTGATCCGCTGCCCTGAGGCCATACTTCGGCCTTTCTATCCCTGACCGGCTCAACTCCGCACCTGACACTGCGTGCGGAGTTTTCGTTTTGCGGCGGCATGCAACTTTTGTGCGACGGGCGCATCCAAAGTGAGAGAGCAAAAGCAAGTGCAGCCAACATAGACACAAGGACGTGTGCCCTATGGAAATGGAGATTGTCTTCCCCGGCGGTTTGCGGGTCGATGCAATTGCGGACGGCATGGTCATCCCAACCGACCAGGACGGCTCAGCGCCAGCGCCTTTTGGCCTGTTTCTGGCCTCCATTGGAACCTGCGCGGGCATCTACGTGCTCAGCTTCTGCAAGCAGCGCGGGCTTCCTACGGACAATATGCGCATCGTGCAGCGGATGTCCGTCAACCCGCTCACGCGCATGGTGGATAGGATCGAGCTGGACATCCAGTTGCCGCCGGGCTTTCCGGAAAGGTACAAGGAGGCTGTGATCCGCGCCGCCGAGCTTTGCGCGGTCAAGAAGCACCTTGAGCAGCCGCCGGAGTTTGTGGTGCGCACCTCAGTGGTTGAGGCGGCCTGAGCCTTCGGGACTGAGAATCTGGGCAGGCTTGGAGCGACGCCTGGATGACAGGGTGTCGCTCTTTTTTTGTCTGTCGTCGGAATGGGCTACACTCTGGCGCGTTGCCCTGCGACTCCGGGCGGTTTGGCGCGTAGTAAATATCGGTAGAAGATGGGGCAGCTTGTGGGTATTGTCCGGCCTGAGGGCACATAGCGGTTGGCGTCCATGGCTTCAAACGACCGACAGGAGTCGATGTCTCTGCGGGAGCGCCTGCTGACGATCCTGATTCGAGGATTGCCCGCCTGGCTCATTCTGTGCGGGCTGTTGACCATTGTTGCGCCCAATCTGGGGGGGGCGCTGGGGCGGCTGGTGCCATGGGATGGGTTTGTCGATGAGCATTACCTGGATGGCCGTATCGCGCCGCTTTTTACGCCGGAGGTCGATTATTGGGCGGAGGACATCCGGCGCTGGGCGCAGACCTATGGCGTCGATCCCAACCTGGTGGCGACGGTGATCCAGATCGAAAGCTGTGGCGACCCACGGGCCGTATCCACTGCGGGGGCCAGCGGATTGATGCAGGTGATGCCGCAGCACTTTGGGGCGGGCGAGGACCCGCACGACCCTGAGACCAACATGATGCGCGGGCTACAGATTCTGACGGAATGCCTCTACAGCCCCTATAACCCCCAGCATGACGTGGGCCTGGCGCTGGCCTGTTATAACGCCGGACCCAGGATATTCGTCAACGCCTTTGAAAGTTGGCCGCAGCAATCACGCTATTACTATGTCTGGGGAACCGGCGTCTACGCGGATGCGGTCGCCGGGCTGGCGGCGAGTGAAACGCTGGCGCAGTGGCTGGGGGCGGGCGGGGAGCTGCTGTGCGCCGGGGCACGGGAGAGCCTGGGCCTGTCGCCTGAGCCGTGAGCGCCGCTGACGCGCCCGACGCCGGAGAGTCTGGCTCCAGGCTCAGGATGCAGGGTTGCTGTCATCCCACGGCTCCGGCGCGCGGACGCCGGACAAATGCTCCTCATAGACGACGACTTCCAGGGGGATCGACGCCAGCCAGTAGTCCAGCACAGATCGCAGCATGGGCCATTCCAGCGGCTCTCCCAGGCGGGCAAGGGCGATGCGTGCTATGCCGGCCTGTCGCCAGTCGCGGGCCAGTGCCTGGGCGACCGACTCGACGTAGCGGGGGCGCGAGGCCCCTGAAGCGTTCTGGCGCACGGCCAGCAGCGCCAGCCAGGGTTTGGCCTCCCGCCAGAGCCACACATCGCCGGGTCGGATGCGCCCGGCGCGGGTCTGCTTGCGGAAGGCGGCAAAAGCCGCCGGAAAGCGATCCATGCAGGCCGTCATCAGCGGTGTGACCTCTGCCGCGCCCTGGGCGTTGAATCCGAAGCCCAGAACAGGCGCCCGGCTCAGCAGGATGTCTCCCTTGACGTAAGTAATCGTCACCTGAACCCCCTCAGGCTGTGGGCGGCTGGTCCCTGGCTGCCATTGTACATGGACGGTACGTTGCAGAAAACGCAGAGGATTTCCCCCTTGACAGCGCTGTAACATTCTGGTTGAATTATTTTCATTTTTGTCGAATTAAAATGATGGGGGTGAGTATGAACACCGTTGAACGGGCAGAAACGCTGCTCAATTTCTTCAAGGCGCTGGCCGATGCCAATCGCCTCAAGATCGTGGGGCTGCTGGCCCGGCAGGAACTCAGCGTGGAGCAGCTTGCAGCCATGCTGGACCTGCGGCCTTCCACCGTATCGCACCACCTGGCGCGTCTGGCGGAGCTGGGGCTGGTCAGCGCACGGGCCGAGAGCTACTACAACATCTATCGGCTGGAAACCAATGTGCTGGAGTCCCTGGCCCAGGAGTTGCTTTCTGGGGAGGTGTTGCAGGAGGTGGCAGCGGATGTGGACCTGGACGCCTACGATGCCAGGGTGGTGAAGAACTACACCCTGCCGGATGGCCGCTTGAAGACGTTGCCCACCCAGCTCAAGAAGATGCAGGCGATTCTGCGTTACGTGGCGCAGGCCTTTGAGCCTGGGGTTCGCTACTCAGAGAAGCAGGTCAATGACATCCTGGGGCGCTTTCACGAGGATGTTGCCTCCCTGCGCCGCGAGCTGGTCGAGGCCGGGATGATGGCCCGTGAGGTCGACGGCAGCGCCTACTGGCGGCTTGAGCCGCAGTAGTCCTGCCAGCCGCGCCCGGCTGGGCGGGGGAAACCCTCCTGCGGGTGTCTGCTGCGGCCCAGTATGGCCGGGACCCCGCAGGAGGTAAACGCAGGTGGAGACCTGCGGACAGGCGGACAGGCGCGCCACCTGTCTGCTGAGACCTCCCCTCAACCGTACCCGATCAAATGAACTCGTCTGCGGCCCGCGCGTAGAGGTGCGCCCGCTCCGGCGGGATGGGGAAGCGACGCGGCAGGGGCGCGCGTGTGGACCCGGGTTTCTTGCCGGCGAGGGGGCGGGCATGCAGCCGATTCCACCAGTTCATCAGGCTGTGCCACCAGCCGCGTCGCTCCAGGGTGGTTGTGTGCAGCATGGGATGCTCCTTTTTGGCTCACTGCCGACAGGCGACCAGAACCTATGTTCTATTCTGTGGAATCAGCGTAGCATAGAACGAGCGTTCTGAACAGGGGGGAAGCCTTAAAATCTCGTTTGATTTGGGTTGGATCAAGACTTGAGCAGGCCCTGGAGGGTGGTGTAGTCGACGTTGCTCCCCGTGAGCACCACTGCCGTGGGCTTCTCGTCCAGGGGGACCTTGCCCGTCATCAGCGCGGCCACTCCCACCGCGCCGCCCCCCTCCACCAGCCAGCCCTGTTCGCGTAGCAGCCAGCGCATCGCCCCGGCGATCTCCTCCTCACTGACCAGCACGATGCGTGCCACGGCTTGCCTGCACAGGCGGATGGTCAGGTCGCCCTCGATTTCGCCGCTGAGCGCCTCGGCCAGGGTCTCTTTCACCTGCGGCAGGGCGGTCCCGTTGAAGGCGTTGTACATGGCTGGCGAGGTGACCGCGTTGACGCCGATGACTTCGGCCTGTGGGGCGACGCTGCGCACAGCCAGCGCCACGCCTGCCAGCAAGCCGCCGCCGCTGGTCGGCACCACCACGCGCTCGATGGCCGGATTCTGCTCAAGAATCTCCAGCCCAATCGTCCCCGCCCCGGCGATGACCTGTGGGTCGTTGTAGGGGGAGACAAAAGTTCTCCCCTCCTGCGCTTCCAGCTCACGGGCGTGTCGCTCGGCATAGTCATAGTGATCGCCGTAGAGCACGGCCTCCGCGCCGAGGCGCTGCGTGCCTTCGACTTTACGGCGCGGGGTATGCGCCGGCATGACAATGCGGGCGCTGAGGCCGAACAGGCTGGCGGCATAGGCCACCGCCTGGGCATGGTTGCCGCTGGAGGCGGCCACAATGCCGCGCTGGCGGGCCGCATCGTCCAGGCTCAGCACGGCGTTCAGCGCGCCGCGAATCTTGAAGCTGTGTGTGGGGTTCACCTGCTCCAGCTTCAGCCAGACATGCGGGCCGAGGGCGGGCGCGGGTTCCAGCGGCGTGGCGGCCAGGTACGGGCGCAGGCGGAGCCTGGCCTGCAAGATGTGGCGCAGGGTCACGGTCATGGGGCGAGCCTTTCTAGGTTTTGAGGCCGCTGCCGGTCAGCGGGATGACGATCTCGGCTGGGCCGCCGAGGTGCTCCTGCACGGCCCCCAGCGCAGCCACGGCCACGGCGCTCGTCGGCTCCACAAAAAGGCCGCGCTCCGCCAGCCTGGCCCGTGCTGCCATGGCGGCTTCGTCTTCCACACGGAGCGCTGCGCCATCGCTTGCCCGCAGAGCGGCCAGCACCTCGCGCCCACGGACCGGCGATCCGGTCTTGATCCCGTCCGCCAGCGTATGCCCTGCGCTCACTGGCTGTGGCTCGTCCGCCCCGGCCTCCCAGGCGCGCACCAGCGGGTCGCATGCGGCTGATTGGACAGCGTACAGGCGGGGTGGGCGGTCGATGAGGCCCGCAGCGTGCAGCGCGGCAAACCCCCGCGCCAGGCCCAGCAACAGCCCGCCCTGGCCCGCCGGACAGACGACGGCGGTCGGCGCGCGCCTGCCCATCTGCTCCCACAGTTCCCAGGCGCAGGTCATCTGCCCGGCCAGGTAGAGCGGACTCCAGGCGTGGCTGGCGTAGGCCGTCCCGGCTTTCTGGGTGGCTTCCAGGCAGGCCGCGGTCACGTCCTCCCGTGATCCTTTCACCTCAGCCACCGTCGCCCCAAAGCGTGCGATCTGGGCCTTTTTGGTCGCTGGGGCGCTGGCCGGGACGAAGATGCGCGCGGCCATGCCGATCCCGCCGGCGTAGGCGGCCACCGACGCGCCCGCATTGCCCGACGAATCCTCGACGATCGACTCGACGCCGCGCGAGAGCAGGTAGTTCAGCATCACAGCCACGCCGCGATCTTTGTAGGAGTGGGTGGGGGAGAGGTACTCCAGCTTGGCCAGGAAGGGCGCGTCCAAGACCTTGAGCGGGACGAGCGGCGTCATGCCCTCGCCCAGCGAGAAGCGGCGCACCGCAGGCAGCATGGCGGCGTAGCGCCACAGCGACCACTCGTACTGGCGGATCGCAGCCGGGTCAAAGGGGGGCAGGTTGGCGATCTCCAGCGGGCCGCCACAGGCTGCGCAGCGCCAGGCCAGCAGCCCGGCGGGTTGGTTGCAGCGCCCACAGACAAGTTGAAGGTCTAGGTCAGCCAAGTTTCCTGTTTGTCCTCGATGGCTTCGAACGTGTCATCGTCCAGGTCTGCGTCGCAGGCCAGGCCGCCGACAATGTCGCCGTACTCCACCGCGCCGCACCGCTGGCAGCGCCACATCTCGATCAGCACATGGCCGCAGCCGGCGGCGTCCGGGTAGACGATGCGCTCGGTGGGGCCTCCGCATTCCTGGCAGGGGTTTCCGCTTGTGGTGGCATCTTGCTGGTTGCTCATGGTCGTCCTCCTTGCCTTCCAACCAGTGTGACGAAGCATCGACGATGGCGTCGTTGGATGGATAGGGATGGGCGGGTCAGGGATACATCCGGTTGAGCATGCGCGGATAGGGGATCGTCTCCCGGATGTGGGAGAGGCCGCATATCCAGGCTACCACACGCTCCACGCCCATGCCAAACCCTGCGTGGGGCACGCTGCCGAACTTGCGCAGGTCCAGATACCAGGCGTAGGCTTCCTCCGGCAGGCCCATCGTCTTGATGCGCCGGGCCAGCAGATCGGCGTCGAAGATGCGCTCGCTGCCGCCGGTGATCTCGCCGTAGCCTTCCGGCGCGAGCAGGTCGGTGCAGTTGACCACCCTGGGGTCGTCTTTGTTCGGCTCCATGTAGAAGGCCTTGGCCTCCACGGGATAGTGGGTGACAAAGACGGGCCGGTCGAACATCTCGGCGATGGCCGTCTCGTGCGGCGCGCCAAAGTCCTGGCCCCAGGTGATCTGGAGCAATGCCCTTTGCTCAGGGTCTTCGGTTTCTGCCGCCAGCCTGTTGAGCCGCTCCACCGCTTCGCTGTAGGTGATGCGTGGGAAGGGCGGCCTGACCCGTTCCAGTGAGGTGGTGTCCCGCTCCAGGATGTCGAGTTCCATGCGGCGCTTCTGCAGGACGGTCTGCACGATGGCGGTGACGAATTCCTCCTCCATCCGGATCAGGTCCTCCAGGTTGAAAAACGCCATCTCAGGCTCCACCATCCAGAACTCCATCAAATGGCGGCGCGTCTTGGACTTTTCCGCCCGGAAGGTGGGGCCGAAGCAGTAGACCTTGCCGTGCGCGGCCATGTTCGCTTCGTTGTAGAGCTGGCCGGTCTGCGCCAGGTAGGCCGCCTCACCGAAGTAGTCGATCTGAAAGAGGGTGGTGGTGTTCTCCCCGGCGCTGGGGGACAGGATCGGCGTATCGACGAGCAGGTAACCGTGCTCGTCCAGCCAGTCGCGGATGGCCTTGATGATCGTCGCCCGGATGCGGATGATGGCCCACTGCTGGGTGGAGCGCAGCCACAGGTGGCGGTTGTCCATCAGGAACTCGACGCCGTGTTCCTTTGGTGTGATGGGGTATTCCTCGGCCTGCTGGATGACTGCCAGGGAACTGATGCCGATCTCATAGCCTCCGGGGAAGCCCGGCGCGCGCTCGTCTTTGCGAACCTGGCCGGTGATGGTCAGTGAGGATTCCTGGGAAAGGGTCTTGGCGGTCTCGAACTGGTCCGGGGCCATTTCCTTCTGAAAACCCACGCACTGGGCGATGCCGGTCCCGTCGCGCACCTGCAAGAAGACCAGTTTGCCTTTGTGCGTTTTGTTGTAGAGCCAGCCTCTGACCGTGACCTCCTGGCCCTCATATTGGGCGATATCCTGAATCAGCATGGGCGTCGCCATGTGTATCGGTCCTTTGGATGGGCAATTGAGAGACGCGGCACAAATATGGCTGTAATTGTAACGGGGCGGGGCTTGCCCTGCCAGGGAGTTGCGTGGCCTGCGCCGGCTGGGGCGCGCCTTGATTTTGCTGGCTGCTGACTCCTGTGTACAATCCGCTCCGCCCGTGTGCTTCACCACAGCAGCGAGTGAGCGATGTCGGATATCCCGATTATGGTGTTTGACGCAGATTCCGCGCGCGCGGCGGCCCGCAATGCGGCGGCGCTGGCGGCGGCCTCAGTCGTCTCCAAGGGGGCGTTGTTCCTCTGGCAGTTGGTGCTGACACGCCTGCTGGCGCAGGGCGATTACGGCATTTACGGCACCATCGGCGGCATGCTGGTCATTGCGGCCACCCTGCCGGAGTTTGGCATGGGCCTCATCGTGTTGCGCGACGTGGCGCAGCGCCGCGAGCTGGCCGGGAAGGCCCTCAGCGCCACGCTGGTGATGCAGCCGTTGCTGGCCTTGCTGGCCTACGGAGGGCTGATCCTGGCCGGCGCTCTGCTGGGGTACGAGCAGCGCATCCAGGCATTGCTGCCGCTGGCGGGCCTCAGCCTGTTTGTGGATGTGTTGGGGAACATGGTCCACAACCAGCTTCTGGCCCGCGAGCAGATGGTCATTCCTTCGCTGATCAGTGTGGGGCACATCCTGCTGCTGATTCTGCTGGTAGGGGGGGCGCTGCTGGGCGGCCTGGGGCTGCCCGGCCTGTATGGGGCCACCATCATGGCCGGGAGCCTGCGCGCGCTGGCCTACTGGCTGGCCCTGCTGCGCACGGGGGTGCGCACAACCTGGCCGCCGGACCGGGCTGTCATGTGGGGGCTGTTGGCGAACGGGGCACCCCTGGCGCTGGGGGCCTTCCTGGGCACGGCCTACCAGCACGCCGACAAGATCATCACCACGGCCACCATTGGGGAGCAGAACACGGCTCTGCTGACGGTGGCCTTTGTGATCGTGCACGGCATGATCGAGCTGCTCAGCACGACGGTGCTGGTGGCCGTTTTCCCGCTCATGTCTCGCCAGCACGGCGCTGGCCAGCGCGATGCCTTTAACTTTCTGGTGGAGAAGATCGCCTTCCTGACGCTGGTTTTCACCGTGCCCCTTGGCGTGGCAATTGCCGTGCTGGCCTCGCCGCTGGTGGCGCTGCTTTTTGACCCGTCCTATACGCCCACGACGGATGTGCTCTCCGTGCTGGTGTGGTACGCCGTGGTGACGATGGTGGCCAACGTCTTCGCCCAGGTGCTGACCATCCAGAACCGGCAGGCGCGGTTGCTGGTCATCCGGGCGGGGGGGCTGGCTCTGAACATCGGCCTGAGCCTGCTGTTGCTTCCGCGTATTGGTCCGGCGGGGGCTGCCGTCAGCAGCCTGGTGGCGGAGCTAGGGGTCGTCAGCATGCTGCTGCGCCAATGGGATGATAGGGGCGAGCATCTGCGGCGGCTGAGGCCGCGCCTGCTGAAGCTGGCGGTGGCTGGCCTGGCGATGTTCCTGGTGATGGCCGCCCTGCGCCTGGCAGGGGAGCATGTCCCTGGCTACCTGGGCGGTGCCCTGGCGGTGCTGGCCCTTGCCTTGGGCGGGGCGGTTTACGCGGGCATGGCGGGGCTGCTGGCCGTGACTCTGCCGGAGGACCGGGCCTTCATCCGCCAGGTGGTCACGGCCATGCCCGGCGCTTCGCTGGTGGCCCGGCTGTGGCGGTAAAACGGCCTCACTCGCCGTCCTGGTGGGGTTGTTCTTCGTCCTTGCTTTTGGTGGGGGGCGGTCTGCGCTGCAAGAAGCGCGGCGGCCACGGCAACAGGATGAGCAGAAAGCCGGGGATGACCAGCGCAAAGAAGCCACCGATGACGATCAGGTAGGAGATCCCCCGTGCCATGTGTTTGGAGACGATGGTCAGCGTTTCCAGCAAGGTTGAGAGCAGGGACGCCGCGACCCACGCAATGACCAGCATGAAACCGACAACCCGGCGGCGTGGCAACCGGTAATACAGGCCGAACTGGACCAGGAAAGCGATCAGCGCTCCGCCGAGAAAGGTGGCATAGGAGAGCGGCATGAGCCAGCCGGCCCAGTCAAAGCGGCCCTTGAGCGCCCAGTGGAGGAAGAAAAAGATGCCGGAGAGCAGCACACTCGCCAACAAGATGGCGGCGCTGATGAGATGCGAACGCAGTCTCGGGTCCATGTCACGCTCGGTAAGCTGGCGGCCTTGTGGGTCAGGTGGTGGGTCGGCGTTGGGCGGCGCAGGAGGCGTAGCCCTGATTTGTTAAGGCTGTCTCAAAAATAACGCGGATAGGGGAGAAATGCACGCATTTTCCCGGCGCAAATTGATTCTCTGGCGGGCGCGGCGTTGCGCTCCCCCGCAGTATAGTGGCTCAGGCGCAATTTGAAGGGAGGCAGGTTCGATGCCCGATGAACAGGCGGTGCAGGAGGCTTTCCAGGAGCGGATTGGACGTCCGCCCCAGGTCATCGCGCGTGCGCCGGGGCGCATCAATCTGATCGGCGAGCACACGGACTACAACGATGGCTTCGTCCTGCCCATGTCGATCAACCGCGCCACCTTTGTGGCGCTGGCGCGCCGCAGCGACGACAGCGTGCGTGTCATCTCCCTGGACTTCGAGGGCGACCATACATTCCGGCTGGGTGACTGGCACGGCGACCATCACCCCCACTGGACTCGCTATCCGCGCGGGGTGATGTGGCTGCTGGCGGATAAGGGGCACGCGCTCACCGGCCTGGACATGGTGATCGGCGCGGAGCTGGCCATCGGCGCGGGCGTCAGTTCCTCTGCGTCCGTGGAGGTGGCCGTGCTGGAGGCCCTGCTGGCCCTGTTCGGCATCGAGCACAGCCAGACGGAAAAGGCGCTGATGGGCGTTGAGGTGGAGCATCGCTTCGTGGGCATCCCCTGCGGCGTGATGGACCAGATGGCCTCCGCGCTGGGGGACGCCGGGCATGCCCTGTTGATCGACTGCCGCAGCCTGGAGACGACGCTTGTGCCGCTGCCTTCGGAGGCCGCTGTGGTGGTGATGGATACCGGCAAGCGGCGCGGCCTGGTGGACTCCGAGTATGGCCTGCGCCGGCGCCAGTGTGAGGAAGGCGCGCGGCTGCTAGGCGTCCCCGCGCTGCGGGATGTGCGGGTGGAAGACCTGCCTCAAGCGCTGCCTGGGCTGCCCCCCGTCATTCAGAAGCGCGTGCGCCACGTGGTGACGGAAAACGCGCGGACTCTGGAGGCCGTGGAGGCGTTTCGCGCTGGCGATCTGGCCCAGGCCGGACGCCTGTTCAACGAGAGCCATGCCAGCCTGCGCGATGACTACGAAGTGAGCTGTTTTGAGCTGGACGTGATGGTCGAGCTGGCCCAGGCCCAGCCGGGATGCTACGGGGCGCGGATGAGCGGCGGCGGCTTTGGGGGGTGTGCGGTGGCCCTGGTTCAGCAGGCGGCGGTGAGCAGCTTCATCGCCAGCGTGGCCCCGGCCTATGCCGCCCGCACGGCGCTCACGCCGGACCTGTATCCGGTGTTGCCGGCGCCGGGCAGTGAGGCCCGCCTGCTGACCTGACGCTGAGGGATGCCTCCCTTTGGTGGCCGTCCCTGCACGGCGGGTGCGCCGCCTCAGGTTTATCAGTCCATCAGGTTCCGCCCGAATTCGCCGCCGCTGCGAATCTGGCGGTAGGTGGCCTGGATGGTGAGGCAGTCCGCAACGTGGAACGGTTCCGGCGCTTCGGTGGCAACTACGCCGGATGCGCCGAAGTCGTTCAGCGCCTGCAAAAGCTCGCGGTACTGAATATCAGCCTGGTTCAGCGGGATGTGCCTTTTCTCCCCTTTGGGGGTGTACTCGATCCCGCTGAGGTGGCAGTGCAGCTTGTGTAGCGCCTCCTCGCCCAGCGTATCGCGGACCCTGGTCAGGGCAGCCGCGAATTCGTCGTAGCTGTTGAAGGAGCCGTCGCCTGCGCGGGCGTGCAGGTGCGCCCAGTCGATGCAGGGCAGGACGCCCTCGACTTCCTTGCTGAGCTGGAGCAGCTCGTCCAGTGTGCCGAAAACCGCGCTCTTGCCCATCGTCTCCGGTCGCAGGATGACCTCCACGCCCTCGCCGCGCAGGATGTCCTGAATCTCGATCAGCTTTTCCTTGATCCGCTCGTAGACCTGTTCCGGGGGCTGGTCGTGGTAGCTGCCGGGATGGAAGACGATGTCCCGTGCCCCGGCCAGATACCCCGCCCGTGCCGCTTTGAGCAGGCGTTCGTCCGATTTCGCCATCAGCTCCGCCGTCTGGCTGTTGAGATTGATGAAATAGGGAGCGTGGACGCTCAGCGTGATGCCGTACTGCTCGGCAGCCGCCCTGATCTCGGCCAGGGTCTTGTCTGTGGCGTTCACGCTGCGCACCCAGGCGATCTCCAGGTGATCCAGCCCCAGAAGGCGGCTGTGCTCAATGGCGGCGGGGGTGCCACTTTTGGGGGTGGTCTGGGGGCTGCCCACCGTGCCGAAGCGGATCGGGTCTTGCTCGCGGTCTTCTGGCATTGAAGGTTCCTCGCTCTTCTGAAGTCAGTTGTTGATCCGGTATTCCACGCTCAAGGGTCCCCAGCGGCCTGACTCGTCTACCGTGGCAATAGCCAGGGTCTCGAAGCGCTCCGGGTTAAAGCCGCTCCAGGTCAGTGAATTGACCGGTCCGACCGTCAGCACCTGATTATAGGTGAGCGCCCCCGGCTGGCGGAGGGCGATGACGTAACCGGCTGCGCCCGGCACTGGCTCCCACACCAGGGTATGGTTGCCCGGATTGCTGGCGTTGGCCCGCACGCTCAGGTTGCGCGGGGGTTGCAGGCCGTCGGCCAGCACGGCCAGCGTGGCCAGGGCAACCCGCGTGGCCTGCGTCAGGTAGCTGGGTGTGACGTACTCGATGGTGTCCAGGCTGCTGTTCTGGCGGGCCGGGTCCTGGATGGCCTCAATCAGGCGGATAGCAGGGTAGCCCTGCTCGGTGAAGCTGAAATGATCGCCCCAGCGCCCTTCGCGGTCTGCACTGTTCTGGACCACAACCTGTAGATCGGGCACATAGGTGCTGGCAATCAACTGTACGGCCCGGCTTAACTGGCGCGGTCGGGAGTCGTTGCTCTCGTCCGAGAACACGCGAATCTGATGCTCATTGATCTCGTTATTCGGCCCGTGGATGTTGCCGATGGTATCCAGGTTAAGCATCGCGCGCAGGTCGATGCTGTAGTGGTTGATGTATTCGTCGATGAAGCGGATGCTGCCCTGGCGGCCCGTCTCCTCGGCGGAGAAGGCCACAAAAATGATCGTGGCCCGGTGGGGCATCTGACTCATGATGCGCGCCATCTCCAGCAGCGCGGCCACGCCGGTGGCGTTGTCGTCGGCTCCAGGGGCGTAGGTGGTGGAGTCCACGTCGTAGGCCACGCTGTCGTAGTGCGCGCCGACCACGATGACGCCCGCGCCGCTCTCGGTGCCCTGCAGGATGGCGATGATGTTGTGCTGGAGCGTTTCCTGTTCTTCCCAGTTGAGGGTAAAGCTCTGCTCCCAAACGTTCATCCGCCCCTGGGCCTGGCTGCTGTAGGAGAGCAGCGTATTGTAGATATAGCGCCGCGCTGCGCCGATGCCCCTGTTTGGGTCGTTCAGGGGGGAGTTGACGTGGCGCGTCTGGAAGTTGTACAGGGTTTGCGTGTGCGCCATCAGGCTGTTGGAGTCCACCTGGCGCAGCAGCACGTCAACGCCCGGATCGGTGGGGGCTTCGGCTCCGACGCCGGTGGGCAGCGCCAGAGGAACCTGGGTGCTGATGCCAATGGTGGCCTGCGGCGTGCTGGTGGGGATGCGCGGCACGACGGTGGGGGGCGGCGGGCCGGTCAGGTTGCAGGCCAGGATGGCGGAGGCCAGCACAAGGAGCGGCATGGCAAGCAGCCGCCAGCGGCGTGTTCGCGTGTGTGGGGCATAGTGCGCGTCCATAAGTTTGATTTTAACACGGCTCCGCCAGTTTCGCGGCGCATTCGTGGGGCCGTCTGGGTGTCGAGCGGCAGTCGTAGGGAGCGGGTAGGGGGCCTCCTGCGGCTGAGCGGAGAAAAAGCAGATAAAAATGATGGAAATACTTGACTTTTCTTCGTCTCGTGATATGCTACAGCCATGAAAACGCTGGCTTTCCTTCCGTGGGCTACTCCTGTTGCGCCGTGTGCGGTATGTATGTGTATGCCGTGCAATGATCTGGGCATGCCCGGAGCGGATGGGGTAGGCGCTGATTGGGATTAGCCTGCTTGCTTGAAAGCGCGCTCAAGCCGACCGGGTTTGCGGGTCGGCTTTTTTGTTGTTTTGTCGCCCTGACCTTGAGCAGTAGAAGCTTAGCGGAGGAGGTTCTCCATGAGTGACGTCGAGAAGCTGAAGGACATTGAGCAGCGCGGTTATGCCAACCCCGATGTGCTGGTCTCTACCGATTGGGTTGCGGCGCATCTGAGCGACCCCAACGTGCGCATTGTCGAATCGAACGAAGACCCCCTGCTCTACGCTTCCGGGCACATTCCCGGCGCGGTTGAGGTCGACTGGACCACCGACCTCAATGATCCGGTGAGGCGCGATTACCTGGACCAGGCAGGGTTTGAGCAGCTTGCTTCTCGTATAGGCATCACGCCGCAGACGACCGTCGTCTTCTACGGGGACAAGAACAACTGGTGGGCCACATACGCCTTCTGGGTATTCCAGTTGTTTGGGCACACCAATGCCAAGGTGATGGATGGCGGTCGGCTCAAGTGGCAGCAGGAGGGGCGCGAATTCACCCGCGCAAAGCCGACTTATCCGCCAACGCAGTACAAAGCGCCTCCCCGTGATGACAGCAAGTTTCGGGCTTTTCGGGACCAGGTGTTGGAGCATGTCCGGGCCAGGGGGCAGTTGGTGGATGTGCGCAGCCCCGCCGAGTACACGGGCGAGCGGCTGCACATGGAGGGCTATCCGAACGAAGGGGCGCTGCGCGGGGGCCACATTCCTGGCGCGGCCAACATCCCCTGGAGCCGGGCGGCCAACCCGGAAGACGGGACCTTCAAGAGCGCGGACGAGCTGCGCGCCATTTACCTGGAAGAGCAGGGGTTGGACCCCAACAAGCCGGTGATCGCCTACTGCCGCATCGGCGAGCGGAGCAGCCACACCTGGTTTGTGCTCCGCTATCTGCTCGGCTTCCCCGAAGTTCGCAACTACGATGGAAGCTGGACGGAGTGGGGCAACCTGGTTGGCGTGCCGATTGAGAAGTAGCTGGCCCCCCAGGGGCAGGGACTCCTGCTGCCCGTTTTTGCGATCGTTGTGAGCGGACGCCTGGGGGAACGGCATCTCGCGCGGGATGCTGTGCCCTGCCGGGCGACCGCGTTTTGAGCCGACCAGGGAGGACACCGAGATCGATGCCTGAATACCCGGAGAAATTGCAGCAAGTGCTGGACGACTTCAAGTGGATCGCTGACCGGGAGGAGCGCGCAGCTTACCTGATCGAGCTGGCCGATCAGTTCCAGCCGGTGCCGGAGCGCATCGCCACGAAGCCCTATCCGGAAGCGCATCGCGTGCCGTTCTGCGAGTCAGAGGCGTTCGTCTGGGCAGAGGACCTGCCGGATGGCACGCTCAAGTTCCACTTTGCGGTGGAAAACCCGCAGGGGCTTTCTGCCATGGCTATGGCGGCCATCCTGGACCAGACGCTTTCTGGCCAGCCGCTGGAGCAGGTGTCCCAGGTTCCTGATGACATCGTCTTCACCATTTTTGGCCAAAGCATCTCCATGGGCAAAGGACAGGGGCTGATGGGCATTGTCGCCATGGTTCGCCGGGCCGCCCGTGAGCGCCTGCGTCAGGCCCAGCAGGGCTAGGGTGGCAGGCCGCGTTTAGAAGGCTGGCGTTGCGACCTGATCCCCGCTATAGTACCTGGCTGTTGACCTGTTAGCTTTGGGTGGACCGTGATGGCCGATACCCTGGAATCTGCGGGGTTGTCCCGCCGCATCTTTTTGCAGGCTTTCCTTGGCTTTGCCAGACCTGCCGCCGCCGGCCAGGACGTGCCCGCTTACGGCCAGATCACGTATGATTCGCCGGTCCTCACGCCTGTGGGGCGCTTCTTTCAGCAGGCCTATCGCCCGGCGGGCGGACCCCCGCCGCTGGACCTGAGCACCTGGACGCTGACGGTGGACGGCCTGGTCCGGACGCCGCTGTGCGTGGCCTACCAGGACCTGCGAACGTTGCCCGCTCGTGGGGAGATGCGCACGCTGCTGTGCATCGGGAACCCGCCCGGCGGGGGCCAGATCGGCAACGCGGTGTGGCGCGGCGTCGAGCTCGACGTGCTGTTGAGGCAGGCCGGTGTCAGCCCGGCGGCGACCCGTATTCGCTTTGAAGGCGCGGATGGGTACAGCACCGGCGTGCCGCTGGACCGTGTCCTGGGGCGGGGGGTGCTGCTGGCCTACGAAATGAACGGCGCGCTGTTACCGCCTGCCCACGGCTTTCCCCTGCGGGCGCTGGTCCCCGGCCTTTACGGCTCCAAATCTCCCAAGTGGCTGACGCGCATCACGCTGATCGACCACGACTTCCAGGGTTTTTGGGAAAGCCCCCCGCGCAACTGGTCCGACGCCGCTGTGGTCAAGACGGCGTCGCACATCACCCTGCCGCTTTCGTATAGTGAGGTTCCGGCAGGCGAGCCGGTCGCCATCCAGGGCATCGCCTTCGCCGGAAACCGCCGCATCACCGGCGTGGCCCTGAGCGTTGACGGAGGGGATTGGGTCCCTGCTGCGCTCCGCCCCCCCGCCTCGCCCCTTGCCTGGACCCAGTGGTACACCCTGTGGAAGCCGCCAGCCCCCGGCGAATATGCGATCAGCGTGCGGGCGACAGACGAAACCGGCTTCACCCAGTCACGGCGGGCGGGCCACCTCTCCGATGCGTACCCCGATGGCTCCGATGCCATCCACAGCATTGTGCTGCGGGCCGTGTGACCTGCGGCGGTGGGGGCAGGGCGCGTAGGGCACGCTCCGGGCTACAGGAAAGGCCGATGACCTCGGACAGCATCCCGCCGTACATCTGCTTCGTGGGGAAGTCCGGTTGTGGCAAGACGACCCTGCTGGAGAAATTGATCGCGATCCTGGCCGCCCGTGGCTACCGCGTGGCGACGATCAAGCACCATGCCCATCCTGAGTTCGAGATCGACCAGCCGGGCAAGGATACCTGGCGGCATTACCAGGCCGGGGCTGCGGCAGTGGTGATCGCTTCTCCCGTCAAGATGGCCGTCGTCCGTCGGCTGGAGGGGACACCGCCGCTGGACGAGCTGGTCGCCCAGGTGCGTGGTGTGGATATCGTGCTGGTGGAGGGCTTCAGCCGCAACCGGGCTGCGCCCAAGGTGGAAATCGTGCGCTCCGAGCGCAGCACCGAGCCGCTCCACCCGCCGCACGCCGTGCTGGCCTACGTCAGCGATCTGCCCCTGGCTGGCGCGCCCTGCTTTGGCCTGGACGATGTCGAAGCCCTGGCCGACATGCTCCAGGCCCGCTTTCTGGAGGATGTGGGGGCGAGCCGGGGTCAGAGCCAGGAATCATAAGAAGCGTTATCATGTCCGAGTTACCCGAAGCGTTCATCCGCCTGCGCCAGGAGTTTCCACAGGTGGCAGAAGCCTATGATGCCCTGGGTGATGCCGCTTACCGGGCCGGGCCGCTGGATGCAAAAACGGCCTCGCTGGTCAAGCTGGCGCTGGCTATCGGCGGCGGGCTGGAGGGCGCGGTCCATTCGCATACGCGCCGCGCCCTGGAGCACGGGGCCAGCCCGGAGGAGATCCGCCACGTGGTTGCGCTGGCCATCACCACCCAGGGCTGGCCGACGGCGGCCAGCGCCTACACGTGGATCAACGATGTCCTGGACGGCCAGTGACGGACCCCAGGCACAGGGATCGCCTTTTGTGGACCTGCGCAGTAGAATAAAGGCCCAGACCTGAGGCGGCTATGGTGGGGAGGAGACGAGGCATGGCTTCCAAGAGAGCAACGCTGCTTGCCGTGGCCTTGCTGCTGCTGGGCGCGGCCTGTGCGCCGGACCCGCTCAGCGGCTTGCAGACGCTGGTGGCCTCCTTGCCGGAGGATGACGCGCCGCTGGGCGGCCAGGTTGCGGCGCTGCCCACGCCAAAACCGGACCAGGGGCCGACGCCGACCCCACCCCCCAGCTCGATCAGCCTGCCCACGCTGGCCCCGACGCTCCCCCCTATGCAGGCGACGCTCAACGCCGCCGTATCGGGCATGATGCCCACGCCGGATAGCGAGGCGACGCCCTACACCATCGCGCTGCGGGGCAGGCCGCACTTCATCGAATTCCACGCCTGGTGGTGAAGCGCCTGCAACGCGATGCGCCCGTCCGTGCGACGGCTCGAAGAGCAGTACCAGGACCAGGTTGATTTCCACCTGCTGAACGTCGATCACCTTTCCTCGCGGGACCTGGCGCTGCGCTATCAGGTGTCTGCCATCCCGAACATCGTCCTGCTCGACGCCCAGGGCAACCTGGTGGGGCAGATGGTTGGCTTCCAGACGGAAGCGCAGCTCCGGACGGCCATCGAGCAACTGCTCCAGGTGAGCGCGAGTGAATGACGGGCTGCCAGTCTGTGGCAGGCCTTGGTGGAGACCGGGGGCGGCCCCGGTCTTCTTTGTGCTGGACGGCATAGTCCCTGAAGGGGATTGCCGCATGGTAGAGGACTCGTTATCGTTGGATGTGGAAACCTGTCCAGAAGGAAGAACGTTTTGACCCTTTCGCGCCGCACTTTTCTGAAGGTGTCAGGGGCAACGTTGCTGGCTGCCGCGTTGCCCTTTGATCTGCCAGCGCCTGCGTCGGGGGCCGATGCGATCGTTGGGCGGGCCTTGCGGTCCGCGCCCGTGTACCCCCGGCGTGACGAGCGCGTGCCGGTCATCCGGCATCTGTGGCCGGATGAGGTGACGCCCATCCTGGGGCGCTCGGAGGGCTGGTACGCGGTTCCGGGCGGGTTCACGCGCCAGGTGGACTTGCAGCCCATGCTGCCCTACGATCCGGCCAGGGTTGCGCCTGCTGCTGCGTTACCGGCCTGGCTGGTGGTCAGCGCGCCCGTGGCCCCTGTGCGGGCCTGGGCGTCGGGGGCTGCGCCGCTGGTCACGCGGGTCGGTTACGGAGGGGCGTTGTGTGCGGTGGATCGCTTGCAGGATGGGCAGGATGCGCTGTGGTATGCCGTGGCCACCACAAGGGACGGCGAGCCGCTCGGCTGGACCCCCGCCCTGCGCTGGTCGGCTGTCCGCGTGGCGGGTCCGCCCGCCGTGGGTGGCCGCGCCCTCCATCTGGACCCGGTGCGGGCGCGGCTCAGCGCCTGGGAAGGCCAGCGCAGGGTCCTCCGCGCGCCGACGGTGGTCCCCCAGGATGTGCGGCACGGCACGTTCCGCCTGACCGGGCGGCAGCCAACCTGGCCCGGCTCCGTGGCCGGGAACCACGGCGCGGCGTGGGTTCTGCGCGGGGTGGGGGTCGCGCTTTACGGCGCTCACTGGCACAATGCGTTTGGCGGGCCAGGCCCGGCTCCAGGTTGGGAGGTTTCGCCGTGGGTTGCTCGCTGGCTCTTTGCCTGGCTGCCGGATGGCGCAGAGATTGAGGTAGGCTGAACGCCGGGGCCGGGACTGAATTTTAATCAAATGTTCAGGTAACGTTGGGGGGGCTATGCGCGTCAAATGGTATGATAGGATAGAGCATTGAACCCCAGGAGCCACGGTTATGGCAGACATCACGATAGGACTGGCGTTTATCGCAGGCCTGGTATCGTTTGTGTCCCCCTGTGTGCTACCCCTCGTCCCTGCCTATGTCGGTTACATGGGGGGGCAGGTGACCACGCAGGCGGCAGCTTCCATCGGCGGGGGCACGGTCGCCGTCGGGCAGCGTGACCGCTTCGGGACCTTCCTGCATGGCGTTTTCTTCGTGCTGGGCTTCACGGTCGTTTTCGTTGCCTTTGGTCTGCTGACCACGGCTGGCTCCCTGGCCCTGCGCGGCACGGTTGTGGATGTCCAGGAGATTCTGGCCCGGCTGGGCGGCCTGGTCATCATCCTCTTTGGGCTGCATGTGATGGGCCTGCTGCCCAGGTTTGTCGCCTGGGTGCAGGGCAGGGCCGGCCAGATGAACAGCGGCGCGGGATATGCCGTCGCCGTGGTTGCCCAACTGGCCATCGCCGGAGTCCTGGCCTGGTCCCTGGTCACGGTGGTGTCCATCGTCTTTGGCGTTGGGCTGTACCTGGCCTGGCTGGTGCTGGGCGGGGCCTTTGTGCGGCCTGGGGACTTCTGGCAGCGTGCGCTGTCCCGCTTGCAAGGGGTGCTCTACGCCGACACGCGCCGGGAGATGCAGCCCCGCAACGAATATGGCTATGCCGGTTCTGCGCTGATGGGCGTTGTGTTCTCCGCCGGCTGGACGCCGTGCATCGGCCCTGTTTACGGGGCTGTGCTGACCCTGGCAGCCAACGGTGGGTCTCTGAGCCAGGCCGGGACGCTGCTGACGGCCTATTCGCTGGGCCTGGGGGTGCCCTTCCTGCTCACCGCCGTGGCGCTGGACCAGATGCGCGGGCTGTTGCGTCGCTTGCAGCGCCACATGAAGACCATCGAGCTGATCAGTGGCCTGTTTCTCATCCTGATCGGCCTGCTGGTGCTGACCGGCCAGCTTCAGCAGCTCAGTCAGTATGGCGCAAACGGCGAATTTGCCTACAACCTGGAGTTCTGCGCCACGGAGCTGTTCCAGGGCAACATCACGCTGGGCGAGTTCGGCGCTTGTATGGAGGCCGGGCCTGATCTGGGGCTGGAGGATGTTGAGACAGGGGACTCGGGGGCGGGTGCTGCACCGCAGGGTGTTGCGGACGGCCCTGGGGCGAGGGGGGAGGCGGCCCCCGACGCGGGGGAGCCTTCCGTTCTGGACAGCCTTAGCCCCCTGAGCGAGGGACAAGAAGCCCTCCCCGACGTGGGGCTGGGAGAAGGCTTCCTTGCGCCGTCCTTCGCGGCCACCACGTACACCGGGGAACAGGTCTCGCTGGGCGGGCTGCGCGGCAAGGTGGTGGTGGTCAACTTCTGGGCCACGTGGTGTGGCCCCTGCCGCATCGAGATGCCGCACCTGCAGGCCGCCTACCTGGAGCGCGCCGCAGACGGCCTGGAGATTCTGGCGGTGAACCGTGGCGAGTCGCCGGAGCGCATCGAGACCTTCCGTGAAGAGTTCGGCCTCAGCTTCCCGCTGCTCCTGGACCAGGACGAGACGATCACCGCACAGCTCTACCAGGTGACCAGCATGCCCACCACCTATGTGCTGGATCGCAACGGCGTGATCGTGGCCCGGCATTTTGGTCCGCTGACCGCCGAGCAGCTCCAAGAATTCCTGGAGCGGGCCTTCAGCGCCGCAGGGTAGCATGGGACGCTGGCTGAGCGGAATGGGCAGGCAGCGCGCCTTTGCCCTCGCCGGGGCCGGGGTCGCTTTCTCCCTGGCCTTTGTGCTTTTGTGGAGCGCCGGTTTGCCGGACCCGGCCAGGCTGCTGGCCGCTGACCTGCCGGGAGGGGGCGAAGTGCCGATTGCGCCGGTGGTCGGCGCACGCGCGCCGTCTTTTGCCGTGACGAGCACGGAAGGGGACCTGCTCGACCTGGGCGGGCTGCGCGGCGCGCCTGTGGTGCTGAACTTTTGGGCCACCTGGTGCGCCCCCTGTGAGGCAGAGCTGCCGGGCCTGCAAGCCGTATACGAGGAACACCGGGCAGAGGGGCTGCGCATTCTGGCGGTCAACGCGGGCGAGCCGGTTGAGGTGTTTGCGCCCTGGGCGGCGGCTCGTGGCCTGACCTTCGACCTGGTTCCCGACGTGGATGGACGACTGGCGGCGCTGTATCGGATTCGCGGCCTGCCGCAGACCGTTGTGATCGGGCCTGATGGCGTGATCGGTGATATCTTTTATGGCGCGATAACCGCCGGTGACCTGGAGGTTGCGTTGCAGTCCCTGCATGCGTCCGATCCGCACAACTGACCCGCTGCCCTTGCCAGCGCACGACATCGCTGCGAAAGAGGATGGATGAAAAGATGGTCCGAGATGAAGTCTCCCGACGCCGCGCTATCCGGTTGCAGCGCCTGGTGCTGGGCCTCACGCGCCACTGGCTCAAAGGGTTGATTCTGTTCTTTGGCCTTTACGTGGGCCTACCCTTTCTTGCGCCCACCCTGATGCACCTGGGCGCGACCGGCCCCGCCCAGGTGATTTACGCCATGTACAGCCCCATGTGCCACCAGTTTGCCTTTCGCTCGTGGTTCCTCTATGGGGAGCAGCCGGTATACCCCCGCGCGGCGGCGGGCGTTGACGGGCTGACGCCGTTTGAAGTCTATGCCCGGCAGGACCCGACCTTCGCCGACATGCCCGACCTGGCGGCCTGGACAGCCGATTTGCAGCTTCTCTCGCGCTCTTTTATCGGCAATCCGCGTATGGGTTACAAGGTCGCGCTCTGTGAGCGGGATGTTGCCATTTACGGGGCGTTGTTCTTGGCCGCGCTGCTCTTCACGCGGGTCCGCCATCGCCTGCGACCGGTCCCGCTGTGGCTGTACCTGATGCTGGGGCTGGTTCCGATTGGCCTGGACGGTTTCAGCCAGTTGTTGAGCGCCCCACCTATCAGCCTGTGGCCGGTCCGCGAGTCGACTCCGTTGTTGCGCACGGTGACCGGGGCGCTGTTCGGCTTCATGAATGCCTGGCTGGCATTGCCCTACCTGGAGGAAGCCATGCGCGAGACCAGGGCAGAAGTGGAGGCCAAGCTGCGCAGCATTGGCGAGCTTGAGGGGTGACGCGCTGGTCATCAGCCATCAAGCGCCCTCTCTGGGAGCGTTAGTCCCGCGCTGCGTAACCGAAAAACAAGCCCCCGACCGATGGCCGGGGGCTTTGCTATTTGGGAGACCGGTACTCGGCGGTCAAGCGGCTTAGCACTCGGTGCAGACTTCCACCTGGCAGGTGCTGCTGCAGCCGTCGCCGTTGCGCGTGTTGCCGTCGTCACAGGTCTCGCCGCTCTCCACAGTCCCGTTGCCGCACACACCACCGGTTTGTTCGATCTGGCAGGTGCTGCTGCAGCCGTCGCCGTTGCTGGTGTTGCCATCGTCGCATTGCTCACCGAGGGCGGACTGCATGGTGCCATCGCCACAGTACTCCCGGCGACAGGTGCTGGTGCAGCCATCGCCGCTGGTGGTGTTGCCGTCGTCGCATTCCTCACCAGACTCGCGGTTGCCGTTGCCGCACACCGCAGGCTCCCACCGGCAGGTGCTGCTGCAGCCGTCGCCGTTGTTGGTATTGCCGTCGTCGCACTGCTCGCCCAGGCCAGACTGGACGGTGCGGTCGCCGCAGTACTCATCCCGGCAGGAGCTGCTGCAGCCGTCGCCGCTGGTGCGGTTGCCGTCGTCGCACTGCTCGCTCCCGTCGATGCGTCCGTTGCCGCACTCCAGGCGGCAAGCGGAGTCACAGCCGTCGCCGTTGTTGGTGTTGCCGTCGTCGCACTGCTCGCCGATCCAGTCCTGGCGGATGCCATCGCCGCAGACCGGTTCCGGCGTCGGCGGGATGTCGTGCACCACGTCGCAGCCGTTGTCGTAGGCCAGCCTGGTGCCGTTGAAGTGGGCCGGGAGCGCGCCGTACTCGTCCTCCAGGTTCCCGGAGGTGCCGTCAAAGTCCAGCCACATGGAGACGGTATCGCCGGGGTTGATGACCGCTTCGATCAGCCAGGTTGGCTCGGAACCCAGCGTGCCGGAGGCGGTGTTGGTTTGCTGGCCGATCGTGGTCCCCGGGTCGTTGCCGTCCCAGATGCGGACGCCCGCCGGGTCGAAGGCGTTTACACCGCCGATGATGACCTTGTCCAGCGCCATCCCGCTGAAGTAGTACCGCCAGCGGATGTCGATGCCGGTGATCTGGATCGGGGTGCCGCCGCCGTTGCGGACACTGAACTGCACCACCCCGTGCGGCCAGAAGCCCTCGACATCCATGGTGTAGTTGCCGCATTCGGGCGTTGGGGTGAAGGTGGGCGTGCCCGTGGGCGGTGTGGGCGTCGGATCGTCGATCTGCACGGTGCACCCGTTGCTGAAGTACCAGGTGGAGCCGGTGAAGTCCGGGCGCTGGTAGTAATCCGACAGATTGAAGGGGCCGTTGCCGAAGCGAACCTGCCAGGTGGCCGTGCTGTTGCCTTCCAACTGGACGTTCGTGCTGGTGTTCCAGGTTGGCTCCGGGCCTCCCGGCGCGGTGCCGACTGCGGTCGGCTCGTTGGTATCCGTGCCGTCCCAGTGCACGTCGCCGTTCCACAGCATGCGATCCGTGTACATGTTGGGGAACAGGGTGTGTTTGTGCCACTGCAACAGCACACCCTCCAGCTCAAACGGCGCGAAGTTATCATTGCGGAACTGCACTTGCAGGTACGAGCCGCTGAGGATGACGTTCAGGATGTAGAGGTCCGTGCAGGCCGGTGTTGGTGAGGCCGTGGCCGTGCCGGTTGCTGTTGGGGTGTCGCTGGCCGTGGGCGTGTTGGTCCAGGTGGGCAGGTCGGTTGGCGGTGGCACGTCCGTGGGCAGCGGGGTATTGGTGGGTGTGTTGGTGGGCAGTGCCACAACCGGCGGCAGGTTGACCACGCGAGACGCACGGAAGGCCTCGTTGATCATCACGCGCCGGGCCTGCAACTGCACGTAGCTGGGCAGCGCCAGGGGGGTGATCAGCGGGTGGTTGAAGGTGACGATGATCTCGACGGCGTCGCCGGGGCCGCCCGCGTCCCATTGCAGCCTGCCCGCGTTGTTGACGGCCTGCCCATCGTCACCCAGGTCTGAGCCACGCCGCTCCGCCACCACACAGGTCAGGTTGTCGCGGTTGTGCTGGTAGCGCCAGATGCTGGGGTCGTCTTCTTCGCGCAGGGTTGGGCGCGAGGAGCAGACGTAAACGTGGAACCAGCCCGGCACGTCGTCCCTGGCCCAGCGGACGAAATCGCCGGTGTCGGGGTCGGTTTCAATCTCATAGGCCTCGTCGTCGTAGATGCGCAGGTCCAGCCCTGCCGCCCCCACCCGCGCCTGGTCCCGGATAGAGGGGATGCGGGCGATGTCGTTAAGCAGTCCTCGATGCTGCTCGCTGCCCGGCTCACAGTCCAACCCGTCCCAGTAGTTGGCGAAGATGACTTCGTAGTCGTTCGTGTCCACCGGCCGGTACAGGTCAAAGTCGGCATGTGTGCCGCGCTGGTCGCTGTCCTGGCAGAGCATATCGCGTGTGTCTGGCAGGGCAGCGGCGGCGGGGTCGCCCAACTCGTCCGTGGCGAATTCGTCCGCGATCCGCTCCAGGTGGTCCACATCGAACTGACCGGTGATGGCGTAGCGAGCGGCGGTACGTGCTGCGTTTTGCAGGGTGACCCAGGCCTGGAAGATACGAGCGAATTCGATAATGCCAAACATGAGCAGCAGCACGATGGGCAGGGTCAGGGCGAATTCCGCCAGGGTTTGTCCTCGTCGGCGTCGTTGTGAGGTGGAGTGAGGTGGTGTTGTATCCACTTGTACGTTCATACAGTCGCCCTCTCTAAACCAATCGAACGGTGACGCCGGAATTTAACGTGCCAGCCGGGTGAACAGGCGGCTCGCAATCTCGGCAAAAACACGTTCCAATTTGGCGAGGTTATCAGCATACCAGTACTGCCCGCAGTCCTCCTTGAAGCTGACCCCTTCGCAGGGGCCGGGTGGGTTGTAGATGTTGGGGTCTTCGTTGCCACACACCCCATCGTTGCGGCAGTCCTGTTGCCAGTTGTTGTCGATCAGGCCGTTGTCTCCAGCATCGGCCAGGTAGCGCAACGTGGCCTCGCCCAACTCCTCAATCGGCTCGGTCTCCGTGCCGAAGCCAATCGAGTAGATGGCAATAAAGTTGCCGGAGACGCCACGCCGCACCTCTACCAGCCCGGCGAAGTCGGCCATGTCCATGGCGTAGTCGTTGGCATCGTAGTGCTCCACGTCACAGCCCGGCGCGTCGAGGTCCGGCACACCCTGCGCGTTGGAGCAGAAGTGGCGCGTCAGCGGGTCGTTGTCGGTGCAGTATGGGAAGCCGTGTGGCGTGGACGAAGGATCGCTCTCAGTGCAGTTGGGGTCTGCGTCGCCATCCCCGGTGGGCGGCGGATCGGAAGGATCGCAGAACGTCCACCAGGGGCAGTATCCGTACTGGCCGTAACCTTCCGCGACTTCGACGCCACTGCGGATGGCCGGGGGGGTGGCGTTGGCAAAGCCGTCGCTCAGCACGATCATGACCCACACGGCCTGGCGGCGGATGTAGAGGGGGTTGGTCAGCACAGAGTTCGCTTCATAGACCCCGCCGCCCAGGTTGGTGTTCTGGCAGGGGGCGATGAACTCATAAGTCCACCAGCGCTCAGGCTCCCAGTCGTATGTGGGGCAATAGCTCCACAGGCCAGTAGGGCTGATATCCACGCCAATATCCTCATCCAGCGTGGTGATGGCGATGCCTTCGTCGGTGATCAGGGGGGGCAGTGTCCCCGGCCCGCTGGGGTTGTCCGGGGCGATGACCTCGGCGTCCCGGTCGAAGGTGACGAACACCACGCGGTCGCCACGCACGAAATCCAGGCGCTGGATGAAGCTGCGGGCCGCGTCGCGCACCTGTTTGAACGGCTGGCAGACCAGATCGCTGTAATCGCCGTCTGCCGTCGGGTCGGTGATCTCGCTGATCACACCGTTCAGGTCCACGTCCCCGTTGCCGGGGTCGTTACAGCAGCCGGCGTATCTGAAATTGTATTCAGGCGCGTAGTTGACCGGGGGGCCTTCCTGGTAGCATTCTGTGCGGATGGAGGGGTAGCTGGACTGGGCTGTGGCGGACAGGTGGGGCACGTAATCGGTCTCCCATCTTGTCGACCGGGATATGGACTCGGAGGTATCCAGCACCAGGGCCACATCCAGCACGGCTGTCTCGGAGACAGCAGCGGCTTCCAGCGTAACAGTGCCCCAGCCGATCAGCGACAGGAAGGTGGTCGGCGACTCGATCTGGGCAATGACCCGGACGTACTTGCGGGGTGGTGTGACGCACAGCTCCGGATCGCCGGGGTTGGTCACGCAGGTTTGCACCAGCACACGGTTGGGGTCCAGCCCGTGCAGGCGGATGAACTGGCGTGCGGAGAGCGCAACGTCGGCATAGTCACGGTTCTCGCGCACCTGTCCTGCGGCGGCGATGGAGGCGGCGTCCACGGCCCGGCGTAACTGGTTGTAGCGCACGAACAGGAGGGAAACGTCGGTGACCAGGCCCACAAAAGCCAGCAGGACGATCATCCCCAGCGCCAGCAGAATGATCGACTGCCCGGCCTGGTTGCGCCGCAGGAAACGATTTTTCAGGTGTTGTGCCAGTGTTTTCATACTTGCACTTGCTTTTCTATGCCTCGTTTGGGGGCCGCGCCCGACGTTTAGCCACCCAGGCCGGTCGCGGTAGGCTCGGCTGCGGTTACAGGGAACATTGACCAGACGTGTAGCTCGAAGTTGTCCCCAATGGTGGTGAACCAGGGGAGTTGCAGCAACTGCCTGTGATGCCAGAAAAGCTCCACCAGCAGCAATCCGTTGTTGGGTGAGTGCTGGTTTTCCAGGTCAGAAGCGCCGTTCAGCAGGTCCTCGATCTCCTGGGTGCTGAACTCAGAGCCATGGCAGCCCGGCGCGTCCGAGACCATGTGATGCCCGGTGAGCACGTATCCCCGCACGTTTTCGTCGTTATCGCCTGGGCCAATCTCCACCGAGCCGTCGTACATACCGGCCTCGTCCTCACGCGAATCCCAGGCCCCGTTGCGGTTCAGATCGAAGGGATCGTAAGGCTCGTTGCTGCATTCATTCTGGCGTGCCGGGAAGCGACCTGTCACGATAACCGTGTCGTTGGTCCCATCGCTGTCGGTGTCGTCCACGGCATAGGCGAAGACGGAGACGACCACGTCATCCTTGGTGGGATCGAAAATGAGCGGGACCATGTTCTGCACTACGGCGCAGGCCACGCCATCGTAGTACCCGATTGGCGAGTCAGCGCCGTCAACGAAGGAGACCCCTACGCCGCCCAGGTGGGACGTGTCGCTGATGGGGAGGTAAACGCGCCCTTCCAGGTCAACGTAGGAGCCGCCCTCAAAGTCGTTGCAGTCCATGCGCTCCAGGTTGTGTTCTTCGCCGGAGGGCCACAGCAGCGGGTCGTTGGTGGCGCCAAAACGCCCCGCTTCACGAGTCACGTCCAGCATGACCTGGAAGTTGGCCGCCAGCCAACCGATTTCAACCATGCCAAGCAGGGTGATGAGCATAATAGGCATAACCAGGGTCAGTTCAACCAGACTCTGGCCCCGGCGCATACCGGGGTTGGGGGCAGCTGCTGTTGGTGCGCCGTCCAAAACAGCCAGCAGTTTCTTCAGGTAACGACGCATAGCATTTTTTCCCCAGCTAGTATGTCCGGACTAAAGGCAGACACCCCTGCGGGGTGGGCACGCTCTATGCTGATGATACCATAACCAGTGAGGGGGACTGTGTCTCGAATTGTGAGGAAATGATAGAGAATTGTCAACCGAGGTAGGGGGATTTATGCATGTCCGGTGTAACAAGGGCCAAAGTGGCGGGGGAGGTGCTCAGCCCTCGATCATGTATCCCACACCGTGCACCGTGCGAATGTATTCCGGGTTGCGGGCGTCGTTTTCCAGCTTGGAGCGCAGGTTGCGCACGTGGACCCGCACGAGATCGGTGTCCCCCGTGTGGGGGGGGTATTCCCACACGGCTTCCAGCAGGTGTTGGGGAGAGAGAGGCTGGTTGGGATGCTCCATCAGGTAACGCAGCAGGCGGTGCTCGGTAGCCGTGAGCTGGACCACCCGGTCTCCCACCTGGGCCTGGTAGGTGTCTGAGTTCAGGCTGAGGTCTCCCACGCTGATAATCGGCTCGTACTGGACGCCGCTTTCTTCCGCCTGCCTGCGCCGCAGCAAGGCCCGCACCCTGGCCAGAAAGACGGCCAGGTCAACGGGCTTGGTGACGTAGTCATCGCCCCCTGCGTCCAGCCCTTTGATGACATCCGCCGGTTGCGAGAGCGCCGTCAGAAAGAGGATGGGCAGCGTGACAAAGCGCGGGTCTTCCCGCAAGCGGTGGCAAAGGGTGAGGCCGTCCAACCCTGGCATGCCGATGTCCAGGATGAGGAGATCGGGGCGGTTTTCCTCCAGCAGGGCGAGCGCCTCCTGGCCCGACCGCGCCTGCCCGACGCTATATCCCTGGCGGCTGAGCGCGTTGACCAGCATATTGCGCATTTCCGGATCATCGTCAACCGTGATGATATAGGCCATAACCGCTCCTCATTCCGATGGGTTGTGGCGCGCCAGCCGGGCGCGGCGCGCCACCAAGTCATCTTCGGCTGGCGCTGTGTCTTGCGCGGGTTGTCCCTCGGGTGTGGGGGCCTGCCCGGCATCCTCCAGCTTCTCAGCTTCCTGGCGAGTGGACTGTAGCACGGTGTCCAGCGTGGCGCTGGGTGGGGCGGCGGCAGGTTCTTCCTGTCGGTTACGCGCCTCTGCCACCAGTCCCTCCAGCATGTTCACCCGCTCGATGAACTCGGCTGTGCTGCGGCGATGCTGGACCAGGTCGGCTTCCTTAAAGGCAGCCGACCGCTCGGCGTGCTGCATCTGCATGACGGCGTGCCGGGCCGCTGCCTCGTCACCTGCCAGCAGGGCGTTGTCGGCCCGCAGGTCCCAATCGGCGGCCTCCTGCCGCAGCGCGTCGATTTCTTCCTGGAGCTTTTCCTCGTGGGTGATGGCCTCGTCGATGCGCCTGCGCAACGCCTCGATCTCGCGGTCCACATCTTTGCCAAGCTGGCTGGCCGAGAGCAGCTCGCGCCGGCCAGGGCCGGAGGAAAGCCGCAGCTCCTCATCCAGGAAGGCCTCGATGCGCGCTCGTAGTAGCGTGCTGATCTTGTTTAGCAGGCTGCTCATACATTCATTGTACTGACGTGGCCTAAAATGGGCAATCAGGCCTGGCCAAAGCGGCCCCGCAGATAGTTCAGCGCCACGCGGTCGATGTGGTGCGGGCTTCCGTCAATCGACCAGCGTTCTTCCAGGTTCTCGTTGCCCACCAGCGCCCAGAACGCCTGGCGGGAGGCCTCGTCCCACAGGCCGTGCACCTCGCCGCTGTAGTATCCCTGCCGGCGGAGCAGGGTTTGCAGCTCGCGGGCCAGCTTTTCGTCAATCGGAAGCAGGTCTTCCGGGCGGGTATCGCCAAAGAAGACGTGATGCATCTCCAGCAGGGCTTTGAGCTTCTGCACAGGCTCAGGGTCGTCATCTACGCGCAGGTCCAGGTAGCGGTCGTTGTCGCCGCCGTAGCCTCCGTTGGGCCGCACGACCAGCACTGCTGCCGACTGTTTGCCCCGTCGGTCCCCGCCCGCCGTGTCGCCTGCCAGCAGCGCCGCCACCAGCCTGTCGGCCAGCTCGCCCTGTGCCGCCACGAAGGCCTCGGCCATGGCGTCCAGTGTCTCCGGGCCGGTCAGGATGTTGCCCTGGCAGGTGAACCCTTCCCCCACCTTGTGCCCTGCCCACGCAAAGCAGCCGTCGCCTGTATGGGCCGCCGCGCCGCCTTGTGCATCCACCAGCCCCACCTGGCGGTCTGCCTGGCCGGGGTCCCCGGCCAGCAGCAGGTGCAGGGTTTCGGCTGCGCTCTTGCCCTGCGCCATCAGCGCCAGCCCGTCCGGGCCAAAGCTGACCCTGGCCAGAGCCTGCGTGGCGACCGCGCCAGCGCCCGCCCTGGCCCAACAGACGACCGCCCCTGCTGCCAGGAACTTGCTGGCTACGGCCACCCCCCAGGCCTGTTCTTCCGGGTCGTAGGCCACAATGGAGAACGTGTTGTAGCGCATGGTGACCTCCACCGCATCGTAGCGCCGCACTGCCTACAGTTTACCATGCAGACGCTTTCAGCATCAGGTTGGTCTGCGGTAACGGGGGAGCGAACAGCCACACCGATCCAGCGAGGCTGTTCGCTCCTGGGCAGTGGGTTCCGACGCTGGGAGGCGCTAGGATTCACCCTCCGGCGCTTGGTCCGGGGATCGCTCATCCGCGACGCCCGGCAGATGCTGAAGGGCGTCGACCAGGTTCACGCCAGTCAGCGCCTCCACGGTGGTTGGCACCTGGGCCACAATGCTGGCAATGTCCGCCGTCAGCTTGGAAGCGCCCCCGTCACCACCGCTGTTGATGATAATGATGCGCTCCGTCTTGGCCAGTGGCTCGGCGATGGCCGCCACGATCTGGGGCAGGGCGTCGATCAACTGCTGGATGATGGCGGCCTGGTTGTACTGCTGCCAGGCCTCCGCCTTTTTCTCCATGGCCTCTGCTTCGGCCAGGCCTTGCTCGCGGATCACCTCTGCCTGGGCCAGGCCCTGCTGCTTGATGATCTCCGCCTCGGCCAAACCCCTGGCCTGGATGGCCTTGGCCTCGCCTTCGCCGCGCAGGCGGGTGGCCTCGGCCTCGCCGGAAGCCTGTGTCTGAATCTGGTATTTTTGCGCCCTGGCGATGGTCTCGATGCGGTATTGCTCCGCCTCGGCAGGCTTGCGCACGGTGGCCTCCAGCTCGCGCTCGGTGCGCAGCACTTCCTGTTCCTGCAGCTCGATCTGCTTGCGCTTGGCCACGATCTCGACCTGGACTTCCTCTTCCCGCACACGCTGGTTGGTGATGTTCTCCTGCAAGGTGTAGGCCAGGTCCGACTCTGCACGTTGCCTGGCGACCTCACGGTCGTACTCCGCTTTCTTGATGCCGAAGTCGCGCTTGGCGGCTTCCTCCAGGGCGGCGGCCTCTTGCTCTGCGATCACGGCATTGCGTTTAACATCGGCGATGCGCGGGCGGCCCAGCGCGTTCAGATAGCCTTCCTTGTCGCGGATGTCTTTGATGACGAAGCTGTCGATGGCCAGGCCCATGTTCTTGAGGTCGTCGGCGGAGACCTCCTGCACGCTCTGGGCGAACTTGTCGCGCTCGCGATAGATCTCTTCGACCGTCAGCGTGCCGACAATGGCCCGCAGATGACCGGCCAGCGTCTCGTGCGCAACGTTCTCCAGCTCCTCCCGTGTCTTGGAGAGGAAGCGCTCCGCAGCGGTCTGGATGCTGGTGTCGTCACTGGCGATCTTGATCTGGGCCACGCCGTCCAGGCTGATGGGCACGCCCTGGGAGGTGTATACGTCGTCAATGCTGACCTCGATGGTGAGCAGCTCCAGCGAGAGCACATCGACCCGCTCCAGCACCGGCATGATGAAGGCGCGCCCGGCCTTGACAATGCGGAAGCTGCGCTCCACCCGCTCGCCGGTGGCCGGGTCCAGATGAGGCCGTTTGATGCCGGAGATGATCAGGACCTCGTTGGGTCCCACGGTGCGGATGCGGCTCAGGTAGACAACCAGTACCGTGAGCAGAACGAAGAACAGGACCAGAATGGCAAGACCACCCAGCGCTTCCATGTGACAATGCTCCTTTTTGTGTCTGTGGAACGAGTCTTATGCTCTGCGGGAATAACGGCGCAGCGCCTCCGCCGTGTCAGGCCTGGAAGCGGGGGGAAACATGGGCGACGCCGTCATGGATGCTGTCGATGATCGCCGGCGTGCCACGCGCGATGGCGACCCCGCTCGATGAGCATGCGCTCAGTGTCAGGCGCTGGCCGCCGACCACACAGGCGATCACGCCCCGGCCCGTGGCAGGGATGGGGACGATCACCTCGGCGGGGGCGCCCTTCAGGCTGCTGAGCTGGACGTTACTGCTGGTGGTGGGGGAGAGCACCTGAATGAAGAAGACCTGCGCCGCCAGGCCGACCAGCACACCGCCGACCACCGCCGCCAGCAGACTCAGCAGAGGCGGGGCCTGGAGCAGGAAAGTGGCGGCCAGCCCAAAAGCCCCAAAGGCGGTGATGAAGCCGCTGATGGCCAGCATGCTCAAACCGCTGGCCTCGTGGCCGCTCACGTCGATATCATGACCGGCGAGGTCGAGGTCGTGGCCGCCAAAGTGGAAGAGTTCGCCGAAGTCCAGATGGTGGCCGAAAAGGTCGACATGGCTGAGGTCAAAAGCGTGGCCGACGCCCTGGAAGAACAGCAGGAACAGCGCGTACAGGAAGCCGACCAGTAGCGCCGCAGCGTAGAGGCAGTTGAGCGCACTTTCGCCGACCATAGGGGTTCCCTCCTCCCACCCGTATCGCACCCACCGATGCGTATCCCCCAAACATATGCTGACACGGTTTTGCCCTGGAGGCCACCCTAATTTTGGTGGTGTCCACGGCTGGCGGCAGTCAGCGCATTTTTCGCTTTACATCGTGCCCTGGCACGGTATAATCCGATTTGTCTATTGCATATCATAGAAATTCGACTCTAGGTGGCGTCCTATGATGACTCCAGAGCAGATCGAGCGCACCCTGGACCGTGTCTTGTTGAACGTGGCCAGGCCCGGTCGCTATGTGGGCGGCGAGTACAACAGCGTGGTAAAGGACTGGGACGCGATCCCGTTCCGCGTCGCGTTGGCCTTCCCGGATATCTACGACCTGGGCATGTCCAATTTGGGGCTGATGATCCTGTACGACATCGTCAATCGGCAGCCGGACATGCTGGCCGAGCGTGTCTTTAGCCCCTGGGTGGATATGGAAGCGCTGATGCGGCGTGAGGGGATTCCGCTCTACAGCCTGGAGACCAAGCATGCCGTGCGCGCCTTCGACCTTTTGGGCATCAGCCTGCCCTATGAGCAACTGTACACCAATGTGCTGACGCTGCTGGACCTGGCAGGGATGCCGTTGCTCTCCCAGGAGCGCGACGAATCCTACCCGTTGGTCATCGCCGGTGGGCACGCCTGCTACAATCCGGAGCCGATGGCCGATTTCATCGACGCCTTCGTCATTGGCGAAGGCGAGGAGGCCATCCTGGACGTGGCCCGCACGCTACAGCGGCACAAGGGCCAGGCGCGGGAGGCCCAACTGTGGGCGCTGGCTCAGGTTGCCGGTGTGTACGTGCCCCGTTTTTACGACGTGGCCTACCACCCCACCGGCACCGTCGCTGCCATCACCCCGAACACAGAGGAAGCGCCGCCGAGGGTGCTCAAGCGGATCGTGCCGGTGCTGCCGCCGCCCGTCACCCGCTTCCTGGTCCCCAACGTGGATACCGTGCATAATCGCGCCCCCATCGAGATCATGCGCGGCTGCACGCGGGGATGCCGCTTCTGCCATGCGGGCATGGTCACCCGCCCGGTGCGGGAGCGCTCGGTGGAGGAGATCGTGGCGGCGGTGGACGAGATCGTCCGCCACACCGGCTTTGAGGAGGTCGGCCTGCTCAGCCTGTCCTCCTCGGATTACCGCGACGTGCGGCGGCTGGTGCAGGAGATCGGCCAGCGCTACGGCAGCCAGGGGCTGAGCATCAGCCTGCCCAGCCTGCGCATAGAGACGACCAGCGTCGATCTGCTGGACGCGCTGAAGGACACGCGCCGTGGGGGCTTCACCCTGGCTCCGGAGGCCGCCACGGAGAAGATGCGCCGCATCATCAACAAATTCGTGCCACACCAGCAGGTGCTGGAGACCGCGCACGAGATTTATGCGCGTGGCTGGCGCACGATCAAGCTCTATTTCATGATCGGCCACCCCAGCGAAACCCTGGAGGACGTGCGGGCCATCGCCGACCTGAGCAAGGCCGTGCTGGCCGAAGGGCGCAAGGTGCACGGCAGGAAGGCCAGCGTCAACGTGGGCGTGAGCACCTTTGTGCCCAAGCCGCATACCCCTTTCCAGTGGGTGTCGCTTGATTCGCTGGAGAATATCCGGGCCAAGCAGGAGCTGCTCCGGCAGGAGTTGCGCGGAGGGGGGCTGCGGCTGCGCTGGAACGACCCGGAGGAGACGGTGCTGGAGGCCTTCCTGAGCCGGGGCGACCGCCGCCTGGGGCCGGTGATCCGGCGGGCGTGGGAGCTGGGCAGCCGCTTCGACGCCTGGCAGGACCATTACAACCCGCAGGCCTGGCAACAGGCCTTTGCGGAGTGTGGGCTGGAGAGCACGTTCTACACCCACCGCCCGCGTGCCCTGGACGAGGTCTTCCCCTGGGAGCACATCGATGTGGCAGTGAAGAAGAAGTTCCTGCTGGAGGACTACCTGATGTCCCAGCAGGGCGAGACCCGTGTCGACTGCCGGGACAACTGTTTTGCCTGCGGCATCCTGCCCAAGTTCTCCCAGGTGCGCTCGCAGACGCCCGCCGAGGCCTGGGAGTGCCCGCCTGTCGTCCCGAAGCATCTGCGTGGCAAGAAGCGGTCGGATGTGATCACGCTGACCCCGGCTTAGCACAGCCTGCACGCGCCCCATGCCAATAACACACGGCGGACTTACCCGGTCCGCCGTGTGCTCGTTTCGGGGACATTGTCCGGCAACGGTTTGCTTGCCCCCGTATTCGCTGAGGGCAGGAGGCTCCGCCGGAGGGCGAGAATCCGCCCCCGGTGATGTTGCGCCTGTGTGCGGTGCGTTTTCCGCGCTGCCGGATACTTTGTGCTCTACCCTTCCGGGTTGTGCCATCGCTGGTATAATCACGCCGATTTGTGCGCTTGTTGGGCAAGGAAGGCCGAATGCGAATCGGGGTTGAAGGCAGGCGGCCCTTGCAGGGGACGTACCGGCCTGGCGGCTACAGCAATGCGGCGCTGATGCTCATCGCCGCCTCTTTGTTGACCGACGAGCCGGTGATGCTGCACAACGTGCCGGACACGGCCAGCGCGCACGTGATGCTGGACGTGGCGGCCATGCTGGGCGCAGCAGTCGTCCGCGACGAGGCCCAGCCGCAAACCGTCCGCCTGACTACGGCCAACCTCGCCACCCGCACCCTGAGCCGGGAGATGACGTCGGCCAAGGTAGGCGTGGCCCTCTTCATGGCGGCGGTGCTGGCGCGGCGGGAGCATCTGCGGATGGAGGTGGCCTATCCGGTCAGTCGGCTGCACACGCATCTCACCGCCCTGCGGGACCTGGGCTGCCGCGTGATCGCCAGCGAGGGGCAGGTGGAGGTGCGCTTCCATCCCTGGGAGCGGCGCGAGATCATCCTGATGCAGACCAGCGTGACGGCGACGGCTATCGTGGCCATGCTGGCGGCGTCCCACCCCGGCGAGACGGTCGTTCACAACGCGGCTTCAGAGCCGCACGTCCGCGACCTGCTGAGCATGCTCCGCGCCATGGGAGCGACAATAGAGGGCATCGGCACGAATCTGCTGGTCATCCGTGGGCGTGACGGCCTGCGGGGAGCGACCCAGGCGGTTGCCCCGGATTATGTCGAGGCTGCCAGTGTGGCGGCAATGGCCGCTCTGACCGGCGGTCGGCTAGACGTGGAGGGCGTGCGCTCCGAGGACCTGCGGATGATCGCCAAAGTGTACGAGCGGCTCGGCCTGCGTCTGGACCTGGAGGAGGATCGTGTGCATGTGCCGCGCCACGAAACGCTCACCATCTCCAGCCGGGAGGAGGACGTGGATGTCAGCGTCGAGACCGCGCCGTGGCCAGGCTTTCCCTCCGACCTGGTGGCGATGGCAACCCTGATCGCCACCCAATCGCAGGGCACGGTGCTGATTCACGAGAAGCTGTTCAAGGATCGCCTGCTGTTTGTGGATAAGCTCAAAAGCTTTGGCGCACAGATCGTGCTCTGCGACCCTCACCGCGCCGTCGTCGTCGGGCCGACCCCCCTGCATGCGGATTACCTGGACACGCCCGACGTGCGGACGGGCCTGGGGCTGTTGGGCGCGGCCCTCATCGCCGAGGGCGAGACGGTCATTGATGGGGCGGAGCTGCTGGACTGGAATTTTGACGGCGTGCTCCCCAGGCTGGAGGCACTGGGCGCGCGGATAAGGGTGCTGGAGCGATGAGCGACGCGCCGGTGCAGACCGTCACCGTTGCGGGCCTGCGGACGGCTTACGCCGTCGCCACGCCCCCCGACGTGGAGCATGCGGACCGCCTCCCGATCCTGGCCCTGCATGGCTGGATGCGCTCCTGGCAGGATTTCTGGCCGGTGGCGCAACTGCTGGCCCCCCAGGGATGGGCCGTCTACGCGCCCGACCTGCCCGGCTTTGGCGGAACCCAGCCTCCGCCAGAGGCCTGGGGAGTAACCGAGTATGCCCGGTTCGTGGTGGCGCTGCTCGATGCGCTGGGCCTGGAGCGCGTCCATCTGCTGGGGCATTCCTTTGGCGGACGCATCGGCCTGGTTCTGGGGGCGGAGCAGCCCGACCGCATCGGTAAGATGGTGCTGGCCAACAGCGCAGGCGTGCGTCCACCGGACAACCCGCTGCGGGATTCGCTGGTTGGGGTGGCCAAAAGGCTGCTCAGTCTGCCCGGTCTCAACCGCTTTTATGAGCCGTTGCGCCGCAGGGCTTATGCGTGGATCGGCGCCACCGACTACCTGGACGCTGGCCCCCTGCAGGAGACCTTCTTGAAAGTGATTGCGCAGGACCTGCTGCCCTACGCGGCCCGCGTCCGCCAGCCGACCCTGCTCATCTGGGGCGACCGCGACCGGGATACCCCGCTGTGGCAGGCCAGGCAGCTTGAGCGAACCATCCCCGATGCCGGGCTGTACATCTTTGAGGGGGCGGGGCATTTCAGCTTTCTGGAGCGGCTGCCGGAATACGTGCGGGCCGTGGCCTATTTTCTCTCCCAGGACGAGGGCGGGGCAGAAGCATGATGTACCGCTTCGTGGTCTTGATCTGGTTCCTTGGCGGGCTGGCGCGTATCGCTCAGCAGGCGCGCTTCTTTCAGATCGAGGAATACCAGGGTGGGCGCTACCTGCGCTGGCTGGCGGCCCATCCGGAGCGCTGGGGCTGGCGACGCCCGCTCATTGCCTGGTCGGTGGTGTTGCTGGCTGCTTTCTTTCTGCCGGATTCGTTGCCGGACTGGGCGCTGGCGGTGGGCCATGGCGCGGCGGCTCTGGTGGCCGTCTGGCCCTCCCGCGAAAAGGAAGTCAAGAAACGTTTTGTGCCCACCCAGCGCGCCCTGCGCCTGTTGATTGCATCCTTCGCGCTGTTTGGCCTCGCCACCGCAGGGGCCGTGGCTGTGGTGGAGGCCATGGCCTTCCCCGGCGTCGTGGTTTCCTATCATCTCTTCGCGGCGGGGATGGGGCTGGCCCTGCTGCTGGTCAGTCCTCTGTTTCTCGTCGCCGGAAATGTGCTGGCCTATCCGGTGGAGTGGGCATTGCGGCGGCTGTTCCTGGCGCGGGCGCGCCGCGTGCTGGACCGGCTCCAGCCGACCGTGATCGGGATCACCGGCAGTTACGGGAAAACCAGCACCAAACACTATCTGGCCCACATCCTGGACGGGCGCTACCGGGTGGTGGCCACCCCCAAGAGCTACAACACGCTGATGGGGGTTACGCTGGCCGTCAATACCCTGCTCAAAGACGAATCTGCAGTGGATTATTTCATCGTGGAGATGGGCGCTTACCGGACGGGCGAGATCGCCGAGATCTGCGCCCTGACCCGCCCCCAGATCAGCATCGTGACGGCGGTGGGGCCGCAACATCTGGAGCGTTTTGGCAGCCTGGAGGCGGTGGCCAACGCCAAGTACGAGATCGTCGCCGCGCTGCCCCCGGAGGGGACGGCTGTGCTGAACGCGGATGATCCCCGCGTGCGCGCCATGGCGGATCGCGCCGCCGCCGGAACCCGTATCCTGGTCAGCCGGGAAGGCGCGGCGGGCGCGGGCCTGGTCGCCAGCAATGTGGCGGAGTCGCTGGACGGCCTCAGCTTCGATGTGCTGGATACGGCCAGCGGGGAAGGGTGCCGCTTCCACGCGCCGCTTTACGGACTGCATAACGTGACCAATATCCTGCTGGCGGCGGCGGCGGCTCGTCACCTGGGCCTGCCGCTGGGCGAGATCGCCATACGGGTGGCAGCCCTGGAGCCGTTTGAGCATCGCCTGCAACGCACCACCTGGCCGGGTGGCATCACCGTGCTGGACGACGCCTATAGCTGCAACCCGGTCGGCGCGGCGAATGCGCTGCGTGTGCTCGGCCTGCATGACCGGGGCCGACGCATCCTGATCACGCCGGGCATGGTGGAGCTTGGCCCGCTGCAAGACGAGGAGAACCGAAGGCTTGGGGCCAACGCTGCGGAAGTGGCAACCGACATTGTCCTCGTTGGGGTGGAGCAGGCCCGACCGGTTTACGAGGGGGTGCTTGCCGCTGGCTTTGACCAGGAGCGCCTGCATGTGTTCGACACGCGCGCAGAGGCCATCGCCTGGCTGCGAGAGAATGCCAGGGCGGGCGACGCGGTGCTGTTCCTCAACGACTTGCCGGATACTTATTTATAGTGCCGGGTATTTTCCTCCGGGCTTAGACGGGCGGGCGAGCAGGTCGGCCCCTACTTCCCATCCTCAGGAGTTAGATTACGATGAGCAACAGCAAAAAACTGACAGTCGGCGTGATTTTCGGCGGGCGGACGGTGGAGCACGATGTCTCCATCGTAACCGGGCATCAGGTCATGCAGGTGATGGACCCGGCCCGCTACGACGTGGTGCCGATCTACATCGACCGCGAGGGCGTGTGGCTGTACGGCGACCCGCTGCGCGACATCAACAGCTTTAAGGAGGATAAGGTTGGCGAGATGCTGGGCATCAAGGAGACGGTGCTCAGTTGCAGCACGGCCTTCCAGGGCCTGGTTGTGCCGCCCATCTCCGGGCTGGTCGGGCGTAATGCCCTGCGCAGGCTGGACGTGGTCTTCCCGGCCATCCACGGTTCGCATGGAGAGGATGGCACCATCCAGGGCCTGTGCGAGCTGGTCGACCTGCCCTATGTGGGCTGCGGTGTGGCGGCCTCTGCCATTGCCATCGACAAGGCCCTGACCAAGGTCGTGCTGGCCCAGCACGGCATCCCGGTGGTGGAGGGCCTGACCATCACCCGCAAAGCCTGGATCGCGGATCGCAAGGCGGTGCTGGATGGCATCGAGGCGAGGTTCGCCTATCCGCTTTTCGTCAAACCGGCCACACTGGGGTCGAGCATCGGCATCGCCCGCGTGGCCGACCGCGATGCGCTGGGCAACCATCTGGATATCGGGGCCAATTTCGATCAGCGCATCGTGGTGGAGCCTGCTGTGGAAGGGGCCATCGAGGTCAACTGTGCCGTGCTGGGTAACGACGAGGACGTGCGCCCTTCCGTCTGCGAGCAGCCGATCAGTTGGGAGGAGTTCCTGACCTACGAAGAGAAGTACATGCGCGAGCCGGGCGGCATGAAGGGCGCGCAGCGCAAAATCCCGGCCCCCATCAGTGAGGCGCTGACGGCGCGCATCCAGCAGGCAGCGGTGGAAGCCTTCAAAGCCATCGGCGGGCGGGGCACAGCCCGCGTGGATTTCCTGGTACGGGAGGAAGCAGGGGAGTTCTTCGTCAACGAGATCAACACCATGCCCGGCTCGCTGGCCTTCTACCTGTGGGAGGCGGAGGGCATGACCCCGCGCCAGTTGGTGGATGAGCTGATCCGGCTGGCGCTGGAAGCCCATGCCCAGAAGCGCCAGACCCGCTACAACTACAAGACCGGGCTGGTGGCCCACGCGGCTGCCAAGGGCATCAAGGGTTTGAAGAAGTAACCTCCCCGGCTGACGGCATTCCACGCCGACTCGCGGTAACCCTGTAGCACCTATACAATGGGGCAGGCAGGTTTTCGCCCTTCAGGAGGGCAGGGCATGGGAGCAAGAGGGCGTCCGGCGGCGGGCATCATAGTGTGGGTTGGGCTTGCGCTTGTGCTGGTCGGTTGTGGGCCGGGCGGTACGCCGACTCCGGCTGGCTCTGCGCCGACGGCAACGCCGCGCCTGGGGGCCATTCTGCCGACCCGTGTTCCCCCGACGGCAGGGCCTTCGCCAACCCCCCTGCCAACCGACACGCCAACCGTTACGGCCACGCCAACTGTCACCGATACCCCTGTGCCCACCGATACGCCCGTGCCTACTGATACGCCGACTCCTTCAGACACGCCCACGCCCACCGATACGCCGCCCCCGACCGAAACCCCCACGCCGACCGAAACGCCCAGTGAGACACCCCGGCCTACCCTGACGCCAACGCATACCCCTTCCCCGACCGCGACGATGACCTGGACGCCCTCTGCTGCAAACAGCGCCCTGACCATCACGCTGGCCTGGGCGACGACGGGTAATGTGGACCTGGGTGTGCAGGACCCCACAGGGGCGCTCGTCGCCAGTATGATGCCGTCTTCGCCCACCGGTGGGCAGTTCTCTGGGGATGCCAACGCCAGTTGCGCAGCGGCCTCCGCCAGCCCGGTGGAGCAGGTTACCTGGCCGGCGGGCACTGCGCCTGCCGGGCGCTACACCGTGTTTGCGCGCTATCAGGCGGCTTGCGGCAACAGCGGGCCGGTTGACGTGGAGCTGACGGTCAGCCTGGGCGAAGCGGTCCTCTTGCAGGAAGCGGCGGCTCTCCAGCTAGGCCAGCAGTTTGACCTGCGCTTTGACTTTGACCTGACCGGCGTGGCGCTCGTGGCTGGGGGGGAGGGAACTGGCGGGGTGGTGTCCGGCGCGCTCGGCTACGGCGATGCCGTGCGAGATACGCTCTCCGACGAGCGCTACGAGTTCCGTTACGATTTTGAGGGCAGGCAGGGGGATGTGGTCACGATCAGCATGCGGCGGCTGGGCGGCGACCTGGACGCCTACCTGCGACTGCTGGACGCCAGCGGCACTGAATTGGCGAGCAACGACGACGTACGGGAAGGGGATGTCTCCACCGACGCCCGCATCCGGGATTATGCGCTGCCTGCCGATGGGACTTACACCATCGTGGCTACGCGCTTCCAGGGCCAGGTTGGCACGTCCAGCGGTGAGTTTGAGCTGTCCCTCGATCTGGTGGTCAGCGGCGCTGATGCCCAGGCAGTCAGCGGTTTTATCACCTATGGCGGTTCTGTGCGCGGCATGATCACCAACGAGCGCCCTGAAGTTCGGTACAGCTTCCTGGGCGGTCCGGACGACGTGGTCACGATCACAATGCAGCGGCTGAGCGGCGACCTGGACCCCTACCTGATCCTGCAGGATGGCCGGGGCGATGTGCTGGCCCTCAACGACGACGCCCGCGACGCGGAGGGCCTCGGCTCGCCGGACGACGCCCGCATCACCCGCTTTCTGTTGCCCATGAGCGGGAGCTATACGGTGGTGGCCACGCGCGCTCAGGAGGCGGGAGGCCCCACTCGCGGAGCCTTCAGCCTGACGCTGGAACTGGTCAGCGCCGATCCGGCGGATGCTTCCAACGCGGACCGCGTGCTGCGCTACGGCGATACCGTGCAGGGGGAGATCACCGACGCGCGTTTTGAGGACGCCTATGCCTTCCTGGGCGAACGGGGGGACATGATCACGATCAGCCTGGTCCGGGAGAGCGGCGACCTGGACACCGTGCTGATTCTGCGGGACAGACGGGGCAACGAGCTGGCCTCCAACGATGACGCTCCGGGCATGCCCGCTGCCACCGATTCACGCATTGCGCGCTTCCGCCTGCCCGCTTCAGGACCCTATACCATCGTCGTCACGCGCTTTCAGGGCCAGCAGGGTGGCAGCAGCGGCGAGTTTGCGCTGACGCTGGAGCAGGTGGATGGCGAGTCCTCAGCAGGGCCAGCGCGCGGGGCGGGCGAGGTGATGATCCCGCTGGCGGCGGAGAACAGCGGATCGATTGGCGAGGACGGTCGCCTCTATCGCCAGCTTTTCCCCGGCGACGATGCGCGCAACAGCAGCTACCAGGCCTTCCTGGCCTTTCCCCTGCCTGACGAATTGACTGTAGAGGCGCTGCGCGGCGCTGAGCTGCGGCTGGGCGACTGTGCGCTCAACGACAGCCCGTTTACCGATCTGGGGCCGCTTGAGGTGCAGGCCTTCCCCTATGAGCAGCTTGATGCCAGCGACTTTGACGGCTCTGACCAGGAGCCAGCGATTGGCGCTGTGCTGGCGTGCCCGGCGGCCCCTCTGGATGCCACGGCTGCCGTACAGGAAATGCTGCGCAGCGGACGGCATACGGCCCAGTTTCGGCTGTTTTTCCCGCCCTCAGACGGGGACTTTCAGACCGACGATGTGACCTTTAGCGCCCCCCAGCTTGTCCTCGCCGTGCAGGCTCCATAGGGACAGGCAGACACCCGGCAAGCGACAACTCCTGAGATTCTGGTTACAATCGTGGTACGCCAAAGCTCCGGAACGTCCGAAGCGGGCTGACCATGTCTGTGGTTTTCTTCCAGCACGAGCGGTTTCATGCCCTATCGATCAACCGGCAACCGACGCAATAGCGTGCAGTTTGGGGTCGGGCGCTCCATCTGGACCGGCGCGCCACCCCCCGCCATCCCGGAGCAGGTTCTGGACGGCATCCCCGGCTTTCTGGCCTGGCTGTCGCTGCTGCTGATTGTGGCAGGGGCCGTGGTCCGCCCGCGCCTGGTGATCGCGGTGGCGGCGCTGCTGGGCTTTTACACGTCGGTCCGGTTCATTGTGGGGGCCGTGGCCAACTTCGCTGGCCTGCGCCGAATCCGTCGCTGGGAAAAGACCGATTGGCGGGCCGAGTACCACCGCCTGGCCGGGCCGGGTAGCATGCCACGGGAGTGGGTGCACCACGTGGTCATCATCCCCAATTACAAGGAGCCGATCTCCGTCCTCTCCCGCACGCTGGAGGCGCTGTCCAAACAGGAGTGCGCCACGAGTCAGATGACGGTGGTGCTGGCCATGGAGGCGGCGGCCCCCAACGCCCAGCAGACGGCGGAGGCGCTGCGCCGCGCCTACGGCCACCGCTTTGCCAACTTCTACTACACGATCCACCCCAAGGGCCTGCCCGGCGAGATGCAGTGCAAATCGGCCAACCAGGCCTGGGCGGCGCGCTGGATCAAGCGCAGGCTGGTGGACCAGGAAGGGTACAACATCGATCACATCCTGGTGACCACGATGGATGCCGACACGATCTGGCATCCGCAGCACTTCGCCTGCCTGACAACCCTCTATGCCGTCAACCCGGACCGCCACATGCGCTTCTGGCAGGCCCCTATCCGCTACCACAGCAACATCTGGGATATCCATCCGACGATAGCCCTCGTCCATGCCTACGCTTCGGCCTGGGAGCTGGCTTATCTCTCGGCCCCCAACTGGATTCCACTGCCGATGTCCTCCTACGCGCTGAGCCTGCGCCTGCTGGAAGGCATCGGCTATTGGGATTCCGACGTGATTGCGGACGAGTGGCACATGTTTATCAAGGCTTTCTTCCAGCGCAACGGACAGATTCGGCTGGAGCGGGTCTTCCTGCCGTTTTCTGCGGAGCCGACCGCTGGAGACAACCTGTGGGATAGCATCAAGAATCGTTATCAGCAGTCGCTGCGCCACGCCTGGGGTTCCAAGGAGATGGGCTACACCCTGGCGCGCATTATCGAGCACCCGGAAATCCCGCTGTTCACCGGTTTGAGGATGCTATTTCGCGTCTCGCATGACCTGATCATGGCCGGGGCGGGCTGGGTGATCATGACTGTGGGGCCGCAGTTGACCTTCCTGCTTTACCCGGAGCTGTTCTTTGCGGAGTGGTATACCCCCCCGTTTCTGTTGCTGCAGTTTGCCCTACTCGTCGTCTCGGTGCTCGGCTTTGCGTTCTGGGTGCTGGATATCCGCCTGCGCCCCCCGCGACCCCGGCCCTGGACCCTGGGGGAGCTTGTGATGACGGCGTTGAGCTTTCCGCTGCTGCCTATCATGACTCTGTTCGTGCTGGCCCTGCCTTCGATCCACGCTCAAACCCTGTTGATGCTCGGCATGCCGATTCAATTCAAGGTGACGAAGAAAGTCTGAGCGCGGCGTCGATCTTCAGGGCAGGCTGGCAACCCTGCCCGTATGGCCCCCCCGGATAGAACGAAAACACCAGGGCGCAATGACCGCCGGACAGCAGGTGAACTTTCCCCGGCGCTCAGAGCGTCCTGGTGGCAGGGACGGTGTGACGCCCCCCGATCAGGTCAGGAACATCGGCATGCCGAAGACGTGGCGGATCTTGGGCTGGTAGTTGTCCGCGTCGTATAGCTCCGGCACGTTCACCCGTTTCTTGCCCTGCGAGAGCGTCGAGATGGGGACATCGCTGTAGACGCCGCGTTGCAGGCAGACCAGCCGCCCCGATTCGCCGCGCTCCACCAGCCCCATTGCCATCTGGGCGTAGTTGGCCGCGACCATCAGGTCCAATGAGTCCGGCGCGCCGCTGCGCATCAGGTAGCCGAGTTGCTGGTAGAGCACCCGTTGTTTGGTGATCTCCTGCAATTTCTCGCCCAGCCACTCGCCGATGCCGCCCAGTTTGCGGTGGCCGTAGGCGTCCGCCTCGCCGCGCTCCATGACTGCGCCGCCAATGGGGTGCGCCCCCTCTGAAATGGTGACCATGGCGTAGTTGCTGGGGTTGTCGGCTTTGTCTTGCAGCAGCAGGTCGGCCAGCTTGTGGACATCGAACGGCACTTCGGAGATCACCGCGCGGTCCACACCGGCCAGGTAGGCCGAGATGAGCGAGGTTTCCCCGGAGTTGCGGCCAAACAGCTCGATCACCGCGATGCGCTCGTGCGAGCCGGCCGAGGTGCGCAGGTTGTGGATGAACTGGACGCTGCGCGTGACGGCGGTGGAAAAGCCGATGCAATAGTCTGTGCCGTAGACATCATTGTCCATCGTCTTGGGGATGGCGATCACGCGCACGCCCTCATTGTGCAGGCGCTCGCCATAGCTGAGCGTGTCGTCGCCGCCTATAGGGATCAGACAGTTGATGCCCAGCTTCTCGATCACCTTGAGCACGTGGGGGGTGAAGTCCTGTCTCTCCTCGTAGGTTTTTCCTTCTTCGCGCAAGAACTCCGGGATGTCTGCCGGTTTGACGCGCGCGGGGTTGGTCCGTGAGGTGTGCAGGAAAGTGCCGCCAAAACGGTCTACGCGGCGTACTGCCTGCTTGTCCAGGGGGATGACACAGCGCCAGTTGTCGCGGTCATCATCCAGGTTGTATTCCAGCAAACCGGCCCAGCCACGGCGGATACCCAGGACTTCGTAGCCGTTGTCAACAGCCCGGTTGACAATGGCCTTGATGGCAGGGTTGAGGCCGGGGACATCGCCGCCGCCTGTCAATACTGCGATACGCATAGGTCTTCCTCACCTCCTGAACGGTCGTACAGTTTTCGTTTTCAGCCGATGGGCTGGTATGGTTTAAGGCCAGCGTACATACTATCACAGCAAACTGTGACATAAAATGTTTCTTTTGACCATAAATTCCCTGCAGAATGCTACATTCGAGCTGGCATGTTACAATATCCGCCCTATGCGCCCAGGTGGAGCACGCGCCCGCGCTGGACCATAATCGCGGGCGAACGGCCCGCCCTATGCGCCCAGGTGGAGCACGCCCCACATTGATGCTTTGAGGAGAGCGCGTTATGTATGATGACCTGGCACTTTTCCTGACCCTTTATGCGGACGCCATCGCGCTGGATGAGGGTCCTCGTGTACAGGTGAAGGACGCGGCGCGGCTGCGCAATGTGGTGATTGACCACCTGGTGGACAGGGCTGTGTTCGGCGATGATGACGAGAAGGCTGTGGCGCGCTGGCTCATCTGGGAGATCGCGGCTAAGCTGGGAATCTACCCTGAGACGATGCACCACCTGTACACGGCACGCGGGAGGGGAGAAACGCCGGTTCGGTTCACGGTCCCTGCCATCAACTGCCGCGCCCTGACTTACGATATGGCCCGTGCCGCCTTTGCGGCGGCGCAGAACCACGGTGTGGGCCTCATCCTCTTTGAGATCGCCCGCTCCGAGATCGGCTATACGGACCAGCGGCCTGCCGAGTATACAGCCTGCATCCTGGCGGGCGCGATCAAGAGCGGCTATACCGGCCCCGTCTTTCTACAGGCCGATCACTTGCGGGTCTGCCCCAAGCGGTTCAAAGAAGACGCTGAGGCTGAGGTCCGCGCGGTGCGCAGCCTGGTGATGGAGGCGGTGGACGCCGGCTTCTACAACATCGAGCTGGATACCTCGACGCTGGTCGACTCTGAGGGTAAGTCGCTGGATGAGCAGCAATACCTCAATTACAGGTGGTGCGCAGAGCTGGCGGCTGTGATCCGCGAGCGCCAGCCGGACGGAATTGAGGCCTCAATCGGCGGCGAGATCGGGGAGGTCGGCGACCATAACTCGACCGAGCCAGAATTGCGGGCCTTCATGGATGGCTTCAATCGGGCCTTGCCCAAAGGCCTGGCAGGCCTGTGCAAGATCAGCGTTCAGGCGGGCACTTCGGTGGGAGGGGTGGTGCTGCCGGATGGCTCCATCGCCAACGTTGCCGTGGATTTTGACACGCTGCTGCATCTTTCGCGGGTAGCCCGCCAGGAATATGGAATGGCGGGTGTGGTGCAACACGGGGCCAGCACGTTGCCGGAAGGAGCCTTTCACAAATTCGCCGAAAATGAGGTCTGTGAAGTGCACCTGGCGACCGGTTTCCAGAACATCCTGTACGAGCATGAGGCCTTCCCCTCTGAGCTGCGCTGGGAGATGTATGCCTACCTGGATGAGCAGTTCAGCGGCCATCGCAGGGCTGGCATGACCGACGAGCAGTTCTACTATCAGGAGCGCAGGCGCGCGCTGGGACCCTTCAAGAGGGCGCTGTGGAGCCTGGAGGAGGAGGTTCGCAGCCAGCTTCGGACGGCCTGGCGGCTCCAGTTTGAGTTCCTCTTTGAGCAGCTCAACGTGCACGATACGCTGGACCTGGCCAGGCGATACGCCCCCACCGGCCCACGGCATCGCCCGCCCGCTGACTTCCGCCTCCCGGTTGTGGTGCAGGAAGATGTCCGTGATCTGGTGGATTAGCGCTGGCAGAGAGGGCCTGCCACGTGACTCACATCATCACCGGGCTGTGTAATCGTGCCGGGCGGTGCGTCCAGGTCTGCCCGGTGGATTGCATTGTCCCCGGCGAGCCTCCGGAAGCATGGCCCCATTATTATATCGACCCCAAGGCCTGCATCGACTGTGGCCTGTGCGTCCCGGCCTGTCCCTACAATGCCATCTGGCCCGAAGACGACGTGCCAGGTTTTTTGCAGGCGGATATCCAGCCCAACTATGCCTACTTCCGGCACGGGCCGGGGTACAGCGCCCGCCACGTCCCCCCTGGCACAGCCTGAGCGGGATGCGCTGGCGCGAGCTGGCAGCATTGTAGTAACGCCCCACTCGCGGTATGCTGAAAGGGCATATGACCCTGTTTAAGGTGGGTTGGTGTTGATCCCGCGAATTCTGACATCGACGCCGGATATCCTGCTTTCCTATGACACGCTGCGGCGGCGCGAGAACGAGGCCCTGCTGCGCCTGCTGGATACCCTGCCGCTGATCGATGGCCTGCCGCCGGGGACCGTCGAGCAGGCGCGCGACGCCGTGTTTCACACCGATCACCCCTTTTTGCTGGTGCTGATCGGGCCGTTTGGGTCTGGCAAATCCACCCTCATCAATGCCTTTCTGGGCGAGCCGGTGCTGCCGACCGGCCCCGTGCCGACCACGGATCACATCGTCATTCTGCGCTATGGAGAGCATGTGGAGCGCATCGCCGCGCCGGATGGCACCGAAACGGTCTTTTATCCCGCGCCGTTGCTCAGGTCGATCAGTCTGGTGGATACGCCGGGGTTGGAGTCCGTATTCGCCCAGCATGCCGAGCGCACGGACGCCTTTCTGCATCGCAGCGACTGGGTGGTGCTGGTCATGTTGGCCACGCAGGCGCTGACGGCCAGCAACCTGCAATATCTGGAATCGCTGCGGGATTACGGCAAGCGGGTGCTGGTCGTGGTCAATCAGGTCGATCTGCTGGATGCCTCGCAGCAGGATACGCTGCGCGCCTTTGTGCAGGAGCAGTGCCTGATCCATCTGGGCACAGAGCCGCAGGTCTTCCTCACGGCGGCGCGGCAGGGGCTGGCTGCGCGGCAGGCCGAGCCGCCGGACCAGGTGGCCTGGCAGGCGAGCGGCATGGCCGACCTGGAGTCGTTTCTCATCCGCTCGCTGGACGACCGGGGCCGCCTCCGTCAGAAGCTCCAGACGCCGATCCAGATCGCGCGCAACGTGCTCGCCACCGCGCGGCATGTCGTGGAGGAGCAGCAACGCGCCCTGGATCGCCACCGCAGCGTGCAGGAGAACATCGACGCCCAGATTGCCGCCTCGCGCGGCCAGCAGCAGAGGCTGCTGGAGTCCACGCTGGAAGCGATCGCGGCGCGTTTTGGCGAGGTTTCCATGCGCGGGGAGGAAGCCATCCAGGAGTTGTTTCAGCCGGCGCGGGCGCTCTCGCAGGTGGTGGCCGGGCTGGCCGAACTGGTGGGCCTGGCCGGGCTGGCGCGGCGGCTGGGAGCGCGCTCCCGCGCGGCGCTTGCCTTTGAAGCGCATGAGGTGCTTGCTCCGCTGGACGAGCTGCCCGCGCTGGTCGCCGACCTCGGTCCCCGCCTGGAAGGCCGCGACTTACAGAACCTGGACGACCTGGCCGTCTACACGCAGGATGCGCTGAAGACGCTGCCGGGGACATTGCAGGACAAGGTGATTGGGGAGGTGCGCCCGCCCGTCACGTACAACCGCGAGCCGCTGCGGCGGGTTCGCGGCGACCTGGAGGCGGTCGTCGCCGAGGCGCAGCAGGTGGAGCCTGCCCGGCTGGACCGCGCCGTGCGTAACGCGCTGGTATTGCTGGCCGGGTGGGAGCTGGCGATTGTCGTGGCGGTGGCTTTGCTGGGCAGCCTGGCCGTTGATTGGACTGACGTGGGAACGCCGTTGCTGCTGGTCCTGGGGGCGCTCACGCTGATGCTGGTGGGGCTGGCCCTGATGCCGCTGCGGGGAAGGATGCTGGCGCGAGCCTATGCGGAGCGCACCCTGGCGCTCTCTCAGCGCTACCAGGCGGTTGTGCGTGAGGCTGCTGAGGAGCAGATCGCCTATGGCGTCCGCCTGCGCCAGGACATGGTCGCGCCCTTTACGCGCCTGGTGAGCGCGCAGGTGGCGTTGCTGGACGAGCGCTCCCGCGAGCTGCGGCAACTGGAAGATGACCTGGCGGCCCTGGCCAGCGAGATCGGTGGATTTTAGGGAGCATTTGGATTGATGACCGGGATGGTGCTGGAAGGCCCGCTGGCCGAACTGCGCGAGCGCGAGATTCGCCTGTTGCATGACATCGGGGATGTGCTGGCGCGGCTCTCGCCGGAAGGCGAGGCGGACCGCGGGCGTCTGCGTGACGTGGCCGATGATCTGCGCACCCTGTTTTTGATGGTGGTTGTCGTCGGGGAGTTCAACGCGGGCAAATCGACCTTTATCAACGCGCTGTTGGGCGACGACCTGCTGCCGACCGGAATCACGCCAACCACGGAAGTTATCGAGTTGATCCGGTATGGGGAGCAGGTCTCTCGCAAGCCGGTGATGCGCGAGGACGGCGTGCGGGAGTGGACGCACCCGGATACAGGCGGTCCGGGCGTGGTGCTGGTCGATACGCCGGGGACGGGATCGGTCTTTCGCCGCCACGAGCAGATCGCCAAAGATTTCCTGCACCGCAGCGACCTGGTGGTTTTTGTGCTCTCGGCCAAGCGCGCCTTTGCCGAGACGGATCGGCTGTACATGGAGCTGCTCCGTGACTATGGCAAGAAGGTCGTGGTCGTGGTGAATCAGGTCGATCTGCTGGAGGAGCGGGAGCAGGCCGAAGTGCGCCGTTTTGTGCAGGCCCAGATTGAAGCGCGGCTCGGCCTCAAGCCGCTGATCTTCATGGTGTCTTCCCGCCGGGCGCTGGAGGGACAGCTCGACAGCGGGTTAGAAGCCGTTCGCGCCCATCTCTATGCCACCTTCGAGCAGGTCTCCCCCGCCCAGCGGAAGCTGCGCACGCAACTGGATTTCGCCCAGCGCCTCATCAAGAGACATCACGCCGCGCTGGAGGCCCGGCTGGAATTGATCGGGCGCAACCGCGAGCAGACCTCCCAGCTTCAAAGCGAGCTGGAAACCCATGCCGCAGGTTTGTCCGCCCAGTTGCAGGCCACCTCCGAGGAGGTCTCGCGTATGCTGGAAGGCGTGCGGCAGCGCGGCATCCGCTTCGTCGACAGGAACTTCAGGGTGCGGTTGCCGGGGCGTGCACCAGATAGTGAGACCCTGCAAAAGGAGTTTGAGGACGACGTGGTGGGCCGGGCGCTGGACCAGATCGTCGACCTCACCAATGACTATGTCAATGCGCTGGTGGATGGCAACCGGCGCTACTGGCAGAGTATTGTCAGCCGGCTGAACCAGTTGGACCTCCTGTTGCAGCAGGGGGTTCGGGGGGTGGATGGCAGCGTCTACGCCGAACAGCGCACGGCCTTGCAGGAGGCCATTGCCCTGGCCGACGCGGAGATGGGCGCTTATTCTCATACACAGATGGTCACGGTGATGCAGGAGCGCTTTAAGACCAACCTGGCCGGGCTGGGGACGAGCGTCGGCGTGGGGTTGGGCGGCCTGATCGCGGCCATCCTGGGCATCATCACCCCGCACGCGATCACGGTGTATCCCCTGGCTTTTCTCAGCACCGTGCTGGGTGCCCCGCTGGCCCTGGGGGGCGGGGTCGTTGCCTGGCGCTACTGGCGGCGGCTGCGGCAGGATGTGAAGGACGACTTCACCGGGCAACTGGAACTGCTGGAGCGCAGTTACAAACAGGCCATGGCCGAGCTGACGGAGCGCGAGCGCAACCGCCTGTTGCAGTATGGCCGCCAGATTCTGGAGCCGGTCTTCAACCATTTTGCGGCAGTGGTCACGGCGACCGAGCGCGACCTGGCGGCCCTCGACCGCCTCAACGCCGAAATCGAAGACCTGCGCAGGCAGATCGACCAGGTCGGGCAGCCTGCCCGGCAGGGAGGATTGGAGGAGGGATTGTAGACTGTAGGGAGATTGCAGGGGGTTGTCCGCTCCTCTGTTGAATGTGCTTCTGTCTTTGCCAGCCTCGCGGCGGGCCAGGCTCTTGGTGAGGATGCCCTGACTCCCCGGCTCCGCATTCTGTGTAATCCCCCAGACAGTTTGATGAGAATAGGTAAAATTATGAGGGGGTTGGGAATCCATAACAATATTTTGACAATTTTATGGTTCGGCCCGGCTGGACAGGCTATCCGAAGCCCTGTAGACTGATTGAAGAGGCACGAGCGTGGATGCGAAAACGTGATCTGTTATCAGTGTGGGGCGCAGAACCGGGAAGGGGAGTTGATCTGCTCCGTATGCGGCGCGCTTAATGTCCCACCCACGCTCCCTGTTGATGTCGAAGCGAGTCTTGAGACGGAATCACGCGCCGCAACTGCCGAATCCATTGTGATTGATGTCGGCGACCATCGCTTCGAATTCCCCCTTTATGACGGCCTCACCATCTCCATCGGGCGCGGCAACAGGCACACCCGGCAAAAAAGGGCGGCGATCCTTGACCTGGAGGACTTGCAGGGTCATGAGAAGGGCGTCTCCCGCCGTCATGCCTTCATTCGGGTGCAGGACAGCACAGTTTTGCTGGCGGACCTGGGCAGCACCAACGGCACTTACCTCAACGGGCGGCGTCTCTCGCCCTACCAGGAGCACATCCTCTACGACGGCGACTGCCTCTACTTCGGTCTGCTAGAGGCGTGCGTGCGTTTGGCCTGACAATTCTCCTGGAACGTGATACACTTGCCCCCTGGATTCGCAGGATGTCCCTCATCCAGGAGTAAGCTTGCATGGTTTATCACGTTTTGGTTCCGGATAACCTCAGCCAGGCGGGCATCGAAGTCCTCGAGGCCGTGCCTGATTTTCGGGTCAGCAGAGGGCCGCTTACCCGCGAGGAGGCGCTGCAAGCTGCGGCAGATGCGGATGCGCTGATCGTGCGCAGCGCGACCAAGGTCAACGCGGAGTTCCTGGCGGCGGCGCCAAAGCTCAAGTGTATCGCGCGGGCCGGGGTTGGCGTGGACAACGTGGACCTCAAGGCGGCGTCGGCGCGGGGCATCCCGGTCATGAACACCCCCGGCGGCAACACCAACGCCACAGCAGAGCATACCCTGGGGCTGATGCTGGCGCTGGCCCGCCAGATTCCCGCCGCCCATCAGTCTCTGGCGGAAGGGCGCTGGGATCGCAAGCAGTTTGTGGGCGCTGAGCTGCGCGGCAAGACGCTGGGGATTGTCGGGCTGGGGCGTGTGGGGCAGCGTGTGGCCTGCCTTGGCCTGGCTTTTGGCATGGCTGTTCTGGCTTACGACCCCAACAAGACGGCAGCCGACTTCGAGCGTGTGGGGGTGGCCGCTGTCTCTCTGCAAGACCTGCTGGCCCGCAGTGACTATGTCTCCCTGCATGCGCCTGCCAACGCCGAGACGCGCAACATGATCAACGCGGAGAGCATCGCGGGCATGAAGGACGGGGCGCGTCTGATCAATACGGCGCGCGGCGCGCTGGTGGATACCCAGGCCCTGGCTGATGCGATCCGGAGCGGCAAGCTGGCCGGCGCAGCCGTGGATGTCTACGAGGAGGAGCCACCGCCTGCCGATCACCCCCTGCTCGGCCTGGAGCGCGTGGTCCACACGCCGCACCTGGGGGCAAGCACCCAGGAGGCCCAGGTGCAGGTTGGTGTGGAGGCAGCGGAATTGGTCCGCGATGCGCTGCTCAAGGGCGAGTACCGCAACGTGGTGAATATGGGCCAGTGGGATGCGATCCCGGCTGGTGACTGAGCGCCCGGACCGGTCTGTGAGAGTCTGAACGGGAACGACGAGAACGCCATGGAATCCCTGTCTCAGGTCGGCCTTGCCACAGTTGCCCTGCTCTGTGTGGGGCTTTGCCTGGGCGCGGTCGTGATCCTGGGAGTCGCCCTGTGGCTGGCTCGTTCGGGCGTTGTCGGCGGCCTGCTGGAGGGGCTGGGCGCTGCTGTGCGTGGCGAGGAGGACGCTGGCCTCCCCGCTGGCGAGCGGCCCCGTGCCTCCTTTTACAGGGGGCGGCGGCACCGCGATGTGGACGCCATACGGGCCGAATATGATCGCCGCTTCCAGGCGCAGACGGGCGAGGAATCCAACCTGGACGATTTGGAGGATTCGGAACAGCGCCCGGCTTACAAACGCCGCTACAAGCGCCGCTTTCGGGAGGAAAACCCCGATTGGGATGACGAGATGGACTCGTATTTCGACGAGACGGAGTTGTGAAGGGGGGCACGCCGCTTTGCTCCCTGTGCCGCCCCGGTGTCGCCCATCGGGGCGGTTACGCTTGGCGCAGGTATCGGCCATAGCCCTGTAAGGGCCTGAGGCCGTCGGGCTGGCAGTGCCCCTGTCCGCGAGGGAGGGACCATGGCTACCATGACCATTGCGCACCGTGTTCAGGGTTTTGGCCCCAGCATTTTTGCGGAGATCAACGCGCTGGCCCGGCAACACAACGCTGTTAACCTGAGCCAGGGCGCGCCGGATTTCGACGCCCCAGCGGAGCTTGTCGCGGCCACCGTGGCCGCCCTGCAATCCGGCAGAACGGCCCAGTATGCGCCCTCCACCGGCGTGCCCGCCCTGCGACAGGCCGTCGCCGAGCACGCCCTCCGGCATTACGGCCAGCAGGTGGACCCGGAGAGCGAGGTGCTGGTCGTTGCGGGTGCTTCCCTGGGGATTTTTTATGCGCTCCTGGGCCTGGTCGACCCCGGCGATGAGGTGGTTGTTTTTGAGCCGTTTTTTGACACGTATGTCCCCGATATCGAGATGGCCGGTGGCGTGCCGCGTTATGTGCCGCTGCGCCCGCCACACTGGGCCTTCGACCCGGACGAGCTGGCCGCTGCCTTCAATAACCGGACGCGCGCGATCATCGTCAACACCCCGCACAACCCGACCGGCAAGGTGTTCAGCCAGGAGGAGTTGGACATGGTTGCCACCCTCTGCCAGCGCTGGGGCGTGGTGGCGATCACCGACGAGGTCTACGAGCACCTGCTTTACGACGACGCGCAGCACGTCCGCCTGGCGACCCTGCCCGGCATGGCGGAGCGCACCCTGACTCTGAGCAGCGCGGGCAAGACGTTCAGCGCCACCGGCTTCAAAGTCGGCTGGTGCATCGCTCCGGCGGCGCTGCTGGAAGGCCCCAAGCGCATTCACGAGTACTCGCTCTATGCCGTGGCCCACCCCTTGCAGGAGGCAGTGGCCGCCGCGCTCCGCCTGCCGGACCGGTACTACCAGGACCTGCGCGCTTTCTACCATCCCCGGCGGGACTTTCTATCCCAGGCATTGCTGGAGGCCGGGCTGAAGCTCGCCACGCCGGAGCGTATGGGCGCTTTTTATCTCATCGCAGCCTTCAGCGATCTGTTTGAGGGGGACGCATTGGACTTTGCCCGCTACCTGACCGGCGAGGTCGGTGTGGCCTGCATCCCGGCCACGGCTTTCTTCAGCCCCCAGCATCGGGATATCGGGCGCAGGCTGGTGCGCTTCACCTTCTGCAAGCGGCAGGAGACGTTGCAGGCGGCGGCGGCGCGGCTGGCCGCGCTGGGGGGCAGGCTGCGCCGGGCGTAGGCTATGGCTCCCCGGCCTGTTGCCCTGCACGCTGCGCCCACCAGGGCCACAGATGGACGGCAACCCCCACGAGCAGCATGGTGATTCCGATGACGGCCAGCGCGGGCGTTTGGGCGTAGAAGCCGTAGGCGATCCCCGCGCCCATGAAGAGCAGGTGGAACACAACCGGCACGGCCAGCGCCACGGGGTCGGGGGGGCCAGGCTCCTGCACGCGGGGGCGCACGCTCGCCACGATGAACAGGCCGCTGCCGATGAGGAGCAGCATGCCCAGGAATCCCCCGCCGATGGGCGTCAGCAGGGAGGCATAGAGTCGGTTGGTGATGGCCAGCACGGCCAGGGATAGCAGCAGCCCCAGCAGTGGATAGAGCCAGCCCAGAATCCGACGCCTGCGCCAGGGGCGCAGGGCGCGCAGGAAGGCCGAATAGGACGTGACCACAATGTACCAGGCCCAGAAGTTGCCCCAGGGCACGCCGAACCACTCCTGCTCCAGCGAGAGCATCCCCCACGTCCACATCCCCAGGCGGATGGCGATGGTGTCCATCGCCAGGTCGATGTTGAGGGCCAGCAGCCCGTCCAGGAAGGGGCGCGCGGCTTCGGGCATCTCCAGGCGGCTGGAGAAGGCCATCGCGCTGTAGATGATCACGGCCCAGCCCGCGCCGATGGACAGGGGGGCGTCGTCGATCATGATCCAGAACTGGCCGTAATGGTACGCGCTGAGCTGGCGCAACGTCATCAGCTCCAGCAGCACGCCGTACAGCAGGGATGTGAGCAGCTCCAGCATGCGGAATCTGCCCTGCCGGGCGGCGTGCCACAGGCAGGCGACAAACAGGGCGTAGGTGGCCAGCTCGAAGATCAGGTAGACGGGTCGTATCATGAAGGCCAATCCTGCCTGCAAGAAGACTCAGGTCGTTGCTGCCGGGCCGGCGGGTGGGCCGCAGCGACGCGCGCTATTATAGCCAGCATAGCCTGTGGACGGGAATCACGCCTGACGTGCAGTTTTCTGCATAGGGCGGTGCTCCTCGATCAGGGTCCTCCTGCGGGCTTGATGACCCGCGTGCCCGCTGGGGTTGCCGGTTGTGCGCTCTCACGCTACCATTGGCGGCCTATGACTCCATTAGTCACCTTTCTGGTATGGATATATTTACTTAGCGCGGTGGCCCTGGCTCTCTACGCAACAGGCACGCTGGTGCTGCTGGCGTTATGGCTGCGCTGTCGGAACCAGGAAACGCCAGCGCCGCCCCTGGACGGCCACGACTGGCCCTCGGTGACCGTGCAGTTGCCGGTGTACAACGAGCGTGCTGTGGTGGGGCGCTTGATCGATGCCGTGGCTGCGCTGGACTACCCCCGCGACCGGCTGCGGGTGCAGGTGTTGGACGACTCGACGGATGACACCAGCGCGCTCATTGCCCGGCGTGTGGCGCGTTATGCCCGTTACGGGCTGGCTATCGCGCATCTTCGGCGCGGCAGCCGTGCCGGTTACAAAGCGGGGGCTTTGGCTGACGCGCTGAAGCAGACCCCCGACGGGCTGATCGCCATCTTTGACGCCGACTTCGTGCCAGCCCCGGATTTCCTCCGGCTGGTTGTTCCTTATTTCCTGGCCGACGCGCGGCTGGGCATGGTGCAGGCGCGTTGGGCGCATCTGAACCCCGATGAGAGTCTGCTGACGCGCGGCCAGGCATTGAGCCTGGACGGCCATTTTGTGGTGGAGCAGACGGCGCGCAGCCGGAGCGGACTGCTGATCAATTTCAGTGGCTCAGGCGGGGTGTGGCGGGCGGGCTGCATTCGCGAGGCCGGGGGATGGTCCGATGCGACGCTGACCGAGGACCTGGACCTGAGCTACCGGGCGCAGCTTAGCGGTTGGCGCTGTTTGTATCTGCCGGAGGTCGTCGTGCCAGGGGAGATTCCGCCGCAGCTCGCCGCCTACAAGCGGCAGCAGGCGCGCTGGGCCAAAGGCAGCACGCAAACCCTGCTGCGTCTGGGGGGCAGGCTGTGGCGCAATAACCGCCTGACCTTCTGGCAGAAGCTGATGGGCACGCTGCACCTCTGCCAGTACCTGGTTCACCCTGTGATGCTGCTCCTGCTGGTGCTCACCCCGCCGTTGCTGTGGCAGGGCGCGCTGGCGGACCTGCCGCTCGCCCCGCTGGGGGTGGTCAGCATCGGCCCGCCGTTGCTCTATCTCTTCAGCCAGCGTCAGCTCCATGCGGACTGGCCCCGGCGTATGCTGGCCTTTCCCATCCTGCTGGCGATGGGCACGGCCATGGCCTTGAACAATACGCTGGCCGTGATGGAAGCCCTGCGGGGATCCCCCAACGTGTTCCGCCGCACGCCGAAGTTCCGCAGTCGCGCCTGGCAGCAGAGCCGTTATGCATTGGGGACGGATTGGACGCCCGCCGGTGAGGCGTTGCTGGCCCTTTACGCGGCGGTGGGCGGCCTGCTGGCCCTGCAAAGAGCGCCGTCGCTGGCCCCCTTTTTGTTTGTCTATGCCTGGGCGTTTGGGTTTGTGGCGCTGTGGAGTGTGGCGGAGGGCTTGCAGGTGCAGTTCAGGAAGCGCCCGCGCTCGGCAGCGCGCAGGTGGTTCTCAATCTGAGGCATCGGCGGGCGTGCCGCTCTCCAGGGCGGCAGCGCCGTGCCGGAGCTGTCCTGGGGACAGCCCCAGGGCCAGCATGCCGATGACGCCCCACAGGCCGTAGACCAGCACGACGCCTGCGTGCCACACCAGCGCATAAGTTGCCGCTGTGCTGCGCGGCACGCCTGCCGTCATCAGCGCGAAGACGGCTGCCGCCTCGAAGGGGCCTACGCTGGCCAGCGTGAAAGGAATGATGATGCTGAAGGAGGCCGCTACCACCGACAGCGTGAGGGCGGCCCGCATGATGGGCGTCTGAGTCAGGCCCGGGAAAGCACCGGCCAGTATCCAGGAGCCGACCACCGAGCAGGCCCACGCGACGGCGGTCCACGTTGCTGCGCCCAGCAGGCCTCGCCTGGTGGTCAGGGGGTGTAAGCCATCCAGCAGGCGCTCCAGCAGAGTGGCGGGCTGCAGGCGGGCCAGCGGCGGGGCGATGCGCAAAACCTGCCGGAGGACGGCGTGCCCCCACTGGGGACGGTGGGCCAGCAGCAAAAGCACGCTGAAGCCGAGCAGCGCCGTGCCGCCCAGCAATGCGCCGCCGGTGATCACGGCAGGATCGACCGCGAGCACGGGCAACACGGCGGCCAGCATCAGCACGACGATCAGCATGTCCAGAATGCGCTCGGTGACGATGGTGCTGAGCGCGGCCCAGCCGGTCACGCCGTATTCGCTGCGCCCGACCAGGTAGGCGCGGGCCAGCTCGCCGATGCGGAAGGGCAGGGTGTTGTTCAGCAGGAAGCCGACGTTGAGGACGTGGAACGTGGGTCCCAGAGCCACCCGACCGCCCAGGAGAAAGCGCCAGCGCATGGCTCGCGCGGCAAGCCCCAGGCTCCACATGCCCATTGCCAGCAGCACAAAACCCCATTGCGTGTTCCTCAGCGTGATCCCAACGCTGCGCCAGTCCAGGCCGCGCAGTGCCAGCCACAGAAAGAATCCGCTGAAAAATGCGCCAAGCAACAGATTGCGCCAGCGTTTCATGGTGGTGTGTCCAGACGGCCCGTTGTTGCGGCCTGCTCAGGCTGGTTGTCGCCCCGCAGGATTCGAGAACCTCAAACGGGCGGTATTGTAACGGTTGGGTTCGAAGATAGCCAGACGCCGTCTGCAAGTCTTTGGTCCTACTGGCGTCTGTTCCTGTCTGCTAAAATCGGCGTGTTGGGCGTGGCCGCCGTTGCAGATCGGCTTGATAGCAAGGAGAACAACTCACCATGGCGGAACAGATTCGCATCGACTCCCTGCTGCCGCCGGAGATGGCCCAGCGCGCAGAGTATGTGGGGACTCGCAAGGCAGAGATGCCCGTGGTCACGACTTTTGTCCTGGCCGTGCTCGCCGGCGCGTTCATTGCCCTGGGCGCTATTTTTGCGACAACCGTCGCCACCGGGGCAGGGACAACGCTGCCGTTTGGCCTGAGCAGGCTCCTGACCGGCCTGGTCTTCTGCCTGGGCCTGATATTGGTCATCGTCGCCGGGGCGGAGCTTTTTACCGGCAACAACCTGATCGTGATGGCCTGGGCCAGCCGCCGGGTCAGCACCCGGGCGTTGTTGCGCAACTGGGCGATTGTGTATATCGGGAATTTCGTCGGCGCAGTGCTCACAGCCCTCCTGATGTTCTTCAGCAGGCAATACGAGTTTGCTGACGGCGCGCTGGGCCGGACGGCGCTGACCATCGCCAGCGGCAAGGTCAACCTGGATTTCGTGCAGGCGGTGGTTTTGGGGGTGCTGTGCAACGCCCTGGTGTGCCTGGCCGTGTGGCTGACTTTCAGCGCGCGCACGACCACAGACAAGGTCATGGCCATTCTCTTCCCCATCACGGCCTTTGTGGCGGCTGGCTTCGAGCACAGCGTGGCCAATATGTACTTTGTCCCTGTAGGGCTGCTTATCAAGCAATTTGACCCTGCCTACGCTGGCACGCTGGGCATGGACCTGACCTCTCTCACCTGGAGCAATTTCCTCCTGCGCAACTTGTTGCCGGTTACAATCGGCAATATCATTGGCGGTGCTGTGCTGGTGGCCGCCGTGTACTGGTTCGTCTACCTTCGCACGCGACAGTAGGGAGGGGGCAATGAAAGCCTATGTGTTGATCAACGTGCGCATCGGCGCGATCACGGAAGTGCTCCGGAACTTGCGCAGGCTGCCAGGCGTGAAATCCGCCGAGATGACCTTTGGGGAATATGATGTGATCGCGGTGGTCGAGGTTCCGGATATTGAGACGCTGGCTCGCCAGGTTTCCAGGGAGATTCAGACGATTCCCGACATCACGCACACCATTACCTGCCTGGCGGTGGACATCAACACGTGATCGCGTGCCCGCGCTGCTGGCAGTTGCAGCGCCCGGTGCGGAACTTTTGAGCGGCCCGTTGCGTATACCTGGGTGAGGGTTATTCACTTGAGCCGGGGCACAAGGACGGGCTGCAATGTTTAACGTGCTCAACTGTATCGTTTGGCTGATCGTTGGGGGCATCGCCGGGACGCTTGCCGGCAGGCTGTTGCGCGGTCGGGGGTATGGTCCGCTGGGCGATGTCCTGCTGGGCCTGATCGGCTCTGTCGTGGGCGGCCTGTTGCTTGGCCTGCTGGGTCTGCGGCTGGCCTGGCTGCCAGGCATCTGCGCCAACATTGTCGTGGCCATCATCGGCGCTGTCGCCTTTGTGTGGTTGATGCGGCTGTTCCTGGATAAGGATTTTGCGCGCTAAGGTTTGCTTTTCCTCCTCGCCGGGGTTACCATCTCCTGCCTGACGGCTGCCAGCTTAAACATCCCTTCATGCCGTGTTCACGCCCGTTTAACCCGGTGGGGGTATGCTGGTTGGTGGCACGGATGGAGCAGCCGAGCAGGGGCCTGGAGTGAGGGGGAGTCGTGAGCGCGCAGAAGCCGCTGATTCTGTTCACCAATGACGATGGCATCGAGTCGCCGGGGCTGTGGGCCGCTGTAGAAGCCATGGCCGATGTGGGGGACCTGCTGGTCGTAGCGCCGCGCCAGCAACAGTCCGGGACCGGGCGCAGCCTCCCGGTGACCAGCGAGGGCCGCATCTATGAGGGCACACGGCTTGTCAACGGCAGCGAGATCACCGTTTATTCGGTAGATGGCACGCCTGCCCAGGCCGTGCAACACGGCGTGCTGGAGCTGTCGCCGCGTTTGCCGTCGGTGGTGATCTCTGGCATCAACTATGGCGAGAACTGCGGCAACGGGGTGACCATTTCAGGCACGGTGGGGGCAGCTCTGGAGGGGGCCAGCCTGGGCATTCCCTCGCTGGCCGTCAGCCGGCAAACCCCAACAGACCTGCATCTGACCTATGCCTCCGATGTGGACTTTTCGGCGGCGGCCTACTTCACCCGCTTCTTCTGCCAATGGCTGCTGACCAGCCCACGCCTGCCGGACGATGTGGATGTGCTGAAGGTGGATGTGCCGGATGGGGCCACGCGGGATACCCCCTGGCGTGTGACACGGCTTTCACGGCGGCGCGTCTACTGGCCCACGCGCCCGGAGCGCGTTGCCCTGAGCGACGTGGGCCGGCTGCGGTACGAGTATGGGGCCGATCCGTCGCGGGCCGAGCCGAATTCAGATGTCTATGCCGTGCTGCATGATGGCGTGGTGGCTGTGACTCCGCTCAGCCTGGACCTCACCTCTCGCACCGACCTGTTTCGTTTGTATCAGATGATCCTGGGGGAATACCGTTACGGCGACTGAGCGTATGCTGGGTCAGGTCGCCGCCTTTGTGGGGGTAGCACACCAGGCTGACTCCGGCATGACGCCTCATCCGGGCACGGCGCAAAGCGGTCGCTTGCTGCGATGCCCTGAGCTTACAGGTCGTCCAGCCGCCCGCTGTCCAGCGCGATCTGGAAGGCCCGGCCAACCAGCAGGACCGTTTCCAGCCAGGTGGCGACCTCTTCTTCCTCGAAGTTCTCCTGCAACACTTCCAGGATGTTGTCCGGCGTCACCTTGTAGATGACCTCCGTTGTCAGACAGGCCATGGCCTGCCAGACCGAGTCGCGGGCTTCTGGGGGGTCTCCCTCGAGCAACTCCTCCAACCATTTCTCGATGATGGGATGCACCTGAACACAGGCCGAACCGTCCCCCAGTTGCTCGTTTGCCAGCGCCTGGAATTCCTCAAGCCACTCAGGTTCCTGCGGGTTGTTGCGCTCGTCCATGAATGCGCTTGCTCCTCGTGTGGTGCTCTGCCTTTATTTTACTCCAACTTGTGGGTTGGAGATAGCCCAAACAGAGATACACATCCAGTTTTAAGCCTATCCAATCCGGTGTTCACACAGGGCAGTCCTCAGCGCCCCCTGGCGACCCTGCGACGCCTGGCCTGCCTGTTTTACGCGCTTGCTGGCTGTCCGTTGGTTTATCCCGTGGCCTGGCATATAATTCAGGCGGTTTATCCCTAGAAAATGAGGAACTTGCTACGGCCATGCTGTTACGCGAGGTGATGACTTCCAATCCAATTACCGTGCGGCCTGAGAGCGATTACCTGGCCGCCATTGCCCTGATGCGGGCGGGCAAGGTCCGCCACCTGCCGGTGGTCGATCAGGAGCGGCGGCTGGTCGGCCTGGTCACAGACCGGGACCTGGCATCCGTGCGGGTTGACGAGCCTGTGCCGCACGCTCTGGTGGGCAGTGGCACGCTGGTGCGTGTCCGCGAAGTGATGCAGCGCGACCTGGCCATTGCCCCACCGGATTACCCCCTGGAAGAGGCAGCCCATTTGATGTTGGAACGGCGCATGAGCTGTCTGTTGGTGGTGGAGGACGGGCGTCTGGTCGGCATCCTTACTGAGATGGACATGGTCCGGCTGTTGGTGGAGATGCTGAGCGGGGGAAGTGAGTCCGTCCGGCTGACGGTTCAGGTGGATAACTGTCCGGGCCAGGTGGCGGCGCTGACCGGGCAGGTGGCCCGCGCCAATGGCAACATCCTGTCCATCGCCTCCTATCCGGCCCCCTCTCCTGAGCGCCTGAATCTGACTCTGCGAATCGAGTCTGTGCCGCCGCACGTGCTGCATAGCATTGTGGAAGCCCACCCCGGAGCCGAGTTGTTGCACATCTGGCCTGGCGTTGAATAGCTGACACGGGGCGGGATGCACCTCACAGCGCTTTCCACGGCGCGCCGCGCCTGGCCCCGTCCAGGCTTTCCAGGATCACGTCCCGGTCGCCGGGGTACAGGTCCGCCCAGGCCCGGACCAACCCGTAGCAGCCCGCGATCATCATATCCCCATAAGGCACAGCAAAATATGTTGGGTGCGAGGAGCGCTGCATCATGGCGCGCTGTGGCCCGGTCACGGCCAGGAAGTCCAGCGGCAGCGGTTGCTGCTCGTAGACGAGTGCGCCGTGCCCGTGGTCGCCGAACACGTCCCTGTGCTGCAAGGTTGAGTCGGCGAGCGCGCTGATCAGCCTGTCCAGCTTGGGCGCGTCCAGAAAGCCGGTGTGGTGCTCGAAGACGCCTTCCACACCGCCCGGCCCCAGCCGAAAGGCCAGGGTGTGGAAGTTCCCCACGTTGGTGATCACCACCCGCTCACGCCCGCCGACCAGTGGATCGAGCGTTGCCCCCAGCACGGCGGCGGGCGCGGTATCCATGACCATCAGCGGGACGCCGTCGGGCAAGCCGGTGGCCCCGGCGCTGGTCACCACCGCTCCCAGGCGGGTCATGCTGGCGGGGACCTGATGGGCGGGGTAGGCAAACGCCGAGAGGCGGTTGTGAGCGCGGATGCGGGCGTCCAGGTAGTCGAAGCGGAACTGCCTGTCGGAGACATCCGGCGGGGCCGCGCCGTGGTCGAAGACGGCCACGGCCACCCCATCTGGCCTCAGGTCCACGCCAAACTGGGCAAAGGCGCGGGCGATGGCACTGTACGTGAAATCGTGCAGTTCCAGGTGCAAGAAGTCGGGGTGCGCCTTCAGCAGGCGGGCGGCCTCGTCCTCGCTGACGACTTCCAGGCCCATCTGGCGCACGTTGTCCAGGTGGTCGTCGAAGGTGCGTGCGGCATCGGGTGTGGCGTAGACGGCGTGTCCTGCCGCCGCGTGGTCGCGCACAGCCCAGTGACAGGGTCCACCGCCCATGGTCACGCCGGTCAGCACCAGGGGCTGACCCTGGCGCGTCGCCGCTTTGACCTGCCGCGCCACCATCATCGTGGGGGAGGGCATCACCAGCTTGAAGCAATTTTCCGGCTGTAGCTCGGTGTCAAAGAGGAGGATATCCTGTGTGCCGGTGCCGACGTCGACGGCCAGGATGCGCATGGCGTGGTCCTTTGCTTGACTGGTGTGCGGTCTCGCCGGGCCTCAGGGGTATGATACCGCATGTTGTGGCGCTTGACACAACCCGTCCGGCATGGTAGTATGGCGTTGTCTTATACAAACATATACTCATCCAGAGCGGTGGAGGGACCGGCCCGGCGAAACCGCGGCAACCTCTAGCCCAGCAGGTCTAGAAAGGTGCCAATTCCGGCAGGATGTAGTGTCCTGGCAGATGAGCGGATAACTAGCCGTGACTGTGACACCTCTTGCCTCAAGAGGTCTTTTTTTTGCCCCGCGCCCTGGATACGGCAGATAAGGAGCGTAACGGTGAGCAGCAACAGCAGCAGCTTCATGACTTCCCCCAAGTTTTTCTTTACGTCGGAGAGTGTGACGGAAGGACACCCGGATAAGATCTGTGACCAGATTTCGGACGCGGTGCTCGATGCCATCCTTAAAGACGATCCGATGGCCCGTGTCGCCTGTGAAACGGCAGTTACCACTGGCCTGATCGCCGTGTTGGGCGAGATTACCACCAGCACTTATGTTGATATTCCCTCTGTGGCTCGTGAAGTGGTGCGGGATATCGGTTATACCCGCGCCAAGTACGGCTTTGATGCCGATACCTGCGGCGTGATCGTCTCCATTAAGGAGCAGAGCCGCGACATCGCGCAGGGCGTGGACGAGGCGTTGGAGGTGAAGACCGGCCAGATGACGGACCAAGCCATCGACGGCATTGGCGCTGGCGACCAGGGCATGATGATCGGTTTTGCCTGCAATGAGACACCTGAGTACATGCCCCTGACCATCAGCCTGGCCCACAAGCTGGTCCGCCGCCTGGCAAAGGTCCGCAAGACCGGCCTGCTGGACTACCTGCGGCCTGATGGCAAGAGCCAGGTCACAGTGGAGTACCACTATGGCGTGCCCAAGCGCGTGGACACCATCGTCATCAGCACCCAGCACGCGCCGGACGTGACCCAGGAGCAGATCCGGGCCGACGTGATCGAGCATGTCATCAACGAGGTCGTGCCGTTGGAGATGTTGGACGACAGGACCAAAATCTTCATCAATCCCACGGGCCGCTTTGTGACCGGTGGCCCGCTTGGCGATGCTGGCATGACCGGGCGCAAGATCATTGTGGATACTTACGGCGGCGTGGCCCGGCACGGCGGCGGCGCGTTTAGCGGCAAGGACGCCACCAAGGTGGACCGTTCGGCGTCCTATATGGCTCGCTACATCGCCAAGAACGTCGTGGCGGCGGGCCTGGCGGACCGCTTCGAGCTGCAGGTGAGCTATGCCATCGGGGTGGCCCGGCCCACCAGCCTGGCTGTGGAGACCTTCGGCACAGGCAAGGTGAGTGACGAGACCATCGAAGCATTGATCCGCGCGCACTTTGACATGCGCCCCGCCGCGATCATCCGCGACCTGGACCTGCGCAGGCCGGTCTTCCGGCAGGTGGCCGCTTACGGGCATTTTGGCCGGGACGACCTGGATGTCTCCTGGGAACGCACCGACAAGGCGGAGTTGCTGGCCAGGGATGCCGGGCTGAAGCGCGAGCCGGTAGCGGCGGACTGAGGCGTGCGCAGCCTGGCCGACACAGGCATAACCCAACAGCCCCGTTCTCCGGAGCGGGGCTGTTGACGTCAGTGCACGCTGTCGCCGGGTGCGCGAATCGGCAGCTTGAAGCTGAAGGTCGTGCCGACTCCCTCCTCGCTTTCGAACCAGATTTTGCCGCCCATTGCCTCGATTTCGGCCTTGGTCAGGTACAGGCTGAGGCCATAGCCATCCACGCCGATGACCTGCGGCTGTCGCGCGCGCTGGAACGGCTGGAAGACCCGGTCCACTTCTGTCGCTCGAATCCCGTAGCCCTGGTCGCTCACGTCGATTTGAATGTTGAGACCTGTGGGGTCCTGGTGGGCTTTCAGTTCGATGAGGGAGCCGGGCGGGCTATAGTAGATGGCGTTGCGCAGGATGTCGCGCAGGGCGTTGGTCAGGTGTCGGGGTGAGGCGAGGACGTGCAGGTCCTCGGGGACGGTCAGCGTCAACCGGTCGCGGAGGTCCATGCCTCCCATGTCCGGGTCGACCAGGGCCTCGTCGGCCAGCTCCTCCAGAAAATCCTCGATGAAATCGGCCAGTCGGAGCGGGCGTCGCGCCTCGCGCACCTGGCGGGTCAGCTCGCCAATGCGGATGACCTCCAGCCGCTGCAACAGGTCCAGCAGATTTTGCAGGCGCAGCATATGGGTGGCGATGATGTCTGTAAAGCCGACCACGCGGCGGATGATCTCCTGCACCTGCGGGTCGTCCTCGCTTCTTCGCAGCAACTGCCTGATCAGCTCTGCGTGGCCACGGGTGGCGGAGATAGACATCTGTGCTTCTTTGCGGAAGGTGGACATCAGCTCGGTCAGGACCTGCCAGTCTGGCCGGTCGATGATAATCATCGTGAAGGCCGATCCGTTGGCCCCGTAAACAGCGGCTACCCAGCAGGGGGTGTAAGCCCCCGCGAAGTAGGTGTGGAAGCGAATGGGGATGGCTGCGCGCAGGGCTTGCTCCCGCAGTTGATCGAGGGTGGGACCGCCCTGGCGCGGGCTGTCCAGGAGCAGCGACATGGCAGGCCATCCCTCCGCCCGGATCAGCGGCAGATTCGCGCCCAGGATGGCGCGGGCCGCCAAGTTGTCGCGCACCAGCCTGCCCTCGGCGTCAAACAGCAGGACGCCCTGTCCCAGCCCGTCGATCATGGCGCGGTAATCGATCTGTTCGGAAGATTCGTTCATATCCCCTCCACCCACTACGGTTATATTATCCCCAGAGAGCGGCATGTGGCGCAACCGTAAGTTTTCACCGCCGGCACATGGGGTATTTTGTGGGAGAGTTGTGTGGGGTTGGGCGGCGCGTTCCCGGCAAAGCTGCCTGGGGACAACGGGATTCCGTCCCAGCATGCTCCGTCTGCATGCTGCGGATGCCCTGCCCGGCGTGCACATTGTGCCTGGCGAGCAGGGTGGTTATACTCTGGCTCCCAGGGTAGTAACGCGCGGGATGTGAACAGCAGAGGAACGCAATGATCGAAGAGGTAGCCCGGCGCGTGCGCGAAAACGTGCAGCGCGTCATTGTCGGCAAAGAGGATGTTGTCAATCTGGCGCTTACGGCGGTGCTGAGCGAGGGGCATATTTTGCTGGAAGACGTGCCCGGCACGGGCAAGACGACGCTGGCCAAGGCACTGGCGGTCTCGCTCGGCTGCACCTTCCGGCGCATCCAGTTCACGCCGGACCTGCTGCCCAGTGACGTGACCGGCGTAAACTACTTTAACCAGAAAACCCAGGAGTTCGAGTATCGGCCCGGCCCCGTCCTCAGCCAGGTCGTCCTGGCCGATGAGATCAACCGGGCGACGCCGCGCACCCAGAGCGCCCTGCTGGAGGCCATGCAGGAGCGCCAGATCACGGTGGACCTGCAAACCATGCGCCTGCCCCGGCCTTTCTTGGTGATGGCCACCCAGAATCCCATCGAGCTGGAGGGGACCTTCCCCCTGCCGGAGGCGCAGATTGACCGCTTCCTGCTGCGCATCGACATCGGATACCCCACCTTTGAGGAGGAGAATGCCATTCTGCTGCGCTTCCGGACGGAGGACCCCCTGGAGACACTGCAGCCGGTCACCGATCCGGAAACGGTGCGGCAGATGATCGCCGATGTGCGCCAGGTGCGGGTTGAGCAGAGCGTGCAGGAGTACATCGTCCAGGTGGCCCGCACGACCCGTGAGCACCATGAGGTTGACCTGGGGGCCAGCCCCCGCGCCACCCTGGCGCTCTACCGAACCAGCCAGGCCTGGGCGGCCATTCATGGACGGGATTACGTGCTGCCTGACGACGTGAAGTTCCTGGCCCCCTATGTCCTCACCCACCGCATCATGCTCAGCCCGCAGATGCGGCTGCGCGGGCGCAAGCCGGAAGAGATTGTGGCCGACATCGTCAATATGGTGCCCGTGCCGGTGGAAGCTTAGCGGACATGCTCTTTGATTTTGAAGAGGCCGAACGGGAGGCGCTCTCCGCCCGGCCCCGCGCCGAAGAGGGCGACACGGTCACGGTCCGCCGCCTGCTGGATCATCGCTGGGTGGGCATGGCGGTGCTGCTTTTTGTCGTCGGGGCGCTGCTGCGCAACGCAACCCTGATGGCCATGACCGGCTTTATGCTGGTCATCGTGGCGGTGGCCTGGGGCTGGAGCCGTGGCGCGTTATCCGGGCTTGTCTACCGCCGCCGGTTTCAACACCGTCGGGTTTTTCCTGGTGAGGAAATCGAGCTACAGGTTGTCGTGGAGAATCGCAAGTTGCTGCCGCTGGCCTGGCTCCAGGTGCAGGATGAGTGGCCGCTGGCCTTCGCCCCCAAGGAGGAAGACCGTCTGACTGAGTCGTCGGTGCCAGATAAAGCCTACCTGACCAACACCTATACCCTGCGCTGGTATCAACGGGTGCGGCGGCGCATCCCGCTGCTGGCCCAGCGGCGGGGCGTGTTTGCGGTCGGCCCGGCTTACGTGCTGTCCGGCGACCCGTTCAACCTGTTCGAGCGGGGGCGTGTGCTGGCCCCTGTTGAGCGCCTGATCGTTTACCCGGAGATCAAAACCCTGGCGGAGTTAGGACTGCCGGTCAAGGAGCCGCTGGGCGAACACCGCACGCAGCAGCAGTTGTTCGAGGACCTCAGCCGCATCATGGGCGTCCGGGACTATCACCCCGAAGACGACCTGCGGCACATCCATTGGAAGGCAACGGCTCGCGTCGGGGCGCTGCAAACGCGCGTATACGAGCCGACGCGCAGCGTCAACCTGGTGCTGTGCCTGAACGTGGCCACCTTTGAGCAGCATTGGCGCGGCGTGTGGCCGGACATGCTGGAATACGAGGTGAGCACCGCCGCCTCGCTGGCCTATTGGGGCGCATCCCGGCACTACGCGGTGGGGGTGGTGGCCAACGGGACACTGGCCCACGCCGACCAGCCCTTCCGTGTGCTGCCCAGCCACAGTCGGGACCAGTTGATGCGGCTTTTGGAGACGCTGGCCGGTGTCAGTTATTTCGTCACCGCCGATTTTGGCCGGTTCCTGCTGGAGGAAAGCCCTCGTTTGCCCTGGGGGGCGACGCTGGTGATGCTGACCCCTTATCTCAACGAGTCCATCCAGGCGAGCATCATCCGGCTGCGGGATAGTGGCCGTCGCCTGGTGCTGATTGTCCTGGGCAAACAGGCTCCGGACGATTTGCCTGGTGTGTTGAGCTACCACCTGCCTATCGCAGGGGAGACTCCCCCACTTGAGCCTGAGGAAGGCATGGCTGAGGAGCAGTTGACTCCCCGGCAGCGCTTTTTGCGGGAGCGCGCCCGCCAGAGGAGAGCGCCGTGAATCTGGTCCACCGCCTGCACGATCCCGCGCTACCCTATGCGCGTTTTTCCCTGCGAGTGGAGGCCACCCACACGCTGGCGGCTGTTATGGAGGCGATGTGGATCGCGCCGTGGTTTGCCGTTTTTCTGCCTGCGGCGCGTGCCACGCCCCCCTATGCGTTGCTGCTCTACGTAACCGGGAACATCCTGGCGGCCCTGTGGATGGTCCGTTTGCTGGATGGTTGGGGGCTTTGGGAGAATCTGCGGCAGATCATTTTTCTCTCCGGGCTGGCGCTGGCTGTGTTGGGGTCGGTGGGGATCGTCTTCCCTCCACAGGTCCAGGAGCCGGTTCAGCAATCTATCAGCGCTCACGCGGACCCCATCAGCCAGGTGACCCTTCCCCCACTGCTGCCGGTGCTGCTGCTGGTCAGCCTGCTGTGGTGGCGCGGACTTCGTGTGGCGCTCATCACGCCCTCCCCGATCCGCGTGGCTTTTGGGGTGCGGCTGGGCATCCTGTTCTTTTTTGGGGCGGCGCTTCTGCCGGAAGCCCATGAGGTGGTGGTGACGGCCCTGCCACCGTTCTTCTTCTTCGGGTTGCTGGCGGTTAGCCTGGCCCGCGCTCTGGTGCTGCGCCAGATGCGCGGCCAGCCCCCGACGTTTGGTTCGGGCTGGGTTGGGTTCATGGCTCTGGCCGCCGCCGGGATCACACTGGTCGGTTTTGCGGTTGCTGCGGTGTTGAGCGGGCTGGACCCGGAACTGATCGCCCGTGTGGTGCAGCCGGTTGTAACGGCGGTTGTGCTGGTCATCGCCGTTTTGATGACCCCCATCTTCCTGGTGTTGCAGGCCCTGGTGGAGGCGATTATCGCGGCGCTCAGCAACCTGCCGGGGCTGGAGAACGTATTGCAGGCCCCACAGATAACCGAGGGGCTTGAGCGCGGGTCGCAGTCGCAGGGTAATCGACTGGCTGCTTTGTTGCAGCAGCTCGGCGACCTGATCGACCGCCTGGGCGGGATTCAAACCTGCGCCACGGTGCTGGCATTGCTGGTGGTCGTTCTGGTGATCGTCTTTACTTTGCGCCGGCGGCAGCGGGCCATGCTGCCGGATGATGAGGAGCGTGAGGACCTGGAGGGCAATACCCTGGACAGCCTGCGCCAGATGTTCCGGCGCGGGCTTAGCGCGCTCGGCAGCGCCCTGAGCACGGTGGGGCAGTTCGGCCTGGGGCGCAATCTGTTCGCCGCCCTGACAGTGCGCCGCATCTACGCGCAAATGGCCGCGCTGGCGGCCAAACGGGGTTACCCCCGCGCCCCCTCTGAAACCCCCTATGAGTATTGCCCGACGCTTTACCAGGCCTATCCCCAGATGGAAGCGGAGATCATGCTGGTCACCGAGGCCTATGTCCGGGTCCACTATGGTGAGGTCCCTGAGACCAGCGATGCGTTACAACAGGTCGTGGACGCCTGGGAGCGGTTGAAGGCCAGCCCGTCCCCGACGTAGCGCCTGCCTGCTGGGTGGCAAACCTCTGCACAGGCTGTCTGCTTCAGCCGGCGCTGGCCTCCAGGTCACGCAGTCGCGACAGGGCGTCCGGCAGGAAGGGATAGCTGTAGATGTTCCCCCATAGCTGGACCCACTCGTACTCACGCCGCGCCTCTGCTGCTTCACCGAGCGCTTCTTTGATGCGGCCACGCCAGTAGTGGCGAGAGCCAGACTCCTCCTGGCGCAGCGCCTGCTCGATGTCGCGGAGGGCGTCGTTGTAGCGCTCCTGCTCGAAAAGCACGCGGGCGCGATACTCGTAGGCCACGGGGCGCAGGTGGTCCGGCAGCCTGTCGGGGAAGCCGCCGCTCAGAATCTCTAGCGCTGCATCCAACGCCTGCTCGTAGGCCTCCGGGTCGCGTGGATTGGCCCCGTCCACCAGCGCCCGCGCTTTGAGCAGGCGCAGGTCGTGGCGGTCCGCTTCCTCTTCCAGCAGGATGTCCACGTCCTCGATGGCCTCGCTGTAGCGGGCCGCGCGGTACGCGGCTTCGGCCCGGCCTTCACGGGCCGGCGTGTGCTGGCGGTCGATGCTCAGCACGGTGTCGTAGTCCTGGTAGGCGAGCGAGAACTGGTTGCGCCTGCTGTAGAGGGCTGCGCGGGCCATGTAGGCCGGAATCTGGGATGGGAGTTTGTCCTCGGTGTTGACGGCCCGGCTATAAGCTTCGATGGCCAGGTCGGCGTTGCCCTCCAGCGTGCGGGCGTCGCCCAGCAGCGTCCAGCCCTGAATGCTGCCAGGATAGATGAAGAGGTAGTTCTGCAGGTGCAGGACGGCCAGCCCGTAGTCGCCACGTTCCATATCGGCCCTGGCCTGCAACAGATAAGCGGCCTCGGCAGTGGGGTCGATGTAGAGGGCGGTGGCGGCGTCCTGTTGGGCTGCGGCGGGCTGGCCGCGCAGCAGGTTCAGCTCTCCCCTCAAAATCCACAGGCTGACATCGCCGGGGTGGGCGAACAGCCCTTCGTTCAGGACCTCAGAGGCAGTCTGGAAGTCACGGACGGCCATCGCGTTGCGGGCCAGGACGACGTAGGGCAGCCGGAGCGTCGGATCGCCTTCCAGGGCCAGGTCGGCCTCCTGGTTGGAGGCGCGGTAATCTCCCATTACGGAGTAGACGTAGGCCAGCCCGGCCCGGATCAGTGGCTCGGCCTGGCTGCGCTCGCGGTCGCGCAGCTCTTCCAGCCGCGTAAGGGCCTCTTCCAGGACGCGCTCGGCCCGCTCGGTATCGCCGACTTCGGCCAGGGCGATGGCCTCATAGTAGTAAGGGTTGGCGTCGAAGCTGGTGGAGGTCAGCTCGCGCTCCCGCGACAGTGTGGGCAGCACGTCCGCATACTCGCCCTGGTCCATCATCACGATGGCCTCCTGCAACACCCTGCTGTTGATGCCGGGGTAGATGGGGGTGGGCGACATCTCGCTGAACAGGTCACCCTGTGGCAGGGCCGGGTCGAACGTCGGGCTGGGGGTGTAGGTCAACTGCGGGGTGGGGGAAGGGGTGGGCGTGAATCCCGGCGTGGGCGTTGGCGTGGTGGTGGGGGTATGGCTGGGCGTCCACGTCGGGGCGAAGACCACCGCATTGGGGTTGTTGCTGACAAACAGCGCTCCCGCGCCCAGCAGGCAGAGGAGCAGCAACACGGGGACCAGGCGCACGGTCAGCGTGAGCAGGGTGGCCGCGCGCTCTCCTGCCCGGTTGCGTGTCTTGTGCGTCCAGGCGATGTCTGCGTAGGGGTCCTCCTGCTGCATCACCTTGTGCACGATCCCGGCGAGCGCGTCCTGAACTGCCGCGAGCTTTTCCGGGGAGGGCCGGGGGATGGCTTGCTTTACCTGGGCGGCTTCCTGCGGTTCGGGGCTGACACCCAGCGCCCGCAGCCCCTTGATCGCCATCTCGTTTTGCGGGTTGATTTTAAGCAGCTCGCGCAGGCAAAAAATGCGTTCCTGGTTGTCTTTGGCCACGCTGCTCAGCCACAGCCAGGCCGTCTCGTTGCCAGGGTCGAGGCGGATGGCGTTTTGCAGGAGCCGTCGCGCCTCCTCGTTTTGCTTGTTTTTGGCGGCTGCAATACCCTGCTGCAAATACTGGATGGCTTGGTCCTGGGACATGAGGGCATCCCCCCGAATAACAGCATAACAAGGGATCAGGAGCGCACGCGGTCATTGTACAACAAGACTTGCTTAACCAACAATCCGGCGGAGTCCGTCCCTCTAATGAGGACAGCATCAGTTACCCGCCCACCGTTACCCCAGCCAGCGCCTCCAGAACCGTGATCACCGCGCTGTTGTCCAGCTCGCCGTTACCGGCGGCCAGCATGGCCCGGTACAGTTGCTGGATGATGGCCGTGACGGGCAGCGGCACCCCGTAGGCGTGGCCGGTATCCAGCACGATGTTGAGGTCCTTGTGTTGCATGTAGGCCTTGAACCCCGGCCCCAGCTCCCGCCGGAAGAGTCGGGCGGGCTTGTTATCGAGCGCCCAGCACTGGGCTGCGCCCCGGCTGATGGCCTGCACGACTCGCTCCGGGTCTACACCGCTCTTCTGCACCAGCACCAGGGCCTCGGCCATCCCGGCCATCTGGGCGGCGACGATGATCTGATTGGCGGCTTTAGCCACCTGTCCTGCGCCGCTCTCGCCGATATGGGTGATGGTCCTGCCCATGGCCTGGAGCATCGGCAGCACGGCCTGGAAGGCGTCCTCCGGGCCGCCCACCATGATCGTGAGCGTGCCCTGTTGCGCGCCGATGTCGCCACCGCTCACCGGGGCGTCCAGCGCTGCGACGCCCACTTTGGCCAGCTCTATGGCGATGTGACGGGCCGTCTCCGGCTTGATCGTGCTGTTATCCACGACGATCAGCCCCTCGTGCGCGCCTTCGATCACCCCCTGGGGGCCAAGGATGACCTGCTCAACGTCCGGCGAATCGGGCAGGTTGGTGAAGAGGACATCAACCCGCTCGGCCACTTCTTTGGGGGAGTGGGCGGGGGTTGCGCCTTCCGCAGCCAACTGGTTGACGATGGCCCGGCTGCGGTTGTGCACCACCAGTCTGAAACCGGCCTTCATCAGGTTGCGGGCCATCGGCGCGCCCATGATGCCCAGGCCGATGTATCCTACGGTCTGCATGGTGTCTGCTCCTTGTGTGCAGCAGGAAGGCATTCTCGCCTCTGGCGCGGCTGCTTGGCTGGTGCAGCGCCCAGCGTGCCGGGTCTATCCTAGGTCGTTCGGATCGCTTCGTCAAGCTGCCTGCGCGGTTCTAGCCATGCGCTGCGGGTGGAGCCGATGCCAGGGCAGGGCGGTCTTCGTTGTTTGCTGGCCTTGGGGGCAGGTTGCACAAATGCCCTCATGCACCCTTCCGTTGACAGAACGAGAGGGATGTGCACAATCTGGGTATATTTGTTCGTTTGACCGGGCTGCCACCGGCGCGCCTCTCTGGAACTCTCAATCAAAAGGAAGCCACTGTGTCTGACCGGCCTGTTTTTGCTGTCCCTGATGAGAACCTCGTCCCCGTTCACGATTACCCCCTGCACCAAACCGATATCCCACCTTCGCGCATGTTCCTGATCAAAAAAGGGCTGAATTTCTACCGCCAGAGGATGGGGGACGGGCAGGTGGAGACCTATGATGCCAGCCAGGGTGATGGCGGCGCGAGCCTGCCCGGCGTGCCCCTGGAAATTCTGGATCGCGCTCACAGCCTCCAGCGGGAACACGGCACCGGCTACGACTCCCCGCATGGCACGCCGCGTTTCTGGCAGACTGTCGCGGGGCCATATTGGGGCCTGGCCCCAGAAACAGGCTGGGGGCCGGACAACGTCGCCGCCGTACAGGGGGGGCGCGATGGCCTGCTCAAAGTCTATCAGGCCATGGTCCGCCTGGGGACGGGGCGTGTGGGGGACGTGCTGCTGACTTCCGCCGTGCCGTGGATCAGCTACAACTGGGGGCCGTATGCCGTGGGCATGAACGTGCTGCGCGCTCCCGGCGATCCGGCGGACGGCTGGCGCATCACGCCGGAGGCGATTGCCGAGAGCGTGGCCTTTTGCCGTCGGCAGGGCGGGCGGCGTATCGCCGGACTGGTTATCACGTCGCCGGATAACCCCACCGGGCACACGCTGCCATTATCCGAGCAGATCGAGCTGGCGCGCGCCGCGCTTGCGCAGGGCATCCCCTTTGTGTTGTTCGACTGGATGTACCATTGGGTCACCAGTGGCAGGCCCCACGATGTGAACGAGGTGTTGTGCGCGTTCTCCCCGGAGGATCGCAAGCGCCTGATCTTTATGGACGGCCTGAGCAAGAGCCTGGGGGCGAGCAATATCCGCATCGCACATGTGCTGGCCGATGCGGCGGTGATCAAGTTCATCGCCAGCCAGGCCTCGCACGGCGTGATCGTCAGCTACTACAGCCAGGCCGTGGCCATCGCCGCCTACGAGATGGGTTACGCGCAGGCGTGCGAGTCAATTGTCAGGCCGACGGCGGAGAGCCGGGTCCTGCTGCGGCAATTTCTGAGTGACCATGGCTTTGACTTTGTGATCGGCGACGGCTACTATGCCTTTGTCAACTGCGAGCGCTGGATTCAGGCGGGCGGCTTTGCGGATTCTGGGGCGCTGGGCGAATATCTGGCTCAGGAGCATGGGGTGGCTGTGGTTCCCGGCGTGTATTTCAGCCAGGCCGGGGCGAACTGGATCCGCTTCAGCTACGCCCTGCCGCCGGAGCGTACAGAAAAGGCAGCCCAGCGCTTCTTGCAGGGACTCAACGCGCTGCTCTGAGAAAAGCGCTGTGGTTTAATCCCCTTGTCGTTTTTGGAGGAGCGATCTCGCCGGATCGCTCCTTTGCTATTCTGGGTGCTGCCTGGCGGTGTGGTAAACTTGGCGGCGGTGGTAGCCTTTGCGAGGAGAGGGGACGAATGGGCATTCATACGGCCACGCTGAGTTTGCAGACGCGCGGCAACGCACAGATGATCGATATCACCCGTGAGGTGGCCGAGGCCGTGCGCGAGAGCGGCTTCAACGGCGGTATCGCCACGGTGTTCGCGCCGGGGTCTACCTGCGGGGTGACCACCATCGAGTATGAGGATGGCGCGCTCAGTGACTTGCGGCGGCTCTTCGACGAGATCATCCCCCCTGACCGCCACTACGCGCACAACGCGCGCTGGGGGGATGGCAACGGCCACAGTCATGTCCGCTCGGCGCTATTGGGGCCTTCGCTGACTGTGCCTTTTACGGATCGCGCATTGCTGCTAGGGACCTGGCAGCAGATCATCTTCGTGGATTTCGACAATCGGGCGCGCTCCCGACGGCTGATCGTGCAGGTGATGGGCGAATAAAGCCGCTGGCGGGTCGGTCCGCCTAAAGGACGATGCCGCTGATCGTCCCCCCGCCGTCGATGACCAGCACGTGCCCTGTGATGTAGCTGGCGGCGTCCGAGGCCAGGAAGATCGCCGCCCCGGCAATCTCGGCAGGCTCGGCCAGACGCCCCAGCGGCGTGCTGGCCTCGATACGCTCGCGGATGTGGTCGTTCTCCCAGAGAGCCTGAGCAAAGCGCGTCCGGACCACGCCCGGCGCAATGGCGTTGACGCGGATGTGGTGCGGGGCGAGTTCCTGGGCCAGGGCCTTGGTCAGCATGATCACGGCGGCCTTGGTCACGCTGTAGAGACCCAGCATCGGCATGGGTTGCAGCCCGGCAACAGAGGCCATGTTGACGATGACGCCTCCGCCGGTCTGCTGCATCGCTTCCGCAGCGTGCTTGCTCAGCCAGAAGTAGCCCAGCAGGTTGACCTCCAGGGTTTTTTGCCACTGGCCCGCGTCGGCGGTGAGCAGCGGACCGAAGTGGGGGTTGGTCGCCGCGTTGTTGACCAGCACATCCACGCGCCCGAAGGCGGCGATTGCCCGGTCGATAAGCCCGGCGCATTGGTCGGCGTAGCCGGTGTGGGTGGGGATGGCCAGCGCCTGGCCGCCCGCTGCCTGCACCTCCTGAGCGGTGGCTTCCAGTTGCTCCGCTTTGCGGCTGGCCAGAACCACCGTCGCGCCCTCGCGGGCGTAGGCCAGGGCGATCTCCCTACCGATGCCGCGTGAGGCCCCGGTGATCACGGCGATTTTGTCCCGCAGGCGCATTTGTTTTTCTCTTTCTTGCCTTGCCTCAGTCCTCCGCCCAGGCATCTAAGGCCCAGCGCAGCTCGTCTGGCGAAGGGGCGTAGTTGCCCACGCGCCGCACGACCAGCCCGGCGGCCACATTGGCCAGCATGGCCGCCTCAGGGGCGGGAGCGCCCGCCGCCAGCGCCAGCGTCAGCACGGCGATGACCGTATCTCCCGCGCCGACTGTGTCAAAGACCTCCGCCTGCGCCCCGGCAAGCTGCCGCAGATGCGTGATCGGCCCGTCTGCTTCGGCCAGCGTGATGCCATCCGCCCCGCGTGTGATGAGCACGGCCCTGTCTGGCTTCAGCCTTTGTAACAGGGCTTCTCCTGCCGCCACCATGTCCTCGTCGGTGTGCAGGTCGCGGCGCAGGGTATTGGCGGCTTCGCCCCGGTTGCATTTGACCACGTCGAAGCCCGCGTACTTGTCCAGCTCGCCCTGGGCGTCCACGGTGAGCAGGATGTTTTTTGCGCTGCCTATCTTCCGCAGCCGGGCCACGACTCCCTCGGTCAGCAGCCCGCCCAGGTAATCGCTGACCAGGATGGCGTCCACCGGTCCCTGGGCATCGATTCGGGCCAGGATGCGCTGTTCAACGCCGCTGTCGATTGGGAGCCGATCGATGCGATCCAGCCGGGCAACCTGCTGGGGAAAGCTCAATCCCTGGTGGGCCAGGATGCGCGTCTTGACGATGGTGCTGCGGGAGGGGTCGGCCACCAGGCCGCTGCTGTCGATGCCGCGCTCCGCCAGCAGATAGGTAAGTTCTTCGGCCTGGGCATCCGTGCCCACCGCGCCAACCTGGATGGCCTGCCCCCCCAGCGCGGCGATGTTGGCGGCAGGGTTGGCCGCCCCGCCGGGGATCAGGCGGCGCTCCATGAACTCCAGCACCGGGATGGGGGCCTCCCGGCTCAGGCGCGAAGCCCGCCCGATGAGGTATTCATCCAGGATGACATCGCCTACGACGAGGATACGCTTGCCTGCCAACCGGTCAACCCAGTGGCGCAATTGCCGAGTGTTCATCGCTTGGGTCCCACAAAGGCGGTGGGGCCTCTTGTGCCCCGACGCAGCACGGCCAGCACGAAACGGGGCAGGCGTTGCATGCGCCTCCAGCGCCATGGCTCCCGCAGCAGGCGGTAGAGCCATTCCAGCCCCAGGCGCTGCCAGCCCACGGGCGCGCGGTGCTGTACCCCGGCCACAAAGTCTATCGCACCGCCCACCCCCATCGCCACCTTGACCTTGAGGCGTGGCAGGTTGCGGGCGATCCACTTGTCCTGCCGGGGCGCGCCATAGGCCACGAACAGCACATCTGCCCCACTGGCGTTGACCCGCTCAACGATGGCATCTTCCTCCTCTGGGGCCGGGCTGCCGGCGTAGACGCCGGCGATCTGCAGGCGTGGATGCCGCGCTCGCAGGACCTCCGCCGCTCTGGCGGCCACACCCTCCGCCGCGCCCAGCAAGAACAGCCGCCATCCCTCCTCGGCGGCCCAGGCAGCAATGCGCGGCAGCCCATCAGAGCCGGTGATGCGTTCCGGCAGTGGTGTGCCCAGCCAGCGCGCCGCCCACAGCAGGCCGATCCCATCTGGGGCGCACAGGTCCGCCCGGTTGAGGATGTTGTAGAAATGGATGTCGCGTTGGGCGACCATCACGAATTCAGGGTTGGCCGTGCAGACCTGGCGGGGCTGCCCGTCTGCGATCCATCGCGCCAGGATACGCCGCAGGTCGTCCCAGGTGAGCGGGTCCAGAGGAATGCCAAGTACGCACGGTCGGTTGTCTGGCTCGGAGGTGAGTATCACGGGATGACTGTGGGACCTTTGTTGGTGGAGGGGCGGTTCCGCCCGCTCTGGCGGGCTGTTCAACAGGGCCTCCGCTGCCGCCAGCACGTCAGCCGGGGTGACCATCCGCATGCAGGTCCGCGCCGGGCATCCCTCCCGCTGCCCGACGGTGTGCAGGACGTAGCTGCACGGGCTGCACAGCGGCCCGCTTTGCACAATGGCGGTTCGCCCGGCGGGGGACCAAGGCCCCCAGGCCAGTGGGTTGCTCGGCCCGAAGATGGCGACCACCCTGGTCCCTGCTGCCGCTGCCACGTGCATCACGCCGCTGTCGGCTCCAATGAACAGGTCGCACTGCTGCAAAACTGCGGCCAGTTGGCCGGGGGTTGTCTGTCCGACCAGGTTGAGCGGCTGATGCTGCATGGCAGCCAGGGCGGACTCGGTGTTGTCGCCGGGCTGGCCCACCATCACCACCTGTGCCTTCAATTGCTGGTGCAGCGCGTCCGCGACCTGCGCGAAGCCCTCCGGCGACCAGCGGCGGGCCAGCGAATAGCCGCCGCTGCCGGTGTGGATGGCGATGCGGGGGCCGTCGGCGGGCGGGAGGGCGTCGGCGGCCCAGGCCTGGTCAGTGGGAGAGATGCCAACGTGTAACGGGTGTGCTTCAGGGGGATAATCCTGGCTGGCTGGTCTCCCCATGGCCGCATCGACCACGCTCAGCCAGCAGGCGGCTTCGTGGCGAGCGCCAAAGCCACCGTCAGGGACGGCTGCATTGAGGAACCAGCCGCGCCCATTGTCCAGCCCGGCGCGGAGCCGCGCACCTGTGCTCAGGGCCAGCGCCGCATGCTTGACGGCCCCGAAGCGCGTGGTCAGGTGGTGCAGGATGAGCACCGCGTCGTAGCCTTCCCGGCGCAGGCGGCGCGCCAGGGCTGCTCCCTGCCACAGGTTGCCAGGCAGGAGGGCGTCTGCCGGGCGGTCGAAGGCGAACTTGTCAAAGTGCAGCACGGCGTCGGCCAGGTCCGTCCCGGCCAGCACGGGGGCGCTGTGGGCTGTGGTCAGCACGTGGACCGTTGCCCCAGGGCAATGCTCGCGCAAGCGGGCCAGCGCCGGCGTGATCAGCAGCAGGTCGCCGATGTCTGCCAGCTTGACGACCAGCCATTTGCGGAGATGTGGCGCGGCAGGGGCCATCAACTACCTGTTATGGGATGACAAGCTCGGTCCCCGGCGTCAGCTCCACCGCGTTCAGCAGGCGCGGGTTGGCCCGCAGGAATTCCAGCAGGTCCAGGTCCAGGGCAAAGACGATGCTCAGAATGGTGTCGCCTTCCTGCACGATGTACGCGCCCCGTTCACCGCGCTGGATCTCGCCTGCTGTGGCGGAACCTCCCCCCTGTCCCTCCCGCAGGCCCACGCCGCTGAAAACCGGCTGGCCGGGCGCGGGCGGCACCACGCCGTAGGGCGGGGCATCGGCGGGGATCAACAGGACCTGCCCCGGCATGATGACGTAGGGCCGCTCCAGGCCGTTGGCGTAGACGATGGACTCGATGGCTACGTCAAAAGCCTGGGCCAGGGTGTCCAGCGTGTCTCCGGGCTGCACGGTGTAAGGCTCGCCTTCCCCAAGCCCACCGCCGCCCTGGCCGTCCTGGGTGGTGGCCGCCACCGGCCCAGTGTAGCCGGGCTGGCCCGGCGCGGGCGGCACCACGCTGTAGGGCGGCGCGTCGCCGGGGATGAACAACACCTGCCCCGGCATGATGACGTAGGGCTGATCCAGGCCATTGGCGTAGGCGATGGATTCCAGGGCCACGTCGAACTGCTGAGCAATCGCGTCCAGCACATCCCCGCGCTGCACGGTGTAGCTCTGATCCTCACGCAGCCCTCCTCCGCCTGTGCCTTCCTGACCTGCCGGTGCGGTGGAAGGCGGGTTTCCGGGGTAGGGGGGCGCGCCGGCGGGGATGGTGAGCACCTGCCCTGCGAACAACGCGCTGGGGTCATCCCCTGGCCCAAAGTTGGCGTCGATCAAAGCCTGGGGATCGACGTTCAGCAACCGGGCAATTGTGTCTACTGTGTCCCCCGGCTGCACGACATAGGTGCTCCCGCCGTCGGTGGCCGGAGCGGATGGAGCGCCCGTCGCCTCTGTCTCGGTCGTGCCGACCGTGGGGATCAGCAGCTCCATCCCGGCATAGATGACATCCGCATCCCTCAGCGCGTTCGCTTCTATCAAGGCCTGCACCGTGACGCCGTACTGGGCGGCGATCTCGGTCAGGGTTTCTCCGGCCTGCACGGTATGGGTCTTAGGCCCTTCCTGAGCGAACGCCGACCCGACCAGCATGGTCAACCCCCACACCATGAGGGCGCTCACGACGATCAGGCGGCGCACAGCGCGGGAGAGGGCAGTCATACGGGCCATAATGCGCTCCACAAAACACTCACATCCATCCGGGCGAAGGCAGCGGTGTTGGTCTGGCTTTAGTTTACACGATAGCGGTCCGCTTGGGCAGCGTGCGCAAAGTACCAGCCTGGGCAGCGCGCCGGTTCCACATTCTATCCCTTTTTCAGGACAATTTGCAGGTTACAATAAACGCCGGGGGCCTGCGTGCCTGGCGGGCTGATGCTCTGCGGTGACTGGAAATCTTATGGTTCACAGCAACGATAAACATCCTCCTGGCGTCAAGCCCTGGTTGCTGTACCTGGCCGCTTTCGTGGCGGGCATGACCACGCTCGGCATTGAGCTGTCCACGATGCGCCTCATCAGCACCGTGTTGGGCACGTCCGACCTGGTGTGGGCGGCGGTGATCACGCTGGTGCTGGTCTACCTGACGGCAGGGTACTACCTGGGCGGGCGCTGGGCCGACCGCGCAGCCGACCCCGCCACCTTTTTCCACCTGCTGGCCTGGGCCGCCTTCACCGCCGGGCTGCTGCCCGTGCTGGCGCGGCCTCTGATGCTGGCGATGGCCTCGGCCTTCTACCTTGCCAGCCTGGATGTCGTGATGCTCGCCATTACGGGTGTAACGGTGGCGGTGCTGTTCGCCATTCCTGTGACCCTGCTGGGCTGCGTATCGCCCTTTGTCGTCCGGCTGGCCGTCTCCGATGCGCAGACAGCCGGGAAAACGGCGGGGCGGGTCTACGCGCTTTCCACGCTGGGTAGCATCCTGGGGACCTTTGGCCCGGTCCTGGTGTTGATCCCGACGGTGGGCACGGCGTGGACCTTTGCCGTTTTTGCCGTATCCTTGCTGGCGGTGGCCCTGTTTGGGCTGTACCGTGTTGCCCCGCGTGCCGCCTGGCGGGGAGCGTGGATGCCGGTCGTGCTGAGTGGCGCGCTGGTTGTGGGGGTCCACGGCCCGATCAAGCCAGCGCCGGCGGGCACCACGCTGCTCTATGAGATGGAAACCCCGTACAACTACGTCCAGGTTGTGGAGGTGACCGGCGACGCTGTATCCCGGCAGCCGGTTGGCACACGGCTGCTGCTGCTGAACGAAGGGCAGGGCGTGCATTCGGTTTACCATCCAGATATCCTGCGGACGCAGGCCACCTGGGATATGTTCCTGGCCGGGCCGTACTTCAACCCGGCCCCCTATGGCCCGGATCGGGTGGGTCGCATTGCCGTGATCGGGCTGGCCGCGGGCACCATCGCCCGTCAATACACGGCTGTCTACGGCCCTATCCCTATCGACGGCATCGAGATCGATCCGGGGATTGTGGAGGTGGGACGCCGGTTTTTCGGCATGGACATGCCCAACCTCAACGTGATCGTGGATGATGGCCGCCATGCTCTCTCGCAGCTTGGCGGCGGCTATGATCTCATCGCGGTCGATGCCTATCGGGTCCCGTACATCCCCTGGCAACTGACCACGGTTGAGTTCTTTGAGGAAGTGCAGGCCCGGCTCGCGCCGGACGGCGTGGTCATGGTCAACGTGGGGCGCACGGCGACGGATCGCCGGCTGGTGGACGCGATGACGGCGACGCTGCTGCGCGTCTTCTCGTCCGTGCACGCCATTGATGTGCCGTATTCGTTCAACACGATTCTGGCCGCAACGCCAACCCATACCACGGGCGGCAACCTGCTGGCGAATGGGGACCGCCTGCCCCCGACGGCCCACCCCCTGCTGCGGGATACCCTGGCCCTGGCTTTCCAGTCCCTGGTGTCCATCCAGCCCTCAACCGTCGTCTTCACGGACGATCGCGCGCCCGTCGAGACGCTGGTCAACGCGATGATTCTGGAATTTATCCTGGGGGAAGATTCCCTGGCTCAAATGACCAGTTGATCGTAGAGCAGTTCTTGGCTCAGCTCCTTGACCACCGTCTCGCGGGATTGCAGCGTTAATGAAGCGGCAGAGACTCCCAGGCGCATGGCTTCGTCCAGGGGGACCTCGTTGAGCAGGCCGAAGATCACCCCGGCGGTCAGCGCGTCCCCTGCCCCTGTCTCGTCCACGACATCGGTGCGGATGGCAGGGATGTGCCCGCGATCTGTGGCGCTGGCGTAGACCAGGCCGTTGATGCCCAGCGTGACAACGGCGATCTGGACTCCCTGTTCCAGCAGCATCTGCGCGGCGTTGAGGGCCGACTCCCGATCACGGACGGCCATCGGCTGGTCACAGAGGGCGGCGGCCTCGGCGATGTTGGGGGTAATCAGATAGGTGCGGTCCAGGTGGGGCCGCAGCCGCCCTGCCAGGGAGGGGGAGGTGGGGTCCGCACAGACCGGCACCTTGTAGCGCCTGGCCAGGCGGAAGAGGGTCCTCAGCGTGGCGGGCTTGAGGTTGGCGTCGATGACGATCAGGGTGGCTGCGGCGAAGAGGTCCTTATTTTCCCGCAGGTACTCGGCGTTGATGGCGTTGGCTATCTTGTAATCAAAGATGGCTATATCCAACTGGCCGTCCGGGGCCAGGATGGCAATGTAGTGGCCGGTGCGTTCTTCCGGCATGATCCGGATGCGGCTGGTATCGACCCCCGCTTCGTTGCAGCGGGCCAGAACCTGCCTGCCCGGCGCGTCGTCGCCCACCGCTGAGAGCAAGATGGTTGGGATCTCCAAGCGGGCCAGGTTCTCCGCGATGTTGCGTGCGACACCGCCCAGGCTGCTGCGGATTCGCCCTGGGACAGGCGCGCCGGGGGTTACGGCGTCGTCCGGGCGTCCTTTGACATCCACGCCCGCCGAGCCGATCACAAGAACGTGTCCATCCTCGATGTTAGAGTCCATGCCGGGCGCTCCTCAGTATGTGGCTGGGGATGGAAAGCACGAACAACAAGGGTGGTTTCTGGCGTCCCCGCGAGTGTAGCACAGTTTCACCCCAGTGGGGAGACTTTTATCCACCTTGAGGGTCGAAGGCCTCCCGCAAGCTGGGGCGTGTGCTGCTCAATACCAGAACAGGCCCGGCCCCCTCCTCGGCAGGGCGGTTGGCCCAGGCCAGGCTGAGGTGGCGGTCTCGATCCACCCACAGCCCCGGTGGTCCGATCACGTCGCTGCCCAGGGTAATCGGCTGGTAAGCGGCCAGCCGCCCGCCCTGGAAGTAGCCCACGGCGATTTGCCCCTCCAGCACGAAGGCGACCGGCAGGGTGGCAGACTGGCCCCAGGCAGGTGTGGGCCACTCCGCCTGCGCCTGTGCCAGGGCCGCGTCGGCTGGCAGAGCCACGGCGGGGCCGGTGTTGAAGCCTGTGGTGAAGGGGTTGGGAGCGGCAGGGGGTGTGGCCGGCAGGCTGACGGCGCTGGCAGCCTCTTGAGAGGGGGGCGGAGAGGTCACGCTGCCCAGCAGAAAGGCCAGCGTATCTGTGCGGGGCTGCCCGGTCTCTGCGTTGCGCCGACCGACGAAAAGATAGCCGTGGGTCGCGTCAAGCCCAAGCTGCACGGTTTCGATGTATTCGGTGAGGTCGGGGGACCGGACCAGCCCCACGGACAGAGGTTCCGCTTGGGCCTCCCAGGGCAGAGGGGCTGGGCTGAGGCGCACAGTTGCGGTCCGCGTGCTGGAGGAGATGTGGGGTGAATCCGGCAGGGCCAGCCAGGCCAGCACCCACAGTCTGTCCCCGGTCCGCGCCAGGGCGGGCCACCCGGCATTGCGGGCGATCAGGGTTGGCGGTCCGGCGGCGGGGCGGCCTTCTGCATCCAGGCTTTGCCCATAGAGCGTAGGGCGCGGCCCGGCATCGGCCCACACAATGGCCACGGCGTAGTCGTCGGCGGGGGCGATGGCGGCTGAGCTGGCAGCCTCAGGCGTCACCGTAATCGGCCCCCGCCACAGGGTCCCGTCAGCCAGCAGCCGTGCGCTGTACAGGCGCGGGCCGCCGAAAGCGTCCAGGTCCCACCACAACAGGTGCCAGCCATCCCTGGATGCAGGCAGCAGTACAGGCCCCCAGGGGGCGCGGGAGCCGAGGTTCAGGGCTTGGGGCTGGGTGAGGACGCCATCTGCCATGACCTGGCGGAAATAGAGATGGGGGCCGTCCGCCCAGGCTACCGCCCAGCCGTTGTCGGTGGGGCCGACTGCCGGAGCGCCCAGGTGATAGGCCGTGCCGACCACCAGGCCGTGGCTCCATGCTGCCGAAGCGCTGGGATAGGCTGGGGATTCAGGTGGCACGACACAGCCGCTCAGCCATAAGCCCAGGGCCGCCAGGGCCGGTAGCAATCCGGAGGCGGAGGCGCGCCTGATCATTGTGTTTCGTCGGCCCTCCACGGCCAGAGACGGCCACGGCGCGGCGAGAGGTGTAGTACACACGGACTACTGGAAAAGCATTTCATCCCTGATATAGTAAGCATGGAAGGTCATTGGGGCCTGGCGTGGCCCCTTTCACAAGGAATCCTATGGAAACCCGTCCGCAAAAGTTGACAGATCGCCAGACCTCGCTGTTAGGCAGCTCCCGGCGTCCGATGATGGTAGAGCGCGCGGACCCACAGCCCGGCCTGCTGGCCCCTCCCTGGCGTCTACTGATGCAGATCGGTGGCGAAAACCAGACCACCGTGGGCATGGAAGTCTCCAACAGGATCGTCATCGGCAGGGCAGATCCACTGGCCGACTTTTATCCTGACCTGGACCTGACCCCTTATGGCGGGCAGGAGAACGGCGTCTCGCGGCGGCATGTCGCGATCATCCAGGGCGACAAGGCCCTGTACGTGGAGGATCAAAACAGCACCAACGGGACGCGCATCAACGGTTTTCAGCTTGAGCCTCGCCAATTGTACCGCCTGCGCGACGGTGATGAGCTTGAATTGGGACGTGTGCGCATCGTGGTGCGTTTCGTGCGGTCTCCTTATTAGGCGCTGGCCTGCCCGCAGGTGTTTGCGGCGGTCAACCGCTGCCCCCTTCTTTGCCCTCCACCGATAAGCTGCCAAAAAGCCCGTCCTCCCGGCGCTGTCCGCACAAGGGGGACGGGCTTCGCTCGTTGCGCAGCGGAAAATCTCAGGCCGTGACCGGGGTCGCACCCACGTCGGCGGTGGTGGGACTTTCCTGCATCATCGCCTCGAATTCCTCGCGGTCCACCGTCTCTTTTTCCAGCAGGGTTTCGGCCAGTTGGACCAGCTTGTCCCGGTTCTCCTGCAGGATGGTCTTGGCCCGCAGATAGGCCTGGTCCAGCAGACGCCGCACTTCGTTATCGATCTGCTCGGCGGATTGCTCACTGTAATCGCGCTGCTCCACCAGGTCGCGCCCCAGGAAGATGCTGCCATGTTGCTCGCCGAAGGTGCGCAGGCCCAGTTTCTCGCTCATGCCGAAGCGGGTGACCATGGCCCGCGCGATCTTGGTGGCCTGTTCCAGGTCGTTGGCTGCGCCGGTGGTGATGCGGTTGAAGACGATCTCCTCTGCCGCGCGCCCGCCCAGCAGGCCCACGATCTGGTCCTCGAATTTGTCGCGGCTCACCAGCGTTCTGTCATCTTCCGGCAGGCTCATCGTGTATCCGCCAGCCTGGCCGCGCGGGATGATGGTGATCTTGTGTACCGGGTCGGCCTCTTTGAGGTGATACATGACGACGGCGTGGCCGGATTCGTGGTAGGCCACGATCTGGCGCTCCTGCGGGGTGATCACCCGGCTGCGGCGCTCCGGCCCGGCAATGATACGCTCCATGGCCTCCTGAAACTCGCGCATGCCGATGGACTTCTTGTTGCGGCGCGCGGCGAGGATGGCCGCCTCGTTAACCAGGTTCTCCAGGTCTGCGCCGGCGAAGCCCGGCGTGAGCTTGGCCAGGGCTTCCAGCTCCACGTCGGAGGCCAGCGGCTTGCCCTTGGTGTGAACCCTGAGGATCGCCTCGCGCCCCCGGATGTCAGGCCGGTCCAGCGTGACCTTGCGGTCAAAGCGGCCCGGTCGCAGCAGGGCGGGGTCGAGCACGTCGGGGCGGTTGGTCGCCGCGATGACAATCAGGTTGGTATCCTGCTCAAAGCCGTCCATCTCGGTCAGGATTTGGTTGAGGGTTTGCTCGCGCTCGTCGTGGCCGCCGCCCAGCCCGGCACCCCGCTGCCGACCGACAGCGTCGATCTCGTCGACGAAGATGATGGCCGGGGCTTCTTTCTTGGCGCGGTCGAACAGATCGCGCACACGGCTGGCCCCCACCCCCACGAACATCTCCACAAACTCCGAGCCGGAGATGCTGAAGAAGGGCACGCCCGCCTCCCCGGCGACGGCGCGCGCCAGCAGAGTCTTGCCCGTGCCGGGCGGGCCGACCATCAAGACGCCCTTGGGGATGCGCGCCCCAAGCTGAATGAACTTGCCAGGCTCCCGCAGAAACTCGACGATTTCCTGAAGCTCCTGCTTGGCCTCGTCGGCCCCTGCCACGTCATCAAAGGTGACGGTGGGCCGTTCCATGTCGCGGGAGAGCCGCGCCCGGCTGCGTCCGAAGTTCAGCGCCTGGTCCTGCCCCATGCGAGCGGTGCGCATCATGCGCCACACCAGGTAGCCCAGCAGCAGGGTCGGCAGCAGGAAGGGGAGCAGGTTGAACAGCAGGCTGATCATCGTCTCGCCGGACTGTATCTCCACATCCAGCGACTGAATACGCTCCTGTTCCACACCGAGTTGTTGCAGGGTTTCGTAGATGCTGGTCCCGCGCTCTTTCATGCTGTAGAGCACGGTTCCGTCGCGGGTTTCGGCCAGGATATCCGTCTCACCGCGAACGACCAGGTGGGTGATCTCTCCCGCGTTGATGCGGCGGGCCAGGTCACTCAGCGATACCTCGTTCGTGTCCAGCGCCAGGCCATTGGAGAGAAATTGCAGCGCCAGCAGCAGCAACAGGCCCAGGCCCAGCAGAATCCAGATGCGTGATGTGATCTGCGGGCGAGGCTGCTGTGGTTCGTTGGGTTTCTGATTCACGTTCTGCGTCCTTCCAACACAACATTAGGCGGGCAAAGAAACCCGCGCATACTGTATCCTCACTTCATAAGATGTATGTAGGAGTTCCCTAAAAACCACGTGAGAAATTCTACCGCAATTCTGGCAAATTTGTCAGTCCTTGCCCTTCCCACTCCCGTGGTGTGTGAGAGCACTGCTGCCCGCCGCTGCGCCTGCGCCAATCCAGGTGTTGCTATACAATTAGGCGCACTGGTCATGTGGTTAATGCCGCCGTGTGGCTAAGGAGTGGTGCTGTGACCTCTCATATGCGTGGCAAGGTGCTTATCTTTCTGCTGGTCGGCAGCCTGGTTTTTGGGAGCGCTGGCGCTGTCATGGCCGGGCCTCTGCTGCAACAGGATGCCACTCCGCTTCTGGCTGCCGCCCGTGCCGATCTGGAGTCACTGGCCAACGAATTGCTGGGGGATGGGGCGCGTCCGGCGGGCTGGACCAGCTCGTATGACGTCAGCGCGATGTCCTTCGCGCTGGATTTACGGCTCGATCTGGAAACCTTGGCGGGGAATCAACTGTCACCGGACGAGCGGCCAGGGGGTTGGTTGGGGGCAGTGCCCGGCACAGCCTGGTCGATTGCCCGCGACATTCGCCACGATCTGGAATTGCTGGCGGATCATCTGTTGGGTGAGGGTGTGCGGCCTGCCATCTGGGTGGGGGGCGATCCGCTGATGCGCTGCGACCGGGCCTTACAGGCCATGGTGACCTGGCTGTTGCGCACCAACCCCTCCTTTAACCTCAGCGCCGTCGCGCCGGGGCCGGATTACTGCGCACGGGTGGAACAGGAGACCAACCAGTTCGTTGAGCTGCTCACGCCGGGCGAGCCGCCGCCGGGGGACCTGCGGGCCGACCTCAACGCCCTGGACGAGGCCATCTTCCGCGCCGCCGTGGTGCCGGATGGGTGGTCCGGGGGTAACGAGGCCAGCAGCATTCGCCAGGACCTCGAAATCTTGCGCCTGGCCAGCAATCAGGTGGGCGGGCCGGTGGACCCCGCCAACTGGTTCGGGGAGGTCTTCGGCAGCCCCTGGGTTGTCGCACGGGCCAATCGCCATGACCTGGAGGTGCTGGCCGATGCCAAGCTCGGCTTTAACCAGCGCCCTCCGGGGTGGACCTATGAGGGCGCGCTGGTGCGCTGCCCTCGCACCGTGCAGAACCTGGTGATGCTCCTGCAGAGCAGCGTAGGGCTGCTCTATGAGGCGCAGGCCACGGGGCCGGGGTTCTGCCAGCAGGTGGCCCTGGAGGTCAGCGGGCTGGTGGAGGGGGGGCAGTTGGACCCCGGAACGGGTGGCGGCGGCGAGGCGGCGGCTCCTGCCGGGTTGGAAGAGGGGCCGTCGGCGTCTGGGGTTGTGACAGTCGGCGGCATCCCTGGGGCGGCCACCAACCCCAACGCCTACCTGGACCGCTTTGCGCGGTTGCGCATCGGCGTGATCCCGCGCGGCACGCCCTTTACGGCGCTGGCCCGCAGCAGCACGCCCGATTCACGCATGATGCTCGTCCAGGGGGAGGGCTTTGTGGTGTGGGTTGCCTGGCCGTGGACGACAATCACCGTGGAGCAATACCTGAGCCTGCCCTTTGCCGATGCCGTGAAGGACCAGTTGCCTCAGTTGTTGTGCTTCGCCGCTTTCTGCCAGAACGTGGTTCACAACGGCGACCCGCTCGGTCGGGGCGTGGTGGGCATGAGCGGTTCGGGGGGGTATGCCGGGGTCTCCGCGCCGGGGAGCAACCTGCAATACCTGGACTATCGGTATACCCGCTTTCTGTTCGATTATGACAATGTGGGCGCTGGGTGGGCGGAGTTCCGCATTGAGCTTTGCCCTGTGCCGGGCAACTACAATGCTTGCGAGCCGGTCCTGCGGCTGTATGAGCATGGGCAGTTGGTGCAGCCGGTTCGTGTGACCAACGGATACCCGGTCTGGCGAATGACCTACAACCTGCACAGCACGGTGCGCCTGGAGAGCCAGCACTACTACGTCAATCAGCTATGGGTCACCCATCCCTCGGACGACCGCACGCCATGGTGGTAACCTTTTTGCCTGGGTTCCGGCTGGGCGCAGGGGAGCAGCATCCACCTGCGCCCGTTTGTGGGAGTGTGCAGCGTTGAGGCGACGGTATCTGCTCTTGCTGGCTGTCATCCTTGTCCTGGGGGCCTGTGCGGACGTGCTGCCCGGCACGTCGGCTCCTACGGCGACTTTTACCCCTGCGCCCTGGCGACCGCCGACGGACCCCATCGCGCTGGACAACGCCCCCGGCCTGGCTCTGTTGGGCATATACCGGGGTGTGGAGGGCACGACATACCACGTGGACTTCAGCGGCGATGGCCGCTACCTGCTCACCGTCTCCGGTGACGACGCCGTGCGCCTGTGGGACCTGGAGCGGGGCGTGCCCATCTGGGTCCTGGAACGGGCGCAGGTCACCCGCGCCTTCTTTGCCCTGGAGGATGCGCAGCTTGTGCTGGTCGGTCGCGATCAGCAGGTCCGGCTTATCCGCGTGGAGGACCGGGCCACAGTCCGCTCCTTTCGCGGCCATCCGGAGACCATCGGCCCCGCCGCCGTGTCGCCGGACGGTCGGCTGCTGGCGGTGGGTGGGGAGGATGGCACGGTCATGGTGTGGGACCTGGCCGGGGAAACGCGGGCCTTCCACCTGCGGGCACACGGCTTCCCCGTGCGGGGGGTATACTTTCACCCGGACGGCCATATGCTGGCCACACTCAGCGCCGAGCGGGTGATCCGCCTGTGGAATATGACCAGCGGGGAGACGCGCGCCGTGCTGGCCGACTTCGACCGTCGCCCGCTGATGGCTGCTTTCAGCCCGGAGGGCGACCAGATCGCCATCAACACGGAGAATGAGGTGCGCATCTGGGCCACGGCGGACGGCGCGCCGGTGCGCACCATCTCGACTTCTCCCCTTGCTGCCAGCCGCCAGATCGCGTTCGCCCCAGGTGGCTGGCTGCTGGGGGGCGGTGAGCTGGATGCCGTTTCGGTGTGGGAGGTCAGCTCCGGGGAGCTATATGCGGCGCTGCCCGGTCACGGGCAGAACTTCGATGGCATGGCGCTCAGCCCTTCTGGCGAGTTGTTGGTGACCGTCGCCCGCCCCGGCCACGCCTTTCTGTGGAACATGCGGGACCCGAACCAGCGCGCCCAGTTGACCGCTGTGGCGGACCAGATCTCGCTGGCAGGCTGGTCCCCTGATGGCCGTGTGCTGGTGCTGGCGGCGGCGGACGGCGCGCTGTACTTTTACGGCATACCAGGGGAGCCGCCTGCCACGCCACAGGCGGGTAGCTGAGGGGCGGGTCTGGTTTCGGCTGGCTCCGGTTAGGAAGGATGGCCTGATGAAGCAGTGCTTGCTTGCCCTGGTCCTTGCTGCCCTGCTGGTTGGGGGTGGCGCCGTTGGGACGCTGGCCCAGGGTGATGATCCGGTGGAGGATTTCAAGATCGATTGGTGCGTGATCGTCAACGGCCAGGCTGCGCTGAGCGAGAACGAGGCGTTGGCCGTGTTTGCGCCGTTGCTGGCCGAGCAGTTCCCGGAGCCTGGCTACTATGAGGTGACGATCCCCGTCCTGGAGGGGGAGATCAATTTCGACGATCTGCGGGAGCTGACGCCGGAGGACTTACAAAACCTGCCCATCGGGGAGCGGACCCTGATCATCTACATCGAAGATCGCGGCGTAGACTGCACGACCGGCGACCCCCACGGCGTGGTGCGCCTGTGGGACGACAAGATGACGATGGTCATCTACCGCAACGCCAACTACGACCTGGCCTTTTACCGGGTCAATGGCCGCCACATTCACACCACGCCATTCTGGATGCTGGTCGGCCCTTTTGAAGCAGGCCAGCTTGTTGACGAGCACGAGACAATCGGCGGCACGCTGCGCCTGTACTATTTGGAGGCTGACTGGTTCCAGGTGAACTGGTACGGCCCGGATGGGACGCTGGCCCTGCAGATTCCCTTCACCTATCCCCAGCCCTGTGTGGACGGACCTCCTGGCGCGCCGCGCGTGTGCCAGGCCGGAAGGCCGTGATAGGGGTCCCTCGCCACGGCTACTCGTCGTCGCCGAAGTCGTCCTCCTCATCGAGATCGGCGTCGTCGAACGTGTCATCCATCTCGTCGTCGAAATCCTCGTCGTCGCTGTAGCCGATCACCTTGCGTGGCTTGCTGCCGCTGGTCGGCGGGCCGACGACGCCTCGTTCTTCCATCACATCGATCAGGCGGGCAGCGCGGGTATAGCCGATGCGGAGCTGCCGCTGTAACAGGGAAACCGAGGCTTTCTTGAGCCTGCGGACCACCTCCACGGCTTCGTCGTAGAGTTCATCCACCTCGTCGGAACCCTGGCTGCTCTCCGACCTGGCGGCCACTTCCTCCCAGAAGTTGTGGCCCTCGCGCTCTCCAAAGCGGCCATATTTCTCCCCCCGGCTGCGCACCGGTTCGATGCCGAACGACGAGCGCGGGCTTGAAGGGCTGGCGATCTCGCTGCGCGCAGCCGACCGGGCCTTGTCCTCGACGCTATGCACGCCCTTCCAGTAGCGGACCAGCCGGTTGATCTCAGCATCGGAAACGAACACCCCCTGCAGCCGTACCGGGGCAGCGGCGTCCGGGGCCTGGAAGAGCATGTCGCCGCGCCCCAGCAGACGCTCCGCGCCCGGCTGGTCCAGGATCACGCGGCTGTCCACCGAGGAGGCCACGGCAAAGGCGATCCGCGCCGGAAAGTTGGCCTTGATCAGGCCGGTGATGATGTCCACCGAGGGGCGCTGGGTGCTGATGATCAGGTGGATGCCGGTGGCGCGCGACATCTGGGCCAGGCGGGTGAGCACGCGCTCAGTCTCGTCTGGAGCCAGCATCATCAGGTCGGCCAGCTCGTCGACCACCACCACCAGGTAGGGCAGGGGTTTTTCGTCTGGACCCAGGCGGGCGTTGTAGTCGGCGATGTTGCGCGCGCCCCGCTCGTTGAACTTCTTGTAGCGGTCGTCCATCTCCCGTGTCACCCACTTCAGCACGCCGACGATGCGCTCCAGGTCCACCACCACTGGCGCGACCAGGTGGGGAATGCCGTTATAATTGGTCAGCTCCACACGCTTGGGGTCCACCATGATGAAGCGCAGGTCGTCGGGCGTGTTTTGCAGGAGCAGGCAGGCGATGATGGCGTTCACGCACACCGACTTGCCGGAGCCGGTCGTCCCGGCGATCAGCAGGTGTGGCATAGCGGTGAGGTCGGCGGCAACGGGGGTTCCATCCACGCTCTGCCCTAGCCCGATGCGCAGCTTGGATTTGATCTTCTTGAACTCGCGGTTCTCCATGATGTCCCGCAGGCTGACCAGCGAGGTCTCCGCGTTCGGCACCTCGATGCCCACGAACCCCTTGCCGGGGACGGGGGCTTCGATGCGGATAGAGCGGGCGGCCAGGGCCAGGGCCAGGTCGTCGGCCAGGCGGGCGATGGCCTGCACCTTCACGCGGGTGCGCCTGCCGCCGCGCCCCTCAATGTAATCCGGCTCCACGCCGAACTGGGTGATGACCGGGCCGGGGTTCACCTCCACCACCTTGCCCGGCGCGCCAAAGCTGGCCAGCGTGTCCTCGATGATGCGGGCGCGGTCCAGCAGGATGTCGTCGTTGATGTTCTGCTCGCTGGCGGGGTCGAGAATCTCCTGAAAGTCCGGCACTTCCCAGCGCTGCGCCGTGCTGGGCATGGCGGACGGGGACGTGGCCGGCAGCGGAATGGTCGGGCGCTGCTCCTGCTGTTCCGGGCGGGAGGGCGGTCTCCAGCCGTGCTCCGTCGGCTGGCGGGGGGCAGGCTCCGCTCTGACGTTGGGCCTTAAGGCCCGCGCCTCTGTCGGCTTGATCTCGACGACGGCCTCATCATCTTCGGCAGGGTAGGCTTCGCCCTCGTCCTCCAGCGGCTCGTAGACTAGCGCGTCGTCTTTATAGGTGGCGTCGTCGTCCATGTCCCCTGTAGGTTCGGGGGCAGTCGCCTCGCGCGGCGGTGCTTCCTCGCCGGAGTGGTCTTCGCTGGCGGCAGGCCTGGCAAAGCTGCCCTGGAGGGCGGCACGCTCGGCGGGGGATAGCCCTGCGCCGCGCTGACGCGCCCGCAGTTGCTGCAAGGCGCGGTCCGGGTCGCGCGGCTGTGCCGGGCGCATCCATCGCTCGTCCTCAACGAGGGGGTCGTCTTCTTCGCTGTCATCCAGCTCCCTGGCCGGGGTGTCATGCGTAGGGAAGGAGTCGCGCGGCCCCCCAGAAGCTCGCTTAACCGGGTCCGCCTGGTGTACGCCGCCGAAGAGGATCTCGCTGGCCCGGTGCGGCTGCTGCCGCGTGGCTTCCTGCTCTGGCCCGGCCAGCCTGGTGCTGTCGTCAGCCGTCTCCGGGCCATTTCCGATTTCATCCTCCTCGTCCGGGTGGTATGTGCGGCGGACGCGCACCAGGCCCGGCTGCAAGGGGACGGTCGCGCCTGCGGAGGCGGCTGGCTTTTCTGCCTCTAGCTCCACCAGCGCCGGCTCCGGTTCCTCCTCTTCCTCATAGTGGTGGCGGATGCGCGGCTGTTCGCGAGGGGCCATTTCCTCTACCGGGATCGCATCCGGCTTGGGGAGCGCCCTCTGCCCGGATTCCGCCTCGCCCAGCGAGGCCATGGCCGGGCGTGGCAGGCCCTCGCGTTGCGGCGGCTCCGGTGTGGCAAGGGCGCGCTGCCGGGCGGCCTGCTCAGCACGGCGGAGCTTGTAACGGGTGGCCACACGGCGACCTGCCCTGCTGAGCGCCCCGATGATGTCTGCCAGGCTGAGGTCTGTCGCCAGCAGCAGCCCGATGCCCAGCCAGCCGAGCAGCGCGAAGAACGTCCCCACATCGCCGACGCTGCGCATCAGCAGCATGTACAGCTGTCCCCCGATCCAGCCGCCACCGTGACCGGCTGTGGCGGCCTGATCCGAGAGCGCCTGAAGCTGCTCCAGGTTATACACGGTTGCCGTGAGCAGGTGGACGAAGTGGAAGGTCGCCAGCAGGCCCAGGTAGGTGACCGCCCAGCCGATGATGTGCACGTAATCGGCCTCTGGCACGCGCTCCCCAAAATGCCGCCAGATCAGCCATATTCCGGTGCCGCCCAGGGCCACGGGCACGGCGACCCAGCCCACGCCCACCAACTGGTAGATCAGGTTGAGCAGCGTGCGGCTGAGATCACCCTGGTTGCTGCTGATCGCGCCGAAGAAGATGATGGCGGACAGGATGACCAGCCCCCAGCCTGCGATGTCCAGTTTGAGGTCGAGCGAAAGCCCTTCGTTTTTGATGCGCGGGCGGCGCGCGCTTTTTGGCAGCGGTTGCGCCTTTTTGATGCCGCGCGGGGCGGATGGCGCGCCTTTGCCCTCTCGCGGTTTATCGCGCCCCTTCCCGACGAAGGGGAGTGTGATGCGGAAGCGAGGGCGGCCACCCCCGCGCCCTTTATCGGCGCTCCGCGTGGAGAAGCGCTCGCTCCCGGTCGGCTCGCGGCCCCGGTCGAAGGGACGCTGGCCCAGGCTGCGCACGCTGCTGGCGGTGCTGGGCTGGCGTCCGCCGGAGCCACCGGGCAGCCGCTTACGAATCGCGCCAAGGCCGGCGCTCAGCCGCTGGCCCAATCCGGCCCTCGATTTTTCCCGCCTGGCGGGGGTATCCTGGCCGCGACCCCGGTTCAGCAGGCTGCTTCCCAGCCCGGAGCCTGAGCGTAAGCCTGAGCTGCGCTCGGAGCTGCTCGCGGGGCGTTCTCCCTGCCGCCAGGACGGCGTGGATTCGGCCCGCGATGGCGAGTCATCCCGCTGGGAAGCGCCGTAGGTTCCAGAGCCGAAGCGGCTGCCGCTCCGATAGTCCTGGTTGAAGTCCTCGTCCTCGTGGTACTGGCTGTAATAGAAGGGGCCGACGCTCTCGTCCCTGGGGTCATCCGTTTCGTAGTCGTCATCGTCTTCTTCGCGTGACGAACGAATGTTCCAGAAGGAAGGGGGTTTATCCGTCATGGTACCTGTGCCACCAGTAATCCAACCAACTCAACTCAGAACAACATACGGGAAACAGGGCAGGGAGCAGACAGACGTCGCTTGTCCTCTATCAAGTATACGTAAATGTTGAACGTTTGTCTCTTCTGTACTATACCACAAGCCCCGCTCCTTTTCATACTCATAGCGGGTGCTATGTGGAGCGGGGCAGGGGCAACACAGCAGGCCCCAGGCGGGGGCAGCCCTGGACGGGAGCGGCTTCAATCTGTCCTTCTTCAATCTGTCCTTCGCACGCGGAAGTGGTTCAGCCTGCTCAGCTCTCGCACTTGCTCAGCAGCGCGGTACGAGGAGCGCACCAGCGGGCCGCTTTCCACCCACTTGAAGCCAAGCTCCAGGCCAGTGCGCCTGAGCGCCTCAAACTCCTGGGGGGTGTAGTAGCGCTCGATGGGCAGATGCTTCTTGCTCGGTTGCAGGTATTGCCCGATGGTCAGGATGTCTACCCCGCGCGCGGCCAGGTCACGCATGACTGCGACGACCTCGTCGAAGGTCTCGCCCAGCCCCACCATGATACCGCTCTTGGTCAGCACCAGGGGGTCCATTTTCTTCGCGTTTTCCAGCGTGCTCATGGCCCACTCGTAGCGATCCTGGGGCTGCACCTTGCGGAAGAGGCGGGGCACGGTCTCCACGTTGTGGTTCAGGATCTCCGGCTGGGCCTCCATGACGATCCGCAGCGCCTCCTGGTTGCCTTTGAAGTCCGGGATCAGCACCTCAATGCTACAGCCCGGCTGCAACTGGCGGATGCGCCGGATGACCATCGCGAAGATCGGCGCGCCGCCGTCTTTGCGCTCGTCCCGGTTGACGCTGGTGATGACCACATGGTGCAGGTTCATGGCGCGGACCGCTTCGGCGATGCGGTTCGGCTCCTGCCAGTCCAGGGGGGCGGGCCGACCGGTCTTGATGTCGCAGAAGCCGCAGGAGCGCGTGCAGGTGTCGCCCATCATCAAGAAGGTCGCCGTGCCGTGGCCCCAGCACTCGCCGATGTTGGGGCACATTGCCTCCTCGCAGACGGTGTTCAGCCGTTTGCTGCGCATCAGGCCGCGCACCATCTCGTAAGTAGATCCAGAGGGGGCACGCACCCGAATCCAGGGCGGGCGGCGCTGAGGTTTGGCCGGCTCTGGCTTCTCGTTCACAGGGATGTCGTTGACGTTGATCAGCTCAGACACGGGGTTCTTCCTCGCTTGGTGACTCGTCGTGGCCTGCCAGTTCTGGCGTGGCATCGTTGCTCGCCCCTTCCCATCGCTCCAGCAGGCCGGGCAGGTATCTGCGGGCGATGGCAAAGCCGATCAGCAGGGTGCAGATCGTGCCGATGGTGGCGATTGCTACCATTGTATCCAATTTTTGTTGAATAGCCTTAGAAATAATCCCGGCCCCCAGGGCAACACCGACCATCACGCTGGGGACGCGCATGATCCCTAGCAGCACCATGGTAAAGGGCAGCGGTGTGCCCGCTGCGCCGGCGATAAAATAGGCCACATCCCCCGTCAGCATGTTCACCGCAATCAGCGACCAGGGCCGCCTTCTAATGATTCTGACCAGCCGCCAGGGCGATTCCAGCAGGCCGGGGAAGCGCTCCACAATGGCTTCCAGCCCCACCTGGCGGACGGCCAGGTAGATGAGCAGGCCACTTGCCGAGGCGCAGGCCGACGAGAGCAGGACGGTCTCCCAAAAGCCAAAGGTCGCCCCTCCGATGATGTCCAGTGGAGCGCCTGGCAGCCAGGGGATGAACATCTGTGCTAAGTAAAGCAGTGCATAGCTGGCGACTCCCCCTATGCCTGCCGCCTCCAGGTGGCTGCGCAACTGCTCCTGGTCGGATATCGTGGGGGCCAGCACGAAGTAAAGCCCAATAGAGAGCGCGACATAGACCACAATGGCGACCATGCGCCCGCGCACTGGCCTGTCGGGAGCGGCGTCTGCCTCGTGTGAGGGTGGGGCCGTCGGTTCTATCTGGGTCCGGTGTTCTTGACGCTCAGGGACTTCGATCTTCATGGTGATCGGTCTTGCCCGGATCGAAATTTCGATGTATCGCCCGGTTGGTTATGGCCTGCCTGGCCCGCCAACAGGTGCGGGAAGCATTGGGGCAAGCATACCATAAGTGGGGCGGACGTGTCACAGTCTCGCCTTCACTCATGCAAATGTCGATGAAACGCTGTGGCTCTCTCCACAGAAAAATTGTGCCGAAGGAACAGCTTCGGCGCTGTGGCGGGATGTTGAGACGAGGGAGTGGGTTTTTGCCACCTCGCTTCTGCGCCCGGTACAATCCCCTGACCGATCAATGCAGTCTTGTGAGTTGTTTGGTGCGCCGCCACTGTCATGGACACTTTTGCCTCCGCGCTGTTGAACTGGTTCCGTGCGCATCGTGCCGACCTTCCCTGGCGGCAGACGCGCGACCCTTACCATATCTGGCTCTCGGAGGTCATGCTCCAGCAAACCCAGGTCGCCACTGTGATCGATTACTACGAGCGTTTTCTGGCTCGGTTTCCGAATCTGGAAGCGCTCGCCGTGGCCCCCCTGGATGACGTGCTCAAGTGTTGGGAGGGCCTGGGCTATTATGGCCGCGCCAGGAGTCTGCACCGGGCGGCACAATTTGTGGTGGAGCAGTGGGGTGGCCGGCTGCCGCACACGGCAGGCCGCTTGCAGCAGTTGCCGGGCGTGGGGCGCTATACGGCGGGGGCCATCGCCAGCATCGCCTTTGGGCAGGATGTGCCCGTCGTGGACGGCAATGTGATCCGTGTGTTGACGCGGGTGTACAACATTGCCGACGACGTGAGCCGGAGCGCCACCCGTCAGCGCCTCTGGAGGCTGGCAGAAGCCCTGCTCCCACCGGGTGAAGCTGGCGACTACAACCAGGCGCTGATGGAGCTGGGGCGCGTGATCTGCAAGCCGCGCCGCCCGTTGTGTGGGACGTGCCCGGTGCAGGCCCATTGCCTGGCCTTCCGTGAAGGCGTGCAGGAGCAGCGTCCTGCCAGGAGCACCCGCACGGCCCTGCCGCATTACGACGTGGCGGCGGGCGTGGTCTACGGCAGCGGGGAGCAGGAGGGCCGTATCCTGATCGCCCAGCGCCCCCTGGACGGCCTGCTGGGCGGGCTGTGGGAGTTTCCGGGGGGCAAACGCGAGGAGGGTGAGACGTTGCCGGAGGCGCTGGTGCGCGAGTTGCAGGAGGAGCTTGGCATCACGGTGGAGGTGGGGCCGTTTCTGGTGAAGGTGCGGCACGCCTTCACCCATTTTCGCATCACCCTGCACGCCTACCAGTGCCGGCATGTCGCTGGCGAGCCGGTGCGGCGCAAGGCGGCCAACTTCGCCTGGGTGACCCTGGAGCAGATGGACGATTACGCTTTTGGCAGGGCAGACCGGCGCGTTATCGCCGAGTTGCGCGGGCGGCCATATCGCTTATTCTGATGTTATTCCTGAGTGGGATGTGGGCAGTGGTTGTTTGAACGGTAGGGGGCGATGGCGCTTCCGCGCACACTGATTCTCTTTGATGTGGATGGCACGCTGCTATCCCCCGATGGCTGTGGCCGCGCAGCCGTTGCGGCTGCCGTGCGGGAGCTGTTTGGCCTCGATCTCTTCTCATTTCCGCTGGACTTCGCCGGTAAGACAGATTGGCAGATTCTTCTGGAGATTCTGACTCCTTTGGGTCACACACCGGAGGCCGTCGCTGCGGCGCTGCCCGCCTTTGCGCGTGTTGTGGCCGGCCATTTGCAAGCCGGCATCCATCGGCACGACGTGCGCCCGTTGCCAGGCGCGCTGGAGCTGATCCGCGATCTGCGCGGCGACCCTCGCGCCTGCCTGGGCCTGGTTACGGGCAACGTGGCCACCACAGCGCCCATCAAACTCCGTGCAGCGGGCTTTGATCCGGAGTGTTTTGCCGTCGGCGCTTATGGTCACGAAGGGGTCAGCCGGAACGATTTGCCTCCACTGGCGTTGCAGCGGGCCGTCAGGCACTGGCGCACCCCGTTTCCCCCAGGGCGCATCGTGGTTGTGGGCGATACGCCTGCCGACGTGGTCTGTGCCCGGTCCGTGGGCGGGCGTGCGATAGCGGTGTTGACCGGCTGGGTCGGCCAAGAAGAGCTAGAGGCTGTCCGGCCTTACGCCCTGGTTGAAGACCTGACCGATCATGACAGGTTGAAGACAATATTCTTTGATGAGGGGTGATGATGAATGACCAGGCCAGGAACAGGAAAAAGGAGGCGGCCCAGTGGGTTGCGAGGGGTATCGCTGCCCTGAAGGCCAAGAACATCAAGTCGGCGCGGGCGGCCCTGCTCAAGGCGCGCGAGCTGGACCCGCAAAACACCGATGCACTGCTATGGCTGACCCGTACCACGCGCGACCCGCACCGCCGCAAGGCGATTCTGGAGCGAGTCCTGCAGATCGACCCGCAGCATCCGCTGGCCCGCCGGGCGCTGGCACGGGTTACTGAGCAGCTTCAAGGGGCTTCTACGGGGGAGCAGATAGCGGAGCGCGTAGAGTCCCCTGCGCCGGAGCCTGCCGCGCCCCAGGGCGAAGAGGTCGCCCCCAGAGCTGATGAGACTTCGCCGGCTGCTGAGGAGCCTGACCGGGGGCTTGCAGAAGAGGCCCCGCCGCAGGAGGTGACCTCTCCGTCGCCGCCGCTCGCGCCGCCGACCACGCAGGAGATGGCCCCTGTGACGGCGGAAGAAGCAGTCTCCGGGGAGGGCAGCCCTGCCGAGGTGGGCAGGTGCCCGGTGTGCGGGGCTGTGCTGCGTCACCACGAACGCACGGGCCAGCTTTACTGTGTGTTCTGCGGTTACGGGACGGGGGAGCCACAAACCGGACCTCTCGTACCCGCCCGGCGCGCCCGCCCTGAAGTCGGCTGGCCGGACGTGAGCCGTGCCCGGCGTTGCCTGACCTGCGACACGATCAGCATCCCTCCCGCTGGCCGGGCGGAGGATACGACACCGTGCCCGTTGTGCCAGCAGATTATTTTTGAGCGGACGGCCACCTCACTGGCCCTGCCCGATGCCTGCCTGCCGTTTAGAGTCAGTGAGGCGCAGGCAGCGATCACCATCGAGGATGCAGACAGAGCAGGCCTGGGCAGGCTCCTGCTGGGCAGGCGCGAGATTTCACGCCCCCGCCGGGTCTTTCTGCCGGTGTGGCTGTTCAACGGGGAGGGAAGGGTCGAATACAGCGCGCCTGGCCGCGAGGGGAAGGGCAGGGCATATACTGAGTCGTATCGGCAAGTTCCCCTGCACTGTGTGCCGCAGATCGATGGCAGGTTGCTGCGCCTGGCGTCAAGGGCGGACTTGAGCCAGGTAGTACCCTACCGGCCCGAGGACGGCAGGGATGCTTTTATCCTGCTGCCCAACGTGCCCCTGCAAACGGTGCTGCGTGAGGCCCACCAGTTGATGCTGCAAGATATCCGCCAGAAAGCCCAGGCCCGCGCGGGCAGGGGCGCTCCCGCCCAGGTGACCATCACCGCTGCCGAAGTGCAAGACATGGTGTATCAGTTGACCCTTTTGCCGGTTTGGGTCAATGAGGTCCGTGACGGGGGACGGTTGCGCATGGGCATGGTCAACGGCTACACCGGCGAAGCAGCCATCGGCGATCTGGTGCGAGGAGTGCGCCGCTGACGGTGACATTCAGACCTGGCGAACGGTATTCTGGATGAAACCGAACGAAGCAGGCCCTGGCGGAAAGGCGGCGCTGACGGCCCCTTATGGTTGCCTGGCTGCCAGTTATTCCCTGGGCAGGGGCCTATGAGGCTTGTCCATCTGGTGCCCTATTACGCTCCGGCCTGGTCCTTTGGTGGGGTGGTGCATGCCGTCTCCGGGTTGGCTGGGGCGCTCGCCGCCCAGGGACACAAGGTCACGGTCGTGACGACCGACGCGGGAGACGGCGGGGCGCGACTGGCTCCTCCTGAGGAGGTGATCGGCGGCGTGCATGTGATTCGTTGCCGCAGCCTGTTTTTGCCCCTGCGCCGCGTCAACCTGTCCACACCTGTGGGGTTGCGGGCTGTGTTGCGGGCCGTGCTGCGCGGCGCGGATGTGTTGCATGTGCACGAGTTCCGCACTGTGGAAAACCTGATCGGCCTCCCCATCGCCCGCCAGCTTGGCGTGCCGGTTGTGCTCAGCCCGCATGGCACGCTGCCCTATGCGACGGGCCGTAGCAGGTTTAAGCGGGGCTGGGATGCGTTGTTCGGCAGGTGGATCGCCCGCCGCGTCGATCATGTCATCGCCCTGACTGTCGCCGAGGCCGACGACGTGCGCCGGTTGTGGGGCCGCTTGGGCGTGCCGTTGCCGGAGGAGCGTCTCGACATTGTGCCCAATGGCGTGGACTCTGCGGCGTTCTCCACCTTGCCGCCACGGCAGGCCTTCCGCGAGCGCTGGGGGATTCCGCCCGACGCCCCACTGGTCCTGTTTCTGGGCAGGCTGCATGAGCGTAAAGGCGCGCACCATCTGGTGGAAGCGCTGCCCTTGATGCCGGGCGTATGGCTGGCGGTTGCCGGTCCGGATGAAGGGCAGGGGGCTGCGCTGAGGGAGCAGGCCAGGCAGTTGGGCGTGACGGAGCGCGCTGTCTTCACGGGTATGCTGGTAAGGGCGGAAAAGCTGGCGGCTTTGTCGGGGGCGGACGTGCTGGCGCTGCCCGCCGTCGGCGAGGGGCTGCCGATGGTCGTGTTGGAGGCGCTGGCGGCGGGTTTGCCGGTCGCGCTGAGCGATGGCTGTCATCTGCCGGAGGTGATCGAGGCAGGCGCAGGGGTCCGGCTGGAGCCGCTGACTGCTGAGCGCATCGCGGAAGCCCTGGCTTCCCTGCTGGCCGACGCGGACCGCCGCCAGGAGATGGCAGCGCGGGGCCACGCCCTCGTGGCGGAGCGCTTTGCGTGGTCGCGGGTGGCGGAAAAGATGGATTTGGTTTACAAGTTGTCTGTGAGTTAGCCACAACCAACTGCTCGCAGAATCTGGTAGGAGATTAAACAGAGAGATGAATCTCAATAACAAAGATCTTGCACTTATCCTTTTTTCTCTGCTTATGTTTTCGATTCTCTCGGTTGGGTTGTGGTTCTTGTTTGGATTGGACGCCATGGTTTTTTCTTTGCCGGTTATGTTTGCGTCCATCGTGGCGGTTCAGTTGGAGGTTTACCGTCGACAGCAGAAACTCATCCAGCAATCGCGGGAGGAGCAACGCTTTAACTATAAGCAGATTGAGGCTCTCTTTTCGATGTTTGCTATGTTAGAGATTGACCAGCCCTTGCCGCCGATGAGAGAGGCAGCAATTGCACCAGATTTTGCCAATGTCGTCATATCTTTGATCCAGGAATCCAAGCCGCAGCTTATTGTCGAGGCAGGTAGTGGGGTTTCCACGCTAGTCGCCGCTTATTGTCTCAAACAGATGGGTTCTGGCATGATACTGTCGCTCGAACAAGAAGAGAATTATGCTGAGCTGACAAGCAGGAATTTGATCCGGCATGGTTTGCAGGATTTTGCGAAGGTCATATATGCGCCGTTGAAGCAGGTCGTTATCGATGGTGAAGAATGGTATTGGTACGATGCGGAAGAACTTTCCGATATTCAGTCAATTGACATGTTGGTTGTTGACGGACCAATCCAGTTCGGTCAGAGTCGACGTTTGCTGCGCTATCCTGCCCTGCCAGTCTTATTCGAATCATTGAGTAATGAGGCAATTGTCGTGCTCGACGACGGTTATAGAGAGGATGAAAGACAGGTAGCATCCTTATGGCAACAAAAGTTCAATTGTTTTGACAGTGAAATTTTAAACTGCGAGAAGGGAGCGATTGTGTTGCGTAGGAAGCCTGATTAGTGAGAAACTATACTGATGGTTTGGGGTACTTGCTGGTGGAAAGGTTACAATAATCTAACGAAATGCTTATGAATAATGTTCTTTGAGCTACTGGTGATACAGACTAATCGGAATAAATGCTCCCTAATGATTGATTCTTTGAAGGTGGATGTTAAAAAAATGATGGTGGCTTTTGGAATTTTCTCTTTTCTGGGAAGACAAAGCGCATTTTTGTTAAATAAAATAAACAATAAGGTTGATCGCGAAGCTTGTTTATTTTTTATTTATCGTGCTATAATTCAATGCAACATGCTTCGCGAAAGGTCTTTTCGTTGTAAGCTGAAGCAAAGGAGACAAGTATGTTCAAACTCCGGGGTGTGGTGCTAGGTTATCGTCTGGGGCTTTTTATAGCTCCTGTCCTGGTTATCGGGCTTGTTGTACTTCTGACAATCGTGCTGGGTCCTCGTGATGAAGTACAGGCATGGGGGATTAACTTCGAGTACATTGGCACCAGCCCGGACTGTACTCAGGCGACCTTTCGGCTGACCTGGAACAATATGGGCGTTGGTCAGACTCGTCTGGGTCATGTTAGTTTCAGTGATCCTGGCCCCACTGGCATCACTATCGATCCTATCACGGGTCTGCAATGCAACGCAGCAGGGGTTCCCTATTGTACCGGGTCAGGCACCGTGGACTTTACGCAGAGTATCAATGGAGGGTCTGGATATTCCTCGGCGTCGTCGGTTCCCATGCAGTTCACATTGCACAATGATAGCGCCTACGTTTTCTTCGGCCCTCCCTATTCGATACCTGGTAACAGCAGCCAGACCTTCAGCTTTAACCTCGATCCTTGTGGCGGCGGTGGCGGTGGTGGTGGCTCGTCGGCGCTTGCCTCTTTGCCGCCACTGGACCCGCCCGGCTCCCCGCCGCGTGTATGGGGTGGCTGGGATCATCCATCCTCACCGCTGGTGATCTACCATCTACCCTACGGCTACCAGTTCTACCACAGCACCGGTGTGGCGCTGGGCCTGGTGGACCTGAATGCAGTTGGCATACCCGGTCCGCGTGGCCTGATCACTTCCATGTCCAGCGGCCCCTGGCGCGTGGACCTCTACTACATAGATGGCGACCGCCTGCAGGCCAACCTCTATGAGAATGGCGTGCTGGTCGAGGAGGCCTGGTTCGAGGTGGCAGGTATCGGCGCGCGCGCGGGCGAGGTTCCGGGGCAACCCGCGCCCTCGGCTCCCGGTGGTGGGGCTGGCGGTGGCGGCGTGGCTGTGGTGGAGCACACAGGCGGTGGCGCGGTGCAGGTGATGTGCCGCCAGAATCTCCGCCAGTGGGCCAGCATCGAAACTCCGGTGCTCTATGTTATGGAGCCGGGGACCACGATATCGGTCGTCGGGCGCAGCAATGATGGCTCCTGGCTGGAGGTGGTCACCCCCAACGGGCTGCGCGGCTGGGCCTTCAATGGTCGTTGCATCAATGCCGGTGCGCAGACCTACCAGCAGGCCCCCGTGGAGGTGGTCTTTGAGAGCCAGCCCACCGTGACCGATGGCGGGCAGGCAGTGGCCCAGCAACAGGCCCCCGCGCCAGTGACCGTCTCCGCCCCGGCAGGCTCGCCGGTGGTGGGCGTGGTCTGCCGCCAGAATCTGCGCAGCGGCCCTGGCACTGGCTTCACGGTGAGCCGGGTTCTGGAGCCGGGGGCCACGCTCGGCGTGGTGGGGCGCAGTGATGATGGATCGTGGCTGCAAGTGTCCGCGCCGGGCGCGGATGGCTGGCTCTACTTTGGGCGGTGTGTCCTGCCCCAACAAGGTGACGTGACGGCAGCGCCGGTGACCGTTGCCTTTGGCGGCTAGGCCCCCGGCCACCCTGCCCTGTAGCTTTCCTGGCAGTTTTCGCCCTGTCCAACGGACAGGGCGATTTTTCTGTGGCGCGCCTTTGCGGGTGGGTTTGACCCCGGCCCTGTAGCGCCATACAATCTTGTCTGTGCAGAAGTCGGGCGCGGCGGGGCGAGGTGCAGGATGGCCTCCGTCTCTGGCCCGGCCTGCGAGCACAGCGCAATGTGCGTTTTAGCCGGGGGGGCTATGCCAGGGATTCAACTGTCGCAGGGCAAGTTATGGTACGCGGCGCGGCGTGTCGAGGGATCGCCCTATCCACCGCTCGTCTTGCTACATGGCGCGGCGGGTTCACACCTGCATTGGCCGGGGGAGTTGCGCCGGCTGCCTGCCGCCACTGTGCTGGTTCCCGATTTGCCGGGCCATGGGCGGAGCGATGGCCCTGGGCGGCAAAGCGTGGAGGCCTACGCTGCCGTCGTGCTCGAATTCCTGGACGCGCTGGGAATACGGCGGGCGATCATCGGCGGGCACAGCATGGGCGGCGCGATTGCCCAAATGCTGGCCCTGGATAGCCCCCGGCGCGTGGCCGGGCTGATTTTGCTGGGAACGGGGGCCAGACTGCGCGTACATCCGGACATTCTGAATCACGTTCTCGACGATCCTCCCGGCGTCTATGATCTGCTGCTCAAATGGATGTGGGCTGAAGGAACCCCTGAGTCAACCCTGCGGCTGGGTCGGCAACAGATGGCGGCTAACGATCCGCAAACGGTGCACGGCGATTTCATCGCCTGCAACACCTTTGATGTGATGGGCCGGGTGGGGGAAATTGCTGCGCCGACGCTGGTCATCGGTGGCACGGCGGACAGGATGACGCCGCTCAAGTATAGCGAGTATCTCGCCGATCACATCCCGGCTGCCGAGATGGTGACGGTCGAGGGCGGCGGGCATATGATGGCGCTGGAGCAGCCCCAGGTTGTGGCGCAGGCGGTAAGTTCCTGGCTGGCGCGCACCGATTTTCAGGGCTGACTTTCAGGGGAGCGTTGCTGCCCTGCGTTGGTGGCGTCTGCCTGAGGATGTTTGTGACATGATGCGTAGCCTGGAGATGCTTCTGGAGCTGGCGGCGACGGTGCGTTCCCTGCCCCGGCTGACCCGGCGTCGGCGTGTGGCTGCCTATGAGGTCAACGGCCCGACCACCGTTTACATTCGGGCCAGCCACAGCCAGGTCAGCGTGCAGCGAACGGCGGAGCGGCGCGTGCAGATCGAGTGCGATCTGCGGCAGGCCTTTGGCTGGCAGTGGGCCACCGAGCGCGACGAGGCGGGCATCTATGTCGTGCTCCGGCGGAAGCCGGTGGTGGGGGTGTTCTCCCGCGCAGACCTGACCCTGGTAGTCCCTCCGGATGCTTACCTGGTGTTCCACCTGACTCCTGGTAGCGTGCGCCTGGAAGATTTCGAGGGCCGTCTGTCGGTTGCGCCGCTCGACGGCATTGTGCCGGAGGAGACTTCAGATGTGGGGACGGCTTCATGAGGTAGCTGCTCTGCCGGCTCCCCCGACCCCCGCCGGGTTTGCGGGGAACAAGCGGGGAGGTTTGTGCTATGATAGTCACTGTGTTATGGCACATCTGACACTCCTCATCGGATGATCTGGCATGGTCCGAAAGCTGGTGGTTGCAAATCAAAAGGGTGGGGTGGGCAAGTCCGTTACGGTGCACAACCTTGGCGCGGCGCTGGCGGAGCAGGGGTACCGCGTGCTGCTGATCGACCTGGACCCCCAGGGTGGGCTGACGGCTTCCCTGGGCATCGACTCGTTTTCAGTGCGCCGTAGCGCGTATTCCCTGCTGGCGCATGATCAGACGTCTCTGGCGCGCGTGGTCGTCCATGTCGGGGGGACGATGGCCCTGATCCCGGCCAGCATCGACCTGGCATCGACGGAAGTGATCCTGGGCACGGGGCGCAGCGTGGTCTTTCGCCTGCGTCAGGCGCTGGCGCACAGCCGTATCCCCTTTGATTTCATCGTGATCGATACCCCCCCTGGTCTCGGCGTGCTGACGGCCAACGGCCTGGTGGCGGCCCAGGAGCTGGTTATCCCGGTGCAGTGTCAGTACCTGGCGATGCGCGGGGTCCGTGCCCTGCTGGGGACTGTGGCGCGTGTGCAGCGTTCGCTCAACCCTGAGCTGAGGCTGCTGGGAATCCTGGGCACCATGTACCGCCCCGACTCGCCGCTCGCGCAGGAGGTGATGCAGGAGATCAGGGCTGTTTTTCCCCGCGAGACGTTCCGAACAGTGATCTATGAGAGTGAAGCGCTGGCGGAGGCGCCGATTGCGGGCCAATCGATACTGGAGTATGCGCCCGACGATCCGGCTGCCAGAGCCTATCGCGCGCTAGCCCAGGAGATCGTCCATGAACGACAGACCCGCTGACAGGCCAGACGAACCCCGGTCGCGCGCGTCTGTGCGTGGCAAGGGCTGGGAGATTCTGCGGGGCGGCGTCCCGCCAGTCGAAAGCGTCCCCGCCGTCCAGGAAGGGGCTGTGTCGCCGGAAACCTCCGGAGAGCCGGAGGCCCCGACGCTGTCGCCGGGGCAGATGGCAGAAGACGAGGCTGTGCTGGACTGGATGGCTGCGCCGGAGCTGTCCAAGCTGGCGGTGAGCCGCACACCAGCGCCCGAAGCGGACGAGGCCGCCCTGCCGGTGGAAGAAGGCGAACCTGGGGAGCCTGTAGACGCGACCACGGCGCTCCCTGCCGGCGGCGCAGAGGCCGAGTATGAAGCATTGCCTTCGGTTGAGGCGTTGGTCAGGGATAGGCCCCTGCCGCCTCGCTATGAAGCCCGCCCAGAAGTGGAGGCGTTGGTCCCTCCGGGGCCGGAGACAATGGGGGACGAGGGCCTCTCCGCCGAAGATGCCGGCGCAACGGTGTTGGAGACCGGCCAGGCGGCGGAGGCTGGCTTTGCGGTTCAGCCGATGGGTGGCGTCCTGGACTTTCCGGAGGGGGATGCCCCGATTATCCGCCCTCAGGATGCGCGCATTGATGCCGGTCGGCTGGCCCCGGTGACCCCGCGCCTGCCTGTCCGCGACCTTTTTGGCGATGCTCAGGATGTGAGGCCCGACGACGAGCTGCTGGACAGGTTTGTCACGGACGAGCGCCTGGAGAAATTGTGGGGCGAGCTGGAGGCGCTGCAAGATCTGCTCGTGGAGAAGGTGCAGGGTGACCGGCGCCTGACGGATATTTACCAGAAGGAGCTATTGCAGGCCAGCGCCCTGTTGTTGCAGGACCGCGCCAACTACGACGATGTGCGGGCCATTCTCTACCGCGTGCGGGCAGACCTGGCGCGGGAGGAGAAAGTCAGCCGGGAGATCGCCAGGTACAAGCCACAACTGCTGCTCTACCTGTTCCTGGCCTTTGTGCTCTGGCTGGTGCTGATGGCGATAGAGCCGCTCTTTCGCCAGTTTATCATCGGTTTGGGGCTGGAACCGTTCGCGCTGATGTACCATCCCACGCTGTTTGGCATGTTGGGGGCGATTGTCAATGCGTATTTCACGCTGAACAAACACGCCATCCGCCTGCGGGACTTCGATGCGTCGCACGTCTCCTGGTATCTGATGAACCCGCTGGTGGGCCTCATCATGGGCCTGCTGATGACCCTTGTCTTTGCCACGGGCATCGTCTCCACCATGAACGTTGGCGTTTTGGAGCAGCCGGAGGTCCTGGGCCAGTATCCCTTTTTGTTGTGGGTGCTGTGCTTCCTGGCTGGCTACAACCAGAATGTGGTGCTCCGGCTGCTGGATCGCACGTTCAGCCTGTTGCGCGGCTCCGGCGAATCTGAAGCCGGAGATGAAGAAGACGCAGTGGAACGTCGCTCGTCTTCGCCGCCCTCGCCTCCGGCGGCGTGAAATGAACGTGAAATGAATTGGTATTACGTTGCGTGGGGAGCGCCTCCTCTGTTTTGCGGCTTGCCCGGCGGGCCGTCTTATTCCAGGTCCACGTAGCGCGACTCGTTGGCGGGGGCGGACCGGGTGGCTGCCGCACTTGCTGCTGCGGCAGCATTATTTTTTTGTGCAGCAGCGGGCTGCTTGGTAGCGGCGGTGGATGGAGGGCGACGCGTGGGCGGCCCTGGCCGCCAGCCAGGCTCCAGAACCTTTGTTCTATTATAAGGCAGGTCGTGTTCGCTGTCAACGGCAGCGGGGTTTGGATTGGCTAACTTTGCGGGCGGGGGGCAGGCGGCTGGATGAAGGCTGGGGCGGGATGGGCCTGCCAACCAAGGTGGCCGATCAGTCCAGATAGATGCTGTTGTCCGGCGTCCAGGGCGGGATGCAGATCGCCAGGAAGTGCAGCGGCTCCGGTCCGTCGTTGAAGATGCGGTGGATTGTGCCCGGCGCGATTGCCACGAGATACCCGCTCCCCAGCGTGTGGGTTTCTCCATCGATCACCAGCCGTCCCTGGCCGCTGAGGATGTAGTAGCTCTCCTCCGCCTTGGGGTGGTAGTGTTTGCGGGAGGCCTTGCCCGGCGGCAGCTCGATGTGGGCCACGCTGTGTTGTGTGGCGCCACCGGCTGTGCTGCCCAATAGCTCGTACACGATCTCGCCGTGTTCGCTCACCAGTGGCTTGCAATCGTTCCTGTGCTTGATGTGAGTCATTTTTTCTGCACCTCGCTCAAAATCCTAATACATGCAGCACGTTCTCTTTTGTTCCCGACCCGCCTGGTGGCAGTCGTCTTATAGCCAGCGCGCGATGATCGCGTCGAGCGTGCCCTCCTCGCTCAGCGCGGCAAGCGCATCGTTGATGGCCGCCCACAACTGCTCGTTGTTAATGTGCACCGCCACCGCGTAGGGGTCGTGGGTGACGTAACCCGGCGCGATCTCCAACCCCTGGTTTTCGCGGAGCCACAGCCGCGCGGAAATGGCGTCGACCAGCGCCGCGTCGGCCTCCCCGGCCACGACGGCCTCCAGGGCCTGCGCGGCGATCTCAAAAGGCGCGATGTGCAGCTCGTGGAGCCGACGCTGCCAGCGGCGGGCCTCCAGGTCGCCCTCCGTGCCGAACTCGACGGCCAGGGTCAGCCCTTCCAGGTCAGGAGGGCTGTCGATGCCAGAGTCCGGCGGGCGGACCAGCACCTGCCCGGCGTCGAAGTAGCTGACAGTGTAGCGCACGTCGTTCATCCGCAGGGGATCCATGCGCAGGGCGGAAAAAAGGGCGTCGGTCTGGTCGGCGCGCAAAGAGTCATAGAGGCCGTCGTAGCCCATGTTGATCAGACGCAGCGGGACGCCCAGCTTCTCGGCGACGGCGTGGGCCAGGTCCACGTCCAGGCCGAACAGCTCGCCGTTCAAATCGACCCCAAAAGGGGGGTAGCTGGCGTCGATGCCGACGCGCAGCTCGCCGTAGGGCAGCATCGGCCTTTCCAGGGCGGGGCGGGGGCGGATGACGTTGCGCCACACCCAGCGCGCCGCCGGGATCAGCACAGGGACAGCCAGCAGCGCGACCAGCGCCACAACGGCCCACTGGCGGCGCGTCAGCCTGCGAAGCCGGGCTATGGATGCCGGGATCATGGCAGCTCCAGCTCCGCGCCCTGCGCGTAGGCCTGCAAAAAGCGGTAGATCGGGCGCGGGCGGAAGTCCGGGGTCACGAAGGTGAAGCTGTCCGGGTAGCTATGGGTGGGGGCAGGGTAGCGCATGACCCACTGGCAGAGCGCCTCCACGTAGGGCATGTGCTCCTCCGCCCATGCGTAGCTGTCGATGGTGTAACGGATGCGCTGCACGGGCCGCACCGCCTTGGTCCAGCGGGGGTGGTCGTTCCAGCCGCTCTCGGTGACGTAGATCGGCTTGTCGGCGTCGCCGTGCTCGACCATGATGGCGCGGATCAGCTCGATGCGCCGGAAGTTGAGCACATCCCAGCCCGGCTCCGCCTCCGGCGGGAAGGTGAAGCCGTAGGTGTGCACGGCCATTGCGTCGAAGTACTCCCCGGCCCCGGCCTCATACATGCGCCGGATGAAGACCAGGTCGTTCAGGCCCCAGGGGCTGCCCTCCGGCTCCAGCGTGGGGGCCATGGGTGCGGCCAGGACGACTGCGTCGGGGTTGGCCGCCCTGGCTGCCCGGTAGGACTGCCGCAGCAGCTCGACATACCCGGCAGGGCTGACCATCCGATAGCCCCACTCAAAGGTCAGGTTGGGTTCGTTCCAGATGATCAGGTGGTCGACCGTCCCCCTGTAGCGGGCGGCGAAGGCGGCCACGTAACGCGCAAAATCCGGGAAGCGCGCCTCTTGCAGGTAGTTCATCGTCGTGTCCAGGCCGCGCCCGCCGTCCATCGCCGCCAGGCTGTTGGGGTCAGGCTCAGGCCGCGCCCAGGCCGGGACCAACCCCAGCCGGGCGATCACGCGCAGCCCCTGGTTCTGCGCATGGCGGATGATGCGGTCGAAGTGCTCCCAGTGGTAGACTCCCGCTTCCGGTTCGGCGTAGGCCCAGGGGAAGAACTCCACAATGGTCGGCGCGCCCAGTTCACGGACCATCTGCAGGGTCCGCTGGATTTTCCACTCCTCGACTTCGTCCGTCAGGCGCGTATGCATGCACAACAGGGGTTGGGTGGTGACCACGGTTTGCGGCGGGCCGAGGATGGCTCGCGGGGGGGCCGGGCGCAGCCAGGCCAGCAGCCCCATGACCAGCAGCAGCCGCGCGGCCCAATCCCGCCAGGCCTGCCAGGGCAGCCCGGCCAGCCGAAGCTCGCCCCAGATGCGGGGCGCGAAGATCATGCGCCGGTTGGGAGTATCGTTCATGGGGTCTATCATAGCGAATTCTGGGGCACGATGCTGGGCGCTTGCCTGATGGCTTCCTGCCGAGGGACGCATAAAAATCGGGCGCTGCCCCGAAGCGCGCCCGACACAAACGGCAGGATGTGTATAACGACGGGCCTCAGTTCTTGGCTCCCAGCTCCGCGATCTGGCGGATCAGGGTCAGCAGGGAGAGCGAGAGCTTCATCGCGTCGCCGGTGCTGACCTTTTTGGGTTTTTCTGCCCTGCTGTTTTCTTTGGCGGCGCGCACGTAAAGGTAGGCCGAGAGCAGGCCCAGCAAAAGCCCGACCACTGCGCCAATGATATAAATCTGGGTTTTCCAATCGAGGCCGGTGGTGCCGGGTGCTACGGTTCGAGAAGGCGTCTCTTGGGTTGTCATCACACGCTTTCCTCTTCCGGGGGAGCAGAAGCACTGGTTGGGCGGCCAGTGAGGAGGCGTTCCCCATAGCTCACGCGGCCTTGCAGGGCGACAACAGGCCGCGCAAGGCCGGGGACCCGTTCGCGCAGGCCGGCCAGGAAGGCAATGGCCTTCTCTCTGTTCCGCGCCAGCGGCGGGGCGGCGACTGCGTTGAGCTTCCACAGGCCAATGGCCGCTGTCATCAACAAGATCGTCGGGAGCAGGCAGGTCAGCACTACCGGAACCAGAATGAAGGCGCTGAGCATGCAGTTGGCAACCAGGGAGAATTGCAGCGGACTAAGCGCCAGGACCACCAGCGCCATCGCCACGGCCATTATGGCTACGGTTCCCCATATGGGCAGCAGCATATGAAGGCGCACTTCACGCCGATGTTGCTGCTGTGGAGCATGCGGCTCGCTCTGCGCTGACATCGCCCCCTCCTGGGTAGCACGCCTGCGCATTCTACCACGAATCAAGATTACCTCAAATCAAGCCGGAGTGTGTTCATCTGGGGGCGGCTTTGTAGTGCGTTTCCGGCAGCGTGCGCAGCCGTTCCGCCGCCTGCTCCGGAGTCAGGTCACGTTGGGCCTCTGCCAGCATCTCGTAGCCGACCATGAACTTCTTCACGGTGGCGGAGCGCAGCAGCGGCGGGTAGAAGTGCGCGTGAAGCTGCCAGTGTGGATACGACCCCTCAGCGGTTGGAGCGCCGTGCCAGCCCATGGAGTAGGGGAAGGAGACTTCGAAGAGATTGTCGTAGCGGGTCAGCAGGCGCTTGAGAATCGCCGCCAGGGCGTCGCGCTCACCGTCGGTCAGGTCTGGCAGGCGCAGGACGTGGCGGCGGGGCAGCAGGAGGGTCTCGTAGGGCCAGATGGCCCAGTAGGGCGCCACCGCCAGCCAATGCGTGTTCTCCACGACGAGGCGTTCCCCGGCCTTGGCTTCCAGGCCAGCGTAGTCCACCAGCAGGGGGGAGCCATGGCTGGCAAAGTAATCGCGCTGCTGGCGTTCCTCTTTGGCCGGTTCGTTGGGCAGCGCCTCACCGGCCCACACCTGCCCGTGGGGGTGCGGGTTGGAGCAGCCCATGATCGCGCCTTTGTTCTCGAAGACCTGTACCCAGCGATACTGCTGACCCAGCTCTGCTACCTGCTCCGCCCACACGTCCACCACGTGGCGGATGTCCTCCACCGCCATCTCCGGCAGGGTCAGGTCGTGGCGGGGCGAGAAGCAGATGACGCGGCAGGTTCCGGGTTCGCTCTCTGCGTGCAGCAGGGGGTGGGGGGCGAGGGTTGCCCTGGGCGTATCCGGCAGCAGCGCGGAGAAGTCGTTGGTGAAGACGAAAGTGCGGGTATAGGCGGGGTTCCGCGCGTTGCCTGCCCGCGCATTGCCGGGACACAGGTAGCAGGAAGGGTCGTAGGCAGGGCGGTCCTCCTGCGGTGGCCTTTCCACCTGACCCTGCCAGGGCCGCTGCGTGCGGTGCGGAGAGACCAGCACCCACTCCCCGGTCAGCGGGTTGTGGCGGCGGTGGGGATGCTCCGCAGGGTTGAAGTTCGCTCCGGCCATGGCGCTCCCCCCGCGCTAGTGGAACTCCGGCAGCCAGTCGCCGTGGGCCTCGATCAGGTCGTCCACCAGCGCCCATATCTGGTCGAGGTCCAGCTCGGCGGCGGTGTGCGGGTCCAGCATGGCCGCGTGGTAGATGTGCTCCCGCTTGCCGGTCAGCGCCGCCTCCACGGTGAGCGCCTGCACGTTGACGTTGGTCTGGATGAGGGCCGCCAGGTGAGGCGGCAGGCTGCCGATGCGGATCGGCTGCACGCCGTTCTTGTCCACCAGGCAGGGGACCTCCACACAGCAGCCCTGCGGCAGGTTGTCGATGAGGCCGTGGTTGATGACGTTTCCGTTGATGACGCGGGGCTGCCCTGTTTCCATGCTGTGGATGATGTAGGAGCCGTATTCGTGGGTGCGCTCCACGGCCAGCGGCTCGTCGCTCGCCTCCAGATACTCGCGCAGCCCTTCCCATCCGGCAAGCTGGGCTTCACAGCGGGCGATGTACTCGTCCAGGGGGATGTTGAAGCGCTTGATCAGGTCCGGGCGGTCCCGCTTGATGAACCAGGGCACGTACTCGCTGAAGTGCTCGCTCGATTCGGTCACGAAGTAGCCCAGCCGCCGGAGCATCTCATAGCGCACCCGGTTCCACCCCGGCACGCGATCCTCCTCGATCACCTTTTGGAGCAGCGGGTAGAGGTCCTCAACCGTGCCGTCCGGGCATTTGCGCTCGAACCGGAGGTAGAAGGCCATGTGGTTGATCCCGGCGCAGACGTAGTTGATTTCTTCCAGGGGGACCTTGATGTCATTGGCAAGCTGCTCCGCCGTGCCCTGGACGCTGTGGCACAGCCCCACCGTTCTGATCGGCGTCGCCCGGTCCAACGCCCAGCAGATCATCGCCATGGGGTTGACGTAGTTCAGGTGGAGCGCGTCCGGGCACAGCGCCTGCATATCGCGGGCCATCTCCAGGAAGACGGGGATGGTGCGCAAGGCGCGCATGATGCCGCCGATGCCCAGCGTGTCGGCGATGGTCTGCCGCAGGCCGTATCGCCTGGGCACTTCGAAGTCGGTCACGGTGGCGGGCCGGTAGCCGCCCACCTGGAACATGCTGATCACGTAATCCGCGCCGTCCAGCGCGGCCCGCCGGTCCGTGGTGGCTTCGATGGTGGGTTGCACGTTCAGGGCCTGGGCGACCTTGCGCGCCACGATCTCGGACGTGCGCAGGCGGTCCGGATCGATGTCATGCAGGCTGATCGTGGATGCGGCCAGCTCTGGGAAGCTGAGGATGTCGCCGAGCAGGTTTTTGGCGAAGACGGTGCTTCCCGCGCCGATGAAGGTGATTTTGGGCATGGTCTGACTCCACGGCGTCGACTCGCAGCGGATATATACAGGGTATATTCTATTGCCCGGCCCACCTGCTGGCGATGTGATCTATCCCATGATTTGCAGGCGGAAGTAATAGGTTGCCGTGCCCTGCGGCCAGTCAGCCTCCACGACCAGGGTGTAATTGCCGGGAGCGCCCGTGATGGTATGGAGCGAGATCGCGGTGGCGTTTCCTGTCAGCTCCGTGCGCTGGTATTCCTGGCTCAGGTCGGTGCTGCGCAGGGTGACGGCCATGGCCGGGGGGCCGCCCTGTGCGGCGTCGATGCGCAGGGTGTCGCCGCTGTTCAGCAGGATGCGCTCGCCCTCCGGCGAAATGGGCTGGTCCACACAGACCTCGCCGCCTTCGGCCTCGCGGTAACAGTATTGCAGACCGGTGGGCATAAAGCGGCGTCCACCGTTGATCACAATCACTTCGGGCGGCGCCGCTGCCAGCTCACCGGCTTCCACCATGACGCCTGGGGTCGGTATTGGAGTCGGCGGGGCCGAGGTAGCCGTTGGCGCTGCCGGCGCTGGCGTGTTGGATGGCTCTGCCAGGGGCGGCGTGGGGGAGGGGCTGGCGGCCTGGGTGGCGATCTCCGGCGTCAGCACCTGGAGGGTCATGGTCGGCGTCTCCACCAGGGGGGCTGGCGTTTCCGGCTTGGGTTCTTCGGTTTCGGCGGGGGCGGGGGTTGGCGGTAGCGTGGTTGCGGTGGGGCGCGGCGTGATCTGGACGGCCACCCCCGCCGGGACTTCCAGGGCGAAGATCGTCGTCACGAAGCTGTTCTCGCCCTCCACCTCAGGGAACTCGGCCACGACATCGATCCGGTGCACGCCGGGATCGAGGTTGACGGTGTACTCGGCCATTGTGGTGGACCCGAAATCCTGCACAATGGGGTCACCGTCAGGGTCCTCGTCGTCGAGGAACGTGGCGTAGAATTCGGCTGGGGGGCCGACCTCGCTATCAACCATCAGGGTGATGGTGTCCCCCGGCGCGACCTGGATGGTTTGCTCTGGCTCCATAACGAGGGGGTCCGGCTCACAACGGATGTCGTTTGGGGCTTGCAGCCAGCAATAAGCGCCGGGCAGGCCTTCGTAGACCTCGCCCATTGCGCTCAGCCGGATGGCCGGGCGGCCAGGGACCGGTTCCTCGCTGGCGGTGGGTGTTTCCGCTGAAGGCGGGGTCGCTGCCGGGGCGGGGCCGTCGCACGCAGCCAGGATGAACATCACCCCGATGAGGATTGACAACAGCGCTTTTTTCATCTCGTTCTCCCCCCTCGTCTGGAGGCTTTGCCTGTCACAAAGGCGTCTTTTTGACGGTTCGCCGCCATCTGCGCGGTGATCGGGTCAGCAGGCGGATGGCGGGGAAAGGGTGGCCTCTTGCCGCTGCCCATCCGGGCCGCGTGGCGGGATGGCTCGCCGTCCGGCGGGTATTTCCCAGGCTCCGATCTGCGGTCGCCTCTTCACGCACAGGGTTGTTCCCCTTGCCTGCTTGCCTGCGGCGAGGCCCCGCCTCAGGCCGGGCCGGAGGTCTTCTGGTAGAGCGCTGGCTGGCGAAAAGGAGCCAGCGCCAGCCGCAGGATGTGCGCGTAGGCCGTTTCACGTGATTCCAGGCCGTCCGTCAGGATACCGATGGCTCCCTGCCCCTGCCTGGTGTTGTGCTGGCCGGTGAGCCAGTCCATAACTGCGCCCAATTCGACGCCAGCCTCCAGTTGCGCGACCGCCGCCGGGGGTAACAGGGTGTGGGACCCGCCTCCAATTCCCACACGGCCATCGTCCGCCACGACTGCGCACCAGGCGCACGTCATCACGCCGACCTCGGTACGGACAAGGCCGCCTTCCAAGCCGACGGCGAGCCTGGCACCGCTCTGCGCCAGCGCCGCGCGCGCCCGATTGAGCGCCCCGCTGCGTGTCTGCGCGTCGCCCCACGGCTGGGCCGGGATGCCGGAAGGGACCTCGAGTGCCACAAAAGACGCCCCCGGAAAGACCGACGCCAGGACGCTTTCGGCAGCCTGGATTTTGACAGGGTTGAGCGAGCCAATGGCGATGCGCATGATCGTGCTCCGACGCGCGCATTGTAGCATTGCGTTAAAAGGGATGCCAATCGCCTGCATCTGCGGTAATGTTCATTCGTGGCGTGGTTTTTGGGGGAGTCTCCGCATGTATTACGATGTGTTCACCATTGCCGCCGTGGTTGACGAGCTTAAAGAGCGCCTGGTCGGTGGGCGGGTGCAGGATGTCATCGACCTGAGCGAAACCGCCATCGGGCTGGAGATTTACGCGGGCCAGCAGCGCCACTATCTCCTGCTGGAGGCAGAGCCGGCCCAGCCACGGGCCTATCTGGTGGCGGGCAAACTGCGGCGCGGCCTGCCCAGGCCGACCCAGCTTGGCCTGCTCATGCGGCGCTATGTGGAGGGGGCCTTTGTGGCCGATGTGACGCAGCCGCCCTGGGAGCGCCTGATCACCTTCCACCTTGACGGCCCGGAGGGGACGAGCGAGGTCATCATGGAGGCCGTTGAGCGGCGCAGCAACATCCTGCTGGTGCAGGAAGGGCTGATCCTGGACTGCATCCGCCGTGTGGGGCCGCAGGAGAACCGCGTGCGTGTCAGCCTGCCAGGGCACGATTATGTGCCGCCCCCGCCACAGACGGGCAAGCTGCCCCCCCACGCCGTGCTGCCGGAGGATATCGGCCAGTTTCTGGACGCCGACCCTGGCCTGCCTGCCTGGCGGGCGCTGACGCGGCACGTGTTGGGCATCAGCCCTCTGCTGGGGCGTGAGATCGTCCATCGCGCCACGGGCAGGGCCAGCAGCAAGGCCGGAGACAGCAGCCCGCGAGCCGTATACCGGGCGCTGGCGGAGGTGGTGGAGCCGCTCCTGCGGCACGAATGGCAGCCGGGGATTGCCCGTGAGGGGACGGGGCGCGTGGCGGCTTTTGCGGTTTACCCGCTGACTCATCTGCCTGGGTGGGAGCCTGTGGAATCGACGGGCGCGGCCCTGGTCGCCTATTACGGCGCGCCTGTTGGCCAGGACGCCTACAACGCGGCCAAGGAGCCGGTCCGCGAGCAGTTGCAGGAGGCCATCGCGCGGCTGGAGGGCCGGATCGAGTCGCTGCGCAGGTCGTTGAAAGACGAGCAAGAAATGACGCGCCTGCGCCAGGCCGGGGAATTGCTGCTGGCGTACCAGTACACCATCCAGCCGGGCGCTACCGCGTTCTCCGCCCAGTATGAGCCTGACCAGCCACCGGTGGAGATCGCGCTTGACCCCGCCCTCTCTCCCCTGGAGAACGCCAGACAGTATTTCTCCCGCTACGAGAAGGCCAAGCGGGCGCTGGCCGACGCGCCCCGGCGTCTGCAAGCTGCCGAGAACGAGCTGGCCTTCTTGCGCCAGTTGGAGACCGATCTGGAGCTGGCCACCAACTGGCCGGAGATCGATGAGGTGCGGGAGGCCTTGGAGCGCGAAGGGTACTGGCGTGGTCCCCGGCAGGCGCGCCCCAAAGGGGGCAGGCCCGCCCCTCTAAGGGTGACCACGCCGGAGGGTTTCCTGATCTGGGTCGGGCGCAACGCCCGCCAGAACGACCTGGTCACCTTCAGCAAGGGCGGGCCGGAGGACCTGTGGCTCCACGCGAGGGGCGTGCCGGGTGCGCACGTGATCATCAGCTCGGCTGGGCGTCCGGTTCCTGACGGTGTGGTCCGGCGGGCGGCGGAGCTGGCGGCGTACTTCAGCGCGGCGCGCTCTGAGGGGCGGGTCCTGGTGGACGTGACCCAGCGCAAGTACGTGCGCAAGATTCGCGGTGGCAGGCCCGGCATGGTCACCTATCGCCACGAGGAGCCGCTTGAGGTCCAGCCGCGCGGCCCCGATGAGGGCTGAGCGGCTGCCCTGTTGCGACGGCCATGCCTGGCCCCGGTTGTGCTGAGCCTCTGCGTCCGGGGTGGTCAGTCCGGGATGACGTAGCGCTCGATGTCGGGCGGTGGGTCCGGGTAGCGCAGGTCAAGCTTCTCCAGGGTCTCGATCAGGACCTGGGAGACGGCCAGGTTGCGGTACCACTTGCGGTTGGCAGGGATCACGTACCAGGGCGCGTAGGGGGTGTTGCAGCGGGTCAGCGCGTCCTCGAAGGCGGCCATGTAGGCATCCCAGCGCTTGCGCTCCTCCAGGTCGCCGGGGGCGAATTTCCATTGCTTGTCCGGCCTTTGCTGGCGCGCCAGCAGCCGTTCTTTCTGCTCCTCTTTGCTGATGTGCAGGAAGAACTTGACGATGGTCACGCCGCTGTCGGCCAGCAGGCGCTCGAAGTGGTTGATGTGCGCGTACCGCCCCTGCCATACCTCTTTCGGCACAAGCCCTTTGACCCGCACCACCAGCACGTCTTCGTAGTGTGAGCGGTTGAAGATGCCGATCATCCCCCGGCGCGGGACGGCCTTGTGGACGCGCCACAGGAAGTCGTGCGCCAGCTCCTCCTCCGTGGGCACTTTGAAGGGCACGACCTGGACGCCCTGTGGGTTGAAGGCCCCCATCACATGCTTGATGGTGCTGTCCTTGCCGCCGGCGTCCATCGCCTGCAGCACGATGAGCAGGGCGTGCTTCCCCTGCGCATAGAGCATCTCCTGGAGCGTGTTCAGGCGTTGCAGGTTGTGCGCTATCTGTTCTTTGGCCTCCGTCTTGCTGGTATAGGGGCCGGTGTTGTTGGGGTCGAAGTGCCCTAGCTGGAAGCGCTCGCCGGGCGGCAGGGTCAGGGGCTGGGCCATGCGTGTTCTCTCCTGGTGGGTGGGCCTGGCGGCGGCCTGGGGGGGGCCAGCCACCAGGGGCCGGGCCTCAGCGCTTGCGGGAGCGCCTGGCGCGCGCGGCCTGGGCGCGCCGCAGGATCGCGTCGATATTTTCTTCCTGCTGGGGACGGGCTGGCGGCTGCGCTTCTGCCGGGCCGGTGCTGCCTGGCGGAGTCCCGTCCACGGCGGGGCCGGTTTTCCCCCGCGCCTGTGCTCGCCGGGCCATTTCCTGCTGTAGCGATCCATCCTGCTCCATCTGCCAGTAGAGCGCATTCCAGTACAGGAGCTTGCCGAAGCGCCGGGCGGCCTGGCGCACCTGGGGGGAGGGGTCGGTGAGGAATGCGGTGGCCAGGTGGGGCAGCGCTGCCGGGTTGTTCAGGTTGCTCAGCTCCAGGGCGGCTTTTTCCCGGTTGGCTGGGGAGGGGTCTTCGTGCAGGCGGCGCGTCCACAGCGTGATGTCGGCGTTCGTGGGCATGACAGCGGGCGTGCGCTGCTGGCCGATCTGAGGGCGGTCAGCGCCCAAATTGGAGGAAGCCACCTCGCCTCCGGCCTGGAGGGCAGCGCCCATCATGCTGGTGGCCATTGCGCCGCCGCCCAACGCCGCCCCTGCCAGCCCCAGGGCCAGGGCCGTGCCCGTTTTCTTCTGGAGCGCCTGGGCTTTCATCTTCGCCAATTCAGCATCAAGCTCGTCCTGCAGCTTTTTCATCAGCGCGGCTTCCTCCGCGCTGGAGAGCGCCTCGATCTCGCGATCAACGCCAAAATGCTGGAAGATCGCGTCGATGGTGTTGTATCCTGCCTGGTGAGCCTGGTAGATTTGCTGGCCCGCCCAGGCCAGGGCGCTGCGCACGTTGGGATCGGTTTCCGCCCTGTAGCGTTGCCTGATGGCGGGCAGCGCACGGGCCTCCTGGACCATGCCGAGCACCTGGGCCACGCTGAGGCGGATGTCGGGCCGTGGGCTTTCCAGGCTGGTGATCAGGGTCTCCAGTCTCATCGTGCTATCTCCTGGCGCTCTACGCTGCTTCGTCGCCTGATGGTATCCCTTATTTTAGCACAGGCCCGCGCCCGCCACCTGTGCCTGCTGGCGTGGTTGAAAGCGCTCAAGGCTTGGGGTAAGATGTGCCCGTTTTGATGCCTTTCTGCTGACTCTCTGCTGAAGGAGCGGCTGCGTGAGCGAGGAACAGAGACCAGCTACGGTGATTCTGGTGACCCGAAACGGTATGGGTAACGCAGATGCCGAATTGCAGCACATACTGGCAGGCAAGTACTTTCAACTGCTGGCGGAGCATGGCATGCTCCCGGCAGTGATCTGTTTCTACGCGGAAGGGGTCCGGCTGGTGTGCGAAGGCTCACCCGTGCTGGAGCAGTTGCGCGCGCTCCAGGCCAAGGGAGTGCACCTGGTGGTCTGCAAGACCTGCCTGGACTACCTGGGCCTGGCCGACCAGGTGCGGGTCGGCCTTGTGGGCGGCATGGGGGATATCATCGACGCGCAGTGGCGGGCCGACAAGGTGATCACGATTTGAGTGGGCGTCTGCGGGCCGGTCGCTACGTCCCTCGTGTGACGCGCAGCGCTGCCGCGATCACGTCTTCCGGTGGGATGTCCGTAACACAGGGATGGTTGGCCGGGTCGTCGCCGGACCAGTCCAGGATGCGGCAGGGGCGGCAGGCGATGTCGCTGGTCAGGACGGCGTGCCGTGTTGGCTCCCCCCAGGGGCCAAATTCGGCGGGGTCAGCAGGGCCGTAGAGGTGTACGGTGGGGGTCCCTACCGCAACGGCCAGGTGCAGCGGACCGCTATCTGGCCCCAGCACGACCTGCGCCCCCTCGTAAAGGGCGGCCAGTTGGCGGACGTTGGTCTCCCCAGCCAGAAGGATGGCCGGGGAGGCCATGCGATCTGTGATCTGGCGGATCATGCGCAGCTCGCGGTCACTGCCGGTGAAGAGGATCGGCGCTCCCCATATACCCGCCAGATGGTCCGCAACTCTGGCCCAGTGCGCCGGGTCCCATTGCTTGACCGCTGTGCCGGAGCCGGGGTGGATGATGACGCGGGGGGCGCCTTCCGGAAAGCCCAATTCGCCCAATCTCTGGCGGACGTACTGGCGGTCGGGTTCTTCCACCGGGAAGCGGACGTTGATCGCCGTGCCCGGCGGCGCTGTGCCCGTCCAGGGGCTGACCAGGGCCAGGTTGTGCTCGACCGCGTGCCCGACACGAAACGGGAGCGTCTCGCTGAGAAAAGGGGCAACGTCAGGCAGGGCGAACCCCACGCGCCGTGGCACGCCTGCCAGACAGGTGAGCATCGCGCCCCACCAGTGGTCGGGGCGGAAGATGATCGCCGCTTCGGCCCGCAACCGGCGGAGCCGGCCAGCCCATCGCCACGCCTGCCAGTATGGCCTGGCGGATATGCCGCCGGGACGGCGCGCAAAACCGGGGAAGGGCAGCGTCAGCGTGAGATCGACCTGCGGAAAGGCGCTGATCACCCCGGCAGACCAGGGGCCAACCAGGGCCACCAGCCGCGCGCCGGGCGCTGCCCTGCTCAGCGCTTCGATTGCCGGGCCGGTCAGCAGCACGTCGCCCAGGTGGTCGGGCCGCACCAGGAGGATGGTTCGCCCGTCGCTCTGGGCCGGGGGCACAGGCAGCCTGGCAATCAGGCGGAGCAGCAGGCTGCGCGCCTGTTCCCGGATGGTGCGGGCGTGGCGTTGCGCAGCCAGCTCTGCGTTGCGCCGGGCCAGGGCAGCGTGCCTAGACAACGCCTAACTCCCTGTAGACTTCCAGCAGACAGGGCAGCAGGACGGACCAGTCGTAATGATCCTTCACGAACTGCCGTGCACATGCGCCCATCTCAGCCGCTTTATCCCGCTCCTTTTGCAGCCGGGCCACCGCCCTGGCGAATTCTTTGGCCGTGTCGGCCAGGATCAGCTCCTGGCCGTCCACGACGGAAAGGCCCTCTGCGCCCACCCGTGTGGAGACAATCGGGCAGCCGGCGGCCATGGCCTGCAGCACTTTAAGCCGGGTTCCGCTGCCCATGCGCAGGGGCACGACAAACACGCTGGCTGCTTGTAGATAGGGGACCACGGCGGGGACCAGTCCGGTCAGGGTGATGCCGGGTTTGCCCCGCAGGACATCCAGGCGCGAATGGGGCGATTGGCCGACGACGTAGAAGTGCGCGTCGGGGATCTCCTCCCGGACGAGGGGCAGAATCTCCTCCGCAAACCAGAGGGCGGCGTCGATATTGGGGCGGTAATCCATCTTGCCGGTGAAGACCAGCGCGGTCTCTTCCAGGTCGACCGGGTCCTGGACCGGCGTTTCGTACAGCCTGGTGGAGATGCCGTTGGGGACGACCCTGATCGGCGTGGTGATGTCCAGCCTTTGCAGCAGCTCGGCATCGGTGTGCGAGACGGCGATGATGTAATCGGCGGCCTGGCAGGTCTGCCGCTCGAATTCGCGGATGCGCCGGGCCTGGACATAAGAATACAGCGCGCTCAAGGTCTGGGTGGGCGTGGCGCGCTCGGTCTCGTAGATACGTTGTTGCAGGGCATATTCTGCGTTGTGTGCGTCGTAAATGACGGGCGTAGCCGGTTGCAGGCTCCTGATGAGTGGCAGGTAAACCGCCATCTCAAGGTTCTCGATCTGAATCACGTCGAAGGCCTGCCCGCTCAGCCAGTCTTGCAGGCGTCTGGCATATGCTGTGGACAGGTAGCGCCGGGCGATATCCGCCTGCCGGGTCAGCAACAGCGTTTGCAGGCGGTTCAGCATGGCGCGCTGTGGCTGGGGGACAACCTCGATGCGGGCGCAGAGGTCCCTGAGCGGCGTCTGCTCGGCTTTTTGGGAGTAGGGGCTGGCGAAGGAGAGCAACCAGACCTCATGTCCGGTCAGTCCTTCAATCAGCCCAAAGTTCCGCAATGGTGCTCCTGCGTAAGGGGGGTAGGGCAGTTCCGATGTCAGGAATAGAATACGCAAGCGCGGCCTCTCCTCGGTCAGATGGCGAGTCGCTGGTAAACAGAACGGACGACGGTGGCTGTGTGCCGCCAGGTGAATTGCTGTGCCCGTTGCAGCCCGGCGGCGCGGAGTCTGGCCCGCAGCGACGGGTCGCTCAGCACCTGGATGATGGCGCTGGCAATGGCGTGGGGGTCCTCCGGGTTGACGAGCAGGCCTGCATCCCCCACGACTTCCGGCAGGGAGCTTCGGTTGGCGACCACGGTCGGCGTGCCGCAGGCCATCGCTTCCAGGGCGGGCAGCCCGAAGCCCTCGTAAAAAGAAGGCAGGGCCAGCAGAGTCGCCGCGTTGTAGAGGGCGGGCATCAGCGCAGGGGGCACGTCTTGCCGCCAGTGCAGGTAGGCTTCAAGCCCCAGGCGCTCTGCCTGGGCGGCGATATCCTCCGCCAGCCAGCCCTGCCGCCCGGCCAGCACCAGCGGCGGGGCGTCCGGCACTTCGCGCCGCAGGAGCCGGTAGGCTGCCAGCAGGCCGGGGATGTTCTTGCGCGGCTCAAAGGTCCCCACAAACAGGATGAAGCCGCGCGGCAGGGCCAGCCGCTGGCAGGCGGCCAGCACTTCGCGCTCCGGTAGCGGCCTGTACTGCGGGTCGACTCCCAGCATGTGTACCGTGATCTTCTCCGGGGGCACGTCGAGCATGGTCACCAGGTCGCCCTTGGTGGCCTCTGAGTCGGCCAGGATATGCGCCGCCTGCTGCACAGCGCGCTCGATCTGCCCATTATAATAGCGGCGGCTCTCCGCCGTGAGAAACTGTGGATAATGCAGGAAGTTCAGGTCATGCACCGTGATTACATGGCGTCGCGCGCCCCATAGCGGGGGGATAAAGTCCGGGCTGTGCAGGATGTCCAGCCGCAGCGGCGTGATCTCCACCGCAAGCGTCCAGCGCTCCAGGCGATGATGGCAGGGTGTCCACAGGCTGGCCCGTCTGAAGTTGGGTCCTGGGGTGAGTGGGTGGCGGTCCTTGCGGCTCTGCAAGACCCGGTAGCTCGTCTGCTGGTCGATTTCCGCCAACGCTTCGATCACGCGCCGTGTGTAGGCGGCGATGCCGCCCTGGCGATAGTAGATCAAACGGGCGTCAATTCCTATGCGCATGACCAGGAGTATAGCGCAAGATGGTGATGACGTAGAGTCTGCTTCCAGGTCAGGAGGGGGATGCGTTATAATGCATGAAATCTCGTCGGCTGCACGGGAGGATAGATATGGACTCGAATCAGGTCGCACGGATGATTGAGTGGCTGGATGAAGAGCGCCGGCGTGACAAGGGCACTATCGCTGCGCTGGAGGAGCGCATCCAGCAGCAGCAGGAAACGATCACACAGTTGGCGCGGCGGCTCAACGGCCTGGAGAGCGACCAGGCCACCATGCAGAGCGCATTTTTGCCTGCCGGGCGGGACCTGGAGATCGCCGGTCAGTTGCGCCTGGAGATGCAGCAGTTGATCGAGCAGAACGAGGCCAAGCGGCTGGCCGCCGAACGGGAGGCGGAGCGGCGCGCGGCCATCTCGCGGGATAGCATCGTGCGCCCCATGCGGGAGTTTGGCGAGCGCCTGGACAAGGTGGAGCGTGCTCTGGAGCAGATCGCTGCCGTCCGTGCCGAACAGGATCGCCTGGCCAGCGCCATCCCCGCGCTTCAGCAGCGCCTGGAGGACCTGGCCAAGAAACTGGAGGAGCCAGACCGGCGGCTGGCCTTCCTGGAGGAGCAGCGCCGCGCGGACTCGCGGCGGCTCTCGGAGCTGCAATCCGAGCTTCCGGAGCTGCAAAAGCAAATCGATGGCGTTCGTCCCAAGCTGGAATTGCTGGAGGAGATGGCCCTGCGCAACGAGAAGCGTGTCCTGGAGATGCAGAGCACCGAGCGCGAGCGGCGGGAGCAGATGCAGCAGTTCATCGACCAGCAGAATCTGCTCGTCCAGCAGCGGGACCAGCAGATCAAGGAGCTGGCCGGCAAGATCGGCACCTACGACGAGGACATGCAGCGTTACATACAGCGCTTTGAAACCTGGTCGGAAGCCTACCGCCAGATGAAGCGCATCATCGAGGATTTCGAGCGGATCGGCGACCGCCTGGAGCGGCGGATCAACGAGGTGGCGGAGATGCAGCGGCTCTCTGAGGACCGCTTCCGCCAGGAATGGAACGCCTGGACCGCCGACGACCAGAAGCGCTGGAAGCAGTTCACCCTGACCAATGACGAAGCCTGGCGCAGCCATGACCGGGAGTTTGAGCAGTTCGTCGCCCGCCTGGAGGAGGTTGCCCAGCAGGTCAAGCCATTGCAGAACAGCCTGGAGCGGCTGTGGGCGCTGGAACGGGCGCATGCCGCGCTCTACCGCGAGCAATACCAGGCGCTGCTGGCCGAATATGATACCCAGCGGACTCCTGGCAGCAGCCCGTCGGTTCCGCTGGGCAATGGGGGCAGCGATACCGTGCCATGATCGCCCCCCAGCTTTTGGGGCTGCCCGCTGCGTTGGGGCTGGCCTCCAGCGTGGAATCGCACAGTCGAGGAATCGGTAGCGCCATTCTGAATGGCGCTTAACACTTTGGGCCATAGCAGGATGGAAACGTCTTTATATGTCATTGGCACGGCGGGCCATGTGGACCATGGCAAATCAACCCTGGTCAAGGCGCTGACCGGGATCGATCCCGACCGGCTGCGTGAGGAGAAAGAGCGCGAGATGACCATCGATCTCGGCTTTGCCTGGGTCACGCTGGCCAATGGGATGCAGATAGGCGTGGTTGACGTGCCGGGGCATCGCGATTTCATCGAGAACATGCTGGCTGGCGTGGGGGGGATCGATGCCACCCTGTTCGTGGTGGCCGCCGACGAGGGCGTGATGCCCCAGACGCGCGAGCACCTAGCCATCCTGGACCTGTTGGGTATTCCCGGCGGGGTGATCGCGCTGACCAAGATCGACCTGGTTGACGACGCGGAATGGCTGGAGCTGGTGGAGATGGACTTGCGCGACATCGCGCAGGGGACGGTGCTGGCGGATGCCCCCATTGTGCCGGTTTCGGCGCGCACCGGGGCGGGGCTGGAGGCGTTGCTGGCGGCGCTATCTGATTTTCTGGCTGCGCGGCCCCCACGCAGCGACCACGGACATCCCCGGCTGCCCATTGATCGCGTGTTCACCATCAGCGGCTTCGGGACGGTGGTCACCGGCACGCTTTCCGGGGGGAGCCTGGCCGTGGGGGACGCGGTGGAGTTGCAGCCTGGCGGGTTGGCCGGGCGAGTGCGCGGTCTGCAAGCGTACAAGAACAAGCTACAGCGCGCGCAGCCGGGCAGCCGTGTCGCGGTTAATATCGCCGGCGTTGAGAAAAGCCAGGTTCAGCGGGGGCAGGTGCTGACCGTTCCCGGCTGGCTGCGCAGCACAACCCTGGCCGACGTGCGCTTCCGGCATCTGGCGGATGCCAGCCGCCCGCTGAAGCACAATGCGGAGGTCAAGTTCTTCTCCGGTGCGGCGGAGGCGGTGGCCCACGTCCGCCTGCTGGACGCGGATGAGCTGCCTCCCGGCGCAGAGGGGTGGCTGCAACTGCGCTTGCAGCACCCGGTCGCCCTGGTGCGGGGAGATCGTTTCATCCTGCGCTATCCCTCGCCGGGCGAGACCATCGGCGGCGGGGTGATCCTCGATCCTGCGCCGGGTCGCCGCTGGCGGCGGCACCGCCCGGAAGTCATCGAGCGGCTGAAGACCCTGGCCCAGGGCACGCCGGCGGAGCTGGTGGCGCAGGTGCTGGAGCGGGTGGCCGCGCCGCTGCGAATGGAGGACGTTCAGGCGCGCAGCGGGATGGCTGCCCATGAAGTGCGGGATGCCCTGCGGGCGGCTGCGCAGGAGGGGCTGGCCTACGAGCTGGAAGGCGGCTGGTGGATGGCGGCCCAGGCCCACCACGCCTTTGTGCGGCGGTTGCAGGCGGAGCTGGAGGCGTATCACCGGGAAGAGCCACTGCGGCAGGGGATGCCGCGCGAGCAGTTGCGCAGCCGGCTGCGGATGGAGCGGGCCGCTTTTGACAGGTTGCTGGAACGGGTGGGGGACCAGGTGGCGGCGGATGCCGATCTTGTCTGGCTGCGGGGCCATACAGTGACCCTTTCTCCTCAGCAGGAGGCAGCGGTCCAGGAGTTGCTGGGCGCGTTTGGGGCAGCGCCCTATGCGCCGCCTTCGGTCAAGGAGTCGATTGAGCAGGTGGGTGAGGACCTGTTTCACCTGCTTCTCCAGCGCGGGGACCTGGTTCAGGTGGCCCCGGATGTCGTGCTCTCCGCGCCGGTTTACAGGGAGATGTTCCAGGCCGTGGCGCAGGCGCTGGATGGGCACGGCTCGATCTCCGCGCGAGAGCTGCGTGACCGCTTTGGGACGACCCGCAAATATGCCATTGCCTTTCTGGAGCATCTGGACGCCCAGGGCGTCACCCGGCGTGAGGGGGACGTGCGGGTGTGGAACCGGCGTCCTAAGATGTGATGTTCGTTGCCCCAAAAAAAGGCACTTGTCATGGGGCAAACTGCACAAACCGTGCTATGGTGAGGATGCGACAGAGGGGGCGTTGCCATGTTGCCTCCTTGTGTTTCCACGCCTGTCCCCCTTTTCGGCTTCGTCTTGCCTGTCCATGCCAAAAGTCTAGACAAGGGAGCAATCTGTATGACCCAAACGGAAAAGCCATTGGTGACGAAGGAGGAATTGCTGGAGCGCGCGAAGAAACCAGCCGCCGACGCCATGCGCCTGCACCCCTTCTACCGTGGCAAAGTGCAAACCGCCCTGCGGGCCAGCGTGCGCAGTTTCGACGATTTCGCGATCTGGTACACCCCCGGTGTGGCCGCTCCCTGCCGGGCTATTGCGGAGGACCCCAGCCTGGTTTACGAGTACACCAGCAAATGGAACACCGTAGCCGTTGTTTCGGATGGGACCCGCGTGCTGGGTTTGGGGGATATCGGCCCCAAGGCAGGCCTGCCCGTTATGGAGGGCAAGGCTTTGCTCTTCAAATACCTGGGTGGGGTGGATTGTGTGCCGATCACCCTGGATACCAAAGACCCCGACAAAATCATTGAAACCGTCTTGATGATCCAGCCCGCCTTTGGGGGCATCAATCTGGAAGACATCGCGCAGCCCAAGTGCTTCCGCATTCTGGATACCCTGCGCGAGAAGGCCGAGATCCCCGTCTGGCACGACGACCAGCAGGGGACCGCCAGCGTGACCCTGGCAGCCCTGATCAACGCCGCCCGTATCGTCGGCAAGGAACTCAGGAACATGCGCATCGCCTTCATCGGCAGTGGCGCGTCCAACGTGGCCTGCTCCCGCCTGATCTTTGCCTACGGCGCAGAACCGGGCAATTGCCTGATGGTGGACAGCAAGGGGATTCTGGGCAAACATCGCAAGGATATCGCGCTGCGCAAGGCCGAGTATGTCCAGAAGTGGCACCTGTGCCAGATCACCAACGATGAGGAACTGGAGGGCGACATCCCCGAAGCCCTTAGGGGCGCGGACGCGGTGATCGCGCTCTCCAAGCCCGGCCCCGGCGTGATCAAGCCGGAGTGGGTGCGCACTATGGCCAAGGATGCCATCGTCATTGCTGCGGCCAACCCTATTCCTGAGATCTGGCCCTGGGAGGCCAGGGAAGCCGGGGCGGCGGTGGTTGCTACCGGGCGCTCCGATTTTGAGAACCAGGTGAACAACTCCCTGGGGTTCCCCGGTATCTTCCGGGGCGCGCTGGACGTGCGGGCCAGCACCATTACCGACGAGATGGCGATTGCGGCTGCCGAGTCGCTGGCGGAGATGGCGGTTGAGCAGGGCCTTACCGCAGAGCGCATCCTGCCCACCATGGATGACTGGGAAGTCTTCCCACGGGAGGCAGCAGCGGTGGCCATGAAGGCCATCGAGCAGGGCATTGCCGCCAAGCCCTGCACCTATGAGGAGGAGCTTGAGCGCGCTTCCTCCATCATCCGCCAGGCCCGCGAGATGACCCAATTGCTGATGGACGAGGACTTCATTCCGGCACCCCCGGAGGAGTAACGAGGAGGACGAACATGCACGACGTAATCATCATTGGTGGTGGCCCGGCTGGCCTTGCGGCGGCGGCCTACGCCACGCGCAAGCGCATGGATGCCCTGCTGGTCTCTCCGGGTCTGGGGGGGCGCACGAACCGCAAAATGGAGCTGCCCTGGGTGGAGGACTACAGCGTGCTCGTCGGCGAGGAAATGGTCCAGCGGTTCCGCTTGCAGATGGAATACCTCGACTTTATGCGGGTGCGCAGCGCGGTAGAGCAGATCAAGCCCCTGCAGGATAGCTTCTGTGTGGTCTCCCGGGATGGCAAGGAATACGAGACAAAGACGGTTCTGCTGACCACGGGCGCGGTGGGGGAGATGCTAAACGTGCCCGGCGAGGCCGAGTTTGAGATGAAGGGCCTGTGCTACAGCACGGTCACCTATGCCCCCTTGTTTATTGACCGCAAGGCCATTGTTGTCGGCGATGGCTGCCAGGCGTTCCGCGCCGTTGCCGAGCTGCAACGGATCGCCAGCCATGTGACCCTGGTCGCCCCTACACATGGGGATCTGGACATGCCCCTGGCCAAGGATCTGGGGGCGATGCGCAACGTGACCATCCTGGACAGCTACGAGGTTGTTGAGATCAGAGGGGATGACTTCGTGCGGTCGGTGCTGCTGCGCAAAGACGGCGAGACCACCGAGGTCTTTACGGATGCCGTCTTCATTGAGAAGGGGCTGAAGCCCAATTCTGGGCTGGTCAAGGGCCTGGTGGCGCTGGATGAGCAGGGCTTCGTCAAGATCGATGAGCGGAACCGGACCAGCCATCCGGGCATTTACGCTGCGGGCGAAGTCACCACAGCCTATTCTGACCAGGTGCTCATCTCCATGGGGGAGGGCGCCAAGGCCATCCTGGCCATCTATGACGACCTGCTGGGCATCTGCTAGGCGCAGGCCGTTTTACAGCATCCAGCATCCAGCGAGGGCGCTCGCATACAGCGCCCTCGTTTTGTTTAATCGGCGACCCGCTCGATGTGCGCGCCCAGGGCGCGGAGCTTCTCCTCGACTCGCTCGTAGCCCCGGTCGATCTGCCGGATGTTCTGAATGACGGTTGTGCCGCGCGCGGCCAGCGCCGCCAGCAGAATGGCCATCCCGGCCCGAATGTCGGGGCTGGCGATGTTGGGGGCTGCGCGGAGCGCCGTGGGGCCGTGGACCAGCGCACGATGCGGGTCGCAGATGACGATGCGCGCACCCATGCCGATCAGGTTGTCTGTGAAGAAGAAACGCCCGTCGTACATCCATTCGTGGAACAGCGCCGTGCCCGCCGCCTGGGTGGCTACCGTGAGGGCGATGCTCATCAGGTCCGAGGGGAAGGCGGGCCAGGGCTGAGCCTTGATCTCTGGGATGCGGTTGCCCAGGTCGCGCCGGATGGTCAGGCTCTGGCCCGCCGGGACGTGGATATCGCTGCCCTGCGTCTCCCATACCACGCCCAGCCTGGCAAAGACCAGCGCGATCATAGCCAGGTGTTCCGGGTCGGCCTGGCGGATGGTGATCTCGCCGCCTGTCATGGCCGCCGCGCCGATGAAGCTGCCCACCTCCAGGTAATCGGCCCCCACGCGGTGCTCGCAGCCGTGCAGCCGCTCCACGCCCTGGATGGTGAGGGTGTTGGAGCCGATCCCTTCGATCTGCGCGCCCATCGCGTTGAGCATGTGGCAGAGGTTCTGCACATGCGGCTCGCAGGCCGCGTTGCGAATCACGGTGGTGCCCCTGGCCAGTACAGCGGCCATCACGGCGTTTTCGGTGGCCGTCACGCTGGCCTCGTCCAGCAGGATGTCGGCCCCGCGCAGGCCGTCGGCGTTCATCCTGAAGGAGCCGCGCTCGTATTCGACGTGAGCGCCCAGTCTCTCCAGGGCCAGCACATGTGTGTCCAGCCGACGGCGTCCGATCACGTCACCGCCGGGCGTGGGCAGCTCCAGGCTGCCTTCGCGCGCCAGCAGGGGGCCGGCCAGCACGATGCTGCCCCGGATCAGGCGGGCTTTTTCCTGGGGGATACGGGTGGTGTGGAGCTGGCTGGCCTGCACGCGCCAGGTATGCCTGTCCAGCGGCGTGATCTCAACCCCGAGGGCGCGCAGAATGTCTGCGGTGATGGCCACGTCGGCGATGTCCGGCACGTTGTGCAGGACGACAGGCTCCTCCGTGAGCAGACAGGCGGGGAGCATCTTGAGCGCGGCGTTCTTGTTGCCGCTGGCCGTGATCGCGCCCTTGAGGGGATGTCCGCCTTCGATAACGAAACGCTCCATCAATGGCCTCCTGGGGATGGCCCCTGTTCCGGAGTTGTTGCTTCCAGGCGCACCACGACGCGCGCGCCGATGCTCAGGCCGAGCGACTGCTGCGCGTTGCCCTGGTTCACGGCGATTTCCAGCAGCCCTGCGCTGTTGATGAGCGGCGTGGCCTGGCCGACGGGGACCTGCGTGTAGGTGCGGGCAATGCCGGAGAAGACATGGCGGCCCACGTGGACAGTTGCCTGGAAGGCCGAAAAGGCCAGCGGCGTTGCGCCGGGCAGCGCACGCGGTTGCAGCCGCAGCACGTCTTCCTGCAGCCAGTCGCAGCGCCCGATGCTGGTCACCACGTTGCCGAAGTGATCGACGTAGATGACCTCCCCTTCGATGGCTCTGTCGCCCAGGCGCAGGGTCGGCGCGGGCAGCTCCACCAGCTTCTCCACGGGCTGCCCCAGCGCGGTCAGGCTTTCCCCGCAGGCCAACCGCGCCGCCGCCGGGGCGAACAGGTCGCGCCCGTGAAAAGTGGCGCTCAGGCTGCCGGGGACGGCCACCGCTGCCGGGTCAATGGCCACGGCGCGCCAGGTCTCTGCCTCCCGCAGTACCTCGCTGAAGACGCCGTTATCCGGCCCCACGAAGCGGCCCTGGGGAGTCTCCAGGGCCAGGGGGTGGCGGGCAGAGCCGACCCCAGGATCAACCACGACCAGAAAAACACTTTCCGGTGGGAAGTAGCGATACGCCGTCCACAACACAAAGGCGGCCTGGGGCACGTTTTGTGGCGCGATCTCGTGCGTCAGGTCGATCAGGGGCGCGGCGGGGCACTGGCGGAGGATGACGCCTTTCATCATCCCCACGTAGGCGTCTTGCGTGCCGAAGTCGGTGAGCAGCACGATGGGGGAGGGTGTGTTTTGGGACATGCGCGGATTGTAACCCAGGGCGGGACGGCGCGACAAGGCAGGCCGCTGTTCCCGTCATTCCATCCGTAACGCCTCCGCCAGGGCCAGGCGACCCAGCCGCCAGGCCGGGTACAGGCCCGCCGCCAGCGCCGCTGCCAGCGCCACCGCCAATGCCTGGGCGAATTCCTGGGGAGCCAGGGCGAGCTGCATGGTCCAGCCGAAGGACCGCACGTTGATCACGTTGATCAGCACCAGGGCCAGAATCACGCCAGTCGGCGCGGCCAGCACCCCCGCCGTCGCGCCCATCAGGCCGGTTTCCAGGAGGATGAGCTGCCACATCTGGCGCGGCGTCATGCCGTTGGCCCGCAAGACGGCGTACTCCCGCGTGTGCTCCAGTTGCAGGGAGAGCAGGGCGCTCAGGATGCCGATGAAGGCGACCACGGTCGCCAGCAGTTGCAGGGCCGCCGTGATGGCGAAGGTGCGGTCGAAGACCTCCAGCGCGCTCTCCCGCAGCGCCCGGTTGCTGCGCACGTTGAGGCTCTGCCCGGCCAGGGTCTCGTCCCGCAAGGTGTTGATGAGGGCCTGCGCGTCCGTTCCTGGCGCGACGATCAGCCCCAGCGAGGTGATGTAGGGGTCCTGGTAGAAGCGCCGGTAGACCGGCTCGGCCATCATCAGCGTGCCCTGGTCGGTGCTGTAATCGTAATAGACACCGGCCACGGTGAAGTCCTGCGGCCCCTGGTCGGTCAGCAGCGTGATGGTGTTCTGCTGTGGGGTGATGCCGCGCCGGTAGGCGAAGGGTTCGCTCACCAGCACCTGCCCCTCTTGCAGGGCTGCCCAGTAGTCGCCGTCCGGCGCACGATTCCAGGCAAAGCGCCGCCTGCCGTGGCTGATGTCGTGTGAGGGCACGGTCAGGTTAACCGGCGGCAGGTCGGGGTAGTCCGGCGCGATGACGTTCACGTTGCGCACCGTGGTGACCTGCGCCACCCCTTCCACTGTTTGCAGGAGGCCGACCAGGGCGGGGTCCAGGTCGGCGGTGGCCCGGTTGGCCGTCACCGATAGCGGCGAGATGAAGATGTCCGCGCCCAATGTGGTCTCCAGCCAGTCGCTGACAGTGTTCCGAAAGCTGCCGATCATGACCCCGACGCCGACGATCACGCTCACTGCCACGGTCAGGGCGGCCACGGCGATGCTCGTCCGGCTGAGGGAGCGGACCACCGCACGGGGCGCGATGCGCCCCGGCAGGCCGAAGAGCCGCTCGGTGAGCGGCCTGGCGAGGCGCATGGCGAGCAGCAGGAGCGGCGGGGTCAGCAGGGCACAGCCCACGACCACGGCGAACAGCGCGGCAAAACCGACCCCGATGCTGGCTGTTGGCAGGGCCAGCAGGGCGCCGCCCAGCAGGATGAACAGGACCGCCCCCGCCGTCATCCAGGGGACGGCCCGGCGGGCGCCCTGCTCGACCATGGAGCGGCGCATGTTGCCGGCAGGGGGCGTGCGCGTGGCCTGCACGGAGGGCAGCAGGGCAGCGGCTGCGCTGGCGAACAGGCCCACCCCCACGCCCGTGACCAGCGTGAGCGGCGCCAGGGCGATGCGCTCCACGTTGACCGCGAAGTAGAGGTCGCTGATCGTCTGCGTGATCAGGCCGACGACGGAACGGGCCAGGATGATCCCCAGGGCCAGCCCCAGCAGCGTGCCGACCAGGCCCAGGAGCAACGCCTCCCCCAGAATCAGCGTGAAGACCTGGCGCTGTGTCATGCCCAGCGCCCGCATGATGCCGATGACGGGCCGCCGCTGGACCACGTTGAAGCTCACGGTGTTGTAGATGAGAAAAGCGCCCACCACCAGCGCCAGCAGGCTCAGCGCCCGCAGATTAAGCTCAAAGGCAGCGGTCATCTGGTTTAGCGCGTCGTTTCGGGCGTTGGGCGTGGCGAGGGTAACCCCCGGTGGCAGGATGGCCTCGATGCGGGAGAGATCATAGTCTTCCGCCAGGATCAGATCGATGCGGCTCAGCCTGTCCGGTTTGCCCAGCATCTCCTGGGCGGTGGCGATGTCGGTGAGGATCAGCGTGTCCAGGGCCTGGGCGCTGAGGCCGTCCTCCGGTCGCAGCAGGCCGACGACCCGCACGGGGATTCGCGCACTGTCCGGCTGAAGCGTGATGGTATCCCCTGGGCGCAGGCCGTGTCGCTCCGCCAGGGGCTGGCTGATGAGGACGGTGTTCGGCTCCGTGAGGAACACGTTCAGGGTGTCGAGGGCGGCCCGGTTCTCGCCCTCGATGCTGCTGGTGGTCAAGTAGCTACGGAAGGGGGCTTCCGCGAAGACATCGACCCCCAGCAGGCGCACGGGCAGGTCGCCCAGGTGGGGCGCGCGCACGTAGGCTTCAACAATCGGGGCGCTGGTCCGCAGCCCCAGCTCGACACGGATGGCCCGGTACAGTTCTGTGGGCAGGCCGCCAGGACCGCCGATGATCTGGTGTGTGGTTCGCCCGGTGATGCTCTCCGCGCTGAGCGTGAAGGCACGCCTGGCGGAGCCGTTGGCCAGGTCAATGGCCACGCCAACCGCGACGCCGAGCGCTACCCCGACGACGAACAGGAGGCTCTGTAGCAGGCGGCGGCTGATGTAGCGCTGGACCAGGCGGAAGATGAGCAGTCGCTGCGCGATCATGGCGCGGTCACGGATGCCGCCCGGTGGGCTTCGACGATCAGTTTGCCGTGGTGCAGGCGGCACACGCGGTCCGCCAGCGGGACGATGCTGGGGTCGTGGGTGGCCATCACCAGCGTCTTGCCGACCTCTCGCGTCAATTCCAGCAGCAAGGCCAGCACGGCCTCGCCGGTCTCCTCATCCAGGTTGCCCGTCGGCTCGTCTGCCAGCAGCAGCAGCGGCCCGTGAATCAGGGCGCGGGCGATGGCCACGCGCTGCTGCTCGCCGCCGCTGAGCTTGTCCGGGAAGTCTGCGGCGCGGTCGGCCAGCCCCACCCGTTCCAGCAGCGCGCGCGCCTTTGCCTCGCTCTCCCGCCGGCGGACGCCTTGCAGCTCCTGGGGCAGGGTGATGTTTTCCAGCACGGTCAGGGTGGGCAGCAGGTTGAAGAATTGGAAGACGATGCCAATGTGATCGCGCCGGAACAGCGTGCGCTGGTGTTCGCTGAGGTTGGTGATATCCACGCCGTTGATGATCACCGCACCGCTGCTGGGCTGGTCGATCCCGCTGATCAGGTTGAGGAGCGTGCTTTTGCCGCTGCCGCTGCTGCCCAGCAGCAGGAAAAACTCCCCGGCCTGGATGTCGAGATCGACGTTGTTCAGCACGGTGAGGGTGCTGTCTGCCTCGCTGTAGCGTTTGCTCAGGCCGCGAAGCCTGACGAGCGTGTTTCCGTTACGGCTGTGATCGAGCATGGCGTCCTTGTGAAAAAATGCGCGTTCATATGGGCGTATCATAGCGTAGAACCAGGACAAATGCTATCTGTTTTGGGGGTTTGGCCGTGGGGCAAAAGCAATGCGCTGGCTCCTCTTGAGCTTGGAGCCAGCGCACCAGATTCACAGCCGGGGTTGGCCGGCATGCCGCGTGCCCTTACTGGTTCTCCCCCACGTTGAGCAGGCCTGTTAGCAGGCGGGGCGTGCGTGTCTTTTCCTCGTCCTTGCCAAAGGTAATGACCTCGCCGGTTTCGGTGATCGCTTCCACGGCCAGGCCCAGGCTCTGCAACTCCTTGACCAGGACCCGGAAGCTGGCCGGGATGCCCGGCTCCTCGATTGGCTCGCCCTTGACGATGGCCTCGTAGGTCTTGACGCGGCCCTGTACATCGTCGCTTTTGACGGTGAGCATCTCCTGCAGGGTATGTGCCGCGCCGTAGGCCTCCAAAGCCCAGACTTCCATCTCGCCAAAGCGCTGCCCGCCGAACTGGGCCTTGCCGCCGAGGGGCTGCTGCGTGACCAGGCTGTAGGGGCCGGTGGAGCGGGCGTGCACTTTGTCTTCCACCAGGTGGGCCAGCTTGAGCATGTGAATGTATCCCACTGTGACCGGGCGGTCGAACCGCTCGCCTGTCTTGCCGTCGTACAGCCACATCTTGCCGTAGATGGGCACCGGCGAGCCGGTGCGGAACATCACTTTGTCAGCGTACTGCTTAAGCTCAGCGCCTGTGACCCCTTCCGGCGGTAGCGGCTCGCCCAGCGACTCGATCCACAGGCGCAGCGCGGCGTCGTGTGCTGCCAGGTCGCGGCGCAGGCGCTCCTCCAGGGAGACATGCTCCGTGGAGAAGAGCAGGACATCGTCCGGGTTGTAGCCCTTTTCCTTGAGCCACTCGCGCAGCACGGCCCGCCGCGCGTAGACCTCATCCAGCGCCAGTTGTTCGGGGTCGTATTCCGGATTGTCACCCAGCCAGTGGTCGATGTAGAGCAGCCGCGCCTCGTCGTCATCCTCCAGGCTCTCCGTGTCGTACTCGATTTCGCGTAGCCAGTTCCAGGCGCGCTCGGTGATCTCCTTCCAGGCCTGGTCGATCATCCAGGCCCGGCCCAGCTCCGCCTCGATCTCCTCTTCGGTGGCTCCGTCGAAGACGGGCGTGATGGCCCGGAAGCCGAGGCGGTCGGCGGCCCAGCCCAGGTGCGTTTCCAGCACCTGGCCGATGTTCATGCGGCCCGGCACGCCCAGCGGGTTGAGGATGATCTCAATTGGCTGGCCGTTCTCCAGGAAGGGCATGTCCTCGATGGAGACGACCTTGGAGATGACTCCCTTGTTCCCGTGCCGCCCGGCCATCTTGTCTCCCTGGGTGAGCTTGCGCTTTTGCGCAACGCTGACGCGCACCATCTGCTCGACCCCGGCGGGCAGGTCCCGGTGTTCTTCGCGGGTGAAGATCTTGACATCCACCACCTTGCCTTTTTCGCCGTGCGGCAGGCGCAGCGACGAATCCTTCACCTCGCGGGCTTTCTCGCCAAAGATGGCGCGCAGCAGCTTTTCCTCCGGGCTGAGTTCTTTCTCGCCCTTCGGGGTGATCTTGCCGACGAGGATGTCGTTGGGGCCGACCTCCGCGCCGATGCGCACGATCCCGCTCTCGTCCAGGTTCTTGAGCGCGTCCTCGCCGACGTTGGGGATGTCGTGCGTGATTTCTTCCGGGCCAAGCTTGGTATCGCGGGCCTCGATTTCGTGCTTCTCAATGTGGATGCTGGTGAACTTGTCCTCGCGGATCAGTTGCTCGCTGACCAGCAAGGCGTCCTCGTAGTTGCCGCCCTCCCAGCTCAGGAAGGCACACAACACATCGTGGCCCAAAGCCAGGTTGCCATCGACGGTGGAGGAGCTGTCCGCGATCACATCGCCTGCCCGCACGATCTGCCCCTTGCGCACGATCGGATGCTGATCGATGCAGGTCGATTGGTTGGAGCGGTTGTACTTGCGCAGGCGGTAGACGCGCTCGCCGTCCTTGGTGCGCAGCACAATGTGATCGCCCTGCGCCGAGATGACCTCGCCGTCCTGGTCTGCCACCAGCACCTGGCCGCTGTCATAGGCGGCCTGCTGCTCCATGCCCGTGCCGACTATGGGCACGTCGGGCTTGAGCAGCGGAACGGCCTGGCGCTGCATGTTGGAACCCATCAGGGCGCGGTTGGCGTCGTCATGCTCCAGGAAGGGGATGAGCGAGGCGCTGATGCCGACGATCTGGCGCGGCGCCACGTCCATGTAGTCGACACGGTCGGCGGAAGCCAGCAGGAACTTCTGGTTATGCCGCGCCGAAACGCGGGGGTTGACGAACTGCCACTGTTCATCGAGCGGCGCGTTGGCCTGGGCGATGAAGTAACGGTCTTCCTCGTCTGCGGACAGGTAGTGCACCTCATCGCTGACAAAGGGGCGGATGGGCACGTCCGTGATCCCGGCTTTGGCCAGCTTCTTGGCCAGGGCTTCATCAACGACGGTGCCCTCAGCGGCCAGCAGGTCCCCCGACTTGGGGGACAGCACATCCTCGCTGACGGCGCGCCCGACCAGACGCGGGTCGGTGGGGGCCAGGGCATGCAGCACCTTGCGGTACGGCGTCTCGATGAAGCCATACTGGTTGACCAGCGCATAGCTGGCCAGGCGCCCGATCAGGCCGATGTTGGGGCCTTCCGGCGTCTCGATGGGGCAGATGCGCCCGTAGTGGCTGTGGTGCACATCCCGCACGTCAAAGCCGGCCCGCTCACGGCGCAGGCCGCCCGGCCCCAGCGCGGATAGCGTGCGCTTATGGGTCAGCTCCGCCAGCGGATTGGTCTGGTCCATGAACTGGCTGAGCTGGCTGGAGCCGAAGAACTCGCGGATGGCCGCCACGATGGGCCGGATGTTGATCAGGGTAACCGGCGTCAGGCTCTCGCTCTCGCGAATCGACATGCGCTCGCGGACGACTCGCTCGGTCCGGCGCAGCCCTACACGCAGCTTGTTCTGGATCAGCTCGCCCACCGTCTTGACACGCCGGTTGCCCAGGTGGTCGATGTCGTCGGGGTCTGCCGTGCCGTTGTTGATCTCGATCATGCGCCGCACCAGCTCCACCAGGTCAACTTTGGTGACTGTGCGGGTCGACCGGTCGATGATCGCGTCCAGGCGCAGGCGCTGGTTAAGCTTGTAACGCCCGACGCGCTCCAGATCGTAGCGGCGCACATCAAAGAGCTGGCTTTCCAGGTACTCGCGGGCGTTGTCCAGGGTGGGCGGGTCGCCGGGGCGCATGCGCTTATAAAACTCCAGCAGCGCTGCCTCGCCAATGGTCTGGTTCTCCTTGAGTTCCCAGCCTGGCTCCATCTTCATGGTCCCGATGATGTACTGGTGATCGGGATCGGAGTCGGTCTCGGCATAAATGGAAAGCAGCTCTTCGTCGGTGCCTTCTTTGATCGGCGACACCTCGTCATAGCCGTCGCTGACGGCGGCCAGCGCGCGCAGCAGGATGGTGACGGGCACTGTCCGCTTGCGGTTGAACTTGATGGTCAGGTAGTCGCTTTTGCGCGTCTCGAATTCCATCCACGCGCCACGATCCGGGATCAACTTGGCGGTGGAAAGGAAGCGCCCCGTTGTGCGGTCTTCCTCGGCGTCGAAGTAGACGCCAGGGCTGCGGATCAACTGGCTGACAACCACGCGCTCCGTCCCGTTGACGATGAAGGTGCCTTTTTCGGTCATCAACGGGAAGTCGCCCAGGAAGATATCGGAGACCGTCACCTCGTCCCCGGCCTCGCGATTGATGAGGGCCACCCGCACGTAGAGCGGGGCGGCATAGGTCATGTCGCGCTCCAGGCAGGTTTCCTCGTCGTATTTGGGTTCTTCGAACCAGTAGCGCAGCCCGAACTGCTCCGCCTCCGGGCTTTTGCCGGGCAGGAACAGTTGAAGGTTGCCGTTAAAGCTTTCAATCGGGCTGATCTCGTCGAACAACTCGCCCAGCCCCTCTTGCAGGAACCAGTTGAACGAGTTCAACTGAACCTCGATGAGGGAGGGCAATTTGTGAACGTCGTGAGTACGTGCGTAAGTCTTGGTATCCAGCCGCCGCCTCATGGGTGCTCCTCAGTATACAGTTTACGCCCCCAAGGAAAACGTGAGCGTGATCCGTTGCCGTTGGTAGGACACAGGGCCGGTGTGGCGAGTTGACAGAGTCAAGAGCGAGCCAGCAACTTCAAGAGGTTAGGAAGGATTGCAAATTTGCATTTTAAGGGATATTCGGGAAGATGTCAAGAATTTGGGGCCTAGAAATTTTGGCATTTTGGGTTTGGCCTGGGCTTTGCTTTGCGGCCTTTGGTCACTGTGGCGCTGTTCGGATGCGGAGGGCGTCGGCAGGGCCACTTGTCTGAAGACTGGGTTGTGCTACACTGAACCACCGGGTGCCCTGGAGGGACGAGTCCATGTGGCGTCAACTGACGACTCAGCGGCTGACTGTCGTCGTGCTCTTTGTCTTGCTCTTTGCTATGGCCGTCCGCACGCCGGTGGATACAGATACCTGGTGGCATCTGCGCAGCGGCGCGTACCAGCTTGAGCAGCGTACCATCATCGAGACGGGCCTCTTTTCGCATACCAGAACGGATGCCCCCTGGACCAACCATAGCTGGCTGTCGCAGGTCGTGCTGTATCTGGTGTATGCGGCCTTCGGCGGGCATGGCGAGCCGGGCGATGGCGGCAATGTCGGGCTGGCGCTCCTGACGGCGCTGCTGGCCACCGGCGGCATGGCGCTGGTTTACCTGGCCAGTCCCGGCAATCCCTATGTGCGGGCCTTTGCCCTGGTGTTGGGCGCGGCCACGGCGGCGGTCTTCTGGTCATCCCGCCCGCAGATGTTCACGTTTTTCTTCAGCGCGCTGGTTTACTACCTGTTGCAGCGCTACAAGTACCGGGGCGATGATCGTCTGTGGTGGATACCGCTGATAGTGGCGGTGTGGGGCAACATGCACGCCGGGTTTGCCACGGCCTTCATCCTGATGCTCGGCGTGATCGCCGGGGAGGTGGCCGGGAACCTCTTTGACCGGGGAGCCGAGCATGTGCTGCCCTGGCGCGGCATCGGCAGGATCGGGCTGGTCATGCTGGTCTCGGCGGCGGCGCTGCTGGTCAACCCCTTTGGCCTGGCTATATTGCGCGTGCCCTTCGAGACGGTCAACATCGGCGTGTTGCAGAGCTTTATCCAGGAGTGGGCCTCCCCCAACTTTCACGAGCGCCAGACCTGGCCCTTCATCTTCTTGCTGCTGGGCGTGCTGGGCTTTGCCGGGGTGAGCAATAAGCGGCTGGACTGGACCGATCTCTCCCTGGTGGCCGGGACGACCTTCCTGGCGCTGACAGCGGGGCGCAACATTGCGCTGTTTGCCGTAGTGGCCACGCCGGTGCTGGCCCGTCATGCAGAGGCCTTTCTGGAGGATCGCGGCTGGCTGCTGCGCCCGGCCAGCCGGGTGCGCCCAAGCATGGCTGCGCTCAACTGGGCGCTGCTGGCCCTGGTGATCGTCGGGGCGGTGGGCAAGGTCGCTTATGCCGTCAATCCCGCGCAGGTCGCCAGCGCGCAGGAGGAGTACCTGCCCGTCCGCGTGACCCGTTACATCAACACGGCCCGGCCCGCAGGCCTGATGTTCAACAGCTACAACTGGGGCGGCTACCTGATGTTTGCCGCCCCTGACTTCCCGGTTTACGTGGACGGGCGCACCGATCTCTACGGCGATGCCTTTTTACGGGAGTATTTGAGCGTGGTGTTCATCCGCGAGGGTTGGCGGGAGGTGCTGGACGCCCAGGGCATCTCCTGGGTGGTGATCGAGGCCCAGAGCAGCCTGGCCAGCGTGCTGCGCGACGAGCCGGGCTGGCGCGTGGCTTACGAGGACGAGCAGGCGATCCTGTTTGAGCGGGAGGGAGAGGGGAGCGGCGCATGACCGGATCGGCGGGCAAAGGCGGCCTGGCGCTCTTCCGCGATTTCCGTCTGCTGCTGTACCTCTTCGTCGGCTTCCGGCTGATGATGTTGATCGTCTACCAGCCGATCCTGGTGGAGGGGATCGAGCGGGGGGTCACCGCTGGTGGCGACTTCAGCTATTTCTACGCCCTGGGCCGGCTGAGCGACGCGGGCCACCTGCCGTTCCGCGATTACTGGTACGAGTTCCCGCCACTGTGGGCGGCTTCCTATGTGGCCGTGTATCAGCTCACTGCCTCCGGGGCGGGGCCATCCTACACCACGTTTGCCAGCATGATGGGCCTGGTGATGCTGGCCTTCGACACGGGCAGCCTGGTTCTGCTCCGGCGCATCGCGGGACGCCTGCACGGATCGGATGTCGGGTTGTCCCTGGCCTGGGTTTACGCCGCCCTGATGGCCCCGGCGGTGTTCATCTGGTGGAATTTCGAGTCCATTGTGGCTTTCTGGTTCCTGCTGGGGCTTTGGGAGCTGGTGCAGGGCAGGGACCTGCGCGGGGGGGTGGCCACGTTAGCGGGCAGCCTCTTCAAGTTTGTGCCGCTGGTGTTGCTGGGGCCGGTGTGGCGCTTTTGGGGATGGCGGGCGGCGCTCCGCTACACGCTGGTCGCCCTGGGCGGCTTCGCCCTGGTTTACGGGCTGCTGATCGCGGCGACAGGGGAGATGGGGAAGGCGTCGCTGCTGGCCCAATTCAGCAAGGCCTCTTATGGCACGGTCTGGGCGCTGCTCGACGGCAACTATACCACAGGCATCTTCGGCTCGATTGAATCGCACTTTGACCCGGCCAGCGCGACGGAGCCGCAGGGCAACCCGGCGGTGATTCCCTGGTGGCTGCGCCTGATCGCTTTTGGCGGGGCTGGCCTCTACGCCTTCACCCAGGTGCGGCGGTTTGACGCGCGCGGCGTGGTGGCCTTTGCCGGGCTGACGCTGCTGCTCTTCTTTTTGTGGGCGCAGGGCTGGAGTCCGCAGTGGCTGCTGCTGATCATCCCGCTGGTGCTGCTGAATTTCCCGGACCGCAACGGCGTGCTGCTGGTGCTGCTGCTCAGCCTGATGGCTTTCACCGAGTATCCGCTGCTCTTCATCCGCACCGGCGACACGGGCGGCGTGCTCAGCGGGGGACTGGTGCCGCCCTTCGTTGCGTTGGTGCTGGCGCGGACGGCGATCCTGGCCGGGCTGGCGCTGGCCCTGTTCCTGCGCCTGCGCAGGCCGGTGAGCGAGGTGGAGTAGGGCTATGCAGAGGACGGGGACGCGCTGGCTGGCTGTAGCCCTGATCCTGCTGGTCCTGGCAGGGGATGTGGGGGCAACGTATGCCTTGAAGAGCCGCCCCTATCCCGGCGCGAACGACTTCTATTCGCGCTGGGCGGGCGTGCGGGCCTTCTGGATGGAGGGCCTCAACCCCTACGGTGAGGAGGCCAGCCTGGCCATCCAGATCGGCATTTATGGTCGTCCGGTGGCCGAGGGCGAGGACCCCGGCTACTTCGCCTATCCGTTTTACACCGTTTTCCTGCTGGCCCCCCTGGCCCCGCTGGATTACGCCTGGGCGGAGGCCATCTGGCTGGTGCTGCTGGAGGCTGCGCTGGTCGCGGCGTTGATCCTGCTGCTGGACCTCTTTGGCTGGCAACCTGGGCCGATGCTGCTCGGCGTCTCCGTGTTGTGGACGCTGTTCTTTTATCCGGCGGCGCGGGGCATTCTGCTGGGGCAGCCAGGGATAGCCGTCTATTTCCTGGAGGTGCTGGCGTTGTGGGCGCTGGCCAAGGGGCGGGAGGGGCTGGCCGGGGCGGCGCTGGCCCTTTCCACCATCAAGCCGCAGATGGGCTTTTTGTTCGTGCCGTTCTTGCTGTTGTGGGGGCTGCGCGCGCGTCGCTGGCGCCTTCTGGGCTGGTTTACGGGGTTGTGGGGCGGGCTGATGCTGCTCTCCTTGCTGGTGTTGCCCTCCTGGCTGGGCGACTGGATCGAGCAGGTGGGGCGCTATACATCTTACACGGCTATCGGCTCGCCGGCGTGGGTGCTCACGCGGGTCTACCTGCCGTTTCTGGGCGGCGTTGGCGAGCTGGTCCTTAGCGTTGGTCTGCTGGCGCTGACGGCCTGGGCCTGGAAGCGGGCGCTCTGGGACCGACGCCGGGACGAATTGGGCTGGTCCGTCTGCCTGACGCTGACCGTCACCCACCTGATCGCCCTGCGGACGGCCACCCCGCACTTTGTGGTCTTCATCATCCCGCTGGTGTTCTATTTCAAGGCGCTGACTGATGCGGACGGGCGGCGCGGCCCCTGGGTTGTGCTCCTGGTTCAGATGACGCTGCTGATCGGCCTGTGGGTCCTGTTTCTGACCACCGTGCGCGCCAAGTTTGAGCACCCGGCGCTGTACCTGCCGCTGCCGTTTGGGATGTTGCTCATCCTGTTGCTCAGCCGGGGGCTGTGGCGGCAGCGCGCGCCGATGGTCCCTGCCGGAATGGAGGAGGCCGCGTGAGGCGTGGGACGGCGCTCCGCTGGCTGGTCGTGCTCCTCCTGATCGGGTACGGGCTGCGGCTGGTCAACCTGGGTGGGCGGACGCTGTGGTACGACGAGGCGTTCGCCGTCCTTTTTGCTCAGGGTGGCCTGGAGGCGATGCTCTACGGCACGCTGACTCCCGTCCCCGGCGGCGCAGCAGACATCCATCCGCTGTTGTACTACGTCATGCTCAGCGGCTGGATGCGCGTCTTCGGCCAGTCGCCGGAGATGGTGCGGCTGTACAGCGTGCTGGTCGGGCTGGTGACGCTGGCTGCGGTCTATCGGCTGGGGACGGCGCTGTTCGGCAGGCGGGTGGGGGTGGTGGCAACGCTGATTACGGCGCTGGCCCCCTTTCACATCCAGTATTCGCAGGAAGCCCGGATGTATGCGCTGCTGGCGCTATGGCTGGCGCTGGCGACATGGGCCTACCTGCTGGCATGGCGCGGTCGTGGGTGGGGATGGTGGGCTGCTTTTGGCGTGCTGGCAGCGCTGGCCATGTACACCCAGCAGCTTGCCGCTTTTTACCTGGCAGCGCTGGGCCTGACTCCACTGCTGGCCCGCCGTTGGGATCGCCTTGCGCCTACCGTGGCGGCGGCGGGGCTGGCCTTCCTGCTTTACCTGCCCTGGTTCGTCAACCTGCCGGGCCAGTTGGGCAAGCTGCAGGCTTACTACTGGGTGCCGCGCCCCTCCCCCCTGCGCCCATTGCTCACCCTGCGCTCCTTCGCCACCGTCGCCCTGGACTTCCCCGCCGTGTGGAACCTGCCGACCTTTTTTGTCGGTGTGGTGCTGGTCGTCTTCCTGCTGGTGCAGATCGCGCTGCGCCGGTCCCGGATGCGGAGCGCGGAGCGGCGGGCGCTGGGCTGGGTGCTGTGGCTGGCTTTTGGCTCCCTGGCGCTGACCTGGCTGGCCTCGCAGGTGTTGACGCCGGTTTACCTGGATCGGGCGCTGCTGGCGCAGGGCGTGGTCTTTTACGTGGCGCTGGCCTGGCTCTTTGTGCGGGGCGGCCTGCCGAAGCCGATCCTGGCCGTGCTGGTTGTGCTGTGGGCGGGCGTGGCTGCCGTTGGGCTGTACCATCATGTCACCTGGCAGACCTTTCCCAACCCGCCCTTCGACCGGGCCGTTGCCTGGCTCAGAGAGCAGCTCGCCGAGGGAGACGCCATCATTCACAGCAACAAGCTGACCGCGCTGCCGATGGTCTACTACGGGCGCGGCCTGCCGCAGCGTTACCTGGCCGACCGCCCCGGCAGCCCGGAGGACACGCTGGCCCTGCCCACCCAGGAGGCGCTTGGCTTGCTGGCCGAGCCGTGCGTGGCGGGGGCGGCGGGTGGGGCGGAGCGAGTGTGGTTCGTGATCTTTGCCCAGGAGGAGCCGCAATACCTGGCCCTGCCGGGCTATGACGCGCACCCGCACCTGAGCTGGCTGCGGGCGCATTACACCGAGGGCCAGCCGGTGGCCTTCCAGGACCTGTTGATCATCCCCTTCACCGGGCCGGACGCAACGGCGCGCTCAGAGCCGGACTGCGGGGCATCGTCGCCATGAAACGGGTGCCACGCCGTGTCTGGCTGTTTGCCGCCGCCCTGATCCTGGTGGCGCAGACGCCCTACCTGGCCGGGTATCTCAACACGCCGCCGGGAGGAGCGTTCACCGGCAACGCCTTTGAGCAAACGCGGGTGGACTACAACAGCCACCTGGCCAAGATGCAGATCGGCCTGCGTGGCGGCTGGCGCTACCGCATCCTGTTCACGCCGGAGGAGCACCCCGGCATCTTCATCCAGCCGTTTTACATTGCCCTGGGGCACGTGGCGCGGCTGACCGGTCTTGCTCCGGTATCGGTCTACCACCTTGCACGGACCGTCTTCACGCTGGCGATGATGATCGCCATCTGGGCGTTTGTGGCCCGCTTTTTGCCGGAAGATGGCACACGGTGGGCCGCCCTGCTGCTGGCGACGGTGGTGGGCGGGCTGGGATGGGCGCTGTACCTGGTTGCCCCTGCCCAGGCGGCGGACCTGGCCCCGATTGAATTCTGGCTGCTGGATGCCTACACCTTCCTGGCTGCGCTGACCTTCCCTCACTTTGCCGCCTCGATTGCCCTGCTGCTCGGCTTCTTCCTGGTGCTGGATCGCTGGCTGGTGGCCCCTGACTGGCGCAGGATCGCCTGGCTGACGCTGGGCAGCCTGTTGCTCGGCTGGTTGCAGCCGTTTGACCTGCTGCTGACCGGTCTGGTTGTCGGCGTGCTGGTGCTGTTGGCCCTGGCAGGGCGTCGCCTGTCCCTGGCTCAGGCGCTGATGCTCGCGCCGGTGGCAGCAGCGCATCTGCTGGCGGTGGGCTACCACTACGTGGCCCTGGAGAGCCATCCGGTCTGGCGGGCCTTCGCCGCGCAGAACCTCACCCTTTCGCCGCCGCCCGTGTACTACCTGCTGGGATACTGCTGGCTGCTCGTTCCGGCGGTCGTGGGTGGGGTTCGCCTCCGGCGGGGAGCTGGCGCGGGCCTGCGGTTGCCGGTTGTGTGGGTGCTGGTGACGGCGCTGCTGCTCTACGCGCCGCTTCCTACCCAGCGCCGCTTTCTGCTGGGGGTTCAGGTCCCGCTGGCGGCCCTGGCGGCGGCGGGGCTGGAGCAGGGGCGGCAGTGGTGGCTGAGGAGGGGAGGGACCGCCGGGCGCTGGCGCTGGCTGTTCACCGCTGTCCTGTCGTTCAGCGCGCTCACGCACGCGCTGTTTGTGCTCTCGGCCATCACGTCGGTCACCCCAACCGCGCGACCCCGACTCTTCCTGGGCGCGGATGAGCTGGCCGCCCTGGCCTGGCTGCGCGAGCAGCCGCCGGAGACTGTTATCCTGGCTGCCTTCCCCAGCGGCGGCCAGGCGGTTGCCTTCAGCGGTCGGCGGGCCTACCTGGGACACTGGATCGAGACGCCGGACTTTGAGGCCAGGAGTCAGCAGGTGAGCGCATTCTTTGACCCGGCGGCCATGAGCGATGCGGAGCGGCTGGCCCTGCTGGAGGGGGCGGGCATTGACTGTGTGTGGCACGACGACGCGGCGCGCGCGTTGGGGCCGTGGTCGCCCGGTGAGGCCGATTTCCTGCGTGCTGCCTTTGCCAGCGACTCGGTGACGGTCTACGAGGTGCGACCATGAGGCCGGCCCGCCGGGAGTACGTCGCGCTGGCGCTGATTGCGCTCCTGGTGGCGGGCTTGGTCGCCGCCAATGTCCCTGAGCCTGCCTACACCGACGCCTACTACTACTTCAACGCAGGGCGTCGGCTGGCCAGCGGCCAGGGCCTGAGCGACCCTTACGTCGCGCTGACCTACCTGGGCGCGCCGGAGGCGCTGCCGGGTCCATCCCACACTTACTGGATGCCGCTCACCTCGCTGCTGGTGGCGCTGGCAGGCGGGTCCTTCGGTGGGGCGCAGGTCATCCTGGTGGCCATGTGGGTGGCGCTGGTGATGCTGGCTTTCTGGCTGGGGGCATCTGTGGGTGGAGAGCGGCGCCATGCCTGGGCGGCGGGGCTGCTGACCCTTTTCTGCGGGTTCTACGTGCCGTACCTGACCACGACGGACACCTTTACCCCTTTCGGCCTGTTCGGGGCGCTGAGCCTGCTGGCGATGGGGCTGGGGCGCGCTCGCGGCGACTGGCGAGGGTTTGCCCTGGCGGGGGCGCTGGCGGGCCTGGCCCACCTGACGCGCGCCGACGGCATCCTGCTGGCAGGGGTGCTGCTCGTTGTGGCGGGATGGCCCTCGCAGGGCAGGGAGGGGGGCCGTCGCCTGGGTCTGGCTGGGATCGGGCTGGCCGCCTATTTGCTGGTGATGATTCCCTGGTTCGTCCGCAACTTGCAGGTCGTCGGCGCGCCCCTGCCCACCGCAGGGACGGCCACCATCTGGCTGCGGGGCTACAACGAGATCGTCAGCTATCCGCCGACCGCCTCGGCGGCGAGCTTCCTGGCCTGGGGATGGGGCAACATCCTGGCCAGCCGCTGGGAGGCTTTCCTCAACAACCTGGGGACTTTCATCGCTGTGGAGGGATGGGTTATGCTCGGCCCATTGCTGGTCATTGCTCTGGCCAGGCGCTGGCGCGATCCGCTGCTGCTGCCGGTGTGGCTCTACGCGCTGTTGTTGCACGCGCTGATGACCGTCGTCTTCGCCTATCCCGGTTACCGGGGCGGCCTGTTTCATTCGGCGGCGGCGCTCATCCCCTGGTGGGCGCTGCTGGGGATCATGGGCCTTGACGACGTTGTGGATTGGGTGGCTGCGCGGCGGCGTCACTGGAGGCCCGCCAGGGCCAAAAGCATCTTCACGGCGGGCGTGGTCGTGATGGCTGTGGCGCTGACGGCTTTCGTCAGCCGGGCGCGGCTGGGCGGGAGCGACGCCGCCGGGCCGCTGTTTCGGGTGGCGCGGGAGATGCTGCCAGAGGATGCGGTGGTGATGAGCAACGATCCGGCAGCCATGTACTACCACACGGGGCGGGCCGGGGTCGTGGTCCCCGAGGCGGGGCCGCAGGCCATCCGTGCGCTGGCGGCGCAATACGGCGTGACGCACGTCCTGCTGGACGAGAACCACACGCAGCCGCTCGCGCCCCTGTACGAAGGGTGGGAGATTCCGGCCTTCCTGCGCCCCGTCCCCCAGGATGTGGCTCCCTCGGTGCGGGTGTTTGAGGTGCTGCGCTAGAGCGCAGCCAGCAACCGGGGGCCGAATTCCGGCGGGTCGCTGCGCTCGATGCTCAGCGCTGTGGCATCGTGGAAGGCCAGAAAGTCCCGCATGGCCCCGGCGACATCGGCCACCAGCGCGTCGTCGGGGGAGATGCCCGGCTCCAGGTAAAAGGCTCTCAGATGCAGGATGCCGGTCTTGCGCTCCAGCCTGGGGTCGAAGCGACCCACCAGCCTGTCCCGGTGCAGAATGGGCAGGCAAAAGTAGCCGTATTCCCGCTGGGCGGCGGGCTTGTAGGCTTCCAGCGCCTGGCGGAAGCCCCAGAACTGCATGTCGCGGTCCCTGGCCCAAAAGAGACTGTCAAACGGGCTGAGGAAGGTGGTTCGCTCGGCACGCAGCGCGCCGTCGGCGGCCTGTTCCAGCCATGGCAGGTTGTGCCGGTGCACGATCAGCGTCCCGGTCTGGCCGTCTGCCAGCTCGGCCTCCACTTCCACGGCCACCCCCTCGGCGACCAGCGCCTCCACATACGGCCTGGCCTCGGTGCGCTTGAGGTAGGCGTACTCGGCAGCCTGCAAGGGGTGGCAGATGCCCAGCGCCCGTATACTGCGCTCCAGCAGGAAGCGTTTCATCTCGTTGGGGGCCGGCTCGGTGGCATCCACCCAGTCCGGCAGCACACGCTCCGCCAGGTCGTAGACCCGCTGGAAGTTCACGCGGTCGGCGATCATCAGACGGCCTTCGTCATAGAGCACTTCCAGCGCACGCTTGGCCGGTTTCCAGTCCCACCAGGGACCGCGCTTCTGCCCATCATGCTGGAAGTTGGCGGCCCGCAGCGGGCCTTCCTCCCGCACGCGCTGCAGCACGGCAGCGACCAGGTCCCGGTTTTCCGCCTGGCGCAGCCACTGCTTGTTCCAGTGGTGCTCGCCTTCGCGGAAGCGGCGCATGACCGGCAGCCGGTAGCGGTAAAGGGTCAGCGGGATGATACTGGCCGCGTGCAGCCAGTATTCAAACAGCCGCCGATGGGGGGCGCTGTGGATCAGGCGGTCGAGGTCTGCCGGGTCGTAGCGGCCCAGGCGGCTCCACAGGACCAGATACTGGCTGCGCCGGACCATTTGCAGCGTGTCTATCTGCACGCAGCCAAGCTGCTCGACGGTGCTATAGATCGCATCTGGCGTGGGGGATGGCTCCGTTCCTGGGGGGGCTGCCAGGCCCTGGGCGTGCAGGGCCAGTGTGCGGACGGCGTGAAGTGGATAGGGTGTGCGGGTTTCGCTCATCGGTGACCCCGTATAAAATGGCTACGCTTTTCCCAGGATAGCACATTCTGTGGCTTAGCACAAACGTTCCAAACGGGTGTGGAGCATGGGTAAACGGCAGAAGGCGTTTACGTGGCTTGTGGCCCGGCGCGACATGTTGCTGGTGTTGCTGGCGTTCGTGGGTGTGATCGCCTACGCAGCCGGGGCAGAGATGATGGGCGAGGCGGGCTTTCCCCTGGACGATGCCTGGATTCACCAGACCTATGCTCGCAACCTGGCCCGGACCGGGCAGTGGGCTTTTGTGCCCGGCCAGCCTTCCGCCGGGAGCACATCGCCCCTGTATACGCTGCTGTTGAGCGTTGGATACGTGCTCAACGTCCCCTTTCTCTGGTGGGCCACGCTGCTGGGGGGGCTGGCGCTGGCCCTGGCAGGCCTCCTCGCGGCGCGCCTGGCCGAGCGCCTGCTGCCCGAATCTCGGCTTATCGGCTGGGGGGCAGGCCTGGCGACGGTGACTGCCTGGCATCTCATCTGGGCGGGGGCCTCTGGCATGGAGACGATGTTGTTTGCCACCCTGACGCTGGCGCTGGTGCTGCTGGCCTGGCGCGAGCTGGATGCGCCGCCCGGCCAGCCGTGGGCTGCGTCGGGCCGGGGCGTGATCCTGGGGCTGGCCGGGGCCGCTGCCACGCTGGCGCGGCCTGAAGGCGTGGGGCTGGTTGGGCTGGTCGGGCTGCTGATGTGGCTGGCGCGGCCCGGCGGAAGCTGGCGAAGCGTGCTGGCCTGGTCCGCAGGCGTGGCGTTGGGCTGGCTGGTTGGCGTCATGCCGGTTGCCCTGCTGAACCTGAGCCTGAACGGAAGCCTCCTGCCGGATACGGCAGCGGCCAAGCAGGCTGAGAACCTGCCGCTGCTGCAAAACCCTTATCCGGCGCGCGTGGCCAACCTACTCTATCCCCTTTCAGCGGGTGGACAACTGGCGCTCGTCCCCGGCATGGTGGTGGCGGCAGGCTGGGTGCTTGGGCGCGTGCGGCTTTGTCGTTCGGTGGCGCTGTTGCTGGCTCCTCTGCTGTGGGCCGCCGCCCTGATCGGTCTCTATGCGGCGCGGCTGCCCGCGCCCTACCAGCACGGGCGCTACGTGATACCGGCCCTGCCCCATCTGGTGCTCTACGGCGTGGTGGGGACGGCCCTCATCTGGCGCTGGGGAACCGGTGGAATGGCCGGGCGTGTGCTCAGCCGTACCCTGGCCAGCACGGCGGTGGCGCTGTTCGCGTTGTTCTGGGGGATCGGCTGGCAGCAGTATGGGCGCGATGTGCAGATCATCCAGAGCGAGATGGTGGCTACCGCCCGCTGGCTGGAGCAGCACATCCCGCCCGATCAATTGCTGGCCGTGCACGACATTGGCGCGGTGGGCTATTATGCGCCGCGCCCCATCCTGGACCTGGCCGGTCTGGTCAGCCCGGAGGTGATCCCCATCATCCGCGACGCGGAAGCGTTGTGGGCGCTGATGGAAGCGCGGGGGGCGCGCTACCTGATGGCACTGCCAGACCAGATTCCCGGCCAGGACCCCTCCGATCCGCGCCTGTGCCAGGTCTTTGCCAGCGGGGGCCGGTGGTCGCCGGGGGCCGGGGGGGCCAACATGGCGGTTTATGCTCTGGCCTGGGATGGCTCATGCGAGCCGCCATAAGCTGCCTGCGCCCGGCGATTCACGGCGCGCTGTTGGGGCGCTGTTCCCACACGCGAAGGCCGAAGCGGCTGAGGTAGATGGGGATGTTCTTGAGCAGCGGGCTTTCCTGCTCGATCTCGCGGATCATGGCCCGCTTTTCGTGGGAGAGCGCGCTGCACAGCAGCGTGACCGAGCCGCCTTCCCCGCCTGCCCCGTTCACTTTCCACCCCAGCGCGCCGTACTCCCGCGCGATCTCAATGACGCGCCGGGCGTCCTCGCTGATCAGGGCAGGGTTCAACTGCCCCTGGGCTTCGGTGTTCTCGATCATGGCCCGGCCCAGGGCCTCGAAATCCCCCGCGTAGAGCGCGTCGCGGGATTTCTCCGCTGCGGCGCGCAGGTCTTCCAGTTGCTTGCAACCCGGCCCGGCGTCCTCCAACTCGCGGATCACTTTTTCGTGAATCTGGGAGGAGTCGTGCGATTTGCCCAGGTAGACCAGAGCAAGTCGCCGCTCCAGCTCCCACCAGATCGCGTTCGGGACCTGGATGGGGGAGACCGAGGCGCGTGGATAGTGGTGCATCTCGATGTAGTTGACTCCGCCATAAGCCGAGCAGAGCTGATCCTGGATGCCAGACTGCCGCTTGAGCATGTGCGTCTCCACGGCGTGGGCCGTGTATGCCACCTCGTGCGGCGCCATGCGCCCCGGCGTCAGGCTGTCCAGCGCGCCGACCAGGGCCACCGTGACCGCAGCAGAGGTTCCGGTGGAGGCCCCGGCGGGCGCTTCTGAGAAAATGGTCACCTGGAAGGCCATGTCGGCGGGCACTTTGACCAGCTCAATGGTGGCTTCCAGCAGCGGATGGCGGTCCCACCCTGGCACTTCGGGATGCATCACGTAGCGCTCGCCGTAGTTCTCGGCGTAGATGATGATGCGCTCGTCCTGGCCGTTGTAGGGGTAAACCTCGATCTGCACCTCAACGTAGGGATAGACGCCAATGTTGAAGATTTTGCCGTGTTCGGCGAACCAGGTGTCTGTCCATCCGCCGTTGTCGCAGATGCGGATCGGGGCCACGCTGTTGATCACACGGAGCGGCTGCTGTCGAGCCTTGTCTGTCATGCCAGAACCATCCTCTCGTGGCCGCATATCTGCGCCGGGTGCAGAACTTCATTTTACCCGATAGAGGGCGTCAGGTGGTGCTTTTGCCTGGGTCGGTTTGCAGAACAAAGGCGAGCGCCTGGTGCAGGCTTTGCTCGAAGCCGGAGGGGAAGGCATGGCCCAGATCGGCGTGCGATTCCAGCACACAGGCGATGCCGTGTTCCTGGAGCAGCTCGTGGAGCCGCATCGCGCCCGCGTGGTAGGGAACGTCCTGCTCGCCGGCGATGATCACGCCTCGCACATCGGGTGGGGAAACGGTCTCCAGCAGGGCCGCCCATTGATCCGGGTCACGCATGAACGGCCCGCCCGGACAGACGGCGACAAAACCCCGCGCCGGGATGGCGCCGGTCAGCGCCAGGTGCATGGCCGTCTCCGCGCCCAGCGAGAAGCCCGCCAGAACCACGCGGTCGGGGTCCATGCGATGCGCCTGGCAGATCGCGCCGAAGTGCGCCTGAAGCTCGCGCACAGCCAGGTCGCGGTCATCCCAGACGTAACCGTCCGAGCCGCCAACCTGCGAGGACTGCGGCAGCGCCAGCAGCCATCCGCTGGCGGCGGCAGCGCGCCAGTAGTCGGCGGAGGCGGCAACGTTGCTGTTGTTGCCGTGCAGGGCCATCAGCAAGGGCCAGGGCTGCGGCGCATCGCCTGGCTCCAGCACGGTCAGCTCCGGCCTGGAGTGTGCCTGGGCTTCGGCCTGCCGCTTTCTACAGATGGCGGCGATGCGCTCGAACTCCGGCAGCCCTTGCAGGGATTTCAGGTCGGGGTCCTGGCGCAGGACCCGCTCGGAGTACCAGTGCCCTGCCTCCACGGCATCCTGGAGCAGGCGGATCGCCAGCGCAGCCTGCCCTGTCAGCGCGGCCATGCAGGCCCGCCAGAAGTAAAGCTGTGCAGCCTGGTCGGGGAAGCGGTCCCGCGCGCCGTCGAGCAGCCTGAGCGCGCCTGTATAGTCCTGGTCCAGGTAGAGCCGGTAGGCCTGCTGGATGAGCGCACCGAAATCTGAGTAGGTCATGGGAAGACGCCTTATGCCTGAGGCCTGGGGCAGAGGAGGGCGGAAAGCAAAACAGCCACGCTCCGGTGACTGTTCTCAGTGGCGGGGAGGACAGGATTCGAACCTGCGGTCGGCTTTAAAGACCGACAACCGCTTAGCAGGCGGCCCCAATCGTCCACTCTGGCACCTCCCCGTTTATGCAGTTGTAGGCGGAGGGAGAGGGATTCGAACCCCCGGAGGCAGGTATGCCTCAGTGGTTTTCAAGACCACCGCCATCGTCCGCTCGGCCATCCCTCCGGGTATGGCGTGGGCACACTCTCCCTGTGACGGTCATAAGTATAGCATGCCCGTTAAGGCGGGTCAACGCTTTTCTGCCGGCGGGGCTAATTTCCCCGTAACGCCCACTGCCCGATGTTGCGGAAGCGGTCGGTGGGCGCGCTCAGATAGCCCAGTTGAACGCCCTCCACCTGGCTGCTGACGGCATATTGGTAAACCGGATAGTACAGCAGCAGCGCCAGCGAGCGATCCACGAACATGTGCTGGAAGCTGGCGTAGTATTCGGCGCGGTGCAGGCCGTTGGGGTCGCGGCGCGCGCGCTCCAGCAATTCGCTGCTGCGGCGATCGTTGATGCCGCCGTAGTTTTGCCCGTCCGGGTATTGCCCCTGGTGCCAGAAGACGTAGGGGTCCGGGTCAACGCCGGGACTCAGCGTAAGCTCCACCAGGGCCGCGTCAAACTGGCCGGAGTCCAGCCGCTCCCGGAGCTGTTCCGGCGGCAGGCACTCGGCAGTAACCTGGATGCCCAGCAGGGACCACTGCGCGGCCAGGTCGGCGGCCAGGGCGGCCTGGGTGGGATCGTCACTGCAAAGCAGGGTGAAGGTATGGTCAGGGGTCGGTTCTGCGGTCGGGGTGGCTTCGGGGGTCTCTGGCGGGGGTGTCTCCGCCTCGGCGCTTTCCCCGGCGGTGGCTTCTGGCGTGGGGATGGCAAATTCAATCTCGGCCAGAAGCTCCGCAGCGGCCCCTGGATCGTAGGCGGGCCAGGCGATTGGCCCGCTGTAGGCCCACGAGCCGGGGATCAGGGGGCTGTCCGCCAGGACCGCGCGCCCGCCCAGGTGGCGATTGACCAGGCTGCTGCGGTCCGCGCCCATGATCAGCGCCCGGCGCGTCCGCTGGTCACGGAAGGCGCGGGTGTGCTCGCTTTCCCAGTTAAAGAGGACGACACCGATGGTCGGTTGGAGGGTGATGTGGGTGGTGATCCGTCCCGTCTGTTCCAGCGCGCTGATCGACTCGCCATCCACGCCTCCCAGCGCGTCGATCGCTCCCTCTGCGAGCGCGGCTAACGCCTCCTCCTGTGAGGCATAGAGTTTAAAGGTGAGCCGCTCCAGGGCAAAGCCGCGCTGGCCCTCCGGGCGCTGGCGGTAAGCGGGGGCCACCCGGAGGCTCACGGCGGTGAGGTCCCCGTTCTCTCCAGCCAGCAGACTCTCCAACTGGTAAGGGCCTGTGCCGATGGGGGAGAGGTTGAACGGGTGGTTGGGTATCTGTTCGGGCGCTACGCCATCGAACACATGGGCCGGCAGCATCCCCAGGCGCAGATGATCGAGAAAGGCTGCCAGAGGTTGGGCCAGCCGAAAGCGCACCGTATATTCGTCCAGTAATTCGAGTTCGACCGTGCGCCAGAAGCCGGTTAAAGCGGCGGGCAGGGCGTCCCCCTGCGCTTGCAGCAGGCGGATGGTCGTCGCCACGTCGGCAGCCGTAAAAGGCAGCCCGTCCTGCCACAGCACGTCCTGCCGCAGCCGGAAAACATACTCCAGGCCATCACGGGAGATCGTCCAGTCCTCGGCCAGCGCCGGGACGTACTCGCCGTACTGGTTGGTGCCAACCAGTCCCTCAAAGATCAGACTGGTCAGGTCACGGTCCACCGGGTTCAGGCTGGCCAGCAGGGGGTTGAGACGCTGCAACTGGCCCACAAGCCCTTCCCGAAACGTCGGGATCGTCGGGCTGTCCTGCGGCGGTATGGGTATCAGCGCGGGCGCGGTGGCCGGGGCGGCTGGGGACGGTGAGGGGGGTAGCGCAGGCTGTGGGCGCACGGCGATTGCCAGGCCCAGTAAAAAGATGGCCGCGACCAGCACAGTCAGTTGCCACCGGAATCCTCGCAGCACCCAGGTTATCCTTCTCTACTTGAGGCGATGGCTGGCAAACGAAAGGGTGTTCTGCCTGCGCAAAACACCCCCCATCCGCTGATCTGTAAGGAACTGAATGTTATCCGAAGAACGCCACCGTGATGATGGCGACGGCCAGGAAGGCGATGGACAGCCCGACGGTGATCTGGAACAGCGTCTTTTCCAGCCCGCGTCGGGTTTTGGTGATGGTGCCAGCTTCCCCTCCAAACAGGCTGCCCAGCCCGCTGCCCTTGGCCTGGAGGACGATCAGGATGATCAGCGCGATGGAGATGATGATCTGCACAACATTGAGCGCAACAAACATGGTTATCTCCCCAAACTGACAGGGTGCAGGTTCGCCCTGAAGCGGGCAGGATTATAGCAGCCTGGGGCAGGCGCTGCAAACGCTCAGCCTGTTACCGGCGTGGCGCCCGGCAGCACGAAGAAGGCCAGGGCCAGGATCAGATAAACTGCAAGAAGCATGGCCCCTTCAAACCAGTTGGATTCGCCGTCGAGAGCGATCAGGGCGGTGATGAACGAGGCCGCCGAGAGCGCGATCAGCTCGTACACGTTGAAGACCAGCAGCAGCTTGTCCTGGAAGAACAGGCTGATGAAGACCAGCACCGGCGCGACGAAGAGCGCGATTTGCAGGCTGGAGCCGAGCGAGATGGTCAGGCTGAGGTCCATCTGGTCCTTCATCGCCACCTGCACGGCGACCAGGTGCTCGGCCACGTTGCCGATGATGGGCACGATGATGATGCCGACGAAGAACTCCGTCCAGCCGAGCTGTGCCACCACTGGCTCGACTGAGCCGACCAGGAGTTCGCTCATGATCACGATGCCCAGCGTGGCCGCCCCTAAGAGGCCCAGCGCCTGGGGTGTGCTCCAGGCGTGGTCCAGTGAAGCCTCTGTCTGGTGGGAGGCCCGGTGCGATGGCTCGCGCAGCGCGTACAAGATGCTCAGCCCGTACAGGATGATGAGGATGAGGGCCACCCCCTCGCTGAACAGCAGCTCTGCGCTCAGGGCGTTGAATTCTACCAGGGCGACATCAAAGATGGAGGGGATGGCCAGGGCCAGGAAGGCCAGCACGATGAGCGTGGCGTTCATCCCGGCCTGGTGCTGGTTGAAGCGCTGCCTGCCGTGCTTGAGGCCGCCCAGCAGCAGGCTCAGCCCGGCCACCAGCAGCAGGTTGCCCAGAATGGAGCCGACGATGGAGGCCTTGACCAGCTCAGTCAGGCCACGGCTGAGGGCGAAAATAGTGATGATCAGCTCGGCGGCGTTGCCCAGCGTGGCGTTCAACAGGCCGCCGAGCTGCGGCCCCAGTCGGCTGGAAAGCTGCTCGGTTGCCTCGCCGATGAGGTCCGCCAGCGGGATGATGGCCAGGGCGGAGGTGGCGAAGATGAGCACCTCGTTGTGCTCCTCGCCGCCAAACAGACCCAGCCATTTGATGGCGATGGCGACCAGGCCAAAGACCAGCAACAGGTTCAGGTTGAGCAGGTTCCGCAGGGAGAAGGGTTTTCTGTCCAAGGCGTCAGCACCTGTCTGTGTGGGTTCAGGGGAAAGGGTGACGGGTCCATTGGAGCGGGTCGACTTCCACGCCGTTCACCCACATTTCCCAGTGCAGGTGCGCGCCGGTGGAGCGGCCTGTGCTGCCAACTGCCCCGATCACATCGCCAGCGTTGACGAACTGGCCGGGCTGCACGTGCGCTTCGGATTGATGCCAGTAGCCCGTATAGACCCCCCAGCCGTGGTCGAGGATGGTGGTCAGGCCACGAATCTGTAGCATGTCAACGAAGACCACGTAGCCCGGCGCAGGGGCGTAGATCGGCGCGCCCGGCGGGCTGCCGAAGTCCACGCCCGTGTGGAAACGGTCATACGGGCCGCCGTTGTAGGAGCGCCGGATGCCAAAGGGCGAGGTCACCGGCGCAGCGGCAGGCAGCCCCAGAGGGCCGTCGAAATAACGCACCGGCGTGTAGCCGCTCATCACCGCCGCGACCTGGGCATACTCGGCGTCGTTGGTGGTGGGGTCCAGCAGGCTGTCCTGCCCCGGCGGCAGGGTGATGGCCTCGCTGGCGTAGCGGCCATCAACGACGCGCACCTGGGCAGCCAGCGTGGAAACAGCGCCCTGGGCGTCCTGGATGGTCAGCGTCAGGGGATAGATGGCGGGCACGGTGAAGGCGTGAACGCCGAACAGGGCATCGTAGGTTGTGCCATCCGGCTCCGCCGAGAAGCGCAGTGGACGCTCCAGAAACGAGCCGCCGGGTGTGATTGGCTCCTGCGAGACCACGCGCAGGCGAAAGGAGCGGCCCACCTCAATGGGCAGCGGGGCGATCTCCAGGGCAGAGAGCGGCGCGGGCAGGTTTTGCAGCGCCGGGGCGGTATCCGGGCCGGGGATGAGCAGGCGCTGGCCGGGGAAGATCAGGGTCGGAGAGCTTAAGTCGTTGGCGCGCAGCACGGCCTGGAGCGTTGCGCCGTACTGCAGAGCGATGCGGTGCAGCGTCTCGTCCGCCTGCACGACATGAGTGTAGCCGTGGGTGACGGGCAAATGTCCGGGCGCTGCTTCGCTGACATCGAGGACCTGGCCCACAAAGAGACGCGCCGGGTTGACGATGCTGTTGAGCGCGGCAACCTGGGAAGGTGTGCTCCCGTAGCGCAGGGCGATGTGCGCCAGCGTCTCGCCGGGCTGGACGACGTGGCTGCCGGCGGTGGGAATCGTCGCGTTGACCGTGCCGCTGGGGATGATCAGGCGTTGCCCCACCTGAATGCTCGTCGGGTCGCTCAGGCCGTTGGTCTGGGTGATGGCCTCGATGGAGGTGCCGTAGCGCAGCGCGATGCGAAAGAGGGTCTCCCCTCGCTGCACGACATGGATGGTGGTCTGGCCGCTGCCGTCTCCCTGGGCCAGGGCGGTGGCTGCTGCGGCCAGCCACAGGCTGATGACCACGAGCGCTGCCCACTGTCGCATCTACGCAGGTTCGCCCCCCGTTGTCTGGTCGAACGTCAACCGCTCGCCTATCATAACACGATCCAGCAGGGCGGGGGGCGCTTCCAGAACGTATTGGGCCGGGCGTTGCGGCGCGAGCGCCAGTTGCCAGGGCTTGGCCAGCTTCTTATCCACCACGACTCCATTGGAGTCCAGCCAGAAGACGGCAATGGGGATGCGCATGAAAAGCATGTGGATGCTGGTTTCCAGGATGCTCTCCCGCCCGTATACGAAGAGCAACCCCTCGTCCGGCGGCAGCGCTGCCCGCAGCATCAGCCCCCGTAGCTTGCACCAGAAGCGCGCACACCAGCGCAGGCGCGCAAGGAGGACTTCGCCGTCCTCCTTGCGCAGGGTGCGCCAGTTGTCAGCCGTGCGGCTCATGGGATGGTGAGCACCTGGCCGACGTAGATGCGATTCGGATCGAAGATGTTGTTGACGCGGGCCAGCTCTGGCAAAGGCACGCCGTATCGCAATGAGATGCGGAACAGGTTCTCGCCACGCGCCACCACGTGGATGCGAGGTTGTGGAGGCGGTGGCGGGGCGGGCTGGGCCTGTAGTGGCACGATGAGCGTCTGCCCGGCCCGGATGAGGTTCGGGTTGACGATGCCGTTGAGCTGTACCAGAGTGGCCACGGTGACATTGTAGCGGGCCGCGATGTGGGTGAGCGTGTCGCCGCGCTGCACGATGTAGGTTCCTGTGGGCTGGGTGGGGCCTCCTGTGCCGGGCACAGGGGTGCTGGTGGGCGCAGCCCCTACGGGTGTGTTGGTCGGGATGATGCCTACCTGGGTCAGCAAGGGGGTGGGATACGGTGTGGGCGTGGGGGCCTCCCGCACCGGGATGATCAGCTCCTGGCCCACATAGATCAGGGCATCGGAATTGAGGCCGTTGGCCTGGATGATGGCCTCGACCGTGCTGCCGTACCGCTGGGCCAGCGCGCCGACCGTATCCCCGGCTACCACGCGGTGCAACACCTGCGCCGGGAACTCGCCGGTGTAGGGTTGGGTTGGCGTGGCCGTCGGCTGGTCGGGGAACTCGTCCTGGGTCGGGGTGGGGAGCTGGCCGCTGGCCGAGGTGGGCGTGGGGGAGGGCGTCACCGCTGAGGGGACGGTGGCGGTGGCCGTGGCAGTGACCATGACGGTGGCCGTGGGAGTGTGCGTGGCGGCTGGGATATCGGTGGGCGTATCGGTCGGCGACACAGCCCCTGACACAGTCAGGGATGCCTGGTCCAGGTAGACGTTGTTATTTTTCTGGGGCAGGTCGAAGCTGGTACGCACAAAAGCCGTGATCACGTCGTTGTTCGCGTCCGCTTCCACGGAGACCTGGCGGTATTCATCATAGTATTCCAGCGGCAATGACCAGATGATGGTGTCGCTCTCGCCGTCCGTCCCGCCGTTGGGATCGATGCCCACCTGCACCTGCACGCGACCGGGGTCTTCGCTGCGGTTGACATCATCGAAGCGGGTGGACCAGACGTACACATAAACGCTGAACTGCACCCGCGACCCAGCAGGCACGCTGACCTGCTGATAGACGCCGCCTGTGTGCGTGGCGAAAAAGCTGAAGTACTCCTGGGCGTTGCTGCCCTCCAGGATGCGGTCAGGGTTGCTGGCGCTGGCGGGCTGGTACTCCGGCTTCAGGTTGCGGAAGCCCTCATCGCCTTCGCGCTGGGGCACATGCCAGGGGGTCCACCCATGGGCGACCAGGCGGGTACTGTCGCCCTGATAGGGCGCGTAGGGGTCTTCAAAGCCAGGGTTCTCCAGCAGGTTGGCCTGTGTGGGTGGCGAAGCCTGCGCTGGCAGGCCGAGGATAGAAACCCCCACCAGGGCCAACAGCGCCGCCACCGCCACTAAAGTCCGTTGGTAGCTCATCAGTTTCCCCCTTGAGGATGGTCTGCGAAGCGGTGCTCAGTATGGCTTGCAGAGAGAAGACATATTGGCCTGGCTACCATTATCGGCGCAGATGCATTGCAGCGCCAGTTATAAAATAAGGGCTCCTGTGTTGCCAGGCGCCCTGGGAGGTCATGATGAACAGTGGAGGCTAGCGAACTTTGGTGTTGTCGGGCGCAGGCTCCTGGGTTTTGTTGTTGTTGGCGGCGGCGCGTTGCTGCAGGACACGTTCAATGCTGCTGAGGAGTTCAGAAGGCCCAAAGGGTTTGGTGATGTAGTCGTCCACTTTGGCGATGTGCAGCCCCAGGACCTTGTCGATGCTCTGCGCTTTGGCTGTGACGACGATCACAGGGATCGCCTGCATCGCCGGGTGCGCTTTCATCTGCTGGTAGACTTCCCACCCATCCATATCGGGCATCATCAGGTCCAGCAGCACCAGGTCTGGCTGAACGCGCTGGATGACCTCCAGGCCCTCACGGCCTCCCGCAGCGCCGATAACCTCGATGCCCTTTCGGCTGAGAATCAGCCGGACCAGCTCGATCATCTCTGGCTCATCTTCGATGCAGACGACCTTTGTGGGTTCTGTCTCCTCCGCGGCCATCGCTTTCTGCGCCTCCAACCGATGGAGTTAACCTGGCTATGCTATCCGATGATAGTCTACCATAGGGCGAGGGCGACTGTCTACTACCCCTCGGTCCTCATACCTGCTGCCCAATAATATGTCGTTCGCGGTTGGCCTTGGGGGGTGAAAGGCCGGCAACCCGTGTTGACGGTTGCGCAAGGGTGATCGGACGCTATAATATACGTGCGCTTCTTGTATTCATGTATCTTCTCCATTTTGCAATGCCCCATTTGGTGGAGGCTGTATCTTTGTTTGGGCGGCAAACCCTCACGGCACGCTACTGGACGGAATCATTACAGATCACCGAGGCGGATGTTCAATACCTGTTCAGCGTGATGCTGGAAGGCGAGAAGCCACTCAGCAGCCGCGAGCTGGCCCGGCTGTTCGTCGAACACCGTATCCGGCAGGAAGAGGACCTCTGGCGCAAGCGCCTCCGAGGGGGGCGTCTCTTTCAGCCGAAAGCACGCTATGAGGTCGGGCAGAAGCTGGTCTTCCCGGCCCTGGATTTTGCCCTGGGCCAGGTGGTACGGACCCGTCCGGGTTCTGGGCCGGAGCACGGCGAGTTCACCGTTATCGAGGTGGAGTTTGAGGACGGTGTGCGGCGCGAGTTTGCCAGCGACCTGCAGACGCCGCACGCCTTGAACCTCGATTTCGACGTGGATAACGGCCAGGTCATCGAGCGACTGCTGGAACCGGTTGATGCCAACGACATCCTCAAGCAATATGGCAGGCATGTCGTCAGGCAGATCGAAGCCCGGCTGCGGCAGGAGGAGGACGTGGCCTACGCGGCGGGCCTGTTCTTCCACAAGTCTCTGCTGCCGACCATCAATGAAGGGCATATCAACCTGGCCGAGGCCCTGCTGGATATGCACGGCGGCGGGCCGCTGCCGCCGGAGGAAATCTTGCCGGTCCTGGAGCTGCCCAAAGAGATCAACCCCACCCTGCAGGCCTTCGCCCTCAATTACGCGCTCTACAGGGACGATCGGTTCGACGAGGTAGGGCCGGCGGGGCTGGTTCGCTGGTATCTGCGGCGGCTGGAGCCGGAGGGGGTGCGCGCCATACCGCCCCGGTTGCTCTATGATCCCATTCCCTATGATCGGGGCCTGCTGTCCCCAGAGGCGATTGCGCTGGAGCTGGAGATTGGGGATGAGCTTTCGCCTCTGCCGGAAGTGGAGGAGACGCCAGAGGAGGTCGTGCTCACGCTGATCTATCCCCATCGCCGGGTGGGCACGTTGCCGCTCAATGCCTCGTTGGACGCGCTGTTCCCTACGGCCTATGAAGCTGCGCGCATCCTGATCACGTTTGTGGACGCCAAGACGGGGGAGGAATTTGAAGGATGGGTCGTCCGGGAAGGGCGGTATGTGTTCGGCCTGGATCGCTACTACCGGCTGCACCGGTTGCCGATTGGCGCTTTTGTGCGTGTTTCGCGCACGGACGACCCGGAACGCTTTGTGCTGGACTATGAGGGATACCGCCCGCGCACGGAGTGGCTACGCCTGGTGGCTCCACAGAACGGACGGATCACCTTTCAGAATCACAAGCGCTCGATTGGCGCTGCCTATGATGACCTGATGGTGCTGGGGGCGGACGACCTGGAAAAGGTCGATGAGATCTGGAGCGCCGCCCGCAGCCAGCGCCGAAGCCTGGTTGAGATCATCCGTGAGCTGTTGCCGGAGCTGGCCAGGCTCACCCCCCAGGCCGCCGTTCACGCCAAGACGCTGTACAGCGCCGTCAACGTCGTGCGGCGGTGCCCGCCAGGGCCGATCCTGGCTGCGCTGGAAGCCCAGCCAGAGTTTGAGCATGTTGGTGGGCTGTACTGGCAGCTCAACAAGGGCGGCTGAAGTCGCCGCCCCTGCCGGCTGATGAGCTGGCTCAACGTTTGAGGAAACACGATTGATGGTGACGGGGATTAGCGGTCGGCGTGTCAAGCCGACCCTGGATACCAAATTCCATATCGATTACGAGTGGTGGGAGCGCTCCGGCCAGGATTTGCGCATTCATATGATCGCCCAGCTTCCCCCGGAGCAGGCCGCCTACTTTGCCGAACATGGCACGGGGGAGGAGTCGGATTGGGTCGATCCGGAGACGGCGGAGATTCATCGGGTGGATGCGTTGCGCATGGCTTTGCAGGAGGCAGCGCGCTCGCCAGACTATTTTGTGCCGCCGACCTCCCTCGTTGATGCGGTCTTTCGCGTGTTTCTGACCAATAACAACGTTCCCCTGACGCCCGTCGAGCTGGCGGAGAAGATAGGCCGCCCGCCCACGACGATTCTGCGGACGCTTTCCGGGCGCACCGTGTACAAAGGGATACGCCCCTACGTATTCTGATCGCGCCCCGGCGTTTTGCCTTGACGGGGTGCTGCGTCGCCCGTACAATACCAGACGTGCTGCCCCCTTAGCTCAGTGGATAGAGCAGCTGCCTTCTAAGCAGTTGGTCGAGGGTTCGAATCCTTCAGGGGGCGTCGTGCTCCAAAAAGGCCGGCAGCGCTGTCGTAACACGCTGCCGGTCCTGTGCGCCCGGTTTGTGGGGGGTCGGTCAGGACATGATCTCCCGGTAGAGGGCCTCGGTTTCCTCGGAGAAGCGTTTGCCCAGCTCCTTAAGCTCCTGCCGGGCTTTCTGGTAGTGCGCCGCCACCTCGCTGCGGCGGCCCAGTTCGGCAAAGAGCGTCATCACGCGGCGGTGCAGGTCCTCGCGGGTGACATCCTCCTCCAGCGCGCGCAGGTAGAGTCGGAGGGCGTGTTCGGCGTGCCCCTGTTGATAGCGGGTCTCCGCCATTTCGATGACCGCCTCCATGTATCCGCAGCGAAAGTCCACACGACGGGCCAGTATCCACTGGTCGTCGTGCCCTTGCAGGAAGGGTCCCCGGTACAGGTTGATGGCCTGTTGCCAGTAGGCAAGCTTTTCCTCGCCCACTGCGGCGCGACCCTTGACCAGCGCGCCGACGAAGTCGATCACATCGTATTGGACGGAGAGCGCCGGGTTTACCCGGTAGTAGCCCTGCTCATGCACCAGGATGTCCTCCCCCAGCGCCTTGTGCAGCCGCCGCTTGGTGACGTGGAAGACGTTGACGGCCTGCTCGATGTCCAGGTTCGGCCAGAAGGACTGGCAGATCTCGGACCGGGTGACAGTGGGGCGATCCAGGGCAAAGAAGAACAGCAGGCGGGGCAGATGCCCTTCCCAGGTGGTGATCAGCTCGCCGTCCAAGGAGACGTACCCTGGCCCCAGCGCTGTGACCTCCAGCCGGGCCTGACCTTCGCCGCTGGAGTAGCCGTAAAAGTCGCTGGAGACGAGGCGCTCGTCCTCCAGGATGACGGCCTGCTTGCGCGCGATCAGGGAGGTCCACGGCAGGCGGGGCAGGGTACGGCTGTTGATCACCAGCTTGCAATGGAGGGGCAGCATTGGCACGAGCAATTCGATAAAGCGCTGGATATCATCTGCGCTGTCGGAGCGGTCGTATTCGTCCAGGATGAGCAGGAAGGGTTCGGAAGTCCAGGCATCCAGGTCGGCGGCCAGCGCTTCCAGCCACTGTTGCATGTCTCCCTCACCCAGCCCACCAGGGACCAGATTCAGGTGGTGGCCGAAGGTTGGGTGCTGGTTGGAGAGATCGTGGGTGAGGCCAGCGAGGAAGGCCGGTACACTCACGTCGTCCGGCCCCATGGCATAGTACAAGGTGCGCAGGTTGGGATCGTTGATCAGCCGGGCGACCAGCACCGAGCGGTACCGACTGCGGGGGTGCAACAGCACGATACGAGCATCCAGGGTGTAGCGCAGGAAGGCCTCGTAGCTGTTGTTTACCAAGCCGTGCAGCTTCATAAGTGGCCTCTTCTCGACTCGATAAGTTGTCTATTATATTTAGTATACGTGACCTTATAGGATAAGGCAAGCTTGTGGGTTAAGCAAGGCGTAGCTGCTGCTTACATTAAATATTCATGGGCCGCTATACCATAAGAGTATTGCTCCGCTTTGGTCCAGCACAAACCTCTTTTGACAGTTGATATACTAGGGCACTACAATGCAGTGTGTAGACCCAAGTAGGACAGGAAAAACAACCATGTCGAACGTGTCCAGGCTGCTCCGTGCGCTGTTGCTGTTTGTGGTGGGTGTTGCGGTGAGCGCTGCGCTTGTCTGGTGGCTTACGCGGAAGAAAGAGGAAAGCGAGCATGCCGTTCGTGTGCCCTCCCGGCGGCCTGCCGATGTGAACATCCCGGTGCCGCTGCCGCCGGTTGTGGAGCCAGAGGGGCCAGCCGCCGCTACTGGGGGGCGCAAAGCCCCGGCTGGGCCGGATGACCTGACCCGCATCGATGGCATCGGGCCTAAATACGCCGCCGGGCTGCGGGCGCTGGGCATCACCACCTACGCGCAACTGGCCCAGCAGGACCCGGCTGAGCTGAGCATGCGCCTGAGGGAGCAGGGGGTTCGCATTATCGGCGACAGCATCCGGGATCGAGATTGGATCGGCCAGGCCAGAAGGCTGGCGGCGGGTGATGGGGGTGAATGAGCCATGGCCATACGTCCCGCAAATATCGAGCTGGACCGGAAGGCTGGCGAACTGCGCATCACCTGGAATGATGGCCGCTCCTGCACGTATCCGCTCAGCAACGTGCGGGAGGCCTGTCCCTGTGCAGAGTGCCGGGGAGGGCACGACAAGATGGGCCGGGCCTATGACCCTGAGCATATCCTTGTGCTGACTCCGGCGCGTTCCTATGAGGTGGAACACGTGGAGATCGTCGGCAATTATGCGCTGCAGCTCTTTTGGGATGATGGGCATCACGCAGGAATCTACACCTGGGAATACCTTTACCGCCTCTGTCCGCCGCCGGAGGGCGCCTGACGGGTGCTTGATTGGGCAGGTCTGAGGGGAAGCTGCGGGCGCAGGCAGCGCTGGCCCGTGGAGCAGCGATTGGTTGAATATAAAAGCGGAGGCCTGGCCCCCGCTTTTTGTTCGCTGCGCTGGGGCATCGGTCACAGGTAGTCCTTGAGGTGGTGCTGAACCGCATAGGCTGCTGCTTCTGCCCGGTTGGAGACGTTGAGCTTGCTGAGGATGTTGCTCACGTAGTTGCGCACGGTGCCCTCCCCCAAAAAAAGCGCCTGTGCGATTTCCCGGTTGGTCTTGCCTTCGGAGACCAGGTTGAGCACCTGCATTTCCTGGGCGGTCAGGTCTGCAAAGGCCTCCGCTTCCTCCTGGCGCTTGGCGCGGCGCACCTCGTCCAGGACGCGCTTGGTGACGCTGGGGTCCAGCAGCACCTCGCCGCGGCTCACCGCGTCGATGGCCTGAATCAGGCTTTGCCCGTCGATCTGCTTGAGCAAATAGGTTTCGGCCCCGGCGCGCAGGGCGGAGAACAGCATCTCGTCTTCCTCGTAGGAGGTCAGCATGATCACCTTGATGTCCGGGTGTTTCTGCTTGATCGCCTGGCAGGCTTCGATCCCGCTGGCGCCGGGCAGGCGGATGTCCATCAGAATCACGTCCGGCTGATGCATGTCCGCTTTTTCGATGGCTTCTTTGGCCGTGCGCGCTTCTGCCACGACCTCGAAGTCCGGGCGGTGTGAAAGCAGGTTCTTGAGGCCGAGCCGAACGACTTCGTGGTCATCGACGATCATGATGCGCTGGTCTGCCATGTGTGCTCCCCCGCTCTGTATGACTGCCTCAGTATAACGCATATGGGGTTATGGGGTTGTTGCAGGATTCAGGAAACATGAAAAAGGGGCCTCTTGAGGCCCCTGTTCGTCTTGCGCAGTAGCGGGGGCAGGATTCGAACCTGCGACCTCCGGGTTATGAGCCCGACGAGCTGCCACTGCTCCACCCCGCATCGACGAAGCATAGTATACCAGCCGATCAAGGGTTTGTCAAAGGTGAATTTGAGAAATTCCCCTCAAATTTCTCTACGCTTTCAGCATTTTTTCCTGGTTGCCTGCTGGTGGCCTCCGCGTTTCGCGCTGCCCTGTCAATGTTCAATGAAAATGTCACCCTGAGTGTTCAATGAAAATGTCCCCTTGCGCTGTTGGAGGGCTGGGGACAGTG
>FWPU01000132.1_pt1 | contig 228858 bp, 215 predicted proteins | sample 2228361 | NCBI WGS metagenome assembly FWPU01 (sample SAMEA103939777, study PRJEB20133) | metagenome
CCCCACCTTCATGTAAGGTTGGGGCCTTTAAGATAACAACGACCCATTGTCTCAATTGAAAGCCCCCTCAAACAGGGGGCTTTTTTATTTGTGCGCTAGACAGGAACCCAGCTGTTCCGGTCACTTATGCAACTTCACGCTTGCAGAGAGGGCGGGGCCATGAAGCCCCTCCTGCTCGATCAGATTCGGGGAAAAGAGCGGTCAGCGATTTTGATCGGAATGCCGCTTTGTTCCTCAAGCGCCTTGCGCAGCGCTGAGCCTAGAATGCGGATGGGCGCAGCTTGGGTTTTGCGCTCGATTAGGATAAGGGCTTGTTCTAGCATATTTTCATAGGAATGCCCTGTTTCTTCCAAAGGTGGATGGACCTCAATGTATAATTCATTACCGAGCCAACCCAGCTTGATCGGTTGATTGACGAACGTGACGGGAGTGCCTACCGGTATTTCTGGGAATAGGCGCTCGATGTCTTCAGGATACATGCGTACGCATCCATGAGTTACCCGCATGCCGATGCCAAATTCTTTAGCTTCATCCGTTCCGTGGATCAAATAACCGGGAATTCCGAGGCGCAGAGCATACTTGCCCAACGGATTGTCAGGTCCGGGAGGGACCACGTCCGGGAGCGGATCCCCATCGGCGGCATGTTCTTCTTTGATGGATTGCGGAGGGATCCAGACGGGATCCTTAGTTTTGGCGATGATGCGCGTGGTGCCCAGCGGTGTCGCCCAATCCATCCGGCCGATGCTGACCGGATGGGTAATGACTTTTGGGGTTTCCTTAGAGCGGGCAAAGGGGAAATAATACAGCCGCATTTCCGGTATGTTGAGGACGATCCCTTGGCGGGGAGCATCCGGCAAAATGAAAAGTTTTGGCAGCAGGACATTGCTGCCGTCTTTCAAAAGCCAGGGATTCAAACCGGGATTGGCGAGCCGGATTTCATTTTGGCCAAGGTTGAAACGGCGTGCGATTTCCAAGAAAGTGTCCTCTTTCCGAGCTTGCATGGTTTGCAATTGGCCGATCAGATCTGTCCCCACTGGTGGCAAAATGTAAGCATCGGCTAGCACGTTGCCCCTCGCCACCAGCCAACCGATCAAAATAAATGTGAATTTCTTAATCATACCTAACCCTACGCAAATACCTTAAGGAGACAAAATGACCCAAAATAATAACTTGGTCAAAGCAGTGTATGCAGCATTTGAAGTCGACCCCCAAGTCAATCCCCATCGCGACCAAATCACGATTCAGTCCGAGGCTGATCGAATCATTTTGACTGGTGAAGTGGTTGAGATTTCCGCCAAGCGCCGTGCCTACTACACCGCTTTGGAAGTTCCGGGGGTGAGGGGCGTTGACGATCGGTTACAAGTCAAGCCAGCGGAAGCGATGGGCGATGATGAAATTTTAGTGCATTTCACTAAGATGCTTTACGAAGATCTTGCCTTCAAACATTACGGCCTGATCATCATCGACCATAAGGGTGAGCGGGAGGTCCTGCGCCAATTGGACGGCCAGGCAGGATTTTTCCTCGTCCACGTGGAGGACGGCACGGTTTATCTGGCAGGGGAAATCAAATCCCTGTGTGATCGGCGGCTGGCCGGCGTCATGGCGTGGTGGGTGCCGGGCAGCCGCAACGTAGTGAACGACCTTAAGGTCACACCTCCTGAAGAAGACAACGACGACCAGCTCAAGGAGGCGATTTTGCTAGCATTGGATGTGGACCCCTTCATTGATTATCAGCAGCTTGCCATTCAGTGCCGGGCGGGAGAAGTGATCCTGGAGGGGGTCGTGCCGGTGGCTGAGCAGATCAAGCTGGCGGAACACGATTGCTGGTATGTCGAAGCGGTAAAGAAGGTCGAAAACCACCTCAAACTACCCTGATGCAACTTCAAAGTTTCTGGGTATCAAGACGGTAGCAGCGAAGATCTAAACATGTCCTGGCGGGTGAGTACCTGGTAATCTGCTCTTAAGCGTGACCAAGTCATCAGAACCTGCCGGTCTTGTGTTTTATGCTGAACTAATCCAAGCCAGAGCCGTCTTCAAAGTATGATCCGCGCGGAAACAAATATGGTCATTTTGATCATCGATGATGATCCGCAGCTGGGTAGGCTGATTAGCATGCGGCTGGCGGCAGCCGGTTACCAGACTCTGACCGCCCGTACCGCCAGTCAGGCGCTGGCGTACCTGGGTCTCGACCAGCATAGTGGTGCAGATCCCGAAGTGGACTTGGTCATGCTGGACATCTTCCTGCCGGATGCGTCTGGGATCGAGGTATGCCGCAGGATCAAGGCTGACCCCAGAACCTGTGACATCCCGGTTATCATGATCACTGGCAGTACCGATGAGGAACATCTGCAGCTGGCCTTTGACGTCGGTGCAATGGATTACATCGAAAAGCCTTTTAAAGGGGTGGAGCTGTTGGCCAGGATCCGTTCCGCCTTGCGTCTCAAAGGCGAGATCGAACAGCGCAAGCGTCAAGCCCAGGAACTGATCGCTGTGGCCGAGCAGCTCAAGCAGGCGAATGAACAATTACGTCAGTTATCCTTCCATGATGCCTTGACCGGCCTCCACAATCGCCGCTACTTTGACGAGTTTCTAGAGCGGGAATTCAAACGCGCCCAGCGTGCTGGCACGGTACTTGCCTTGATCATGATCGATATCGATTATTTCAAGGCTTATAACGATCGGTTTGGGCATCAGGCAGGGGACGAATGCCTGCGTCAGGTCGCTGCCACCTTTGCTCTCGTGGCACATCGCTCAAATGACCTGGTCGCCCGTTACGGAGGAGAGGAATTCGCTATCGTGCTACCGGATACTGCCCAACCGGGCACCCTTGTCATCGCCGAAAACCTACGCCAGATGGTCGAAGCCCTGCGGCTTCCCCACCCCGATTCTCCCTTCGGGGTGGTAACGATTAGCGTAGGCGTTGCCGTCCGGTATCCGAAGCCGAAGGAGCAAGTAAACCAGTTGATCGAAGCTGCGGATATGGCTTTGTATCATTCCAAACGCGCCGGTCGTAACCGGGTCAGCGTCGGGACTTGAACGGCTCTTTAGTTTATCGAATCAGACGAGCCAGTTGCTTGAAATTCGGGTGCCGGGCATCGCGTAGCCACTCGAACAGAACCGATTCCCCTGCGAGGACGGCTACGCCCGCTTGGCTCATTCTCTCTAAGGCATAGATCTTGTGTTTCGGGTCACGCGAGCAGACCGCGTCCTCGACCACGAATACCTGACGGCCGCAGCTGAGCAGCGTTAAGGCAGTCTGCAGCACGGACACGTGGGTTTCTTGACCGGCTAGGATGACTTGGGTGCGCCCGCTCCGTTCCAGCAGGGTGTCAAACCCTTCTGCGCAGGTGCAGGAGAAACCAGTTTTGGCCAGCGGCGTCACCGTAGGCGGCAAATGGGCCAGGATTTCGGAGTGGGTGGTTCCAAGGCTTGCGGGATACTGCTCGGTAATCAGGACCGGTATGGCGAGGACCTTGGCGGCTTCCAGCAACATGATGCTGGACTCGATCATGCGCTGGCGTTCATCCACCGGCATGGCCTCGGCCAGGCGTGGCTGGATGTCGACCAACACCAGAATGCTTTGATCGGCATCGCAAAGCAAGGGGTCGATAGACATGGATGCTCCCGGATGATCGAAGCACGGTGTTCAGTTTAACATGCCTGCCAGCGCTTGCCAGACCTTCTGCGCCAATAACGGCTGGGCCTTGAGATTTGGGTGGATACCGTCGGTCTGCATCAGCCCAGCATCCAAGGCCACCTCTTCCAGAAAGAAGGACACGAATGTCACCGGATAGCGCTGGGCCAGGCGTTGGTAGACCGCCTCGAACATCTCGCCAAACCTTGGCCCGTAATTGGTCGGCATCTTCATCCCCAACAGGATGACTTTGGCCTCGCAGGCAAAGGCTGCCTCGATCATCGCCGCCAGATTGTGTTCTGTCTGCAGGGGCGAAATGCCTCGCAGACCGTCGTTGCCTCCCAGCTCCAGAATGACAATGTGCGGTTGGTATTCGGTCAGCAATCCCGGTAAGCGGCGTCTTCCGCCAGCGCTGGTTTCACCGCTGAGGCTAGCATTGACAAGGTAGGCGTCTTTGTGTTCTTGTTTAAGCCGTTCCTGAAGCAGGGTGACCCAGCCCCCATCGGCAGGGATGCCATAAGCGGCACTGAGGCTGTCGCCTACGACCAGAATGGTGGTTGACCAGCTCAACTGGGGTAATGTCATCCACAGCAGAAATAGCCATATCCTGTTCATGTCAACATGTTCCTGCCAAGCATTCCAAGATTCTTCTGCAGAGATTGGACCTGTTGCGGCCATGATCGTTGCCGAGCATCTTAGTAAATCAGTAATCACTTCGGAAGGCCGGCTCGATATCCTGACCGACGTAAGTCTTTCCATTCAGGCAGGAGAGACGGTCGCGGTGGTTGGCGTTTCGGGTTCCGGCAAGTCTACTCTGCTGAGCCTTCTGGCCGGTCTGGACCTACCTACTTCGGGCCAAGTGTACATAAACGGAATCGCCTTGACCGAGCTGGACGAGGATGGCCGCGCAGGGCTCAGGGGGGAGGCGGTGGGGTTTGTGTTCCAGGCATTTCAGCTCCTGCCCAGTTTGACTGCCTTGGAGAACGTGATGCTGCCTTTGGAGCTGAAAGGTGAGCGGAATGCGGCGATGCTGGCGCGGGAGTTTCTCGCCCGGGTTGGGCTGGCGCACCGCCTGCATCATTATCCCCGCCAGCTGTCCGGTGGGGAACAGCAACGCGTGGCGTTGGCTCGAGCGTTCGTGACCCATCCCAGGATCCTATTCGCCGACGAGCCCACCGGCAATCTCGACCGGCGCACTGGTCGGCACGTGATCGAGCTGTTGTTCGAACTTAACCGGATTCACGCCACCACCCTGGTGTTGGTAACCCATGACGAGGCCCTGGCCGAGCGCTGTCAGCGCATCGTCGTGTTGGAGGCAGGCCAGATCGTAGCCGAGCGATGAGGGATCTGGTACTGGCTGGGCGTCTGCTACGCCGTGACTGGCGGGCGAGAGAGTTGGGGGTCTTGGGGCTGGCCTTGATCATCGCTGTGGTCAGCGTCTCTGCGATAGTTTTGATGGCCGATCGCCTGACTCGGACCATGGTCGAGCAGGCGGCTGATTTCCTCGCTGCCGATATGGTGGTGACCAGCCATGCCCAATTGCCGCCGGATTGGCTGCAGCAGGCCCACAAGATGGGACTAGCGACTGCGCGCATGGTGGAATTCACCAGCGTTCTGGTGGAAAACGACCAATTTCTGCTGGTGGGGGTCAAGGCGGTCAGCGCTGGCTATCCCCTGCGCGGTTATCTCAAGACCACCTCCACCGATATTGCCGATGAGCAGATCACCCGTATGCCGCCTGAGCCGGGCCAGGTCTGGGTGGCGCAGCGAGTCTTAAACCAACTCGGGCTGAAGCTGGGAGATCATCTCCAGGTAGGCAAGGCGAGCCTGAGCATAGACCGGGTGCTGACCTTTGAGCCGGATACCAGGACTTCCTTTTACAGCCTGGCGCCTCGGGTAATAATGCGGGTTGAGGATCTTCCTGCCACCGGTATCCTGACCCTGGGTAGCCGCGCCACCTATTATCAGTTGTTCGCTGGCTCCGAGGCGGACCTGAAGCGGTTCAGACGCTTTCTTCAGCTTCACCTCAAGCCCAACCAGCGTCTGCTCGACATTCACGAGGACCGGCCCGATGTCGGCCGGGCTCTGATCCGGGCCGAGCGCTATTTGGGATTGGCGAGCGTCATTGTGGTCCTGATTGCGGGGGTAGCAGTGGCGATGGCTACTCGCCGTTACAGCGAACGGCATTTCGATGCGACGGCGGTGATGAAAGTCTTGGGAGCCAGCCAAGGCAAGGTGTTGCGCCTGTATGGTTACCAGTTCGTGCTCATAGGTCTTGTGGCCAGCGGGATTGGAACCATCTTAGGCTGGGGGGTGCAGGAGAGCTTGGTTCTGTTTTTGCGCGACATGCTGCCTGAGCGTCTGGCTCACCCTAGGGGGTTCGTGTTCGGGTTCGGTCCTGCCACCGCCATGCTGCTTTTGTTGGGTTTCTCCCTGCCGCCTTTGCTGCGCCTTAAGCGCGTGCCACCGGCGATGGCTCTGCGGCGCGATTTTGTGCCGGCACCGGTCAGCGTTTGGCTGGTATACAGTCTGGGAGGGACGGCGATCGGTCTGCTGGTGTGGCGCTTTACCCAAGATTTCGAGCTGACTGGTCTGATTTTTGGAGCCGGTTCAGCGGCATTGCTGGTTTTGGCTGGGTTGGCTTATCTGCTGCTGGGGTTGGCCAGGGTTTGGGTCCAGTGGTTGGGGCTGGCCTGGCGCTTGGGCATTAAGAACCTGATCCGGCACCGCCAGCTCACGCTGGGACAGGTGCTGGCCTTCTGTGTCACCCTGGCGGCGATGACGGTGAGTTTCCTGGTGCGCAATGATCTGGTGGATGCCTGGCAGGCACAGTTGCCGGAAGATGCCCCAAACCATTTCGTCATTAACGTCTTCCCGGAGGAATTGGCGGATTTCCGCATCTTCCTGACTGATGAGCTCGGGGCCAAAACCAGCGAGTTCTTCCCAATCGTCCGCGGTCGCTTGATCGAGGTCAACGGAATCGATGTGCATCGTCTGGCACGCAAGGATAGCGAAGGGGAGATGGCGATCAACCGCGATCTGAGCCTGACCTGGGCCGAGAAACTGCCAGCCGACAATCGGCTGGTGGCAGGTGGGTGGTGGCAGGCACAGGAACGTGGGCGGCGGGTATCAGTAGAGCAGGACCTGGCCCAGAGCTTGGGAATCCAAATAGGAGATAGTTTGACCTTCCTAGTGGAGGGGCGCCGGATCGACGCCAAGGCTGCCAGTCTGCGTACCGTCCAGTGGGACTCCATGCGGCCCAATTTCTACATGATTTTTTCTCCCGGCAATCTGGACGGTTTTGCCGCAACCTATCTGACCAGTTTTTATTTACCGCCCGCACGCAAATCGGCCTTGACCAAGCTGGTTCAGCGTTTTCCCAATGTCACGCTGGTGGAGGTGGACATGATCCTCCAACACTTTCGCATGATTCTGCGCCAGGTCAGTTTCGCGGTTGAATATGTGCTGATCTTTGCGCTGCTGGCGGGCTTTATGGTGCTCTTAGCGGCGGTGCGCAGTTCTATCGACGAGCGGATCTATCAGGGCGCTTTGCTTAAGGCTTTGGGTGCCCGGCGCAGGTTGCTGCGCAGGGCCCAGTGGATCGAATTCCTGCTGCTGGGCGGATTGGCCGGAATGCTGGCGGTCTGGATGAGCGAGGCGGTAGCGTGGATCCTGTATGTGCGGATCTTCGACATCCCCTACCAGTTCCACGCCTGGATATGGTGGGCGGTGCCTTTGATTGGTGCCGCGTTGATCGGTCTGGCAGGATACTGGGGGACTCGGGAAGTGTTGAGGCGAAGCCCCGTGACCGTATTCCGGGAGCTATAAACGAAAAAAGGCGCGAGGGTTTCGCGCCTTTTTGTCAGAGGGAAAACGGGTAAATCACTGGGCTTTCAGGTTGACGAAGGATGTCCAACCGGTCTTGCCCTGGCAGTTGCCTGCGATGGGTTCGACCTTGACGAACTTCACGTAATTGACTACCGTCTGCTCCAACACTTTGGCCGGCGTGCCGGCTTCCACCACACAGATCTGTTCTTTTTCGCGCAGCTCCGGATCGGTTGCACCCATTTGACCCGGTGCCTGGAGCAGCAGCACGTCACCGCCTCCGGTGACATTCGGATTGACTAACTTGTAAGTCTGGCCAATCTGGACCGTGGGAACCGGTACCTGCTCGACTCCGCTCCCCCCGAAAAAGAGCAAACCCAGCACGATTAGGACGATCGCGCCGATGCCGCCGTAAAAGGCCAGCGGATTTTTTTCCTTCAGCGCCATCGCCATGGCGATGAATTTGCTAAGACCTGCCTTCTCTGCCTCCGCCTTGGGGGGCTGTTCCCCAGTGGTTTCGGGCTTTTTGCTTGCTTCCTCCCCAGTTGCTGGAGTAGGTTTTTCGTTCTCATTACTCATTCTTCTACCTCCTCGTTAGGATGGCCTTGGGGCGATGGTGATTTTGAAACGACGTCATTTCCCCTGCCACAGGCGATTATACTAATTGCGCCTTTGTATGATAAAGAGTGACAGAGCCCGCAGCAAATCTGCCTGGGCACCCAAAGGTTTGAGGCTTTCGACGGCATCCTCGTGCATCTGCCGGGCTTTCTGTTTGGCGCCAGCCAGCCCCAGAACGGCCGGATAGGTGGGTTTGTGTTGAGCTCGGTCTTTGCCTTGAGTCTTGCCCAAGGTGGCGGTGTCGCTTTCCTCGTCTAGGATGTCGTCCTGGATCTGGAATGCCAGCCCGATGCACTTAGCGTAATGGTCCAGCCGTGCCGCGATGGCGGAGTCCAGAGATGGACTGGCTAGGGCCGCCAGCAGTACGCTCGCACGGATCAAAGCGCCGGTCTTGTGGATGTGCATCATCTCCAAGGCAGGCAGGTCGAGGGGCAAGCCCACCGAGGCCAGGTCGATGGCCTGGCCGCCCACCATACCGCCAGCGCCGGCTGCCTTGGCCAAGCAGTCGATCATTGCCACCCGCTGCGCGGGGGTTACCGCAATGCTGGGGTCGGAGGCCAGCACTTCAAATGCCAGCGACTGGAGGGCGTCGCCGGCCAGAATCGCGGTGGCCTCGTCGAACTGCACGTGGCAGGTGGGCTTACCGCGCCGCAGCTCGTCGTCGTCCATGGCGGGCAGATCGTCGTGGATCAGGGAGTAAACGTGGATGAATTCCACCGCGCACGCCAGGCCGTCCAGGGTTTCCAGAGGGACCCCCAGGGCCTGGCCAGTGACATAGGTCAGGATCGGCCGCAGGCGTTTGCCACCGTCTAAGGTCGAATAGCGCATGGCCTGATGGAGACGGACAGGAAACTTGTCGGCCGGAGGCAGGCGTTGATTTAGGGCCCGTTCGACCCGCGCACGGCAGATTTGCATGAAAGCTTGGAGGCGTTCGGCGTCAGCGTTCGTCATCGATTTGGAAGGGTTTGAGTTGTTGGTTGTTGTTTTCGTCGACGGTCAGGATCCGAACCTTCTGTTCGGCCTCCTGCAGGGCCTGCTGACAGGCGCGCGCCAGCTGGACGCCTTGTTCGAACAGTTTCAGGGATTCCTCCAGGGTGATATCACCCTGCTCCAGGTGCTCGACAATCTGTTCCAGTTCCTTAAGTTGCGTCTCGAGGCCTGGTTTGCGTCTGGACATCTTGGATAGGTGGTTGCAAAAGCAATAACGATAAGGTTTTTGGCATAATGTGTCAAAAAACTAAGGCCTAAGTTCGCGCAGCTTCATCAGCGCATAGATGGATTCGAGATGGGGGACTAAGACACCCTCGCGCCGGGCAGCGCGCACCGCTTGGCCGAGGATGGCTTCGGTCTCCATCGGCCGGCCGGCTTCGAAGTCCAGCAGCATGCTGGTCTTGTACGGTGGCATTTGGTAGGTGCTGTGGATATTCTGCTCGATGACGTCGGTGGGCAAAGGATGACCGGTGGCCGCAGCGATAGCACAGACCTCACCCATCAGCTGGCGGACGAAATTTTCCTGATGTTCCAGGATGTCGTTGGTATATAGCCCGCCTGACAGCACCGATAGGGGGTTGAAAGGGGCGTTCCAGACGCATTTCTGCCAGCGAGCGGTGATGATGTCCGCCGTCGCCTTGGCCCGGACTCCGGCGCGATTGAAGGCCGCGCACAACGCTTCCACCTTGGGGCTGATGCCGTGGGGAAAATTGCCGAACATCAGATTGCCGTAGGCTTGATGCCAGACCTGCCCCGGGGCTGTGCGGCTGACGCAGACGAAGGCCAGTCCCGAAATCAGCTCGTAATCCGGGAGGCGCTCGGCCAGTTCGGCTTCGATTTCGACCCCGTTCTGAATCAGGGTGACAGCGGTATGGGGTCCTAGGGCGGCGCGCACCAATTCTGCCCGGTCAATTCCAGGCAGGACCTTGGTGCACAAGATGGCGTAGTCAGGCGGAGTCTCGATTTCCCCGGCATGCCGGTAGACCGCTTTAGGAGTAAAGGTCCACTCCCCCAGAGGGCTTCGAACATGAATGCCTTCCTGTCTTACCAGGTCGTAATCGGAGCGGCACACCACTGCCACCTCGGCGCCGGCTTTGGCCAGCAGGGCACCGTAAAAGCCGCCGATGGCGCCGGTGCCGACGATCAGGACTTGCATGAGTGCTCCTCCAGATATTGTTTCAGGAACGGAATGGTCAGCTTGCGTTTAGCCGCCAGGGTGGCCCGGTCGAGCTGCTCCAGCAGCCACCAGAGGGAGGGCAGGTCGCGCGGATAGCGGGTGAGGAGGAACCGCCCTACTTGGGGACTGAGTTCCAATCCTAGCTGGCGGGCGCGCAGGTGCAGGGCGGTCAGTTTGTCGCGATCGGTCAGGGGTTTGAGGCGCAGGATCAATCCCCAGCCCAGGCGGGTCTTAAGATCCGGCAGCTGAATTGGCGTGTGCGCCGGCGGTAGGCTGCCAGCGATGATCAGGCGCGTGCCGGTTTCCCGCAGACGATTGAAGCAGTGGAAAAAGCCCTGTTCCCACTCGTTTCTGCCGGCGATGGCCCCGATGTCGTCCACGCACACCAGCTCGACCCGTTCGAGTCCCTCCAACAGCGCCGGGGAGTGGGGGGTAAGCTCTGCCAGCGGCAGATAAGCCACCCTCCTTCCCAAGGCATGGGCCTCGCGGCAACTGGCCTGGAGCAGATGGCTCTTGCCGGTGCCGGATTCGCCCCACAGGTAAAGCAAAGGTTCCCCCTCGCCGCGGACGCACCGCTTAAGCGCCGTCACCGTCTCCAGGTTGGCGCCGGCGTGGTATTGGGCGAAGCTTGGCTGATCGGTGAAAGCCAGCTTAAGGGGCAACTGTGGCAGCATGGGGGTTCAGATCCGTGCATCTTTGAGGGCGAGGGCGGCTTTGGCCAGTCGCCGACCCAGACTGAAACACAGTTGCTTTTCTTCATCGCTTAAGGTGCGGTTCTCCTCGCCGGATAGGTGACTTGGGCCATACGGAGTTCCGCCGGTCTTGGTTTCCAGGAGGGCGGTTTCGCGCGCCGGAATGCCGACGATGACCATGCCGTGGTGAAGCAGCGGGATCATCATCGAAACCAGAGTGGTCTCATGGCCGCCGTGCATGCTAGAGGTGGCAGTGAACACCCCAGCCGGCTTACCTGAAAGTCCCCCGGAGAACCACACCGAACTGGTTTGGTCGAGGAAATACTTCAAGGGGGCTGCCATGTTACCGAAATGGGTTGGACTGCCCAGAGCCAGACCGTCGCACTGGCTGAGGTCCGAGACGGTAGCATAAGGCGGCCCGTCGGCAGGGATGACGTCTTCTACGGCTTCGCATACCGGCGAGACCTCCGGCACCGTGCGCACCTTGGCCACCGCCCCCTCGACGCTTTCCACGCCCCGCGCGATCACGTCAGCCATAGTGGCGGTGGCGCCATAGCGGCTGTAATACAAGACCAGGATTTCTGCTCGCTGGATGCTCGAATGAATCATGGGCTATAGGATCTTGAGGACGTTTTCCGGAGGGCGGCCAACGATAGCTCGTTTGCCTGCTACCACGATCGGCCGCTCGATCAGGATCGGGTGCTCCACCATGGCGGAGATCAGCGCTTGCCGGCTCAAATTCTGGTCGTCCAAGCCGAGCATCCGGTAGGGTTTTTCCTGTTTGCGCATCAGCTCGCGCGGTTCCAGCCCCAGCTTGGTCAGAATGTCTTCCAGCTCCGCGTGGCTGGGCGGGGTTTTAAGATATTCAACGATGTTCGGCTCAATTCCCCGCTCACGGAGTAGTTGCAAGGCAGCGCGGGATTTGCTGCAGCGGGAGTTGTGGTAAAAGACGATTTCCATGGGCAAATCCGGATCTTTCAATAAGGCGATTATGGTAAACTGTTTTTCCGTTTTTGACACGGGTTCGTGATTTAACTGTTTGATTTTTAATTACTTTGTCTCGCTGCCTGGCGGGCTGAGCTAAGTTTTCCGCGGTTTTAAGTCCATCCAACCTGGAATCCATTATGAGCCAACCTGGCGAGCCTCTGCTCCCTCCCAAAGTCCCCCCTTATTCCCTGCAAGCCGAACAGTCGGTTCTTGGTGGTCTGATGCTCGATGCCGGCGCTTGGGAGAGAATTGCCGACCGGATCAATGAGGCGGACTTTTACCGCAAGGAGCACCGGTTGATCTTCCGCGCCATCCAGGAGCTGGTGGAAGATAATTCCCCCTGCGATGGGGTGACGGTTGCGGAGGTGTTGGAAAAGCGCGGCCAATTGCAAGCGGTGGGCGGCTTGACCTATCTGGCTTCCCTAGTCGAGGCTACTCCCAGTGCCGCCAATATCACCGCCTATGCCGCCATCGTACGAGAGCGCGCCATCCTCCGCCAGCTTGCCCACGTGGGTAACGAGATCGCCGATGCCGCTTTTAATCCCGCCGGCAGGTCAGTAGGTGAGCTTCTGGAGGAAGCCGAGCAGAAAGTTTTCCATATCGCCGATCAACGTCAGCGCGGCGATGGTGGTTTCAAAGCGATCAAACACCTGCTCGTTGCGGCAGTGGATCGAATCGAGCGGTTGCATGAGCAAGGGAGTAGCGTCACCGGGGTCAGTACGGGTTTTCTCGATCTGGACCGGATGACGGCAGGACTCCAGCCGGCAGATCTGGTCATCGTCGCAGGCCGACCGTCAATGGGCAAGACCGCGTTCGCGATGGGTATTGCCGAACACGTCGCGATCAAGGAGCGGCTGCCGGTGGCGGTGTTCAGCATGGAGATGCCTGGGGACCATCTGGCCATGCGCATGCTGTCCTCGCTCGGACGGATCGACCAACACCGGCTCAGGATCGGGCAATTGGAGGACGACGAATGGCCGCGCATGACCTCGGCCCTCAATATCCTCGCCGGGACCAGTCTGTTCATCGACGACACTCCGGCGCTGACCCCGGTCGAGCTGCGCGCCAGAAGCCGCCGCCTGGCCCGAGAGCACGGCAAGCTCGGGCTGGTCGTCATCGACTACCTGCAGTTGATGCAGGCGCCCGGCGCCGGTGACAACCGCGTCGCCGAGATCTCCGAAATCTCGCGCAGCCTCAAGGGACTGGCGAAGGAATTGCATACTCCCGTACTTGCCCTTTCCCAGCTCAACCGCAACCTGGAACAACGGCCCAATAAGCGCCCGGTGATGTCGGATTTGCGCGAGAGCGGATCCCTAGAGCAAGATGCTGACCTGATCCTGTTTATTTACCGCGACGAGGTGTACCACGAGGACAGCCCGGATAAAGGCATCGCCGAGATCATCATCGCCAAACAGCGCAATGGTCCCATCGGGATGGTGCGGCTGACGTTCCTGGGCCAATACACCAGATTCGAGGACTTCACCAAAGATCCCTACGCAGAGGATGGCCGCTATTGAACACACAGATCCCATACGTGTGGCTGAATCTGGATGCCCTGCGCGCGAATCTGGAGCGGGTTCGGGCCTTGGCGCCGTGCTCCAAGGTGCTCGCAGTGATCAAGGCCAACGCTTACGGTCATGGCCTGGTGCAGGTAGCGCGCGCGCTCCATGCCGCCGACGGCTTCGCAGTGGCGAGGGTGGACGAGGGGATCGCCCTGCGCCGGGCCGGGGTGCTGCAGCGGATCGTAGTGCTCCAGGGGTTCTTGGAGCCGGAGCAACTTCAGGCCCATCTGTTCTGGCGCCTGGAACCTGTGGTTCATGCGCTGTGTCAAATTGAGTTATTAGAGGCGCATGCCGCTTCGGTGCAATCGCTTCGGGTCTGGCTCAAGCTGGACAGCGGGATGCATCGCCTAGGGTTGACGCCGGAGGAATATCCGAGGGCTATGACCCGGCTTATGGCTCTGCTGGGGTCGCGCGCCTTAACCCTCATGACTCACCTGGCGTGTGCCGACGAGCCGAACAATCCCAAAACAGCTGCCCAGTTGGCTCTGTTCGGGCGCATCACTGCCGGTTCGAACCTGGAGAAAAGCATCGCCAACTCTGCCGCTATCCTCGCCTTGCCGGACACTCATGCCGATTGGGTGCGGCCGGGGTTGATGCTGTACGGGATATCGCCTTTTTCCGATCGCAGCGCAAAGGATTTGGGGCTTGCGCCCGTGATGACCTTAAGGAGCCGAGTGATTGCAGCCAAGTCGGTGGCGGCAGGGGAGACGGTGGGCTATGGAGGGAGCTGGACTGCGCCGCGGCCGACGCGCTTAGGCATCGTGGCGGCAGGTTATGGGGATGGCTATCCGCGCGAGGTACCGCCTGGGACGCAGGTGTTGGTCGAAGGCCGGCGGGTCCCTTTGGTGGGGAGGGTATCTATGGATATGCTCACGGTGGATTTGACCGATTTTCCGGAAATCGGGGTAGGATCGGAAGTGACTTTATGGGGTGAAGGGCTGCCGGTGGAAGTGATCGCGCATCAGGCTGGCACCATTTCCTACACGCTCCTGTGCCGGGTGGCGGCGCGGGTACCGATGATCGAGGTACAGACGAGCTATGACGCGCGCCAAAATCGTTTATAGCTGCAGCGAGTGCGGTCACAGCCAGCCCAAGTGGGCTGGTCGCTGCCCAGGTTGCGGGGCGTGGAGCACCCTGGTGGAGACGGTGCATGAACCGGCAGCTCCTACCAACCTGCGTTTTGCCGGCTATGCTGGGAGTACCAGCCACGGGCAGATGGTGGCGCTCAAAGACGTTGCGATCGAGGAGGCAGCCCGTTTGTCCACCGGCCTTGCGGAACTGGACCGGGTATTGGGGAGTGGGTTGGTGAAGGGGTCGGCGGTCTTGATCGGCGGCGACCCGGGGATAGGCAAATCCACCCTGTTGCTGCAGGCAATGGGGATATCAAGTGGCGGTCAAAAGGTGCTATACATCAGCGGCGAAGAGTCGGTACAACAGATCAGCCTGCGGGGTAAGCGCCTGAATGTAGATTGCGGCCAGGTGCCAGTGCTGGCGGAGACCGCTTTGGAGCGAATAGTCCCTGTGATCGAATCGCACCAGCCGCAAGTGGTGGTGATCGATTCGATCCAGACGGTCTATACCGAACTGCTCAATTCTGCCCCTGGATCCGTCTCCCAGGTGCGCGAATGTGCCGCCCGCCTGGTGCGCCTGGCCAAGGCCCGGCAAATCGCAGTGTTTCTGGTGGGCCACGTGACCAAGGAAGGGGCCATCGCAGGACCCAGGGTGCTGGAGCACATGGTGGACACGGTGCTCTATTTCGAGGGCGAGGCTGGCAGCCGTTTCCGGGTGATCCGGGCGGTGAAGAATCGCTTTGGTGCGACGGGCGAACTGGGGGTTTTCGCCATGACCGAAGGGGGGCTCCAGGAGGTCAAGAACCCTTCAGCGATTTTCCTCTCGCGCCAGATGGTCGACACTCCGGGCAGCGCCGTATGCGTCACCCGCGAGGGCAGCCGCCCCTTATTGGTGGAGGTGCAGGCCCTGGTGGACGATACTTCCCTGGCCAATCCGCGCCGCGTGACGGTGGGGATGGAGCACAACCGGCTGGCAATGCTGCTGGCAGTGCTGCATCGCCACGGCGGGGTACCCCTGGTGGGGCAGGACGTATTCGTCAACGTGGTGGGTGGGGTGCGCCTGACCGAGACCGCCGGTGACCTGGCGGTGGTGCTGGCGGTGCTGTCTAGCCTGCGCGACCATCCCTTGCCGCGGGACTGGGTGGTTTTCGGCGAATTGGGTCTGACCGGTGAGGTGCGGCCAGTTCCCCACGGCGAGGAGCGCCTGCGGGAAGCCGCCAAGCACGGCTTCAAACGGGCGATCGTCCCCCGCCACAATGCCCCCAAGGGGGGCATCGAGGGGATGGAGATCGTTCAAGTGAGGACCCTGCAGGAAGCGCTATCCGCCCTTTAGGCGCTGATCTGGGTGCCCAGCAGTTCTAGGAACCTGCGCATCCATTCCGGATGAGCCGGCCACGCCGGAGCGGTGACGAAGCAGCGGTCCACGTGCGCGTTGGAATAGGTGGGGTTATGGGGGATGTATCTGGCGCCGGCCAGCTCGATCTCCGGGGCCACGGCCGGATAACAGCTGATTTCCACCCCTTCGATCACCCCCGCTGCGGATAAGATCTGGGCGCCGTGGCAGATCGCGGCGATAGGTTTTTGGGCCCTGGCAAAGTGCCTGACGATGTCGTTGACTTTGGCGTGCAAGCGAAGATACTCCGGCGCCCGCCCGCCGGGGATCACCAGCCCGTCATAGCTTGCTGGATCCAGCTGGTCGAAATCGGTGGTGATGGCAAAATTGTGGCCTGCTTTCTCGGTATAGGTCTGATCCCCCTCGAAGTCGTGCACCGCGGTTTTGACTGTATCGCCTGCTTTCTTCCCGGGGCAGGCTGCATCCACCTGGTGTCCTACCATCTGCAGCATCTGAAAGGGCACCATCGCCTCGTAGTCTTCGACGAAATCGCCCACCAGCATCAGGATCCGTTTGGCCATGTTTGCATACCTCTTTAGCTTACCGTTGTCTTGGGGGAATCTTATCCTGTGGCGGAAAATTTGGCAAAGCACTGGGTTGAAAAACCGGCGCTTGCCCTCATGTACTAAGTTAACGCTTAGTATTTTCTAAAACTAATCGGAGGTGGAAGATGTCGAACTTCGAGCCGATTGAGCGGATAGTCCAGAAAATGTTTGAATGGTTGAAGGAGATTGGACAGGAATTGGGCAGCGAGGATAAGTACCGCGCTTATCACGCCTTGCGTTCGGTCCTACACCATCTGCGCGACCGCCTGAGCGTGGACGATTCGGCGAATCTGGCGGCGGAACTGCCGATGCTGATCCGAGGGCTTTACTATGAGGGCTGGCAGCCATCCAAAGTGCCATTGAAGATCAGGCACAAGGACGAGTTTCTCGATCTGATTCGTCAGGATTTCTCGCAGGAGCCGGACGTGGACGCGGAAAAGATCGCCCGTGCGGTGTTCTCCGTGCTTGAGCGCCACATCTCCGAAGGGGAGGCAAAGGAGATTTTGCAATCCCTGCCCAAGCAGATCCGGGAAATCTTTGTCTGAAGGTCTTGCGCCAGACGGCCCCGCAAGCGTCCGCTTCCGGGGCGTTTTCATTTGTGCCGCCGGTGAAAAACCTTTACATTGCGTGCCATATACCGCAGCGGAGAGCCTGGATGAAATCTTGTTGGCCGTGGCTTCTGATTCCTCTGGGACTGGGCGGCTTGATCTATCTCCTTGCACCGATCTTAACTCCCTTCGTGGTGGGGGCTTTGCTGGCCTACCTGGCCGACCCGCTGGCGGATCGTCTGGAGGCTTGGAAGCTCAGTCGTACCCAGGCAGTGATAGTGGTATTCCTGGTGCTGACGCTGGCTATGACCGCGGTACTGCTGGTTTTGATCCCGGCTTTGGAAAAGCAGGTGTCCCGGTTTTTGGAGGATCTGCCCCACTATCTGGCCTGGATCAAAACCGCTCTGATTCCCTGGCTGGAAAGCCGGTTGGGGGTGGACATCGCCGAGTATGATCCGGCGGATTTCATCGAGCTGCTCACGCGTAACTGGCAACGCGCCGGCGGCATCGCGGCCACCGTGGCCGGCTCGATCACCCGTTCGGGGGCGGCCATCTTGGGATGGCTGCTCAATCTATTATTGGTGCCAGTGGTGACGTTTTACCTACTGCGGGACTGGGATCGGATGGTAGCCAACATCGCCGATCTGCTCCCGCGCCACATTTTGCCCACAGCCGCCTGGCTGGCGCGGGAGTCCGACGAGGTATTGAGCGCCTTCATGCGCGGCCAGCTCTCGGTGATGTTGGCGCTGGGGGCAATCTACAGCATCGGCCTATGGTTGGTGGGGCTAGATACCGCCCTGGTGATCGGCATGATCGCAGGTTTGATCAGCTTCATCCCTTACCTCGGCACGTTTGTGGGAATCGTGCTGGGAGTGTTGGCGGTACTGGTGCAGTTTCAGGATGTCTGGCATGTGGGTCTGGTGCTGGCGGTGTTTGGCGTGGGACAGTTATTGGAAGGGATGGTGCTGACGCCGCTCCTGGTGGGAAATAAGATCGGCCTTCATCCGGTGATGGTGATCTTTGCAGTGATGGCCGGGGGGCATCTGTTTGGCTTTCTGGGGGTGTTGCTGGCGTTGCCGGTGGCTTCAGTGGTCATGGTGCTGCTGCGCTATGTGCACGACCTCTACAAGGAGAGCGCCCTGTATGAGGAGGGTGAGAAGAAATAAATCAACCGCATTCGTAACACCTCTTGACCCGTCCTTGGGGATCGGCGGTCTCCAGCCGCACTTTGAATCCCCACAGCCGGTGAATGTGCTTTAAGACTTCCTCGGTACTGTCGGCCAGGGGACGGCGCTGGTGTTCAAAATGGCGCAAGGTGAGAGAGCGGTCGCCGCGGGTGTCCACCGACCAGACCTGGATATCCGGTTCCAGGCTGCCCAGGTTGTACTGCTCCGACAGCGCCTGCCGGATCGCCTGGTAGCCTTCCTCATCGTGGATCGCGCTGATTTCAAGTTCGCTTTCGGCCTCGTCGTCGATGACACCGAACAGGCGGAGCTGGCGGATCACCTGTGGGGAGAGATACTGGGCGATGAAGCTGTCGTCTTTGAAGTTGCGCATGGCAAAATCGAGCGTTTCCAGCCAGTTGCTGGCAGCGATCTCCGGGAACCAGCGCCGGTCTTCCTCGGTGGGATTTTCACACATGCGCTTTAGGTCGCAAAAGATGGCAAAGCCTAAGGCATAGGGGTTGATGCCGGAATAGAAGTCGTGGTCGAAAGGCGGCTGAACGATGACGTTGGTATGGGATTCAAGGAACTCCAGCATGAACCCATCGGTCACCAGCCCCTCCTCGTAGAGACGGTTCATGATGGTGTAGTGCCAGAAGGTCGCCCAGCCCTCATTCATTACCTTGGTGTGGCGTTGGGGATAGAGATATTGGGCGATCTTGCGCACGATGCGGACGATTTCTCGCTGCCAGGGTTCCAGAAGCGGTGCATTTTTCTCGATGAAGTAAAGCAGGTTCTCCTCCGGTTCAGGTGGGAAGCGCTCATATTTTTCTTCGGTCTGGACCGGTTTTTCGGGGACAGTGCGGCGCCACAGCTCATTGAGCTGGGACTGGAGATAAGCGACCCGTTCTTTTTGGCGCAACTGCTCCTCGCGCATGGACAGGGGCGGTGGTTTGCGATAGCGGTCCACCCCATAGTTCATCAGGGCATGGCACGAGTCGAGAATCTCTTCTACCGTCTCCGTGCCATAGCGTTCTTCGCATTCGGCGATATAGTTTTTAGCAAATACCAGATAGTCGACGATGGCATCGGCGGCGGTCCAGGTCTTGAAAAGATAGTTGTTTTTGAAGAAAGAATTGTGGCCGTAACAGGCGTGGGCGATCACCAAAGCCTGCATCATCATGGTGTTCTCCTCCATGAGATAAGCGATGCAAGGGTTGGAGTTGATCACCAGTTCGTAAGCCAGCCCCATTTGGCCGCGCTTGTAATGTTTTTCGACCGACAAAAACTGCTTGCCGAAGGACCAGTGGTGATAGTAAACCGGCAGCCCGCAGCTGGCGTAGGCGTCCATCATCTGCTCTGAGGAGATGATCTCGATCTGGTTGGGATAGGTGTCAAGACCATATGAGGCCGCGATGCGGGCGATCTCCGCATCGTATTTTTCTAGGAGTTCGAAGGTCCATTCGGAACCGGTGGAAATAGGTTTTCTGGTGCTCATGTTCTTTTCTTGAACAACTCTCGAAACACCGGGTAGATGTCTGCCGGTTCGTCGATCGCCTGCATGGCGAAGTTGGGCCAGCGGCGGGCGATTTTTTCATATTCCTGCCATAACCCCAAGGGATATTCGTTGTCGATCTCGATGTAAGCGTAGTATTGGAGAAAGGGGAGGATTTCCTCGTCCAGGAGGTGGCCGCAGTTGCCCGAATCCTCCGGCCAGTTGTCGCCGTCGGAGGCCTGGGCAGCATACAGATTCCAGTCCTGGCTGGGATAGCGCTGGTGCATGATCTCAAGCATCAGTTCCAGGGCGCTGGAGACGACGGTACCGCCGGTCTCGCGCGAGTAGAAAAATTCTTCCTCGTCGACTTCTTTAGCGACGGTATGGTGGCGGATGAATATCACGTCGGTGCGTTCGTAGTTGCGCGCCAGGAACAGATACAGGAGCAGGAAGAAGCGCTTGGCCAGGCTTTTCTTGTACTGGTCCATGGAGCCGGAAACGTCCATGAGGCAGAACATTGCCGCCTGGGTGGTGGGTTTTGGGAGCTGGATGCGGTTACGGTAACGAAGGTCTAGCGTATCGATGAAGGGAACGGCCTTGATCCTGGATTTTAGGTGTTCGATCTCCTCGCGCAGATCGTAGAGATCTTCTTCGGCAGCCCCGCCCTCCAGTCTGGCTTCGAGTTCGGCTTCCAATTCCCGCAGCCGGCGCCTTTTGGCGGCAGTCAACGCGATCCTGCGAGCATGCGCTTCCCGAAGCGACCGGACCACATGCAGATTGGGCGGAATGCCATCTTTGCTGAAGCCGGCCGGAACGCTTTTGTGGGAGACTTCCTGGGCAAGCTTGGTCTTGACCAGATCCGGCAGTTCCAGATCCTCGAAGAAAAACTCCAGGAATTCGTCCCGGGAGAGCTCGAATACGAAGTCGTCCAGGCCTTCCCCCTGGTTGCTGGCGCGGTTGCCTCGTCCATCCCCGCCTTTTGGCCGGGGAATGCGGTCGCCGGTGATGAACTCCTTGTTGCCGGGATGAACGATCTCGCGCCGCCCGCCAGGGCCGTGGTGGAAAAATGGTTCGGACAAGTCCTTGGCGGGGATGGTGATCTTTTCGCCGCTGTCGATGTCGGTGACCGAGCGGCCGTCGATCGCATCTGCTACCGCTTTGCGGATCTGCGCGCGAAATCGCTTTAAGAAGCGCTGGCGGTTGACAGCGCTTTTGTGTTTGGGATTGAGGCGGCGGTCGATGATCTGGGACATATCAGGTCGATTTCCTCACTCTCAGGTACCATTCGCACAAAAGGCGTACTTGCTTGGAGGTATAGCCCTTCTCCACCATCCGGTTGACGAAGTCTTCGTGTTTTTTCTTGTCCTCGGCCGAAGCCTTGGCGTTGAAAGAGATCACCGGCAACAGTTCCTCGGTATTGGCGAACATCTTCTTTTCTATCACTCTACGCAGTTTTTCGTAACTGGTCCAGGCCGGATTTTTGCCACCGTTCTTGGCCCGGGACCTCAACACGAAGTTGACCACTTCGTTGCGGAAGTCCTTGGGGTTGGAGATCCCGGCCGGCTTTTCGATCTTCTCCAGTTCTTCGTTGAGGGCGCGCCGGTCGAAGATTTCACCGGTGTCCGGATCGCGGTATTCCTGATCCTGGATCCAATAATCGGCATAGGTGACGTAGCGGTCGAAGATGTTCTGGCCGTACTCGGCGTAGGATTCAAGATAAGCGGTCTGGATTTCCTTGCCGATGAACTCGATATAGCGCGGGACCAGGTATTCCTTGATGTAGCGCAGGTAACGCTCTTCGGTCTCGGGCGGGAACTGTTCCTGGATGATCTGCTGTTCCAGGACATAGAGAAGATGGACCGGATTGGCGGCGACCTCGATGTGATCGAAGTTGAACACTTTAGACAGGATCTTGAAAGCAAAACGAGTGGACAACCCCTGCATGCCTTCATCCACGCCGGCAAAATCCTTGTATTCCTGGTAGGACTTGGCGCGCGGGTCGGTATCTTTCAGATTCTCCCCGTCGTAAACCTTCATCTTGGAGTAAATGCTCGAGTTCTCCGGCTCTTTGAGGCGCGACAGCACGGTGAACTGGGCCAGCATCTCCAAAGTGTGGGGGGCGCAGGAAGCATGTTTGAGGGAACTGTTGCGCAAAAGCTTCTGATAAATCTTGACCTCCTCAGAGACTCTGAGGCAGTAAGGGACTTTGACTACGTAAATGCGGTCGAGGAAAGCCTCGTTGTTTTTGTTGTTTTTGAACTGCTGCCACTCGGATTCGTTGGAGTGGGCGAGGATGATGCCTTCGAAGGGGATCGCCGGCAGTCCCTCGGTACCCTTGTAGTTGCCCTCTTGGGTGGCGGTCAGGAGAGGGTGAAGCACTTTGATCGGCGCCTTGAACATCTCCACGAATTCCATGATGCCGCGGTTGCCGCGGCACAGGCCGCCCGAATAGCTGTAAGCGTCGGGGTCGTCCTGGGAATAGATCTCGAGCTGGCGAATGTCCACTTTGCCGACCAGGGAAGAGATGTCCTGGTTGTTCTCGTCACCCGGTTCGGTCTTGGTGATGGCGCGTTGGTCCAGCATCGAGGGATAGAGTTTGACCACCCGAAATTGGGTGATGTCACCACCGAACTCGTGCAGTCGTTTGCTGGCCCAGGGGGACATGATAGGGGTGAGATAGCGGCGCGGGATGCCGTATTCGTCCTCCAGGATCGGACCGTCCTCCGCAGGGGAGAACAAGCCGAGCGGGTTTTCGTGGATCGGAGAACCTTTGATGGCGTAGAAAGGAATCTTTTCCATCAGGCTCTTGAGCTTTTCGGCGAGCGATGACTTGCCACCCCCCACCGGTCCTAAAAGATAGAGGATCTGTTTGGCTTCCTCCAAGCCCTGGGCGGCGTGGCGGAAGAACGCCACGATCTGTTCGATGGTCTCCTCCATGCCGTAGAACTCGGAGAAGGCCGGATAGCGTTTGATTACCTTGTTGGCGAAGATGCGGCTCAGGCGCAGGTCGAGGCGAGTGTCGACGAGCTCCGGCTCGCCGATGGCTAACAACATGCGTTCGGCCGGAGTCGCATAAGCAGCCGGGTCATTGCGGCAGATTTCTAGATATTCCTGAAGAGTGTACTCTTCCTCTCGGGTAGTCTCGTAACGAGCGCGATATTGGTCGAAGATCCCCATGGGTTCCTCCTTAAAAAAAACTGAAAGTTGGGCGATGAGACGGCTTGCAAAACCGTGGTGCTTTTGTCTTTGCGCTTAATGGCAGGTTAACGCAAATTTCGCACCAGGGAAAGAACAGGAAATTACCACCCATTGTGACTGCCATTTAGCAGCTAGGTTCCAAGCGAACTATGCTAAAAAACAAGTGCAATGCGCAGAGTGAGGATTGGGATGCGGTGGTTTGCCCTGATGCTGATCTTGATAGCAGAACCCTCTTTCAGTCTTTCTTTGGGGCCAGCGGGCAATTTCAACCTATTAGTGTTGGAAGACATGCAAGGCCAGGATTCAGACGTAGAAGGACGGCTGGCGGTCGGCGGCAAGCTGTCACTTATCCATTACGCCGTAGGCATGGAGCTGGAAGGGGAGGCCGATTTTACCGATACCCTGATTGTGGGTGGACATTTGAGCTTTACCTCCGGGCGCGTTTACCACGGCAACGCCACAAGCCCAAGCGCTGACTTGGTGCAGGTTGGGTTTTACGCCCAGGACCCCAACTCCCCCACCGGTACGTATCGCTCCCAGGCGCCGGCGCTAAATTTCACCGCCTTGGCTCAAGACCTCAAAGCGCGCTCCTTGAACTGGGCTGGACTGTCGGCTAACGGGGAGGTCAGACTCGAAGGAGACAGCTTCAGCTGGCGCCTGTATCTTGAAGGATCGGACCCCAAGCTCAACGTCTTTGCTTTGACGACCGATCAGTTGACTGGTGCCGACGCGTTTTACCTGGACGCCCCCCTGTCCTCGACAGTGCTGATCAACGTCGACGGGATGGTCGCCGAGCTGAGCGGTTTTGGTTTTTACCGCAAGGTCCAGGGCCACTGGCTAAGGGTGCCGGACAATTCCCCCAGCTTTCGCCACGACGGGCGCCTCACCCAGAAGGTGTTGTTCAATTTCCTCGCTGCCGAGGCGTTGACTATGCACGCCATCGGCGTCAAAGGCAGCGTTCTGGCTCCGTGGGCCAAGGTGGTGTTCTACGACGGCCACCTCGACGGCCATCTGATTGCCAGATCTCTTCGCGGCCTGCCTGGCCAGCCGACCGGCCAGGTCAACCTGTATCCCTTCATCCCCGAACCTGGGGTGGTGTGGTTGTTGGTATTGCCCCTGGCTTGGTTGGTCATTCGAGCGCGGCGAACAAGGCCTCTGGCAAATCGGCGCTAAACACCGAAGCCCCTGGCTCGAACGACACGCGCACTAACAGCCCCCCTCCAGCCTCGCGCCAGCCTTGGGTCTGCCTGGCATAGACACCGCCTATCAGCTGCAGGTGCGGGTGCAGGCGAAATCCAAAGCGCAGCTCGCCTGAAGGGGCGAAGCTGGTTTGGCGATTGGCTGGAAATTGCAAGCCGCACAGCGAGCCGTTGCAGCCGCGCGTAAACCAGGAAGCTGTCTCCTCAAGGAAGTGCTGAACACCCAGGCCTAAGCGGCTTTCGAGCAGAAAGCGTCTGCCCTCCTCGGTGCGCAGGGCCAGCTGGATTCCGCCGGCATAGAACGCTTGTGGGCTGAAATAACCGCCGTAGCCAGGGCGGAAGTGGTTTTGGTTGTTGGCATAATGCAAAAAATGAAAATAGGGGCCAAAACTTAAATAGTCAAATCCTGGCCAAGCCAGGTCATATCCTGCCGCCAGGTGGTAGCCTATCATCCAGTTGTCCTTGGTCCTTCGCCCGTCCACAAAGGCGCCTTCTACCGATTGATAGAGAGCAAACGGGCCGATCAGCCCCAGGCTGGAGAGCTTGAGGCCGCTTCGCAACACCTGCCCCCAGCGTTTGCCGAAGAGCTCCCAGCCGGTGTAGGACAGTAGACTCTGGCGGACTGGCTGACGAAAGGCTTCTGCCTCCCAGTGCAGCTGCCAGCTAGCGCCGTCCACCACGTCGCCGATCTTGATCCGCGCCGTAGGACGCGGTGGAAGCTGCCCACCCAGTGGGGTCAGGCCAAGGCTTAGGTAAGGATTGAGCTTGCCTTCTTGGCGATAGCTCAGCTCCAGCCAAGCTGCCTCGACCGCGTGCGGGGGAGGATGGCGGTTAAGCCGCAAAGCTTCTTGCTTTAGGGCGGCGGTTTGGGCCTGGTTCAAAGGCTGGTCGCTCGCCTGCAGGGTGCGTAATCCAGCCGGCTTAAGTCGGTCGCTGGCTAGTTCCAAGCGGGCAACATTCAGCGCCAGCCGGTGCGTTGTCACAACATAGCTTCCTTCATACCAAGGGATGGCGGAGAGCTTAAGGCGGTCCAGCCCAGCTGTGCCGGATTTGAACCGGGTCATTCCCCCCAACGCCCAGGAGGGAGCGGCCAGTCGCTTGAGCTTGGGAAATGCCTCAGGATCGAGCGCGTAAGCGCGCAAGAATTGCTTGCGAGTAAAGGCCTGCCGGGCAAGCTGAGGGGCAAGCTCGGCCAGCAGTGCAGGATGCCCGAGGTGTCCGGCAAGCCGCTGTGGGTCTTCGCCTGCCTGGAGGTGGCTGGCGACCAGGGCGCGGGCGTAATCTTGCCGCTCGGGTCGGGCCTGAAACAAAGCGGCAAAGATGCGTTGGGCCTTTTGGTATTCTCCGCGCCTGAACGCCAGCCAGCCTAGGAGAGATTGAGCGTCTTCGCTCTCCAGCCATGTAGCCGCCTGCTCGGCCAGCGTTTGGCTGGCAGGATAATCGCCTTGGCGGTAGTTCTCCCAAGCCCGCTCTAGAAGATAACTGCCAGCGGTCTGACGCAGCCCGGGATAGCGCGTCCCCAACTCCCAAACTGCCCGGTCTTGCCGCAGTCGGATCAAGTTTTGTAACAACCCGGCGGCTAGGTTTTGGTCATCCGGGGCCAGCTTAAGGCCGGCCTCGAACCAGGCGTGCGCCTTAGCCAACTCGCCTTGCTGGTGCAGCGCCCAAGCTACGGCTTGGATCAGGTCCTTGTCGCGCTGGGCGACAGCCTGACGCAGCAAGCTTTGGGTTACGGTCAGCTTGGGTTTTAGCTGCTGCAAAGCGGAAAACGCCTGGCGCCTGGCATGTTGATAGGCCAATTGGTTGTAAGCCAGAGGAGACAGCCTAGGTGCGGACTGAGCGAGCAGGCGCGCAAACGCTTGCGGTGAGAGCTGCCACAAAGCTTCAGCGAGCATCGGTTCGACCTGAGTGTCCGGGCAGTTTAGCGCTTTCCGGTACCACAACAGAGCGGCTTGCTCTTCTCCGCTTCGGGCATAAGCCCTGGCTAAGGCCAACAGCGCATCCGCTCTCCGGCAGGTGAAGGCTTGGGGATAACGCCTTGCGAGCCTGATGAGCCGACTGGAGTCGCTGGTGCGTAGGGCTTGTTCTAGCTCGGCCTGCCAAGGCTCGGGGCGCCTTCGGCCGGGTGCCAGAAGGCGTGCAAGCGCGGCCGGCGGCTGCCAGTTTGGATATCGCTTTCGGTATTCGGCGATCGCCTGCTTGAGCAGGCGATATTTTTGGGCATGGAAAAGCTGCCACAAGATACGCTCGTCAGGGCCGACCTGGGCTAAGACCCACGCCGGCCACCAAAACACCACCAAAAGCAGCCAGGCTTTCATGGTTTTCCAGCAGCGGCTAAGTAGCTGAGCAGGACCAAGGTGGCTGAATAGTAGTCCTCATCCGGAGGTGGCGGCCTAAACCACAAGCTTTGATTAGTGCGATAGCGCGCAAGCGTAAAAATGGCCCGCATTCCGGCAGGAGCCGGATAGGCGCTCAGGCAGTCTCGCTCGAGGTCGATCCACGGTGGGATGAAACCTTCAAAAGCTTGCCAATAATCGAGATAAGGGGCGAGCAACTTGGGATCACCATGGCTGCCCCAGATGAGATACAAGGGAATACGCACCGCATCGTAGCCGAACCTGGGTGGGCGCTCGCGCCAGGGTTTTAAGGTTGCGCCTGCCTCCAGCCAATCTGGAGGAAGATGAAAAGCGCCAAAACGCGCCTGCTCAAGCAGCTTGAGTCCGCTTGCAATCAGCTTTCGCCAGACAGGATCGGAGTCTGCGGAGGCAAAGCGCTCTAGGGCCGGATATACCCAATAAGAAAGGTTGAGGATCAAGCGCTCTTGATGCTCAAATCCAAAAGTCCCAGGCAACAGCACCGTCTGCCCTTGCCAGATGCGAATCGCGCTGCGCTTGAAGTCCGCAAGGATCTCCCTGGCTGCCTGGGCCAGTGCTTGATCTTGCCAAGTTCTAGCTGCCTCGAGCAGCGCCCAGGCGATGATTAGGTCGCCGTCGCTGGCAGTGTTTGGATCTTCCTCAGCCAAGGGAACCCCTGGCCGACGCCTCCAGATGAACAGGTGATCCTTGCGGACCTGGAAATTGGCCCGTGTCCACTGCCACAGCCGGTCGAAGGTCTTGCGGTCTTTGGCGGCGACTGCCAAGAGCATTGCATAGCCTTGGCCTTCGGAGTGGGAGATGTTGCCGTTGCCGGTGTCGATCACCCGCCCGCCATCGACGAACCTGGCCTGGTAGGCCGGCCACAGGTTAGCAAATCGCGCACCCGGGCCGCAGCCGGCCAGAAACAGCACCAGCCCGCTAAGGAGCAACCTCTTTAGCATCGGGATGGTGGCGTTGTTGGTAACGTTTGAGCAGGCGGTGGACCAGCCAGGCCAACGCCAAGCAGGCGCCAAGCGCTGCAGCCAGCCACTGCCACGGATGGTGGGTGAAATGGAAGATAAGGCGCAGGGAGGGTGGGGCGGAGCCGCGGTAAAACTGCTCGCTCGCCGCCTGCCAGCTAACGGTCCGATCGCCCTTGCGCCAGAGGGTCAGCTCCCCTTTTAGCTGCGACCAAAGCTCTGGCCGAGTCAGCGCCTGTACCTCGGGATAAATTGCTTTTTCGGCCACAAAAGCGGTCACCAGCTTCCCCGGAAAAGCCGGGTGTTGGAAAGACAAGGCGGCGGCGAACTCACCCAGCCCGCCGGTCTGGGTCATCGTCACCGGGCGCGGTAGGATAGGCTCAGTCGCAGGAGAACGAAGCAAGATCAGCTGCTGCCACCAGGGCCTTGAGGGGGGTGTTTTCCAGCCTGCCGGATAGGGGAAAGTCTTGAAAGGATCGCCTAGCTCAAGCGGGGCATTTTGAAACAGCGCCGGCAGCTTTTTCACCCTGCCGCCGATCACGATCAGATCCAAAGGCTCGGTCGGTTCGGTGAACCCCAGCCTGACCTGGGGCAAGGGTAGGCGGTTATAGCGCGCAAGCTGGGCGAGAAGCTGCCAGGCGGCTAGGATCGCGTCGGGGCTGCGGTCGAGCAGATATACCCCAGTCCCTGAGCCGTCGCCGGAATCCAGATATGGAAACCCGCTCTCGGCCAGAAGCGCAAGCTCCGGCAGCTGGACGGCGCGAGAGAAAAGCGGCAGGGTCAGGCGGGAATCTTGGTACAAGGTAACTTTGAGCTGTTCGGTCTGAAACCACAAACACTCCCCGGAAATCGCCGGCACCAAAAGTGGGTGGAAGCTTACCTGGTTGCGCCCCGGGCGAAAGGTGCGCAAGGGGACTTGGATGCGATAATCGCGGTAGTGGGCCCCCCCTGCCTCAGGCAGTTGGATGGCGCGCTCGAACACGCCGTTGATCCGCATCTCGAGTAAGGAATCCTGGCGCATCCCGGCGTTGTAGGCCAGGTGCAGCAAGAAAGCCACTTCGGCATCTTCAGGGGCAAAGGCGTCAGGGGGAAGGTAAAACGCAAACTCGATGGGCGCAGGGTCAAGGCCCTGCCGGGAGGTGGTGGCAAAGCCCAGTTGGGACAGGGTATAGGTATGGTTCGGTTGGAGCACAGGCAGGGCTTCATAGGGCTGAAACTGCCTAAAATTCGCCTCGGCGATCACGGTTTCCTGGGCGTCGGGCAGGGGAAAGCGCATCAACGCAAAAGCCAGCGCCGCTTGGCGGAGCTCGCCTGGGTTTCTACCCGAGACGATCAGCAGCACACGTTCCGGCGCCTTTGGATCGGCGAACAGCCCAAGATAAGGTCCGGTGATGCGGGACAAAAGTTTAGGGTCGAGAAAAGGGGCAAGACGCTCGCGGGTGCCGACCAAGACGCTGTCTTGGCCTTGAGGGAGGGTCAGGCGGAGTAGCTCTGAGCCAGGCCTAGGCTGGACCTCGGCAAGCGCCAGGCTAAACGGGGCATATTCCAGCCTGAGCCCGATCCCCTGCGCGATCAGGCTGCCTACGCTGAGCTCCCATTCGTCCAAGGCAAGCTCGGGAAACAGCAGGGTAACTTGGGCCTGGGGCAGCTTTTTGTCGAAGCTATCCCCTAGAAAGGCAAGGCTTAACCGGGGATTGACTAGGGTGTATTCGAGCCAGACGTGCGACTTGAGCGGATCGATCTCGGTCCAAAGCTCAGGTGAGGCGTTGGCCTCGCATTGATCTTCGGTGTAATGCTGGGCGACTGAGAAGCGCAGTTCGTTGTAACCTGCGACCAAAAGCTCAGGCGGAATGGAGACGGTCTCGAGCCGCCTTGCCGACCTGGGATCTAAGCGCCACTGCGCGAGGGTAACGCCGTTGACCTGAACCCGAAGCTGCGATCTTGTCGCCACCAGGGCGCCGGAGTAGGTGAAGTCCAGGACGAGCCTGGCGCTTTTGACCTGCCAACGTGCAGGAACAGGCAGGCTCAAGGTGGATTCGTCAACGAGATTGCGCAGCTCAATCGGCCCCGGCGAGCCAGTCAGCTTCGCCAGCGGCAGGGACAGTTCGGCGGCCTGAGTCGAACTTAGAACCAGAGCGAGTATCAAGCTTAGGAATAGATGCATGGGTTTGCCTTTCCTTGATGGACTTCCACAACGCGGCAAGATGCTCTGCAGCTTGGCGGCAGCCGCAAGCTAGCAGGATGCTGAAAGCGCGCGCAATGCCGACTTCGCGCTGGCGGTCAGCAAGCCATGCCTGCCAGCGTCTTGAGTCGCCGTAGACCAAAAGGATCAGGGCTTGGTATTCCTCCGGCGAGGCAGGTAGGAAACGGATCCTTAAAGCTTGGGTCTTAAGAGACTGATCGGCGATTTTGACTTTTACCCCAAACGGGCGCTTGAGAACCGGATGCGCAAGCCATAGATATCCCGGCCTCCCCAACGCCAAAGGAGTCGCAACGCCGGTCAGGCTAGCTCCGCCGACCGAGACGTCGCGGAGCCAAACCTGAAAACTCAACTCCCCAAGCTTAAGCTGCGCTGGCAAATTGCCGGCCGGCAAGCGCGGATGACGGCGCCTTTGCCGGCGTTCGTATAAAGCCCCCAGGCTGGCAGTTAGAACCAAAAAGCTCGCTAGGTTCCAAAGCCCGCTGATGAAAGTTGTCAACCGCTCTTCGGGAAACGCCTGCCAACGCCACAGGGCAAAGCCAAATCCTGCCAAGCTCAGAGCCAGCAGGGCGTAAAACGGGGCGGCCAGGGGGGAAATGAAGTCTACAGCCAAGCTCTCTCCTTTAGGCGTGACGGTGAATTTGGGCGCTTTGGGGTTGCGCAACACCGAAAGCACCGCCTTCAGGGAAAATAAAGACTGCATGGTCTCGTAGATTTCCGAGATGAAAACCCATCTTACCCGGCCGAAGAGATAGGCGTGGGTCAAAATTAAAGCGGTCAGATAAGGGATAGTATAAACCGCGATTTCCGCAAGGTTTGCGTCGTAAATCTTAAGCCCTAAAAGGAGATAGGCCAAAGGAGCAAGCAGAAACACCACCCGCGCCAGGGGGAAAAACCAAAACCACAGGCAGTTGAGATACGCTAGGCGTTGGCCTAGGGTAAGCCCAGGTTGACGCAGCGGGTTGGCAAAGAGAAACAACTGGATCATCCCCTGGGCCCAACGTATCCTCTGGCGCACCAGGCTGGTGACAGTCTCAGGCTGTAGCCCTGCCACCAGCGGTCTTAAAAGATACACCGACCGCCAGCCGCGGGCGTGTAGCCTCAAGGCGGTCTCGGCATCCTCGGTGACGGTCTGGCCGCTAAATCCCCCGATTTCCAAAAGCGCCTGGCGCCTTAACACCGCCGCCGACCCGCAAAAAAACGAGGCGCCCCAAAAATCCAGGCCAAGCTGGACCGCTTGGTAAAACATAGCGTTTTCTGGCGGCATGTGGCCGAACAGCCCCAAGTTTTTCTCGATCGGGTGGGGGTTGGCGAAAAAATGCGGCGTCTGGACCAAAAACACTTTAGGGTCGGCAAAATACGGCACAGTTTGCTGGAGAAAATCCACCGCCGGAACATGGTCGCAGTCAAGCACGGCGATCAGTTCCCCGCGCGTGCGTTTGAGCGCAGCATTGAGGTTGCCGGCTTTGGCGTGGGCGTTGTCCTTGCGGGTCAGGTAATGGACACCCAGCTCCTGGCATAAAGCCCGAAGCTTGGTATAACGCTCCCGCGCGGCTTTGGCGGTGACAAGGTCCAAAGCGCAGCGCTTGGTCCAAGTGGCGCCGTCGTCGAGCAGATAGACGTTTAACAGGTAGGCAGGGTAATTCATCGCCTTAGCGGCGGTCAAAGTGATGCGCAAAATCTCCTCCGGTTCGTCATAGGTCGGGACATACACGTCCATGCTGGGCCAACTGCGGGCCGAAAGCTTAGGTCTAGCGATCGGGCGGGCGTTGGTGAAGGCGCTCAAAAACCACAGGCTCAGGCCGTAGCATTCGGCCCCGTACAGGATGAGCGAGGCGGCAAAGCTTAGCGGGTCGTCGAATCCCAAGGTGGTGAAGGTGCGCCAGAACAGATAGCGCAAAATCAAAAATCCAGCCAAAGCAAGAAAGGCCAAGCGAGTCACCCCTAAGCGCGTCAGGCGGCGCAGCCCCCAAAGCGCGGTTATGACCCCTGCTGCTAAAAGCGCTTGTTCCTCAAGACCGACTCGAAGCGCGCCAAGGTAAACAAAAATACTGCCTGCGATGGCGGTGATCAGGGCAAGAACCTTTTTGTTATGGGTTTTTTAAGTCTAGCACCAATCCGGCCGCTGCCAGCCTTGGAACGCTAAGAACTGTACTAGGTCAAAGCAAAAAAAGGAGCATGCAGTTTCCCGGTTTACAGTCGACTGAAAACTGGCATAAGCTCCCCAATGGATTAAGTTTAACTTGGGGGAGAAAACAAAAGCTATGCAAATCGAAACCGACAAGCACCAGGACTGGATGGTTCTCCACCTCCGCGAACCCCGCGTGGATGCGCACAATTCCGATGCGCTCAAAGACTTTTTTCTAAAGCTGCTGGAAAACGGCGAAAAACGCCTGGCGGTCGACCTGAGCGAAGTGCGCTTCATCGACAGTTCCGGTTTGGGTGCGCTTCTGTCCGGCTACAAGAACGCCAACCTGCACCAGGGGACTTTGGTGTTAGCTGGATTGCAGCCCAGGGTGAAGGAAATGTTCGAGCTGACCCGCTTGAACCGGGTGTTCGACATTTATGCTAGGGTAGATGAAGTTACCGGTAAGGAACTGTGAGCGACATCGAGGTGGACATCGTGGTCCCCAATCAGACTCGTTACCTTAGCCTGATCGGCAGCATCGGCGAGGCGATCGCCCGGGAATTGGACCGGTACCAGGGCGATCGCGAGGCTCTGGCCTATCATTTGAACCTGGTCCTGACCGAAGCCTTAGCCAACGCCATCAAACATGCCCATCGTGCCAACGCCAACAAAACCGTGCGGGTCGAGATCCACATCGACCCTGACCATCTGTGCATCAAGGTCCACGATCAAGGCCAGGGCTTCGACCTGGAGGCGTTGCCCCAGATTCCGCCGGATGCCCCAGTGGAGTGTGGCCGCGGCCTGTTCCTGATCCGCTGTCTGATGGATGAGGTGGAATACCAGCGCGGCGTGGACGGCAATGTCCTGGTCATGAAAAAACGGCTGGGGTAAAGCGTGGGGTCCTGGGAGACGGAATTCCAGGCCCTGGCCGGCCCAGCTGTTGCAGCGCGTTACCGGCATGCCTTTTCGGGAGCTTACCGGCGCGCGGTGAGTCCGCGCCAGGCGCTCAAGGACGTCCAGTTCATCGAAGCGCGTGGCGGACAGGCAGGGGTAGCTTTGTGGCTAGACATGGGGCAGCCTGTCTTGCGCTTCTACAGCGGCCAACCCGGCTATCTGGACGAGTGGCTGCCACCCCTCAGGAACCTGGGCTTGAGGGTGGTCGACCAGCGCAGTTTCCGGGTCGAGGCGCCGCAAGGACCGGTGTATTTGCGCTGCTTCCAGGTGGAGGCGCCGGGCGGGACCGAGCGCCTGGCCGACGCCCGGGAGGCAGTCCTTGGCCTTCTGACTGCGCAGCTTTACGGCAAGGCCGAGGATGACCGCCTCAACGGTCTGGCCCTGCTCGCAGGCCTGGACTGGCGCCAGATCGACGTGTTGCGCGGCTATCGCAATTACTATCTGCAGTTGGGCAACCGCGACAGCGGTGAGCGTTTTCACCAGGCGCTCTTGGATTATCCGGAAGCTGCGCGGCTGTTGGGCGAGTATTTTCGCACCCGTTTCGATCCCGACCTTCCCTGGCCGAGCCTGGACGCCCGTGAGGAGGAAGGGCTTTTGCCCCTGCGCCTGAAACTTCAAGAGGTATTGGCCGGGGTGGGCGATCTTAAGGCCGACCGCTTGCTGCGCATGGTATTCAACCTGATCGATGCCACGGTCAGGACCAATTTCTTCCGTCCCGGTGCCGAAGACCGCCTGGCCTTCAAGCTCAGCGGTCTGGGCGTGATCGAGATGCCGGCGCCAAGACCTTTGTTTGAAATCTACGTCCACGCCCCCACTGTCGAAGCGGTCCACCTGCGCGGCAGCCGGGTCGCGCGGGGCGGCATCCGCTGGTCCGACCGACCGGACGACTTTCGCACTGAGATCTGGGAACTGATGCGCACCCAGATGCTCAAGAACGCCCTGATCGTCCCTCATGGAGCCAAGGGTGGCTTCATTGTCAAGGCGGGTGAACCCGAGCAGGCTTACGTCACCTTCATGCGCGCCCTGTTGGATCTGACTGACAACCTGGAGGATGGGCGCGTGGTCCATCCATCCCAGGTGATCTGTTATGACGGCGACGACTATTATCTGGTGGTGGCCGCCGACAAAGGCACCGCGCGCCTGTCCGATACCGCCAACCAGGTGGCGGCCGAATACCGCTTCTGGCTCAAAGACGCCTTTGCCAGCGGCGGTTCCCACGGCTACCACCACAAGCGCCTGGGGATCACCGCCAGAGGGGCCTTCGAGTGCGCCCGGCGCCATTTCCGGGAGTTGGGGCGCGACTTGGATAACGAGATTGTCACCGTGGTCGGCATCGGCAGCATGGATGGGGATGTGTTCGGCAACGGGATGATCCTGTCGCGGCGGCTGAAACTGCTGGCGGCGTTTTCCGGCCAGCATATCTTTCTCGATCCCGATCCAGACCCTGAGATTTCCTATCGGGAGCGCAAGCGGCTGTTCGAGCAGGTGGCCGGCTGGGACCAATACGACCGCTCCTTGATCTCCGAAGGCGGCGGCGTCTGGCCGCGCCAGGCCAAGGAGATCCCCCTCTCGCCGCAGGTGCGCCGCTGGCTAGGCATCCGCCAGGAATCGCTAGACGGCGAACAGCTGATCCGGCATCTGCTCACTGCCGAAGCCGACCTGCTCTGGCTAGGGGGGATAGGCAGTTATGTCAAGGCCAGCGACGAGAAAAACGAGGCGGTCGGCGATCCGGCCAACGATGGGGTGCGGGTGGATGCCCGCCAGCTCAGAGTGCAGGTGGTGGTCGAAGGTGCCAACCTTGGGTTCACCCAGAAGGGGCGAATCGAGTATGCCCTGGCCGGCGGCAAGATCAACCTGGACGCCATCGACAACTCCGGCGGGGTGGACCTGTCCGACCACGAGGTCAATTTCAAGATCCTGCTCAACCGACTCGAATCGGCAGGGGAGCTGGAAGATACCCCCTACCGGTGGTTGGATCGGCTTAGCGATGCGGCAGTGGCGCACGTTTTGGCCCATAACGCCAGCCAAGCCTTGTGCCTGTCCCTGGAAGTAGAGCGGTGCCGGCGCGACGTGCTGCCGTTTCTGGCACTGGCCGACCGGCTCGAAAACGCCGGTCTTTTGGACTGGCAGGCGGAGGATTTCCCCAGTCGGGAGACGGTTCTGGCGCGTCCCCAGGTCGGCCTGACCCGGCCGGAGTTGGCAGTACTCCTGTCCCATGCCAAGATGCAGTTCAAGCAGGTGTTGCTGGAACGCCCGGATTTCCTGCGTCAGGATTTTTTACAGCCTCATCTTCAGGGCTACTTTCCCACCGTGCTGGTCGAGCGTTACGGGCAGGCCATCATCAGCCATCCTCTGGCGCGCGAGATCACCGCCACTGCCTTGAGCAATTTCCTCCTCGACCGGGCTGGCGTCACCTTCCTGACCTGGGTGGAAGATATCGGCAGTCCCCTGCTTGAACACGCCGTGGGCTTGTATCTGACCTTCGATGCGATACTGGAGGGACAGGCCCTTAGAGCCGAACTCCTGTCCCGGGAAGGAGCGCTCGCCAGTGGGCGCGTGCTGGCCTTACTGCTGCGCATAGAGGAAGCCCTGGCGCTGTGCTGCCGCTGGTTTCTGGAGCATGGCCGGCGGCTCGACCCGCAAGCCAGCATCGTCTCCTGGGGTCGGGAATGTTTGCAAATTTACTTTCGTCACCTGGCTAGCTCAGTGGACGAGAAAGAATCCGCCCGCCTGCTCGCCGAAGGCTTGCCAGAGTCCCTGGTGCAGCCGCTGGTGCGGCTTGGCAGCCTGCGGGAGTTCCCGGTGCTGATGGAATTGGCCCTGAACCTCGGCAGCGATTTTTCCGAGGTGGCGCGCGCCTTCCGCCAGGTGGCCGAATTCTTAGGATTGCCGGGATTGCTCGATTTGCTGGCCAAGATGCCGGCTCGTTCCGAGTGGGAGAGCCGCCTCAAAAAGACCTTAGGGGAGCGTCTCCAAGGCGCTTGTGGCAGCCTCACCCGCTTCTTGGCCCGGGACGGGCAGGCCATCGGCGCGTTGCTGCGATGTCCTAGGTGTTTGCAGAAGTTCAGCCGTTTCCAGCGCCTGGCAAGGGAGATCGAGCGCTGTCCCCCGGCCGATCTCATCCCCTTTGCCGCCCTGGCTTTGGAGCTTGAGGGGATTGTGGATACCCTGGCTTGATCCCTTAAAAAAATCCATCCAGCTAGGAGAGTGCATGGCTGAAAGAACAGAACTTGAAAGCGCCGCTAAAATTAAGAGATGGTTCCAACGCTTAATGACTGGTCATTGCCGCGATCGAATTGCGATCACCCCATGGGACTAGATCGCTATCTGACCTTCCTCGAGCGCTGGCGCTGGTGGGTGTTGACCGCCACCTGCTTGTTGGTGGCGGTGCTTGCCAGCGGGGTCCGTTTGCTGCACTTCACTACCGACTACCGGGTTTTCTTCAACCAAGACGATCCGCTCCTTAAGGTCCTAGATGCCCTCCACAGGACCTATACCAAGGACGATACCGTTTTGTTTGTCCTCACTCCCAAGGACGGCAAGGTCTTCACGCCCTCCACCCTGGCTTCGGTTGCCTGGCTGACCAAACAGGCCTGGCGTCTGCCTTATGCCCAGCGGGTCGATTCCTTGCAGAATTTCCAGTACACCCACGCTGTAGGGGACGAGCTGATCGTCGAGGACCTTTACCGCCACCCGCAGCGCCTTAGCGAGGCGGATCTGGTGAGGCTGGAAGCGATCGCCATGGCAGAGCCCCTGCTGCGCAGCCGCCTCATCTCGCCCAAGGCAGATGTGACCGGAGTAAGCATCAGCGTGCGCCTGCCTGGGATGGACGAAGAACGGGAGGTTCCCGAAGTGGTTGCTCATGCCAAACGCCTGGCCGCAGAGCTCCAAGCACGCGATCCCAATCTTAAGGTGCGCCTGAGCGGTGGGATCCTCATGAGCAACGCTTTTCCAGAGGCTTCCCAGCACGACCTCAAGACCCTCATGCCGACCATGATCGGGTTGGTGTTTCTGGTGCTGTACCTGTTGCTCCGCTCGGCGCTGGCCACCTTGTGGGCGTTTCTCACCATTATGTTCGCCATCGCTTCGACCATGGGTCTGGCCGGCTGGCTAGGCTTTACCATTTCGCCCCCTTCGGCGGCGGCACCCAACATCATCCTCACCGTGGCGGTGGCCGATTGCGTCCACGTTTTGGTCAGTTTCCTCATCGCCCTGCAAGCTGGCTGGCTCAGCCCTCACCCCTGGCCAAAGGTTCAGTTCGGGGCGACCTTTCGCTCCCTGCGCCTCAACCTGGTGCCGGTATTTCTCACCAGCCTCACCACCGCGTTGGGATTTCTGAGCATGAATTTCAGCGACTCACCGCCATTCCGGGACCTGGGTAACATCACTGCTTTGGGGGTGGGATTTGCGCTTCTGTACACCCTGGTGTTTTTGCCGACGCTGATGCTGGCGGTGCCGATCCGCCCCTTGAAGTCCTCTGCCAAAGGCCGCGGAGGGATGGAAAGATTGGGAGAATGGGTCATCTCCCAAAGGCGGCCGCTTCTAGTCGCCATGACCGGTTTGGTGCTGGGGCTGGGGGCTTGTGTGCCCAGAAACGAGCTCAACGACGATCTTATCAAGTATTTTTCTTCCCAAACCCCGTTCCGCCAGGATGCCGAATACGCCACCGAGCACCTAACCGGCATGTACGTGATGGACTATTCCCTGCCTGCTTCGGGGCCGGGCGGCATTGCCGAGCCAGCATATCTTCGCACCCTAGATGCGTTTGCCGCCTGGTACCGGCAGCAGCCGGAAGTCATCCATGTCTACAGCCTCCCCGATCTCTTCAAACGCCTCAACCGCAACCTGCATGGGGACGATCCGGCCTGGTATCAGATCCCGGAGAGCCGCGAACTGGCTGCCCAGTATCTGCTTTTGTACGAGATGTCCTTGCCGGAAGGGTTGGAGCTCACCGATCGCATCAACGTGGATCAATCCGCCAGCCGTTTCACCGCCACTTTGAAAAACCTATCCAGCAGGGAAATGCTGGACCTGGAGCACCGCGCGCGGGCCTGGTTGGAACAGCATGCGCCCTCGTACATGCGCGCGCCGGCCACTGGCCCCAACCTGATCTTCGCGCATATCGGTCAGCGCAACATCCATAGCATGATCGTGGGGACGATGGTGGCGTTTGCCGTCATCGCCCTGACGCTGGTGGCTGCGCTGCGCTCGGTGGAGCTGGGGCTGTTGAGCCTGATCCCCAATATAGTGCCAGCTGTTCTGGCTTTTGGCCTGTGGGGGATCGTCCACGGCCAGGTGAACATGGGTTTGGCGGTGGTAGCCGGCATGACTTTGGGGATCGTGGTGGACGATACGGTGCATTTCATGAGCAAGTGGCTGCACGCGCGCAGGATAGAAGGCTGCGATGCGGTGGCAGCGGTCCGCTACGCTTTTGCCCAGGTGGGTAGCGCCATGGTGATCACTTCGCTGGTGTTGGGGGCAGGGTTTTTAGTGTTGACTTGGTCGGATTTCGAGATCAACGCCCAGATGGGGCTGCTTACCGCCATCACGATTGGGTTTGCGCTGCTGGCCGATATGCTGATGTTGCCGCCGCTGTTGCTGCTGGGGACTTTGGGGCAGTCAACTGAAGCTATGCTTGAACCTGAGAACCACTTGCTAGGGCGAAAGCGATGCTGAAACGATTGGTTTGGATGGTCCTGGGCTATGCGCTTGGGTGGGCAGCGTTGGCGCTGGCGGCGACCCCCGAAGAAAGGGGGCTTGAGATCGCCCGCGAAATGGACCGGCGTGATCTAGGCTGGGGTAGGGTCAGCGCCGATCTGAAGATGATCCTGGCCGACCGCCAGGGCGAGACCAGCGTGCGCCAGATCCGCTTCCGCGGCCGGGAAGTGGCCGGAGACGGCGATCAGAGTCTATTGGTTTTCGACAGTCCCCCGGACGTGAAGGGAACCCAGTTCTTGAGCCTGTCCCACAAGCAGGGCGACGATGATCAGTGGTTGTATCTGCCTGCGCTCAAGCGGGTCAAGAGGATCTCGGCGGCCAATAAGGGCGGTGCCTTCATGGGCAGCGAGTTCTCCTACGAGGACATGGGCGCCCCGGAGGTGGAAAAATACACTTACCGCTACCTGCGCGACGAAGCCTATCAGACCCGCCCGAGCTTTGTCGTAGAGCGCTACCCCGTGGACGAGCATTCCCTATACAGCCGCCAGGTGGCCTGGATAGACAAAGAGCTTTACCTTCCCTGGAAGGTCGAATACTACAATCGCCGCGGTGAGCATCTAAAAACCCTCGCTTACCGCAAGTACCGCCAATACCTGAAGCGCTATTGGCGCCCCGGGGAAATGGAGATGGTCAACCACCGCAGCGGCAAGACCACGCGCCTGGTGTGGGCAAATTATCGCTTCCAGGATCCTGCCATCGGGGAGGAGGAGTTTACCCCCCAGCGGCTTGGGCGAAGTCAATGATGTTCAGCACCCTTGGCCCTTAGACTTTGGGTGGGCATTTGCTATCGTTTGCAGTCGCTTTTGATACCCTGAAATTCGCCAAGCAGCTCAAATCGGATGATGGTGGAGGAGCTTATAACCATCTGATCTTGATCTCGCTTTCGATCTGCTCGAACTCCCGATCGCCCGTGACCAGCTCTACCTTGCGGGCTTTTGCCAGCGCCGCCGCAAAACAATCGGCGTAGGACATGCGGTATTTGGCCTTAAACGCACCGGCCAGCCGCACGAGCGGCCAGTCCGCGTTGACGAACTCGACCCCCATCTTGCGCAGCGATTCGATCGCCTGGTCTGCCTCCGGCTCGCAGACCTCGCGAGCAATGATGTACCAGACCTCGCCGGCGTTTACCGCAGACATGAGCAACGTAGCGTCGTGGTCCTGCGCCTCCGCAATCAGCTCGGACACCGCTTGGCTGGCCGGTTCGCCCTCAAAATAAGCGAGCACAGCCCAGGAATCCAAAACCACCACGCGCGGCCTACGGGCCATCAGAGCTCGCGCTCCCGCTGCTTTTCGGCTGCCAATGCCTTAAGCAGACCCTTGCCGCGGAACCGGCCGCGCTGGCTCTCGATGTATTCCTGGGTGATAGGAATCAGAACGATGCGCTTTCCAGTTGCGTCGATCTCCACGGCAAAGCGCGTGCCCGCTTTGATGCCGAAGCGGCGCCTGATCGCGGCAGGGATGACGATTTGCCCCTTGGAGGTCATCGAGGTTTGCATAATGCGCTCCGGATAGGAAGAAAATACCGCTATGTATAGCTTATTCCTATAAGTAAGTAAAATTTATAGTTACTTACATTTGGCCACCTTGGGCAGCACTCCAGAAGGGCCGAGGCATCCAGCACCGTTTCATTCACTGGCCGCCTCGACTCCTCGCTCGGCAATCAGTCCCTTGGAAAGGCATCGGCCCTCAAGGCCGGGCAGCATTTCCCTAAGCAGGGCTCTCCCCCGCCGGGCGGCCTCGCCGGTGCTGATGAGGTGCAGGGAACCGTCGGCTTTGACACCTTAAGATTCGCCAAGCGCCTCAAAGAGGCCGGGTTTACCGAGCAGCAGGCGGAAGCTTTGGCCGCGGCCGAGCTGTTCGAGGCGCATTTGGCGAGCAAGCAGTCATTAGGTTCCAGGGCCAGTGGCTAGTAGCTGGTGGGTCTTAATCCATTTTCCATCAGGTCATTTTCCCGAGTACTAGTCCCTGGTCTCTAGCCACTGACCACTAAGTCTTAGGGGAACCCTGCTCTGGGGCAGCGGTCGCCGGATGTCTCCGGCGGGTGGGGTGCGAGGCGAGCCAAAATGATTGGTTTACTTGGTTAATGTTTGTTATTGTTTTGGATCATTTAACCCATAAGACCCAGGTGTTCGAACTGGGGGGGTAATCAGATGTCAGTTTTTTTTACAATTTGACTTGAAACGGGCGCGGCTGGAGGTGGCTATCGATAAAAACAATTATAAATCAATAAGTTATTATATATTGGCACGATATGTGCTTGTAAAATAGTGCCTGACGGCAGACGTGGATAACTTAAATTTAATTTGGAGGTTTACAATGAACTTGAAAAAACTGGCTTGTGCGTTAGGAGTCGGCTTGGGGCTCGCGGTGGCAGCAGGGCCTGCTCAGAGCATGCCTCCTTTGTGGAACTTCGAGGATGATGATATCGATTTTGCGCTTGACAGCAGCTTCAACCTTAAAGCGCCTGGAAGTGGACATACAATAAACGTAAATGATATTTTGGTCTCCGCCTTTGAGATGCCCACTTTCACTATTGACGGGAACAATGCTATTCCAGCAGGCAAGGAGCTGACCGGAATTAGCGCTATTCAGCTTAAAACAAAAGATGCTAATGGTGATGGGGTTAACATTGATTGGGAGTTTCAGCCTGTTGCTGGCGGAGTTGATGCTGTGCTTAATGCTATTTTAGGGCCAGGTAGTGCAGCTGCAAGACTGGACACTAATGCAGGTACTGGTTCTATGATTGCTATGTTTCTGAATGATAAAGGAGTCGGAACTGATAGAGACCTGGAGCTAAATAAAGCAGTTAATCCAGCAACCAACTGTAACGATCTGGTAGATTGCGTCGATCAGGCAACGCGGGGCTCATTGCTTCAGGTTGACGGTTTCAAGGGTGATCTGGATGAGTTTTGGCAAGCTTTTGTTGTTCCAGCTGGGGATAACATAGACACAGTCGCAGGCCTTAATTTCAATACTATCGTAGCTTCTGTCAATTTCGGCTTGAGCAATTTCTTCAACAAGTTCAATACGGTGGATGATCAGCCTGTCTACTTTCAAGATCTCAGTGGTAATCTGTGTGAGGGGGTGGTTCTCGGAAGTTATGGAAGTCATGATGGTTGTGTACAACTTCTTGGGGCTGCCACTATTACTGGAGGGAGTGGTTTGAGCAATGGGGCTTTTGCCCATTCGGATGCTGATGCTAGTAAGTATGTCCTGAACCGGCTACCCTGGCCCTGGTTGGGGCAGGGCTTTTAGGTCTTGGATTCAGGTTCCAAAGGCGCAAAGCCTAAAGGCCGATTCCTGTTCTTTTAGGTTCAAGCCCTCGCCAGAGGGCTTGAATTTTTTTAAAGCGCATTATTTGAGGAGTCGGGCAAGCAGCCGTCTTCGAAGCCTCTGCAGCGGGCTTTTCATCCCCAAAGGGTAAGTCCTTTGGCAAAACTTTTTCAAAAGCGCATCGAACTGATAGACAGTCGGGACCGCAAGGGGCGGGAACTTGCCTGTCAAAAGATTTGACACCTCGGCGGCGATGGCGCCGGCGATCAGAAACGGTGCTGCCCCCACCGAAGGCAGCCTGCCCCCGGCGAGATGCATCGCCTCCCGGTTCAAGTAGCGCAGCGGGTAAAGACGAGGGCAAAGCCCGGCAACCCAAGCGATTAGCCGTTCCCGCTGCGCCATTTCGGGGTGAAAGCCAAAGTAGTCCTCAAAGCGCATCCCCTTAGGGTCAAAGCAAAGCATAGTAAAGCCAAACCCCAACGGCGGGGCGGTGAGCACCCACAGGCCGCGCTCGCGCGCTTTGGGATAAAGCAAAAAGCGCTCGGCAAAGCAGTAGAAGTCCAAGGAGTCCACCACCACGTCCGCCCCGTCCAGAAAGCTGTCAATATTTTTGACCGAGATACCCTCCTCCAGCAGGCGGATGTCGGCCTGGGGGTTGATCGCCTTGATGATTTCTTGGGTCACCTCCGCTTTTTTGCGCCCTAAGGTGGGCATGAACGCCCCGGCCTGGCGGTTGAAGTTGGCCAGTTCAAAGGTGTCCGGGTCGGCCAGGGTAAACCGGCCTATCCCCATCCGCGCGAGGGCCTGGGCCTGGGCGCCGCCGGTGCCGCCTAGACCTGCGATCGCGACCCTAGCCTGGCGCAGGCGCTCCTGTTCCTCTTGGCTCAGGAAACCTAGGTTGCGCTGGAAGGCAGTGGCATAGTCAAATTGCAAGCTCATTTCCCAGCGACGATCAGACCGTGATTCAGGGGCAGGTCGGCAAAGCGCTCAAGGCGAGTAAAGCCAGCCTGGCGCAGCATCGCCTCGTAATCTTTCCAGGGGTGGAGGGGGCGTTGGTATAGCGCTCGCCTTGTTTGAGGATCAGACCGAGCGCGGTCAGGCCGGTGAGCAGCACCCGCGCGGGATACTCCCCAAGCCCTATCTTCTCGGCGAGCTGCTTCCGCGTCAGGCCGGGTTCAGCCGAAAGCCGGTCGAACACCCCAAGCTCAACGCCAGCCCAAAGCAATTGGAAGGCGGTGTGACCGCCGGCGATGAGGAGCAGGCGGTCCAGGTCGATGGGCGATGCGGCAGTCATGAACTTCCCCGTAAATTGGTCGCTTTCTTATCAAGTATAGTCCATCGGCTGGCTTGGTGATGAACGTGGGCGACCAGCCGGTCGCCCTTAACTTACAGCAGCTTGACCAATGCCGCCGTCGCTCCTACCGCCAAGGCCAGCAAACCGCCCAGCTTGATGGTCATGCGGTACTCAAGGTCGTTGAGATCGCGCTTGAGGCCGGCGCGGACTTCTAGCCCCAGGTGATTTCACTGGGCGGCCGGGTCGATGGTGATTCGGGCCATCGCAGAAACTCAGGACGGCAGGTCCCACCGCGTTTTTCCCGCTTGGTTTGGTCGGTTTGAGTCTAGCGCAAGGCGGTCGGGCTTACCAGCCGAATATACGTAGCGACCGGCGGGTCGCCCTCAGCGGAAGACGCCCGAATCCTCGTAAATCTCATCGAATGTCAGGCTCAGACCGACGTTGGCAAACACCACGGCCTCCCCGGCTTCAGGAATCTCCAACCTTGTCTCCCCGCTTGCATCCTTGCGGTAGATCTCTACCTGCCTGGAGCGGCTGTCGATCAGCACGTATTCCAAGGGACCTGCGAGTTGCAGGTAAGCCAGCCTTTTTTCCCGCCGGTCGATGGCTTCGGTGCTGGAAGAGAGCACCTCGACGATCAGGCAGGGGGCGGTGAGATAGTCCTCGGGGCTGCCGGAGGTGGTATCATGGGGATGGCAGGTGACGACGACGTCAGGATAGTAGAAGCTTTGCGCGCTGGCCACGCGCACCTTCATATCGGCGATGTAGGTGCGGCATGGCCGGCCGCGCAAATGGGCTTTGAGCGCTGCAAACACATTGCCGGCGATGGTGTTATGCCCCTTGGTTCCGCCGGCCATGGCGAAAACCTGGCCGGCGACGTATTCGTGGCGGACCGAAGCTTTCCGCTCGGAGTTGAGATATTCGACCTCGCTCAGCAGGGGGATTTTGGCGTGTGGCATGGCTTGCAATCCTCTTGAATCAATACCCGGATGATACCACGCTCAATCAAGGACGTACGAGGTTGCTCCAATATCTTTTCGGCCAGGACTTCATTTCGAAAACGATAGCAAATACCAACCGAATAAACCAACCCCGGAGTTCTGGAGAGGTGGTACAATACCCCCCTGTCGCAGCGACTGGACCGCGAGAGTGAAAATATCCTGATGTCAGCTGAAAACCTCCCCCCGTGGATCTCCTATCTGGCAGAGGCTGGGCGCCTCGCCCCTTCCGCCGACAACTCCCAGCCCTGGCGTTTCGGCTTCGACGGCCGAACTCTGACTTTGGAGTTCGACGAAGCCAGGGGCGGAAGTCTGGGAAAGGATCACCCGGCGGTGCTGCTGGCCTTGGGTGCGGTGATCGAAAACCTGGTACAGGCCGCTCAGGGCGCTGGCATGGACTCCAGCCGGTGGGGGTTTCCAGCGTTTGCCGAAACCGGTTGCCTGGTCAGGATTCCCGCGCCGACCCAAAACCTGGAAGCAAGGGAGATCCCGCAGGCTATTCGCGCCCGCCACACCAACCGCGGGCCGTTTGCCCGCACCCCTTTGGCGGATGAGATCGCATCAAGAATCACCCAGCTCAGAGAGGGATGCACCCATGCCCTGGTCTTCAACGAGCGGGGCGCCATTTCTTCTCTGGCGCAGCTTGTCCGGCTGGCCTCGGAACTTCGCTTCCAGACCGAGGAGATCCACCGCTGGCTGGCCGGATCGCTGCGCTTCACCTTGGAGGAGGTCGCGGCCGGCGATGGCCTCGATGTTGACACTTTGAGCCTTCCTCCGGGCGGCAGGGCTTTGAGCCGGTATCTGGCCGACTGGCGCCGGATGGCCTTCCTCAACCGCTTCGGCGCCTATAAGCTCCTGGCCCGGGTCGAGGCCGCCCAGTTCACCCAAGCCGGCGCCATAGTCGCCATCGTGGGGCAGGACCTGGGCAGCCGCTCCTGGCTCGATGCCGGAAAACTACTGGAGCGGGTGTGGCTGTATCTGACTGAACAGGGAGTGGCGGTTCACCCCTATTTCGTCCTGCCGGATCAGCTCGAGCGCCTCAAAACCGGCCGGATCCCGCCAAATCTTCACCCAGCCGCCGAACGCCTGGCCCAGGAGGCCGAAGCCTTATTCAATGGCACGACCCCGTTCATGCTCCTGCGTGTGGGGCGGGCGAGGAAACCTGCCAAACGTTCGAGGCGGCTGCCGTTGGCGGTCGTGCTTGTATCGACCCAGGCGTGAGGCTGGTGTCATTCGCAACAGATCAGCTTGACCAAATTGGCAAATTGCAAGGTCAAAGGCGATCACAATCATAGCAGTTTAAGGAGTAAGAGACCTGAGCAAGGCTTCCGCCTCTTTGCGTTCGGGAAACGGCCGCTTCGATTCCGTGGCCTGTTTCAGACTGGCGATGGCCTCCTGCCTCAGACCGTTCTTTTCCTGGACCACCGCCAGGTGATAGCGCACGGAGGGGTCTTCGGGCGCCAGTTGTGCGGCTTCTTCTAGAACTTGCAGAGCGCGCTTTGGGTTTTGGTTTTCTAGCAGCACCACGCCTAAGGTATCGGCGATCTGGGCGGCTTTGGGGGCGGCGGCATAGGCCTGTTCAGCGTATTCGAGCGCGCGTTTTTTGTCCTCTTTGCGCAACAGCCAAGCGAGGTCGTTCAAGGCGAGGGGGTGTTTGGGGTTGATCTCCAGGATCCTGGTCAGCGCTTGCTGGGCGTCTTGTTCCTGCTTGAGGGCCTGATACAGTCCCGCGCGCAGATAGAGGACAGCCGCGTCTTTGGGATAGGTTTGGTTCCAATCCTCGAGCGTCTTGATCGCTTCCTCGCGCTCGCCGGCGCGCCACAGCGCCTGGGCAAGGTTCATGACTAAAGCGCTGGTGGGCTTTTTCGCCAGCGCTTGGCGGTAATAGCCGGCAGCCTCTTTGGCTTGGCGCTTGCCGCTCGCCCACCAGCCTTGCAAGGCTAAAACTTCGGGGTCGTCGGGGAACTCCTGGGCGAGCTGGTTAAGTTCGCTTTCGGCTTGATCGGTTTTTTGCTCCAACGCCAGAAGCTTTACCTGCGCCAAGCGCGCGGGCAGGAATTTGGGCTCTAGCTTTAACGCTTCTTCGAGCTCGCGGCGCGTCGCCGGCGCGTCTTTAAGCTGGGCGTGCGCCTGGGCGATCAGGTAGTGGGGGAGAGCGGATTTTGGAGCGAGTTTAGCCAAAGCTTGGGCGGTCTCCAGGGCACGCTTGGGTTGCTTGGCTTCGAGCTGGGCTTTGCTTAGGACCACCAGCAGCTGGGGGTTATCAGGATAACGGTGGCGGATCTCTTCGAGCAAGGTCTGGCTGCGCTCGGCTTGGCCGAAATTGAGGTAATACTTGGCCAGTTCCAGGCGTGGCTGGAGCAGTTCGGGCTGGGTTTGGATCAGTTTGGTCAAACGCTCCTCCATGGCCTTGAATTTACCCTCGCGAAAATCCATCTCGGACAGCCTGAGCTGAGCTAAGGCGTTGTCGGGATGGGCTTTTAGGACTTCCTGGTAAATCCTTCGCACCTCGGTGTATTGTTGGCGTTTGAACGCCAGGCGCGCTAAGTTCTCGCCGGTGGTCGGATGGCCAGGGTCGAGCTGCCAGGCCTGCTCCAACGCCGCTTTGGCACGGTCTTCATCGCCTTGGGCTTGATACCACATCGCCTCGAGGTTGAAAGGCAAAGGGTGGTCGGGGAGCTTAGCCTGCAGCCTATCGATGGCCTGCCGGGCTTTTTGGAAGTCCTTGTCCCGAATGTAGGTCAGGGCCAACACGAGGTCCGGCTGGGTCAGCTTGGGGTCGGCAGCGAGGGCTTTCTCCAAGGCTTTGAGCCCTTCCTCTTTGTGGCCGGCGGCAAGCAAACCGGTGCCCAGGCGGGCTTGGGCAGCGGTGGTCTCAGGTTTGAGTTCGGCCACTTTTTGCAGGTATTGCAGGCCTTCCGAGGCGTTGCCGCTGGCGAATTCGATATTGGCCATTAAATTGAGGGCAAAAACGTCCTCCGGCTGACTCAGGACGACCGGCAGCAGCAGGGACCTGGCGGCCTGGAAATCGCGCTGCTTGAACTTGACCATGGCCAGCATCTCATGGGCCTGGGGTGAGCCCGGGAACATCCGGTTGAAGCGAGTGAGGTGTTGGTCGGCCTGCTGGAGTTCGTTTTGGCTCAAGAGGACAAGCCCCAAATAAAACAGCGTGAACGGATAGCGGTCGTTGAGGCTTAAGGCTTCTTCCAGAGGTCCTTTGGCCTCGGCGAAACGGCCCTGGGCGATCTTCAGGTAGCCGTCGGCGAAATGGGTCAGATACAGCTTGGGAGCAGTGTTTTTTAAGATTTGGATGTCTTTTTCTGCGTGTTCGAATTGTTTCAGCTCGATCCGCACCAAGGCGCGGTTGGCGCGGTCGAGTTCGTTGCGGCGGCGGTGATCGATCGCTTGGCTGTAGGCGGCTTCAGCGTCTTGCAATTCGCCGCGCCGTTTGTGGAGTTCGGCCTTGAAGCTCCACAGCTGCGCATCTTGCGGGGCAGCCTGCAATGCCTCGTCGAGCAACTTGAGCGCTTGATCGAGCTCGTTTTCGGCCGCTGCCAGATAAGCCAGCCCCCGCTTGCCGCGCGGTGAGCCGGGGTCCAAACGCAGGCTTTGTTCGTATTCCCGCCGGGCCTGGTCGGGTTTGTTCAGGGCCAGCCAGGCATCGCCCCGGTAGGCGGCCAAGGCGGCTTGAGTTTGCGGTGGCAGAGCCGGGGGGAGGGTGATTTCGTCCAGAATTGCCTGATTTTTCCCCTGAAGTTGGAGGGCTTCCGCGAGGGACAACAACACCCCTTCGCGCGCCACGCCCAGCTCCATCGCCCGCCGCAGCTCTTTCTCAGCGGTCGGGCCATCGCCCAGCCTGGCGCTGATTTCGCCCAAAAGGCGCCGGGCCTCGGCGTTGTTGGGGTTTTTTTGCAGAGCGTTTTTGAGCTCGATGACAGTGGTGCGCAGATCGCCTTTATCGCGCGATTCCTTAGCCCTGGCGAGGTGCTCAAGGTCGGTGGTGCGGTCGCTACAGCCAGCCAGGAGGCCAATCCAGAGGCTTAAGCCCAATCCTATTAGAGCCCTGGGTCTTTTACTTGCTCTGGCAGGAAAAAGGAAGGTGCTGAGTATCGGTGGTTGCGCTTTGGCCATGGATCGATTTTCCTCTGGATGGATGGCTGAGTTTGTAGAGGGAGGATTGTCGCTATCTGGGGTAAAAAGTATAGCCCTGGAACTGAAATCTGTCAGCCATAGTCACTTTCTCATAGTCTAAACTTGAGACTAGGCTATTGAATCATTTAAAGGTGGTCGAGATGGCGAACACCGAGACAGGCCCCCTGGCAGCAGCGGCCACGGACAAGCGGATCGACCTGAGAACGAAATTTTACGAATACTTCGAATTGGTCCCTGCGGTCACCGAAGCGCTCAAGCGCGAGGTGTACAAACTGAGGTTCCAGGTGTATTGCATTGAAACCGGATTCGAGCGCCAGGAGGATTGCGAGGTTTTCAGCGAAGATGGGCATGAGGTGTATTTGGAGGTGGATGCCTATGACCGCCGCAGCGATCATTACTTAGTCCGCCACCGCCGCACCGGGCTGTGTGCCGCCACAGTGCGATTGGTGCTGCCGGATCAGGAAGATCCATTCCTGCCTTATCCCATTGAAGAGCACTGCGTGCTGGAGGAGCCGGTCACCGATCCGGGCATCCGCCGCCATCTGGCGGAAATCTCCAGGTTTGCGGTTTCCAAGGAATTCAAACGGCGTCAGGATGAAGCCGGTACCCTGACTGGGATTGGGTCGCAGCCGGAAGTTTATTTTGCGCCGGACGAGCGCCGCATGTTGCCACATATTACCGTTGGCCTGTTCGCCGCGATCGTGCGCATGACCCGGGCACACGGTATCACTCACTGGTATGCAGTGATGGAGCCGGCTCTCTTGCGGCTTCTGCGCTTGTTTGGCATCCGCTTTTTGCCCATCGGCCCGGATGTCGACTATCACGGCCTCAGGCGGCCTTGTCTGGCCGAGGTGGATCGGGTCCTGCCGATGATCAGGAAAGTCAATCCGCCGGTGTGGGAACTCATCACCGATGCTGGCCGCTATGCTTGAGGAAAGACTGTCATTTTTGTAAAGTTTGAAATCATAGGTCGAGAAAACCCCCATGGCACTAGCTCCTGACGACATCGAACGCATTCGCAGGCTCATCCAAGAGGAGCTGAACAAGCGCCAGCCAGAGTTTTTAATGCGCTATTCCACCGAAGTACACGAACGCCTGGTGCGGGTGGAAGAAGAACTAAAGCATCAGCGCGAGTTGATGGCGCAAGGCTTTCAACTCATGGAAAAGCGCTTCGAGCAAGTGGACAAGCGCTTTGCGGAGCTGCGCGAGGACATGAACCGGCGGTTTGAGGCGGCAGACAAGCGCTTTGAAGAATTACGCGAAGACTTGAACCGCCGCTTTGAAGCGGTGGACCAACGTTTTGAACAGATCGACAAGCGGTTTGAGATGTTGGTTGTCCAGATGAACCAGCGTTTCGAACAAACTGAAAAGCGTTTTGAACAGATCGACAAGCGGTTTGAGATGTTGGTTGTCCAGATGAACCAGCGTTTCGAACAAACTGAAAAGCGTTTTGAACAGATCGACAAGCGGTTTGAGATGTTGATTGCCCAGCTGAACCAACATTTCGAACAAACTGAAAAGCGTTTTGAACAGATCGACAAGCGGTTTGAGATGTTGATTGCCCAGCTGAACCAACATTTCGAACAAACTGAAAAGCGTTTTGAACAGATCGACAAGCGGTTTGAGATGTTGGTTGTCCAGATGAACCAACATTTCGAACAAACTGAAAAGCGTTTTGAACAGATCGACAAGCGCTTCGAGCAAGTGGACAAGCGGTTCGTACAGCTGGAGACTGCGATGGAGAACCGTTTCTATGAGCTTACCCGCCGTATCGACCGGTTCATGGTCTGGTCGTTTGCGACCATCGTCGGTGTAGGCGGATTGGTCATCGCTGCGACCAAATTGTTGTAAAGCCAAGCCACAGTGCCCGCTGCAATTTTGCTACAATGGCTTATTTACAAATAGCGGGCAAAAAGTGACAAGCACGATCCGCATCGCGACCCGAAAGAGCCCTCTGGCCATCTGGCAGGCCGAATACGTGGCATCCTGCCTGCGTCGGTCCCATCCTGGGCTTAAGATAGAGTTGGTGCGGATGACCACCCTCGGGGACAAGATGTTGGATGCGGCCTTAGCTAAGGTAGGTGGCAAGGGATTGTTCGTCAAGGAGTTGGAACAGGGGATTCTCGATGGCCGGGCTGAGCTTGCGGTCCATTCCATGAAGGACGTACCGGTGGAGCTGCCCGATCGCCTTCACATCGGCGCTATCCTTGAGCGTGAAGATCCGCGCGATGTTCTGGTCAGCTTCAAGTTCTCAAGTTTAGACCAGCTTCCTCAAGACGCCCGCATCGGCACCTCCAGCCTGCGCCGCCAGTGCCAGCTGAAGCGGCGCTTCCCGCATTGGCAAATCACCCCCTTGCGCGGCAACGTGGGTACCCGCCTTAAGAAACTGGAGTCCGGCCAGTTCGATGCCATCATCTTGGCGGCGGCCGGATTGAAACGCTTGGGGTTTGAGGAGCAGATCACCCAGTGGCTAGACCCCGACCTGTGCCTGCCTGCCATCGGCCAGGGAGCCATCGGGATCGAGTGCCGGTGTGACGATGCTTTTATCCAGCGTGTGATCGCACCCTTGCATGCTCCGGACACCGCTGCATGTGTAATCGCCGAGCGAGCCTTGAACGCGCGCCTGGAGGGTGGCTGCCAGGTGCCCATCGCTGGGTTTGCGCAGTTGCGCGCCGGACGCCTGTACCTGCGCGGACGGGTGGGGATGCCGGATGGTAGCGAACTGATCGCAGCTGAGATCGAAGGGGAAGCAGGGGAAGCGCAAGCTTTGGGATACGCCCTGGCAGAAACCCTGCTCGCCCTAGGGGCAGAACGGATCTTGCGGGCCGTGTATGGCTGATAGCAGAAGGCTTGCAGGGGTAAGGGTCCTGGTGACCCGACCCCGTGACCAGGGTAGAAGGCTGTGTCAGGCAATCGAGGCATTGGGCGGAATCGCCTACCATTGTCCGATGTTGGAGATCATCCCTGTCGACTCGCCGGCGCCGGGTTGGTGGCAGGGGTACGATTGGCTGATCTTCGTCAGCACCAATGCAGTCAGGTTCGCTCTTAAGGCCGGCCTGCCGGGGGAGGAGCGGCTGCGAGTGGCGGCTATCGGCAAGGCCACTGCAGCGGCGCTAGAGGAAGCGGGACTGAAGGTAGCCTGTCTGGCACCTCCCCCGTATACCTCCGAAAGCCTGCTCGCCCAGCCACCCCTTGAACGGGTGGCGGGCCAGCGCCTCCTGATCGTGCAGGGAGTAGGTGGCCGGGAAAAACTGGCCGATACCCTGGCTGCGCGCGGTGCCCGGGTCGATCGCGCAGAGCTGTATCGGCGAGGGTCTCCTCGCCCGGACACGATAGCGCGCCTCAAGAGCCTGCTCGCCCAAGGCCTAGATATAGTCTTGGCCAGCAGTGGCGAAGGATTGGTCAATCTGCAGGCGGCTGCGGGCGAGTGGGTCGGAAAGCTCCATGCCCTGCCCGTGATCGTGGGAAGTTCCAGGCTTGCGGAGCAAGCGCGCCGAGTTGGGTTTGCGGACGTGATTGAGGCCGCTTCGGCGTTGGATGAGGCGGTAGTGGAAGCGCTGACGGCGCGATTCGGTTGGAAGTGACGGGAGAACGGGAAGATACGATGGCACAGTTGCACCACGCAGACGAATATGAGGAAGAAGCGGGCCTATCGCGGCTCGGTTTCTGGATCGCGGTGGTTATGATGATTCTATTGTTGAGCATCGCAGGGGCTGGCTATTACGTGTTCCAGTGGCTTAGGGCTGAACAGGCGGGCCTAGGAGGCGAGGTGGGCAAAGAAAGCCAGCGGCTTATCGATTTGACCCATCAGCTGACTGCTCTGCAGAAGGAAGTTACTACCCTCCACGCTCAGCTGGCCCGGCTGGAGGGCGCAGAATCGAGCCGGCAACAGCAGTGGCAGGCGATGCTGGCCGACCAGGCTAAGATGTTCGATGAGAAACTGGCTGCGCAGGCCAAGCAATTGGAACTGAGTCACGCCAAACTCCAGACCCACCTGCAGGGTTTACAGCGCCAGCTCAATAGGACCAAAAGCGACGTGATGATCGCCGATGCCGAATATCTGCTCAACGTCGCCGGTCAGAAGCTGAGCCTGGTGGGAGATGTCGAGTCGGCTTTAAAAGCGATGGAAGTGGCCGATGAGTTGCTGCGTCTCAGCGGTGACCCTGCCTTGTTCAAGGTACGCGAGGCGCTGGCGCGCGAGATCGCAGCCCTGAAAACCACGCAATCCCCGGACGTAGTGGGAATTTCAGCGCAAATCCTGGCGCTTGAGGACCGAATCGAATCCCTGCCTTTGCACTTGCCCCACATGGGCAAGGTTGCCCCGAAACCGGACGCTGAGGGGAAAGGCGAAGCATCCGAGGGGTTGCTCGGAGAATGGAAGGAAGTGCTTACCATCCGTCGCCGTCAGACCGACCGGCCGGTGGAAGCGATCCTGACGCCTGAGGAAGTGGAAGCAATCCGCCATGCGCTGATCCTGAAACTGGAGACCGCCCGTTTGGCTGCGGTGCGGGGCCAGCCCGACCTCTACCGAAGCAGCCTGGAGGCAGCCGGGCAGTGGGTAAAGGAGCACTTCGACACCCAGGCGCAAGCGGTGCGGGAATTTTTGGCGCAACTGGATGCTGCCTCCAAGCGGCCGGTGGCGGTGCAGGTTCCCGAGATCGGCCTGGCGCTCAAACTGTTGCGCGATCTGCCGCAACTGAGGCTGGAGCTGGACCGGCTGACGCCTCCTGAGGATGAGCTGCAAACTGAAGGTTCGCCTCAACCTAAGACCCAATCCCGATAAGGGGGATCCATGCAGGTGTGGAAGAAGCAGCTCGCTTTTTGGTCTGCAATGTTGGTGCTGGCGGCGATCGCTGCCGTGCTCCTTCCCCGGCTGGAGCTGCTGCGCAGCGGTTATGTGCTGATCGGCCTGAGGCGATGGGAAATCGAGCTGACCGTCGTGACCCTGGCGTTGATCGTGATCATCGGCTTTGTTCTGTTCTATGCGACTCTCAGGTTGATCAGCCTGCTTTTGGCCCTGCCCACCCAGCAGCGCCAGAAGCGGCACGTCCGGCAGATGGAAGCTGCGTTTTGGCGGTTGGTGAAAGGCCTGCGCCAGGCCGCCGAGGGCAACTGGGAACGGGCCGAGCAGGTATTGATCCAGAATGCCGGCTTAAGTGACCAGGCGTTGGTCCATTATCTGACCGCCGCTCGCATCGCCCATCGTCGGGGTGCCCTGGCCGAACGCGACGCGTATCTGAAACAGGCCTACGAGGCGGCACCCGATGCCGAATTGGCGGTCAAGTTGACTGAGGCCGAGCTGCACCTGGCGGCAGCGCAATTTGACCAGGCACTCGAGGCACTCTTGCAGCTGGAAAAGATCGCCCCCGGCAATGCCTGGGTGCTTAGATTGCTGCACCAAGCTTATGCCAAATTGGAGAACTGGGAGGCGCTGCATAAGCTGCTGCCCCGCCTGCACGAGCACAAAGTCTTGCTGGAAGCCGAGGTCAGGTTGTTGGAGTTGGAAACTTACAGCGCCTTGCTGCGGGATAAAGCCGCACGCGGAGACGCCAAGGCACTTGCGGCCCAGTGGGGGGAGTTGCCCGAGCACGCGCGCCACCTGCCTGAGCTTCAAGCTATTTATTTTGCCGCGATGATAGAATGCGGAGAGGGTGAGGCCATCGAAAGCCAGTTGCGCGAGGCCCTGGCGGCGCATTGGCAGGCGCCACTGGTGGTGCTGTGGGGCGGACTCAAGCTGGCCGATCCTGCTGCCCAATTGCGCCAGGCCGAACAATGGCTGGCGCAACATCCGGACGATCCCGTTTTGCTTTCGGTGCTCGGTAAACTCGCCGTGCGCGCCGGCGAATCGGATCTGGCCGAGGACTATCTGCGCCGCAGCCTGTTGCTTCAGCCTTCGGTGGAGGCGTATCGTCTGTTGGGGGATCTGCTTCAGCAAAAGAGCGATTGGCAAGGCGCCAGCGACTGTTACCGGCGCGGGTTGATGCTCGCCTCGCAGGCGGTGATCGCCGAGATCGAGGCGCACCCGGAAGGCTAGAGGATGCCCAAGCTGTCCCACAGCGCGTCGATGCGGCGCTTGACCTGATCGTCCATACAGATGGCTTTGCCCCAGACGCGCGTGGTTTCGCCCGGCCACTTGTGGGTGGCGTCGAAGCCGACTTTGGACCCAAGCCCTGCCACCGGCGAGGCAAAATCTAGATAGTCTATCGGCGTATGTTCGAGTATAGTCAAGTCGCGCGCCGGGTCCATACGGGTGGTGATCGCCCAGATGACCTCTTTGAAGTCGCGGATGTTGATGTCCTCGTCGGTGACGATGAGGAACTTGGTATACAGGAATTGGCGCAAAAACGACCAAAATCCCAGCATGACGCGCTTGGCATGGCCTGGGTATTGCTTGCGTATGCTCAAAATGGCCAAGCGGTAAGAGCATCCCTCTGGTGGCAGATAGCAATCGACGATCTCGGGAAATTGCTTTTTCAGAATAGGCACGAATACTTCGTTGAGCGCAGCACCCAGAATGGCCGGCTCGTCCGGCGGGCGGCCGGTGTAGGTGCTGTGGTAGATGGGCTGCTCGCGCTGGGTGATGCATTCGATGGTAAACACCGGAAATTCCTCCACCTCGTTGTAGTAGCCGGTGTGGTCGCCGAACGGGCCTTCGGGAGCGGTCTTACCTGGGTAAATAAAGCCTTCCAGGACAATCTCGGCGCTTGCCGGTACCCAAAGCTTAGAGAGTTTGGCTTGGACCACCTCGGTTTTGGCCCCGCGCAACAGCCCGGCAAAGGCATACTCGGACAGGGTATCCGGGATAGGGGTCACCGCCGCCAAGATCGTCGCCGGGTCGGCGCCCAAGGCCACCGCCACCGGAAACGGCTGGCCGGGATAGGCTTTAGCAAAGTCTTGAAAATCCAGCGCCCCGCCGCGGTGGGGAAGCCAGCGCATCAGGGTTTTATTGCGCCCTATGACCTGCATGCGGTAAATTCCCACATTTTGCCGCTCTTTATGCGGCCCTTGGGTGATCACCAAGGGCCAGGTGATCAGGGGACCTGCGTCTTTAGGCCAGCAGGTCTGGATGGGATAGCGGCCAAGGTCTATCTCTTCTCCGCGCAGGACGACTGCTTGACACGGGGCGGATTGGCTAAGCCTAGGCGCCATGTCTAAGACCTTGCGCAACAGGGGCAGTTTTCCGAAAGCATCCCGCATCCCCTTCGGGGGTTCCGGCTCCTTCAGGAAAGCCAGGAGTTTCCCCACCTCGCGCAGGGCGTCGACCGATTCTGCCCCCATCCCCAGCGCCACGCGCTCTACCGTGCCGAACAGGTTGGCAAGCAAGGGAATGGTCGAGCCTTTAGGGCGCTCGAACAGCAGAGCGGGTCCTTGGACGGCTAAGGTGCGGCGGGCGATCTCGGTGACTTCAAGATAGGGATCTATCTCGACCAAGATGCGTTTGAGCTGGTGTTTTTCCTCTAAAAGGCGCAAAAAATCGCGCAAGTCTTGGTAGGCCATGAACGGTATTTTAAGCCAGATGATTGCCATGGTGTGTAGCGATTGGCAAAGCCGCCATCTGATCGCCGCGCTGCTTAGGCGCAAGATCGCTGCCCGTTATCGCGGCACGTGGTTAGGTGGCTTGTGGATGGTTCTTCAGCCTTTGGCCATGGTGGCGGTGTTTACCTTGATATTCGATCGCTTTCTTAAAGTGCGTTGGCCAACGGCCGGTGCCGGGGAGGATACGGCGCTAGATGCGGCGATCAACATCTACCTTGGCGTTTTGGTGCTCAATTACGCCGCCGAGAACTTGACCTGCGCCCCTTCAAGCATTCTAGAGCACCCCCAGTACGTCACAAAAATCGTCTTCCCCTTGCCCGTCTTGGGGATGGTGAACGCCTTGGCTGCGCTGATGCCGCTTGTCGCCGGCCTGCTCGTCATCGCCTGGTTTGCCGCCGTTTCGCCTAAGGCGCACCTTGGCGATCTTTGGCTTTTGCCCCTTTACTTGGCGCCGCTAGTGCTCTGGGGGGTGGCGCTGCAGTGGCTCTTGGGGGCTTTGGGCGTATATTTGCGCGATTTGGCTCAGATTGCCCCGGCGCTGACCTTGCTTCTCATGTTCTTGTCGCCGGTGTTTTACAGCTTAAAGACCGTGCCCGAGCCTTGGCAGGTTTGGCTTACCCTCAATCCTTTGACCTTGCCTATAGAAGCGGCGCGCGCCTTAGTGTATGGGCAGGGGCTGCCTGCGATGACATCTTTGCTTGGCGAATGGCTGGCTGCAAGTTTGGCTGCAGGCTTTAGCCGCTATGCGTTTGAGCGTTTGCGAAGTGGGTTTGCTGATGTCTTGTAAGCCCTTGCTGTTGCCCGGGGCGCTAGAGGTAGTCGGCCTGGGCAAGTGTTATCGCGCTTACCGGCGGCCTGCCGATTGGCTCAAGGAGCGCCTGTTCCGCCGTCCATATGCCCAGGAGCGCTGGGTGCTTCGCGGGGTGAATTTTGCTTTGGCGCGCGGGGAAGCGCTGGGCGTGATCGGGCAGAATGGGGCGGGCAAATCCACGCTCTTGCAGCTTGTCGCCGGGACGCTTATCCCTTCCGAAGGCTATGTGCGAAGGCAAGGCCGAGTCACCGCTTTGCTTGAACTTGGCGCAGGCTTTAACCTGGAGTTTACCGGACGGGAAAACGCGCGCCTTAGTGCGGCTCTGATGGGCCTTAAGCCCGAGGAGATCGAGGCGCTGTTGCCTGAGATCTGCGCCTTTGCCGAGCTTGGCGAGGCTATAGACCGGCCGGTCAAGACCTATTCGAGCGGCATGTACGTGCGCCTGGCGTTTTCGATAGCGACCGCGGTAGAACCGGATATCCTGATCGTAGACGAAGCGCTTGCAGTCGGGGATGGGGCATTTGCGCGCAAAAGCTTCGACCGCATCATGGCGCTTAGAGAGCGCGGCACTACGCTGCTGTTTTGCTCGCACGCCTTGTATCAAGTGCGGCAGCTTTGCAACCGAGCTTTATGGTTACACCAAGGTCAGGTGCAAATGTCTGGCATGGTGGAAGAAGTGACCATAGCGTATCAGGAATTTTTGGACCGACAAACGACGGGTGGGGTGGAACCTCAATCCAAAGTCAATCCCGCTTTGAATGCAAGGGCAGTATCCAGCGCAGTCTCAGGTCACGCGCGGCTGGTCGATATACGCATAGAAGTGGATGGTTGTCCTTACACTGAGGCTGTGGCCCGCAGCGGCGAAAGCACCCTGACCGTTACTGTGTCGTTTCATAGCGACCCTTTACTTTCGGCGCCCCGCATCGGTGTCGTCTTGCACACCGCGGACGGGCGCAATCTCAGCAGCATGGGTAATTGGATTGACGCGCCGCTCGATCCTATTCCGAGAGCACCCGATGGCAAAGGGCGAGTGCGGCTGGTCGTGCCGAATCTGCCGCTACTGGCAGGCAATTACCCGGTTAGCATCTTTTTGCTCTGCGAAAAAGGGATTCACGTCTACGATCAAGCTTTGCGCTTAGGTCCTGTTTGCGTTCAAGCCAGCGACGAACGCATAGGTTATGTGCGCATCGCTTATCGTTGGGAAATGGCATGATGAAAAGCGCGCCACCTGGGTTTCCTGGTTACGATATGCGTTTGGCAAAACTGGATTGGCTAGGCGCTGAGATCTATGCATGGTTTGGGCGGCTGACTTTTTCCAATCGCAGGTATTGGCGCAAACTGGCTCAGGAGCCGGAAAACTTTCTAAGCCACCTAAAGCGACAGGTTTATCTGTTGTGTCCTAAGCTGTTTGCTTTTGTGGATATACAAGCCGACAGTAATACCGATGAATACTTAAAACAAGGAGGGGCTGCCATATACGCAGCTTTGCATCACGGGTTTTTTACCTTGATCCCTTTTGTTATTCGCTCTAAATACCATATACCGGTCGCGGCGATTGCAACAGCTCCGGCGCGCAACTTGAAGCCCGAAATCAATCCAGATCATAAGATATGGAAATATCTTTTTTATTATCAAGCCAAGCGCTTTTTGGGAAGGCGCTGTATTTTTAGCGATGAATCGCCACGGATTACGATCAATTGGCTTAAAGCTGGCTATGGAGCTATAATACTAATTGATGTTGACGAATACGGATACCGACGCAAGTGTCGTTCAGTATACTATAAAGGACAAGAGTTTAATTTCCCAGACAGTGTAATCAGGTTGGCTCGTATTACCAAAGTTCCGCTTATTGCAGCAAGTTGCTATTTAAAACAAGAACGGCCTATGCTTCAGCTTGGCCCACTTCAATTTGTAACCAAAGAAAACGAAACGCTGGTTTTTAATGAGCTATGTAATCGTCTATTTGATCCGGTAATGCGTCATCCTGAACAATGTTTCTTTGATATCTTTACCACCTTTAAGAAATAATCTAGATCGCCATGCGGGTTATTATAACCTTTGGTGCTGTATTTGGATGGTTGTTACTGGTCGCTGTGACCGGTTGCGCTACCTTGTGGATGAGCCAGGAAGAGCGCCTCAGGCAGCGCGTAGTGGGCTTTTGGGAGGCGCTCAAGGCGGGAGACTTAGTCGCAATGTACGACTACGAAGAGCTCTCCCGTGATCCCAAACTGAGCTTGCAGAAATACGTGCAGGGCAAAGGTGCGGTCCGCTATTTGGGTTATGAGATCAAATCGATTCGGCTCGTCAATCCCAAGGAAGCTGAGGTGACGTTGGCAGTGGAGGTTTTAATCCCGCCGGTGATCCGAGAGCCTATTCGATCTGAGATCAAAGACTTTTGGGTAAGGATTGGCAACACCTGGTACCACGCGCGGCGCAAACCTAGCAAGCAAAAAAGTTGAGCGGCAGGCAAATTAGCCTCAGCTTGTTTGAGCCTTTGCTGATCGCGTTGGCGATCGGAATAGGGTACGGCCACACTCTGGATGTGCCGTTTTACCTTGACGACTACCTTACCATCCAATCTAACCCCGCCGTAAAGGGGTTTGACTTAAAGCGGTTATGGCACGAGGAGCCCCTGCGCTTTCTAGGCTATTTGAGCTTGGCCTTGAACTACCGAATCCACGATCTGGAGCTTGCCGGCTACCACCTGGTTAACATTATCCTGCACTGTTTGACCGCATTGACCCTGGGAGAGTTGGTGCGGCAACTTGGCAAAACCCCCGGTTGGCAAGGGCTGTCTGGCCCGTTAAGTAATTGGGTCCCCGTGGGGGCGGTGCTGCTGTTTGCCCTCCATCCGCTGCAGACCCAGGCAGTCACTTATATCAGCCAGCGCTTTGCGGTCCTTGCGGCGCTGTTTTACCTTGGCGCTTTGGCCTGTTACCTGCGCCTGCGCCTGGCTCGTGAGAGAAGGGGGCGGGTTATGTGGGGAGGATGCTTGGGCTTGGTCGCGGCTTTGGCGCTACTTAGCAAGCAAAATGCCGCCACCCTGCCGCTGGCTGTCCTCTTGGTGGAAGTTGCCGGTTTTCCGGATTCCCGCTATACCGCAAGGCTGTGTTGGCTTGCCTTAAGCGGTTTGGCAGCCGGCCTGGGTTTGCTCTGGGCTATGAACTCCCTGCCTGAGTTTAGCGGCTTGGACCGGTTCACCCGTGAGACTGATTGGTTCGGCCGCAGCCAGTACCTGGCGGCGCAAGTCAAAATCCTGTGGTGGTATCTTAGACTATTTTTCTGGCCGGTGGGCTTGCGGCTAGATTACGCCGCGCATCAGCCGCCGGCCTGGTCTGAGCCTTGGGTCATCCTCTCCGCCTTGGGCCATCTTACGGTCATCGCCCTGGCGCTTTGGGGCTTGAAGAGGACGCCGCTTTTGGCGTTTGGCATCTTGTTTTATTACACTGCCCATCTGGTCGAATCCTCTATCATCCCGATCCGGGACTTGGTTTTCGAGCACAGGACCTATCTTCCCAATGCCGGTTTGGCGTTGGCCTGCGCCTATGGGGCGGTGGTGGCCTTGCCGCGCCTTCTGCCCCGTGCAGCTTGGGTTGGGCCGGGAGTGCTGGCGCTGGTGCTCAGCGGTCTCATTGGGCAGACTTGGCACAGAAACGAGCTTTGGCGCGATCCGATCGCGTTCTGGGAGGACAATGTCCGCTTGGAACCTTTAGCCCTTCGCCCCCGGCTGGAGTTGGCGCGCGAGTATTTTAAGGCCGGAAGAGTCGAAGAGTCGTTGGCGTTGGGAAGACAACTGGCTGCCTCCACCCCCTGGCCGCCAAGCCTACCCTTGCCGCAGAGCGTGGCAGCTAACCTGGCGGCAGCCTACCTGGTGGCCGGAAATTACGACCTGGCCCGGCGTGCCGTGGAGGATACCTTAAGGCGCCCCCTGCTGCCGCAGGTCAAAAAACACCTCTATTGGGTGCGCGGCAGCGTCCACCTGGCGCAAAAGCAATATGCGCAGGCCGAAGCCGACTACCGCTTGGCGCTGGCTTTAGACGGTGAAGATGCGGCGATCTGGCTGTCTTTGGGCGAGGTGCTTTTAGCCCAAGGCAAAGGCGCCGAGGCCCGCCAAGCGTATACCCGAGCGCTTGCCCTGGAGCCGCAAAATTCCACAGCTAGGCAGCGCCTGATGCAAATTGGCCAGAAGTTGGCAGATGCACCTTAAGCTCGCCGCAAGAAAATTTGCAAGTTTTGCGGCATTGGGGCTACTATTAAACAAACAACTGTAGATTTGGCGTTGTATGAATACAACAAGACTGTCGGGTCAGAGGGCGCAGCGGATGCGATCTTGCTATTCTGTGCTTGCTAAAATCCAACAATGCCATTATATTGAAGGCTAGCCTTGAGCTTTTCCTCGATGTCCCGGGACAGATCAGGGCAGGTATTTTAAGCTTGTAGTTTCGCAACAAGTAAGGGAGAAAAGCGATGAAGATGAAAAAACTAGCGCTCAGCACGGCCGTTGCCGCTGCGATGGGAGTAACCGCCCAGGCTGCGGTAGTGTCAGAATATGCAGTAGGTTTGCTCATTCCCAATGTAATTGATGAGGGCGGTGGTAAAACCACCGCTGTGGGTATTGTATCCCGGTTTAAGGGCACAGTGTATTGGACTTTCTTCGATGAGGATTCCAATCACGTCACCAACGGTCAGTTTGATGTCACCGCCAACGACTATCATTCCTTTGTCTGGGCGGATGAGGCTGGGGTTGGTTTGGCAAACCAGCGCGGCTATTTGGTGTTCTTGGCAGACACGAATGCTGGTCCTGGGTGCAACGCACAGCCGGACGGGGTGATTGATGCCTGTGACGATGTTCCTGCCATCGCCGGTGCGGCGGGGTTTTGGATTCCGCCAAACGATGTAGCGTTTGTCCCGACCTTTCCGATAACAAAGATTGATCTATCAGGTAATCTTGTGACGCCCATCAATCCTACCGCCTTAGGACCTGGGGATGTGGATTATCTGCTTGCCGGAGCCAACTGCGTCGCAGGTAGTAGTTCGATCTCAGGGACCATCGGCACGTTGACCGAGTCGATCACCGGCCCGTATAACGACGACATCGACATGCGTTACTTCATTGACGGTGCAGCTGGTGGTAATGACACCAACATTGCGGTTTGGTCGGCGCAGGACATCCAGGGCACTTATACCGTCAACATGTTCGACGATGCCCAGAACCGCAAGTCGGTGAACTTTACCTTGGATAACAAGGAGCTCAACTTCATCGATGTGGAGGCCCTCCTCGGTCGGCCTGCCGGCTTTGCCGATGGCTTTATCCGTTGGGATGTGCCTTGTGGCAAGGATGCCAAAACAGGAGTGGCTGCGTCTTGGAACGGGGTGATCACCTACAGCGAAATCTCAGCCCCGCAGTGGGGTGCGGTGCAGAGCATCGTCAACCCGTTTGGGCCTAATGTCAGCCCTTAAGCTTTAAGCGATGGGTCAGCCAACAGCGCCGGCATCTGCCGGCGCTTTTTATTGGCGGATGATAAAAGCTTGGTCTTGGCTAGTGGCGCTGGTTGCTTGTGCGCCTATGCCGGGGCGCCAAGCAGCAGAACCTGTACCGTTTGCTGACGCCAGGCCCTGGGATGCGGTGTTGCTCAAAGAGGGAGGGCGCAGGTTTTTGGTCGCCAGCCTCCACGGCGACAACGCGCTTGGGCTTTGGGATTTGGATCGCCAGCTGGAAGTTGGGCGCTTTGCTGAGGCCGGCTACCATCCTGACGGCCTTGCGCTCTGGCACAAAGGACAGTTTGTGCTGGCGGCTGAAGGCGAGCGCAAAGTCAAGCTTTGGCGCCTGGCGGGCGGTCGGTTAAGGATGGAGAAGGAACTGGCTGCGCCGTTTCCGGTGCGCGATGTTTTGGCGTCCGATCTTGACAGCGACGGTCACCTAGACCTGGTCCTGACCCCCTATGCCGGCGCCCAGGTGGTGATCTGGTGGGGGGCGGGAAATTTTGCCTTTCCCCAAACACAAAGCTTGGCGGCCGCTCCTACCCCCTGGCACGTGGCCCAGATCGATTGGAACGGAGACGATTTGCCAGATCTTGTCTGGAGCGATTGGGATGCCGGTTCCATCCGGGTGCAGGTGAACTTAGGGCACAGGCGGTTTGAGACAGTGTTCCTCCAGCCTCCAAGTTCTGGTAGCCCGCGCCAGGTGGCGGCAGGGGATATCGACGGCGACGGCTCAGAGGACGTGGTGGCGGCGCTGGAGACCGGCCGAGCAGCGCGCGTGTTCTACCACCTGCGCGATCGGGTCGCGACCGAGGACATCCCAGCGCCGGAGTGGGGCTATTCCAGCGCTTTGGTGCTCCAAGACGGCACCTTGGTGCTCGGCGAGGAGGGAAGAGTGGTGTTGGCCAAGCGCAAGCCCACTGGCTGGCGCTTGCGCCAGCTCCCAGCCGGCAGTTTGCCGGCGCGCCTTAGGGCGATGGATGCCAACGACGACGGAGAACAAGACCTGCTGGTGGTCAATTCGGCAGGTCCAGGCATAAATCTGTATCTGGGGCCGCTGTGGCCTAAGGCAAAACCGTTGGAGATGGGTCAATGAGACCTCTGGTTTGGATCTTGCTAGTCCTGAGCGTCGGCGCGTATGCGGCAGAAGACCCGGTGCTCGCCGAGATCGAGGGCAAGCCGATCAGCGCAAGCCAAGTGCGCTTCTATGTCAAAAAGCGCCCATTGCTGGCAGGCTACTTGCAAACCGGTTACGCCGGCTGGCGCCGAGTGCTAGAAGACCTGATCGTTTTGCGCTTGCTCAACCGGGAAGGCCAGCGCCTTGGGCTTCCAAGGGGAGTCGAAGACGACGAAGACCTTTACGCTTTGCGGGTCAAGCGCCAGCTTTTGCCTGCCTGCACCAAGCCGGACGCGCAGGCAGCCAAGCGTTTTTACCGGGACCATCCCGAATTATTTTCCACCCCGGTGTTGGTGCGCTTGGACCGCATCGAGCTGCCTGCTGGAGCTAAAATCGAAGGCCAGCAGGCGTTGGCGTTTTTGCGCGAGGCGGCCGCGCGCGTGCGGGCAGGGCAAATCTTGCTGCGCGACCTGACGCGGTTTTGCCCGCAAGGCAAGGATTGTCTTTACGACTTAGGATTTGTCCGCCTGGATGGTTTGGAGGATTCGCTGCTGAAGCCCTTAAAAGACGCCCGCCCGGGGGAGGTGGTGGGGCCGGTGCCGGCGGGCGAGTTTGTGTTTCTCTATCAGGTGACTGCTCGCCGCGAGCCGATTTTGACGCCGTGGCGCCAGGCTAAAGCTGAAGCTGCTGAAGTTGCGTTGCGCTTCTGCCGGCAGCAGGCGTTTGCTCAATTGAAAGCCGAGCTTTACGATCGTTATCGGGTGATCTTACGTGAAGACACCCTAAGGGCTGTTCAGTGAATTACTCTGCTTCCTTGCTTGAGGTGGTGCAATTTGTACCCAGGTCTTTGCGGCTGTCGGAAGCCTGGGTAGGGCACTGCCCGTTTGCCGCGTGGGTGATTTTGACCCAAAAACCTAAGTTGTTCGTCGAATTAGGAACATTTGGGGGGAACTCGTATTTTGCTTTTTGTCAAGCGGTTCAGCTGTATCGCACGCCAACGCGCTGTTATGCGGTCGATACCTGGCAAGGCGATGAACACGGCGGTTTTTATGACGAGACGGTTTATCAATACGTCGCCCAGCACAATCGCGAACACTATGCGGCATTTTCGACCTTGCTGCGCACGACGTTTGACGAGGCAAGTGCTTATTTTGCCGAGGGCAGCGTCGATCTGTTGCATATCGACGGTCTCCATACGTACGAAGTAGTCAGGCACGATTTCTACACCTGGCTACCTAAAATCGCCCAAGGCGGCTTGGTTCTGCTGCACGATACCATGGTGCGCGAGCGCGGCTTTGGCGTGTGGCGGCTATGGCGCGAGCTTGTCGAACAATACCCTTATCACCTGGAATTTGCCCATAGCTTTGGCCTTGGAGTGCTGTGGATTGGAGACGCTAAACCGCCGACTTGGCTTATCCCCGACAGCAAGGAACAGGCGTTTTTGCAGCGTTATTTTGCCGCTTTAGGCGAACAAGTTATAGCGCGCTATAAGGCGCAAGAGCTAACGGATGCATTGAATCAACACCTAACCAACTTTGAACGCGAGCGTAGTCGATGGGCAGAGCAGGCAGCCCAGCTGGAGCGCGAGCGTAGTCGATGGGCAGAGCAGGCAGCCCAGCTGGAGCGCGAGCGTAGTCGGTGGGCGGAGCAAGCAGCCCAGCTGGAGCGCGAGCATAGTCGGTGGGCAGAGCAGGCAGCCCAGCTGGAGCGCGAGCGTAGTCGGTGGGCGGAGCAAGCAGCCCAGCTGGAGCGCGAGAACGCGCGCCTTCGGACCCAATTGCAGCAGATCCTAACCAGCCGCTCTTGGCGCTTGACCAGGCCTTTGCGGTTTTTGGCGCGCCTTGGGCGCGCGGTATTCCGGCGCGACGGCCAGGCGCTTAAAGCCGCTTTGCGGCCGGTGTTTGTCCGCTGCCCTAGGCTGCGAAAATGCTACGCGCGCATCAGAGTTTTCTGGCAAGGCGCGCGGGTGGGACTGCGGCAAAGTTTGGAGGCCAATAATCAAGCCGCCTGGCAGGCGTTGGCCGAGCGGCGAGCCGACCCTTATGCGCTGGCCAGCGCCTTTCCCGCACCTTACTTTAAAGACTGGCCAGATGTGGATCTGACCGTGGTCACCTATCAAAGCGCGCAATTTTTGCCAAAGTTTCTCGCTTCGTTGCTTGCCCAACGTTATCCGCTAGAGCGCATCTGCTTGATCGTCGTTGATCACGAATCTAGCGACGGCACTTGGGATGTGCTCGAAAACTGGCGCGCGCAACATGGGCACAGCTTGCGCGGTGTGGATATCGTGCGCCGGCCGAATTTAGGCTTTGGCGCCGGGCAAGATTACGCCATACGCCGTGGCGATGCACCCTACTGCCTGATCGCCAATCCGGATCTTGAGTTTCATCCCGCTAGCCTGACTACGGTGGTCCGCTATGCTCAAGCCGATCCTAAAGAGCATGTTGCGTGTTGGGAGCTTCGCCAGCTTCCCTACGAGCACCCCAAACACTACGATCCGGTTACATTAGAGACCCAGTGGTGTTCCCACGCCTGCATACTCATGCGCCGCAGCGCTTACCAGGATGTAGGGGGCTATGACCCACGCTTGTTCCTGTACGGCGAGGACGTGGAGCTCTCTTACCGTTTGCGTTCCTTTGGCTATGTGCTCAAATATTGTCCAGATGCTACGGTCACCCACCACGCTTACGCTTTTCCCGGCCAGCTCAAACCGTATCAGTTTGCAGGAAGCGCTGCGGCTAACTTGCTCATCCGCTGGCGCTACGGCTCAGTCTGGGCCAAGTGCGAAGGGCTTTGGCTGTACGCTGGGCTTTTACTGGGTTATGCGGCCGACCGTTCGCTGCGCGGCGAGCTCATTCGCGCTGGGCGGCGTTTGCTAACCACGCGTTCCAGGCGTCCTAAGGGCGATGCGCCAGCGCATTACCCCATACGCGGCTTAGATTACGAGCTGGCGCGCTTGGGGGCGTTTTGGCCTCAGCAACGCTTAGAAAGCGCAGCCCTCCCCTTAGTCAGCGTCATCATCCGCACCCATGGGGGACGCGAACTTTATTTAAAGCAGGCGTTGGCTAGCGCCTTGCATCAAACATATCCTCGCCTGGAAATCCTGGTCAGTGAAGACGGCGGGAATAGGGCTTGGCCTGTGGTCGAAGAGATAAAGGCCAAGGCACCTGCCGGCGTCAGCCTGCGCTATCTGGCCAACGAAAAGCTAGGGCGTTCAGAAGTAGCCAATCGGGCGCTTGAGGCGGCCTGCGGTCAGTATTGCCTGTTTTTAGACGACGACGACCTGTTGTATGCTGACCATATTGAGACTTTGATGGCCGAACTCATCGCAAATCCGCATTGCTCAGCCGCCTATGCGCCTGCTTTGGAAGCGTTTACCGAGGCTTTGCCCGATGGCTATCGTGAGGTGGCAGTGCAGTTTCCAAAGGCGCTGCTGCAACCTTGGGATTATCAAATCTTGCTCGATCACAACTATTTGCCAATTCAAGGCGTGCTGTTTGCCTATAGCTTATACCGAGAGCGCGGCGGCTTGGACAGCGAGCTCGATTGCTTAGAAGATTGGAACCTGTGGCTACGCTATGGCTATGGCAATAGTTTTGCGTATGTTCCTAAAGCGACTTCTTTGTATAAAACGCCGGCCAATCCGTACGAACGCGAGAGGAGGCAGCTTAGGTTGCATAACGCGTATCTGCGCGCTAAACAAAAAGCTTTAGATCAAATTGAGCGGTGGGCTTGCGACCACGCCTTGGCCGTAGGATGACCAAGCTCATTGCCTCGCTTGTTACCTATCGCTCGCCGCTTTCGGTGCTTGCGCACACTCTGTGCGCTTTTGCTGAGGCGAGCGCGCGCGCGGTTGCAGCAGGCGCGGTCGAAGAGGCCAAACTTGTGGTGCTTGACAACGCTTCAGGCACTAAATACCGCGCTCATCTTCGCGCCCTCATCGCGCAACGATGGATGGCGATGGACTTGGAGTTGGTTGAGCTTTCGGCCAACCTAGGCTATGGCCGCACCCACAATCTGGTAGACACGGAGGCGAGTGATGTTCGTTTGGTGCTCAATCCCGATGTTTTCTTAGCCCAAGATAGCTTAGTTGCCGCGCTTGCCTTTTTGCGCGACCACCCTAAGGTGGGGCTGGTGGTCCCTAGAGCGGTGGATGGTCAGGGCCGGCCGTCGTATTTGTGCAAACGTTATCCCAGCGTGTTGGCATTGGGGCTGCGCGGATTCGCTCCTGCCTGGCTGAAACGCCGCTTTGCTAAGTATCTGGCGCGTTACGAAATGCGCGATCTGGACTGGAATCGAGCGCGATCGGATTTGGAGCTGGTCAGCGGTTGTTGTTTGCTGATGCGCGGCCGGGTGTGGCAGGAGACCGGCGGTTTCTGCCCCGATTATTTCCTGTATTTCGAGGATTTCGATTTTTCCCTCAGGGTGAGGAAAACCACCCTGATTGCCTATGTGCCCGATTTCCGCGTCACTCATCTGGGCGGCGGGGCGGCGCGCAAAGGTTGGCGGCACAGGTTTTGGTTCCTCCGCTCTGCGTTTAGATTTTTCCAACGACACGGCTGGCGATGGATTTAATCCTGGGAGCGCTTTTTGCCCTGGTGGCTGGGTTCGGGAGCGCCTGGTGGTTGTGCCGGTGGCTGCTGCATCGAGCCAGCCGGGGCTGGCTGTTGGATCATCCCAATCCCAGAAGTTCCCATACCGTGCCCACGCCCCGGGGCGGGGGGCTTGGGATCGCGCTAGGATTTGCCCTGGCTTCGGCCGGATTGTGGGGCGCAGGGCTGATTGCGGGCCGGGCGTGGCTGGCGGTTTTGGGCGGCGGGGTTTGGGTGGCGGGGATCGGTTTCCTAGACGATCTGGGCCACGTGGCTATTTGCTGGCGTCTTCTGGTCCATGCTGGGGCAACGGTTTGGGGGTTGAGCTGGATGACCACGGGGCACGGCCCCTACCTGTGGTTTGGTGGGGCCGGATTGGCGCTGGTTTGGTTGGTCAACCTCTACAATTTCATGGACGGCATCGATGGCCTGGCAGGAACGCAAGCGGTCAGCGTGGCGGCCTCGGCGGCCCTCATTCTGTGGCTTGGAGGGCAGGTGGGACTGGCGCTGTGGCTGCTCAGCTTGGCCGCAGCCGCGGGCGGATTTTTAGTCTGGAACTGGCCGCCGGCGAAAATCTTCATGGGCGATGTGGGCAGCGGCTTTGTCGGCTTTGTCTTCGGGATGTTGGCGCTGGCGACAAGCCAGACCGATGCGATCAATCTTTGGAGCTGGGCGATTTTGCAGGCGGTATTTATCACCGACGCCAGCTTCACCCTGCTGCGGCGGATATCGAGCGGACAGCGGTTTTGGGAGGCACACCGCACCCATGCCTACCAGCACTTGGCGCAGCGCTTCGGGCATCTGCCGGTGACCGCGGCGGTGGGCGCGATCAATTTGGTTTGGCTGCTGCCCCTGGCCTGGACTGCAGCCAGGTATCCTGAAGCGGGGGTAGGGTTGACCGGCATCGCCTATGCTCCTTTGGTTTGGATCGCCTTGCGCGCCCGCGCCGGGCTGGCTTGATCCAAGTGCCGGCAAAAAAACTTCGATATAATGGTTCTCATCCTGATAGGGCAGGAGTCTCGATGCAAGCATTCAAAGGCACCACCATCTTGTCCGTGCGCCGCGGCAAGTGGGTAGCCATCGGCGGCGACGGGCAGGTTTCCATGGGCAATATGGTCATGAAGGGCAACGCGCGTAAAGTCAGGCGTCTGTATCACGATCAGGTTCTGGCCGGGTTTGCCGGGGCGACTGCCGATGCGTTTACCCTGTTTGAGCATTTCGAGAGCAAGCTGGAAAAGCACCGCGGCAATCTGACCCGCGCCGCGGTGGAGCTGGCCAAGGATTGGCGCACCGATAGGATTTTGCGGCGCCTAGAGGCGCTTTTAGCGGTGGCCGATGCCAAGGCCTCGCTCATCATCTCCGGCACCGGGGATGTGATCGAGCCCGAGAACGACTTGATCGCCATCGGCTCGGGCGGGTTCTACGCGTTGGCGGCTGCGCGCGCCCTGCTCGAGAATACGGAACTGGAAGCGCGCCAGATCGTCGAAAAGTCCTTACACATCGCCGCCGATATCTGCATCTATACCAACCACAATCTGATTCTGGAAGAGCTGGAGTCCCACAAACCATGACCATGACCCCCCGCGAGATCGTCCACGAACTGGACAAGCACATCATCGGCCAGCAGCAAGCCAAGCATGCGGTGGCTATCGCCCTGCGCAACCGCTGGCGCCGCAGCCAGGTGTCGCCGGAACTGCGTGAGGAGATCACGCCCAAGAATATCCTCCTGATCGGCCCGACTGGGGTGGGTAAGACCGAGATCGCGCGCCGCCTGGCAAAGCTTGCCAATGCCCCTTTCATCAAGGTGGAGGCGACCAAATTCACCGAAGTGGGCTATGTAGGCCGGGATGTTGAGTCGATCATCCGCGATCTGGTCGAAGTGGCAGTCAAGCAGACCCGCGAGGCGGAGATGGAGAAAGTCCGTGCCCGCGCGGAAAAGGCCGCCGAGGAGCGGATCCTGGACGTCCTGGTGCCGCCCCCCTCCAGCTGGTCCGAGCAGCAGGCGGCAAGAGAGTCGCCCGCGCGCCAGCGTTTCCGGGACAAGCTCCGCGCCGGTCAGCTCGACGACATGGAGATCGAGATCGAAGTGCAGGCCCCTGCGATGGGAGTGGAGATCATGGCGCCGCCCGGCATGGAGGAGATGACCAGCCAGCTCCAGAGCCTGTTCCAGAACCTTACCTCTGGCCGTACCAGGCGGCGCAAGCTAAAGATCAAAGACGCCTTGAAGGTCGCGCGCGAGGAAGAAGCGGCCAAGCTGGTCAACGAGGATGAAATCAAACTGCGCGCGGTGGAAACGGTGGAGCAGAACGGCATCGTATTCTTAGACGAGATCGACAAGATCTGCCGCCGCTCCGAGATGGGTTCGGGGGCGGATGTCTCGCGCGAGGGCGTGCAGCGGGACCTGTTGCCGCTGGTGGAGGGCAGCACCGTCAGCACCAAATACGGCATGGTGCGCACCGACCATATCCTGTTCATCGCCTCGGGTGCCTTCCATCTGGCCAAGCCTTCCGATTTGATCCCGGAGCTCCAGGGCCGCTTCCCCATCCGGGTGGAGCTGAGCGCCTTGTCGGTGGAGGACTTCATCCGCATTCTCACCGAACCAGATGCTTCCCTCACCGAGCAGTACAAGGCGCTGCTCGCCACCGAGGGGGTGAACTTGGAGTTCACCGACGATAGTCTCGCACGGATCGCCGAGATCGCCTGGCAGGTGAACGAACGGATCGAAAACATCGGCGCCCGCCGCCTGCACACGGTGCTCGAAAAGCTCCTGGAAGAGATCTCCTTTAACGCCTCCGACCTGAGTGGGCAGACCCTGAAGATCGATTCGGACTACGTGGATGCCCATCTGAAGGATCTGGCCCAGGACGAGGATTTAAGCCGGTATATTTTGTAAAAACAAGCGGTTCGGTTGGTCAGAAAAGCTTAGCCAATATTGCAGCCAGCATCCCAAGTTGGGCGATGGCCAGACCTACCATCCATTTAATAAGATGGACTTGAGCTTCGGCAAGCTCTTGGCGCAGATTGGCCGAGCGCACTTCCAGTTCTTGGCGCAGCAGGGTGATGCGGCCGTCTAAAGTGGAAGCATGCTTTTCGCTTGCCTGGCGAAAGTTTTCTATGTCAGCTTTAAACTCTAGGCGTGCGCCATCGATTTCTTCTTTTAGCTCCACGCGGACGGCGCTGATCCCAGCCTTGAGTTCTTGGCGTACGGCGTTGATTTCGTCTTTCAGTTCTTGGCGTACGGTGTTGATTTCGTCTTTTAATTCTTGGCGTACGGTGCTGATCTCCTGTTTCAATTCCTGGCGAAGGTGTTCGATGTCCGTGCGCAAGCCGATCTCGGTACGCTCAAGATCGATTTTGGTGACCAGGCTTTCTGCCTGAGCCTCTTTGAAAGCTTCGGCTAAAGCCTCGGCCTGGGTATCTGGGAAACCTGCTGCTTTGAGCCTGCGGACAAATTGCAGCGTGTCAAATGCTGGTGCCCCCATAGGGTTTATGCGTTGAGTCAAACTGCCTCAGTATGGCAGACTAAGCTTGGTGATACAAGCTAAGTTGCAAGATGGATCGAAATCAGTCAGAGACCACCCATTTCGGGTTTCGCCAGGTGCCATCGTGGGAGAAGGTGAAACTGGTGCGGGGCGTATTCGATTCAGTGGCGGACAGTTACGACCTGATGAACGACCTGATGTCGTTCGGCATCCACCGGCTGTGGAAACACCTCACCGTTCACCTGAGCCATGCGCGCTATGGCGAGCAGGTGTTGGATTTGGCCGGGGGGACCGGCGATCTGACCTATCTGTTCCATCCCCGGGTGGGGGATAAGGGCGGGGTAATCCTGGCCGATATCAACGCCGCGATGCTCAAGCGCGGCCGCGACCGCCTCATCGACGCAGGGCTGGTTTCCGGAATCGGCTATGTCCAGGCGGACGCCCAGTCGCTTCCGTTTGCGGATGAGACTTTCGACTGCATCGCCATCGGTTTTGGGCTGCGCAACGTCACCGACAAAAATAAAGCCTTAAGATCCATGTACCGGGTACTCAAACCGGGCGGTCGGCTGCTGATCCTGGAGTTTTCCAAACCCCGCGGGGAGTGGTTCGGCAAGCTCTATGATTTTTATTCCTTCAGGATACTGCCGCTGATGGGCAAGCTGGTAGCGGGGGATGCCGACAGCTACCGGTATCTGGCCGAATCGATCCGCATGCACCCGGATCAGGACGCCCTCAAACACATGATGGCCCGGGCGGGTTTCGAGCGCATCGAGTATTTCAACCTGACCTCAGGCGTGGTCGCCATCCACCGCGGCTACAAGCTGTAGATGCTGGCACAGGCAGCTTTTTCTGAAGCCTTCGCGGCAGCTGTGGCTGGATGTTTAAGGTTGGATCCCAACCATGCCCGCCTGCTCAAACCCCTGGCGGGGAAAATCATCGCCGTAGAACTTTTGCCTTTTGGTCAGCGTTTCGCCTTAAGTCCCACCTTAGATACGGTGTTGGTGTTGTCCGATTTCCCGGGCCCGGCCGATCTTATCTTGCGGGGTTCGCCGTTGGCCTTTGTCCGCCTGGTGTTCAGTTCCCGTCCCCAGGCTCAATTGTTCCGGGGCGAAATCGAGGTGATCGGAGATGTGAACCTAGCCTACCGCCTTCAGATTTTGCTCCGGCGGCTGGATCTGGATTGGGAGGCCTGGCTTGCTGATCTGGGAGGTAGCCAGCTTGCCAGAAGGGTTGCCAATGCGATCCGGGCAGCGGCTGCCTGGCATCGCCACGCCTGGCAGACCTTGCAGTGGAACCTGACCGAATTCCTACAGGAGGAAACCTGCACCCTGCCCTCACCTTTGGAGGCCGAAGACCTCTATCGGAGGATTGACCGGCTGCGCGATGATGTCGAACGCCTGGCAGCTAGAATAAAGCGCCTTAAGCTTAAGTTGTGACCGCCTTCCGTTGTCTCTGGCGCCTCTTTAAGATCCAGCGCGTGCTCCTGGCCTATGGCCTGGATGAGTTTTTGCCCAGGCGGATTGGGCGCGTTTGGCGCTGGATAGGGATGCTGGTAGGGGCAAAGCAGCGCCTTGCCTTAACGCGCGGCGAGCGCCTGCGCCGCGCTTTAGAGGAACTGGGCCCGATCTACGTCAAGTTCGGCCAAGCCCTTTCCACCCGCCCCGACCTTCTGCCCGACGACCTCGCCGAAGAACTCGCCAAGCTCCAAGACCGGGTGCCGCCGTTTCCGGGTGTGCAGGCCAGGCGGATGATCGAGGCAGAGTTAGGCGCCAAGGTGACTGAGATATTCGCCCAGTTCGACGAAGTCCCCCTGGCTTCGGCATCCATCGCCCAAGTTCATCCAGCCAGGCTGCGGGACGGTAGCGAGGTGGTGGTCAAAGTCCTGCGCCCGGGGGTCGAAGACAAGATCCGCCAGGACCTTGAGCTTGTGGCTGCGCTCGCCCGGTTCATGGTGCGCTTGGTGCCCCAGGCCAGGCGCCTGAGACCTAGGGAGGTGGTGGCCGAATTCGAAAAAACCCTGTACGACGAGCTCGACCTGATGCGCGAGGCTGCCAATGCGGCCGAGCTAAGGCGCCATTTCGAGGATTCCGAGTTGCTCTACGTTCCTCGGGTATATTGGGACTGGACCCGCCCCAGGGTATTGGTCTTAGAGCGCATCCGCGGCATTCCGGTCGCCGACCGAAGCGCTTTGATCGAAGCCGGAGTCGACCTGAAACTGCTCGCCGAGCGTGGGGTAGAGATCTTCTTTACCCAGGTGTTGCGCGACAACTTCTTCCATGCCGACATGCATCCTGGCAACGTGTTCGTTGATCCAACTCGAGCTGCGCGTTATCTGGCAGTGGATTTCGGCCAGGTAGCCAGCCTTTCGGAAGCAGATCAGTATTATTTGGCGGCCAATTTGCTCGCGTTCTTCAACCGCGACTGGCGCAAGGTGGCCAGGCTGCACATCGAATCGGGCTGGGTTCCGCCAACTACCCGTGCCGACGAGTTCGAAGCGGCGGTGCGCGCGGTGTGCGAGCCGATCTTTGCCAAACCGCTGGGGGAGATTTCCTATGGAAGGCTGCTTTGGCGCCTGTTCCAGACCGCGCGTAGGTTTGACATGGAAGTCCAGCCGCAGCTCGTTTTGCTTCAAAAGACGCTTCTTCAGATCGAAGGCTTGGGGCGCCAGCTTTATCCTGAGCTCGACTTGTGGCAGACTGCCAAACCGTTCCTGGAGGCATGGTTCAGGAAGCGCATCCATCTAAGAACCTTGTTCGATCGGAGCTGCGATCAGTGGCTGGTTTGGGCCGAGCAACTCCCCCAGGTGCCTACCTTAGCCCTTAGGCTGTTGCAGGAAGCTAGCCGGGGGGAGTTGAAAGTCCAGTGGCAGGCTAAAGAGTTGACTGAACTTAAGGCTCAGCTCCAGCGCAATCACCGCCGCATGGTGGCCGCCATCGGCGGCGGTGCCCTGCTGATTTCGGCCAGCGTGTTGATCGGGCAGGGGATCGGCCTGCCGCTGAGTTGGGGTTTGGCCGGTTTGGGGGGGGTGTTGATGACCGGGGCCTGGTGGAGGGCCGGCTAAGAGCGTAGCTTACACAGCCAACGCTCGGCAAAGGTTTCGGCAGGAAGCGGCTGACTGAATAGATAGCCTTGGTAGAAATCGCAGCCTTGCTGGGCTAGAAAGTGCAGTTGTGCTTGAGTTTCCACTCCTTCGGCCAGGACCTTAATCCCCAAGGCGTGGCCCATGGCGATGATGGCCGAGGCGATCTCGCAGTCTTCCTTTAAGCCGGGAAGATCGTCTACGAAGCACTTGTCGATTTTGATCAAGTCTAGGGGAAAGCGCTTGAGTTGGGAAAGAGAGGAGTAGCCGGTGCCGAAATCATCCAATGCCAGGCGAACTCCGAGATCGCGCAGATGTTTGAGGATTGCCGAAGCTTCCTGTCCGTGTTCCATGAGGGCGGTCTCGGTCAGTTCCAATTCCAAAAGATCGGCTGGGAAACCGGTTTCGCGCAGGATGCTTGTAACCGTCTGATCGAGCTTGCGGCAATGAAATTCTCTAGGGGATAGGTTCGCCGCCAGGGTAGGCACGCAGAAACCTGCTTCCAGCCAGGCGCGGCCCTGACGGCACAGTTCCTTGAGGACCCACAAATCTAACTGGGCGATAAGACCGGTTTGCTCGGCGACGGGGATGAACTCAGCCGGTAAGATCATCTTGCGCTCGGGGTGGTGCCAACGCACCAGCGCTTCAGCCCCGACCAGCTCGCCACCGGCGCTCATTTGAGGTTGGAAGTAAATTGTAAGCTGTTGTTCCTGCAAGGCACGGCCCAATTGACTGGCCGTGTGCAGGCGCTTGCGGGTGCGTTCGGTGAGGGCCGGATTGAAATAACAAAATTGCCCGCGGCCTTGCGCCTTGGCCTGATACAGGGCGGCGTCGGCGTGCTGCAAAAGCTGCTCGTCCTCGCTGCCGTGGTCCGGGTAAAGGGCGATGCCGCAGCTTGCGCCGATGCTGACTTCGGTTCCAGCGTCAAGTTTCCACGGGCGGTCGAGGCTGGCGATCAGCTCGGCGGCCACCCGCCCGGCATCCTCCGGGGTGTGGAGTTCGTCCAAGACCAATGCGAACTCATCTCCGCCCAGGCGGGCTAAAAGATCGCCGGCGCGCACTCGAGCCTGGAACAAGGCGGCCACTTGAAGCAGCAGGCGGTCGCCGGCGCTGTGGCCGAAGCTATCGTTGACGTCCTTGAACCGGTCCAGGTCCAAAAGCAGCAGGGCGAACCCTGTGCCGTAGCGGCGCGCATGGGCGATGCTATGCCTAAGGTATTCGAGCAAGCGGCGGCGGTTGGGGAGCGAGGTCAACGGGTCGTGGTAAGCAAGAAAGGTCAGTTCTTGCTCGTTAAGCTTGCGCTCGAGGCTGATCGCTTCGAACTCCAGCGCATAGCCGATGCTCTCGGCCAGCTCTTGCAACAGGCTAAGGTGTGCGCGGTCGAAGAAACCACGCTTTTGGGTACAGACTTTGAGCGCGCCAGCGATGCGGCCTTGCACCCGAATGGGAAATACAGCCAGCGCGCTGATCTGACAGCGGCCGATTTCCTGGCGCAACTTAGCATCGGCGATCTCCTCGGGCGCGTTGGCGACGTACGGCTTGTTTTGCTGGATCATATCCTCGGCCAAGCTGGTGAGCAACTGGCTGAGCTTGGCGGTGTTGGCGCAAGGGGGGCAAGCCAGGTGCACGCCGGTGATCTTGCCGTCGCTGCCTTTAAGGCCGATCCAAACCATGGTAAACCCGCCTTCGCTCAGGATCACCTGGGAGATGCGCTCGAGCAACACTTGGCGCCCCGGGCGGCGCAGGATGAGCTGGTTGACCTGGGTGAGCATCCGGTACAGGCGCTGAGTGTTCGCCAGCTCGCTTTGGAGGCGGGCGCGCTCGCTGATGTCGCGGGTGATGACCAGCGCTCCTTCGAGCTGGCTATGAGAATCAAGCAGAGGCACGCCGCGCGCCTCCACGCGTTTGGGGATGCCGTCCAGCGCCAGCAAGCTCAGCTCGATCGAGCTTGGCTTGCCGCGCAGGAGCTCATCCAGCCAAGCCTTGGCGCGCGCACGGTCGGCGGGAGCGACAAACTCCCACGGCGGGCGGTCGGCTATGTCTTCAAGACGCTGGGCGCCGAGCAAGGCCAGGCCGGCGCGGTTGATGAAGCGGCGCGTGCCGTCTAGGTTGAGCACTTGAATGCAATCGGGGGCGGCCTCGACCAAGGCTGAAAGAAAGCGCTCTTTGGCTTGCTGGTGCTGGCGATCCTTGGTTACCATCGCCAGCCAAAAGGTTATACCGCCGCCGGCAAGGAGCAAGGTCTCCAAAATGCCTATCACGCCCGCTCCACCCGGTTGCGCCCTTTTTCCTTGGCGCGGTACAAGGCCTCATCGGCGCTGTGAAGCAAGGCGTCCAGGTTGCGCGCCGGCGGGCACGAACCTACCCCCACCGATACCGTCACCGGTCGCTTTAGGCTCAGCTGAGGTTGCTCCTTGAATAAGGCCAGGCGCAGGCGTTCGGCCAGGCGGCAGGCGGCGTCGAGGTCGGCGTTGGGGACGATGGCCAAAAACTCCTCCCCGCCCCAGCGGCACAGGACATCGGAAGCGCGCAGGGCGTTCTGCATGACTTTGGCCGTATGTTTGAGCACGGCGTCGCCGGCGGCGTGGCCCAAGCTGTCGTTGATGCTTTTGAAATAATCCAGATCGAGCACCATCACGCTCAAGGGGCGGCCGTAACGCTTGGCTTCTTCAAGCTCCTGCAGCAGGCGCCTTTGCGCGTAGCGGCGGTTGGGAAGACCGGTGAGCAAGTCGGTGTTGGCCAGTTGCTCGAGCTTGCGGCTTAGGAGGGTCAATTCCTTGGCTTTGTTTTCGAGTTCTTGGCGCTCTTTGGCCAGTTCCTGCTGCAGGAAGACGATGCGCTGGCCGGCCCTTAAACGCGCCCCCAGCACTTTGAGGTTGACCGGCTTGACCACGTAATCGTCGATGCCGGCCTCGAACGCTTGGACTAATTCGTCTTCGCCGTCGCTGGCGGTGAGCATGATCAGATACAAGCGCTTGCCGAGCTCGGAGGCACGCAGGGTGCGGCATAGCGCCAGCCCGTCCATGCCCGGCATGGACCAGTCGGTGACGATCAATTGCGGTGGGCGTTTTAGGACTTCCTGTAAGGCTTGCTGGCCGCTTTGGCAGGTGCGCACCGTATGGCCAAGTTCGGTCAAAGGCTTGGTTAGGCGCGCCAAGGTCAGAGGGTCGTCGTCCACCAACAGGAGGTCAAGACCTGGAAGGTCAGGCTCGTCTTTGGGCGAAGGCCTCGCGACTTTGGGCAGCTCGGTGGGAATGTCCAAAAGCTTTCCCCAGGCGTGATAGGCGGTCTTGAGTTCTTCGAGAAATGCCGGGGTGCTCTCCTTGGGGATGGCAAGGCTAGTTAAATCCACCTCAGGCCCGCCGTCCAAGCACCAAGCCGCAAGCTGTGCGGCCAGGCGAAGCTGGCAGGCGATGGCCTGGGTGCGGGCATCGCCTGAATTGTCCAAGTGCTCTTGGGCCACCGCGTCGATGAAGATCTCCGGGAGCCTCCAGTCGCGCAGCAAGAACACCGTGAGCTTGACGTGATCCAACGCCAGGTGCTGGCGTTCGACTGCAAGCAGGTTCTGGCCGCCGGCCTCGGTCAGGCACTTGGCGTACTCCTCAGGCCAGGCAGTGGCGAGCGCCAGTTGCCCGATGCGCGCCAGTAGCCCCAGCACGAACGCCTCTTCCGGCGCCACAACCCGCTGCCGTTCGGCGATTTTCCCCATTGCCACCGCGCGCGCCAAAGACTTGGCCCAGAACCTGGGATAGTTGAACGCCGGGCACACCGCGATGGGGTGCTGGCTCAAGAGCGCCAAAGACAAGATCAGCGAGCGGGCGGCGTTGGTGCCGATGCGGATCAAGGCATCACTCACGGCGACGATGGGGCGCCGGGGGGCGACCAGAGGGGAGTTGGCAAACTTTAAAATCTTGGCGCTCATGGCTGGATCAGCTTGGATGAGGCAGGCGATGTCTTCGAGCGGAGCGTCCTCCTGGCCGAGCAGTTCGATCACTTTGAGCGCCAACCCTTGCGGCGAGGGCAGCCTGTCGGCGGCTTTGAGTTCGGCAAACAGAAGCTCATCCATCATGCGCTTTCTCCACTTCGATAGCCGTCATCAATTCCCGCACCGCAGCAATCAGCCTCTGGGTGCGGCTGCCGCTGTGGTCGGCGTCTCCGGCGCGGGCCGCCTGTTCCAGGGCAGCGGCCTGGGCGCGCAAGTTTTCGGCGTGGAAATGGCCGGCCATCCCCTTGATGGCGTGGGCGGCCTCAGCCAGGGCAGCGGCATTCCCCTGGCGCTGGGCCTGTTCTAAGGCGGCAAGACGCCTTGGCGCATCCTGCTGAAACAGGGCGATCATTTCGGCAAGCAACTCCTGATCCCCATCCAGCGCTTTGAGCGTTGCCTCCAAGTCGAACACCTGGGTTTTGTGGGCATGGTCTGGCGGCGGCTTGGGCTGTGCCTGGAGGTGACGCGCCAGGATTTGCGTGAGCGCCTGTTTGGTCACCGGTTTACTGAGGTAGTCGTCCATCCCGGCCGCCAGACACTTCTCCCGCTCGCCTTCGCCGGCGTGGGCGGTGAGCGCGATCACTGGGGTACGCGCCAGGTTTTGGCTGCGCTCGCGCGCTCGCAAGCTGCGCGTGGCCTGATAGCCATCCATGACCGGCATCTGGCAGTCCATCAGAATTAGGTCGAAACGTTCCTGGATCAGCTGCTTGAGGGCTTCGGCGCCGTTCTCGACCAGGCTTACCTTCAGCCCGAACTTTGCCAGCAGCCTGGCGACGACCTTCTGGTTGACGAGGTTGTCTTCGGCCACCAGGATCTTTCGCCCAGGCCAGGCAGGGGTAGGTTCCAAACCCGCCTCTGCTGCGTCGTGGCCACGGTTGGCCCCCAACGCCTCCCGCAGCGCACGCTCGAGTTGCCGGCGCCGCACCGGCTTGAGCAGGCAGGCTACGATGCCGAGCTGGTGGCGGCGCTGGGCGCTTAGGGTCGTGCCGGAAGACAAAAGCAGGCGTGGGACAAAGGTCAAACCAGGCAGCGCCAGCATGGCTTCGGCCAACTGTTCCCCGTCCATACCTGGCATGTTGAAATCAAGGACGATGACATCGAACGCCGGATCCTGGCTGAGGAGCTGAAGCGCCGCAGGGCCGGTTTCGGCGGTTACCACCGCCAGACCCAAATGGGACAGATGCGCTTTGAGGGTGCGGCGGTTGGTGGCGTTGTCGTCCACGACCAGTACCCGCCTTCCGCTCAGGTCCACGGCAGGCGCCGTAGGTACCTGATCAAGCGTGGGCAAAGGGAGTTCAAACCGGAAGGTGCTGCCTTGGCCGGGGGCGCTTTCCACCCCGATCCAGCCGCCCATCTGCTCCACCAGTTGCCGGCTGATGGTCAATCCCAGCCCGGTGCCGCCGAAGCGGCGGGTGGTAGAGGCGTCGGCCTGGGTGAAAGGTTGGAACAAGCGGTCCTGGATCTCAGGCGCGATGCCGATGCCGGTGTCGCGGACCTCGAAGCGAACCGTTTCCCCGACGGCGCGGAGCTCGACCATCACCTCCCCTTGCTCGGTGAACTTGACGGCGTTGCCAACCAGGTTGGTAAGTACCTGGCGCAGGCGGGTGGGATCGCCAAGCCGGCCGGGAGTGAGATCCGGCGGCAGCGCGAGGTTCAGCTCCAATCCCTTGGCGTGGGCGTGGGGGGCGAGGATGGCACAGGTTTCTTCCACCAGGTCGACCAGATCGAAAGGGATGGTTTCGATGTCTAATTTTCCCGCCTCCAGTTTAGAGAAGTCGAGGATATCGTTGAGGATGTTGAGCAAGGCTTCGGCGGAGCCGGTGGCGGTTTCCACCAGATCGCGCTGCTCGGGCGAAAGCGGGGTGTCCTTGAGGAGTTCGAGCATCCCCAGCACCCCGTTCATCGGGGTGCGGATCTCGTGGCTCATGTTGGCCAAAAACGCAGCTTTGGCCTGCGCGGCCTTGAGCGCCTCGTCGCGCGCCGCTTCAAGCGCCTGTCGGGCTTCCTCCTGCAACAGGGCAAGGGCGATCAACTCGCCGATCTGCAAAAGCTGCGCTTGCCGCGCCGGATCTTTGGCCGGATACGGGTCGGTGTAGAGGAACAAGATGCCCAGGGTTTGTCCGCTGTGGTTTAGGGGGACGATGTAGTGACCGTGGGCTTGCATGTCGGCAAAGCGGTGCTCGTGGCGCGGATCGCAGAAGCAGTCGTCGGAAACCAAAAGCTCGCCGCAAAGTGCCGCCCGCCCGCACAAGCACTCGCCTAAGGGGACGAACCGTTCCTTGGCGCGGAATTCTTCGGAGAACTGGCCTTGGAGCAGGTAAAGGTGCAACCCCTCGTCCTGGCGCTTGAACAGGCCGCCTTTGCGCTGTAGGGCCATAGCCGGGAGGTCGAATAGGATTTCCAGCACCTCAGTCAAACGCTCTTTTAGGGGTTTGGGAGAGGTGAGCGTTTGCGCGATCTTGAGGCGCGCCTGGGTGTCTTGCTGTTCCCGCGCTTTTTGCGCTTCCTCCTCGATTTCAGCGCTGACGTCGCGCTGAATCTGAATGTAGCCCAAAAGCTGCCCGGTTGCTGAAACGATCGGCGAGATGGTCATCTGCGCCCAGTATTCCAAAGGGTCGGCTACGCCGGCCTGGCCTTTGCGCCGCTGCAGGACTTTGCCGGTCCAGGGCTTGGAGGCTTGGAGCGCAGAGGCCATCGCTTGCAAGGTCTTGCGGCAAGCGTTGGGGCTGTCTAAGGCATGCGGCCGGCGGCCGATCAGTTCTTCCAAAGCATACCCTGTGGCTTGGCACAAAGCTTGGTTGGCATAAACGATCCTGCCTTTAGCATCGACCAGCAGGATCATCTCCGCGCAGGCGTTGAGGATTTGCTGAAATTCTGATGGAAGTTTCATCCGGGGTCTTTGAGCGTTTTTTACCCCGGTAAGTATAGTTCAGCGGAGACTAACCGAAGCGGCCGGTGATGTAGTCCTCGGTCAGGGGGTGGCGCGGGTTGGTGAAGATCTTTCCGGTAGGGCCGATCTCGATCAGCCGGCCCAGGTGGAAATAGGCGGTGCGTTGGGAGACGCGGGCGGCCTGCTGCATGTTGTGGGTGACGATGACGATGGAGTACTGGGCGCGCAGTTCGTCGATGAGCTGCTCGATGGTGGCGGTGGCGATGGGGTCGAGGGCCGAGCAGGGCTCGTCCATGAGCAAAACTTCCGGATTGACCGCGATCGCGCGGGCGATGCACAAGCGCTGCTGCTGACCGCCGGACAGGCTGGTGCCGGGTTGGTCGAGGCGGTCTTTGACTTCTTTCCAAAGGCCGGCCTTGCGCAGCGAGTCCTCGACGATTTCATCGAGCTCGGTGCGGTTTTTGGCCAGGCCGTGGATGCGCGGGCCGTAAGCGACGTTAGCGTAGATCGACTTGGGGAAGGGATTTGGCTTTTGGAACACCATGCCCACTCGGGCGCGCAGGATCACCGGATCCAGCCCGTTATGGTAGATGTCTACCCCTTCCAGTTTGATCTCGCCTTCCACCCGGCAACCTTCGATGGTGTCGTTCATGCGGTTGAGGCACCTTAAGAAGGTGGATTTGCCACAGCCTGAAGGACCAATCAGGGCGATGACCTCCTGGCGGGCAATGTCCAAGTCGACGGCGTAGATGGCTTGTTTGGCGCCGTAGAACACGTTCACGCCTCGACAAGTCATGCGCGGGTCGGGGACGGTATAGTCGCCGATCGCAGTCGCCGGCAATTCTTCCAGCCGGCGGCTTGCTCCAGGTTCCGGGGCGGCTTTGGTAGCTGACTGCAGGGGAAGCTCAGTCGCGAGGGGGGTATCGCTTAGGTTTGGCATGGTTTGCGTCTGGATTTGAGGTTATTTACCAGCGGCGCTCGTAACGCCTCCGTAACAAAATAGCCAGGGCATTCATGAGCAGCATAAATAGCAAAAGCACGACGATGGCGGCGGCAGCCCGCTCCACGAATCCCCGTTCGGCGCTGTCGGCCCACAGATAAATCTGAACCGGAAGCACCGTGGCCGGATCCAAGAGCCCTTTCGGCACATCGACGATGAACGCCACCATCCCAATCATGAGCAGCGGTGCGGTCTCCCCCAGGGCTTGGGCGATGCCGATGATGGTGCCGGTGAGCATCCCCGGCAGGGCCAGAGGCAGCACGTGGCCGGTGATCATCTGCATCCTGGAAGCACCGATCCCCAATGCTGCCTCGCGGATCCAGGGTGGCACCGCCTTGAGGGCAGCGCGGCTGGCGATGATGATGGTGGGCAGGGTCATCAGGGTCAGGACCAGTCCGCCCACCAGGGGGGTAGAACGAGGCAGGCCGAAGAAGTTTAGAAACACCGCCAGCCCCAGCAGCCCGAAGACGATGGAAGGGACTGCTGCCAGGTTATTGATATTGACCTCGATCAGATCGACCCAAAAGTTTTTTCTAGGAGCAAATTCTTCCAGATAGACTGCGGCGGCAACGCCTAAAGGGAAGGACAGGGCCATGGTCAGGCCGATGGCGTAAAACGAACCCAAAAGCGCTCCTAGGATGCCGGCCAGTTCCGGTTCGCGCGAGTCTGCGGCAGTGAGAAAAATGGTGTTGAAACGCTGCTCCAGGCGGCCTTCGGCTTGTAAGCGATCGACCCAGGCGATCTGGGAGTTCGTCAGCCGGCGCTGCTCGGAGGGGTCGGTGCGTTTGAAATAGCCTTTTATGAACATATCCACGTCGCTGCTTGCAGGTAGCCAGATCTTCCCAGTAGTTCCGATCAGATGGGGGGTGGACACCACCATTTGGCGCAATTGGTCTGCGCCGCCTGCGCTCACCAGCCGGTAAAGCGCTCTCATCTGGCGCCGGCCCTCCACTTGCGGGAAGATCTCCTTGAGGGCGCGTTTTATCAACGCGTTGTAGTCGGCCTGGCGCAGGGAGTCTTCGTCCAGGTGCCCTTGTGGGGCGATGATCTTAGGGTCGAAATAGATATCTAGGGCAAGATAGGTCTGCTGGAAAGCGCGCCAGCCCAGCGAGACGATGCTGGCCAGAAGGATTGCCAGCAGCAAGAGACCGCTAGCTACGGCCAGGATTCCATACAGTTTTAGGCGGGTTTCCCTGGCGCGGCGGCGGCCTAAGGTAGCGCGGATGGATTCGGCAGTGGATAGACCAAGGTTACTCATAGCTTTCCCGGTATTTGCGCACCACACGTAAAGCCAGGACATTCAACCCCAAGGTGATCACAAACAACACCAATCCCAGCGCGAACGCAGCCAAGGTCTTGGGGGAGTCGAATTCCTGATCGCCGACCAGCAGGGAGACGATCTGCACGGTGATGGTGGTGACCGATTCCAATGGATTGGCGGTCAGGCGGGCGGTGAGGCCGGCGGCCATCACCACGATCATGGTCTCGCCGATGGCGCGCGACACCGCCAACAGAATCCCTGCGACTATCCCTGGCAGGGCCGCGGGGATGACTACCTGGACGATGGCCTCGGCGCGGGTGGCCCCCAGGGCGTAGGCGCCGTCGCGCAGGGCTTGGGGGACGGCATGGATGACGTCTTCCGACAGCGAAGAGACGAAGGGAATGATCATGATCCCCATGACCAGCCCGGCGCCTAGGGCGCTTTCGGACGAGATGCCAAGGCCTAGGATGGCGCCCAGATCACGCAGGAAAGGTGCGACTACCAGGGCGGCGAAGAAGCCATAGACCACGGTGGGCACTCCAGCCAGGATCTCCAGCAGCGGCTTGGCCACTGCCCGCAGCCTGGGATGGGCAAATTCGGCCAGATAGATGGCCGACAGCAATCCCAAGGGGACAGCTACTACCATAGCGATGGCAGAAATCAGGAGGGTGCCGGTGAGCAAGGGAATGAAGCCGAAGGCACCCGAGGCGCCCACCTGGTCTAGTCGGATGGCCATCTGCGGGCTCCAGCTCAAGCCGAACAAAAATTCGGTCACCGGCACCAATTGGAAGAAGCGCAGGGATTCGAACAAGACCGACAGGACGATGCCGAGGGTGGTGAGGATTGCCAGGGTGGAGCTTGCGATTAGGAAAACCTCGATCGCTTTTTCCACCTGGTTGCGGGCCGGAAGCTCCGGCCGGATCCTGGCTCTCGCCCAAGCTGCGCCTATGCCGGCAGCAGCAAGAGCCAGCCCTACCAGGCAGCGATCGCTGATGGTTTTGAGGCTGCGGTAGTGTTCGGCTGCAGCCTGGGTGGCTGGATCGCTGGCAGGAAGATCGCCTAAGAAGGCGCTTTGCACCTGATTGAGATACAGGTTCAGCCGCTGTGGAGGCAGGGTTTGGATTTCCTCCGGCAGCGCAGCGATCACCAGTTGGGTGATGAGGTAGTCATCTATGGCGAGCCACAAGATCAGAATAAAAAGGGCCGGCAGGCTGCACCAAAGGGCCGCGTAGTAGCCGTAGTAATAGGGCAGGGAATGCAGCCGGCGAATATGTCCACCGCTGACTACCATCGCCCGCCTCAGTCCAAGGTAATAGGCGCAGGCGCTTAGACCTAAGAGAATCAGGATCAATGTGCCGGGTTGCATGGTTTGGGTTGCCAAAAAAACTGCGCGCGAGGAACCTCATGTTACCCGCGCGCCATTTTACTTGATTTGCGCTGAAATCCGCTTACAGGGATTCGAGTGGAATCAACTCCCGCGCGATTTTACGGTACTTTTTGCGTTCTTCCTCAGGCATCGGAATCAGGCCCTTGTCGGCCAGATATCCTTCCTCTCCCCAGGCCTTCTCGCTCGTGTATTCGTCCAGAAACTTCGGAATGCCGGCGATCATCTCCACATGGGCTTTTTTGGCATAGAGGTAAAGCGGCCGTGAGATTGGATAAGCGCCTGCGGCGACGTTCTCGAAGGTGGGTTCTACCCCGTCTATGGTCGCTCCTGCAATCAGGTCGATGTTCTGATCCAGGAAACTATAACCGAAGATCCCCAATGCACTGGGGTCGGCTTCCAGCTTGCGCACGATCAGGGTGTCGTTTTCACCCGCCTCGATGTAGGCGCCGTCTTCGCGGACAGTATGGCAGATTTCCCTAAAGCGAGGTTCATCCTTGTCCTTGACAGCTTTGATCCAGGCGAAGGTGCTGCAGCCGCCCTCCATGGCCAGTTCCACGAAGGCGTCGCGGGTGCCGGAGGTGGGCGGCGGACCGTAAACCTTGATCGTAAGATCAGGCAGGGAAGGATCGACCTCGCGCCATGTTTGGTACGGATTGGGAATCAGTTTCTCGCCGCCTTTGGGGTCGGGCACCTGTTTGGCCAGGGCCAACCATACCTGACGCAGGGTCAGCTTCCAGGGGGGGGATTTGCGGGAGTGGGCGAGGACGATGCCGTCGTAGCCGATTTTGATCTCGATGACTTCCTTGACGCCGTTTTTCCGGCAGGCGTCGAACTCGGATGGTTTGATCCGGCGCGAGGCGTTTGCCACATCCGGATACCCAACCCCCACCCCTTCGCAGAACAGCTTCATCCCGCCGCCGGTGCCGGTGGATTCGACCTTGGGAGCCGGGAATTTGGTGGTTTTGGCAAAGCGTTCGGCAACGATGGTGGTGAATGGATAGACGGTGGAAGAACCCACCGCATAGATGTAATCGCGGCCAGCGGCCTGAGCGTTGCAAGCCAGAGCGTAAACCAAGGCAGGGATGAGATATCTGAACTTCACAAAATTCTCCTTCGTGACCGTTAAGTTAAAAATTTATGCCATGGAATTGTTACACCGATGTGAAAGCGCGCGCAGCCTTGTTAAGGTTTATGGCGATTGCGCTGCGAGCGCCTTGTCCACGATCTCGAAAAGATCCCTAGACAGCTCAGGGGCTTTAAGGATGTGTTCTAGCCCCGCGCGCAGCTTGGCTTGTCTGGTTGCATCATAGCGCCGCCACAGCGTGAGCGGCTGGGCCAGGCGCGCTGCGAGCTGGGGGTTGAGGCGGTCGAGCTCGAGCAGATAATCTGTCAAAAGCTGATAGCCGCTGCCGTCTTGAGCGTGGAAGTGAACCGGGTTGTGGCGCGCAAACGCCCCCAGTACCGCCCGCACCCGGTTAGGACTATGGAGGTCAAAATCCGGGTGGGCCAGTAATCCCTTGACTCGTTCCAAAGCCCCGGGCAGGGGTGAGGTGGCCTGAAGCGCCAACCACTTGTCGATCACCAGCGGTTCGCTCTGCCAGCGGCGGTAAAATTCCGCAAGGCATCTTGCCTGTTCAGGGTGCGGCGTGTGGACGATGGCCTGCAGCGCGGCGAGCTGGTCGGTCATGTTCTGGGCCTGTTGGAACTGCTCTAAGACCTGCGCTTGGGCAGTTTGGGTACTAAGGCAGGCGAGATATCCAAGGCAGGTGTTTTTCAGCCGCCTTCGGCCGATGGCCGCCGCAGAGGTAGCTTTGGCCTCGTCGGGACGATGATGGCGCAGGTAGCAGGCGAAGAAGTCTTCATAAAGCTGATCGGCCAAAGCGTGCTTGGCCTGCTCGCGAACGCGGTGGATGCCGTCCACATCGATCACTGCCATCTGCTCGGCCAGATAATCCTCCTCAGGTAGGGTCAGGAGCAAAGCAGTGTAGGACAGGTCCTGCAGGGGGTCTCTCAGTAAGGCGCGGAAACCTTCTGCCAGCCTCGGATCGAGCTGGAAGGTCTCGGCGCCGACTTGTTTGAGGAGCAGGGAAGATGCCAGGCTCTGGCCGGCGTCCCAGCGGTTGAACCCATCCGAATCGTGGCGCCACAGGAAATACAATTCTTCTTCCGATCGGCGATAATTGAGTTTGACCGGCGCCGAAAATCCTCTAAAAAGCGACAACACCGGGGGGGTTGGCACGTCGCAGAAGACGAATGCGTGCTCGGCTTGGGTTAGCGTTAAAACGCGCTCAGTGCCACTTGCCTCGCTTTCGCCCTGGAGCTTGAGCGGGATTTCCTGGCCCTTTGGATCCAAAAGGGCGAGCCGGACCGGGATTACCAACGGCTCCTTGTGCACCTGGCCTGGAGTCGGCGGGCAAGACTGGCGTAGCGTTAGAGTCAAAGTCTTGGTGCTTGGATCGTAAGCGGTTTCGACCGAAACGGTGGGCGTTCCGGCTTGGGTGTACCAGCGCATAAACTGGGAAAGATCTAAGTCATTGGCATCGGCCATGGCTTGGATAAAGTCCTCGCAAGTCACTGCCTGGCCGTCGTGGCGCGCGAAATACACATCCATCCCCTTGCGAAAGCCTGTTTCCCCCAGCAGGGGGTGGAGCATCCTGACCACCTCGGCGCCTTTTTCGTACACCGTCATGGTGTAGAAGTTGTTGATTTCTAGGTACGACTCTGGGCGCACCGGATGTGCCAGCGGGCCTTCGTCTTCGGGAAACTGACGCGTTCTGAGCAGGTTGACGTCCTCGATCCTGCGCACCGCGGGGGAACCTTGGGCGGCGGCGAACTGCTGCTCGCGCAGGACGGTCAAGCCTTCCTTGAGGCTGAGCTGGAACCACTCCCTCAAGGTAATGCGGTTGCCAGTCCAGTTGTGAAAATATTCGTGGCCGATCACGGCCAGGATGTGTTCGTAGTCGGCATCGGTGGCGGTTTCCGGTTTGGCCAGGACGTATTGGGCGTTGAACAGGTTCAATCCCTTGTTCTCCATCGCCCCCATGTTGAAGTGGCTGACCGCCACGATCATGTAACGATCCAGATCGTACTCGCGCCCGTAGTGGACCTCGTCCCAATGCATCGCCCGTTTTAGGCAGGCCAGAGCGTGCGCGCATTTGTCCAGGTCGTGGGGTTCTACATAAATCTCCAGCAGGACTTCACGGCCAGATAGGGTGGTGTAGGTGTCGGTTTGCTTGGCCAGCCTGCCGGCCACCAGCGCAAATAGATAACAGGGCTTGGGGAACGGGTCTTCCCACACGGTGAAATGGCGGCCGTCCTCCAGCTCCCCCCAAGCGATCAGGTTGCCGCCCGCCAGCAGGACCGGATAGCGCTCCCGGTCGGCGCGCAGGGTGACGCGGTAGCGGGTCATCACGTCGGGGCGGTCGGGGAAATAGGTGATCCGGCGAAAGCCTTCCGCCTCGCATTGGGTACAGAGCATGCCCTTGGAGACGTACAGCCCCTCCAGGCGAGTGTTGCGCTCGGGGTGGATCTTGACCCTGGTCTCAAGGGTGAACCGGTCGGGGACCGAGGGGATGACCAGCCGGTCATCCTCGATCCGGTAGTGCGCCAGGTCCTGCGCCTGACCATTTAAGCTGATGGCTTGCAGCACCAAGTCCTCGCCGTCCAGGATCAGGGTGTCCGAGGCGGAGGTGGGGTGGCGGCGCACCTCAAGGCGCGCTTGAACTTCGGTGGTTTGGGGGTCGAGGTCGAATTCCAGCTCGATCCGATCCACCACATAAGCCGGAGGTTGATAGTCCTGCAAGCGGACTGGTTGGGGGGTGCCTTCACGCATCAGATGACCTTAAGGTGAATTGCAAACAAAATCCAGCCGGCGATGAGCGCCAGGCCGCCCAATGGGGTGATCATGCCCAACGCATGGATTTGGGTCAACACCAGAAGATATAGGCTGCCGCTGAATAGCAAAATTCCGGTCAGCATCGCCCGTGCGCTCCAGCACAACAGCGGGGAGTTGGCCTGACTGCCGATGAGACCCAGCCCCAAGGCGTGCCACATCTGGTAGTTGACTGCGGTATGCCAGATCGAGAGCCTTTCTGGGGAAAGCATAGTCTTTAAAACGTGGGCGCCGAAAGCACCTAGCACCACGCCTAACCCCGCCAGGATGGCGGCGGCAACCATAGCGTTTTTCGCCCTCATCCCAGCGGTGCCACCCCAAACAGCCTGGCGTGGGCGTGGAGCAGCCCGCCGTAGAGCACCAGGGCGAGCGCGATCCGCCACCAGCCCAGCTCACGCCAGTTCAGTTTCTGCCGGCCCTGAAGGATGGCCTGAAAAGGCAGGTTGGAGGTTGCCTGAAGGTAAAGCTGCCAGCGTTCACCGTGATCCCGCAAGCGCTTTCGGTCGAGGTCGAAGGTGCCCTTGACCGCAAGGATCAGGAAAGTGCCGAAGAAAACCACCGCAGCCAAATCGCCGTTGGCCAAAAGGTGGAGTCCCGCCCACAGGGCGATGCCCCACATCAGAGGATGGCGGCTGATGCGCAATACGCCGACGGCGAGGTTTGCCTGGGTGGGAAGATTTGCCTGCCCCGTCAAGGCTGGTTTTTTGGTGGTCACGGCGGCAACGCCCAGATAGAAGGCGATGGGCATGAGCAGTACCGCAAGATAGCGGAATATCTCCGGTTGTCCCCATAACGGAAGATAAGGCGCCTGGCGCCAGGCGTAGACCAGCCAGATCAGTCCCAGCAAGGCGGCGGCGGCAAAGGCGATGCGGTAGGGTTTTTCCCCGTAAGCCTCGATCAGGCGATAACGCAGGCCGGTGCCGGAAATCCCCAGGTGGATTCCTAAGAAAAAGGCGCAAGCTAAGATCAATTGCAGCATTTTTACCCTCTTTCGGTCAAACGCGGCATCAACTCTACCAGATTGCAGGGCCGGGTGCGGTAATCCAGTTGCGCTTGGATCAATTTGTCCCAGGCGGTAGCGCAGGCATTTTGCGAGCCGGGCAGACAAAAGACATAGGTGCCATTGGCCACCCCCGCCAAGGCGCGCGACTGAATGGTGGAAGTGGCGATGGTGGCATAAGACAGCATGCGGAACACTTCGCCAAACCCCTCCAGCACCTTGTCCAAAAGCGGCGCGACGGCTTCCGGGGTGCCGTCGCGCCCGGTAACGCCGGTGCCGCCGGTGATGAGGACGACGTTGACGGCAGGATCGGCGATCCAGGCCGAGACTGCAGCCCGGATCTGGTAGATGTCGTCGGGGACGATGCGTTTTGCCGCCAACCTGTGACCGGCGCTTTGCAAGCGTTCCACAAGCAGTTTGCCTGAGCTGTCGGTGGCTTCGGTGCGGGTATCGGAGACGGTGAGGACAGCGATATTGAGCGGGATGAATTGGCGTAGACTGGTCATGCCGGTATCATGAAACGGTTATGGCGCTAGCAGGTTTTGTCAATGTCCCGAACCTTTGAAATTCATGTCAAAGAGCATCCCGAAATCCTGGTAAACAAAGCCCGCAAAATGGCCTTGGCAAACGCTATCCACTTTGTTGCCGACGAGGTCCAGGGACACTTTTCCGGCAAGGGGCTGGAAGGTGTCTACCAATTCAAGAACGACGTGCTCATCGTCATCGTGGTCAAAAAACCCCCCTTTGTGACCTGGAAGATGGTGGAAGAGATGCTGCATCGGTTTTTTGCCTGACTGCCCTCATGCAGGTTCCGGGTATTCCGTAGGGTGACCACCGCATCCTAGGTTGAAGGAGAGCTCCGGGGTGAATTCATACCTTCTGGTAAAGCTCTGCTCCCGCCTCCCGAAACTCCTTCGCCTTCTCCTGCATCCTAAGTTCGATCTCTTGTTCCGCAAGATTGCGCACCTGCTGGCTGATGTTCATCGAACAGAAGTGCGGGCCGCACATGGAGCAGAAATGGGCCACCTTGGCTGCCTCCTGGGGTAGGGTCTGGTCGTGAAACTCTCTCGCCTTTTCCGGATCGAGGCTCAGGTTGAACTGGTCCAGCCAGCGGAATTCGAAGCGGGCTTTGGACAGGGCGTTGTCACGGTACTGCGCAGCCGGATGGCCCTTGGCCAGATCGGCGGCGTGAGCGGCGATCTTGTAGGTGACGATCCCTTGACGCACGTCCTCTTTGTCCGGCAGCCCCAGGTGCTCCTTGGGGGTCACGTAACAGAGCATGGCGGTGCCGTGCCAGCCGATGTTGGCTGCGCCAATGGCAGAAGTGATGTGGTCGTAGCCGGGAGCGATGTCGGTGACCAGAGGCCCTAGGGTGTAGAAAGGGGCTTCGAAGCATTCGGCCAGTTCCTTGTCAACGTTTTCCTTGACCAGGTGGAGCGGGATATGCCCCGGCCCTTCGATCATCACCTGCACGTCGTGCTTCCAGGCGATGCGGGTCAATTCGCCCAGGGTCTTAAGTTCGGCGAACTGGGCTTCGTCGTTGGCGTCGGCGATCGAACCGGGCCTTAAGCCGTCGCCGAGGGAGAAGGCTACGTCATAAGCCCGCATGATCTCGCAGATCTCCTCGAAGTGGGTGTAGAGGAAGCTTTCCCGATGATGGGCCAGGCACCATTTGGCCATGATCGACCCCCCTCGGGAGACGATCCCGGTGACCCGGTTCGCGGTCAGGGGGACGTAGGCCAGGCGCACGCCGGCGTGGATGGTGAAGTAGTCTACCCCCTGTTCGGCCTGCTCGATCAGGGTGTCGCGGAAGATCTCCCAAGTCAGCTCCTCGGCCCGCCCCCCAACTTTTTCCAGGGCCTGATAAATCGGGACGGTCCCCACCGGAACCGGTGAGTTGCGAATGATCCATTCCCGCGTCTCGTGGATGTATTTCCCGGTGGAAAGGTCCATGACCGTATCTGCGCCCCAGCGGATCGCCCACAGCATCTTTTCGATTTCCTCCTCGATGTCCGAGGCGACCGGCGAGTTGCCCAGGTTGGCATTGACTTTGACCAGAAAATTGCGGCCGATGATCATCGGTTCTGATTCTGGATGATTGATATTGGCCGGAATGATGGCGCGCCCCAAGGCCACTTCCTGGCGCACGAATTCCGGGGTGATCTCTTCAGGCAAATGGGCGCTAAAGGGTTGACCTTTGTGTAGCCTCTGGCCGTAAGCCTGGCGCATGGCCTGTAGATTTTGGTTTTCGCGGATGGCGACAAATTCCATCTCCGGGGTGATGATGCTGCGCCGGGCATAGTGCATCTGGGTCACATTGGCACCGGTTTTAGCCCGCCTGAGTGGGCGCAGGTTGGGAAAGCGGAAGATGGCAGCGTTGGGATCTTTCAAGCGCTTTTGACCATACTCGGAAGAAGGCCTTGGCAGGATTTCCGTGTCGCCGCGTTCATCGATCCAACCTTGGCGCAGGGGTGGAAGTCCCTGGGTCAGGTCCACTTCGACGTTAGGGTCGGTGTAAAAGCCTGAGGTATCATAAACATAGACGGGGGGATTTTCTACCTGACCGGCTGAAGTCAGGGTCGGGCTCTGGTCGACCCGGCGCATGGGAACGCGCAGGTCCTGGCGGCTGCCCTTAAGATAGATCTTGGTGGAGGCGGGAAACGGTTTGAGCGCGGCCTTTTTCGCGCGTACGCTTTGCCGGAACTGGTCTGGGACGGCGTGCATAGGTCTCTCCAACTGTCAAACAGCGCAGGGAAAGACCCGAGCTTCCCTACGCCGGTACTAACCGGAATCAGGTTCAGAGGGTCTCTCTCAGCGCCGCTTCGGGTCCAGCGGCGCACCCCTAGCCCGTGGCGCTAAAGCTAAAGCATCGGATAAGCAATTGCAAGCGTTAATCCATAGATAATCGCTAAGAAATAATGCATTCGAATAAGCATTTACCGAATCGGAATCATGGTGCTACAATCCAGGCTTACTCAACCAATTCGCCCACCGATTCAGAGCCGTTTTAGGCCTATGCATTCTGAAGGTCTTAAGTTTCCGCCAGCGGTGGAGATCAAGGGGGGGGCAGTTACCTTGCCCATCGTTCGGCTGCTGAGCAGTGATGTAGCGGCTGTTGTTGCGCAAGTGGCCCAGCGGATCGAGCAGGCCCCGGAGTTTTTTCGCAGCGCGCCGGTGGTGATCGACGTTTCTGCGCTGGCGGACCAATCCGAGGTCGATCTGGCATCGCTGTTGGAACAGCTTAAGCAGTTCGAAATGATTGCGGTCGGGCTTCGGGGTGGGGACGCTGCCTTGCGCCGGGACGCAGCTTCTCTGCAACTTGCGCTGCTGGCAGATGCGCCGGTTCCGGGGACTCGCGTCACCCCCCTTGAACCAGCGGGGCATAGATCTACCTCAGTTCCCGAACCCCGGCTGTCCACCCGCTCGCTGCTCGTCACCCAGCCGGTGCGATCTGGTCAGCGCGTGTATGCCAAGGGCGCTGACCTGATCGTATTGGCGTCAGTAGGTCACGGCGCGGAGATCATGGCCGACGGTCATATCCATATTTATGGTACTTTGCGCGGGCGGGCTTTGGCCGGCGTGCGGGGCGATACCGAGTGCCGGATTTTTTGCCGCGACCTTAAGGCGGAGCTGATCTCCATCGCCGGGCATTACCGGGTGAACGAGGATCTGGATGAATCGGTTCAGGGACGTTCGGTCCAGATTTATATGCAGGATACCGCATTGATCATTGAAAGTTTATGAATTGCAGACGAATGGGAGGTAATTTATCTGTGGCAAGAATTATCGTGGTCACCTCGGGCAAAGGCGGGGTCGGAAAGACGACCACCTCAGCGTCTTTGGCGATGGGGTTGGCTTTGCGTGGGCACCGCACTGCGGTGATCGACTTCGACGTGGGGCTGCGGAATCTGGATTTGATCTTAGGTTGTGAGCGGCGGGTGGTGTACGACTTCGTCAACGTCATCAACGAAGAAGCCTCGCTGCGTCAGGCCTTGATTCGCGACAAACGCTGCGCAAACCTGTATATCCTCCCGGCATCCCAGACCCGGGACAAGGAGGCCTTGACCAAGGAAGGGGTCGGTCGGGTACTGGAACAACTCTCGCAGGAATTCGAGTATGTGGTCTGCGATTCCCCTGCCGGGATCGAGAAAGGCGCGTTTTTGGCCATGTATTACGCCGATGATGCGATCGTAGTGACCAATCCGGAGGTGTCTTCAGTCAGGGACGCCGACCGGATGATAGGGATTTTGTCCAGCAAATCGCGGCGGGCCGAATTGGGTGAAGCGCCGATCAGGGAGCACCTCCTCCTTACCCGGTACGTGCCGGAACGGGTCAAGAAGGGAGAGATGTTGAGCGTGGATGACGTATTGGAGATCCTCGCACTGCCTTTGCTCGGCGTCATCCCTGAGTCCCAGGCGGTGCTCAGCGCTTCCAACGAGGGGGTGCCGGTGATCCTCGAGGAAAAAAGCGATGCCGGCTGGGCTTATCGGGATGCGGTGGCGCGCTATCTGGGTGAGGAGGTTCCCCACCGCTTCATCCATCCTGCCAAGAAAGGCCTCTTCAGCCGGTTATTGGGAGGTTGAATCATGGGACTTCTGAATTACTTCCGTCCTTCCCGTCCCAGCAGCGCCCAGGTGGCCAAGGAGCGCTTGCAGATCCTAGTCGCCCACGAACGCGGTATGCGCGATGCTCCAAGTTACCTGCCGCAGATGCAGCAAGAGTTATTGGCGGTGATCCGCAAGTATGTGAACGTCGACATGGATGCGATTTCCATCCAAATGGAGCAGGATGAAGACCGTGAGATTCTCGAGGTCAACATCGTGTTGCCGGAAGATGGCGCAGCTGGGCGAAATTGAGGTATATAAGATAAGGCATGTATTGCATTAAGGGGATGTAAGATGAGCGATAAAAAGCAAAGTTCGGCAAAACCGGCAGGTAGTGCGGCAAAGCAAAGCTCGGCCAAACAAGCAACTGCCAAGCCAAGTGTCGCAAAATCGAGCGTGGAGATTACCAGGGGCGAGGAAATCGGCTTGGCGGCGGGTAAGATATGGCATTGTCTGGAGCGGGTCGGTGAAGCCTCCCCTTCCAAATTGGAGGCGGAAACCGGCTTAAATAGCAAGGAAGTCCAGCGCGCGATCGGCTGGTTGGCGCGGGAAGGGAAGCTCATCATCGAGCGGGACGGGCGGACCGAAGTATTCCGGCTCGCCTAAGTTGCAAATCCATTGTGGAGGACGAGGTTATGCGTAAACTATCATGGTCAGCTGCTATCCTGGGTGCGGTGGTCCTGGGCACTACGGTATGGGCAGGTGCGGAAGAAGAGGGCGGGGTTCGGATCAAGATTCGGCCCATGCAGGAACAAGGCGGTATGGCCATGCCTGGGATGCAAGGCGGGCAGCAGGGGATGGGAATGCAGGGTATGTCCATGCCCATGATGCAGCAGTGCATGCAAATGCATCAGAAAGAGATGGAACGTTTGGATCACCTGGATAAAAAGCTGGATCATTTGTTCAAGGAGCAGGAAAGGGAATCCCACGAGCGTCTGGGCGCGATCGAGTCCAAGCTGGAGCATTTGGTTAAGGAACAGGAGGAGGAGACCCACCGCCGACTGGGGGCCCTGGAAACTAAGCTCGACCACGTGCTCAAGGAACAGGAGCAGGAAACCCATTGATGGGTAATTAGCCCCGCTGGCCTGTGAGATGCTTTCTTTTTTGCGCCAATTGGGGCTGAGCTTTCTTGACCTTGCCCCGGTATTGGGGGTCGTGCTGGTCTTCCAGGTGCTGGTGATTCGCCAGCCGTTGCCGGATATTTTGGGCTTGGTGACGGGAACGATGCTGACCGTGCTGGGACTGACTTTCTTTGTGCGGGGGTTGGAACTGGCGCTGTTTCCGTTGGGCGAAACCATGGCTTATGCCTTTGCCCGCAAGGGGAGCCTGGTTTGGTTGCTCCTGTTTGCTTTCGCGCTGGGGTTTGCCACCACGGTGGCAGAACCTGCATTGATTGCGGTGGCCGCCAAAGCCGCTGAGGTGGCATCCGAGGGCGGCTTGGTCGAAGCCGATGAATCCGTCCGCCAGCAGTATGCCCTGGGGCTGCGTCTCAGTGTGGGGGCGGCAGTGGGGGTGGCGTTGGTGATCGGGGTCATCCGCATCATCAAAGGCTGGCCACTCCACTGGTTGATGGTTTTAGGCTATATCGTGGTGATGGCGGTCACTTTGGTGGCGCCACCCGAAATCATCGGCGTGGCTTACGATTCCGGTGGAGTGACCACCTCGACCATCACCGTGCCGCTGGTGACCGCCTTGGGAGTGGGGCTGGCCCAGTCCATCGAAGGTCGCAATCCCCTGGTGGACGGTTTCGGGCTGATCGCGTTTGCCTCCCTGACGCCGATGATCTTCGTCATGCTTTATGGAGTGCTATGGACGGCATGAGCCTGGTGGAGAATCTCCTGATGGCGATCCGCGACTGTACCCCAATCGCGGCGACTATTTTGGTATTTCAACTGGGGGTGATCCGCCGTCCGATCCCCCATTTGCGCCGTCTGATCCAGGGCTTGGGGTTTGTGATCGTGGGCATGGCCTTGTTTCTCAAAGGGCTGGAGATGGCTCTGTTTCCCTTGGGAGAGATGATGGCGGTTCAGTTGACCGGGCCCAAATTCATCTCCACCCACGGATCTAGCGATGGGGAGTACTTTTGGGTGTATGTATTCGCCGCCAGCCTGGGGCTGACCACTACGCTCGCCGAACCCTCCCTGATTGCAATCGCCCTCAAAGCGCGGGAAATCTCCGGCGGCGCGATCAGGCCGTGGGGCTTGCGCCTGGCAGTTTCGGTGGGGGTAGCCGTCGGCATCGCCCTGGGGACTTATCGCATCGTCAGCGGCGACTCTTTGGCTTGGTACATTTTGATTGGTTATCTGGTGGTTTTGGTCCAAACCGTTTTTGCCCCGCAGATGATCATCGGGCTTGCCTATGATTCCGGCGGGGTGACTACTTCCACCGTGACCGTGCCTTTGGCCACCGCGTTGGGGTTGGGTCTGGCCAAAGCCGTGCCGGGGCGCAGCGTGGTGTTGGACGGTTTTGGTCTGATCGCTTTTGCCAGCGTGTTTCCAATCATGACCGTGCTGGGCTATGCCCAGTTGGCGGCCTGGTTTGCGCGAATAAGGAGGTAATCGCCATGCGTTTCAAGCTGATCATCGCTTTTGTGGGGGACGAAAAAACCGAGTTGGTCCTCAAGACCGCGCGCGATTTCGGGGCGACTGGGGCGACGGTGATCACCAGCGCCCGCGGCGAAGGGATAGAACGCCCAAGGACGTTTTTGGGCCTGACTTTGGAAGCTCAGCGCGACGTAGTGTTGATGTTAGTGGAGGAACATTTGAGCCGCACCATTTTGGAAGCGGTGGCCGAGGCAGCCGGATTCGACGCCACCCCAGGCACTGGCATCGCCTTTCAGATCGATGTGGAGGACGCCGTGGGGGTGCGCCATCAGATGGAGAAGCTGGTCCCTCTGGTGGAAGAGGAGATCTGAGATGGACCGGAAAAAGCCTCTGATCAGGGTGCGCGACATCATGCGCACCGATTTCGGCACCATCGACGGCATTGCCACCGTGGACGAGGCGCTGCGCAAGATGAAGGCCTTAAAGACCTCGGTGCTGGTGGTGGAGAAACGCCATGCAGACGATGAATACGGGCTGATCACTTCCGCTGACATCGCCCGCCACGTCCTGGCTAAGGACCGCTCACCCGAGCGCGTCAACGTGTATGAAATTATGGAAAAACCGGTGATTCCGATCCATCCCGAGATGGACATTCGCTACTGCTCGCGCCTGTTTGCCCGCTATAACCTGGTGCGGGCTTTGGTGATCGACGGCCGCCAGGTGATCGGGATCATCAGTCCCAATACCCTGGTGCTGGACGGGTTATATCGGTTGCTGGAATAGCCTCATTCTACCAGGCGCACCGCTAAGACGTCACATTTTGCATGCAGGATGACGCTGGAAGCGGTCGAGCCCAATAAAATCCCCATTCCTTTGCGGCTGTGGGAGCCGACCACGATGAGGTCCACCTTTTCCAATTCCGCAACGCGCACGATCTCTGCCTTGGGACTTCCCACCTCGACCCAGCGCCGATTCTCTGGAATGTCAAGTTTCTCCGCGATTTGAGCCAGCTTCTCCCTGGAGGCGGAGATCAACCGTTCGGTGAGATCTATGTCAAAGGGGATGATAGGACCATAGATGGGGTCGGTGACTGGCAGGTTATCGACTACGTGCAGGACGCTTAAGGCGGCCTGGTAGCGATCGGTCAGGTCCTTGGCGCGTTCGGCCACGAAATCTGCGTGTTCGGAAAAGTCTGTCGCCAGTAGGATGTGTTGGTAGGGTCGCACCTGAATTCTCCTACGTTGGATAAACTGCTATCATATCAAACCCTCAGGATCACGGCTTGATTAGCCGGCCGCCGCGGCGCAGGGAGACGTTGTGGAAACTGAGCATAGGATCAAAGGTTCAGATAGCGGTTCTTGAGTTGGATGTAATGGTCGGCGGAATAACGCAAAAATTCCCGTTCTCCCTCATTCAGCGGGCGGATCTGACGGGCGGGGACGCCCACGTACAAATGGCCTCCTTCCAAGTGTTTGCCCGGAGGCACCAAAGCTCCGGCTCCCAGGATGATTTCGTCCTCCAATATCGCCCCGTCCATGACGATGGCGCCGATCCCGATCAGGCATAGGTCGCCGATCCGGCATCCATGGGCCACGACCCGGTGACCAAGGGTGACGGATTGGCCGATGGTCAGAGCAAAGCCCTCGGCAGTATGCGGGCCGGGATGGGTGACGTGGAGCACGCAGCCGTCTTGGACATTGGTACCGGCGCCGATGTGGATGTGGTTGACGTCACCGCGCACCACGGCGCCGGGCCAAATGGAGACATCGTCATCCAGATGCACGTCGCCGAGAACCAGGGCAGTATCGGCCACATATACTCGCTGCCCCAGATGGGGAACATTGCCTTCGAAAGCTTCACGGGCCAAGGGATACCTCCTAGTGGCTATACTTGGGAGGAAAGGTTCGATTCAGTTGATCTTTTCCAGGCCGAATAGATCGTAGGCTGGCGTTGAGTCGATAAGTTGCTTCAAGCAGTAGTTTTGCCTCTCCGCCAGGCTACGATAGATTTCCACCCACTGCCCCCGCTGCCAGGCGAAAGCCGGGGCGAGCAGGCAAGCAGGTCGGCCAAGTACCGGCTGGGCGGGCAAGAGCAGCCCCCATTCCCGCTGAGGGACCGCTGGGCTTGGGAATGGAAGCCACAGGCTGACCACCACCAAGCTGGCGGCAAAACTTAAAAGTTCCACCCCTACTGCGATCTCCCGGGTGGTCTCCTGGCGCAGCCAGCGGATCGTACCGACTTCTATCTCCCCTTGGGTGTGGTTGATCCCTAAGATCTCACCCACTTTCAGCTTGGTGCAGGCATGATCCAGCCAGATCAGGCAGTAGCCCTGGGCGCAGACGTCCGCGAAACGACCCGAAAATCGGATTCTCCCATTTTCTTTCGTTTGGCTCAAGGATTGCAGCCAGATCTCATGGGCGTCGATTTTGGCCTGCCCGTCTAGAAGTTGGCGGAAAATGTTTACCTCGGAGCGTTGATTGTCATGCTGCTGAATCGGCCCGTCTTCCAGCGGAAGGAGCTCGAAATCGGCGCTGAATTCGGTCCCGGTGTCGGCGGAGATCGCGGATGCAGGCACTAATTTGTAAAATTCCTTATCTATCTGTCCCTCCCGGATCAGGGCAGCGATCAGTTCCGAAAGCCCTGCGATCAGGAGGCACTCTCTTTGCTCGCGCAACCTGCGCCATTTGCGTTGCCTGGGGGCGCCCAGGATATGAGCCAGACGCAGCGCCAGTTTTTTTGCCTGGGGTTGAGGTAGCAATTCCTGGTTGGGGATCCCGGCAACGCATTCCAATAGTTTCTGAGTGACCTTGTGCGGATAGAGAAACCGCAAGCCACGGGGTGGCGGCGCGACTGCTTTGAGGAGCTTGACCGAGCGCGGCGGCTTGAAGGTGGCGCAGTCGAAGAAGAATCTTGCCTGGCGGTTTCCCAGGATGCTCTGGCGCTGGATTTCGGCATACCCGGCGAAATGGTACAGGAATTGATCGATCTGCTTTAATTCCCGGGGCCTGAAGCGCCCTGGCCCGCATGCTCCGAAGAGCAAAATCCTGCCCAGCTGGGTGCGAAGATCGGGGGATTGTGACAGGAAGGCTTGAGTCTCCAGCAGAAGATAAATTCGATAAACCGTGCGCCAGAAGTCTTCAGCGGGTGGAGAATAGATCTGAGCGCTGTGGAGTGCCAATCGGGCTAGCCAGTCCAGCATATGCGTCAGGGTGATCCGGCATTCGGCAGGGTCCAGTTGCTCTGGGTCTAGGAATTCAGGCGCGAAGATGACTAGGGTGTGGTTGGCGATCATCTGGTGGCACAGTTCCAGCAGCCGCCGGGCGGTTTCCTGATCCGGATCGCCCATGGGCAGGGCGCAGTCGAGCAGGCGGTTTTCCAGGTCTTCGCTGAGCTGAATCGAGGGGGATCGATAGAGTTTAAGCAGCCGGTTGCGTTGCGGTGGAGGAATCTGGGTCTGGCCGAGCGCTTTCAACTGGTCGATGAGGCTGGCGGTAGTCTGATCGACATTAAGCCAGGGAAGCTCCATCAGCCATGTTTGTACCTGGTCTGGGTCGGTCAGGCAGGGGTTGATTTGGGCGAGCACACCGAAATCCTTGGAAGACCTTATTCCTAAAAACCTAAGTATAGCCCAACGATCCGGCAAAGGAAAAAAGAGAGCCGGCCTGTAAGCCGGGTTCTGTCGAAGGCAATCATTCCTCTTGGACGCATATCGCTACGCGCCTCTAGCGATCCACCCGGGAGCACCGTGCGGGCCACACCTTAAGCTCCCCTATTTGATCTTGCTCCGAGTGGGGTTTGCCGTGCCGCAGGCTGTTGCCAGCTGCGCGGTGCGCTCTTACCGCACCGTTTCACCCTTGCCTGTGCCTTAAGGCCATCGGCGGTCTGTTCTCTGTGGCACTTTCCGTCGCCTTGCGGCGCCCAGGTGTTACCTGGCACCCCGCCCTATGGAGCCCGGACTTTCCTCCCCCGCCTAGCGGGAGCGATTGCCCGGCCGACTCTCTAAGATATTGAACCAGAAATCGGGGCAAAGTTTCCCTCAGGTTTTAAGATTTTCCCTGCCGAGCCAGGGCGGCGCGATAGAGAGTTTTCCTGGGGGCGCCGCTGATCTTCTCGGCGAGGGAGACGGCAGTGCTCAAGGGGCATTCTTCCAGCAACAGCTCAAGGATGCGAAGTTGTTCCGGGGTCAGCTGCTCGCGGGCAGGGCTGGAAGCACCCTCGAGCAGCAGCACGAATTCGCCTTTCTTCCATTCCGGGTGGCACTTGAAAAGATCGAATGCCTCTCCCACCGAGGTGGAGATCAAGCGTTCATGAAGCTTGGTCAGTTCTTTGGCGATCACCAGCCGTCGCGATGCTGGAAAAACGGCGGCCAGATCCATGAGGCAATCTTCTAAGCGGTGGCTGGACTCGTAGAGCACAATGGTGCGGGGTTCTTCGCGTAACCGTTCCAGGTAAGTGCGGCGGGCGCTTTGGGTACGGGGTGGGAAACCCTCGAACACAAAACGGTCGGTGGGAAGTCCCGCCGCCGACAAGGCGGCAATGGCGGCGCAGGGTCCGGGAATGGGGACCACCGGGATGCCAGCCTGATGGGCAGCGGCCACCAACGGAAAACCTGGGTCATTGATGAGCGGTGTGCCGGCGTCGGAAACCAGGGCGATTGTCCGGCCGCTCAGGAGTTGTTCGATCAGCGCAGAGGTATTGTCCTGCTCGTTGTGCGCGTGCAGCGAAAAGGGGGGGGTGGTAATGCCATAATGGTTGAGCAGTCGCCGCGCATGGCGGGTGTCCTCAGCAGCGATCAAATCTGCCTGACGCAAGATTTCCAGCGCCCGCAAAGTGATGTCGCCGAGGTGGCCAATCGGGGTGGCGACGACGTATAACCTGCCTTGGATCTGCGTCATTCACGGAGTGGTCACGGTCCCCCGGCCACCGAGTCGGTGGGTCAGCTTACGATAAGCCAAATAACACTGTTGGCGCATTACCAGCCAGTAGATTCCTAGGAGAAGTTTGCCGATCGTCAAATAACCTGAGAGATATTTCATTGGGATGCCTCTTTAAAGACTGTGATGCCTATCACAGAACCAGCAGGTTTTGTGCCAGGATGAATTTTGCTTGAATTTCAAACACATGGATTAGAGAATCAAGCCAGATGTAAAAGATTTTGACAGGATTGGTAAAGAATTGTCACTGATCAACCTCAAAAGTGTCAATTTAGCCATCCTGCATGACAGCAGGATGAAAAAAGCCAGCTCCCATTTTCCTTAAGACGGCATTGGTTTACCATTGTTTCGGTTTCACTAAAAACATAAAACTTGGAGGAGTTCCGATCCAATGACGACGCCGACTGCTCTACCCGCCTGGCAGGCCTTGATCGAGCATCGCCGGGAAATCGAAGGCCAACACCTGCGTGATTGGTTTGCCCGCGATCCAGATCGCTTCCAGCGTTTTTCCCTGGCGTTAGGAGACATTCTGTTCGACTTCTCCAAAAATCGAGTTACCGACAAGACCTTGGGACTGCTCGTCCAACTGGCTGAGCAATGCGGTTTGGCGGCGCGAATCGAGGCCATGTTCAACGGTGGCAAAATTAACCTCACCGAAGATCGAGCGGTGTTGCACGTGGCCCTGCGCAACCGGTCCGGGCGGGCGGTGCAGGTAGATGGTCGGAACGTGATGCCGGAGGTGCGCCGGGTATTGGACAAGATGCGCCGGTTTACCGAACAGGTGCGTAGCGGCCAGTGGCGCGGCTTCAGCGGCAAGCCAATCACTGACGTGGTCAATCTCGGTATCGGCGGCTCCGATTTGGGGCCGCGGATGGTGACCTGCGCCCTGACCCCTTATCACAACAAAGACCTCAAGGTCCATTTCGTGGCGAATGTGGACGAATCCGATCTGTTGGAGACCCTCAAGGGGTTGAATCAAGAGACCACCTTGTTCCTGGTGGCCTCCAAAACCTTCACCACCCAAGAGACCATGACCAATGCGCACTCGGCCCGGGATTGGCTGCTCACTGGTGCGGGCGGTGACCTAGGCGCCATCGCCCGGCATTTCGTGGCCATATCTACCAACCGCAATGCGGTCCAGAGATTTGGCATCGACCCTGAAAACATGTTCGAGTTCTGGGATTGGGTCGGCGGGCGTTATTCCCTGTGGTCGGCAGTAGGTCTGGCCATCGCTCTGGCGGTAGGCATGAACTGCTTTGAGGAGTTGTTACAGGGAGCTTTCGAGGTGGATGAACACTTCCGTACCACCCCCTTCTCGCGCAACATCCCAGTGATCATGGGGCTGTTGGGTATCTGGTATGTCGATTTCTTTGCTGCCGAATCCCACGCCATCCTGCCCTATGACCAGTATCTACGCTATTTTCCCGATCACCTCCAGCAGCTCGACATGGAAAGCAACGGCAAGCGCGCAGATCTTTTGGGGAAGACGGTCAATTACGCTACCGGACCCATCGTTTGGGGGCAGCCTGGCACCAACGGCCAACACTCCTTTTTCCAGCTGCTCCACCAGGGCACTCATCTTGTCCCTTGCGATTTCCTGGTCGCGGCCGAGAGCCATCACGAATTGGGAGAGCATCACGCGATCCTGCTGGCCAACTGCCTGGCCCAGGCTGAGGCGTTGATGAAAGGCAAGACCGAGGACGAGGTGCGGGCAGAACTTGCCTCCTTGGAGCTGCCTGAGGATAAGCTCAGGCTCTTGGTAGCGGCCAAGACCTTCCCCGGCAACCGCCCCTCCAATGTGTTTTTGTTCAAAAAACTGACCCCCAAAACCCTGGGCAGTCTGATTGCCCTGTACGAACACAAGGTATTTGTCCAGGGGGTGATCTGGAACATCAATTCATTCGATCAAATGGGAGTAGAATTGGGCAAGCAGCTCGCCAAGGCGATTCTGCCTGAGCTGGAGGGTGGGGAGGTCGGCGACCACGACGCCTCCACCTGTGCCTTGATCGAAACCTGCCGCCGCTGGCGGGGGGGGTGACGCCGATCCAGGCGAGGGGAATTTTATCTGGCGCAAAGCTGAGAGCGGAAACGCTTGCCTTGGCAGGCAGCAGCTGCTAGATTGTATTAGTATATCCTAATTATCAGACCGGCATCCTAAGGTTGAAGAGGAGACCTATGGTGACTGACAAGATAGATCCGAAACGGCGGCAACTTTTGCAAGCGATCGGGATCGGTACTGCTGCCCTGGCGGCCTCGCCGGCTTTCCCCATCGTGCTTAAGAAAGAAGCGTTCGAACGGAAAGCAGGTCCTGCGCCTGGGTTTACGCCGGATGTGGAGATTGATTTGATCGCCACAATAGGCCAGGTTTCCATCCTGCCTGGGGCGCCTACCCGCGTTTGGCGGTACGAGGCCAAAGTAGTCAAAGGTGACCCTGGCGCAGTCATTCCCTTGCAAGACACTTATCTTGGCCCTATCCTCAAATTCTGGACTGGGCAGAAGGTCCGCATCCGCCTGCACAACCGCCTGCCTCAGGCGCACATCACCCATTGGCATGGTGTGCACACGCCTTCTGAGATGGACGGTCACCCCCTCTATCAGGTCGGGCCAGGGCAGACTTACCTTTACGAATTCGAGATCAAAAACCGCGCCAGCACTAATTGGTATCATCCCCACTCCCACCACGCCACCGCCGCCCAGGCTTACGCAGGTCTTGCCGGGCTTTTCATCGTCGAAGACGAGGAGGAGCAAAAGCTCCCCCTGCCGCGCGGCGCCTACGACCTGCCTCTGGTGATCCAGGACCGTACCTTCACTCAAGACAACCAGTTCTGGTATGACAACCGCGGGCTGATCGCCGTGCTCGGCTTTTTGGGCGAGCGCATCCTGGTCAACGGCAAGCCCGATTTCGCCATGGAGGTGGAAAACCGCGCTTACCGTTTCCGGGTCCTAAACGGGTCCAATTCCAGGATTTACAAGCTGGCCTGGAGCGACGGCGAACCGGTCACCGTGATCGGCACCGACGGCGGTCTCCTGGAAAAGCCGCAGAACCTACCGTATCTAGTCATCTCGCCGGGGGAGCGCTACGAGCTATGGCGGGATTTTCAAGCTGCTAAAGGCCGCGAGGTGGTGCTGGAAAGCCTGGAATACGCTGGGGTCATGCCCGTAGTGTACGAGCAGCACATCCAGATGATGGGCGGTCGTGGGGAGATGATGGGCAGGATGGGCATGGGGATGATGGCAGGGATGGGCGGCATGGAGGCGATGGCGATGTTCATGCGCCACCTCCCAGCCGGCAGCCGTTTTCCTATCGCCCGCTTTGCTGTCACCCGCACGGCGCAAGACAACTTAGAGCTTCCGGACAGGTTGCGGAGCTTGCCGCATTATCGAGTCGAGGAGACGGCCAATCCTGACCAACCCAGACCTGTCGCCATCGGCAACCGCGGCCGCAGGTTCACCTTGAACGGCAACAGCTTCGAGATGACCGAGGCCCTGCCCATAGAGACTATCCCGCTCAACACTTTCCAGCTGATTGAGATCTTCCATCTCCACGGTGAGGAGCAAAGTGAGCACGCCGCCGTCGAGGAGGCAGAACCTGGCCGGGGCATGGTCCACGGCGGGGCGATGATGGGCATGAGGATGGCGCAGATGATCGACATGGCTCATCCCATGCACTTCCACGGCGAGTATTTTCAGATTGTCGAGCGCATCCCACCCAGCGGCCACGGCGTCCACAGCGGCGCAGGCTACGAGACGGTCAAAGCAGGCTTCGTCGACGAGGGCTTGCAGGATACGGTGACGGTCATGCCGGGAGAACGCATCCGCCTGATTATGCCGTTTAGGGATTACAAGGGTCTATTTGTGTACCACTGCCACAACCTTGAGCACGAAGACAGCGATATGATGCGCAACTTTAAAGTCGTTTAGCGGGGCGCATCGTAGCGCTCCACGCGTCCGCAAGGCGAGAGCACCAGTTGCCAAAGCTGAAGATGGCGGGCGCGGAAAGCTCCGGCAAAGCCCAATAGGTAAAACCGCCACATTCTGAAAAAACGCTCGCCGTAGTGCGGGCGCAAAGTGGGCCAGGCATGTTCGAAATTGGCGTACCAGGCGAGCAAAGTGCGCTCGTAATCGGGGCCGAAATTCTGCAAGTCTTCGACGATACAGCGCTTTTCCATGGCTTTGCCTAATTGGGCCAGAGAAGGCAGCATCGAGTTAGGAAAAATATAGCGCGTCACCCATGGGTTGCCGTGGCTCGAAGAGATGTTAGCGCCTATGGTATGCAGCACGAACAGACCATCGGGTGGTAGAGACCGACGGACCACCTCCATGTAGGTGGCGTAGTTTTTGTAGCCTACGTGTTCGAACATCCCGATAGAAAAACCGCAGTCAAAGCGGCCTTGGATGGCTCGGTAATCCTTAAGTTCTATGGTGACTGGCAAGCCCTGGCAAAGGCGTTGCGCGTACTGCGCTTGATGGCGCGATACCGTCACCCCATACACGCTTACCCCGTAGCGCTCCGCGAAAAACCTAGCTGCTCCGCCGAAGCCGCACCCTATGTCCAACACGCGCATTCCAGGAGCTAGCTTGAGTTTACGGGCGATCAGCTCGAGCTTAGCTTCTTGGGCTGTGTCTAGGTCGGAGGCTTCCTTCCAGTAAGCGCAGCTATAGATCAGGCGCTTGTCTAGCATGGCCTGATACAGGTCTAGTCCTAGGTCGTAGTGGTGCTGGCCAATTTGAAACGCGCGGCGGATGCCCTGAAGGTTAAACAGCTTGGCCTGCAGAAAGGTCAGGAGGTCCCTAAAGGAATAAATACTCCGGTGTAAATTATGACGCAGAATACGGCAGATTAGCTCGTCTAAGCGCTCGCAATCCCACCAGCCATCCATGTAGGCTTCGCCAAAGCCCAGCGAAGTATTGGCTAACACCCGCTGAAAAAAGCGCCGGTCGTGCACTTGGATGTCCCAAGGGCGATCGCCATCGATGCGCACATCGACCTGAGCTAAAAGGCGGGCGACTGGTCTGTGGCACAGGGTAGATAGAGCGCTGCGCCAAAGCACGGTTACCTCCTCTTTGTTTTTAGAGTTACAAAAAAGCAAAGGTCAACCAAGCCAACGCCGGGCGTTGCGGAATAATCTAAGCCACGGGCCGTCTTCTCCCCATTCCTTGGGATGCCAGGAGTACTGCACTGTGCGGAAGCAGCGTTCGGGGTGCGGCATCATGATGGTGAAGCGGCCGTCGGTGGTGGTAAGACCTGTAATTCCCAGCGGCGAGCCGTTGGGGTTGAACGGAAAAGCTTCGGTGCGGCGGCCGTAGTTGTCGACGTAGCACAGGGACACCAACCCGGCATCCAACACCGCTTGCACATCACCCTCAAACTGCGCACGGCCTTCGCCATGGGCAACTGCCACCGGCAGCACCGAACCTGCCATCCCCTGAAGGAGAATGGAAGGCGAGGGCAGGATCTCCACCAGCACCAGCCGCGCTTCGAATTGCTCCGACAGGTTGCGGACAAATTGCGGCCAATGCTCGGCGCCAGGGATCAACGCCTTGATTTGGGCGAGCATTTGGCAGCCGTTGCACACGCCCAAGCCGAAGGTGTCGGGGCGCCCGAAAAACGCTTCGAATTGCTCGCGAACGCGGGGATTGAAAAGAATGGCAGCCGCCCAACCGCGCCCCGCGCCGAACACATCGCCATAGGAGAAGCCGCCGCCAGCGGCCAGGCCCTGGAATCCGCCCAAGCTCAGGCGCCCTGCCAAAAGATCGCTCATATGGACGTCTATCGCTTCGAAACCGGCGCGGTCGAACGCCGCGGCCATCTCCACGTGGCCGTTCACCCCCTGTTCGCGCAGGATGGCAACGCGGGGCCGTTGGGTATGGACATAGGGGGCGGTGATGTTCTCCCTGGGATCGAAGCTCAAGGCGGCGTGTAGACCGGGATCGGTATCGTCGGCGATGAGCTCGAATGCTTGCCGGGCGCAATCGGGGTTGTCGCGCAGCGCCTGCATCCTAAAGCTCACCTCAGACCAGGTTTGCTGCAGGCGGGCGCGGGGAGCGGTGAACAGGATCTTGCCCCGATGGTGGATGCGCACCTGTTGCTCGGCAGTAGGGGTTCCGATCGCGTGGGTGAGGTGGCCCAGTCCCCCTTGATCCAGCTTTGCCCTGACTTGGGCCAGATCGCCTCGGCGCACTTGGATCACCGCCCCAAGCTCCTCGCAGAATAAGGCGGCGAGGGGGTCGTCCCCCAGGGGACTTAGGTCGATGGCCACGCCGCAGCGGCCGGCAAAAGCCATCTCGCACAGGCAGACCAGAAGACCGCCGTCGGAGCGGTCGTGGTAGGCGAGGATAAAGCCATCGCGGTTGAGGTCCTGGATAGTGCGGAAGAAGGCTTTGAACAATTCTGGGTCATCCAGATCGGGAGTAATGACCCTCTGCGGTACTAGGCCGCCATAGACTTGGGCCAGCACCGAACCGCCCAGCCGGTTCTGCCCTTGCCCCAGGTCGATGAGGAGCAGCACCGTCCCCCCGGTGGAGGATATGAGCTGTGGGGTTAGGGTGCGTCGCACATCGCTTACTGGAGCAAACGCCGAGACGATCAGCGAGACCGGCGCAGTCATCGTCTTCTCGCCTTGCGCGTCGCGCCAGACCGTCTTCATGGACAGGGAGTCCTTGCCCACCGGGATGGCAAGACCTAATGCCGGACACAATTCCATGCCTACCGCCTTGACTGTATCGAACAGGGCAGCATCCTCGCCTGCATGGCCGCAGGCAGCCATCCAGTTAGCCGCCAGTTTCACATCGCTCAATCTTTCGATGCAGGCAGCGGCCAGATTGGTGAGCGCCTCTCCCACCGCCAGGCGGCCAGAGGCGGGAGCGTCTATCACCGCCACTGGGGTCCGCTCTCCTATGGCCATCGCCTCGCCGGTGTAGGCGCGAAAGCCCGAAGTGGTGACCGCCACGTCGCTCACCGGTACCTGCCACGGGCCGATCATTTGATCACGCGCGACCTGACCCGTCACCGAACGATCGCCGATGGTGATGAGAAAGCCTTTGCTCGCCACCGTCGGAAAGCGCAGCACCCGGCTTACCGCATCCTGCCAATCAACTTTGGTGGGGTCGAAACTCGGTGCCCGGGCAGGGACGCGCACCGCGTTCCGGTGCATTTGCGGCGGGTTGCCGAACAACAACGCCAGCGGGATATCCACCGGGTAAGCTTTGGACAGTTTGTCGTGGACCCTGAGGATCTCCTTGCCGGTGGCGCAGCCGATCACCGCCATCGGACAGCGTTCGCGCCGGCAGATGGCCTCGAACAGCGGCAGGGACTGCGGACGGATGGCGAGGACGTATCGCTCCTGGGATTCGTTACACCAGATCTGCATCGGCGAAAGCCCAGGGTCGGCGCAGGGAATCTGGCGCAGTTCGAATTTGCCGCCCCGGCGAGCATCGCGAAGAATTTCCGGGACTGCGTTGGAGAGCCCGCCGGCGCCCACGTCGTGAATGGAGAGGATCGGGTTGTTTTCCCCTAGGGCCCGGCAGTGCTCGATCACTTCCTGGCAGCGGCGCTGCATCTGTGGGTTGGCGCGCTGCACCGAGGCAAAATCCAGCGCTTCGGCTGAGGCACCAGAGATCTGGGAAGAGGCTGCCCCCCCGCCGAGGCCGATCAGCATGGCAGGCCCTCCCAGGACGATGATCAAAGCACCGGGAGGAATGGCCTGTTTCTCGATGTGGCCTGCGCGGATATTGCCCAAGCCTCCTGCGAGCATGACGGGTTTGTGGTAACCGCGCCACTGCCTGCCTTCGCTTCCGGGTACCTCCTGCTCGAAGGTGCGGAAAAACCCGCCAAGACAAGGTCGGCCAAACTCGTTGTTGAAGGCGGCCGCGCCGATAGGCCCCTCCAGCATGATGGTCAGGGGCGAGGCGATTCGCCCCGGTTTGCCGGGATCGCCTGCTTCCCAGGGCTCTGCCAGATCGGGGATGCGCAAGTGGGAGACGGCAAAACCGGTCAAGCCGGCTTTGGGTATGCCGCCGCGACCGGTGGCGCCCGCGTCGCGAATCTCCCCGCCGGCACCGGTCGCCGCCCCGGGGTTAGGGGAGATGGCGGTGGGATGGTTGTGGGTTTCCACTTTCAGCAGCAGGTGGGCCGGCTCTTCGGTGTAGTGGTAGCGGTGCTGGGTATCGCGCAGGAACACCGCCGTGACCGGTCCCTCGACGACTGCAGCGTTGTCGCGGTAAGCCGACAGGATACCGCCGGGGCTGGCATGGGCGGTGTGGCGGATCATGTCGAACAGGGACAGATCCTGAGGCTCGCCGTCGATGGTCCAGCAGGCGTTGAAGATCTTGTGGCGGCAGTGCTCCGAGTTGGCCTGGGCGAACATCATCAGTTCAGCGTCAGAAGGGTCCCGGCGCAGTTCGGTGAAGCTTGCGACCAGATAATCGATCTCCTCGTCCGAGAGGGCCAGCCCCAGTTTCTGATTGGCCCGTTCTAGGGCAGTGCGACCCTCGGCAAACAAGGGGATGGTCACCAGCGGGGCAGGGGAGGGGTGGCTGAACAGGTCTATCTCTTCGCCCTCGGCCAAAAGCACTTCGGTCATCCGGTCATAGAGGGGCAGGAGCAGATCGCGCCGGTCCTTAAGCGGGATCTTGGCCGCGAGGCAGTATTCTATCCCCCGCTCGATCCGTTCGACCGCCTCAAGGCCTGCGGTATGGAGGATATCGGTGGCTTTGCTCGACCAGGGAGAAATGGTGCCTGGGCGGGGCACCACCCAAAAATGCTCGCCTTCAAAACCAGCCTGGGCCGCCGGGCCGTAGTCCAGCAGATAGTCCAAAATCCTGCGTTCTTCCTGGGTTAGTTCGCGCTCGATGGCCAGGAAATGGACAAAGCGCGCCGCCACGGCGCTGATCTCAGAAATCCTAGTTTTGAGGTAGGCAAGGAGTTTGCTCAGGCGCCGCGATGACAGGGCGCTGGGACCTGGCAGTTGCAGCAGCATGGTCATGGCTTAAGACGGCGATAAAGTCGCCAGGGCTTGTTTGAGTTGTTCGAGCAGCCCTAAGGTGGTTTGATCAGTGCGCGGTTTGCCTCCAGGATCGAGGAGGTAAAGCCGAGTAGCACGGTCGATCGGCTGCAGCAGCAAGCGGTATTTCTGTTCGCGCGGGGTTTGGGCACCTGGGAGGAAATAGAGCAAATCTTCCCACCAGCCGCGATCTTCGGCCAGTTCCTGCTCCGCCGGTGTATACACGAGCTCGAGGCTGCCCCGCTGCAGGTCGCGTCCGGTCAATTCCAGCCTGAGCAGGTTGAGCGCCTTGAGGGTGGTGACCCAGGCGGCGGCGAAAGGTTGCTTCAGCTCGATATAAGGTGCGGTGTCGGCCGGAGCCGTCGGCAGGAGCGGCGGAGGCTGCGTAGGTAGCGCTGGTGGCGGCTGGATGGTCAGGCCGGTATCGACCTCAGCCGGCAATTTCAGGGGAGGCAACTGGCGTGCCTGGAGGTATTCCTGCTCCCGGTCGGGGACCAGCCAGGCGCAGCCTCCAAGCACAGCCAGCACAAATAGCAGCCAGTGCATTGTCATCGGCTTGAGGTCAAATGAGGCCTGCGATCATCAGTGCCTGGCGCACTTCGGGCTGGTAGCGTTGCGTCAGCCAGGTGAGGGGCAGGCGAATTCCATTGGGAATCAAGCCCATGGCATGAAGCGCCCATTTGACCGGGATCGGGTTGGGTTCCAGGAATAGAGTCCGATGGAGGCTGGCCAGCCTGTCATCTAGAGAGGCGGCTTGCGCTGCATCACCGGCCAGGGCAGCGGAGACCATCTGGTGCATCAGGCGCGGGGCGACGTTGGCGGTGACCGAGATCACCCCAGCCCCCCCTTCCAGACACACTTTCCGGGCGGCGGCATCGTCGCCGGAATAGATAGCCAAATCTGTGCATAAGGCACGGATTGCGCGCGCCCGGGCAACTGGGTCGGCCGAGGCCTCCTTGATCCCCACGATGTTGGGGATTTGGTTCAAGCGGGCGACGGTCTCAGGCAACAGGTCGCAGCCACAGCGGCTGGGAACGTTGTAGAGGATTTGGGGGATGGCGACGGCTTCGGCGATCGCCTTGAAATGCTGATACAGCCCTTCCTGGGTCGGTCTGTTGTAGTAAGGGGTGACCAGAAGGCAGGCATCTGCGCCTAAGTCTTTGGCGGTTTGCGTCAGCTCGATGGCCTCGCGCGTGCAGTTGGAACCGGTTCCGGCGATGACTGGCAGGCGCCCTCTGGCTTGCTCGACTACCCAGCGGATGACTTCAGCGTGTTCCTCATAGTCCAAAGTCGCCGACTCACCGGTGGTGCCCACGGCGACGATGGCATCAGTACCCTGTTCGATATGGAAATCCACCAGGCGGCGCAGGGCGGCTTCGCTTAAGCTGCCGTCAGGGTTCATGGGCGTGACCAACGCGACGATGCTGCCTTTGATCATAATTTGTCTTGGAGAGAATGGCCGAAAAAATCATGTTACTGAGACAGCCTGAAAAAGACAAGGCAGCAGTCGGCGATTGCCGCTGGGATCAGCGCTATCCAGGCTTTACCGCCTGGGGTGCGGAATCCCCAGCGACTAGCACCTTCACCACCTTGTGCAATAAAGCCGGATCGATGTGCTTGACCCGCTGCAGAAAGGTTTCGGTCACCACAAAGTTATGGCCTGCGAGCAGAAGGTTCTACTTGGTTCTGAGTTCGTCCTTCAAGATCATTCCAACCTTGACCTGACGCAGGGGTATTTCCTGGACCGTAGCGTCTTCTTCCCCCACTCCCTGTAGCCGGGCAAAGACCTCCAGCAACGCCTGGTCATAATGTTCTTTATCCTGCCGCAGTGCATCCACCGCAAAGCGGCCCGAGCCACCGCGCGCTTTGAGGCGGTCGAAATCGATGGCGATCTTCAGAATCCTGGCTCCTACTGGGATCTGGTCGCTGTCGTCTTTGCCATGTGGTTTGTTGACCTGGCCTAGGATCTCCAGTACCGGTTCCAGCCGGGGAATGTTGCCCAGCAATTGTTCCGCCACTTTGGGCACCCCGGCGAGTAGGGTTTTCTCCTCCCAGTTCAGGGTTTCGCCATAATAGATCTTCTCCAGTATTTCCGGCGGTAAGGAGATGTAGCCGATATGGGACAGGAGGGCGGCTGCTTCCACTTGCCAGGGCTGGGGAACGCCTGCTGCCTGGGCCAGCTCCAGGGCGTACTGGCGGATTCGGGTGGTATGGCTGAAAGCTACTGGATTGATGATCGCCAGCACGTCGACCAGGGCCTTGATGCTTCCCAGCAGGGTCTTTTGCAGCAGTACCTTTTCCGCAGTGATCAGGCGGTGCTGTTCTAAGGCCGCGGCGAAGGCCTGCAATAGCTGGTCCGGAGGACAGGGTTTGATCAGGAAACGGAAGATCTGACCCTCGTTGATTGCCCTGGAGGCCAGTTCGATATCGGTCTGGCCGGTCAGCAGCATGCGCACTACATCGGGGCAGATCTTGCACACCTGACTCAGGAAGGCGGCGCCATCCATCCCCGGCATGCGCATGTCGCTGACCACCACATCGAAAGGCTCTATTGCAAGGCGCGCCAAGGCCTCGGAGCCGCTTTGGGCGAATGCCGGGTCCCAGCGGTTGCGATGGCGGCGCAGCAGGTTCCTTAAGCCTGCCAGGATTTCCGGCTGATCATCGACGAACAGGATGCGTTTCTTCACCGCTTATGCTCCGGTTTCCTGGCCTTGATGGGCAGGCGGACGAAGAAGGTTGTCCCCTTGCCGGGCTCGCTTTCAAAGGTGAGCCTGCCGCCGTGTTTGTCCACCACGTTGTAGGCAATGGCCAGTCCCTGGCCGGTACCCTTGCCGACCTCCTTGGTGGTGAAAAAGGGGTCGAAGATGCGGCCGACGATTTCTTGCGGGATGCCGGTGCCGGTGTCGGCGATCTCGATGACAGCCTCTTTTCCATCCCTGGTAGGTGCGGATGCGGATCTCCCCTTTGTCATTATTGGCCTTGACCACTTCGGCGATGGCGTGGGCGGCATTGACGATTAGGTTCAAAAAGATTTGATTGAGGTCGGAGATCAGGCACTCTACCTGCGGCAGCTGCCCGAACTCGGTCTTGACCTCAGCCACGTATTTGTATTCGTTGCGCGCCACAGTGAGGTTAGTCTCGATCGCCTTGTTCAGGTCCGCGGGGCTCCTCTCGCGCTGGTCGGTGTGGCCGAATTCCTTCATCGCCCGCACGATCCTCGCCACCCGTTCCCGGCCCTCCAGGGTCCGCTCGAAGGCGCCCGGAATCTCTTCCCTGAGGTAGGCCAGATCGGCTTCTTCTTCCGCCTGTTGGATCTCTTCCAATGGCGGCGTTTGACCGGTGTGCGCCATCAGGACTCCTCGGTAGCGGACCAAAAGCCGGTCGAGGTCGGCGAAGGCGTCTTTCAGGAAATACACGCTGTCGCTCACGAACTGGATCGGGGTGTTGATCTCGTGAGCGATGCCAGAGGCAAGTTGACCTACTGCCTCCAGCTTCTGGGCCAGGCGCAACTCGATCTCGATCCGGTCCCGCTCTTGCTCGGCCTGCTTGCGCTGGCTGACGTCGGTCCAGGCCCCTAGCAGTTGCGGGCCTTGGCCGGTCTGGATAACCCGGAAAGCATCGTGAATCCAGCGCCAACTGCCATCGGCATGGCGGAAACGGTATTCCAGGTAGCCTGCGCCGTCCTGGATGCGCTGTTGGGATTCTTTGATCACCCAGCGTCGATCATCGGGATGGAGGTGACGGTGCCAGAACTTCTTGTCCGCCAGGATCTCCCGGCTGTCATAGCCCAAAAGCCGGCTGACGTTGTCGCTGACGTAGGTACACTCCGGCGGTTTGGACATCCGAATCGCATAGGTGATGGTAGGGCTGGCTTCGAGCAAGAGCTTGAAACGCGCCCCCAGTTTCTTGTATTCGGCCAGGATTTGGAGGCGCTGGCTGATATCGGCGATCATCTCCCCACGATCTTAGGTCCAGTGCCCGTTTTGCACCCTGCCAGGGACACCCCGAGGGGAATCTCGCGGCCGTCCTTGCGCACCCCCATGAACACCCCGCCGCTGTCCAGTATTTTTGTAGGTGGAGACCGGCGAGGAAATCGCCTCGTGGTTGTAAATACTTATTTCGATAGCGCGCCGGCAGCAGGGTGGCTACTTGACGGCCCTCGAGTTCATCCCGGCGGTAACCGAAAATCTCGGCCGCCTTGGCGTTCAGCGCCAGGATGGTGCCTTCGGCGTCGAGCAGGAACATGCCCGAAAAAAACAGCGCGGTAGGGATCCTCCAGCGGATTGTGGCTAAGAGCAAATGCATGGCCGCTCATGGAATGTACCTCTTGGCGAAACATTCGGCTTTCGTTTTTGCAGTCTAGAAGAAGATTCACCACAGGCAAGGAGCAGGGTGCGCCTTCACCAACTGGAAGAGAGACCAAGCGGGAAAGAGGAAATGCCTATTCGTCCGGCATTTCTGGCAGCGTTGGCGGCATGTATTCGACTTCCTGGATCTCCGCTTTGGGGTGATGTTTGCGGATCAACTGAACGATCTCTTGGGCGCGGGGTTTGGGAACGTCCACCAGCATCATCAGTTCACCGCGTTCGATGGCTTGTTCGTATTTACGCACCTCCGTGCTGGGGACGGAAATCCCGATCATGCTGGACGCCAGGGCGCCCACGGCCGCCCCCGCCAGGGTGGCGGCCAAGATCACTGCCCCGCCCGCAGCCACGATCCCGGTGGGCAAAAGCACTGCCACCAGCCCAGCCAGAAGCCCGGTAGCCGAGCCGGCTGCCAGGCCGCGCTTGAGCGAGGGAATCAAGTCGGTCTTTTCCTTGAGGCCCGCTTCCGGCAGATCCTCCAGCGGCACCCCTTCTTTGGCGATGATATGGATTTCCTCTTCCTTGACTCGCGCGAGCAAAAGGTCATCGACGATATTCCGGGTCGTAGGTAGGTCAGGAACGAGCAATACCAGTCTTTGCATGTTAGCCTCCTGCAAATGACTATCTCGACAGGAACCAGAATATGCGCTTTCGTAAAGACTTTTGCAAGGTTTTCCCAGCTTGGGGTTTGCTACTGTCACTTTTGGTATGGCCTGTCCGAATTTTTGATGGTATTTTTACCCTCCTTTTTCAAAACTCGGGAAACGCGGCGATGAGAGCACGGGTCAAGTGGGTGGAAGAGGTTTTGTTTTTGGGCGAATCCGGCAGCGGCCACGGGATCGTCATCGACGGGCCGCCGGAACACGGCGGTCGCAACCTGGGCGTGCGGCCGATGGAGTTGTTGCTGCTCGGGGTCGGCAGTTGTTCGGCGTTTGACGTGGTGCACATCCTTAAAAAAGGCCGCCATCCGGTCGCCGACTGCGAAGTGGAGGTCAGCGCCGAACGGGCCGAGATCGATCCCAAGGTGTTCACCAAGATTCACCTGCATTTCATCGTCAAGGGAAAGGGGCTGAGCGAAGCCGCCGTGGAGCGGGCGGTCAGGTTGTCGGCGGAGAAGTACTGCTCGGCCTCGATCATGCTCGGCAAGGTGGCTGAAATCAGCCATGACTTTAAGGTCGTCGATCCCGGCGATTCTTAGAAATGACTGCTTGATGGGGTTTGAAACATTGATGGAAAAATTGAAACTGCACGGTTTCAACAATCTGACCAAGAGCCTGAGCTTCAACATCTATGATATCTGCTACACCAGCCCAGCCAACCAGCAGCGCTATATCGAGTACATCGACGAAGCTTACAACGCCGAACGGCTGACCCAGATCCTCATCGACGTGGCCGATATCATCGGTGCCCACATCCTCAATATCGCCCGCCAGGACTACGACCCCCAAGGGGCGAGCGTGACCATGCTGATCTCCGAAGACCAGATTTGCCACGGCCTGTCCAACGCTAAGACCCCAGGTCCTTTGCCGGAGACGGTGCTGGCCCACCTGGACAAGAGCCATATCACTGTCCACACCTATCCGGAAAGCCACCCGCATTTCGGCATCAGCACCTTCCGGGCTGACATCGATGTGTCCACTTGCGGTCGGATCTCGCCGCTCAAAGCGCTCAATTATCTGATTCACAGCTTCGAGTCCGATATCGTCATCATGGATTACCGAGTCCGCGGTTTCACCCGAGACATCAGTGGCGCTAAGCTATTCATCGATCACGACATCACTTCGATCCAAAACTTCATCGCCGCAGACACCAAAGCCCGTTATCAGATGATCGACGTCAACGTCTATCAGGAAAACATCTTCCATACCAAGATGATGCTCAAGGAGTTCAACCTGGACAATTATCTGTTTGCCCCTGACGATGTGCTGCTCACGGATGAAGAGCGGGAGGAAGTGCAGGACAAGGTGCATCAAGAAATGGCGGAGATCTTCTACGGCCGTAATTACACGGTCTAAAGCCGCCGTTTGCCCATTTGGGATTTGCTTTTGGATTGGGCTAGGCTGAAAAATTCTTTGCAATTATAACCAAAACACCATAAAAACAGACACGGTACGGGGGTGACAGTGAGAAGTGAGGGGCAGGGGATTGTCCTGAAGGAGCAGGTGCGGATCGCGCTGGAGCAGTATTTCGCCGAGCTCGACGGCCAACTAGTGGCTGGATTGTATGCCATGGTGATGGCTGAGGTGGAAAAGCCTTTGATCGAAACCGTCTTGAATCACACCGGCGGAAACCAGAGCAAAGCGGCCCAAATCCTCGGAATGAGCCGCAGCACCCTGCGCAAGAAAATCAAGCAGTATGGGATTGAATGACATGCATAAGGTGAAGCGCGCGCTGGTCAGTACCTGGGACAAAACCGCGGTGGTAGAGTTCTGCCAAGGCTTGCGGGAACTTGGGATAGAGATCCTTTCCACCGGCGGTACCGCTAGGCTGCTTAAGGAGCACGGCCTGGCGGTGACCGAGGTGGCCGACTATATCGGTTTTCCGGAGATCATGGCGGGTCGGGTCAAGACTCTCCATCCCAGGATCCACGGTGGGATCCTCGGCCGGCGCGGAGTGGATGACGAGGTGATGGCCGCGCACGGCATCCTGCCGATCGATCTGGTGGTGGTCAACCTGTACCCCTTCACTGAGGTGGTCCGCGATCCGAAGTGCGATTTTGCCACCGCGATCGAAAACATCGACATCGGCGGTCCTGCCATGATCCGGGCGGCAGCCAAAAATCACGCCGCGGTAGGGGTAATCGTGGACCCTGCCGACTACGGTCGAGTCCTTGAAGCGCTGCGGCTCAATTTGGGTATGCTTCCAGACGCGCTGCGGCTGGAATTGGCCGCCAAGGCGTTCCTGCACACCGCCCGCTACGACAGTGCCATTGCCGCTTATTTGGACCAGGCAATCAACCCCGACGCCGGCCTGCCCGCCACCCTCAATTTGAGGGTGTGGAAAGTGCGTGCTCTCCGTTACGGCGAAAACCCCCATCAGAAGGCGGCGTTCTACCAAGCCGATGCTCCGCCTGCCGGCACTTTGGGCCATGCCCGCCACATCCAGGGCAGCCCCCTGTCCTACAACAATCTGGCCGATGCAGACACGGCGCTGGAGTGCGTGAAATCCTTTCTTGCTCCGGCCTGCGTGATCGTCAAGCACGCCAATCCGTGCGGGGTCGCCACAGCTTCGACCTTGCTCGAGGCCTACGATCGGGCCTATACCACCGATCCCACCTCGGCCTTCGGCGGAGTCATCGCCTTCAACCAGGCGCTGGACGAGGCCACCGCCCAAGCCATCGTCGAGCGCCAGTTCGTGGAGGTGATCCTCGCTCCCAGCATCACCGAGGCGGCCAAAGCGGCTTTGGCCGCCAAGCCCAAGGTGCGCGTCCTGGCCTGTGGGGTCTGGCAGCCGCCTGCGCCTGAGCTTGAATTCAAATGTATCTGCGGGGGGCTGCTGGTGCAGGAAAAAGATATCGCCACGGTTGGGGTGGCAGACCTTAAGACAGTCACCCAGCGCGGGCCCACCCCTGAGGAACTTAAGGATCTGCTGTTCGCTTGGCGGGTCGTCAAATACGTCAAATCCAATGCCATCGTTTACGCGCGCGAGCAGCGTACCGTCGGCATCGGTGCCGGCCAGATGAGCCGCGTGTGGTCAGCTCGGATCGGCATCCAAAAGGCGCAGGAGGCAGGCCTCACGGTAGCCGGTTCGGTAATGGCCTCAGATGCCTTCTTTCCCTTCCGCGACAGCGTGGACTTTGCCGCCGCCGCTGGGGTGACGGCCATCATTCAGCCGGGCGGTTCGATCCGGGACGGGGAGGTGATCGCCGCTGCCGACGCGGCCGGGATCGCCATGGTGTTCACCGGGATGCGCCATTTCCGCCATTGATCACTGGCGCACTACCATCGGTCCTAGGGGGCGGCCGCCGATCAGGTGCAAGTGGAGGTGAAAGACTTCCTGGCCGCCGTTGCGGTTGCAGTTGACGATCAGCCGGTAGCCGGCTTGGGCGATGCCTTCCTGATCGGCCAGCAGTTTGGCGACGTAGATCATGTGGCCGAGCAAGGGTTCGTCTTCGGGCTGAACGTCGTTGACGGTCGGGATCGGCCGGTTGGGGACGATCAAGATGTGGGTGGGAGCGGCGGGGCGGATGTCGCGGAAGGCAGTCACCTGCTCGTCGCGGTAGACGATGTCGGCGGGAAGCTCGCCGCGGATGATTTTCTCGAAGATGGTGGCCATCGCTTGCTCCTCAGTCTTTGCCCGGTGGGGGTTGGCGTTCGAATAGGCGAAGATACTGGCCGTAGCCTTCTTGCTCCAGCTCCTGCTTGGGGATGAAGCGCAGCGCCGCCGAGTTGATGCAGTAGCGCAAACCCTTAGGGGGCGGGCCATCGTTGAACACGTGTCCTAGGTGGGAGTCGGCCTTGCGGCTGCGCACCTCGGTGCGGCGCATGAACCAGCTTCGGTCTTCGCGCTCGACGATGTTGGCCGGCTCCAGGGGCTGGGTGAAACTGGGCCAGCCGGTGCCGGAATCGAACTTGTCCAGCGAGCTGAACAAGGGTTCGCCGGAGACGATATCCACATAGATCCCTTCGCGCTTGTTGTCCCAGTATTCGTTCCTAAACGGCGGTTCGGTGCCGTTTTCCTGGGTCACCTGATACTGGAGCGGGCTCAGCTGCTTGCGTAAGGCTTCGGGATCGGGTTTAGTATAGGTTTCGTTCATATCCTGCCATGCCGTGTGTAGGAACTGATCTCGCCCCGAACCCAGCCGATAGAAGCGGTAGCGGAGCGGGTGTTTCTTGTAATAATCCTGATGGTAATCTTCGGCCGGATAGAATTTTTTGAGCGGCAGGATTTCGGTGACGATGGGGCGGTCGAACCTGCCCGATTGTTCCAGGGCCAGTTTCGAGCTTTCCGCCAAGCGCCTCTGTTCCTCGTCGTGATAGAAAATCGCGGTGCGGTATTGGGGGCCGCGGTCGACGAACTGGCCACCGGCATCCGTCGGGTTGATGTGACGCCAGAATACCTCAAGCAGTTGTTGGTAGCTGATCCGGTCCGGGTCGAAGCTGACCTGGACGGCCTCCAGGTGGCCGGTAGTGCCGCTTGAGACCTGTTCATAGCTGGGGTTTTCGAGGTCACCGCCGGTATAGCCTGAGACCGCTTCTACCACGCCTTCGGTTTTTTCGAAATCGGCCTCCAAACACCAAAAGCAACCGCCGGCGAAGGTGGCCTGCTTAAGTCGGGTCGGAGTATGCATAGCAGCGCTCCCGGAGCCGGATGACAGGCTTAGTATAAAGCCGATTGCCAAGATAAAAAACCAGTTCTGCATCGTCTTAGGCCAGCTCTCTGTGGCGCACCACTACTGAATAGAGACCTGAGAAAACCTGACCGAGTTTCTCCGCCAGATACACGGAGCGGTGCCGACCGCCGGTGCAGCCGATGGCGATAGTCAAGTAGCTTCGGTTCTGGGCCCGGAAGCGCGGCAGCCAGGTTTTGAGGAAGGCCTCGATCTGGGTGAGGAACTGGTCCGTCTCAGGCAGGTTTTGCAGGTAGTCGGCTACCGGTGGGTCGCAGCCGGTGAAGGGGCGCAGCTCCGGTTCCCAGTGGGGGTTGGGAAGACATCTTGCATCGAAGACAAAATCGGCGTCCAAGGGGATGCCGTGCTTGAAGCCAAAGGAGGTGAAACACAAAGCCAGTTGGCGGTGGTCCTCACCTAGGCGTGCCAGGACCAGTTCGCGCAGTTGGTGGATGTTGGTGTGGGTGGTGTCGATGATCAGATCGGCATAGGCAGCGATGGGCTCCAGCAGCCTGCGCTCGCGTTCGATGGCATCGGCCAACGGCAATCCGGTGGCATGGCTCAAAGGGTGTTTGCGCCGGGTTTCGCTGTAGCGGTTGAGCAGGGTCTGGCTGGCTGCGATCAGGAACAGGATCCGGTAGGGAATGGCGAATTGCTTTAAGGTGCTCAAGGCTTCACCGAACAGGTTGACATCGCCGCTCAGGTTGCGGCAGTCGATACTGATGGCGGTTTTGCCCTGATCCCGACCGGATTCGCGCACAAACGGTTCGATCAGGTGCACCGGCAGATTGTCGATGCAATAGTAGCCGCAGTCCTCCAGGGTACTGAGGGCGATGCTCTTACCGGACCCGGATAAACCGCTGACGATGACCAGTTGCATTACAACAGGCGCCTGCGCTCGCTGGAGGCAGAGATGTGCATAGCTTCGCGATATTTAGCCACGGTGCGGCGAGCAACGTTGATGCCTTGGGCCCGGATGAGTTCGGCGATCTTAAGATCGCTCAAAGGCTTGGCAGGATTTTCTTGCTCGATCAATTCCCTGATGAGGGCTTTGATCGCAGTGGCCGAGCAGCAGCCTCCGGATTGGGTAGAGACGTGGCTGGAGAAGAAATATTTAAATTCATAGATGCCGCTTGGGGTGTGCATGTATTTGTTGGAGGTCACCCGGGAGACGGTGGATTCATGCATGCCCAGTTCTTCTGCTACATCCTTGAGGATCATCGGCTTCATGGCGATCTCGCCGTGCTCGAAGAAGGACTGTTGTTTTTGGACGATGCACTGGGCCACCTTCAGCACAGTTTCGCTGCGACTTTGCAGGCTGCGCAGGAACCAGCGTGCCTCTTGCAAATGAGTTTTCATGCTGAGGTTGTCCTCGCTGCGATCGGCGCGTTTGATCATACTGGAATAGAACGGATTGATGCGCAGCTTGGGAGCAACTTCCGGGTTGAGGGAGACTTCGAAGCGGCCGTTTTTTTTGGCGACGAAGACGTCTGGAATGACGTACTGGGTTTCCTCGCGGTCAAAGGCGGTGCCGGGGTGAGGGTTAAGGGTGCGGAGCAGTTCCATCACTTGTTCAAGCCCTAAATCGTCCAGCGCCAGTGCATTTTTGAGCACGGCGACGTTTTGCTTGCTCAAGTCGTCCAGATGCTCCGTGACGGCGCGCAGGGCTTCTTCCCGCCAGGGGGTGTCTTCTGGCAGCTGGCGCAACTGGATCGCCAGGCATTCCCCCAGATGAGTGGCCGCCACGCCGGGGGGATCGAAATTCTGGATCTGGTGCAATACTGCCTGGACCTCCTCGAGCTCCAGATCGCTCAATTGCTGGGCCAGATCTTGGTACAACTCCTCCACCGGGACTTCCAGATAGCCATCCGGGTTGATGGCATCGATGATCGCGGTGGCGATGATCGTATCCCGTTCGCTGAAATGGGACAGTTCCATTTGCCATTCCAAATGTTCGTGGAGGCCCTGCGGTGCACTTTTGGAAAGTAGAAAATCGCTGTCCGCCTCGTCGGGTCCCAGGGTAGAGTAGACGTTGTCGTATACGTCCTCCCAATCCACGTCCAGGGGTAACTCCTGGGGGATAGCTTCGGAATCGGCAGTGACCGACTGGTCTTCCGCAAGGGGTTCTGTGGCCGGAGCTGATCGACCCTCATCCGCCAGCTCGAGCATGATGTTGGATTCCAACACCTCCTGGATTTCCTGCTTGAGCTCGATGGAGGATAACTGCAGCAAACGGATCGCCTGCTGTAGCTGCGGCGTCATCGTAAGCTGTTGGCCCAGGCGTAACTGCAGGCTTTGCTTCATGATCTGGGAATTTTCCGATGCACTTAAACGATATGAACGGGTTCAATAAACCTATCATATTTTATGCGAATTAAGAACGCACCCTGAAGAGCCAGTCCATACCCATAGCCTCAGCTTAGACGAGAGTGCGACGGCCGACGAGATACTGGTCGAGTGCGGCGGTGCCAAGGTATTGGTCAATGCTGCCAGCATACCGTTTCTGGAAACGGACGCTATCTTCTATTTTTTAGGCAACAACCCTATGGCTTAGGGTCGATCCTGCAGCCATAGAGGCGATGTTGCCGTTTTTCAGCGAGCAGTTCGGTAATCCCTCATCCATGCACAGTTTCAGCAACCAGGTGAGCTGCGCCATCAAACCGAACAAATCCGCCCCAGCAGAAAATCATAATGAGATTTGTTATCATTAATGCCTCGTGACTTTATATTGTTGCTCAGGAGGCTTTTTTCATGTACGTATGTGTCTGTAAGGCAGTGACCGATGGGCAAATTCGCGCCGCTATCAACAATGGCGTCTGCACCAGGAAGCAGTTACTGCAATGCTTCGGTGTGGGAAGGGACTGCGGCAGATGCAACCGCCAGGTCAGAGAGCTTCTCAAGGACACCTTGCAAATCCTGGCGCAACCTTCGGTCAACGCTGAAACGCTTTGTCAACAGTAAACCAAAAGCGAGGCGTATATGAAAGGGGACCAAAAAGTCATCGAGTATTTGAACAAGATTTTGACCAATGAACTGACCGCCATTAACCAGTATTTTCTGCATGCCAGAATGTTCAAAAACTGGGGCTTGGAAAAGCTCGACGAAAAGGAATACCACCAATCCATCGATGAGATGAAGCACGCCGACGACCTCATCGAACGCATTCTGTTTCTGGAAGGGCTCCCCAACTTGCAGGATCTCGGCAAGTTGCTGATCGGCGAAAATCCCCAGGAAATGCTGAGCTGCGACCTGAAACTCGAACAGCAGACCGTACCGCTGTTCAAGGAAGCCATCGTCTACTGCGAAAGCGTCAGCGACTACGTCTCGCGGGATATTTTGGAGAATATCCTAGAAAGCGAGGAGGATCACATCCATTGGCTGGAGACCCAGCTCGAATTGATCGACAAAATAGGATTGCAGAATTATCTGCAGTCGCAGATGTAGGCCGGGACGCTGCTTGCGCTATTTCTCATATGGTTGAATCGGGCTAGTCACCGGCCAGTTCGACGGCCATGTCCCCCAGTTGCAGTATCGTTGCCCGGTTCCGCGCGACTGGCGTAAAGAGGGTGATCATGCGCTTTCCGGGATTGAAGCTGCGGACTAGGGCAAGCCCGAGCACGGTTTGATGTTCATCTGCCAGGGCGCAAAGCCGGTTGGTGTAGAAGGTTTCTTCAGCCACCGGCCCATCGACGGGTAGCCGCTGCAGGACCAGATCGCCAAGTGCCAGAGAGTATTCCTGGGCGTGGCGGAAGTGCCGGCGGAACGCCTCCAGGCGGCGCTGACGGCGCGTTTCCTGCGGTTTGATCCGGGCCTTGGGGGAGGATGACAGCGGCAGAATGCGGAAGTGGCGGTGGGCAGCCAGGATCTTGGCCAGTTCCCGGCCCTTTTCCAGGGCGACGATGACGTCCGGGCGCAGGCTGTCAATTTTATAGGCTTTTAACACTTCACCGACACCGCTGATCAGACCGCTGGTATTGATGACCACAAATGGAGCATCGGTTCGGTCCAGAAGCTGCCGAGTCCCCACGACCATGGGCAGCAGGTGGGCGGTTGGGGACACCGCCCCCACAAAATACATAGCAGTCGGCTCCAGATCCTGGAGTGCCTGATTCAGCTGTGGATATCCCAGGGTGATGGTCGCTGGAGGGCCTAGATCCTTCTGGCCCACGTCGGCATCGATGAGCGCTGGAGTCAACCCCGCTTTCAACAGGCGCCAGGCCAAATAGGAGCAAAACATGCTTTTGCCCCGATCAGAAGCGCCCAGGACCAGAACCTTGCGCAGCTTGTGGTTCAGGATGAAAGAAGCGGCGCGTCGCCAGCCCGATGGAATGTCGATGGAGGTTGCCATTGCGCCAAAGGATTCTTCCGGTGACAAGATCCAAGCCCTTAGGTCCAGGCTCGTAGGCGACTGAGTTCTGATCAACCGCCTGTCCGCAGCGACTCTCGCCGACTGGTGGGAATTTCAGCCTGCGGCAGCTTGTCTGGCACTGGAAGCTCGTAAATCTCTCTCAGCCTTTGTTTGAACTCGTTGGTGATTTCATAGGCATCGCTTCGGTTTCTGACCACCCGCGGGGTGATCAGGACCACCAGTTCGGTGCGGCGTAGGCTTTTTCTGGCATCGCTGGTAAACAGGGCTCCCAGGATGGGAATTTTGGACAGCAAGGGAAGCCCCTGCTTGGATTGATTCCGATTGTCGCGAATCAGCCCGCCGAGCACCAAAGTGTCTGCATCCTTGACCGCTACCGTGCTTTTGATCGAACGTTGGAGGATGATAGGGTTCTGGCTATTGGCCTGCAGCTGGGGGCTGACGTCGTCCACCTTCTGCTCCAGTTCCATGATCACCAGGCCTCCGGCGTTGACCCGCGGCTTGATCGTGAGCTGCACGCCGGTGTCGCGCTGCTGGAAAGTGGTAGAGACTCCGGAACTGGTGGCGGTGTTCACGAACGTGCCGGTGTTGAGCGAAATCTGATCGCCTACCACGATGTTGGCCTCGTGGTTGTTGAGCACCATCAGGGAGGGCGAGGAGATCACGTTGAGCTTGCTGTCGGTCGCCAACGCGCGCAAAATCATCCCGATATTCTGGGACTTGCTTAAGAATGCGTAGGAAAAGCCCTGAGGGAACAAGCTGGAGATGGCTGCGGCAGCGTCGACGAGGTTGATGTCTTGGGCAGTCAAGCCCAGTTTAGTGTTCTCTTGCGGCAGCTTATTGCGTAGGAACCACTGCAGGCCATATTGCAGCTCATCGCTCAAGGTGACCTCGATGATCGAGGCGTCGATCAGGACCTGCAGCGGCAGGATATCCAACTGCTTGATCACCCGCTCGATGGCGCGGTAGTTTTCCTGATCGGCGTAGATGATCAATGCGTTGTTGGTGTCGTCAGCGATGATGCGGATTTCGCTGTTGCCGGGGGCAACAGAGGTCGAGCGCCTCGGTGTGGTCTGGGTTGGGGTTTGGCTGGTTTGACCTGACGGCGTGGTCGTGACGGTGGCAGGTCTCAGTCCCGGAGCCAGGGTTGGCCTGGGGGTGGGAGCGGCGCCGGTGAAGATCTGGTTGAGGGTGTCGGCCAATTTGACCGCATCTATGTTTTGCGCCCGGTAAACGTGAATGTTACCGGCCCCGGTGGTTTCCGAGACGGCGCGGTCAAGGCGGGCGATCCAGGTTTCGGCCATTTCCAGATAGTCCGGCTGGGAGGTGATCACCATCAGCGCATTGAGGCGTTGGATCGGAAGCACCTTGAGCAGGGCGGTGGCTTTGCCCAGGGCTTTTTCGCCCAAGATATTCTCCAGGTCCAGGGCCAGGGTTTCCACGTCCACGTTGTGGAGCGGAAACAACCCGACCGACATGCCTTCGAGGAAATTCACGTCGAAGGCGCGCACGGCGTCCTCTATGGGGGCCAGCTCTGCCGCCGTGCCTGCCACCACCAACAGATTGCGGGTCGGGTCGGTGTGGAGGATAGCCTTGGGGGGCAGGAGCGGCTGGAGCACTTTTTCCATCGACTCGGTGCCCACATAACGCAGCGGGAAGATGCGGATCTGAAATCCCGGTGGCAGCGTTTGCTGGGTCAATCCCAGGGGCGCCCCGACTGCGGCTTCGTCGGCAGGTCCCACCCAGTAGAAGCCGTTTTTGCGGGTTAAACTCAGGCCGTTCATCCGCAGTACCATTTCCAGCGCGGGCAGGACTTCGTTCTTGCGCAGCGGGCGGGTGGTCTGCAGAGTGATCTTGCCGCCAGCCTTGGGGCTCAAGGTGTAGTTGAGCTTGAGAATATCGCCCAGGATCACCTTGGCCACTTCGCCCAGGTCGGCGTCATCGAAGTTCAGGGTATATTGCCCCGGTTGATCTGAGGGCCGCCGCCCTGGCACCGGACGAACGAAGACCCCAGTGCCCCGATAGATTTCCGGTTTTTCCAGCGCCGGCTTAGGTTGCTCCTCTGAGGGGACCTCGGTGGGTTCCTCGGGTGGTGGTTCGGTAGGCGCCACGACTGTCTCAAGCGGAAGCTTTTCGCGCAGGTTGGGGCCTAGGTACTCGCAGGCCGTCAGCAAAATCAACACCATCCCCAAAATTGCTCGATCCATTTATCATTCCTTCTTTTGTTTGGCAGCTTGGGCGAACGGATTTGGCCCCTGGCCTTGAGGAGGTGCAGGCGGGCGGGGGCGCGCAGCGGGGGGGAGCGGCTGAACCGGCCTGGGTTTGATCAGTTCCAAGACGTGGGTTTTACCGTCCCGTTCCAAAATCACGTGGGTCTCGGCGGTTTCTGCCACGCGCCAGCCGTCGATGATTTCATCCGGTTTGAAACGCAAGGTCTTGTTGCTTGGGTCCTGCACCAGGATGATTTGACCGGCTTCAGGAGTGTCGATGATGCCGGTCAAGCGGATATCCGGCGGTTTTTTGTCCGCCTCGGAGACAGGAGCAGTTGTCTCTTCCTCAGGGACGGGCTTTCTACCCTCGATGAACAAGGGCTGTTCGACGAAGGCGGAAAACTCCCCGATGGGGGGCAGGTCCGCTATGGTTGCTTGCGGCAATGCCGGGATTTGAACCGCCTCGGTCGAAGTGACCGGCGCTTGCAAGGCGTCAGTGAGCCTGCGCTGCAACAGGCGGTACTCTAGGCCAAGTCCGAAGGCGGCCAACAGGCAGGCAAGCCCCAAGACCAGGATTCCAGGATGGCGTTTGAACGGGCTCATGACGACGGCACGGACATGTAACCTGCCACTTCCATGTCCACATTCAAACGGTCCGTTGGCAAAAGTTTCCGGGTCTTAGGATCCAGGCGGCCGGGCAGGGCGCGGATAGTAAGGCTTGCGACCATCAGCAGGGGGCGATTGGATTCTATCCGGTACAAGACCTCGCGCAGACTTGAGGTGTTCGCAGTAAGGCGCACCAGGACCGCAATCTGGGTGAAGCGTTCCTCCTGACGGTGGGGGAGGACTTGGGTGCTGGTCAGCTCGCCGCCCGCGGTGCGGATGATTTCCCCCAGGTGCTTTTGCAACTCGGCCGAAGCGAGCGCCGGGGTTTCCCCGCTGAGGTAATGCCGATCCTGGTCGTGGCGCGCCTTCACCGCTTCGAGTCGGGTGCGCCACAGGGGTTCTGCGGCAGCGGTGCGGGACAGGCGCTCCAGTTGAAACTTAAGCTCGGCGATGCGCTCCTGGTTGGAGCGCATCCAACTGAGGTAAGGCGCGACCAACGCGAAATACCCAAGCAGGGCAGGCAGGCTCAATAAAGCCAGCGCCAGAAGGCGTTGTTGGGTTTCACTGAGGGTGGGCATCGCGCTCGTAACCGACGTTCATGCTGATTTGGAACCGTTCCAAACCCGTGCGCCGATCCTGGGTGACGGGGGAGACGAAATGAGTATTGTGCAGGAATGGCGAATCCTCAAGCATTTCGATCAATTTGGAGGCTGCAGGCGAGGAACCATCGATGCGTAGTTGGCCATCGCGATAGCTGAAACCGCTTAGCCAGGTATCCTGGGGCAGCCTTCTGGACAGGTCCTCCATCACCTGAATCATTGGGGGAGTGGCTTGTTTGCGAGTGAGACCGAAGCGGGCTTTCTGCTCCAGTTCGAGGACTTGTTGTTTTAACGCGGTGGTCGTCTGGGCTGCCCGTCTGGCCTGGGTGACCTGGTTTTCAAACACCTTCAGGATTCGGTCTTGAGTGAAGAGCGGCAGGGCCAAACCTAAGCCAATCAGCAACGCCAAAGTGCCTGCCAATATCCAGTTCAAGCGCCGCTGCCAGCGGCTTTCTAAGGTGCGCCAGCGGGGCGGGAGCAGGTCTAACCCTGAGGGAACCGGCGATTGTCCTTCCAAGACTGCGACATCCACGTGGCGGGGTTTCAGGTTGGCTTGATGCAGGCGGGCAAGCCGGCTGTCCAGAAACTCGCGGGGCGTCAAGACGAACTCGACCCGCAATTGTCTGCTGTCGGGAAGGCGCTCCAGCACCCGGCTGGTAAAATAAACCTGGTCGGCACTGAAAGGGGTTTGGCGATCCAGTTCAAAACCGATCACTTGGCGTAAGTTTTCTTCTGCAGCCAAGGGTAACTTGATCTCTCTGCGCAGATATTGGCCGGGCAATAACAGCAACGTGAAGGAAACCTCCTTATCGGACCGCCGATCGCGCAAAGAGCGGAGCGCTGAGTTTAAATCATTACCCAGGGGAGTGATGGCGCCTGCTTCCCAATGCCAGAACTGGACGTTTTCCTCCGTCGGTAAGGCAACTAGGATATGGGTGTGATGGGTGAACCAGCTTCTCAATCCGACTGGAATGGATTTTTTCAGCTGGTCCTGCCACCAGCGCCAAAACTGACGTGAGACCTGGGGCAGGATCAAGCGATCTGGGTGGATAGCCATTGGGGATTATAAAAGAGAGCGTCCAGCGTGATAGTTATCGAAGGGCATGAAGATCCGTTGAAATACAAATCTATTATTATACCAACATTGAGCGGGGGCGCTGCATGCCGAAAGCTAACCATTTGACCATCGCCATGGGGGTGGCGATCGCCGCTGCCATCTGGTTGGGTTTGGGGGCCCCACAATTGGCGCGGCAGCTGGAGATCGGTGGTGAGGTCTTCCTGCGTCTTCTGAAACTGCTGGTAGTTCCCCTAGTGATGTCCAGCGTCATGAGCGGCGTCATCGGCCTAGGGGACGTGCGCAAGCTTCGTCGTCCTGGCGGGGTGGCGATCTTGTATTACCTTTCTACCACCTTGCTGGCGGTCGGGATGGGGATCTTGTTGGTCAATTGGATCGCCCCCGGGTCCTATGGAGTGCAGCGGGAAGCTCTGACCCGCTTGGCCGAAGGGAAGGAGATCGCCGCGCCGGCGGAAGCAGGTCTCGGCACGATCTTCGAACACTTGGTGCTGATGTTGTTCGCGGACAATCTGTTTGCCGCCATGGCCGGCACCGAATTGCTCCCCCTGATCGTGTTTTCAATCCTATTTGCCGGCATCTTGACCGTCCTCGGAGAGCGGGTCGGAGGGCTTAAGGAATTGATCGTGCAGGTCAACGAGGCGTTGATGGCTTTTATTTTGATGGTCATGAAGGTGGCGCCCTTGGGGGTGTTTTGCCTGGTGGCGGCCCGCTTCGGTGAAGCTCAGGCCGAGGGATCCTTGGCGCAAATCCTCCGGCAGACTGGATGGTACGTGCTGACTGTGCTATTGGGGCTGGGAGTGCACGCCTTTGGGGTGTTGGCGGCGATTCTGTGGGGGCTCACGCGCCGCCATCCGTATCGGTTTATGAGCCGGATGTCACCAGCGCTGTTGACCGCATTCTCCACCGCTAGCTCTTCCGCCACCTTGCCGGTGACGATGGAGTCGGCGGTGGATCGGGCCGGGGTGGCGCGGGAGTCGGTGGAGTTCGTGATCCCCTTAGGGGCGACCGTCAACATGGACGGGACGGCGCTGTATGAGGCGGTGGCGGCGATTTTCATCGCCCAGGTGCTGGGCGTTGAGCTGAGCGTCATGCAGCAGGCGACCGTCGCGCTTACCGCCACTTTGGCCTCGATCGGTGCGGCCGGGATTCCCGAAGCCGGATTGGTGACCATGGTGATCGTGCTCAACGCGGTCGGATTGCCGGTGGAATACATTGGCATCCTGCTGTCGGTGGACTGGTTGCTGGATCGTTTCCGTACCGCCGTCAACGTGTGGGGAGACAGCGTTGGGGCGGCGCTGGTGGAAAAAGTGATCCCACCACCGGCTCAGCCGAGCAGCAGCCACCATTCGTAGCCGATCAGGCCAGCGTAACAGCCCAGCAGCACTGGGAGCACGCTGCGCACCGGGATTTCCCATAGTTTGAAGTTGGCGTGCATGAGAATGAAAACGACGGCAGCTGCAGTGAGCAGGTATTTCACGTAGAAGAAAGCCGGTATACTGATTCCCAACAAAAACGCCATGGCCGGATTGAGTTCGACGCCGCCGCGGTCCAGGATCTGAAGGGTCAAAAAGGCATCCAGGGCGCAACCGCCGATGATCCCCACCGACCACGCCAGCAGCCACAGATCTTTATAGATGTCTAGGTAATAAGGTGCCTGTTGCTCCGCTGCGCGGCGGGGGCCGCGGCGCCGCCCTCGACCGAGGAAGGCATACAGCAAAGTCCGCCAGTTTGGGCGGCGCCGATCGGGATGATGGCGTAGGTCAAGCATAAAGCACCTGTTCACTCCTCTGGTCGGCTAACCAGGATGATCAGGCTGCGCTCGATCAAGCGCAGTCGGTTACCGCCGGAAAGCGGGACCTCGGCGCCGGCCTCATGGATGTCGTGGGGGGAGGCGGCGGCGGTGTCGACGGCTATGTGCCAGCGTTGTCTGGCCGGGGGAGGCGGCAGATCGAATTCGACCGGCTCGCGCGCAGCGTTGAACAACAGGCATAACTGGCGCCCATCGGATGCATCCGCGTGGATGCGGGCGCCCAGAGAGCGGCCCTCGTGCCAATCCGGCGGGGCGTGCTGAGGTCCGAACCATTCGATTTCATGTGGCTGGTAAAAAGCCTCGCGGCTCAAAACGGGGTGAGTGCGGCGGAAGCGGATCAACTCGCGGACGAAACGCACAAGATGGGCGTTTTTCTCTACCAATCGCCAATCATACCACGAGATCTCGTTGTCCTGGCAATAGGCGTTGTTGTTGCCCTGTTGGGTGCGGCGAAATTCGTCCCCGCCGAGCAGCATCGGAATGCCGCGGGAGACGAACAGGGTGGTGAGGAAATTCTTGATCTGGCGCAGCCGCACCGCTTCGACCCTCGGATCGTCCGTCGGGCCTTCTACGCCATAGTTGCAGCTGTAATTCTCATTGCTGCCGTCACGGTTGTTTTCCCCGTTGGCCTCGTTGTGCTTGTGCTTGTAGCTCACCAGGTCATTGAGGGTGAAACCGTCGTGGGAGGTCACGAAGTTAATGCTGTTGACCGGGGTTTTGCCGCTGTGCTGGTACAGGTCGGAGCTGCCGCACAGGCGGGTGGCGAACGGGCCGAGCAGGCCGCGGTCACCGCGCCAGAAGCGCCGCACGTCGTCGCGGTAGCGGCCGTTCCATTCGGACCAGCGCTCGCCCGGAAACAAACCCACCTGGTAGGCTCCGCCGGCATCCCAGGCTTCGGCGATGAGCTTGACCCCTCTTAGGATCGGGTCCTCGGCGATGGACTCCAGCAGCGGCGGGTTGGGGATCAGGCGACCCGAGCGGTCGCGACCCAGGATCGAGGCCAGGTCGAACCGGAAGCCGTCCACGTGCATCTCGGTGACCCAATAGCGCAGGCATTCCAAAATGTAGTCCCGCACCACCGGATGGTTGCAGTTGAGGGTATTGCCGCAACCAGAATAGTTGACGTAACGGCTCCTGTCGCCCTCTTCCAGAAGATAGTAGATGCAGTTATCCCAGCCTTTGAAGCTTAAGGTCGGACCGGATTGGTTGCCTTCGGCGGTGTGGTTGAACACCACATCCAGCAATACTTCTATCCCCGCCTCGTGGAGGGCTTTGACCATCGCCTTGAACTCGGTCAACTGTCCTCCCAATACACGATTGGTGCTGTACTGGGCGTGGGGGGCGAAGAACGCCACAGTGTTATAACCCCAGTAGTTGACTAAAGGTTCGCCGGTGAGAGGGTTTTTGCGGTCCAATTCGTTCGGGTTGAATTGATGCACCGGCATCAGTTCCAAGGCGGTGATGCCCAGTTGCTTGAAATAGGGGATCTTCTCGATCACGCCTAAAAAAGTGCCCGGGCGCAAGGTTCCCGAGGAGGGGTGGATGGTCAGGCCGCGCACGTGGGTTTCGTAGATCACGGTTTCCGACCAAGGGGTTTTAAGCGGCCGGTCATCGCCCCAGTCGAAATCGCCTTCCTTTGGGACCAATCCTTTGACTCGGTACTGGGTCTTGGGGAGCGGCTGGCCGGGATGTTCCTTCAGCCAGTCATCGCACAGGACGGAAAAATCCCAGTGCTGCACGCCAGTCAGAGCGACTGCATAAGGATCGAGCAAGGCGCGCTTAGCATCGAAGCGGTGGCCCTGTTCCGGCGCGAACGGCCCATCTGCCTGGAAGACATAAGTCAGCCCTGGATACGCCCCCTGCACACACACGTGCCAGATATCCCCGGTACGGTGATGGATGGGATCCAGCTCGATGCACCGTTTGGGATCGAGCGCTTGCGGATCATCGAACAGCAGCAGCCAAACGCGGACAGCATGGCGGCTGAACACGGCGAAATTGATGCCGCCATCGTAGGCGCGCACGCCCAAGGGCAAAGGGTGGCCTCGGGTAATCGTCAAAGCATTTTCCATATCGTTCTACCTGGGCGATAAATACTTTATCGTCAGACTGGAATAAAATATTCAACTCTCCGTTCAGTTAGCCAGGATTTAAGGCCCCATGCAAGCCTCCGACCGCAAAGTGCTCGTCACCAGCGCCCTGCCGTATGCCAATGGACCCATTCACCTTGGGCATCTAGTGGAGTATATCCAGACCGACATCTGGGTTCGTTTCCAGAAGCTGCGGGGAGTCAGCTGCTGGTATGTGTGCGCCGACGACACTCATGGTACCCCCATCATGCTTAGGGCTCAGCAAGAGGGCATCGCCCCGGAGGAATTGATCGAGCGGGTGGGACGAGAACATCGGGCCGATTTCGCCGATTTCGATATCGGCTTTGATTGCTACTACAGCACCCACTCGCCGGAGAACCGCGAATTAGCCGGGTTGATCTACCGGCGCCTCAAGGAAGCTGGCCACGTCGAGGCCAGGACCATCCAGCAACTCTATGATCCGGTCAAGGAGATGTTCCTGCCTGACCGCTTCATCAAAGGCGAATGTCCGCGCTGCGGGGCTGAAGATCAGTATGGGGATAGCTGCGAGGTCTGCGGGGCGACCTATGCTCCGACCGAGCTCAAAAATCCGCGGTCGGTGGTGTCTGGAGCGCGGCCGGTGGCAAAGGAAACCCTGCATTATTTTTTCAGGCTGGCGGACTTTGAGGAGTTCCTGAAGGAATGGGTGCGCCGGGAAAGCCACCTGCAGCCGGAGGTGGCCCACAAGGTGGACGAATGGCTGCAGGCAGGGCTTAAAGACTGGGACATCACCCGCGATGCGCCTTACTTCGGGTTCGAGATCCCGGATACCCCGGGCAAGTATTTCTACGTCTGGCTCGATGCTCCAATCGGTTACATGGCCGCTTTCAAACACCTGTGCCAGGCAAAGGGGCAAGATTTCGATGCGTATTGGGGACCTGCCTCAAGCGCTGAACTGTACCACTTCATCGGTAAAGACATCGTCTATTTCCACGCCTTATTCTGGCCGGCTGTGCTTAAGGCTTGTGGTTTCCGCACCCCCAGCGCGATTTTCGCCCACGGTTTTCTGACCATAGGCGGCGAAAAGATGTCCAAATCCCGCGGCACTTTTATCCAGGCACGCACTTATTTAGATCATCTCGATCCCCAGTATCTGCGCTACTACTTTGCCGCCAAGCTGGGACCGGGAGTGGACGACATCGACTTAAACTTCGGCGATTTCACCCAGCGGGTCAATGCGGATCTGGTGGGCAAGGTAGTCAACATCGCCAGCCGTTGTGCCGGATTCATCCAAAAGCGCTTCGCCAATACCTTGGCTGGGTCTTTGCCCGATCCGGATCTGTTCGCCCGTTTCCTCACCGCCGGCGAGGAGATCGCGAAACTGTACGAAGCGCGCGAATTCGGCAAGGCGATGCGTGAGATCATGGCCCTGGCCGACGTAGCCAATCAATACATCGACGAGCAAAAGCCCTGGATCCTAGCCAAGGATCCGGCCCGCGACGGTGAGCTTCAAGCGGTGTGCACCATGGGTCTTAACCTGTACCGGCTCCTGTCAGCCTATCTCAAGCCGGTCCTGCCTCGCCTGGCGGCTGCCTCGGAAGCGTTTTTGAACCTTCCCTACCAGACCTGGCCGGAGGTTTCCAGCAAGCCCGTGCTGGCCCATAGGATCAACGATTTTCAGCCGCTGCTTAGGCGGGTCGATCCAGATAGGATCGCCGCTGTCCTCGAGGCCTCCAAAGAAAGCTTGGCGCCGCAGCCCAACAGTCCTTTGACTGCCGAACCCATTGCCGAGATCATCGATGTTACCGATTTTGCCAGGATCGATCTGCGCATCGCCAGGATTCAGAAGGCTGAGGCGGTGGAAGGTTCAGACAAGCTGCTGAAGCTGACGTTGGATTTGGGCGGGGAGCGTCGCACGGTGTATGCTGGCATCAAATCTGCTTACGATCCTAAATCTCTGGAAGGCCGGCTGACGGTGATGGTAGCCAATCTCAAACCGCGTAAGATGCGCTTCGGCGTCTCCGAGGGCATGGTGCTGGCCGCCGGCCCGGGCGGCAAGGAGATTTTCCTCCTATCGCCTGATGCCGGCGCCCAGCCCGGGATGCGGGTAAAGTGATGAATTTTGTCACCGCCTTCATCGACGAAGGCCGCTGCGTCGGCTGTACCCGCTGTCTTGTGGTCTGCCCGACCGATGCGATCGTCGGGGCGCGTAACTTCGCCCACACCGTGATCGCCGCCCAATGCATAGGCTGCAGGCGGTGCTTAGACCCTTGCCCCGTAGATTGCATAAAGATGCTGCCTGCTCCGCAGGCGCTTCAGCCTAAAACTTCTGAGGCGAGGAGGGAGCGCGCCAGACAGGCAAGGCGCAGGATCCTAGCCAGGCGCAGGCGGCTAGCGCAAGAGGCGCAGGAACGGCAGGCAAGGTTGGAGGCCAAAAAGCGGTTTTTTCTGCATGAACCAGCGTAAGCGCTTTGAAGTATTCGAGCGTCTGGCCGAGGCTATTCCCCATCCCACCACCGAACTCAAGTATCGCACCCCGTTCGAGCTGCTGGTGGCGGTGGTCCTGTCGGCCCAGGCCACCGACAAAAGCGTCAATCAGGTCACGGCCGAGCTGTTCAAAGTGGCCAACACGCCGGAACAGATCCTAGCCTTGGGCGAGGAGGAACTGAAACGGTATATCCGGCGGATCGGCCTGTACAACGCCAAAGCCCGCAATATCATCGCCCTGTCCAGGCAGCTTTTGGAACAGCACGGCGGCCAGGTGCCGCGTGCCCGCAGGGAACTGGAAGCCCTCCCCGGAGTGGGGCGCAAGACCGCCAACGTGATTCTCAACACCGCTTTTGGCGAGCCCACCATCGCGGTCGACACCCACATCTTCCGGGTCTGCAATCGTACCGGTCTGGCGCCAGGCAAGACCGTCCGTCAAGTGGAAGAGAAACTAAACCAGGTCACCCCCCCTAAATTCAAACGCACCGCCCATCACCTCTTGATCCTCCTCGGCCGCTATGTCTGCACCGCGCGCAAGCCAAAATGCGCCCAGTGTCCGATTCTGGATCTGTGCGAGTATCCCTACAAATGCCTGCCGGATTCTGCTCCGCAGGGCTTGGAGTCACTCCCCGTCGGGAACCAAGCGCAATCGGCTGACCGGACTGCCGGGCGCCAGGGATAGCGGCTGCCCCGCTACCCAATAAGGGTGTTGGTCGGCATAATGGGGCGAAAGGGGGTGGCCGGACTGGCCGCCGGGCATGTGCAGCATGCCCGCGCCTGGACGGGCAACAACCGCCACCAGCCGCATGCTGGCGCCGTAGTCGGGACGGACGGCGCGCACGCATTCGAAGCAACCGGCCAAAGGATCGGCAGGCAGGTTCAGCCAAGTGGCGAGCCAGGGCAGTCCCCTTGCCAGGGGGTGAGTGATATCAGCCCGGTTGACTTCGCCCCAGGTCAAGGTGTCTATGGGTTTGCGATAGGTTTGCTCCAGAGCTTCGGCGGTCTGGAGCAGGTGGGCGCGCAGCGAGGCGTTCCAATCGGAAAAGCGGCGGTCAGGGAGCGTGTACGGGTGGCGCAAAGCCAACAGCTGGCGCAGCGGGACTTCGCTTTTCAGCCAGCGATAGCGAAATTTTGGGTCGAGTTTCAGGCAGGGGGCAAGCAGCGGATTTAAGACCGCCCGTTTCAGACCGGCGCGCCAGCGGTCAAGCAGGGGCAGGCCGGTGCTTGCAGTGTCGGCGCGTCCGTTCCAGTTTTCCAGGGCCAGGCGAATCCGTCCGGCAAGGGGAGAACCATCGCCCCCGAGCGAGGTCAAGGCCAGGTCCCGGTAGAAACGGTAGAAGCCGGCGTCGGTATCCAGTTGCAGCGCGAAACTTTGCTCCGGATTGAGGCTTGGATTTCTCCGAAGCTCCTGGTGGATGCGCTGGATCCTATAGCTGCTGGCGAAGTTGTAACCGATCTGGAGCGACTGGTCGCAGCCCACGGTGTGGTGGTTGGCGGTGGCTAAAAAGCCTTGCGGCGGATCGATGATGCGGGGCAGTTCGGAGGGCCGGTAATATCCCTGCCAGCCCCGCCGGCCGTCGGCCCAGCTTAGGCTGATGCCGCCATCGAAGCCGTTTCGGCGCGGCAGGCGGCCGCTCAAGGTCCAGCCGATATGGCCGTCTGCGTCGGCGGCCATGGCGTTTTGCACCGGCATCCCGGCGCGATTGAAAAGCTCCAACGCCTCGGGGACGGTCTGGACCCGGTCCAACTCCAACAGGGTGAGATCGACGGCGGCAGGGTCCAGGGCGGTCCAATGCACCGCCATCGGCCGCTGCGACCAAGCGCGGTAGACGACCGGCCCCCAGCGGGTCAGGTAAACGGTAATATGCCTGAGGGGTTTGCCTTTGACAGCGACGGCTTCGGTGTGAGTCTGAAAGGCTTCCCACCCTTGCGGGGTGCGGTATCGGCCTGGATCGGCCGGATCGGTTTCCAGGACGACCAGGTCGCGTACATCTGCCATGGCATTGGTGAAACCCCAGGCGAGATGGCCGTTGCTGCCAGCGATCAGGCCCGGTGCACCAGGGAGAGTGATGCCGTCTAGGGTAATGCCGGCGTAGCGCAGTCTTGCCCGGTACCAGAGATTGGGAACGCCCAGGGGAAGATGCATGTCGTTGGCGAACACCGCCCCTTTGGGTGAGGCAATGGCCCATTGGTTGGACGCTGCTGTGGGACGGGTATCGATGGCATCGGCGGCGGAGGTGTCCTTGAGGAGTTGGGCGATCGCGGTGACCGGCACCGGCCGGATGGGGCGGTGGCCGCAGGATTTACCCAGCAGCGGGGTATCGAGGGGATCTTCGTCGGGAGTGAGAAACGCCGTCACCTCCTGCGGCAACGCCTGGGCCATCACCGTCAGCATTTCCTCCTGGTCGCCGATCTCGTCCAGCTCCTGGAACATGGACAGAACGATCAAAATCGTATCGCTGCAGCGCCACGGCTGGGGCCGGTAGCCCAGCAGCAACGCTTCAGGCGGCGGTAGGATGATCCGGCTCAGATAGGCATTGACCCCATCGGCATACGCCTCACAGAGGATACGGTGCGCTTCGGGCAGGCGCGCGGCGATGACTGGAGCGACGCGGTGAAAACCCAAGGTGCGTTGGCGGAAGTCCGAGGCCAATGCGATCTCACCAAAAACCTCCGCCAGTCTGCCGGCCATCTTGCGCCGCGTCAATTCCATCTGAAACAACCGTTCGCTGGCGTGGAGATAGCCAAGGGCGCGGTAAGCGTCGAGGCGGCTGCTGGCTTCGATGGTGGGAATGGCATAAGGATCGAAAGTGACCGTCACCGGGGCGTTCAAGCAGGCCAGCCGAATCTCTCCCCGGTAGGTTGGCAGCGAGGACCAAACTACCCAGCCCAGCCCCAGCCCAGCAAGGCACAGGGTGCCAAAGACAGCTATCAAGCTCTGCTTAAGCGTCACGCAAGCGGTTGGCAAAGACAGTCACTTGCACGATTTGGTATGATTTTTTGGGATCTGATCTAAAGCGATGATCAGTACAATAACCTAAATCTTAAGAGGAGGATACCCGATGGCGCGTACCGAAACCCCTGTGTGTGAGTTCGGTCAACCGTGTCCCGATTTTGCTTTGCCAGGCGTGGATGGCAAGGTTTGGACCCGGGATGAATGCCGAGGCTCCAATGGTCTTTTGGTGATGTTCATCTGCAATCATTGTCCTTATGTTCAAGCGGTTCTCGATCGCATCATCCGCGATGGCAAAGAACTTAAAAAATACGGCATCGGTTGTGTGGCGATCAATGCCAATGATCCTGACCAATATCCCGAAGATTCCTTCGAGAACATGCAAAAACTTGCCCAGGAAAAACAGTTTCCGTTTCCGTATTTGTTCGACGAAACCCAGGCGGTGGCTAAGGCTTTCGGCGCAGTTTGCACCCCCGATTTCTTCGGCTACAACTCCCACCTGGAGCTGCAATATCGGGGACGCCTGGATGAGAGCAGCAAGCAACCGGTACCCAATGCGCGCCGTGAGCTGTTCGAGGCGATGAAGCGGATCGCCATCACCGGCAACGGACCCCAAGAGCAAATCCCCAGCATGGGCTGTTCGATCAAGTGGAAACCGGAACCTGAGGAGGCTCCCCAAGCGGAACCAGCTCAGGCAAGTTGAAGGCCTTAAAGCTTAAGGAGGGAAAATGGCCATCAAGCAGATGACCGACTTGGATCTGCGCGGCAAAAGGGTATTGATTCGGGCGGATTTGAATGTCCCGATTCAAGCTGGGGAAGTGACTTCCGATGCCCGTATCCGCGCCAGTATCCCTACCATTCGGCAGGCGCTGGCCCAAGGGGCAGCGCAGGTGCTGGTCATGTCCCATTTGGGACGCCCCAAGGAAGGCCGATACGACGAGCAATATTCCCTCGCGCCGGTGGCAAAGCGCCTAGGCGAACTGATGGGGCAGCCGGTACGGCTGGTCCAAGATTGGCTCGCAGGGATCCGGGATCAAGCCGCCGGGGAAGTGGTATTGCTGGAGAACGTTCGTTTCCTAGCTGGAGAAAAGGCCAACGATCCGGAGTTGGGCAAAAAGATGGCAGCGCTGTGTGATGTATTCGTCATGGATGCGTTCGCCACCGCGCATCGGGCCGAGGCCTCCACCCATGCCGTGGCTCAGTTTGCTCCCAAGGTGTGCGCGGGGTTGTTGCTGGTTCAGGAGCTCAACGCCTTGGGCAGGGCGTTAGAGCATCCGAAGCGGCCGCTGCTGGCCATCGTCGGGGGAGCCAAAGTCTCTACCAAGCTGACCGTGCTGGAAACTTTGGCGCAAAAAGTGGATCAGTTGATTGTAGGCGGTGGCATCGCCAATACGTTCATCGCGGCTGCAGGTTTTGCGGTAGGAAAATCCCTGTATGAGCCAGAGCTGATCCCGCAGGCAAAACAGCTGCTGGAACGGGCCAAGGTGCGCGGCGCGCAGATTCCCATCCCGGCGGACGTGGTGGTGGCGAAAGAGTGTTCCGAAGCTGCGCAGGCCATCGCCAAACCAGTGGATCAGGTGGCTGACGACGAGATGATCCTGGATATCGGCCCACACACGGCAGCGCGTTACGTGGAAATGATCACAAGCGCCGCCACCATCGTTTGGAATGGGCCGGTTGGGGTGTTCGAGATCGATCGATTCGGCGAGGGTACCCGTAAAATCGCCGCAGCGATTGCCGCCAGCTCTGCGTTCTCCATCGCCGGTGGGGGAGATACCCTGGCGGCGATTGAAAAATACGGCGTAGGGGACCGGATTACTTATCAATCTACGGCTGGTGGAGCCTTCCTAGAGTTTCTCGAAGGCAAGAAATTGCCGGCAGTGGAGGTTTTGGAGCAGCGCGATTGTTGAATAGTTGTTCGTGCAACAGATTTGTTATATGTTTACAACAAGTCGTAAAGTTTAAGGAGTCTCGATGGCACGCATTACCGTTGAAGATTGTCTAAACCATGTCGACAACCGCTTCGAATTGGTTCTTCTGGCGGCCAAGCGCGCGCGCCAACTGCTGGCTGGCGCGGAACCTTTAGTGATCTGGGGCAACGATAAAGCCACGGTGGTGGCTTTGCGTGAGATTGCATTCGGCAAGCTGAATCTCGACCAGCTGCGGGAAGTAGATATGGACGGTGGAATCACCAAGGTCAGGGAGGCCATGCTGGGAGAACAGATGATCTAGGTGACCATGATGGCAGAGCCGGCCTGGAAAACTGAACGACCTCAAGACGTCCTGGCGAGGGCTTTGATTGATGCAGCAGCCGGCTATCTCGATCCGGAACAGATAGAAACGGTCAGGCAAGCATACCAATTCGCCGATGCCGCGCACGCCGATCAATTCCGCTTGAGCGGTGAACCCTTTATCTGCCATCCGCTGGAAGTGGCGTTGATCCTGACCCAGGAAATGCGTATGGACGTGGCCGGTATCGCGGCTGCCATCCTTCACGACGTAATCGAGGATACGCCGATCACCAAGGCGCAGCTAACTGAAGTTTTTGGCCAGGAAGTGGCCGAACTGGTGGACGGGGTCACCAAGCTGACCCAGTTGGACTGTAAGTCCAAACAGGAAGTCCAGGCTGAATCTCTGCGCAAGATGATCCTGGCCATGGCCAAGGATCTTAGGGTGATCCTGATCAAGCTGGCCGACCGTCTGCACAACATGCGCACCCTGGGGCCGATGGCGTCGGAGCGGCGCCGCCGCTTTGCCCGCGAGACCCTGGAAATCTATGCGCCCCTTGCCGACCGGTTGGGAATGAATCGGATGCGCCTTGAGCTGGAGGAACTGGCTATGCAGGCCATGTATCCATTCCGCTACCGGATTCTGAAGAAGGCGGTCAAGCGGGCCCGAGGCAACCACAAGGAGGTCATCGGAACCATCGAACGGGCGATCTCCCAAAGGTTGCGGGAAACCGGAATCCGGTGTGGCATCTCCAGCCGCGAGAAGCACATCTTCAGCATTTACAAAAAAATGCGCGCCAAGGGATCTTTCCGCCAGGTCTACGACGTCTATGCGGTGCGCATTCTCGTCCACACGGTAGACGAGTGCTATCGTGTACTGGGTGCGATGCATGGCTTGTACAAGCCCATCCCCGGACGTTTCAAGGACTACATCGCCTTGCCCAAAGATAACGGTTACCAATCCCTGCATACGGTGTTGGTGGGACCTTACGGGGTGCCGGTGGAAGTCCAGATCCGTACTCGGGACATGCACCGCATCGCTGAGAATGGGATCGCTTCCCATTGGCTGTACAAGAAAGAGATCGACCAGGGCGATGCCGCCAAGGCCCGCGCCTACGCCTGGATCAATGAATTCCTAGAGCACCAGCGCAACGTGGGGGGGTCGCTCGAATTTCTCGATAACCTCAAAGTCGATCTTTTTCCATCCGAGATTTACGTATTTACGCCTCAAGGCGATATCATCAAGCTCCCTCAAGGCGCGACCGCTCTGGATTTTGCCTATGCTGTCCACACCGAGATCGGCGATCGTTGCGTCGGAGCCCGTATCAATGGCCAACTGGTCCCGCTCCACACCGTGCTCGACAACAGCCAGACGGTGGAGGCGATCACCAAAAGCTGGGCCCGCCCGGATCCTTCCTGGCTCAACTATGTGGTCACCGTCAAAGCGCGCGGTGCCATTCGCAGTTTTCTGCGCAACCTCAAGACCCAGGAGGCGATCGATTTGGGCGGTAGGATGCTGGAGGCAGAGCTCAACAAGCTGGGATTGAGCTTGGAGTCGCTGCCCAAGGATCGGGTCGCCAGCAGGCTCCAAGCGATGGGATTTGCACGTCTGGATGACTTGCTCGAAGCCATCGGTTTTGGCAATCGGATGGCCTTGTTGGTGGCAAGGCAGCTCGCCTCGGAAGGGGATGGCATGGATGTGGCCCTGGATGAGCGCTTGGGGAGCGGGGCGCCGTTGATCATCAAGGGGACCGAAGGCATGGTGGTGAACCTGGCCAGGTGTTGCCGGCCGATTCCCGGGGACGCCATCATCGGCTTCTTCAATCCCGGTAAGGGATTCGTGGTGCACCGCAGCGAATGCAAAAACGCGCTTGAATTCCAGAAGAAACAGCTCACCTGGGTACTGGCAGAGTGGGACAACCAAACCGACGGAGAATTTCCAGTGGAGCTGCGAGTAGTCCTGTGGGATCAGCCGGGGACCTTGGCCAAGGTGGCATCCGCCATCGCTGAAGAAGGCGCCAATATCGAAAATTTCCAGATTACCCAGCAGGACAGCCACACCAGTACCGACCTCATCACCCTGACGGTTAAGGACCGCGTCCATTTGGCCCGGATCATCCGCAGGTTACGCAAGCTTCCGGTAGTATTGCGGATTCAGCGAACCAAAGCCTAATGGCAGCAGAAGCTGCCTCTATTCCTCAAGTTTTATCCCTCCCAGGCGTCGGTCCAGCGCTGGCGGCCAAGCTGCAGCGGCTTGGCATCCTGGACGTGCGCGACCTGCTTTTACATGCGCCATTGCGCTATGAAGACCGCCGTCAAATCATCCCGATCGCTGCGGCCCAGGCCGGCAAGGTTCTGATCGAAGGCGAGGTGATGTTGACTGATGTCACCGGTCGGCGCCGGCCGGTCTTGGTGTGTCGCTTGCGAGATGCAAGCGGGGCGATGGATCTGCGCTTTTTCCACTATCGTCAGCAGCTTCGCAACCGCTTGGTGCCTGGCAGCCGCTGGCGTTGTTTTGGCGAGGTGCGCCAGTCGGTTTACGGCAAGGAAATGGTTCATCCCGAGTTGGAGCCTGCCGAGCAGGCCATGGCGGCAGTGGTGCCGGTCTATCCCACCACCTTCGGGATCAGTCAGAAAACCCTGCGCCGCCTTGTAGCGCAGGCATTGAGGCTGCTTGATCCCATTCCCGCGTGGCTCCCGCAGCTGCCTCCAGCTTGCCTTCCAAAATGGGCGCCGCTTCCGCTTAAGGCGGCTCTTGTGGGTTTGCACCAGCCGCCTCCAGAAAGCCACTGGGATGAGGGAGAACGGCTCCGGCGCCGGCTGGCGTTTGAAGAGCTTTTGGCCCATCAATTGGCGTTCCGCGGCCGGGTGCTGCGCCACGAGCAGCGGGCGCCGGCATTGGTTCCAGATCAAGGGTTGTTGCGCGAGTTTCGGCGTCAACTGCCGTTTCGCTTCACTGCCGCCCAGGATCGGGTAGTGGCTGAAATCTGCGCTGATCTGGCCCAAGATCGGCCCATGGGGCGACTATTGCAGGGAGATGTGGGCGCTGGCAAGACCGTGGTGGCAGCCATGGCCGCCCTCGTGGCTTCCGGGAGCGGCTGGCAGACCGCGCTGATGGCGCCAACGGAACTTTTGGCCGAACAACACTACCGGCTCTGGGTGCGCTGGCTGGCACCGCTGGGTATTGCGGTGGCGCTTCTGACCTCGCGTCAAAGCAGTGGCGAGCGCAAGGGAATCCTGGAGGCCGTGGCGGCGGGAAGGGTGGACATTCTGATCGGCACCCATGCGCTGTTTCAGAGAGAAGTTCGTTTTTCCCGCCTGGGGCTGGTGATCGTCGATGAGCAGCACCGCTTCGGCGTGGACCAGCGCCTGGCGCTCAAGGCCAAGGCACAGGACTTGGTTCCCCATTATCTGGTCATGACTGCCACCCCGATTCCCCGCACCCTGGCCATGCTCCGCTACGGTGACTTGGAGGTCTCGGTGATCGACGAACTACCTCCTGGCCGCGAGCCGGTAGAGACTCGGGTGATGAGCGAAAGCAAACGGGCTGAACTGATCGCCCGCCTGCGGGAATGGATCGGTAGTGGCCGGCAGGCCTACTGGGTCTGCACCTTGATCGAGGAATCCGAGGCGCTCCCGGGGGAAGCGGCCGAAAAGACCGCTGAAATGCTGCGCCGGCAGCTTCCGGGGGTGCGCATCGGCCTGGTCCACGGACGCATGAAGGGAGAGGTCAAGGAGCAGGTCATGGCTGCTTTCAAGGCTGGGGAAATCGAGCTGCTCGTGGCGACCACCGTGATCGAGGTGGGGGTAGACGTGCAAGGTGCTGGCCTGATGGTGATCGAGAATGCCGAGCGCTTGGGGTTGGCTCAGCTGCACCAGTTGCGTGGCCGGGTCGGACGGGGATCGGGACAAAGTTACTGCATTTTGCTGTATAAGCCTCCATTAGCAGAGACTGCCCGTCGGCGCCTGGCCTACTTGCGTGGCTGCCACGATGGTTTTGCTCTGGCGGAGAAGGATCTGGAGCTGCGCGGTCCCGGAGAGGTCTTGGGGACTCGCCAAAGCGGCATGCTGCAATTTAGAATGATTAATCTTGGGCGCGATCGCGATTTGCTGCCTGAAATACGCCGCACCGCCGAATGGTTGGAACGGCACGCGCCCCAGGTGGTATCTTCTTTGCTCGCCTTCTGGCTCGAGGAAAGCGGGCGTTACGCCGAGGTCTGATAGCGCAATCCTCACCTCAAACCCGTGCATTTGACCCGTGCTTCCCGCAGCCTTCTTTTGACCACCGAACCTGCCTGGTTTCCGGTTCGCTCGCCCCGTGCCCGCCGGATTCATCCTGCGGTGCGGGACTGGCTTGCCGAATCCGGCTCCCTCACCGCCCGCCTTCAGGCGTTGGCCGGTCCGATCCGAGTTCAAGTGCTTTATCAGGATTGGGGCAGGCCGTTCCTGAGCGAGGCCTTTAGACTGCAGGTGCCCCGGGGGCGGTGGGTTTGGACCCGGGAAGTGATGCTCGAAGCTGCCGGCAAGCAGTTGTTGCTCGCCCGCACGGTAGCCCCTGTTGCGACTGTGACCGGTCCTGGGCTGAGATTCACCCGCCTGGGCACCCGCCCCTTGGGCGAGTTGCTCTTCAGCCGCGCTGATGTGAAACGTGTGAGCATGGATTGGACCTGTCTGGAACCTGCCAGCCGGCTGGCTTTTCCCCCCGAGCGTCCGCGCTGGGGACGACGGACGCTGTACCTGATCGGTCCGGATCTCCCCCTGCTGGTGAGCGAGTTCTTCCTGCCGGCGGTGTTTGCTTTGGAGGGGAGCGATGGATTGGCGTGAACGCTTGACCCAATATTGGTATTTGATGCGCTTCCACCGTCCCATCGGGATTTTCCTCCTCCTGTGGCCGGCATTGTGGGCGCTTTGGATCGCAGGACAAGGAAGTCCGGATGGCAAGGTCTTGATGGTGTTCGTGCTAGGCGTGATCCTGATGCGGGCCGCCGGGTGTGTGATCAACGATTACGCCGACCGTAATTTCGACCCCCACGTGAGCCGTACCCGGGATCGGCCCATCGCTGCCGGCCGGGTCACGCCGCAAGAGGCGTTGGCGTTAGCTGGGGTATTGTGCCTGTTGGCGTTCTTGTTGGTGCTCCAGCTCAACCGTTTGACGATTGCGCTGGCTTTCGTCGCTTTGTTTCTGGCCTGTTCTTACCCGTTCATGAAGCGTGTCACCCATCTGCCTCAAGCCTATCTGGGACTGGCCTTCGGTTGGGCGGTGCCGATGGCATTTGCGGCCCAGACCGGATCGATCCCAGGCGTAGCTTGGTGGTTGCTCCTGGCGACGGTGCTGTGGGCGTTGGTCTATGACACGATGTACGCGATGGTGGACCGGGAAGATGATTTGAAAATCGGGGTCAAATCGAGCGCGATCCTGTTCGGGCGCCTCTGCCCCTGGATCATCGCCGTGATCCAGGCGGCGATGCTGGCTACGCTGGGCTGGGTGGGTCAGTTAGCGGGCCTGGGAGGCTGGTATTGGCTGGCCCTTTGGGTGGCGGCGGGGCTAGCAGTATACCAGCAGATTCTCATCCGTGACCAGGATCCAGCGGCGTGCTTGCGGGCATTTCTGAACAACAACTGGGTTGGGGCGGTGATTTTCCTAGGAATCGTGCTCGCCTATCTGGACTGAAGTACGGTAACGGTGAAAATGCAACCAGCAATAACCAACGCTGGCCAGCACTGTCCCCAGGAAACAACCGATCAGGACGATTTCGACGCTAGACATGGCGGCACCTTGCTTGATCGTAATTGACCTTGAATCAGAGTTTGGATCACCTGCACTCGCCCGACTGTGAGCGATTGCACGATTTTGATGATCAGGCGCGGGCCAAGACCCAGACTTCTACCTGTACCGCACCCGCCCGTTTCAGGGCAGCGGCAACTTCGTCGGCGGTGGCACCGGTGGTCAGCACGTCATCGAGGATAGCGATGTGGCAACCGCTCAGATCTGCCGTGGCCTGGAAGGCCCCGCGCAAGTTCTTGCGCCGCGCTGCGGCATCTAGGGTGCGTTGCGGCGGGGTGATGCGGACCCGGCGGCACAGCGTCGGGCATAAAGGGATCTTGAGCTGGCTGGCAACCGGGCGAGCGATCTCTAGTGCCTGATTGAATCCCCGCGCGCGGTAGCGGGCCGGATGCAGGGGAACCGGCACCAGACAATCGGGTAGGGAGGTTGGTTGAAGGCGACTGGCCATCACTTTCCCAAGCAGGCGGGCGAGGTCTTGCCGCCCTTGGAATTTGAGGGCCCGGATCAATCCTGTAACCGGTGGCAGGTAGTGCCAAAGGGCCTGGGTCCGATCAAAGCCGGGCGGCTTGGAGAGACAGGCGCCGCAGATCAAGCCGGAGTTGCCCAGGGGAAGGGCGCACTGGCGGCAGGCGTGTTCTAGCCATGGCAGTTCATCGGAGCAGGCTCGGCATATGCCCAGGCTGACCTCGCCTGGAGTATCACACAACAGGCAGCGTGAAGGCGGCAGCAGGTCTTGAATGAATCTCAGCCAACGGTTAATTTTTTGTCCCCTGTTTGATTGACAGCGGTTGGTTTTGCTCTATGATCGCCCTAATCTGAGTGTAATCTGAAAATTTTTCCAAGGAGTGCAATATGGCGGTTTCTCGCGCCGAAAGTGTCCAAGACGGGCTGCGTCACGACTGGACCGAGCAAGAAGTGCTGGCTTTGTACGCACTGCCCTTCAACGACCTGATCTATCAGGCTCAGACGGTGCATAGACGCTATTTCGATCCCAACCGGGTCCAGGTCAGCACATTGCTGTCGATCAAGACCGGCGGTTGTCCTGAGGATTGCGCCTATTGTCCCCAGAGTGGGCGTTATGACACCGGTCTTGAACGCGGGCGGCTGCTCCCGCTGGAGGATGTCGTCGCCGCAGCCAAAGCGGCCAAAGCCAAGGGGGCTAGCCGCTTCTGCATGGGGGCGGCTTGGCGCGCCCCCAAGGACCGCGACATCGATCGGTTGGCGGAGATGGTGGCGGCGGTGAAAGCCCTGGGGCTTGAAACCTGCATGACCTTAGGAATGCTCACCGCAGCGCAAGCCAGGCGCCTCAAACAGGCAGGGCTAGATTACTACAATCACAACCTGGACACCTCCCCGCAGTTTTATCCCAAGATCATCACTACCCGTACCTATGAAGATCGCTTAACCACCCTACGCCATGTGCGCGAGGCCGGCATTCACGTCTGTTGCGGCGGGATCGTCGGCATGGGGGAAAGCCGCGCCGACCGGGTTGGGCTGCTGCAGCAGTTGGCCAATTTGCCCCGCCATCCAGAGAGCGTCCCCATCAACCTTCTGGTCCAGGTGGAAGGTACCCCGCTTTACGGCGTTGAACCCCTAGACCCGTTCGAGTTCGTGCGGACGGTGGCGGTGGCGCGGATCCTGATGCCCGCCTCCAGGGTGCGTCTGTCCGCCGGACGCGTGGGCCTAAGTGACGAACTCCAGGCGTTGTGTTTCCTGGCCGGAGCCAATTCGGTGTTCTACGGCGACAAGCTTTTGACCACCGCCAATCCCCAGGCTGAGGCCGACTGCCGTTTGTTCGAGCGGCTCGGGTTGTCCCCGGACGGCCATGCCTGCTGAGCTGGAGCGGGCGCTCGCCGAGCGCCTGGCACGCCGCCGTGCCGATGGGCTGTACCGCAGCCGCCTCCAGGTGGAAAGCCCCCAGGGGACGGAAGTCGTCGTGGCTGGCCGCAGGCGGGTGAATTTCTGCAGCAACGACTATTTGGACCTGGCGACCCATCCAGAGGTGATCCGTGCCTTCAAGCTAGGTGCCGAGCGCTATGGCGTGGGCAGCGGTGCTTCCCACCTGATCTGCGGCCACCTGGCGCCCCATCGCGCGCTGGAGGAGGAGTTGGCCGAGTTTACCGGACGCCCGCGGGCGCTAGTCTTCTCCACCGGCTATCAGGCCAACCTTGGGGTGGTGACTGCCTTGACCGGGCGCGGCGATTGGGTCCTGGAAGACCGCCTCAACCACGCCTCCCTGTTGGATGGTGCGCGTTTGGCCGGTGCTCGGCTCAAGCGCTATCCCCACAAGGACAGCAAGGCGTTGGAGGCGCTGCTTGAGGCGCTGCCCCGGTGCGCCATGATCGTCACCGATGGGGTATTCAGCATGGACGGCGATCTGGCCCCTCTGCCCGAGCTGGCCGGATTGGCCCGGCGTCATGGCTGCTGGTTGTATGTGGATGACGCCCACGGTTTCGGTGTGTTGGGAAAGCACGGGGCTGGAACCTTGGAGCATTTCGGCCTAGGACCCCGGGAGGTACCGATCCTGATGGCCACTTTAGGTAAGGCACTGGGAGTGTTCGGCGCATTCGTGGCGGGCGGAGAAGATCTGATCGAAACCCTGATCCAACAGGCCCGCACCTATATTTATACCACCGCGCTGCCACCGGCGGTGGCGGAGGCCGTGCGGGCCAGCTTGGGTCTGGTGCAGCGGGAAAGCTGGCGGCGCGAGCGCCTCAAGATGCTGATCGACCGGTTTCGGGCTGGCGCCAGGACCCTTGGATTGCCACTTTTGCCTTCTGAGACTCCGATCCAGCCGCTTATCTTGGGTGACTCCCAAAGGGCTTTGGAAGCCAGCCGCAAGTTGTGGGACCTTGGCTTTTGGGTGGTGGCGATCCGACCCCCGACGGTGCCGGCCCAAACCGCCCGCCTGCGCATTACCTTGACTTGCGGCCACAGCGAAACCCAGCTTGACGAATTGTTGGAGGCGTTGGCGCGCAGCCTATGAAGCGCCTTTTCAGCGCAACCTTCGGCCAAGGACCTAGGTTAGTTTTGATCCCCGGTTGGGCGATGCACTCAGGCGTGTGGCGGGAGTTTGCCCAGCGCCTGGCGGCGGATTTTCGCGTCACCTGCGTGGATCTTCCCGGCCACGGCTTGAGCCCGGCTTGGCCAAGCTGGACCCTGACCGATACTGCTGAGGCGCTTTCCGAGCTGATCCAGGATCAGGCTCTTTGGCTGGGTTGGTCGCTGGGTGGACAGCTGGCCTTGGAGTTGGCCCGCCGCTTTCCCGCCAGGGTTAAAGGTCTGGTGCTGGTGGCGACTAACCCTAGGTTCGTCGCCGAGGGCGACTGGCCTGGAATGGCGCCAGCCGTATTCGAATCCTTCGCGCACGGAGCGGAGACCGATGTTCAGGCAACCCTGAATCGGTTTTTAGCCTTATGCTGCCTTGGGAAGGCCGATGCCAGAGGGCTGCTGCGCCGCCTCCAGACTGCCTGGGGTGGCTATCCGACGCCAGCGCCCTGGGTGCTCCGGCAAGGTCTGGAAGTACTGCGCCGGGCCGACTTGCGTCCAGCGCTGGCGGACATCGCCTGCCCGGTGGCGGTGGTGGCAGGATGGGAGGACCGGTTGGTGCCGGTGGCGGCCGCCAGGCGACTGGCAGCGAGCCTGCCGCAAGCGCAGCTGACAGTCCTGGAAGGTGCAGGCCATGCGCCGTTTCTATCCCACCCTGAGGGGCTGGCCGCGCTGGTGCGGGGGTTGGCGGCATGAGTTGGGACAAGAGCTGGATGCGGCGTTCTTTCGACCGCGCGGCCAAAGAGTATGACCGCTTGGCTGGATTGCAGCGGCGTGTGGGCGAGCGCCTGCTTGCGGCATTGCCGGAACATCCCCTCCCCGGCTGGCTGTTGGATCTGGGGGCGGGAACCGGGTGGTGCGCCCAGATGCTGGCACGCCGCTATCCTAAGCGGCCCTTGCTACTCGTAGATATCGCCGAGGGGATGCTGCATCAGGCGCGCCGGCGGCTGGGAGAGCAGTCTTGTTTCCTGGCCGGGGATGCGGAGGCTTTGCCTTTAGCCGAATCTTGCGCCGGGCTGATCGTGACCAACCTCGCCTTGCAATGGTGCCTAGAACCCGGGCGGGCTTTGGCCGAGATGGGGCGAGTGCTCAGGCCTGGGGGGGTCCTGCTGTTTAGCACCTTTGCGGTTGGCACTTTAGAAGAATTGCGGCTGGCCTGGCGTCAGGTGGATGATCACACCCACGTGAATCAATTTGTCGAGCCTGAGCAGTTGACTGAAGCGCTAAGTAAAGCTGGATTCATCCGCTGGCGTCTGGAGTATGAAACCATCGTGCTGCGCTATGCTTCGGTGCTGGCGTTGCTGCGGGAAATCAAGGGGATCGGTGCCCACAATGTCACCCTGGGCCGGCCTCGTCATTTGCTGGGTAAGAAAAGCTTGCAGACCCTCATAGCAGCCTATCCGGCCCGGTCAGGTGGGGTTGAAGCCAGCTTTGTTCCCTTGTACGGCTGGGCGATCAAATGACCGTTTTCTTCCCGGATCCAGAGCAGAAAGATCACTGCCATGCCGATCACCCCCATCATGGCGTCGTTCCACACCAGGATACCTCCCAATTGCTGGTCCAGCAGGCGGTCGATGTGCCAGCCCCCTTCCAGGGCATCGTAAGCCTGATAGAGCGGGGACCTTGCCAGGGTGATGAAAGCGCCAACCAGGGCATTGGGTAGCGTCACCGCCCACAGGACGACGAGCCGCAGAGAATAGGACAATCTGGCATGCGGGCCGCGTGGGTCGGCGATCAGCCACCAGAAGAAAAATCCAGTGAGGATCAAGCTCAGATGCATCAGGTCGTGCAGCAGCCCATTTGCCACCGCAGCGTCGTGGACCGGGGGGAGCTGCCAAAAGACCATCGCCCCGACGAACAGCACGGAAGCGATCACCGGATGGCTGAGGCAGGCGTAAATGGCTTTCATCCAGGAATGGCGGATCAAAGGGGCCAAAACCCAGTGGCGGAACCGAGAGGGTAATCCCTGCAGTAGCGCAGGCAAGGGCATGGCGAAAATAGTCAAAAGCGGCCCAAAGACCCGAAGTAACATGTGCTCTAGCTGATGGATGAACAGGAAGTGATCGGAGAGCGGCTCGATGGGAGATTGAAGAGCAGCTAGAAAACAACCTATCCCTGCAAGGAAGGCGATTGTTCGTGCCAGGGGTATGGGTTTTTTTTGCCGCAGGCGTCTGCGCCATCCCCTAAGGTAGATGAAAACGATCAGGATGAGTGGCAAGGCAATGCCTGGGGTGAAATGCCAGGCGAACCAGAAATTATCTTTTTCCTGAAATTCACCATGGGCAAGCGCCGGTTCAGCCATCAAGCTTGACAAAGCTATCAAAGGCAGGGAGCAACAACTTGGTTTAGTCATTACGGGCATGGTTTTCCAGATTCGAATAAGGGTTTTTGCTTGCGGCACATTGATATCATAGGGTACATTAAATTCGTTTTTGGCTGGGTTTTTTCAGCGTGTAATAGCGGCACGCCTATTGTTTTTTAGGTATGATTCAGCAGCGCAGCGAGAAGCCTGACGAATGTCAGTGGATATTGCAGCCTAATGCATCATTGAGCCGGCGTCAGGCCAAGGTGCTGATTGGCATGTTGGGAATGATCATGGCGATGCTGGGGGCGGGGTTCGCGCTGGTTGGCGCCTGGCCCGTTCTGCCCTTCTCCGGGGCTGAGCTATGGTTGCTTGCCTATGGTTTGAGTTGGAGTATGCGCCAAAGCGCCATCTGCGAGATCATCACCATCGACTCAGCTAAAATTCGAATCGAGCGTGCAGTGATAGGAGCCAAGCACTGCCACGAATTTTACCGTATCTGGGCGCGGGTGGATTGGTCTGCACCCAAGCGCTTGAACGAAGCGGGCAGGCTCTATCTAGGCTCTTATGGCAGACGCGTGGAAATCGGGGCGTTTTTGGTCGAAGAAGAAAAACTGGCGTTGGCACAATCATTACGACAAGCGCTTGCATCCGAACCAACAAACTTGTGTAGTTGATAACAGGGGAGTATTCCGTGATCCTACTTAATCTCAAACGGCTGTTTCTCGCACTAGCCTTAAGCTTGGGGGCAGCGACTGCATGGGCTGATTACCAGGTCAATATCCCCGTCGGGCCGACTGAAACCAGTCGGATGATTTACGATTTCCATATGTACGCCATTTGGGTGTGCGTAGGCATCGGGGTGGTGGTGTTCGGCGTCATGCTTTACTCGATCATCAATCACCGCAAATCCAAGCATCCGGTGCCGGCTACATTCCAAGAGAACACTAAACTGGAGATTGTGTGGACCATTATTCCCGTGCTGATCCTAGTCGGTCTGGCGATACCGGCGACCAAAGCATTGATCAGGATCGAAGATACCAGTGGTACCGAGATGACCATCAAGGTCACTGGATATCAGTGGAAGTGGCACTACGAATATCCTGAAGAAGGAATCAAATTCTTCAGCAGCCTGGACGAGGCTAGCAACCGGGCGCGCCAATTGGGCAGCGACCTGGCTCCAGAGAAGGTGGACAATTATTTATTAAATGTCGATCACCCGTTGGTGGTCCCGATCAACAAGAAAATCCGCTTTCTGATCACCTCGGCAGACGTCATCCACGCCTGGTGGGTACCGGCTTTCGGCTGGAAGAAAGACGCCATCCCAGGTTATGTCAATGCCGCTTGGGCTACCATCGAAAAACCCGGCATTTACCGCGGCCAGTGTACCGAGCTGTGCGGCCGCGATCATGGGTATATGCCTATCGTGGTCAAGGCGGTTACCGAAGACGAATATAAAGCGTGGGTCGCCGAATGGAAACAGACCCAAGGGGTCGCTGCTTCTAAGCCAGGCGAGTAGACCATGGAGCGGGCGATGACCTTGGGCCAAGCCGCGTATAACACCTATTGCGTGAGCTGTCATCTTTGGCAACCACACCGGCGATTTGGTGAAACCCGAAAAAATTGCCGCTCTGCGCTGAATCGATTTGAACCGTAATTTTTAAAGAGAGGTAACTGAATATGGCAACGGTAGCTGAACCGCACGGCGAACATCATGAACACGCTCCCGCCAAAGGGTGGCTCAGGTGGGTGACGACCACCAACCACAAGGACATCGGCACGCTTTATCTGACGTTTGCGTTGATCATGTTCTTCGTCGGCGGGGCGATGTCGCTGATCATCCGGGCGGAGTTGTACAAGCCCGGGTTGCAGTTGGTCGATCCCCACTTCTTCAATCAGATGACCACTCTGCATGCCCTGATCATGGTTTTCGGGGCGGTGATGCCGGCGTTTGCCGGGTTCGCCAACTGGATGATTCCGCCCATGATCGGCGCGCCGGACATGGCGCTGCCCAGATTGAACAACTGGAGTTTCTGGGTACTACCGTTCGCCGCTCTTTTGCTCTCCTCGACCCTGTTCATGGACGGTGGGGCAGCAGCCACTGGCTGGACGCTGTATCCACCTCTGGTCCTGCAGACGGGCAATGCTTTGCCGTTTACCATCTTCAGCGTGCACCTTCTGGGATTGTCCTCGATCCTGGCCTCGATCAACATTATCGTCACCATCCTCAACCTGCGCGCGCCTGGCATGACCATGATGAAGATGCCGATGTTCTGCTGGACTTGGCTGATCACCGCATTTCTCCTGATCCTGGTGATGCCGGTATTGGCGGGGGCGGTGACCATGTTGCTGACCGACAAGTATTTCGACACCAGCTTCTTCAATCCGGCCGGCGGCGGCGATCCAGTGCTGTTCCAGCACCTGTTCTGGTTCTTCGGCCACCCCGAGGTGTACATCATCATCCTGCCGGCGTTTGGGATCATCTCCCACGTCATCCCGACGTTTTCCCGCAAGCCGCTGTTCGGCAAGAATTCGATGGTTTACGCCACCGCAGTGATCGGCTTTTTGTCCTTCATCGTCTGGTCGCATCACCAATATACCGTAGGGATGCCGGTACCGGCGGAACTCTACTTCATGTACTCTACGATGCTGATTGCTGTTCCCACCGGGGTAAAGGTCTTCAATTGGCTGGCCACGATGTGGCGGGGGTCTTTGACCTTCGAGACCCCGATGCTCAATGCGTTGGGTTTTTTGGTGCTGTTCGTCATAGGCGGGTTCACTGGCGTTATGATGTCCCAGGCGCCGGCGGACTTGTATTATCACGATAATTATTTCATCGTTGCCCATTTTCACTATACCCTGGTGGGGGGGGGCGTGTTCGCGATCTTTGCCGGGATTTACTACTGGCTGCCTAAGTGGACCGGCGTGAAGTATGACGAGCGGCTGGGTAAGTTACACTTCTGGCTCTCGTTCCTGGGTTTCAACGTGCTGTTCTTCCCCCAGCATTTCCTCGGGTTGGCCGGAATGCCGCGGCGGGTTCCTGATTACGCCATCCAGTTCACTGAGTTCAATCAGATGTCCACGGTCGGTGCGTTCATTTTCGGCTTCGCTCAATTGCTCTTGGTCTACGTAGCTTACCAAGCGATCAAGGGAGTGGGCGAGAAGGTCAACGACGAGGTGTGGGAAGGGGCCAAATCCCACGGCTTGGAATGGAACCTCCCCTCGCCGATGCCCTATCATCATTCCTTTGAGGGCATCGATATTCAAAAGGCTATCGAGTGCGAGTAGGGGCAGTCCATGCAGCTGCCTTGGTAGAGGTAGCCTCTGTGGCGGTCCTGGGGTCATGATGGATATCCGCAAAAAAAACCTGATCTTTGCGCTTGCTTTGGGGCTGTTGACTTTATTGCTGTATGTCTTGACCCTGCTGAATGTTTTCAGCCGCGTGTTCGGTGCTTGAGAAAGCAGAAGTTTGAATTTAGAACAAAATCCAAGGGGAAAATTATGGTATCTGCAAGCGGTAGCTACTATTTGCCTCACCAGGCGAAATGGCCGATTTTCGGATCGCTGGGGCTGTTTACCTTCATGGTCGGCTTCTCCATCAAGCTACTGGGTTCCGGCCTGGGTGGATTGTTCATGGTGGCGGGGCTCCTCATTGTGCTCGGGATGATGGTCGGCTGGTTCAGAGAAGTCATCCACGAGAGCGTCGCCAGGCTTTACAACGAGCAGGTGGGCCGTTCCTTCCGCTGGGGCATGATCTGGTTCATCGCCTCAGAGGTGATGTTTTTTGCAGGCTTCTTTGGGGGGCTGTTTTATATCCGGATGTATGCCGTCCCTTGGCTGGGAGGGGAGGGGACCACGGGGGTAGGGGCATTCACCCATCTTCTTTGGCCAGATTATGCCCCGGAGTGGCCCACCAACGGTCCCGAGGATGTGGGGGGGGAATTTGAGCCGATGGAAGCCTGGGGAATTCCGGCCTTGAATACCCTGATCCTGTTGTCCAGTGGTGCGACCGTGACCTGGGCCCATTGGGGATTGCTCGAGAACAACCGACCCCAGTTGATCAAGGGGTTGATCGCTACCATCGCCTTGGGAGTGACCTTCGTCCTCCTGCAGGCGTATGAGTATTATCGCGCTTATACCGAAATGGGCTTGACCCTGGGAGCGGGCGTTTATGGCTCGACCTTTTTCATGCTGACCGGGTTTCACGGTATGCACGTGACTATCGGGGCGATTTTCCTGACCGTCGTGCTGCTTAGGGCATGGCGCGGCCATTTCGATCCGGACCATCATTTCGCCTTCGAAGGGGCCGCCTGGTATTGGCACTTCGTGGACGTAGTGTGGCTTGGGCTGTTTATTTTCGTCTACTGGCTTTAAGTCAACGCTGTATCCGATAAAAGGCGCTACCGGCTAGCGCCTTTTTTTTGGCTGGCAAGAAGGCCGGCTTGAATCCCGTGGGGTTTGATCCAACCTTGGTTGGCGGCGAACAATAGAAAGAAAAACAGGACTAAGGAAAGGGAAATCCGAGTGGTCAATGCTTTGACCGTCCGCGGAGAACGGTTCGGGTCGTTGAGCAAATAATAAAGCGCCGATCCCAGGCTCAGGAGAATGCCGAGCAAGGCTAGCAGAACCAGTAGTTTGATCCACATGACTTGGGAGATAAGTGAAACCGAAATCACGATGGTAAAGGGTAGAGGCGTCCTTTTCAAACCGAAATGGACGTTGACCGCTTTGACCGTGGCGGCGGTCTTGTTGTTCCTCTTGCTGGCCCAATGGCAAGTGCGCCGGGCAGAGGAAAAGCAGGCGTTGCTTCGTCTGAATGCCCGCCAGCTACAGGCCCCGGTGCTTACTCTGCACGGCGATGAACGGTTGGTGGAGGACCGGTTGCGCTATCGGTCGGTGATCGTCACGGGGGTGTGGGACGGCGACCATCAGTTCTTGTTGGATAACCGTATCTGGCATGGCCGCGTTGGCTATGAGGTATTGACCCCACTGGAAATCGAGGGTGCCTACCAGGTGGTACTGGTCAACCGAGGATGGGTGGCGGTAAGCGGAGACCGCACGCATTTACCTGAGGTTTTTCTCCCTAATGGGCGGGTGACGATAAGCGGGATGGTGGATCGTTTCCCAGAACCCGGCATGTATCTGAAAGGAATGGAGATTCCAACGGACGGCTGGCCTGCGATCGTGCAGCAGCTAAATCCCACGGTCATTTCGGAACTGTTGGGGCGGCCAGTGCTAGATTTCCAGATAAAAATGGCGCCGGAGGCGGTGGGTGGATACGTGCGCGAATGGCAGCTTGACTTCATCGATCCGCACAGGAATCTGGGCTATGCCCTGCAATGGGCCGCCTTTGCCCTGATTGCTGTTGGGCTTTGGGTCTGGCACGGAGTCAAGCGGGCGCGTGGGTTACAAGCGAAAAAGGCGGAACGTGGCTGAGAAAGCAAAACGAGCCAGCGGTTGGTGGATATTTTGGTCGATCGTCTCGATCGGCGTGTTGCCGATGGTAGTAGCCTGGTATCTGGTCAGTCATCCGGGACTTATGGGAAAGCCGGGCAATCATGGCTCATTGATCGATCCACCCAGGCAGGTTGACTATGATCTGTTGCAGCCCGTGTCCGAATTGCCTTCTCGGCCGCTCAAGGAAATCCGGGGGCGCTGGGTGATCGTCCATTTCGTTCCTAAGGACTGCACCCGAGTCTGTCAGGAGACTTTTGCCAACACCTACAAGCTTCACCTGCTTCTCAATAAAGATATGCCCCGGGTGCGGCGGTTGGCGGTCTGGTCGGACGCCGCTTCACTGGGAGCGGAAACTTTAAGGTTTGTCAGCCAAGACAAGGATCTTTATTTTGCTAGAGTTCCCCCCTCCTTCTTGGAACGGTTAGGGCGGGAAATCGCCAAGGTCCCGTTACAAGGAGATCAGGTGATGCTGATGGATCCTTTGGGTAATTTGATGATGTGGTATGATTCAAAATTTAATCCTTATGGTCTCTACCACGACCTGCGACGCTTGCTGCGCGCCTCTCGGATTGGTTGAGCATCCAGTAGCAATTGAACGAATTGCATGTATAGAAAGCTTGCTCTTGCTGCGCTGTGGTTGATTCTGGCCACCCTGGCTTCCGGCTTGTACGTTCGGGCGGTAGGGGCAGGGTTGGCGTGTCCTGAGGTACCCGCTTGCTACGGCTACCTGTGGCCGCCGCAGAGCCTGTCGGCGCAGGCCCTTGAGGCTTACCGCGGCTTTTGGTATGACCCGCTCCAGGCCTGGATTCAGATGGGACACCGGTTTGCCGCCGCGGTCTTGGGCGTTCTGCTGGTCGTGTTGATGGGCTTGGCTTGGGGCCAGCCGAATCGGCGGGCGGCCTTGCTGGGTAGCGGTGGGTTGTTGGTTTTGTATTTGCTTCAAGGAGTGTTGGGCGCCGGCATAGTGATGAGCCGCCTGATGCCGACACTGGTGACCGCCCACTTGCTGGTGGCGGCGCTGATGGCTGCAATTGGCTTGCGATGGTATTTAGAGCTTAAGCCGGTGGATTGGAAAATGTTGGACACCACTACCTCCCTGCGCCGTTATGCAAGGTTGGCATGGTGGGTGATGCTGGGGCAGATTTTTTTGGGAGGATGGGTCAGCGCCAATTTTGCAGGTTCAGTCTGCCCCGATTTTCCCAGCTGTCAGGGATCCTGGTGGCCGCCGGTAGATTGGCACGCTTTTGCTTTTTGGGAACAATGGGGTAATGGGCTTGCGGCCTGGGCGCTGCTAGATGCCAAAGCCCGCATCACGATTCACTGGTTTCACCGGGTGGGGGCCGCCCTTGGATTTGCAGTTCTGTTCGGGTTAGGGATCAGCATTAGTTCCAACCCCAAAATCCCCCATTTGAGCAAGCTTGGTTTGCTGCTCAATTTCCTCCTGTTCGTAGAGATCGCCCTCGGGATGGGCATGCTGAGATATTCCTTACCAGTCCTGGCGGTGGCGCATGGACTGGGTGGGGTGATGCTGCTGCTGACGGTCAACGCAGTAGGGTTCTATCTCCGGCACGCACCTTCCTTGCCTGAAGTGGTCGCCCCACCGGGGGCGGAGGCCGCCATCGAAGAAGTCCTGCCGCCACCCTTAAGGCCGGAGACCTTGTTCGACCGCCTCAAAGGTCAACTGGGAAAAACACGCCGCGGCTTGACCGGCTTCCTGGCAAGCCTGCCATTGGCTGGCAGGAAGCTGGACGCGGACCTGGTGGAGGAGATCGAAACCCACCTCTTGATGGCGGACGTTGGAGTGGCAGCGACGCGGGAGGTCATCGACCGCCTGACCGAAAGGCTTGCGCGCCACCAGCTTCGGGATCATGCCGAAGTCGCTCGGGCGCTGCACGATACCCTGCTTGAAACCCTACAGCCGTGCAGCCGATCTCTGCGCATCGACTTAGAGCGCAAGCCTTTCGTTATCCTGGTGGTGGGAGTCAATGGAGTCGGCAAAACCACCACCATCGGCAAGCTGGCCCAGCGTCTTAGGCGGCAAGGTCACAGCGTGATGCTGGCGGCCGGAGACACCTTCCGGGCCGCTGCAGTCGAGCAGCTTAAGGCGTGGGGAGAACGCAATCGGGTGCCGGTCATTGCCCAACACCCAGGTGCCGATTCCGCTTCGGTGATCTACGACGCCCTTCAGTCGGCCAAGGCCAGGGGGATCGACGTGCTCATCGCGGACACTGCAGGGCGCCTGCATACCAAGTCCAATTTGATGGAGGAATTGGCCAAAATCAAGCGAATTATGGCTAAGCTCGATCCTGCCGCGCCCCACGAAGTGCTCTTGGTTCTGGATGCGACCACCGGTCAAAATGCCTTGGCTCAGGCCGAGCAATTCAATCAGGCGGTAGGGGTTTCCGGATTGGTTCTGACCAAATTGGATGGGACCGCCAAGGGCGGGGTGATCTTCGCCTTGGCCAAAAGGTTTGGGATTCCGATCCGCTTCATCGGTATCGGCGAAGGGATCGACGATCTGCAGGATTTCGATGCCCGAACCTTCGTCGATGCATTGTTCGCTGAACAATCTCTAGGCCAGAGACCTGTAGTCGTACACTAATCCCAGGTAATGGAACTGATGCAAAAGATCAGCACTCCAATGCAGACACTGCTAGGCATAAATTGCTGCCGAGCATAACCTAAATCGAACAAAGGAGAGATGGCATGAGTAATGCGCTGGCAATTTCAGGCATCGGCCAATCCATCAGTTCAGTTAACGATTACATCATTGTGGTCAATCGGATTCCAGCCTTGAGCGCAGAAGAAGAACGGGCGTTGGCAACTCGCTACCGGCATGAGAATGATGTCGAAGCAGCAAGGCGGTTGGTATTGTCCAATCTGCGCCATGTGGTTCCAATCGCCAGGGGGTATTTGGGCTATGGCTTGCCCTTGGCTGACTTGATCCAGGAAGGCAATATCGGCCTGATGAAGGCGGTCAAACGCTACGATCCCTCCTTGGGAGTGAGGCTGATCTCCTTTGCCGTCCATTGGATCAGGGCTGAGATTCACGAATTCATCCTGCGCAACTGGCGGATCGTCAAAATCGCCACCACCAAGGCCCAGCGCAAACTGTTCTTCAACCTGCGCAAGGCCAAGAAACAGCTGAACTGGCTGAACCAAGCAGAGGCCGAAACAATCGCCCAGGATCTGGGCGTGAAGGTAGAAACCGTGCGCGAGATGGAGCAGCGCTTAAATAGCCATGACATGGCTTTTGACGGCAGCACGGATGAAGAGGAAGATTGTCACTTTGCACCAGTGCATTATTTGGCCAGTGAGGGCGATGCTGACCCGGCCCAGCAATTGGAAGAGAGGCAATGGCGTATCCTCAAAACAGAGCGGCTGCAGCAGGCATTAGCGCAGCTGGATGAGCGCAGCCGCGAGATCATCGAATCGCGCTGGCTGGGGGAGAAAAAGGTCACCTTGCAGCAACTGGCCTCAGCGTATGGGGTCTCTGCCGAGCGCGTTCGCCAGCTGGAAAACAATGCTATCAAAAGACTGAAAACGATGATGGTGGAAATGACGGCTTAAACTGCCCTAGTCGAAGGCAAATAATGATCGAGCAGCAAAGTGGCGAAGATACCCGCCAGGTAAAGAATAGAATAGGCGAAGGTACGCATGGCCAGGCGGGCATCTTCCGGTTGGCAACGCAACCTCCAGGCAAAATACAAAAATATTCCTCCTAGGATGGACGCCACTCCCAGGTAGAGCAAGCCGCTCATACGGGTAAGGTAAGGGATCAAGCTGATGACGAACAAGAGAATGGTGTAAAGGAACACCTGCAGGCCGGTGAATTCCACCCCGTGGGTGACCGGGAGCATGGGAATGTCGGCTTTGGCATATTCATTCCGTTTGGCGATGGCAAGTGCCCAGAAGTGGGGCGGCGTCCATAGGAAGATGATCAGGAAAAGCAGCACCGAATGGGGGTGGACTGTCCCTAACACTGCGCAAGACCCAAGGATAGGGGGAGCTGCGCCGGCTGCGCCACCGATGACGATGTTCTGAGGCGTGGCCCGCTTTAGATAGACGGTGTAGATCACCGCGTAACCGATCAGCGACAGGAAGGTCAACACCGCCGTCAGCCAGTTTATCCACCCCACCAAGATGACCATTGACGCGATGCCGAGCAGGGAAGCGAAGATCAGCACTTTAGGCGGATTGATTTCTCCCTGGGGAAGGGGCCTTTTGCAGGTGCGGCCCATTTCTGCATCCAGGTGGCGGTCCAGGTAGTGGTTGAAAGCTGCAGCGGAAGCAGCCGCCAAAGCGATGCCCAAAGTCCCAAGCAGCAGCGGTTGCCACGGTACCATGCCAGGTACTGACAGAAACATCCCCACCACCGCTGTGAATACGATCATGGCGACCACTTTGGGTTTGCATAAAGTTAGATAGGCCCGCCAGCGCGGTGTGAGCTGGATGGTGGGCGATGCGTTCGGTGTCATCGGCGGGAGGTGAATTGATTGCAATTGAACAGTTCATTTTATATTAATTTCATGGGAATTGATCGAATACCTAAGCCGAGCATCTATTCCGATTGTAAAATGAAAGTCGGGTAAGGACTTTAAAATTGACACAAGAGGTGGTGATGAATAATTTGTTGGGATGGATGCGGCTGATGTTGCTGGCGGCGTTTCTGCTGCCAGGCAGCGCTTTGGCTGCTGGCAAGGTTCATGAATTCAAGCTGGACAACGGCTTAAAGCTGGTCGTCAAAGAGGATCACCGGGCGCCGGTGGTCGTCTCGCAGGTCTGGTACAAGGTCGGTTCTAGCTATGAACATGAGGGCATCACTGGCATCTCCCATATGTTAGAACACATGATGTTCAAGGGCACCGCCAACCACGGCCCGGGGGAATTTTCCCGCATCATCGCAGAAAACGGCGGGCGTGAGAATGCATTCACCGGCGCCGATTATACCGCCTATTTCGAGAGCCTGGAGCGCTCGCGCCTTGAGGTTGCCTTCGAGCTGGAAGCGGACCGGATGCGCAATCTGCGCCTTAAGGAAAAAGAATTCAGCAAAGAGAAACAGGTGGTGCTGGAAGAGCGCCGCCTGCGCACCGAGGACCAGCCCCGCGCCAAGACGGTTGAACATTTCATGGCCACAGCTTATACCAACGGCCCGTATCGCAATCCCGTCATCGGCTGGCCGGCGGATATTCAAGGTCTGACTCTTGAGGATCTTAAAACCTGGTATCAACTATGGTATGCCCCCAACAACGCCACCCTGGTGGTCGTTGGGGATGTAGACCCCCAGGAGACGCTGAGACTGGCCAAGCGCTGGTTTGGGGAGCTTAAGCCCAGTGAAATTCCACCCTTAAAACCCCGTGTCGAGGTGGAGCAGGTAGGAGAACGGCGCTTGATTCTGCATCTGCCAGCCGAACTTCCTTACCTGGTGATGGGCTACAAAGTACCTGTGCTCATCAGTTTGCCAAAAGAACAGCGTTGGGAGGCGTATGCGCTGACCGTCCTGGCCGGGATTTTGGACGGTGGGGAAAGCGCGCGCTTTACCACGCGCCTGGTCCGCGGCAGCCAGGTCGCCGCCTCAGTCAGTGCCGGCTACGACCTCTACGACCGCCTGCCGACCCTATTCCTATTCGATGGCACGCCGGCCCAAGGGCATACCCTCGCTGAGCTGGAACAATCCTTGCTCGGTGAAATCCAAAAGCTTAAAACTGAGCCGATCACGCCGGAGGAGTTGGCTCGGGTCAAGACCCAGGTGACCGCTGAGGCGATTTACGAGCGTGACTCCATGTTTTATCAGGCCATGCAAATCGGTCTTTTGGAGACCGTAGGGCTCGGTTGGCACCGCATGGATGAGTATGTGGATAGAATTCGTCAGGTGACCGCCGCCCAGGTCCAGGAAGTGGCGCGCAAGTACTTGATCCCCCAGCGGTTGACTGTCGCCTACCTGGAGCCTCTGCCGGTCGAGGAGGGAAAATCGCAGCCAGAGCCTGAATCCGGCATAGGAGGCAAATATGTCCACTGAGCGCTGGTTGCTTTGGGTTTTTATCTGGCTGGGATCGATGGCGGCCTGGGCTGGTCCCAAGATCGAGCAGTGGCAAACTCCCAAAGGTGCCAAAGTTTATTATGTACCCAGTCCAGAGCTTCCGCTTGTGGACATCCGGGTGGTGATCGCCGCAGGCAGCGCCTTCGATGGGGAAAAATACGGTTTGGCGATGCTGACCTCCATGCTTTTGGACAAAGGTGCAGGAAGTTGGGACGCCGATGCCATCGCGCGTCGGCTGGAGAATGTTGGGGCCAGATTGGACAGCGGGGTTTCGCGCGATTCCGCTTGGTTGCATCTGCGCAGTCTGACCGAACCCGACAAGCTGGAGGTGGCGGTTTCCACCGTGCGCGAAATCCTTGCCCATCCCCGCTTTGCAGCAGAAGATTTTCAGCGGGAAAAACGGCGCCTGTTGCTCGCCTTGAAGCAGCGGGAGGAGTCTCCCGATCAATTGGCTTCGATGCTGTTCTTCAAAGCGGTCTATGGCGATCACCCTTACGCCCATCCGACCGAAGGCGAAGTCGAGACGGTGGAAACTATCGAGCGGGCGGATCTTGAGGCATTCCACCGCCGTTATTATGCGGCTAGGAATGGAATGATAGTGATCGTGGGGGCGCTCGGCCGCAGGCAAGCCAAGGCGGTTGCCGAAAAGCTGATGGAAGATCTGCCTGTTGGGGAGCCGGTTCCATCCATTCCGGAGGTGGCAGAGGTAAGTTCCGATAAGGTGCAGCATAAGCGGTTTCCCTCCGCCCAGACGCACATTTTCACTGGAATGCCCGTGATTACGCGCGGTGACCAGGATTATTTTCCGCTGTATGTGGGCAATCACGTTTTGGGAGGGGGTGGATTTACTTCCCGCCTCGTCAAAGAAGTCCGGGAAAAGCGCGGCCTTTCTTATGGCGTGGCTAGCTATTTCCTCCCATTGAAACAAAAAGGCCCCTATCTTGCCAGCCTCCAGACCCGCAATGACCAAGCGCAAGCGGCGCTTGAAGTATTGCATCAGACTATCCGCGCTTATCTCGACCGGGGGCCGAGCGAAAAAGAACTCACTGCGGCCAAGAAAAACATCACCGGCGGTTTCGTGTTGAACCATGACAGCAACGCAGAGCTCGCTGATTACGTGGCGATGATCGCTTTTTATGGCTTGCCGCTGGATTACCTCGACACTTTTACCCAGAAGGTGGAGGCAGTCACCCGTGAGGAAGTTACCGATGCCTTCCGCCGCCGGCTCGATCCAGACCGATTTAAGACCGTGCTCGTCGGCGGTGGCGTTGCCCATGGGAAGGAAAAATGAAATCCGCATCATCGCCGGTGCTTTAAAGGGGCGGAAGCTGGTTTTCCCGCAGGTAGCAGGGCTTCGTCCAACTCCCGGCCTGGTGCGCGAGACGCTGTTCAACTGGCTGCAAGAGGGAGTGGTCGGGGCAAGGTGTCTGGATCTGTTCGCCGGGAGCGGGGCGCTGGGGTTTGAAGCGGCATCGCGCTGGGCAGGGAAGGTGGTGCAAGTGGAATCCCACCCCAGGGTCTTAAAGCAACTCCTTAAGAGCCGCAACCAGCTAGGTGCTGAGGCGGTGGAGACGGTAGGCTGCGAGGTCCTGCGCTTTCTCAAGCGCGCAGAAGTTGAACCGTTCGATCTGGTGTTTCTGGACCCACCTTATGGGCAGGGACTGGTAGGGGTATGCTGTAAGCTTTTGGAAGAGCGGGGTTGGCTCGCGCCAGGTGCCAAAATTTATGTAGAGGCCGAACGCCAGCTTGTTTCCCCGCCGGTGCCGACCACTTGGAAAAAGCTCCGCTCCAAGCAGGTCGGGGAAGTGGGTGGTCATCTGTATGTGAGACAGTGATGGTTACCGCGATTTATCCCGGTACCTTTGATCCTATCACCAATGGCCACAGTGATCTGGTGGCACGAGCTGCTGGGATTTTCGATAAAGTGTTGGTGGCAGTGGCCGAGAACCGTGACAAGCGTCCGCTGTTTTCGCTTTCCGAACGGGTGGAACTTACTAGCCAGGTGCTGGCCGGGCTAGCCAACGTGAAAGTCATCGGGTTTGCGAATCTGTTGGTGGACTGTGCGCGCCAGCACGGTGCGCGGGTGATTTTGCGGGGGCTTAGGGCGGTGTCGGATTTCGAATACGAGTTCCAGCTGGCGGCGATGAATCGGCGCTTGGCGGGAGAAAAAATCGAGACCGTTTTCCTGACCCCGGCCGAGCAATATGCTTTTGTGTCCTCAAGCATGATCAAGGAGGTCGCTCGGTTGGGGGGGGACATCTCAGCCTTTGTGCCGCCGCTGGTGGAGCGAAAGCTAAAGGAAATTTTCAGGCGAGGTGGGTGATGGCGCTGAAAATCACCGATGCTTGCATCTGCTGCGACGTATGCGTTCTGGAGTGTCCCAACGAGGCCATTTCCTTGGGTGAGGAAATCTATGCAATCGATCCTGAGCGCTGTACCGAGTGCGTGGGCCACTATGCAACTTCCCAATGCGTGGAAGTCTGTCCGGTAGATTGCATCATACCCGATCCAGACCGGCGCGAGGATCGCGAAACCCTGTACCAAAGATACCTGCGGCTCGAGCAGGCAGGATGAGAGGCTCTTGCCTCCTCGCCGCCTGCCTGCTTGGATGGTGGCTGGCCGCCGCCGCTGCCCAAGGACCGCCTGGGGCGGCCATCGCCTCCGCCCATCCCCTTGCCACCGAAGCCGGGTTTGAAATCTTTGACCGGGGCGGCAACGCTTTCGATGCCGCGGTGGCGGTGGCGGCAGCTTTGGCAGTAGTGGAACCAGCCGGTTCCGGGTTGGGAGGGGGTGGGTTCTTTCTGCTTCATCGTGCTAGCGATAATTTTCAAACCGTAGTAGATGCGCGCGAGCGTGCCCCCTTGGCAGCCTATCGGGATATGTACCTGGACGAAGGGGGGCGAGTGATTGCCGGGCTTTCTGTAGATGGACCGTTGGCTGCCGGTATTCCTGGATTGCCGGCGGCGCTGGCGCATCTGGCCGAGGCTTACGGTCGCCTCCCGTTGGCGGTGAGTCTGGCACCGGCGATTGAGCTGGCGCGTGAAGGTTTTTTGGTCGGCAAGCGCTACCTGCGTCAGGTTAGCCAGCGCCTGGCAGCGCTCCAGCGGTATCCTGCAAGCGCGCGGATCTTTTTGCAAAATGGCGCACCACCCAAACCGGGTTTCCGCCTAGTCCAAAGCGAGCTTGCCCGGGTGCTCGAAGCGCTTGCCCGGGAAGGGCACAGAGGATTTTACGCAGGTTGGGTGGCGGAGCGGTTGGTGACGGAAGTACGCTGCGCTGGTGGGATTTGGAGCCTACAGGATCTGGCTCGCTATCAGGTGATTGAGCGGCGGCCTTTGGATGGCCGCTACCGCCAGGTTAAAATCGTCACCGCCCCTCCCCCGGCCGGTGGAGCAGTGCTTCTGGAAACCCTCAACGTCTTGTCCCCCTGGCCCTTATCTCATCTCGATCCCGCCATCGCCAAGCATCTGATCATGGAAGCCTGGCGCCGTGCCTATCGTGACCGTGCCTGGTATCTGGGCGACCCAGGCTTCGTTAGAGTGCCTTTGAACCTGCTTTTGAGCCCTGCTTACGCTGCAGGGTTGCGCGCCGCAATCCGCCTCGACCGCGCCCTGCCCAGCAGTTGGCTGGCCGAGGCCAAGGGGCCGGCAGCCGGCGCCGATACCACGCACTTTTCCATCCTCGATCGGGAAGGCAATCGGGTGGCGGCCACCTTGAGCATCAATTATCTGTTCGGCTCTGGTTTCGCAGTGCCGGGGACGGGGGTGCTCCTCAACGACGAGATGGACGACTTTGCCAGCAAGCCCGGCGTTCCCAACCTGTACGGTCTGGTCGGGGGCGAAGCCAACGCCATCGCCCCGGGCAAGCGTATGCTGTCGAGCATGACGCCCACCTTCCTGGAAGCGCCGGATCGGATAGGTATCGTGGGCACCCCGGGAGGTAGCCGGATCATTTCCATGGTGACGCTAGCGGTACTGGATTTCGCCAACGGTTTTGGCCCTGCCACCTGGGTCGGCTGGCCACGCTTTCACCACCAGTATCTGCCCGATGAGGTCCAGTACGAACCCGGCGCCCTGACCGCCCGCGAGAGGCGGGTGCTTGAATCCTTAGGCCATCGCCTGCGGGCCTTGGAGGAACCCTACGGCGACATGCAGGCGATCGTCTGGGATCGGGTGTTGAACCGGGTCGAGGCAGCTTCCGACCCCCGCGGCGAGGGGATGGCGCGGATGGAATGAACCACCAGCGGCCCGACTTTGCTCGACCCCGAGCGGACGAGGTGATTGTCTGGCAATTGTCCTTGGCTCTTCCGCCTGAGGACTTTGCGCGTTGCCTGGCGGTGCTCTCGGGGGAAGAACAGCGGCGGGCCCAGCGTCTGTTTCAGCCTGCAAGGCGGTGTTACATCGCCTGCTGGGGGCAAGTGCGCTGGCTTTTGGGCGCTTGCCTGGATTTATCTCCCGCCTCGCTCGAGTTCGTCCGCGGACAGTGGGGCAAGCCTTACCTTTTGAGGGCTTGTGGGCTGGCCTTCAATCTTTCCCATTCCCAACATTGCATGCTCCTGGCAGTGGGTCGGGATAAGGCGCTGGGGGTGGACGTGGAAGTGATCCGTCCCCTCGCCAATTTGGAGCACCTGGCAAGGCGTTGCCTCGCCCCTTCGGAATGGGACGCGTGGCGGAGTCTTCCAGAAGGAGAGCGACTGCGGGCCTTTTTTCGTTTCTGGACCCTCAAGGAGGCACTGGCCAAAGCTCACGGACGCGGGTTGGGGTTGGGGATTCAGCATTGTGCCTTCGCTTTGGAAGCATCGGGTGCCAGCTTGCTGACCGTGCCGAAAGCATGCGGTCCGGCTGCAAGCTGGACGGTCCATGAGTTGGGAGGGGGCGATGTTTGTGCTGCGCTGTGCGCGCGTCCAGGTGGCTTCTGGGTAAGGGAGCGGAGCTTGCCAGCGGACTGGATCAGCGCAGCCTTTGGCCGCGGTAGGGATCTAAAATCGGGGTCGGGCGCCCAAGCTTGCCCAGGGGTCCTGGAACGATCAGCAGGTCAGGGGCAGCCCGAAAATAGCGGCGCACTTTCAAAAGCGAGCGAGCCGGGGGGCGATCGGATGGATTTGCGCTCGTAGACACGAGGGGACTGCCGAAAGCTAGGCACAGGGCGGCGGCGACAGGATGGGCGGTAACCCGAACCGCGAGGGTGGTATGGCTTCCCCTGAGCCACTCCGGCACGCCAGGTGCCGCCTTAAGCAGCCAGGTAACCGGTCCTGGCCAGGTGGGCAGGATCTGGGCCAGGATTTCCGCCGGCGGCATTTGAATGAACGGCAACAGCTGCGCGAAGCGCGCGGAGATGAGGATCATTCCTTTCTCCGGCGGGCGAGCTTTCAGGACCAAAATGCTCCGTACCGCCGCCTCATTGCGGGGATCACAACCCAGTCCGTAAACCGCCTCGGTGGGATAGGCGATGACCCCTCCTCTTTGCAAGTGGCGGACCGCCGAACATAGGCGCCAGCGCGGCAGCTTCCAGGGCATGCTCAGGAGGCGGCAGCTTGGGCGATTAACGTGTCTTCTTCGTGGGGTGCGATAAACCCGCAGCCTTTCTGCGGACAGACCTTTTCGCTTCCCCGGCGTTGAGTGATCTTCAAGGTCAGGATCGGCCAGCCGCAGTTTGGGCAGGGTTCGGCCAAGGGTGGGTTCCAGACCGCGTAGCTGCATTTGGGGTAGGTGGCGCAGGCGTAGAAAATCCTGCCGCTTTTGGATTTGCGCTTCAGCAGGGTGCCAGTCCTGCATTGAGGGCAGGGAACGCAGGTATCTTCCGGCTTCTCCAGCGGTTCGATGTGGCGGCACTTGGGGTAAGTGCTGCAGCCGATGAACCGGCCATAGCGGCCCGTCTTGACCTGCAATCGACTGCCGCAAGCGGGGCATGGCCGGTCTAGGGTTTCAGGTTCGGGGGTATCTTTGGCATCGGCCAGATTCCGGGTGTACTTGCACTGGGGGAAGTTCCCGCAGCCGATAAAGCGACCATTGCGCCCCAGGCGGATTGCCAATTGACCGCCGCATTCCGGACACCGCTCGTCGAGCGGCGTTTGGGTGACGTCCTTGCGCTGGATGCTGGTCTCCTTGTCCTGCACCAGCTGTTCAAACGGGCTCCAAAATTCACGCAATAGACCGATCCACGGTTTCTCTCCGCGCGCGACAGCGTCGAGTTGGTCTTCCAGTTGGGCGGTGAAGTGATAGTCGACGTAGCGGGTAAAGTGGTCGGTGAGGAACCGGTTGACGATTTGGCCGATATCGGTAGGTTTGAAGCGCTTGTTTTCCAGCACGACGTATTTCCGATTGAGCAGGGTCGAAATGATGCTGGCATACGTGGATGGTCGGCCGATCCCGTATTCTTCCAGCGCTTTGACCAAGCTCGCTTCGGTATAGCGCGGCGGTGGTTCGGTAAAATGTTGCTGGGCTAAAACGTCTTCTAGAATGACTCGTTGACCTTCCTGCAGGGGGGGCAAGTTTCCAGCTTCTTCCTGAGCGGCGTCATCCCTGCCTTCTTCATACACGGCCAGAAAGCCGGGATGGGCGATGGTCGAACCGGTGGCGCGGAATAGGTTGGCTGGCGTGCCGCAGGCAAGGTCCACCGAGACGGTATCGAGGATGGCATAGATCATCTGGCAGGCCACGGTGCGTTTCCAGATCAGTTCGTAGAGTCGGAATTGGTCGGAAGTCAGATACGGCCTGACCTGCTGGGGTAGACGGCGGATCGAGGTCGGGCGGATCGCCTCGTGGGCCTCCTGGGCGTTTTTGGACTTTGCCTTGAATACGCGTGGATTGGGCGGCAGGTTGTCCAAGCCATACACCGACGCGATCAGAGCGCGGATTTCCTCCACTGCCTCGTGAGCCAACTGGGTCGAGTCGGTGCGCATGTAGGTGATCAGTCCTACGGTTTCACCGCCGATATCGATGCCTTCATAGAGCTGCTGGGCTACCGACATGGTGCGATGGGTGGAAAAGCCAAGCTTGCGGGCCGCTTCCTGCTGTAGGGTCGAGGTGATGAAGGGTGGCGCCGGATTGCGCTTGCGCTGTTTCTTTTCCACCCGCACCACGGTCAGGTAACCCCGGGCCAGCTCCAGCAAAGTCTGGCGAACGGCGTTGGCGCGCCCGGAATCAGTGATGCTGAACTGCTTGACCTTGTCGCCCTGGTATTGAATCAGTTTGGCAGCAAATGGTTGTTCACTGGTTTGGCAGGCGGCTTCAATGGTCCAGTATTCCTGCGGCTTAAAATTCTCAATCTCGATCTCGCGTTCGACGATCATGCGCAGGGCCGGGCTTTGCACGCGGCCAGCCGACAGTCCCCGGCGGATCTTCTTCCACAACAATGGCGATAGGTTGAAGCCCACCAGATAATCCAGGGCGCGACGGGCCCTGTAGGCGTCGACTAAGTCCATGGACAGTTGGCCCGGCTGTTTGAGTGCTTCCTGGATCGCCCGTTGGGTGATTTCATGAAACACGATCCGAAAGACGGATTTTCCCGTAAGAACATCCCCCTTGAGAATCTCCAGAATATGCCAGGAGATCGCTTCGCCCTCGCGGTCCGGGTCGGTGGCTAAATATAAGGCGTCTGACTGTCTGGCCGCCTGCTTGATGGATTGGACGTGTTTTTTATTCTTATCGATCAGTTCGTACTTCATGGCAAAGTCATGCTCAGGGTCGACCGCGCCTTCCTTGGGGATGAGATCGCGCACGTGCCCGTAGGACGCCAGCACCTTAAAGCCGGGTCCCAAGTATCTTGCGATGGTTTTGGCTTTGGCGGGCGATTCGACGATGACGAGATGTTGAGTCATGAGTTTCTAGGGTTGATTTTTGTCAGAGCCATACAGTTGGGTTTGAGCCCTCCGTTCAGTGGAGGGCGATCGGGGTATTGTCGTAGACCAGATCCTCCATCCGGGCGAAGGCCACCTCCTGGTCCGGCTGGCTGAACAGTACCATGAGGACGATCCACTTTAAATTTTCCAGGCTCAGTTCTTCGGCGCTCAGTGCCATGGCCCGGTCGATGACTAATTCTCTATTGGAAGGATTTAGGATACCGCTTTGTTCCAAAAACAGGAGCAGCCCACGGCACTCCTGATCCAACTTGGCCATTTCCTGGGGGGCATAAATGCGGAAGGTCGGTATGGTCGTCTGGATAGACTGGCCTTGAGTTAATGATTCCAACCACTGGAACGCCTTGTCGATATCCTGGTGCGGGAATCCGGCCGCGATCAGCTCGGTGCGGATGGAATCAGGATCGGGCAAAAGATCTGGATCTTCCATGTAGTTTTCGAACAAATACAACAATACGTCAAACACATTTTCTTTCATGGCGCTTCTTTCCAGGCCGTGGAGTCGATTAACGAATCCGTTGATAACAACTTCCGGGGGAGGCGGTAATATACCCTTCGAGCTCCAACACCAGCAGCATGGAGGCCAAGTCCGCAGGTGTCAGCCCGGTAATCTCCACCAACCGGTCCACTGGTATGGGAACATAATCGATTTTACTCAATAAGTCCTGATAATCGTCGCTGAGTTCATTATTTGGCGTGTAGGAAGAGAATCGCTGGGCATCCGGCGCGGCATGGGGCGGCGTGATAAGATTCAATGCTTCTAAGATGTCTTCGATGGTTTCCACAAGTTTTGCCCCCTCCCGGATCAGGGCATTGCATCCTTTGGCTTGGGGATTGTGGATGGCGCCGGGAATCGCCATGACCTCTCGTCCTTGTTCAAGCGCGAACCGCGCCGTGATCAGAGAGCCGCTCCGCTGCGTTGCTTCGACGACCAGGGTGCCCAGGGACAACCCCGCGATGATTCGGTTACGGCGCGGGAAGTGCTTGGCGCGCACCGGTGTGCCCGGAGGGAATTCTGACACGATTGCGCCGCGGGTGACAATCTCTGCCGCCAGGTTTTTGTGCTGGGACGGGTAGACTCGATCCGGGCCGGTGCCGACTACGGCGACCGTCGTCCCGCTGGCCAGTGCCCCTTGGTGGGCCGCCCCGTCGATGCCCATCGCCAGACCGCTGGTGATCACCAAACCTAATTCTGCCAAGGCTCGGGCGAATTCGAAGGCAAGCTTGCGGCCGACGCTGGAAGGGTTGCGGCTGCCGACTACAGCCAATTGCGCACGGTGCAGATTGCGCAGTTGGCCATGGACGAACAGGACTGGGGGCGGGGAGGCGATTTCCTTGAGTTGGGGCGGATAGTCAGGATCGGTCAAGGTCAGGATATGACAGTCGGGCTGGACTGCCCAAGCCAGGGTGCGCTCGACGGATTCCCAGGCAGGGCGGCGCAGCGCTTCGATGACCCGGTCGCTCAAGCCCAGATCGCGCAAGACTGAGGCCGGCTGCTCGAACAGCTCGGCCAGACCTATGCCAGCCTTGAGCAAGGCCTGGAACGTTCGCGCCCCAACGCCAGGGGTTTGCGCCAAGGCGAGCCAATAGCGCAGATCGGCGATGGCGGGAATCAAAGCTTCGGTTGCTTGACCAGATCGCCCAGATGGATCGGGAGGGTGGCCTGCATGATGATGCCGTAGCTGACCCGCTCGAACGGGCGGAAGATCAATACCAGTCCGGAGCTTTCATCGGGCAGGTTAACCCATTCCGAAGCCAGTTTGGCGACCGAGTCGAGCACTTTGGCCCCGTGCCGCCAAATCTCTAGAACGTGGCCTTTCTCCAGGCCATCCTGGGTGCCCCGGTCGATCACGACCAGATTGTAGAGGCCGATTTGGGAGACGCCATCTAGGACTTCAATGATGTGACCTTGGATTTCTTTGGCAGGTGGATGGGGATAATAGTCCATCGCCAGGGCTTCTTCGGTGACGGGCAGAAGGCGGTCGCCGACCAGCACTTCGCGCACGCTGCGGCTTACTACCAGGGTGGCTGGATCTCCCCGCCGGGTCAGATGCGCATCGGCTACATATAGGGCGTTGTAGCCCAAAATCTCGTGGGTTTCCGGATCTTCGAGGGCTTTTCCTTGACGGAACACGGTATACCCCTGGGTATAGTCGCCATGGTTTTCGATGCCGCGGACGTAAATGGCGTCGCCGCTGCCGCCGATCAGGCGGTTATTGGCCAAACTGACGATATACGGGGCGGCCCCGATTTCCTCTTTGGTCACTACCCTGGGTGTGGTCAGGAACTGACGCACGGCCTCATACGGAATCGTGGGGATGGCCTGTTCGATCGGGGTTTCCCGAATCCTAGGTTGGAGTTTTTCCAGCCGAGGGGTTTGATTCCCTCGCTCAAGGATAAGGTGGGGTTGGCCATCTGGGTATTCCAACACCAGCACGTCCCCAGGATAGATCAGGTCAGGATTGTTGATGTGGGGATTGGCCTTCCAGATTTTCGGCCACTGCCAGGGGTTTTTCAGGAACCGCGCGGCGATGTCCCACAGCGTGTCGTCTTTGACTACGGTATAGCGCTGCGGGTGGTCTTGCGCCAAAGCGACTTCCCCGGCGTAGGACTGAGCGCTACCCAAACCCAGAGCCAAGGCAATGACAAAAACGCAGAAAGCGTGCATGGTGACGGTTCCTCCAGCGGTTGATCGTCGGTGTGGCAAGGATGCAACTTTTGCCAAGCAGATCAGTCTTTGATTTATCGTGACGGCGGGAATAGGATGACACTTAAAGCCTTAAGCCACCGTCGTTCAAAGTCTAGTTCAATTCGGCTAAAATGCCACTGTTACGATCTGCAATAGGAGGCGATCATGGCTTTGTTGGAAATCCTGGAATTCCCGGACGAACGGCTGCGTAAGAAGGCCAAGCCGGTGGAAGTGGTGGACGCCTCGATTCAACGCTTGGTGGACGACATGCTCGAGACCATGTACGCCGCCCCTGGCGTAGGCCTGGCAGCGACCCAGGTGAATGTGCAAAAACGGGTCGTCGTCATCGATGTTTCAGAGGCCAAAGACCAGCCTTTGTGTCTGATCAACCCACAGATCCTTGCCCGAAGCGGGATGGAGGAGCGCGAGGAGGGTTGTCTGTCGGTGCCGGGGATCTTCGAAAAAATCCGCCGCGCCGACCAAGTCAAGGTTCAGGCCCTGGACCTAGGCGGCAGACCGATAGAGCTTCAGGCCGAGGGGTTGCTCGCGGTCTGTATTCAGCACGAGATCGACCACTTGGATGGTAAGCTGTTCGTGGATTACCTCTCTCCCCTCAAACGCCAGAGAATCCGCAAGAAACTGATCAAGGCGACCCGTCAAGCCAAAGAAAAAATACCCGCAGCAGCGGTGGTTTAAGATTGATGCGGATCGTATTTGCGGGCACGCCAGCCTTTGGTGTGCCCAGTCTGGAAGCTTTGCTGGCTTCAGCTTATCAAGTGATTGCCGTCTATACCCAACCCGACCGGCCTGCCAGCCGGGGCTACAGGCTTAAGCCCTGTCCGGTCAAGCAGGTGGCCCTAAGCCATAGGATCCAGGTGCTCCAACCAAACACCCTGCGCACTGCCCAGGTCATCGAGGAATTCTCTCGCCTGCGGCCGGATCTTCTGGTGGTGGCTGCCTACGGCTTGATCCTGCCGCGGGAGTTGCTCGAAATCCCTCCCTTAGGGGCGATCAACGTTCACGCTTCCCTGCTGCCCCGCTGGCGCGGCGCGGCGCCTATCCAGCGCGCGATTCTGGCAGGCGATTGGGAAACCGGCATTACGATCATGCAGGTGGTGGAACGGCTGGATGCAGGTCCCATGCTGCTGCAACAAGCCATTCCCATCCTGCCTGGCGAAACTGCAGGCGAGCTTCACGATCGCCTGGCCGAGTTGGGGGCTAAGTGTTTGCTTGAAGTGCTGCCGGCCATCGCCGCCGGCAGCTTGGAACCAAGGCCACAGGATGAGTCCCAGGCCACTTATGCCGACAAGATCCGCAAGGAAGAAGCCCACCTCGACTGGTCACGGCCTGCCTGGCAGTTGGCGCTGGCGGTGCGGGCGTTCAACCCCTGGCCGGTGGCATTTGCCCGTTTCGGTGATTCCTTCCTCAGGATCTGGCGCGCCGAGGCCTTGGAGCGGCCGGTGCAGGATCCACCAGGCACTGTTGTCAGCGCTAGGAAAACATTGGAGGTGGCTACAGGTAGAGGCAGCCTGCGCCTGTTGGAAGTGCAGTTGCCAGGCGGTCGGCCGATGGTAGCGCAGGCTTTCCTCAATGCCCATCCATGCCAAGGCGTGCGCCTGTTGTGATCTATCCGTGAGCAATGTGCGTGCGACTGCCGCCCGAGTGGTAAGCCAGGTCTTGGCCGGCCAGTCCCTGGTTGAGGTGTTGCCGCCAGCGCTGACCGGGGTGCCAGCGGCTCAGCATCCGTTCCTTAAAGCTTTGTGTTTCGGTACCCTGCGCTGGTATCATCGTCTTGAGTTCATCCTTGAGCTGCTTTTGCACCGATCCATCCAAGATCCGGAGACTCATGCGTTGGCCCTGGTTGGGCTACACCAATTGGCGTTCATGACGGTCAAACCCTATGCCGCCGTGTCCGAGACCGTAGCGGCGGGGCGCAAGGCCTGGGCTAGACCGCTGTTGAATGCGCTGCTGCGCGGCTACCAGCGCCAGCGGGAAGCACTGGAGGCGGCCGCCGACGCTGACTGCGAGGCTGCCGTCAGCCATCCCGCCTGGCTTAGACGAAGGATCGAGCAAGCTTGGCCGCACCAGGCAGAGGCGGTCCTGGCAGCGAATAATCGCCAACCCCCCATGGCCTTGCGCGTTAATCTGATGCGCATCTCCCGCCAGGCTTATAGTCAGCTACTGACCAGCCAGGGGTTAGTGGCCCATCCTGTGGCTGCGGTCGAGTCGGCTTTGGTTTTGGAGCAGCCGGTGCCGGTGGAGGTCTTGCCTGGTTTCGCTGCGGGGTGGGTAGCGGTACAGGATACCGCAGCTCAACTGGCCGCCCCCCTACTGGCCGTGCAGCCGGGGCAACGGGTACTTGACGTGTGCGCCGCCCCGGGCGGCAAGACCTCGCATATCCTGGAAAGCTGTCCGCAGCTTGAGGAATTGGTGGCGGTCGATAGCTCGGCTACGCGCCTTGGGCGTCTGTGGGAAAACTTAGCCCGGACAGGAGCGATGTCCAAAGTGCGTGTGATCGGTGCTGATGCGCGTGAGCCTGAGGCCTGGTGGGACGGTAGGCCATTCGACCGGATTCTGGTAGATGCGCCGTGTTCGGCGACCGGTGTCATCCGTCGTCACCCGGACATCAAGGTGCTGCGCCGCGAGAGCGACGTTGCCGCCCTGGTCCAGGTGCAGCGGGAAATCCTTGCGGCGGTCTGGCCGCTGTTGGCCGAAGGCGGCCTGCTGCTGTATGCCACCTGTTCGCTCTTGCCCGAGGAAAACGAAGCGCAAATCCGGGTTTTCCTCAACAACCATCCCGATGCCCGCTGTGTGCCGATCGAGACGCGGTGGGGCGAGGCCACCGGTTGTGGTCGACAGATCCTGCCCGGTGAGCAGGACATGGACGGATTCTTCTATGCCAGGTTGGAGAAATGCGCGGGGTCAGGATAATTGCTGCCGGAGCACTGGTCATGGGGGCGCTTTTGGCTGCTGAAGATTATGGATTCGAGGTGCGCCAGGCCAGATTATTGCGCCACAGCGATGCGTTCGCCCTGACCGCCAGGATCGACTACCGCTTTAGCCCGGCCGTGATCGATGCGCTCGAGGCCGGGGTGCCTTTGACTTTGACGGTGAAAACGCGGATTCGCCAGCCTCGCTTTTGGTGGTGGGATTCGATCGCGTGGCGGCGCGATCTGGATTTTCGCATCCAATATTATCCCCTGGCCAAGGTATATCGAGTGATCGATGAGAGCAACGACTTCCAGCGCAGTTTTGCCCAGTTGAATGCGGCTCTGGAAGCGTTGGGGGATCTCCAGCAGATCGCCCTGCCGGTGGCCGAGAATTGGCGCCCCCCCCGTTCGAGTTATGCCGAAGTGATGGCCAAGCTCAACCTCGAGCGTCTGCCCTGGGCGCTGCGCGTGCCGGCGTATTTCTCCCGTGAGTGGCGCTTGCGTTCGCCCCCTTACCGATGGCCGCTGTCCGATTGAAATTTCCCTTGAGCTTGTTCGTGGTGATCCTGTTCGGGATCATCCTGGTGCCGTTGCACCTGATGAGCTCGGCGACCCAGGCGGCTTCCGAGCTCAGTCGCTGGTACTCCTGGCTACTCTTGATCAATGTCTTGGGGGGGGCACTGCTGCTCGGGCTGGTCGGTGCCAATATCTGGTGGCTGGTGCGCCAGTTCCGCAAGCGCGCGGCCGGTTCCCGGCTGGCGTCGCGCTTAGTGCTGCTGTTTGTCTTTCTGGCCCTGACCCCGGCCTCGATCGTGTTCTATTACTCCTTCCAGTTCCTCCATCGCAGTATCGACAGCTGGTTCGATGTGCAGGTCGACCAGGCCATGGAGAGCTCCCTGGAATTGGGCAAAGCCGCCTTGGATCAACGGATGCGGGTGCTGCTGCAGCGGACCCGTGGGCTGGCTTCAAGCTTGACCGAAGTGCAAGGCGGCCTATTGCCGGTCGAGTTGGACCGCCTGCGGGAACAGAGCGACGCAGTCGAACTCACCTTGTTGACTCGCCAGGGGCGGATCATGGCCACCAGCAGCGCTGGCGTCGAGCTAATCCTGCCGAGTCTGCCGGACCCCAGTTTGCTGACGCGGGCCGAGGAGACTGGGCACGTGAGTCTGGATCCGGCTCCAGGTCCCCTGGTGAAGGACGAGAAGGAGGCGGTATTCCAAGTACGCGCGCTGGTGCCGGTGCAACTGGATCAGCCGCTTTTCCTGCAGGCGCTTTACCATCTGCCGCAGCGCTTGAACCAACTGGCCCAGACGGTGGAATCGGCCTATGCCCATTACCGGCAGATGGTCTATTTGCGCCGCTCGCTCAAATTCAGCTTTTCCCTCACCCTGGCGTTGATTCTGCAGGTCACGATGCTGGCAGCGATCTGGGCTGCATTCCTGAGTATCCGGCGGATCGTGGCGCCGGTGAAAATGCTGGTGCAGGGTACCCGCGCGGTGGCTCAGGGCAATCTAGACAAACGCTTGCCGATTTTGCAGAGGGATGACATGGGGTTTCTGATCAGTTCATTCAACACCATGACCGCCCATCTGGCCCGGGCCCGGGATGAGGCCGAGCGCTCCCGCCGTCAGGTCGAGGATCAGCGCGCTTATCTGGAGACGGTGCTGGGGCATCTGTCCTCCGGGGTTTTGACCCTGAACGAGCAGTTCCGCCTCAAGACCGCCAATCAGGCTGCCGAGGCCATTTTGGAGATCGACTTTGCCCAGCTTCAGGACAAGCCGCTCAGGGGTTTGGCGGAAGCCAATCCTGCCTTGGTCGACCTGGTGCGCCTGGTCCGATCTCGGCTGGATGAAGCGGAGGGCATCTGGCGGGAAGAGGTAAGCCTGACCTCCGCTCAGGGTCAGAAAGTCCTGTTGTGCCGTGGTAGCCCCCTGTTGGGTGCCGATGGGTGTAAGCATGGCGCGGTGTTGGTGTTCGACGACATCACCGCGCTGGTGCAGGCGCAGAAACACGCCGCCTGGAGCGAAATGGCGCGGCGTCTGGCCCACGAGATCAAGAATCCGCTCACCCCCATTCAACTTGCTGCTGAGCGGCTTTCACATAAACTGAAACCCCAGCTAGACAGCCAGGGGGAAGCCGTGCTGGAACGCTCCACCCGGACCATCGTCCAACAGGTTGAGGCGCTCAAAGCGATGGTAAACGCCTTTTCCGAATATGCGCGTCTGCCGAAGATGCAGTTTAGGCCGTTGAATCTGGGTATACTGATCGATGAAGTTTTGGCGTTGTATCCGCCCGCTGCAGGGATAGAGTTTCAGGTAGAGCTGGCACCTGATCTGCCCTGGCTGGAGGCAGATCCCATGCGCCTGCGGCAGGTATTGCATAATCTGATCAAGAATTCACTGGAAGCTGGAGCACCGCCGGTACATATGAAAATCACCGCCTGCCGGATCAGTGAGCGCGGGTTCGATGGAGTTGAGCTGGCGCTCGAGGATGATGGTCCAGGGGTGGATTTGGAGCGGATGGATCAAATCTTCGATCCTTACGTGACCACCAAATCCAAGGGTACGGGGCTAGGACTTGCGATCGTCAGGAAGATCATCGAAGAACACGGGGGGGCGATTTATCTGGATCGGCACTTTACCGGCGGGGCGCGGTTTGTGATTCGGTTGCCGGTCGCGGTCAGCACGCCGTCACCGGTCCATGGCAACGAAGTAAGCGAGATATGAGTCAGGCAAAGGTTTTAGTCGTCGATGACGAGCCGGATATCTGTCAACTGGTCCAGGAGATCCTGGAGGATGAAGGGTTTCGGGTCGTGACCGCAAGCAGCGGTGCCCAAGCCAGACGCTGCTGGCAGGAGGAACATCCCGACTTGGTGCTATTGGACATCTGGATGCCGGACGTGGACGGAGTCAGCCTGCTCAAGGAGTGGGTGAGCAGCGGAGCAGCACCCTGTCCGGTGATCATGATGTCCGGCCATGGCACGGTGGAGACGGCGGTGGAAGCGACCCGCCTGGGGGCATTCGACTATCTGGAAAAGCCCCTGTCCATGGCCAAGCTTCTTTCCACCGTGGAGCGCGCTCTGGAAGCCGAACGTTTGCGGCAGCCTAGGCAGCAGGCCGAAGGCGAGGTCTTCATCGAGCCGAGCGGGAAAAGCCCGGCCATGGCGCGCCTGCGCGATCAGGTCAAGCGGCTGGCCCAATACGATACCCGGGTATTGTTCGTGGGCGAACCGGGAAGCGGCAAGGAAACCCTCGCCCGTTATCTGCACAAGCACAGTTTGCGCCGCAACGGTCCGTTTATCTCTGTGGGCGTGGGAACTATAGCGCCCGAATATTCGGCAGTGGAATTCTTCGGCAAGGAAGAAGGAGGCAGGATCCACCGTGGATTGCTGGAGCAGGCCCACGCAGGCACCCTGTTCCTGGACGAGGTTGGAGACATGGATGATGAGACTCAGCTGCGCCTGGTCAGTGCGCTTGAATCCAAGGCTTTCCTACGGGTAGGGGGCAGTGAGCAGGTCAAGGTGGATGTGCGGGTGTTGGCCTCGACCCGCCGTAACCTTGAAGACGAGGTCAAGGCAGGACAGTTTCGCAAGGATCTGTTTTACCTCCTGAACGAAGTGACCCTGGGGGTGCCTCCTTTGCGCCAGCACAGCGAGGATGTGCCTGAACTTCTGAATTTTTACGTCGACCGCTTCGTCACCCGGGAGAAACTGGCCTTCAGGCGTTTCCCGGTGGCGGTCCAGAATTTCTTGCGCAATTACGCCTGGCCCGGTAATATCCGCGAGCTAAAAAATCTGGTCCACCGCTTGCTAATTTTGGGCAGCGGGGAAGAAGTAGAGCTGGACGAAGTCAAGACCGCCCTGGGCGAAATCATCACTAAAGAAACGGTAGAAGCGCCGGAATTCTATGATCTGCCGCTCAAGGAGGCGCGCGAGCGATTCGAGAAGGCTTATCTCGAATATCATTTGGACAAACACGGCGGCAACGTGGCGCGCCTGTCCCAGGCGATCGGGATGGAGCGGACCCATCTGTACCGCAAGCTACACTCGCTGGGAATCAAGTTCAAGGATAAGCGCTGATCAAGGGACGTTAAGCTAAGGTGAAAATTTTAATCTTGGGAGCCGGGCGCGTCGGCGCCAGCGTGGTGAGCAATCTGGCTAGAGAAAATTATGACCTGGTGGTGGTGGATACCCAGTCGGAAACCTTACGTGAGTTGCGCGACCGGTTCGATATCGCCACCGTGACCGGAAATGCTGCCCATCCTCCGGTTCTGGCCCAGGCCGGCGCGGAAGACGCCGATCTGATCGTGGCGGTAACCAGCGACGATGAGACCAATATGCTGGCCTGCCAGGTAGCGCATGCCCTGTTCAAAGTGCCCAAGAAGATCGCGCGGGTGCGGGCGATCGAATACACCCAGTATCCAGAGCTGTTCGGGCCGGACGGCGTGGCGGTGGATGTATTGATCAGCCCCGAGCAGATCATTACCGATTTCATCACCGGTTTGCTGGAATATCCAGGCGCCTCCCAGGTGCTGGATTTCGCCTCAGGCCGCGTGCGCCTGGTGTCGGTGCGCGCCGAGCAGGGAGGCCCTTTAGTCCTGCATCCGATCCGCGATCTGCATCGTCACATGCCCAAAGCCCATGCGCGCATCACCGCTATTTTCCGGAATGGCCAGCCGGTCGTACCGACCGGCGATAGGGTGATTGAACCAGAGGATGAAGTGTTTTTTATGGCGCCCAAGGAAGAAATTCGGGCGGTCATGAGCGAGTTGGGCAGCTTGGACATGCCCTACAAGCGCTTGATGTTTGCCGGCGGCGGCCATATCGGCAAGCGCGTGGCCAGGGCTTTGGAACAGCGCTTTCGGGTCAAATTGATCGAGAAAGATCCGCAGCGGGCGATCAAGCTAGTCACCGATCTGGAAAATACCGTGGTACTGGTAGGAGATGCAACCGAGCGTGAGCTTTTGATAAACGAAAACATAGAGAATATGGATGTGTTCTGCGCCATTACCAACGACGACGAAGCCAATATCCTGTCTGCGATGCTGGCTAAGAAATTGGGGGCGCGGCGGGTGATCAGTTTGATCAACCGACCTGCTTACGTCGATCTGGTGCAAACCATGGTGGATTTGGTGATCTCTCCGGACCAGGCCACCATCAGCAGCCTGCTGCGCCATGTGCGGCGGGGGGACGTGGTGCAGGTGCACTCGCTGCGGCGCGGTGCAGCGGAGGCGATCGAAGCGGTAGCCCATGGATGTCCCGGACGTTCCAAAGTGGTCGGGCGCACCATCGAACAGCTCCATTTGCCCGAGGGGGTGGTACCGGGGGTGTTGATTCGAGGCCGGGAAGTCATTCAGGCACATCACGATACCCGGATCCAGGAAGGTGATCACATCGTTCTGTTTTTATTGGACAAAAAGCTGATTCCGCGAGTGGAAAAGCTGTTCGAGGCGGCAGGGCGGGAGGCGGCCTGATTTGACCACGATTGTCCAGGTGCGCATGGTACTGCGCATCATCGGTGCATTGTCTATGTTCCTAAGTCTCGCTATGTTGCCGCCCTTGGCAGTTTCCTGGTACTTTGCAGACGGTCAAGAGAGCTTGTTCCTGCTGGCGTTTGTCCTCGTCTTCTTGAGCGGTTGGTGCGTGTGGTTGCCGTTTCGCCATGTATATCAGGAACTTAGGGTGCGCGAAGGTTTTTTGGTGGTGACCTTAAGCTGGGTGCTTTTGGGATTGGCCAGTGCGGTGCCTTTTTTGCTCGCGGACAGACCGGCCATGTCATTTACCGATGCGGTGTTCGAGTCCATTTCCGGGCTTACCACCACCGGCGCCACCGTTCTTGTGGGTCTGGATAATCTGCCACCGTCTATCCTGTATTACCGCCAGCAGCTTCAGTGGCTGGGAGGGATGGGGATCGTGGTATTGGCGGTGGCGGTGTTGCCTTTGCTGCGGGTGGGAGGGATGCAATTGTATCGGGCCGAGACTCCTGGACCGATGAAGGACGTCAAGCTCACTCCTCGCATTGCCCAAACCGCCAAGGCTTTGTGGGTGATATATCTAGGCATCACGGTGATGTGTACCTTCAGTTATTGGGCCGCGGGGATGCGTCTATTCGATGCCGTGGGCCATGCTTTCTCCACCGTCTCCACGGGGGGATTTTCTACCCACGATGCCAGTTTTGGTTATTTTGATAATCCCCTCATCGAAGCTTTGGCGACTGCTTTCATGGTGATTTCCGGGATCAATTTTGCCATCCATTTCGAAGCCCTCCGTCGTCGCGAGGCGGCGGTCTATTTTCAGGACAGCGAAGTGCGGACTTATTTGGGGTTGCTTTTGTTTGCCGCCATGCTCGTCTGCGGCGCTCTATGGCGGTGGGATGCACTCTCTGCCACCGACAGCATCCGTTATGGTCTGTTTCAAATCGTCTCGTTCATGACCAGCACCGGGTTTACCACTACCGACTACAGCAGATGGCCGCTCTTTGTCCCCGTGTTATTGATTTTTATCGCTTTTGTCGGTGGGTGTGCGGCGTCTACGGCTGGAGGTCTGAAGGTCATCCGGGTTTTGCTCTTGTACAAACAAGGGGTGCGTGAAATCCTGCGTTTGATCCATCCCCAGGCAGAGATCCCGGTCAAACTGGGAAAAATGCCGGTGTCGACCCGAGTGGTGGAGGCCGTGTGGGGATTTTTCTCCTTGTACGTGGCGGTGTTTGCGCTCATCATGGTTCTGATGATGGGCTTTGGCCTCGATCAGGTGACTGCATTTTCGGCGGTGGCCACTTGCATCAACAACCTGGGACCTGGACTGGGGGAAGTGACTGCCAATTTCGCCTCCGTCCCCGCGCCGGTCAAGTGGCTGGCCTGTCTTGCCATGCTGCTCGGGCGGCTGGAGATCTTTACGTTTTTGGTGCTGTTAACCCCAGCGTACTGGAAAAGCTAAATATGGGGATATTCCGTACTTAAGGAGGGCGATATGTCCCAGTCTCGCATCTTGAACTTGAAGCCCCCTGCGGCCTGGAAGTTCATGCAAGAGCACCCCGAGGCAGTGCTGATCGACGTTCGCACCACTGCCGAACACCTGTTTGTCGGGCGTCCCCCCGGCTGTATCCTGATTCCGTGGCAGGACGGTCTCCCCATGCAGCCCCATCCCGATTTTGTCGGTGCGGTCAAGGAGGTGGTGCCGGACCCGGAAACCCCCATTCTGTTCCTGTGCCGTAGCGGTCACCGTTCCATGGAGGCGGCCAAAGTGATGGCGGCGGCAGGCTATAAGACCCTGATCAATGTCGAGGAGGGTTTCGAGGGTCCTCTGGACGCAAACAAGCATCGCGGTGCTCTGGGCGGTTGGCGCTTCCATGGTTTGCCGTGGGAGCAGAATTGACTTCTAAGGACGCGGTCTTTTGCGCGACTGGTCTTGTGACTATCATAGCAACCTAGATTCAAGCCTGATCCATAGAGCTGCACAGTAGACGATCATGACCAATTCCCGTCAGGCTGCGGTGGAGCGCAGCACGCTCGAAACCCGGATCGCGGTTCGGGTCGATCTGGATGGCACCGGCGAGACCGTTTTCGATACCGGCATTCCTTTCCTCGAACACATGCTGGAACAGGTGGCCCGGCACGGGGCCATCGACCTGGAGATCAGAGCTGAGGGGGATCTCCACATCGACGCCCATCATACGGTCGAGGACATCGGTATCACCCTGGGCCAGGCGTTTCTTGAAGCGGTCGGCGACAAGCAGGGAATCCACCGCTATGGCCACGCCTATGTGCCTTTGGACGAGGCGCTTTCAAGAGTAGTGGTGGATTTCTCCGGCCGCCCCGGCTTGGTGTATGGAGTGGAATTTCCCCGCCCGCTGATCGGCAGCTTCGACGTGGATCTGATCCGCGAATTCTTTCAAGGTTTTGCCAATCACGCCCAAGTGACCCTGCATATCGATACCCTGCGCGGCCGCAATGCCCATCACATCGCCGAGACCGTGTTCAAGGCCTTTGGCCGCAGTCTTCGGGCCGCGCTCATGGTGGATGAGCGCCGCGCCAGGATCGTCCCTTCCACCAAGGGGACGCTGGTATGAGCCGCGTGGCTGTCATCGATTATGGCATGGGCAATCTGCATTCCATCGCCAAAGCACTGCAGCACGTCGCCCCTGAAGCCAATATCCAAGTGACCGCCAATCCTGGGGTCATCCTGACTGCTGATCGGGTGGTATTCCCCGGGGTGGGGGCGATTGCCGAGTGCATGGCCGCCCTAGATCGGATGCATCTGATCGAGGTGCTGGATCAGGTGGTGCGGACCCGCCCCTTATTGGGTATCTGCCTGGGACTCCAAGCATTGCTGGAAGAGAGCGAGGAAGGCGGCGGCGTGCCCTGTTTAGGCATCCTGCCGGGCAGGGTGGTCCGTTTTGCGCAAGGTTTAGACGCCCAGGGGCGGCCGCTGAAGATTCCCCACATGGGCTGGAACCAGGTCCACCAAGTCAGGTCCCATCCGTTGTGGGAAGGAATTCCCCAAAATAGCTGGTTTTATTTCGTGCATAGCTACCTAGCCCGGCCTAAACGGAGCGAAGATATTGCAGGAACCTGCGATTATGGGGGGGCATTTGCGTGCGCACTGGCCCATGACAACCTGTTTGCAGTGCAGTTCCATCCGGAAAAGAGCCAACAGATGGGGCTGCGTCTTTTGGTTAACTTTCTACATTGGTCACCTTGAGAGACTTAAACCATGTTGTTGATTCCCGCGATTGACTTGAAAGCCGGCAAATGCGTGCGCCTGCGTCAGGGGCGGATGGAGGAGGAGTTGGTGTTTTCCGATGATCCGGTGGCGATGGCCGGGCGCTGGGTGGAACTGGGCGCCAGGCGCTTGCACCTGGTGGATTTGGATGGCGCCTTGGCCGGCAAGCCCAAGAATGCCGAAGTGATCCGTGCCATCACCGCATCGTTTCCAGAAGTGGCAGTGCAGGTAGGCGGTGGGATCCGCGACGGGGATACGATCCAGGAATACCTAGACGCTGGCGTGCAATATGTCATCATTGGGACCCAAGCGGTCACGGCGCCCCACTTCGTGGAAGACATGGCGATGGAATTCCCCGGCCATATCCTGGTCGGCCTGGATGCCAAGGAGGGGAGGGTGGCCATCGATGGCTGGTCGAAACTGTCCCGCCACGGCGTGATCGATCTGGCCCGGCGGTTCGAGGACGAAGGGGTGGAAGCGATCATCTATACCGACATCAGCCGTGACGGCATGTTGGACGGGATCAACGTGGAGGCGACCGCGCGCCTGGCCGAGGCGATTCACATCCCGGTGATCGCTTCGGGCGGGATCCGAAGTTTAGACGACATCCACGCCTTGGGGAAGATCGCCGACAAAGGCGTGATCGGCGCTATCACCGGGCGCGCCATCTACGAGGGAACGCTGGATTTCGCGGCAGGGTTAAAGCTGGCGGAGCAGTATTGATGGGGCTGGCCAAGCGCATCATCCCTTGTCTCGACGTGGATCAAGGCCGGGTGGTCAAAGGAGTTAGGTTTGTCGATATCCGCGATGCCGGGGATCCGGTGGAGATCGCCCGCCGCTATGACCAGGAAGGGGCGGATGAATTGACCTTCCTTGACATCACCGCCAGCCACGAGGGTCGCGAGACTATGGTCCAGGTAGTGGAGAAGGTGGCTGGCTGCGTTTTCATCCCCCTGACGGTGGGAGGCGGGATCCGCAGCTTGGATGACATCCGCAGGATGCTCAATGCCGGCGCCGACAAGGTGGCTATCAACACCGCGGCGGTATTCAATCCGGAATTCGTCCGCCAGGCGGCACACAGGTTCGGCTCCCAGTGTATCGTAGTGGCCATCGACGCCAAGCGGGTCGAGGGCCGCTGGGAAATCTTCACCCACGGCGGCCGCAAACCGACCGGCATCGATGCGCTGGACTGGGCCGCCAGGATGGAAGCTCTGGGAGCGGGCGAGATCCTGCTCACCAGCATGGACCGCGACGGCACCAAGGAGGGATTCGACCTTCCCCTGACGCGGGCGGTGAGCGAGCGGGTCGGCATTCCAGTGATCGCCTCCGGCGGGGTCGGGAATTTACCCCACCTGGCTGCAGGGATTTTAGAAGGTTGGGCGGACGCGGTGCTGGCGGCCAGCATCTTCCACTTCGGCGAATACCCCATCCACGCGGCTAAAACTTATCTTGCCAGCTGCGGCATAGAGGTTAGGCTGTGAACGCTTGGTTGGATCAGGTGCGCTGGAATGAAGAAGGACTGGTGCCAGCCATCGCCCAGCAGGAAGGTACCGGCCAGGTCCTTATGCTGGCGTGGATGAACCGCGAAGCGCTGGTGTTGACTGCCAACGAGGGCATCGCCGTCTATTGGTCCAGGTCGCGGCGGAAATTGTGGCGCAAGGGAGAGGCTTCCGGCCATCTTCAGATCGTGCGCGAGATCCGCCTCGACTGTGATGGGGATACGGTATTGCTGCAAGTGATCCAGGAAGGCGGTATCGCCTGTCACACCGGGCGTCACCATTGCTTTTACCGCCGCTTGGAAGGCGAGCTGTGGCAGACCGTCGAGCCGGTAGTGAAGGACCCTGAGTCAATCTATGGCGCTTGACGAGCAGGTATTGAAGGAGCTGGCCAAAGTGCTCAAAGCGCGTAAGGTCGCCGATCCTAAGACGTCCTACGTGGCTTGTCTGTACACCAAAGGCCTGGATGCGATTTTGAAGAAGATCGGCGAGGAGGCCACCGAAATGGTGATCGCCGCCAAAAGCGGGGATCGCGCGCAGTTGATCCATGAAACCGCCGATCTGTGGTTTCATACCCTGGTCTTGTTGGTTCACCAGGGATTAGAGCCGGAAGAGGTGCTGGCGGAACTCAAGCGGCGTTCCGGTCGGTCGGGCCTGGAAGAAAAAGCGGCGCGCAACCGCTAGAACCTAGGGGCAGGCCTTGCGCCTGCCGTATCATGCAACCACAAGCAGGGCAACCACCAGGGTTGCCGGAGGCGTAGATGGGTATCAGTATCTGGCAGTTGTTGATCGTGATGGTGATCGTGCTGTTGTTATTCGGCACCCGCAAGTTGCGCAATATCGGAGCAGATCTAGGCGCGGCGATCAAGAGCTTCAAGAATGCGCTGAGTGAGGACGAGAGCAGGGAAAAGCCCGGGATTCATCCCGACCAGCTCGAGGCGACGAAGGAGGCCGGGCGAGGCTTTGAGGCGAAACCGGAGCATCCGCAGCGCAGGCCGCTGGAACCCTCACCCAACCAGAAAGAGGGGGCAGACCCAAGCGATGTTTGACATCGGCTTCTGGGAACTGATTTTGGTCGGCATCGTCTCGCTGTTGGTGCTGGGGCCGGAGCGGCTGCCTGGCGCGGTGCGCACGGCGGTGTTCCTGCTGCGCCGGGCGCGCAGCTTAGTGGCGCAGGTCAAAGCGGACATCGAGCGCGAGCTGGCTGTGGAAGAGGTCAAGGCGTCGTTGGAGCGGGGGACCTCCCTCAAGGAGCTGAAGACCTTAGAGCAGGAACTGCGTCAGCCGGAGCAAAATCCGACTAGGCTGGGACAAATCGCTGCCGATGACGATTCCACCTGAACCCGATTTGGGCCCCGAAGGTCAGGAACAGCCCTTGATCGCTCACCTGATCGAGCTGCGCAGCCGCCTCCTCAAGATCGTCGCGGTGGTGCTGGTGGCTTTCCTGGGGCTGGCTCCGTTCGCTGATCGGCTTTATACCTATCTTGCCGGCCCGCTGCTCGAGTATCTACCCAAGGAGAGCAGCATGATCGCCATCGATGTGGCCTCTCCTTTCCTGACCCCGTTCAAGCTGGCACTGGTAATTGCCATCTTTGCCACCATGCCGCTGAGTCTGTATCAAGTCTGGGCCTTCGTCGCCCCGGGGTTGTATCGCCACGAGAGGCGACTGCTTTTGCCCCTGTTGGTGGCCAGTACCGCTTTGTTTTATTTGGGCGCCGCGTTTGCCTATTTCGTGGTGCTGCCGTTGGTTTTTCAGTTCATGACCGCTACCGCCCCCCAGGGAGTGGCGGTGATGACCGACATCAGCCGCTATTTGGATTTTATCCTGACGCTGTTTTTCGCCTTCGGGGTGGCATTCGAGGTCCCCATCGCTACCATCCTGCTGATTTGGAGCGGGATCACCACCCGCGCAGCGCTGGCCAACAAGCGTCCTTACGTGATCGTAGGGGCATTCGTGATCGGGATGCTCCTGACCCCCCCCGATGTGATCTCCCAGACTCTGCTGGCGGTGCCGATGTGGCTTTTGTATGAGCTGGGGCTTTTGTTTTCCCGCCCCTTTGCGCGTGAACCTTAGGCTTTGTCCCTAGGTCGCAGGAGATTGAAACAAACACAGGAGAAATTATAAATGCGAAAACTAACTTTGGGCTTTACCCTGATTGAACTGTTGATCGTCCTGGCCATCCTCGGCATGCTAGCGGCCTTGGTCGGCCCCAGGCTGATGAACGCCCTGGGTCAAGGCCAGGTCAAGACCACCAAGTCGCAGATCGAGATGCTGGCCACCGCGCTCGACAATTTCCGTCTCGACAACGGCCGCTATCCCACTCAACAGGAGGGTCTGGATGCGCTGCTCGTCGCCCCGGATGGCCTGGCTAATTGGAATGGCCCGTATTTGCGCAAGAAAAGCCTGCCCATGGATGCTTGGGGGTTTCCGTTCCACTATGAGATTCCTCCGCGGCGGGGTGGGCTGGATTATGACTTGTATTCATTCGGCGCCGATAACGCCGAAGGGGGCGAGGGAGAGAACGCCGACATCGGTAATTGGTGAGTGTTGACCGACCCGGCCTTGCAACTGCCCTGGTACGGAGCCGCCGGTGCTTTAGCGGGTTTGGTGGCGGGGCTGTTCGGGCTGGGGGGCGGGGTGGTATTGGTGCCGGTCCTGTTGTTCCTGTTTGCCAGGCAGGGCTTTCCACCTCAGTGTATTCCCATTGCTGCCGTGGCTACTTCCCTGGCGACCGTCGTGGTGACTGCAGCGGCTTCGGTCTGGGCGCATCAGCGGCTGGGTTCGCTCGACTGGAACGCGGTCGGTCGCTTGCTGCCTGGAATTGTCCTGGGCTCGATGTTCGGCGCCTGGCTGGCCGAACGCTTGCCCGGCGGCTGGCTCAAGACATTGTTTGCGGTGTATCTGCTGGTAGTTGCAGGGCAAATGATCCGGCGCTGGCAGCCGGAACCTGGTGCGGCTCAGCCCCGATCCTGGATCATGTTGGGGGCTGGTGGTGCCATCGGAACGCTGTCGGCCATGCTGGGTATCGGCGGCGGCACGCTGACGGTGCCGTTTCTGATCAGGTGTGCCTGTCCCATGCGGGTGGCGGTGGCAGTCTCCACCGCCTGCGGCCTCCCGATCGCACTGGCAGGAACGCTCAGTTATACGGTCCTGAGTTGGGATGCGCCAGACCTGCCGCCGGGCAGTATCGGCTATGTTTATCTGCCGGCCTTTTTCGGCATCGTCGCCACCAGCATTTTGACCGCTCCTTTCGGAGCTAGGCTGGCCCACCGGTTGTCGGCGGAGGTCTTGAAGCGCTTGTTTGCCGGGGTGCTAGTGTTGATCAGCCTGAAGATTCTGTATGGCTAAGGTGGCTTTGGTGACCGGCGGCGCTGCCCGGATCGGTGCGGCCATCGCTGAGGTATTGCACGCTGAAGGGTTCAACCTGGCCCTGCATTACCGCAGCTCCCAGATCGAGGCGGCGGTGCTGCAAACCCGGTTGGAAGCGCGGCGGCCTGGTTCGGTGCGCCTGCTTGCGGCGGACTTGCGGGAGGTGGCGGCAGCGGTGAAGCTGGTGGAGGAAGCGGTAGCTGTATGGGGCAGGCTGGATGTATTGGTCAATAATGCGTCGGTATTCTATCCCACGCCGTTAGGGGAAGCTGCCGAGGAACATTGGGAGGAACTTCTCGACACCAACCTGAAGGCGCCGTTCTTTCTGTCCCAGGCGGCTTTTCCGCAGCTTAAGCGCCAGGGCGGCTCGATCGTGAACCTGATCGACATCTATGCCTACCGCCCCCGGCCGGGTTATCCAATCTACAGCTTGTCCAAGGCTGGGCTTTTGGCCTTGACCCGGGCGCTGGCCCGGGAGATGGCGCCCGAGGTTCGGGTCAACGGGGTGGCGCCGGGGGCGATCCTGTGGCCGGATACCCCGATGGGTGAGGCGGAAAGGACTGCGCTGTTAGATTCCATTCCCCTGCGCAGGATGGGGCAGGTGGCAGACATCGCCAACGCGGTGCGTTATCTGGTCTGTGACGCCGATTACGTCACCGGCCAGATTCTGGCGGTGGACGGTGGTCGTAGCCTATGACCTCCAGAGGGAGGCATTTTTGCTTGACCCGGCGGCGATCGAAGGTCTGCCACAGCGCGCGGTAGGTCTCTCCAGAGATGGGATGGCGCAGGTTGGGGGCGATCTCGGCCAAAGGTTCCAGCACGAAAGCATAGCGCAGGATGTCCTCCCGGGGCAGTAGCAGGCGGCCGGACTTAGGATCTTCGAGGACTAGATCGCCGTACAGGATCAGGTCCAGATCCAAGGTGCGGGAGGCGAACTTCCGACTCTGGGGACCGCGGCCGTGCCTGCATTCGATTTCCTTCAGTTGTTCCAGCACCTTTGCCAGCGGCAGGTCGGTGTCGAATCCCACCACCAGGTTGTAGAACGGTGGCCCTTCGAAGCCCTCGGCCTCGCTTTCGTAGACGCTGGAGACGAAGAGCCTGCCGAAGCTTGCCTTAAGTTCGGCCAAAGCTTCCAGGATGTGGCGTTCGCGCTCCAGATTGCTGCCGATGCTGACGAAGGCTTCAACCACGGGGACGATCACCGCGTTCGAGGATGATGCCAACGTCGCTGGCGCCGCGGATGGCACCTTTTTTGTTGAGGCTTAAGCGGACCCAGGGGACGGAAAATTCGCTCAGGATAATCCCGGCGATCTTTTCGGCCAGGGTTTCCACTAGATAGAAATCGCTCTCTTCCACGAAGCTGATCAGCCGCTTGGCCACCGCTTTGTAATCGACCGTATATTGGATGTCGTCGGTGGCCGCCGCCTGGCGGATATCGGTGGCCATCTCCAGGTCCAGAATCACGGTTTGCTTGATTTCCCGCTCCCATTCGTAGATACCGATGGTCGTCTCGATCTCAAGGCCGCGCAGAAATATAATGTCCATCGTGGTTAGCCTTTGGTTAGCAATGCAAGGTTTACGGGTGCCTGATACGAACGAATTAGGGTGACACAAGCGCAAGAGGTAAGGCAAGGTGTGGTCTTGGTGGTGGATACCGGTAGGTTATGTTTTGGGTTCGGTCTCCAGCGCGGTGATCGTGTGTAAATTGTGGGGGCTGCCCGATCCGCGCACCACCGGCTCCGGCAATCCTGGAGCCACCAACGTGCTCAGGATGGGCAGCAAGCGGGCGGCTGCCGTGACCCTGCTCGGGGATATGCTCAAAGGCTTCCTCCCGGTCGCCCTGGCCCGCTGGTCGGAGGCGGATCCAGCCATCGCCGCGGCCACAGGGCTTGCGGCATTTGTGGGGCATCTTTATCCGGTATTCTTCGGTTTCCAGGGGGGAAAGGGAGTGGCCACCGCCTTGGGAGTGCTGACTGGAATTCATTGGGGGCTGGGCCTGGTGTTGGCGGGCACCTGGCTGGTGGTAGCTAAGCTCACCAAAATCTCTTCGCTGTCGGCGCTGACCGCAGCGGCTTTGTCACCCTTATATGCACACTGGATTTTGCGCACCCCCTCGATCACTGCCATGGTGACGGTCATGGCCGGCTGGTTGGTTTGGCGTCATCGGGACAACATCCGCCGGCTGCTGCGCGGGGAGGAAGGCCGAATCAGAAGTTGATCGGCGCCAATTCCTCCAGTGGCCAGCGGGCTTGGGCTTGGATTTCAGCCCCTTCACGCTGCCCCGAAAGCAAGCGCAGGCAACCGGCGAAAGCGATCATGGCGCCGTTGTCGGTGCAGAATTCCGGTCGCGGCAGAAACAATCTGGCTCCCTCTTGGTCTGCCACCTGCGTGAGGCGCTTCCTTAGGGTGCGGTTGGCGCACACCCCGCCGGCGGCCACCAGCCGCTCAAGGCCAGTCTGCCGCAGGGCCCGCCGGCATTTGATCGCCAGGGTATCGGCTACCGCCTCTTGGAAAGCGTGGGCGATATCGGCCAAGTCCTGCCGGCTCCCCAGGGTCTGGGCGAGGGTATTCATCACCTGCGTCTTGAGGCCGCTGAAGCTAAAATCCAGCCCCGGCCGGTCGGTCATGGGGCGGGGAAAACGGATGCGCCCGGGCTCTCCTTCGGCCGCCAGGCGCTCCAAGGCGGGACCTCCGGGATAACCTAGCCCCAGCATCTTGGCGACCTTGTCGAACGCCTCTCCAACCGCATCGTCTATGGATTCCCCAAGTACCTGGTAGACTCCTAAGGCTTCGACCCGGATCAACTGCGTATGCCCCCCGGAGACCAGCAGGGCCAGAAATGGTGGGGCGAGATCTGGGCTGTCCAGCAGCGGAGCCAACAGGTGGCCCTCCATGTGATGGACCGCCACCGTCGGCACCCCAAGGGCCCAGGCTAGGCTGTGACCGACCGAGGCGCCCACGAGCAGGGCGCCGATCAGGCCGGGACCTGCGGTGTAGGCTACCCCTTCGATTTTGCTTAAGGTCAGGTCGGCATCGGCCAGCGTCTGGCGGATCAAGGGCGCGAGCCGGCGGATGTGATCGCGCGAGGCAAGTTCCGGCACGACGCCGCCATAAGGAGCATGAAGCTTGACCTGGCTGTACAGCCGATGGGCCAGTAGGCCATACTCTGGGTGATAGATGGCGACGCCGGTTTCGTCGCAGGAGGTTTCGATTCCAAGGACGTACATTCCTTAAGACAAGCCTTTGTGCTTGCCCAGTATAACAGAGGCGGTTTGATATAATTCATCCTTTCTTTCGATGGGAGCGTCAATGATCAAGGCGGCAATCGTCGGCAGCGGTTATACGGGCGTAGAACTCATGCGTCTTCTGGCCCGCCATCCCAAGGTGGCGCTGACCTTGGTGACTTCCCGCACCGATGCCGGCAAGCGGGTGGGGGATCTCTACCCCAGTTTGCGCGGCGCGGTGGACTTGGATTTCCAGGCGCCAAAGGTGGAGGCGTTGGGAGAGTGTGACGTGATCTTCTTTGCCACCCCAAGCGGCGTGGCGATGCACTACGCCGAAGCCCTCCTCGCCCGGGGCCGGGTGGTGATCGATCTGTCGGCCGATTTCCGCCTGCATGACCCCGGAGTATGGGAGCGCTGGTATGGCCAGCCGCATGCTTGTCCACAGCTTCTGCCGCAGGCAGTCTACGGCCTGCCGGAGATCAACCGGGCAGAGATCCAAACCGCGCGCCTCATTGCCTGTGCCGGATGCTATCCCACCGCCGTGCAGCTTGGCTTTTGGCCGCTGTTGGCAAGCAGTGTCGTGGATCTGGATCCTCTGATCGCCGACTGCAAATCCGGTGTTTCCGGTGCCGGGCGCAAAGCCGAAGTTCCCATGCTGATGGCCGAGGCCGGGGAAAGCTTCAAGGCGTATTCGGTCTCCGGCCACCGTCATCATCCGGAGATCTGTCAGGGATTGCAGGCTTTGGCCGGTAAACCCGTCGGGCTGACCTTCGTTCCCCATCTGGCGCCGATGATCCGCGGTATCCACGCAACGCTGTATGCGCGCTTATGCCGAGAGGTGGATCTGCAAGCGCTCTACCAATCCCATTACGCCAACGAGCCTTTCGTCGACGTCCTGCCTCCCGGTTCCCATCCGGACACCGGCGACGTGCGCGGTGCCAACCGCTGCCAGATCGCCGTGCACCGCCCCGGCGGGGACACGGTGGTGGTGTTGGTGGTGATCGACAATCTGGTCAAGGGGGCGGCGGGCCAGGCGGTACAGAACCTGAATCTAGTGTTCGGCCTGGCGGAAACCACAGGGCTTGACGCGATCGCGCTTTGTCCTTAGGACTTAGCAGAGCGCTTTTACGGTTGGATACCGAATCGAGCACGGCTTTACTTGAGACAGTCCGCAAACTACTTCCCTCTTGACCAGAAGCCGCCATCTCCCCCAACAGCGATACTCCCCATCAACCACCAACTAGGAGGTTCCGGCACAGGGGCGGCTCCAGGTGTGGGGGTTCAAGCGTGACGCTGTGATGATTTAACCGGTCTCAGCCACATTAAACTTACCAGCTTGTTGCACGGCGCTGCTCGCGAGAACCATCGCCGAGCGAGTACTGAAAACGTCCTGGGAATCGCCGGATTGGGCAAAGCAAGCTGGCTCATTGAACCTGGACCAGCAGATAGTTCATCAGCAGGTGATGCGGGACCGGCTGGTGGAAGGATTGCGGCGCGAGCTGAGAAAAGTCCGGCTCAGTGGTCAGCCCCCGCAGCGCCTGCCCAATATAGGTGCTTGTAGCTGTCAAGCTTACTTGATGACTTCTTTCCGAGTGGAGCGCCGGGGTAGTGCGGCCTGATGCTGCCAGTCTGATCCCCGGTGGCGTCTATCCCAATCGTGCCGGCAAAGTTCGCCCAGATGATCACGGTCTGCAAGCGATATAATGCTGGTGCTCATGAGCGCTGTTTGTGATCCAACGTCAAGGGCAACTACAAGGGTCCAGCAATCCCAAAAATTAGGAGGAGAACCATGGGTACAAAATTAGGTCTGGCTTTATCCGGCGGGGGGCTTCGCGCGTCTTTTTTTCATCTGGGTATCCTGGCGCAGATGGCCGAAGTTGGGCTTTTGCGCCACGTCGAGGCAATCAGCGCAGTCTCCGGGGGCGCTATCATCGCCGCGTTGTATTATCTTTACCTTAAACGGTTATTGGAATCCAAACCCGACGATCAGATCACGGATGACGATTATATCGCCCTGATCCAAACCATCAGCCATGATTTTCTCAAGGCCACCGCGGCCAACCTTAGGATGCAGACTTTCGCCAGCTTCAAGGCCAACTGGAAGATGCGCCAGCCTGATTATTCCAGAAGCGACAGGATCGCCGAGCTGTATGACGAACTGCTTTACCGCAACGCAGCGGACGGGGACAAAATCCAGATGCGGGAGCTGAAAATCAGACCGCCCGGCTTGCCTATTTTCCATCCCCACTACCACAACTATCTTCGCAAAGCCAAGATCCCGGTGTTAATCCTCAATGCGACTACCTTGAACACCGGACGCAACTGGCAGTTTACCGCCCGCACCATGGGCGAACCTATCGACTATCAAACCGGCCAACCGATCTATCCAGAGACCGACCGCCTGCCTATCCGCTTGCGCCGCGCGCCAAGTTATCCCGCCATGGTCCTGCGTCAGCAGGATTTTTCCCTGGGCGATGCCGTGGCCGCCTCGAGCTGCGTCCCTGCCCTGTTTCACCCTTTGAGCGTAAGCGAGCTGTACCAGAGTGGGGATCAGCCTGTCCGCGTCCAACTGGTGGACGGCGGCGTCCACGATAACCAGGGGATTTCGGCCTTGTTAAGCGAGGGATGTACTCATTTTGTCATCAGCGACGCCTCCGGCCAGTTGAGCTTTGACCTGGAGCCGGAAACTTCTCCTGTTGCGGTCTTACGCCGCACTGGCGAAATTCTGCAGGAAAGGATCCGGCAGGAGAGCCTAGCGTGCCTGATCAAAACCCAAGGCCGAGCCAACATCGCCTTCGTTCACTTGCGCCAAGGGCTTCCGGTGCGCGAACTGGGCTGGATCGGCCCAGACGGGCAGCCTGCTACAGCCGAGCGAATCATCCATCCTGCACCAGGCCCTGGCATAGACTTAAAGGTCCAGGATCGCCTGGCGCAAATCCGCACCGATCTCGATGCCTTCACCGAAGTGGAGGCTTATTCTCTGATGCTCGCTGGGTTTCTACTCAGCCGGCGGGAACTTGCTGACCTGCGCTTGCAAGCGGGCTATCTGCAGGGCCAAAGCTCCCATCCGCAATGGAACTTTTTGGCGATCGGTCCCTGGATGAAAACGCCCACGGCCGATTATCTCCACCAATTAGAGGTAGCCAGGTTTCAATTTGGCAAGACTTTGCTGCTTTATCCTTCCCTGCTCGCTGCCAGCGTGATTTCCACCGCCATCCTCTTGGGGCTATTGTGGCCGCTGCTTAAAGATTGGCTCGGCGCCAGCATCTCACTGACCACCTTGGTTGGAGTGGCTGCGGTCATCGCGCTAGATCTGTTGGGACCCAAGCTAGCGCGCCTCAAACGGCTTGGTCAGTGGGCTTGGATCTTTAATTACTTGCCGCTTAGATGGTATCCAGGATTCAGGCGGATTGCCCTACGCGCTGCCCCTTTGGTGTTGGGGACAGCCTTCGTCAAGGCTTATCTTAAGATCCTCAACCCCCTGTTTTTAAAACGGGGCCGGCTGGCAAATCTCAAATGATCGTTTGTCAACTCCCTGTGGCTATATGCCCCTAAGGCAGGGAAGGTCTATCCCCGCCTGCTTGGCTTCTGCCAAAACCCGCGCGAGCCTAGCCCTGGCGCGCCGGCCCACGCAAGGGCGATGCGGGCAGTCTTCGATGCCGGCGAGCATGCCCAAGATCAGCGCCTCCCTAGGCAAAGGGCGCCCTGCGCGCCACTCGAGAATGGTCAACACCTCCTGCGCCACTTTGCGGGCAAACGCCTGGTGATGCTGCCACAATTCCCCGACCGTGCCGCCTACCACCAGGCCCGCGAGGTTGACGGTGAGGATGTATAGGCTTTTCTTGGCGAGCTCAAACAACAGCGCCTCCTCGTCGGCCAGGAGGCGGGTGGGGATCCTAAGCGCCGTCAACGCCGAAGCCAAAAGAGAAGCGGCCTGGCCGTAGACCGGCGTATCCAAGATGTTGATGAGCTCTGCGCCTGGCTTCTTCTCGAACCAAACCACCGCCATGCTGACCTTAGCAAGGTTGTGCCGCTTGAAGTCGCGCGGCATAAGCTCGTTTTGGATCAGCCCGACTCGATTTCGCCACGAGGACGGTAGAGAGGCCAAAACCGCGTCAAAATCATCTTCCCCTACCGCCACCAACACCAGCGCCGGCTCAGGTATTGTGCGGCTTTGCTGCTTCAGATCCATGCCGCGCAGGATAGGATAAACGGGAAATCCGGCGCGCAGAAAGCCTAGCGCGAACACCCCGCCCAACTGGCCTAAGCCGATCACGACTACCGGCTGGTTCAAGGTGCGCTGCTCGTCTACTTGCTCGCCAGCCTGGTTCATCTAAGCGGCTCTGCCAGCTCGTTGGCGATAAGCCATGACCAAGCGTTCGCTGCGCTCGGTGAATAAATCCTCACTGGCTTCCTCAAGCAAACGGTCTTCGGTATCGGGGCGATGGCGTTCCAGACGCCCGTCGGCGAGGATGTGGCACACCGCCATGCCTCTATCCTCCAGCTCCGGGGCCAGCAGCCAGCCGCGGTGGCAGTTCAACGGGTCTTTCTCAGCGCACAGTAGGGCGATGCGATAGCGCGTCATGCCTTGGCGCAAGCGCTCTAGACCTTCGGCAAAGCTCGGTTTGGTTTTAAGGCGCCGGTAATCGATTTGGCTGGTGGTGAAATCTGCCGGGGCTTGACTTCGCCCTCCCAACTGCTCGCCCAAAAAGACATAGGCGATCTCAGGCGGCTTAAGCCACTCCTTCAAAACTTCGCGGTTATAGTCAGGGTGACGCCGGCTGTAGGGAACCGAACGCACGTCTGCCAAGGCGGTGATTTGATGGCGCATGAGCAGCGCCATAAAAGCTTCTCTTGCGTGGTTGGAATGACCGATGGTGTAGATCATAGGTCGAATAGATGCTCGGTCCCAGGCAGGACGCCGACCTCGATAAACTCGATCGCGTTGGCGTCTGGATCGCGGCAAAACAGCGCCCTCCGACCGGATTTGCTGAGCGAATACGCCACCGATGCTGCTTCCAAACGGCGACGGATTTCCTCAAGATCAGGCACGATCAAGGCAAAGTGGCGGTCGCGCCCGCCGTGCTCCGGCCGCCCGCTGACGGGGTCAGGGCTAGGGAGTTCAATCAGGTGGATCTGCTGATGTTGGCCAATCTCAAGCCAGGCGCCGGGAAACGGGAAATCCGGCCGCTGGGTTTGGGTCATGCCCACAACGCCGCAGTAGAATTCCAGCGATTTTTGCGTGTTGGCAACGAGAACGCTGACGTGGTGAAGATGAAATCGCATGGCGTTTAAAAAATTTGTAACTCGGATAAGAATCTATTATGGATTTGGTTGCGATTGCAAGTGAGCTTGCGGAAGCAGTGGGCAGGCTGAGCTTCGGGCCGCCCGTGTTCTGCGTTTACAATCCCCTGGAATACGCCTGGCAGCCCCATCAGATGTACTTGGAGCGCTATGGCCAAGCGCCAAAGGAGATTTTGCTGGTGGGGATGAATCCGGGGCCCTGGGGCATGGTCCAGACTGGGGTGCCGTTCGGGGACGTGGTGTTGGTGCGCGACTGGTTGGGCATTCTCGCTCCGGTGGAGCGGCCCGCTAGGGAGCATCCAGCCCGCCTGGTCCAGGGATTTGCCTGCCGGCGCCGGGAGGTGAGTGGAATGCGGTTGTGGGGATGGGCGAAGAAGACTTATGGTACGCCGGAGCGCTTCTTCGCCCGCTTCTTCGTACTCAACTATTGCCCTTTGGCGTTCTTTACCGAGGATGGGAGCAACCTCACTCCGGATCGGCTTCCGTCGCAAGACAAGCGGCCTCTGCTTGCCCTGTGCGATGCCGCGCTCAAGGCGGCGGTGCAAGCCTTAAGCCCCCGCTACGTCCTCGGGGTGGGGGGATTCGCTGCGCGCCGGCTAAGCGTGGCCCTGTCCGGAATGGACATCATCACCGGCACCATCCCTCATCCCAGCCCGTTGAATCCTGCCGCTAACCGGGGTTGGGCGCAAGGTTTGGAGAAAGTGTTGGCGGAGTCGGGTATCCGGCTGCCTTGAGGTGGAAATGGCCAGGGCACTATTCTTGACTTCAACGCTCAGGTAGAAGGATAATGCTTTATCCAAAAGCTTACGAAGGGTGTCATGTCAGCCAACGAAACTCCCATCGCCTTTACCGATAGCGCCGCCTCCAAGGTGGCGCAGCTCCTTGCCGAGGAGAACAACCCCAAGCTTAAGCTCAGGGTTTATATCACCGGCGGCGGATGCAGCGGGTTTCAATACGGTTTCACCTTCGACGAGCAGGCTGCCGAGGACGACACCATCATCGAAAAGCACGGCGTGACGGTATTGGTGGATTCGATGAGCGTCCAATATCTGACAGGGGCCGAGATCGACTACAAGGAGGATCTCTCTGGTGCCCGCTTCGTGATCCGCAATCCCAATGCTAAGACCACCTGCGGCTGCGGTTCGTCGTTTTCGGTCTAGCAGGCCGGATAGATCCCGCCCAAAATTACCTCACGGCGGGCACCTGTGACTGCCGGTAGATTGCCCGAAAGTCCTTCCAAAGTCCTCCAGGCCAGCCAAGCGAAAGCTGCCGCCTCTACCCAGTCGGGGTCGATCCCGTAGGCGGCGGTAGTCTCCACCGGGCAGACGCAGTAATCTTCCAGCAGTTCCAAAAGATAAAGGTTGTGCGCGCCGCCGCCGCACACCAGCAGCCGATCCGGTTTAATTCCCGCGGTCTTAAGGCCCAAAGCCACGCTAGCTGCAGTCAGGTGGGCGAGGGTAGCTTGTACATCTTCAGGCCGAATTCCGGCAAAGGGCCGCAACCGCCTTTCCAGCCAGGCGGAGGAGAAGTGTTCGGGGCCGGTGCTTTTGGGCGGCGGCCGGCTGAAGTACGGGTCGGCGAGAAAAGCCTGGAGCAGCTCGGGCACCAGCTGCCCTTGCTGCGCCCATTGGCCTTCGCTATCCCAGGGTCTGCCCAAGTGACTGCCTATCCAACAATCGAGGAGGGTGTTGCCCGGACCGGTGTCGAAACCGGTGACCGGACGGGTAGGGTCTTGCGGCAGCAGGGTGAGGTTGGCGATTCCCCCCACGTTGAGCACTGCCCGATTCTCCCTGGGGGAATGGAACACCGCGCGGTGAAAGGCGGGCACAAGCGGTGCGCCCTGGCCGCCGGCGGCGATGTCGCGGCGGCGGAAATCGGCCACCGTGGTGATGCCGGTGATTTCAGCGATGCGGTTGGGATCGCCAATTTGCAGGGTATAAGGATGGGGCGCTGCCGGGTTGTGATGCACGGTTTGGCCATGGCTGCCGATGGCGCGTACCCGCTGCGGGGGAACCTGGGCTTGTTCGAGCAGGGCCAGGGCGCAGTGGCCGAACAGTTCGCCCAGTTCAGCATCCAGTTGCCCGAGCACCGCCAGGGGGACCTTTTCGGCAAAGCAATAGCGGTGCAGCCGCTGGCGAAGCTGGGGTTCAAACGGGGTGTAATGGTGGGTGCGAAGGGTGACCGCGTAGGCGGAGATTTCAGCCAGCACTGCATCGATCCCGTCGAGGCTGGTGCCGGACATCAGCCCGATGAAGTATGCGCTCATTTTGCTCCCGTTTCGGCCTGGACCAAAACGGTGCGGCGATATTGTTCCAGAGCCGCCAGAAGGGGGGCGGCCTGCAGTTTGAATGCGCTCAGCAGGGGTTTGGGAATGGCCCTGCCCTGCAGCAAGGGCGCGCTCAAGGGATCACGATGGATGCCGTCGACGCGGAATTCATAGTGGAGATGGGGACCGGTGGCTAGCCCGGATTGGCCGACGTAGGCGATGATGTCTCCCTGCCTGACCTGGCTGCCGAGACCGAAACGTGGATTGAAGCGGTGGAGGTGGGCATATAGGGTACTGAAGTTGCGACCGTGCTGGAGAATGATCACCCGTCCGTACCCACCCTTACGGCCGCGGAAGATGATTTTGCCATCCCCGGTGGCCCGGACCGGAGTACCGATGGGGGCGGCGTAATCGACCCCTTTGTGGGCCCGGATTCGGTGCAGAATGGGGTGATGGCGGTGCAGGTTGAAGCGGGAGGTGATCCGGGCCGACTCGACCGGCATCCGCAGAAACGCCTTGTGCAAAGCCTCGCCCTCCGGGGTGTAATAATCGCTGCTGCCGTCGGGCAGGGTAAAGCGCAGGGCGCGGTAGGTCTTGCCCTGGGTGATGATCTCGGCGGCTACGATCGGGCCCTCTCCGATGAGCTTGCCGTTCACATGCTGCTGCTCGTAAAGGACGGCGAATTGATCGGCGGGTTGGATGCTGCGGGCAAAATCGATATCCCAACCGAAGATTTCGGTCAACTGCGTGATCAGCTTGTCGCTCAAACCCGCCTGCTTGGCGTCCGCGTAGATCGAGTCCTGGATGATTCTACCCGCCTGCTTGAGGGTCCGCTGAGGTTCCTTGAAGATCCGCTCGATGTCGAAACCATCTTCATTTTGGGTGACGGCGATGGTTTGGGTGAGCTCGGGTTGATAGATCAGTTTTTCCAGTTGTCCTTGTTCGTCCATCAGGATTTTGACCGTATCCCCACGGTAAAGGCGGGTCAGATCCTTTTGCAGACGGTCGTCGCTGTGGAGGAGATCGTGCAGCGTATCGGTGCCCAGGTCATAGCGCTTGAAAATCCCCGCCAGGGTTTCGCCGCGATGGATCTGGTGTTCGATCCAGGTAGCACGGGTTGGTCCGGCGGTGGCTGTGGGTGCCGATTCGCCAACCGCAGGCGCGAAGTCGATCAGATCGAGCGTGGCAGCGGCCACTGGATCGGGGGAGGGGATATCTCCAGCGAGCAGCGCGTTCGTGATGAGTATGGACGGTTTGGGCCATGATTGATAAACCAGGCTAGAGATGAGTATCATGCCGATGCCCGCAGCGGTGGCTTTTTTCCTCATTGTTGCCCTCTTGTTTTGCATAGCCGAATTTCCCCTTGTCATCCCTTGGCCAGCGAGAATAGCATGAGGGCTTTTAAGTCTAAAAGAGGTGGGGTAATCTTGCCAATTTGGGCTTGAGAGACGGAATATCCATGAACGAACCGCAAGCAGCATTGGCTGAGCTTAGACGTGGCACCGAGGAAATCCTGCTGGAGAAAGAGTTGCTGGAGCGGCTCGGTGAGCAGCGTCCGTTAAGAGTCAAAGCCGGTTTCGACCCCACCGCCCCGGATCTGCACTTGGGCCATACGGTGTTGCTCAACAAGCTCAAGCAGTTCCAGGATCTGGGACATGAGGCGATCTTCCTGATTGGGGATTTCACCGGCATGATCGGCGATCCCACCGGCAAGAGCCAGACCCGCCCGCCCCTGACCCGGGACGAGGTGATCGAAAATGCCCGCACCTATGAGGCGCAGATCTATAAAATCCTAAGCCCGGAAAAGACCTTGTGTCTGTTCAACTCCAGCTGGCTGGGAGAGCTTTCAGCTTCCGATTTGATCCAGCTTGCGGGTAAGTACACCGTCGCGCGAATGCTGGAACGGGATGACTTCAGCAAACGCTACCGAAGCGGCCAGCCGATTGCCATCCACGAGTTTCTTTATCCACTGCTCCAAGGTTACGACTCAGTGGCCCTGAAAGCCGATGTGGAGCTGGGCGGGACCGATCAGAAATTCAACCTGCTGGTTGGGCGGCACTTGCAGGAAGTCTACGGCCAAAGGCCCCAGGTGGTGATCACGGTGCCGATCCTGGAAGGGTTGGACGGGGTGCACAAGATGTCCAAGTCTTTGGGCAATTACATCGGCATCAGCGAGGCGCCGGAGGAAATGTTCGGGAAGCTCATGTCGATCTCCGATGAATTGATGTGGCGCTACTTCGAACTGCTGAGTTTTCGCCCTATGGAGGAAATCCTGGCCTGGCGCAGGGCGTGCGAGGCAGGGGCCAACCCGCGCGATTACAAGGTCGAGCTGGCGCTGGAGATCGTCGCCCGGTTCCATCATGCGGCAGCCGCCCGCAAAGCCCGGGAAAACTTCGAGGCGCGCTTTAGGCACCGGGAGCTGCCGGAGGATCTTGAGACCCTGCAGCTTTTGGCGTGTGAAAGCCGAGGCCATGGGATCGCTCATGTACTCAAAGATGCGGGGTTGGTGAGCAGCACCTCCGAGGCTTTGCGCATGATCAAGCAGGGGGCGGTGCGGATCGATGGCGAGCGGGTTTTAGATCCAAGCTGCGTGATTCCGGTCGGGGAGATCCATATATTCCAGGTGGGCAAGCGCCGTATCGCCAAAGTCCAGATAAACCTTAAGGAGTAGCGATGAGCACTGAACCCACATTGCAGGAGGTTTTGTCTTATCTGCCCAAACCGTTGCGTTTTGGTACCAGTGGCGTGCGGGCCAGGGTGGAGGAGTTGACCGACGTGGAGGTCTACTGCCTGACCCGGGGCACCTTAACCTATCTCGAGCGGATCGGGAAGCTGACGCGGAATCCTCGGCCGCGGGAAGAAATCGCTATCCCCTTGGCTGGGGACCTGCGTCCTTCCACCGCCAGGTTGCTCGAAGCCACCGCCAAAGCGATCGTAGATGCCGGCTACCAGGTAGATTACGGCGGCCGCATTCCCACTCCTGCATTGACTTATTACGCCTTGGAACGGGGGGTGGCCAGTTTCGTGGTGACCGGCAGCCACATCCCTGCCGACCGCAACGGCCAGAAAGCCAACCGCTGCGATGGGGAGGTGTTGAAGATCGACGAGCCCGGCATCATCGAGGCGGTAGAGGTCTTGCGCGCACAGGAATACAGCCGCCCAGCCTGGGCATCGATGTTTGCTCCTGACGGCAGCTTCAGATCCGCGTATCGCCCCACGTTGCCGCAGGTCAATCCGGCGATGGCTGAGGATTACCGGAATCGCTATCGGGCGGCGTTTGCCCCTGATTCCCTCAAAGGGCTTAGAGTACTGTTTTTCGAGTACAGCGCGGCAGGCAGGGATTTGTTGCCGCAGATCCTGACTGATGCCGGGGCCCGAGTGATCCGCGTCGGGCGCAGCGAGGCGTTCGTCCCGCTCGACACCGAGGCCGTCTCGGATGAGCAACTGAGTCTTCTTAAGGAATTGGTCAAGCAGTCAGGGCCGATCGACGCTTTGATCTCCTCCGATGGGGACAGCGATCGGCCGCTGGTGATCGGCGTCAACGGTGCCGAATTGACATTTTTCCCCGGCGATCTGTTGGGGGCGGTGGTGGCAGAGTTTCTTGAGGCCGATGCCGCCGCCGTCCCCATCAGCGCCAATCCGGTGCTGGAAGAGTTCCTCAAGCTTAAGGGGATTGGATTGCGCCGCACCCGCATCGGTTCCCCGTATGTGATCGAAGCCACGCAATGCTGGCAGAACGAGGGCAAGCGGCGGGTGGTGGCTTGGGAGGCCAACGGCGGATTTCTGGTGGGCTCAGACATCCCTCTGGGAGACGGAGTGCTCAAGGCGCTTCCCACGCGCGATGCGGCCTTGCCGATTCTGTGCGTGCTCGCCGCCGCCAGGCGCCAGGGGCTGGGCTTAGCAGAGCTTTTGGGGAAATTCCCCCCAAGTTTTGGCCAATCTGGCCTGGTGGATGAGTTTCCTCAGGAACTGGGCCAAAGGATCGTTTCTTATTTCGCCCCCGAAGATAAGCGGATCAAGGAACTGCGCTTTGAAACTGGGAGGGTGGTCTTGCTCGATGGCGACGGCGTAGAACTTGGCTGGTTTCCTGCAGCCAGCCCCGAGGCGAGAGGGTGGCTTGACAAAAAACACCTGCTTCAGCAGGTATTTTCCTCCCGCTTGGGGTTTTCCCCACTGGTCGGTATCAACGTGTTGGACGGAGTCCGCTGTTACTTTGCAAGCGGCGAGATCGCCCACATACGACCCTCGGGCAACGCCCCTCAGCTTCGGATCTATGCTTTTGCCGCCACCCCCGCGCGGGCACGGGAGATCGCAGCGCTTGCGGTAGCCAAAGGGGGGCTTTTGGCGCAACTGGCCCAATTGGTCAAGGTTGACGCAGCTTGACCTGAGTCAGCTGCAATCTGGCCTGGCCAAAGCCTGGGACCTCGCCTTCGATCTGTAAGGGTAAGCGGGTGGTGGGGTCGCGCAAGAATACGATATCGCCCTCCATGCCCAGGAATTCGAACGGCTCCGCATCGCTGCCGGCACCAGCTTCTGGTGGAACCGGATGGATTAGGATGCGCTCGGCTTGGATGAGGGTCTGAATCCGGTGCGATTTGGAGTTCTTCAGGCGATAATCTGCCTGAACCGGTTGGGAGCCGGTGCGCTGGAAGCTTACCTGGTACACGCCTTCTTTGTTGAACATACAAATGACTGTCTCGGTGACAGGCCAATCCTGGGAGAGCAACAGGAGAATGGCGTATGGGTCGGAAATAAAGGCGCAGCCGCGGTCTGGGAAGGCATGGAACATCTCGCTGGCGATGGGCCAGGTTTGAGGAGGCTGAAGCGCCTGGTCTGAATCCTTGGGCTGGTGGCGGATCCGATATACCCCCCCGTCGGCATAGCGGTAGATTTTGTAATTGCTAGAGGGCCCGGTTTTGAGCCGGGTTCGCTGCAAGGCGATCAGGTCGGGTTGGATCCATAGCTGCCCCAGCCAAGTCTTACTAGATAGAAACCATTTCAGGCGGGTTTCCACAGTCAGATGATAAATGGCGCTTTGCAGTGGTGGTTGAAGTGTACCTAGGCGTTCGACCAGCTGGGACTTAGCCTGATCAGCTTCAGCTGCCTTCAGGTCGGCTTTGACCATCAAAGCCGGGGATAACTCCAGCGTCAATTCGCCCCAATCGGGGAGGGACAGGCGGGGCTGCGCGTGGAGGGCCAGCGCGAGCCAATAAATCAAAAACCCCTTCACGAACCGAGCGGCTTTGCATCCCCGGGTGATTGAAATCATCCAAAATACCTGGTGTTGCCTGATAGCAGAATTGTGTAGCCCAATTATGACACGTTGATGATTTTCCAGGAACTGAAAGTTTTGGCCGTAATCCAAAGTAAACGTTTGCATTTAAGCTGGGTTTAAATACCATGTTGGGAAAATAATGTCGGGGGCATCGCGCTATCTATGAGAATGACGCCGCGGGAATTTTTGGATTGGGACGCTAAGCGCATCACCCTGCTCGGGATGTCCGGGGTTGGCAAAACCACCCTGGCCAACAAACTGCCCAAAGCGGAATGGTTCCACTACTCAGGCGATTATCGCATCGGTACCAAGTATTTGGAGGAGCCGATCCTCGACAACATCAAACGTCAGGCGATGCAGGTGCCGTTTCTTCGCGATCTGCTTCGATCCGATTCCATTTACATCTGCAGCAACATCACCGTCGAAAACCTGGCTCCCATTGCGAGCTTTTTGGGTAAGATCGGCGATCCGGCAAAAGGAGGGCTCCCTTTGGAGGAATTCAAGCGTCGCCAGGCGCTCCACCGGCAGGCGGAAATCGCCGCCATGCAGGACGTGCCGGAATTTATCGACAAGGCCCGGGATATCTATGGTTATCGTCATTTCATCAACGATGCCGGTGGCAGTGTCTGCGAGCTGGATGCCCCTGAGGTTATGGAATCGCTGGCCGAGCACACCCTGATCGTGTATATCAAGACCACGGCGGAATTGGAACAGATCCTGATCGCCCGTGCCAAGCATAGTCCCAAGCCGTTGTATTACCGGGAGGAGTTTCTGGATCGCCAACTGGCCGAGTTCATGGCCGAGCGCGGCTATACCAGCCCGGACGAGATTCCTCCCGATGAATTCGTCACCTGGGTGTTTCCGCGCTTATTCATGGCACGTCTGCCTCGCTATCAGGCAATCGCCGACCGCTACGGTTACGTCGTCGACGCCGGCGAGGCTGCCAAAGTGCGCGACGAGCAGGATTTTCTCCAGCTGGTGGCCGATGCCATTGCGGCCAAAGAAACTGCAGCTTATGACGGATGAAAGGAGGAAGAGAGAATGCCTTTGGTTGCCCATACGCCACTGCCTACGTTCGAGCGCCTCAAGGCCGAGGGTCAGAAAGTTTTGTCACTTGATGCTGCTCGCCACCAAGACATCCGCGAGCTCCACATCGGTCTGCTCAACATGATGCCGGACAAAGCGCTGGAGGCTACTGAACGCCAGTTTTTGCGCCTGCTTGGAGGGTGTAATCAGATCGTTCAGTTCTACGTTCATCCTTTCACCATCCAAGGTTTGGAACGGGGACCGGAGGCTTTGGTTCACATTGAACGTTACTACGAACCTTTCGAGAAAATCAGGCAGGAAGGATTGGATGCGCTGATCATCAGCGGTGCCAATGTGACCCATCCCGATATTTCCCAGGAATCTTTCTGGGGACCGCTGACCTCCGTGTTCGATTGGGCCAAGCGCAATGTGACCTCCATCCTATGTTCGTGCCTGGCTACTCACGCTCTGGTCCAGTATTGCCACGGGATCCGCCGCACCCGTTTGCCAGCCAAGCGGTGGGGAGTCTATTCCCACCGGGTGGTGAAGCCGTGGCATCCTTTGGTCGCTGACATCAACACCCGCTTCGACGTACCCCATTCGCGTTTCAACGAGCTGTTCCGGGAAGATCTGGAGCAGGTCGGATTAAAGATCCTGGTGGAAAGCGAGGTGGCCGGGGTGCATCTGGCGGTCAGCCCGGATCTGTTGCGGGTGGTGTATTTCCAAGGTCATCCCGAGTACGACACCATCAGCCTGCTCAAGGAATACAAGCGCGAAGTATGGCGGTATTGGACCGGTGAGCGCGAGGACTATCCGCCGATGCTGGAAAATTATTTCAACTCCAAAGCCCAAGCCATCTTGAAAGATTATCGGGCAGCGGTGGAAAGCGCCAGGCGTCGAGGGGGAGAGTTGCCGCAGTTCCCGGAACAGGTCTTGTTGCCGCTGCTCGACAACACCTGGCGGGATACTGCCAAGGCGGTGTTCAATAACTGGTTGGGGTTGGTCTATCAGGTGACCGATCAAGACCGGCGGGTGCCGTTCATGCCCGGTGTGGATCCAGACAATCCTCTGAGGCTGGCGGTTTAACGCACCAAGCGCAGGAGATCGAAAGCGGTGATGATCCCGCGGACGTGGTGCTTGTCTCCCACCAGTACCCGGTGGATCCGGTGCTCGATCATCAGTTCAGCCACTTCTTGGGGGGACAGATCAGGTGGGACGAAGACCACGTCATAAGTCATGATATCGCCTACGCTGATGTTTTCCCCGGTCAGCTTGAGGCGGTCGCGTTCCCGGAAGCGCAGGGCCCAGATGACGTCGGTCTTGGAGGCGATGCCGATGATCTCCCCGGCGGCGTTCTGGACCGGGGCTGCGTCGATGTCTTGGATGGTCAAGAACTCTTCGAATTGATCGAGGGTCATTTCGGGGGGTACGGAAACTACCTCCGGTTCCATGATGTCTTTAGCTTGGAGGGTCATGGAGCTATGGTCTTGGATAAAGATGGAAAGCTTAATAAGCTACCGGAAAATTACTTCGCCGACAAGGGAGTGTATACTTCAACACCATTCGCCAATACTCGTGGAGTCGCATCGATGCCAGTTCGCTTGCTAACCTTCGTTTTGTTCGCGCTTTTGGTGGGGAGGGTACACGCCGATCAGGAACCCTTTAGAGTCTGTGCCGATCCTGTCAATCCTCCCCTGTCCACCAAGCAGGAAGAAGGGTTTGAAAACAAAATTGCCCGTCTGTTTGCCCAAGCGTTGGGGAAAGAAGTGAAATACACTTGGTTCCCACAGCGGATCGGTTTCCTGCGCAACACCTTACAGGCCAAGGATCCAGAAACCGAAACATACAGGTGTGACGTGGTCATGGGGCTGCCTGCCGGGTTCGAGTTGGCGGCGACCACCAAGCCTTATTATCGCTCCACCTACGTATTGGTGATCGCCAAGGGCAAAGGCTTCGATGACATTCAAGCGGCAGAACAACTGTTCGAGTTGCCCACCGAACGCAAAGCCAAGCTCAAGATCGCCATGTTCGACCGCACGCCGGGGGTGACCTGGTTGCTGCGTCACGGCTTACTAAGCCAAGGGCGTACCTATCAGGCGATGACCGGCGATCCCAGCGTCAATACCGCCATGACCTTGGAGAAGGAATTTGCATCGGGCAACGTCAATATGGCGGTCGTTTGGGGGCCGATCGGTGCCTACTTGGCCTGGAAGCATCCTAGAGATTACCTTTTGCTGCCGCTCAAGTCGGAACCTGGGATCCGCTTCGATTACGCTATCGCCATGGGGGTGAGGCGTGACGATAAAGCGCTAAAAGCCCAACTCGATGCACTGATCGAGCGCAACCACGATGCTATCGTAGCGCTGCTCAAACGCTATAAAGTTCCGCTGGTAGACAAGGAAGGCAATCTGCTCTGAAATAAAAAGAGAGGTGATCCCCGCATCACCTCTCTAGCCATTGAAGAGAAGGAGGAGTCAAGAGGTAGCTCATTTCATCGATAGGCGGAAAACGCTTTGTCTTCCTGAATGGCCTGCTGCGTGGTTATATATTTGCCTTTCTCGCTGCTTTTGACCATCCATAGGGTGGCGGCCACGGCGATGACAATGACCGCGATGATGTACCAAAAGTAATCTTTTTCCTGCTTGGGTTGTTCGCTCATAGTGGTTTCTCCAGTTGGTTTGTTTAGCCAGACCAAAAGCGATCTGGCGTGATCTACGCTACCACAGAGGCAGATTCGGTTTTTGATCTGGAGCAAAAAAGCGATCAGTCCCGGAGCTTGCGGCGCAGGATCTTGCCCACCGCCGACTTGGGCAGTTCCGCACGAAACTCGATTCGATGAGGGCGTTTGTAGGCGGTCAGATTGGTGCGGCACCACGTTTTGATCTCATTTTCGGTCAGGCTGGAGTCAGCTTTGACTACGAACAGTTTGACCGCTTCGCCGGTGTGAGCGTCCGGGACCCCCACGGCGGCGCATTCCTTGACCTTCGGATGCGCGCCCACCACCCCCTCGATTTCGCTGGGATAGACATTAAAGCCGGACACCAGGATCATGTCTTTTTTGCGATCTACGATGTAAAACCATCCTCGTTCGTCCATTTTGGCGATGTCACCGGTACGCAGCCAGCCTTCCTCGTCCAAAACGGCATGAGTCTCCGCAGGCTGCCTCCAGTAGCCGCGCATCACTTGGGGGCCGCGCACGCACAATTCCCCCGTCTCTCCCGGAGGCAGAATCCGGCCGTCGTCCACGATTCGACAGTCGGTGCCCGGCAGCGGTAAGCCGATGCTGCCGGTGAAGGTGTCGCTGTCCAAAGGATTCAGAGTCACCACCGGCGAGGCTTCGGTCAAGCCATATCCCTCCAGTACCGGACATCCGGTTATCTTTTGCCAGTGTTCGGCTACCTTCGGTTGCATGGGCATGCCGCCGGACAAGGTGAGTTTCAGGGAGGAGAAATCCAGTTGGGAGAACCCCGGGGCCTGGAGCAGATGGCTGAACAGGGTATTGACCCCGGTGATGACAGAGCTTGAGGATTTGCGTATGGTTTTGATCAGGCCCTTCAAATCCCTCGGATCGGTGACGAGATGGTTGAATACCCCCAATGCCATCCCGACCCACAGGTTAGCGGTCAAGGCGAAAATGTGATACAGGGGAAGGGCAGTGATGACCCGTTCGCGGCCGATTTCCAGGTGCTTGCGCCAGTCCCGGCAGGTCAGCCACAGGCGCGCCTGCTCGATATTGGCAATCAGATTGGCGTGGGAAAGCATCACCCCTTTGGGAGTGCCGGTGGTGCCGCCGGTGTATTGAAGGAAAGCCGGATCTTCCGATTCTAGGGATACGTGGAGAGGCGTTTCACGGCCTTCGTCTAGGGCTTGGCGCAAGGTCAGCGTGACCGGCAGATGGAAGGGTGGCACCTTGCGCTTGAGGTATCTCAAGGTCCAGTTCACTACCTGGCGTTTGGGTGTCGGGCAAAGGTCACCTGCTTCGGTGATGAAGATATATTTGAGCGCCAACCCGAATGCAGCCCGGGCCTGTTCCAGAACATGGCCGAAGTTGGCGAGCAAGACGATCCCTGATGCCTCGGAGTCTATGAGTTCCTGGGCCAATTCCCGGGGAGTAAACAGCGGGTTGAGATTGACTACGGTAAGACCTGCGCGCAGAGCCCCCATCAGGACGACCGGGGATTGCAGCAGGTTGGGCAGCATGATCGCCAGCCGCTCGCCTTTTTCCAGTCCAAGCCGGTGCAAGGTGTGGGCAAAACGCAAAGACAGTCGGTTCCAGTCACGGTAGGTGAGGACGGTGTTCAGGTTTTCCAGCGCGGGAGAATCGGCGAATTGCCGGCTTGAACGCTCGAACAAAGCTACCAGGGACGCGTCCTCAGGCGGCGGTAGGCTGGCCGGAAGACTTGGAGGATAAAGCTTAAGCCAGGGTCGGTCAGTCATGGGGAGATGGCGCAATGTTGTTCGAGGAAGAACCGGATCAGATGGTGGACGCCGCCTGGATCATCGAACACGATGTTGTGCCGGCGGGCGGTGATCAAGGTCAAGGTTTTGCGGTGGGTGCCAAGCCGGTCGAAAATGGATTGGGCACTGTCCGGATCGACCACCGGATCGCCGTCTCCCTGCAAGAGCAGCACCGGACATTTGACGCCGGCCAGACGCGTCTTGGTTTCGGCAATCAGCCCACGCAGTTCGTGGAGGGCCCGGATGGGGACGTGACGATAGTTGATTTCCGGGTACTCCGACTGGTTGAGTACGAATCTCTTGAAGCCGCCATCCGGCATCCAGTAGGTCAGACGCTGGGCCTGATGGACCAGCGGTACCAAGCTCATGGAAGGACTGCGGAATTTGATTGGAGCAGCGACCGCAGCCACTGCCGCCAATTGGTCTGGCTGGTCAGCGGCCAGGCGTAAAGCCAAAAGACCCCCGGTGGAGAAGCCGACGATGGCGACGGTTTCGGTCAAGTCGGCCAGGATCCGGTAGCCGCGCTGGACCGAAGCGTACCAATCCTGAAAGCTGCGCTCGCGTAGGTCGCAGGGGGAGGTGCCGTGGCCCTTGAGGCGGATGCCGAGCACAGTATAGCCGGCCCGCGCCAGGGTGTCTGCCAACGGACGCATCGCCGCCGGCGAGGCAAGCAGGCCGTGGATCAGCAGCACGCCTTTAGTGCTCGTGGAATCGGTCGGGAACAAAAACGGTTCGGCGCTGACCGTAAAGGTTTCCAACCGGTTGAGGGGTTCAAAGCAGGAGGCAGAGTAAAACTCCTTGTCCCATTGCCAGGCCCGAATTTCGTCGTCGAAACGCAGCCTGGCCAATTTGTGCGGCAGCAGCCGGTCTGCCTGATCGAGCGCCTGCCCTACGATCTGCCTGATGCGCGACAATGGTGCGGCCTCATTGGCATAGACCATCACCGGGTTTTCCAGGCGGATGGTGTCGAGTTCGAATTCCTCGCTCAATTTGGGCAGGAAGTAGTAACCGCCGCCAACCGGTTCGATCAGGTCAGCGCTTTCTGCGGTGCAGAGAAACTGCTTGAGAGAGGGCGGTTCGGCGTCGGGCAGATCGCAATAATTATCAGGGTTGCATAGGCTGCGGTGGAGGAATAGTTTTGGCTCTTGTTGGATCTGTTTGACCGCCAGGTACAGTGCTTTGCGGAAAGCGTCCTGCGCAATCTGGCTATGCCTGCGTTTCAATACTTCATAGATCAAAGTGGCGGCCAAATGGCACAGATTGATGGTGACCGCCTGATACATAGCCACCATGTACTGGTCCCGGATACGCCGGGCGCCCCGCCGCATGCGGAGGGCCAGAAAGCGCCGCTTTAAGTCTTGGCAGGTGCGCCAGGTAAATATTTCATCCAAGCTGAAGGTCTCTGATAGAGCCCTGTCGACCAGCCAGCGTTCCCAGAACTGCCAGAAGGCGTCCACCCGCACGGGATCGCCCAGGTGGATGTCCATGTCGGTGTCTTTCATGAGCAGATTGCCTTCGATCAAAAGCTCTTCCAGAAGGCGTTTGCTGATCCCAGGGCGGATGGTCTCTATCGCCTGTTTGATCAGATTATCGTCGATGCGCAGGGGGAAAAAGGTGATGTTGGCCGGTACGATCCAAGTGGGCTCGCGGCAGCGGGCGAGGAAGCCGTCGCGGTCGGGCAGGTTCAACTGCCGCTGCCAGCGGTCGAGTTTGTCTTCCTGACCTTGGGCGTAGGCCTGAAGGACTGCCTGCTTGAAGATGTCCAAGGCCAGTCCCAGCACTGCAGCGCCGGTATGGTGGCGGCGCCGGTCAAGGGTGGTACGGGAATAGATGCTGTAGCGGCCCTTGCGGTCAACGACGCGCCGATCCTTCACCATGCCCCCTTCTGGGAAGATGATCACCTTGCGTCCGCGCAGGATTTGGGTCGCCAAAAGCGGCATCAGCTGTGGATGGTCGTGGGGGATAGCACCCATGGCCAGCAGCAGCCGGGTGAGATGCTCGTCGATCTCAAACAGCTCCCTATGGGCGATGGCGCAGCAATAGGCGCCGCAGCATTCGTAGATCAGGTACTGGGGAATGAGGGTTTCGAAGCGGGCAAAGTGGTTGAAGACGAAGATCTGACCCTGGTGGACCAAGTCCTGCGGCCCGTGGAGCTTGAAATTGAGGTGCAGAAAGCGTTTGGCGAAACGGAACAGGCGGACGGCGCGGTCATATACCGCCGTATCGATCTCATAGGAAGCATAGGGCATCTGTCCGAAGTGAGTCAGCGCCCGATCAGCACTCGGCATTTGTATCTTAAGGCTGAACTGAGGTTGATTTTTAGTCTGAATTTTTTAAGCAAAGTTTTAGCAAAAATAAAGCGGGCCATAAGGCCCGCCCGGGGAAGAACGGTGATTAAGCCGGAAAGCCGGATGTCTTGATCACGATGAACAGGATCAGCCTAACTAGCCCGAAAAGCACGGCCAAAGTCAGGAAAGTGATCAAAATCAATAGGATCATCGGGCCGGTCTCACCGATTTTCTGGCTTGACCAGGTGGACAAGCGTTGCCACAGCGCGGCTATTCTGTCCTGGAAAAACTTAAGCCCTCCCGCCACCGCGACGACCAGGACCACAATGATGGGAGGCACCCAGTTTTCTATCTCAATGCGGATTTCCTGGTCCAACTCGAGCGAGTGAACAGCAAAATAGCTGACCAGAAAAGCCAACGACTGGACGGTGATGATGGACAGGGCAAAAGACAGAATGAACTTGTCCAGCGCCGGGTTCTCGGTGAGTTTGACCTGATCCAGGTAAAGCTTCACGATGATGTATCCGGGCAGGAACATGATCAGGATGGCGCTTAGGATCTTCGCCATCAGGGCAAGCGGGGAAGTGGTGGTAAACACCATGAAGATGCCGATGAACACCAGGCTGACCACCAGGATCCCCGCCCACATCAAAAGATCGGTTTTGTATTTGCTGTCGATATTCATTTTCATTGCCGACTCCTCTTTGAGATTATTTGCGTTTGAAGAAATAAAAACCTTCCACGCCGCCCTGGAGAACCAGGGCGCTGTCTTGCAGGTCGTAAACCTGATAAATGAGTTGCTTGCCCGGCCGCCCCGGCACATCGGTGGCAATCATGCCATCCTTGACTTCATAATGGAATTCCTGCCGGTCTTCGCGTTTGAAATGCCGGTTGTAACCCGAAGTGACCAGGGTTCCGTCGGGATGAAATGCCCACGTCCGGTTTTCGGGGATGCGCGGTCCGCTGAGGCGCGGGGCAACTTCTACCAGGGTCCAGGTGCCGAGGATGGGAGTGGCGTCCTGCAATTGGACTGGATTGCGCTGACCGGATGCTTCAGGCTGCACGGCAGGTTGACGAATCTTGACCGCTTGGCTGGTTCCAGCGGCGGCCAGTAGTCCTGTAACCAGCAAGAGAAAGATAATTTTGCGCATTGGGGTTCTCCTCGAGGTCGTTCTTATTGATGAGTTTGCCATTATCGCAAAACCAGAGGTAAAAATTGAGGCGATTTCTCCCTGGGGCATGATAAAGTTGTATCCATTTTGAGTAGTTTGAGCCATGAGTACCAAGCTGGCGGTCACTTCCCCTGAGCCAATCAGACAGTTCTTGGCCGAACGCATCCTGATCCTGGACGGGGCCATGGGGACCATGATCCAAGCCCACTGCCTGACGGAGGCTGACTACCGCGGCGAACGTTTCCGGGATTGGCCCTTAGATCTCAAAGGCAACAACGATCTGTTGTCTTTGACCCGCCCGCAAGTCATCGAAGAGATTCATCGTCAGTACCTGGAAGCCGGCGCTGACATCATCGAGACCAATACCTTCAACGCCAACCGCATCAGCCTGGCCGATTACGGCATGGAGCAGCTTGCGCGCGAGATCAACCTCGCCTCTGCCGGAATCGCCCGCCGGGTTGCCTCGGCCTTCACCGCCCAAACCCCGGCCAAACCCCGCTTCGTGGCTGGCGTCCTGGGGCCGACCAACCGCACCGCTTCGATTTCCCCGGACGTCAACGACCCGGGTTTGCGCAACGTCACGTTCGCCGGGCTGGTAGAAGCATACACCGAAGCCGTCGATGGGTTGATCGGGGGCGGGGTGGACCTGATCCTGATCGAAACCGTGTTCGACACCCTCAACGCCAAGGCGGCGGTGTTCGCCGTCAAACGGTATTTCGAGGCGCGCGGGGTGGAGCTGCCGATCATGATCTCCGGCACCATCACCGACGCCTCCGGCCGCACCCTGTCCGGCCAGACAGCGGAAGCGTTCTGGAATTCCCTGCGCCACGCCGAGCCCATCGCGTTCGGCTTCAACTGCGCTTTGGGCGCTAAAGAGCTGCGCCCGTATATCGAGGAGATCGCCGGCTACGCCGATACGTTCGTTTCCGCACACCCCAACGCAGGTCTCCCCAACGAATTCGGCGGCTACGACGAGACCCCGGAGGCGATGGCAAAGGAGATCGGGGAGTGGGCCAGAAGCAGTTTTCTCAACATCGTCGGAGGTTGCTGCGGGACCACCCCGGACCACATCCGAGCGATTGCCGAAGCGGTCGAAGGGGTGCCACCCAGGCGGCTTCCAAAGCGCAAACCCATCACCCGCCTCTCCGGCCTAGAACCTCTAAATATCGGCCAGGGTTCCCTGTTCGTCAACATCGGCGAGCGCACCAACGTCACCGGCTCCGCCCGCTTCCGCCGCCTGATCCAGGAAGGTGATTACGATACCGCCCTGGAGGTGGCCAAGCAGCAGGTGGCGAGCGGCGCGCAGATGATCGACGTCAACTTGGACGAAGGGATGCTCGACTCCAAAGGAGCGATGATCCGGTTTCTGAATCTGATCGCCGCCGAGCCCGACATTGCCAAAGTGCCGGTGATGATCGACTCCTCCAAGTGGGAAGTGATCGAAGCCGGTCTTCAGTGCATCCAGGGCAAGGGGGTGATCAACTCCATCTCCCTCAAGGAAGGGGAGGCGGTGTTCTTAGACCACGCCCGCCTGGCTCGCCTGTACGGGGCGGCAGTGGTGGTGATGGCCTTCGACGAGCAAGGCCAGGCCGACACCAGACAGCGCAAGGTGGAAATCTGTACCCGCGCCTACCGGTTGCTGCGGGAAAAGCTCGATTTCCCGCCCGAGGACATCATCTTCGACGCCAACATCTTCGCGGTCGCCACCGGAATTCCCGAACACCGCCGCTATGGACTCGACTACCTCGAGGCGATAGCCGAAATCAAACAGACCCTGCCCTATGCCCTGACTTCCGGGGGAGTCTCCAACGTGTCGTTCGCGTTCCGCGGCAACGATTACGTGCGCGAGGCGATCCACGCAGTGTTCCTCTACCACGCCATCAGAGCGGGGCTAGACATGGGCATCGTCAATCCAGGTCAGCTGGGCATTTACGAGGAGGTTCCCACCGACCTGCGCGAAGCTATCGAGGACGTGCTCCTGTGCCGGCGCGAGGACGCCGATGAATATCTCCTGGAAATGGCGACCAGGTATCGCGGCGAGGGGGTCGCCCAGCATCAACAAGCCTTGGAATGGCGCACCTGGCCGGTGGAAAAGCGCCTGGAGCACGCCTTGGTCAAGGGCATCACCGATTACATCGACGCGGATACCGAAGAAGCCAGAAAACTCCTAGGCAATCCCCTGGCGGTGATCGAAGGTCCCCTGATGGCCGGGATGAACGTGGTCGGCGACCTATTCGGGGCGGGCAAGATGTTCCTGCCCCAGGTAGTGAAATCTGCGCGGGTGATGAAGAAGGCGGTGGCCTACCTGATGCCTTATCTCGACGCCGAACGCCGGGAAGGGCAGACGGCGGGCAAGATTTTGCTCGCCACGGTCAAGGGGGATGTCCACGACATCGGCAAGAACATCGTCGGCGTGGTGCTCGCGTGCAACGGCTTCGAGGTGGTGGATCTTGGGGTGATGGTGCCAGCCGATAAAATCCTCCAAACTGCTCGGGAAGAAAAGGTGGACATGATCGGCTTGTCGGGCCTGATCACCCCTTCCCTGGACGAAATGGTCCACGTGGCCAAGGAGATGGCCCGCCAGGGGTTCACCATTCCGCTGCTGATCGGCGGGGCGACCACTTCCAGGGTCCACACCGCAGTCAAGATCGACCCTCACTATTCAGCCCCGGTGGTCTATGTCCCCGATGCCTCGCGCGCGGTAGGGGTGGCGGGCAGCCTGTTGAGCTCCGAGCTGCGCCGGCCCTTTCTCGCCAAGCTTGCGCGCGAATATGAGGAAGTGCGCGAGCGCCACGCCAAGCGGCGGGAGCGCGACCGCTTGCTCGCCATCCGGGAGGCGCGCTGCAACCGTTTCCGGGGGGACTGGGCCGACTATCAGCCGCCCAAACCGTGCCAGCCGGGCGTTCACGTTTTCGCCGATTACCCCCTGGAGGTGCTCGTCTGTTACATCGACTGGTCGCCGTTTTTCCAGGCGTGGGAACTGGTCGGAAGCTATCCAGGGATTCTGGACGACGAGATCGTCGGCGAGGAGGCCAGAAGGCTTTTGGCCGACGCCCGCCGGTTGCTGGACAGGATCGTGGCAGAAAAGTGGCTGACCGCACGCGGCGTGATCGGACTGTTTCCAGCCGCCAGCCGCGGCGACGACATCGTGGTCTGGCGCGATGACCGCCGCTTGGAAGTCAGAGCCGTCCTCCACCACCTGCGCCAGCAACAGCAAAAACCTCAGCGTCAGCCCAACTACTGCCTGGCCGATTTTCTCGCTCCGGAAGATTCCGGCCGGGCCGACTGGATCGGGGCGTTTGCGGTCACCGCAGGGCTGGGCATCGAAGAACACCTTCAGCGCTTTAAGGCCGACCACGACGACTACCACGCCATCATGCTCAAGGCCCTGGCTGACCGCCTCGCCGAGGCTTTCGCCGAGCACCTCCACGAGCGGGTGCGCAGGGAGTTCTGGGGCTATGCGGCGGACGAAAATCTTAGCAACGCGGAGCTGATCGCCGAACAGTACCGCGGCATCCGCCCGGCGCCCGGCTATCCGGCCTGCCCAGACCACACCGAGAAACGCACTTTGTTCGACCTGATCGGGGCGGAGCAAAACACCGGCATTCGGCTCACCGAGAGCTTTGCCATGACCCCGGCGGCCTCGGTCAGCGGCTGGTATCTCTCCCACCCCAAGGCAATCTATTTCAACGTCGGCAGGCTGGGCCGCGACCAGGTCGAAGACTACGCCCGCCGCAAGGGACTTGAGTTGACGGCAGTCGAGAAGTGGCTGGCGCAGAATCTGGCCTATGTGACTTAGTTGCTCTCGGGGGGGGCTCTCCCTAAATGTCCTAAACTTGCCTATGACCAGGCCAAAATCCGGAAACACCCAATGGGGAAAGGCGAGTACTGGGCACACAGTGCGAACAGGGCGGGAATCCGTCACCGGCTGCACGACCATTTGGCAGGCGTCAGCCGGCTCGCCGCCGAATTTGCGGGCAACAGTCGGTGGGCAGATGAGGCCAGGCTGGCTGGACTGCTGCACGATTTGGGCAAATACGGCGACCGCTTTCAGGCCAGGCTGCGCGGCGAAGAGCAGGGGCTAGATCATTGGTCGCAAGGCGCTTGGCTCGCGCTCACGGAACACAAAGCTGTCGCTGCGGCCTTGGCGATCCAAGGCCATCACATCGGCCTGCGATATCTCAGTAAAGATGGCTTCAGAGGGCTCGACCTCAGGAAACTCACCGAGCATCATCCCTTGCAGCTGTCTCTCAGCAGCAACCGCCTAGAGGAATTGAAGGCTAGGCTCACAGCCGATGGCCTGCGGCCTGAGACTCCCGCAAACACACTCTGTGGTCCAGACTTGTCCAGCCGGATCGACCGCATGCTGGACATCCGTCTGCTGTTCTCAGCGCTGGTGGACGCGGATTTTCTCGATACCGAGGCGCACTTTGAAGGCGGTCCAGACGGCAAACGCTACCGGCAGCCTGGGCCTGAGTTGCAGCCCGAACGAGCATTGAGGTTGCTTCTTTCCCACGTCGAACAGTTACAAGCCGGGACCCGAGCTGATCCAGAAGTGACGAAGGTCCGGGCATCTTTGCATGCAGCGTGTCTTGATGCAGCAGAATTACCAACCGGTCTTTTCACCCTCACCGCCCCCACCGGCAGCGGCAAGACGCTGGCCATGCTGGCCTTTGCCCTGGCCAATGCCCACAAGCACGGCCTGCGGCGAGTGGTCGTGGTGATCCCCTATCTCTCCATCATCGAGCAGACCGCCCAGATCTACCGGGATATTTTTGCCCCCCATTTTGGCGATGAGTATGTGTTGGAAGATCACTCATTGGTGGGAGGGGGCGCCGAACAAAGCCGTACCGACAACGAGGGCAACCAGGGCCAGGATCCCGAACGCCGGCGACGCTTGCTGGCGGAAAATTGGGATGCGCCGCTCATCGTCACGACCAGCGTGCAGATGCTGGAATCGCTGTTTTCTAATCGGCCTTCCGCGTGTCGCAAACTGCACCGGCTGGCTCGTTCGGTTATCCTGTTCGATGAGGTGCAGACCTTGCCCGCAAGTCTCGCCGTGCCCACCCTGGCTGCGCTCTCCCATCTAGCTCAGAGTCATGGCTCCAGCGTGGTGTTTTCCACCGCCACCCAACCCGCCTTTACCCATTTGCATGAGACGGTCAAAAAACACTGCGCCATAGGCTGGCAGCCGCGCGAAATCGTTCCGCGGCCGGCCGCACTATTTAAGCCGCTGAAACGGGTAAAGCTGGATTGGCGCGATCCTGACCAGCCTTGGTCTTGGCAAACTCTTGCAGAGCGCCTCGATCGCCACCTGCAAGTTTTGTGTATCGTCAATCTGAAGCGGCATGCCAAGGCGTTGTGGGAACTACTGCCAGGACAAGACACCTTGCACCTTTCCACCAATCTCTGCCCGGCGCATCGCCACAATGTGCTATCGACCGTGCGCCAGCGGCTCGAGGTGGGAGCGCCAGTCAGGCTGATCGCCACCCAGTGCATCGAGGCCGGCGTGGATGTGGATTTCCCCGTGGTCTTCCGCGCCTATGGCCCGCTCGATGCCATCATCCAAGCGGTAGGGCGCTGTAATCGGGAAGGCAAGCGGACGGAATTGGGGCGGGTGTGCGTGTTTCTGCCGGAAGACGAACGCTATCCACCCGGCGGCGGTTACGAGCAGGCGGCGCAGGTCACTAAGATGCTGCTCAAACGCCACGGCAAGGAACGCATGGCGCTGGATAATCCCGAATTCATCACCGCCTATTACCGGGAACTGTACAACATCGCCGGAATCGACCGGCACCCGAAAACCAAGGAGTTGCTGGATTATGTGAACGCCGGCGCTTTTCCCGAAATCGCCAGGGAATACCGGCTGATCGAGCAGGACACCGTCAATATTTTGGTCCCCTACGAACCCTGTCTTGAGGACTACGAAAGGCTCTGTGAATTAGCGGAACAATCCGGCTTGACCCGCGATTGGATTAAGCAAGCACGCCCGCTGACCGTAAGTTGGTTCCGCCCCAAACCGGAGGACCCGATCTGGGACAGCATGCTGCCGGTTCAGCAGTTCAGGCGCGGGCGGCGGGATATGCAAGATGATTGGTTTATCTATGCGGTGAAAGAGCATTACCACGATACGCTCGGCCTGAACCCGCCGGGTGAACTCAATATTTGGATCGCTTAAGGGAGGAATCTCTATGCGCGGCAAAACACATTGCTTGGAAGTCTGGGGTGATTTCGCCTGCTTCACCCGCCCGGAGATGAAGGTGGAGCGCTTCAGCTATCCCGTCATCACGCCCTCGGCGGCGCGGGGGATTTTCGATGCGATCTACTGGAAGAAATCCCACGGGTTTTACTGGCAGGTCGAGCGGGTAGAGATATTGAAACCACCCAAATACATCGCCCTGCGGCGCAACGAGGTCAAGGACAAGGCACCCACTGAGCGCACGATTTTGGCGTGGCGCGATGGTCGATGTGAGATCGAGCCGATTTGGGCTGACGGCGATCGCGCGAGTTTGGGGACTGACCAAAAAGGCCGCACTCAACGCCAGACCATGGCCCTCAAAGAGGTGCATTACCGGCTACATGCGCACATGTGCGCGCGGTGGGAGTCTCAAGATCTACGCGCTATGGACGCTCAGTTCGAACGCCGCGCGCGACGAGGTCAATGTTTTTATCAGCCATTTTTCGGCTGCCGCGAATTTCCCGCCTTTTTTGCGTTGGTCGAGGCAGAACAACCAAAAACCCCGCCGCTGGCTTTGGACTTGGATTTGGGCTGGATGCTCTATGACGTGTTTGACTTGGGCCAAGACAATAACGGCAACGCTAAACCGAGCATCAGCGTATTTCATGCCCAGATTTTCAAAGGCGTAATGCAGGTGCCGGCGTATTCTGAGGCGGCGGTAAAAAAAGGCAAGGAGATCGGCGATGCTTGATTTGATCCTGAAACAGGCAGGAAATTCCGAACCCGGATTTGCCCGCAAAGCCGTGAAATGGGCCATTACCTGTACCGGTGAGGGGCGATTTACCGGAATCGTGTCGCTGGGCGAAGGCAAAGGTCGAACATTCGACAATTGCCCGTACCTGTCGCAGCCAGAGTTGGTTAGGGGTGGCGAGCCTAGGGCGCATTTCCTCGTCGAGGGATTGCCGACAGTGGCGCTCTATTTCGATGGAAAAACCGAGGAAAAAGAGCGTCAGAAGTTCGCCGCCAAGCACGAGTACTTTGTAAACTTGCTGCGCCAGGCTTCGTCCGCTGCACCTTATTTGAGCGCCGCCGCTAACTGTTTGGCCGATCTCGACAAGCTGGCAGCCATCCGAGCTAAACTGACGCAGCTTAAGGCCAAGACTACAGAAAGCGCCACGGTGATGATCGATGGTATCAACCCCTTGGAACGGGATGAATGGCGGGATTGGTGGCGAAGGTTTCGCCTCAGCTTACGTGCTTCGAAAACCAACTTAGGGAAAATGCGTTGCCTGGTAACCGGCGACTTCATAGAACCCGCCGCCACTCACCCGAAGATCAAAGGACTGGCCGGGGTCGGGGGGCTTAGAACGGGCGATGTCATCGTCGGGTTCGACAAGAAGGCGTTTCAATCCTACGGCCTGGGACAATCTGCCAACGCGGCGATGTCCGAGGAGACTGCAACCGCCTATGCCGAGACCCTAAATCGCCTGATCACCGAGAAAAGTGCCAAGCTCGGCAGCACCTTAGCGGTTTGCTGGTTCACGCAAAGCATCGCTGCCGAAGACGACCTTTTGGCCTGGCTCCGCGAACCGCCCGAACAGACTGCTGCCAGCGCGGAACTTAAGGCGCGTGAACTACTCAAGGCCATCCACGCAGGCAAGCGCCCGGACTTGGCCAATAACCGCTACGTTGCCTTACTGTTGTCGGGGCAGGCGGGACGGGTGATGGTGCGCGAGGTCATGCAGGGGTCGTTCGAAGCGCTGACCGCCAACGTGGAAAGCTGGTTCCGGGACTTGGCCATCGTGACGCGCGACGGCAAAGGGCAGGCAAGATCGCCCAAGTTTCTAGCAGTGGCCGGTAGCCTGGTGCGGGATCTTGGGGACCTGCCTTCCCCCTGGTTGCAGCAACTTTGGCGCAGCGCCGTCACCGGTGGCGCTATACCAGGCGCCGCCCTGGCGCAGGCGACCTTGCGCGCCCGCATCGACATAATCGATGACCAACCCGCCTCCCATGCCCGCATGGGACTGATAAAAGCCTATTTCATTCGCAAAGGAGATACGCACATGCAGCCCTATCTAAATCCTGATCATCCCCATCCTGCTTACCACTTAGGCCGACTGTTGGCCGTGCTCGCCCGTTTGCAACGGGCCGCCTTGGGCGATGTCGGTGCCGGCGTGGTGCAACGGTATTACACCGCTGCCAGCCAAACACCCGGTTTGATCCTCGGCCGGCTGATCGCCAACGCCAAAAACCATCTCAATAAACTGGAAGGCGGGCTTGCCTACTGGTTCGAGAACCAGATCGCGGAGGTTATGAGCTGTATTCGCAACAAGGTGCCCAGAATCCTCGCTTTGGAAGAGCAAAGCCTCTTCGCTCTGGGTTACTACCAGCAATTGGCCGCCCTCAACGCGGGTAAAGGCAAGAGCGACAACGGGCAAGATACGAGCAGCAACCCAGACTGAGCATCGACTTCACCCAAGGGAGAGACTGCCATGACCATTTCTAATCGCTACGAATTCCTGTTCCTCTTCGACTGTGAAAACGGCAATCCAAACGGCGACCCGGACGCCGGTAACGCCCCGCGCATCGATCCGGAGGATATGCACGGATTAGTGTCCGATGTCGCCTTGAAACGGCGGGTGCGCAATTACGTGCAGATCGCCAAGGAGAACAAGACGCCTAATGCCATCTTTGTTGAGCATGCGACCAACCTGAATCGCCCTATCGTAAAAGCACACGAGGAAACTGGCGGCGTGCCTGAGAAAGGCGCATCAAAAGACAAAGTCAGGCAAGCGCGCCAGTGGATGTGCAAGAACTTCTACGACGTGCGGGCCTTTGGAGCAGTGATGAGTACCGGTCCGAACGCCGGACAAGTACGTGGCCCGGTGCAATTTTCCTTTGCCCGCTCACTCGATCCGGTGTTGCCGCTCGACTTGTCGATCACGCGCATGGCAGTAGCGGAGGACGTCAAGGGGGCGAAAACCTCGGCCGACTATCAGAAATGGGAAGACGAACAGCCAGAAGATCAACTCCGCACCATGGGCCGCAAAAATCTTATTCCCTATGGTCTCTATGTCGCCAAAGGCTTCATCAGCGCCAATCTGGCCCAGGACACCGGCTTTTCCGAAGACGATCTATCCTTGTTCTGGGAAGCGCTGGCCAACATGTACGACCACGATCGCTCAGCCAGCAAAGGCGTGATGTCCTGTCGCGGATTGTACGCGTTCAAGCACGTGGGTACCGACAGCAACGAACAGCAGCGCCTCCGCCAGGCCATGCTGGGCTGTGCTCCGGCACATCGCTTGTTGGATTACACCCGTGGCGAGGATGAAAAAGAGCAGGCGATCATCGAAGTCCACCGGCTGGAATCTCCGCCCCGCAGCTTCGGGCATTACTCCGTCAAGGTGTTCCCCGATCGCCTGCCGGAGGGAATCGAACTGTGGACCTGGGGCGAAAGTGGGATGATCCGGATTCAATCCTGACCGATGCGGAGGACCAAGGTCTTGACTCACATTATTGCTTCGGAACGAATCCATGGAAGACTGGTTGCCCCTTTCCGCCCTCAACCAATACGCCTACTGCCCGCGTCGTTGCTATCTCATTCACACCGAAGGCGAGTTCGAGGACAACGTCCATACCGTCAGCGGCGCGTTGGAACACGAGCGGGTGGATCAGAGTAACAGCCGCGCGCAGGGCGGGGTTCGCGTCGAATACGCCCTGCCGGTCTGGTCAGACAGTTTGGGTTTGAGCGGGCGTTGCGACGTGGTCGAGTTTCATCCTGACGGTACGATTTACCCCGTGGAATCCAAGCACGGCAAACGCAGGCGATGGTTCAACGACGATTTGCAGCTTGCCGCGCAGGCGATGTGTCTGGAAGAAATGACCGGTCAACCGGTTCTCCGGGGAGCCATCTTTCATCAGCAGTCCAAGCGGCGCCGGGAAGTTATCGTCACGGACGACCTCAAGAGGGCAGTTTGCGAGGCCGTTTTGGCTATACGGCGCCTTTTACACCAGCCTCAGAGGCCGCCACCCCTGACGGGGCAGGAGACGAAACGTTGCGGCGAGTGCTCACTGCGGGATATCTGCGAGCCGGAATTGGGGAGCGCCTGCCCAGCTTTGGTCAATCTTGCGCAAGGCTTGTTCGAACCCGAGGATGACGTACCATGACCGTGCTGCAAAACACCCTCTACGTCACCACGCCGGATGCTTATCTGCGGCTGGAGGGCGAGACCGTTTGCGTGATGATCGGAGAACAGAAGCGACTGCAAGTGCCGCTGCACCACCTCAGCACCTTCGTCTTGTTCGATCACGTCATGGTCAGTCCGGCGTTGCTTGGGCGCTGCGCCGAGGATGGGCGCTCAGTGGTATGGCTCGATCGAACAGGAAGATTCCGCGCCCGCCTGGAAGGAGCGGTGAGCGGCAACATCCTGTTGCGGCAGGCCCAGTTCCGGGCATCGGAGGACGTCGAACTTACCCTCGCCATCGCCCGTGCAGTAGTCGCTGGGAAGCTGCGCAACAGCCGTCAGGTGCTCTTGCGCGGTGCCCGCGAAAGCAAATCCGCTGAGGACCGGGAACGACTCTTGATTTCGACCCGCGTTTTGGCGCACCAAATCCGAAAGCTTCCGCAAGCGGACAGCCTGGATGCTTTGCGGGGTTTTGAAGGCGATGGCGCGCGAATTTATTTCGATGCGCTGCCTTATGTCATGCGCGAATCGATCCGCGACCGTTTCCGGTTCGAGGCCCGCACCCGACGGCCGCCGCGTGATCCTTTCAATGCCTTGATCTCCTTCCTGTATGCGCTGGTCATTGCGGATTGCCGGTCCGCATTGGAAACGGTCGGTCTTGATCCTCAGCTCGGTTTCCTGCACGCCGTGCGTCCGGGACGGCCGGCGCTGGCGCTCGACCTGTTGGAGGAATTCCGCGCTCCGCTGGCCGATCGCCTCGCCTTGACGCTCATTAACCGGGGACAAGTCCAGGAAAGCGACTTCGACCGTCGCGACGGTGGGGCCGTCCTGCTGAACGACAAAGGGCGTAAGACCGTGATCGCTGCTTACCAGGAACGCAAACAGGAAACCCTGACCCACCCCCTCCTCCAGCAAGAAACGCCTATCGGCCTCTTACCCCACATTCAAGCCAGATTGCTGGCGCGGTTCCTGCGTCGGGATGTACCGGCCTATGTTCCTTATCTCCAACGGTGACCGAGGTAAAGTCATGCTGATTTTGGTCTCCTATGACGTTTCGACCGAAACACCTGAGGGACGCCGCCGGTTATGGCGAGTGGCAAAAATTTGCACGGATTACGGTCAACGCGTGCAAAAATCGGTTTTTGAATGTCGGGTCAATCCGGCACAGCTTGAGATTTTACGATGCCGATTACTGGAAGAAATCGACGAGATGGAGGATAATTTACGTCTCTACTGGATTCCAGAGCCGCTCGACAAGCACGTCATGCAGTTTGGATGTTTCCGGGCGACCGACTTCGACGACACCCTCATCGTATGAACCTGCGCGAACCTCAAGTGACGGAAAATCTGCGGTTGGTTCGCGCAGTGATCGACGACTGGAAGTGTCGGGCGTTCGTCGCACCTACCCCCTCCAAAGAGCAGGCGGCCGGACAAGCCGATCTTTGGTTCGCGGTTCACCGCGAAATTATCCGCCTGTATCATGAGGTTGTCACAAGAGGAATATCTCCCGGCTTAATTGCCGGGAGTGGATTGAAACTGCATAGGTCTTGCGGAACGTGAAGCTGAAAGAAAATATCTCCCGGCTTAATTGCCGGGAGTGGATTGAAACTTTGCGGGAGAAACCCAGCCGCCTGGGGGAGAAACAATATCTCCCGGCTTAATTGCCGGGAGTGGATTGAAACCTGTAAACAACCGCGATTCGACGATAGGCCGGCGAATATCTCCCGGCTTAATTGCCGGGAGTGGATTGAAACTTTGGCCGCAGAGCGTATTAGGCTGCCGATGTAGGAATATCTCCCGGCTTAATTGCCGGGAGTGGATTGAAACTTGCAGAACGGCGGAGCCATGGATGGCGAAGGGTAATATCTCCCGGCTTAATTGCCGGGAGTGGATTGAAACCTTGCCGGTGTCCGTCTTGCCCATGAGCCTCAGGAATATCTCCCGGCTTAATTGCCGGGAGTGGATTGAAACACATCAGAAACGTCCAGGTCTGCCGCCCGCACTCAATATCTCCCGGCTTAATTGCCGGGAGTGGATTGAAACAATGCCAGCTTCTGCCGCTTCCGCCACCTAGCGCAATATCTCCCGGCTTAATTGCCGGGAGTGGATTGAAACATATCTGGACATTCAGTTGCCGGCGGAGCTGTTCAATATCTCCCGGCTTAATTGCCGGGAGTGGATTGAAACTTCGCCTACCTGCTGGAACGGTATCGCCTACCCGAATATCTCCCGGCTTAATTGCCGGGAGTGGATTGAAACCCGACACCCGGCAGCGCCTAACCACTATCAACCTAATATCTCCCGGCTTAATTGCCGGGAGTGGATTGAAACTTAAATGGCCATCGGCAAAGCCGATCGGCCTAATAATATCTCCCGGCTTAATTGCCGGGAGTGGATTGAAACTAGCGCCTTGCGCAGCGTCTGGGCGAACTTCCACAATATCTCCCGGCTTAATTGCCGGGAGTGGATTGAAACATTTCGTCAGCCATTTGATACCTCCTTCTTAACAAATATCTCCCGGCTTAATTGCCGGGAGTGGATTGAAACAACAACTCGCTCAGCGGCGCAACCGGAAGCATCGAAATATCTCCCGGCTTAATTGCCGGGAGTGGATTGAAACTCTGGTCGCCTCGGATGGGTACACCGTTGAACCGAATATCTCCCGGCTTAATTGCCGGGAGTGGATTGAAACCTTATCAGCCACGAGATGTACGAAGACCAAACCAAGAATATCTCCCGGCTTAATTGCCGGGAGTGGATTGAAACATCGAAAGCCAGGCGGGTCTGGGAACAGTATCAGAATATCTCCCGGCTTAATTGCCGGGAGTGGATTGAAACCCTATACGTGATATCTGGATTTGGATCGACCCAAAATATCTCCCGGCTTAATTGCCGGGAGTGGATTGAAACCTGCAGTTGTTTGTGCGTTTGATTCACACTCCCCGAATATCTC